>Ga0222424_100030_pt1 | contig 418788 bp, 378 predicted proteins | sample 2B2ome_FD_182468 | JGI IMG/M metagenome (GOLD analysis project Ga0222424, IMG submission 182468) | Enriched microbial communities from leaf-cutter ant dump, University of Wisconsin, Madison, United States - 2B200A (version 2) | ecosystem: Environmental > Terrestrial > Nest > Insects nest > Nest...
CGACACACCGCAAAATTCGCGGCGTGTCGTTTGCGAGGCGCCGCCGCGCGCCGAGTTACTCTGTCCCCAACAAATCAGAAAAAGCGGCGGAGAAAGGTTAGCTCCCGCAGAAGGATTGGTGGCGCAGAGACGAACGCCACTGGGTTCCGGCTTCAAGCACGCCGGAACGACACACCGCAAAATTCGCGGCGTGTCGTTTGCGAGGCGCCGCCGCGCGCCGAGTTACTCTGTCCCCAACAAATCAGAAAAAGCGGCGGAGAAAGGTTAGCTCCCGCAGAAGGATTGGTGGCGCAGCGACGAACGCCACTGGGTTCCGGCTTCAAGCATGCCGGAACGACAGGCTTTGGTCTGTCGCAGAGTTGACCGGCACGTTGCGGTATGTCGTTCCGGCGAAAGCCGGAACCCAGCGGCGTTCACCGGTGCATCACCATCCTTCCCGCAGCAACGCAGCGGGAAAAAACAGGGAGTATGTGCAAAAAACCTTTGAACCATACCCGCGTCAAGGCCGCATGATATGGAGTATGCAAAACCAAAGGCATCCATCCGGCCGTTCCGCAGCGCCATCTCCCGCTCCGCACTACCATACGGTCTGATTTCCCCGGCCGCCGGCCGCTTCCTCCATCCGCACGCATACCCATGAAAATCGCCTTTCTCGCCGATCCGCTCGACAGCTTCAAGACCTACAAGGACACCACCTACGCCATGATGGCCGAGGCCGCGCGGCGCGGCCATGCGGTGTACGCGTTCGAGCAGGGCGACCTGGCCTGGGAGGGCGGCGCGGTGGTGGCGGACGCGGTGCGGCTGACGCTGACCGGCGATCCGCACGACTGGTACCGCGCCGATGCGCGCCAGACCACGCCGCTGACCGGATTCGACGCGATCCTGCTGCGCAAGGACCCGCCGTTCGACATGGAATACATCTACACCACCTATCTGCTGGAGCGCGCCGAGGCGCAGGGCGCGCGTGTCATCAACCGGCCGCGCGCGGTGCGCGACCACAACGAAAAGCTGGCGATCACCGAATTCGCGCAATTCGTCGCGCCGACCATCGTCACCCGCGACGAACGGCGCCTGCGCGCCTTTCACGCCGAGCACCGCGACCTGATCTTCAAGCCGCTCGACGGCATGGGCGGCACCGGCATCTTCCGCGTGCGCGAGGACGAGCTGAATCTCGGCTCGATCATCGAAACCCTGACCGACAACGGCCGCCGCACCATCATGGCGCAGCGTTTCATTCCGCAGGTATCGGCCGGCGACAAGCGCATCCTGCTGATCGGCGGGCAGGTGGTGCCGTTCTGTCTGGCACGGATTCCGCAGGGCACAGAAGTGCGCGGCAACCTGGCCGCCGGCGGCGTCGGCGTGGCCCAGCCGATCTCGGCGCGCGACCGTGAAATCGGCGAGGCGCTGGCGCCGGTGCTGGCCGAGCGCGGGCTGCTGCTGGTCGGTCTGGACGCGATCGGCGACTATCTGACCGAATTGAATGTCACCAGCCCGACCTGCTTCCAGGAAATCACCCAGCAGACCGGCTTCGACGTCGCCGCGATGTTCATCGACGCGCTGGAACGCCAGCCGGCCTGAGCCCCGGCACGGGGGTAGCGCGCGCCAGGGCGGCAGCGCGGCAGCGGCGGAAAATGCATAATGTGGCCGCCGGCCGCGGGCCGGCCCGGCATGCTTCCCCGCGTTGCGTATCCGGCAATCCTACACGCGCCGGCACCGGCCCGGCTGAAACACTATGGTTGGCATCCTTCTCTTGACCCACGCGCCGCTCGGCCAGGCTTTCCTGAGCGCCGCCGCGCACGTCTTTCGCGCGCCGCCGGAGCGGCTGGAGGCGCTCGACGTGCGTCCGGACCAGGAGCCGGCCGAGGTCGAGCGGCTGGCGCACGCGGCGATCGCCCGGCTCGATAGCGGCGCCGGCGTGCTGGTGCTGACCGACGTGATGGGCGGCACGCCGTCGAATTGCTGCAGCGGCGTGGTGCTGGCCGGGCAGGTCGAAGTGGTGGCCGGCCTCAGCCTGCCGATGCTGCTGCGGGCGCTGACCTACCGCAGCGACACGCTGGAAGTGGCGGCCGAAATGGCGCTGGCCGGCGGTCAGGCCGGCGCGGTGCGGGTGGACCGCCGCATCCGGCTGGCGATCAACTGAAGCGGCGGCGCCGGCGCCGCTTTCCGGCCGGCTTGCAGAAAAACTAGAATATGATCCAGACAGAAATCGAAATCATCAACAAGCTCGGCCTGCACGCGCGCGCCTCGGCCAAACTGACCCAGCTGGCCGGCAAGTTCCAGAGCGAAGTCTGGCTGACGCGCAACCAGAAGCGGGTCAACGCCAAGTCGATCATGGGCGTGATGATGCTGGCGGCCGGGCGCGGCACCAAGGTGACACTGGAAGCCAGCGGCGCCGACGAAGCCGAATGCGCGGCGGCGCTGACCGAACTGATCGCGCGGAAATTTGACGAAGCCGAATGAATCGGCGCCAACGCCGGCGCCATAACCACTGAACCCGATGGCCTCCTTCACGCTCCATGGCATCCCGGTCTCGCGCGGCATCGCCATCGGCCGCGCCCATCTGCTGACGCGGGCGGCGCACGAGGTCACGCACCAGCTGGTGGCGGAAGACCAGGTCGAGGCCGAAGTGCAGCGGCTGCGCCAGGCGGTGGCGGCAGTGCAGAAGGAATTGCAGACCATCTGGAAGGAGCTGCCGCCGGATTCGCCGGCCGAGCTGGCCGCCTTCATCGACGTGCACGCGCTGATCCTGTCCGACCCGATGGTGGCGGAGTCGACGATGAACATCATCCGCGGCCGCCGCTACAACGCCGAATGGGCGCTGCAGACGCAGATCGACGAGCTGTCGGCGCAGTTCGACGAAATCGAGGACGCCTACCTGCGCGAGCGCAAGGTTGACATCCAGCAGGTCGGCGAGCGGGTGCTGAAGGCGCTGATCGGCAGCGCCCACCCGCTGCCGCACAAGGGCGACGGCGACGAAGCCGATGTGCCGGTGATCGTGGTCGCGCACGACATCTCGCCGGCCGACATGCTGCAGTTCCGCGAGCGCGCGTTCGCCGGCTTCGTCACCGATCTCGGCGGCCAGAATTCGCACACCGCGATCGTCGCCCGCAGCCTCGACATTCCGGCGGCGGTCGGCATGGACCACGCGTCGGTGCTGATCCATCACGGCGACTGGCTGATCATCGACGGCGATGCCGGCGTCGTCATCGTCGAGCCGCCAGCGCTGGTGCTGGAGCAATACCGCGAAGCGCAGGCGCGCCTGCTGCGCGTGCGCAAGAAGCTGAGCAAGCTGAAAAAGACCCCGGCGGTCACCCGCGACGGCACGCCGATCGCGCTGCTGGCCAACATCGAACTGCCGGACGATTGCGCGGCGGCGCTGGAAGTCGGCGCCGCCGGCGTCGGCCTGTTCCGCTCCGAATTCCTGTTCATGGGCCGCATCAGCCACGCCCACAAGCTGCCCGGCGAGGACGAGCAGTTCGAAGCCTACCGCAAGGCCGTGCTGGCGATGAAGGGCCGGCCGGTGACGATCCGCAGCATCGACATCGGCGCCGACAAGCCGCTCGACGACGCCGAGCACAGCGCGCAGAACCCGGCGCTCGGCTTGCGCGCGATCCGCTACTGCCTGGCCGAGCCGCAGATTTTCCAGGCGCAGCTGCGGGCGATTCTGCGTGCTTCCGCGTTCGGCCCGGTCAAGCTGCTGATTCCGATGCTGGCGCACGCGTTCGAGATCGATCAGGCGCTGGCGATGGTCGAGCAGGCCAAGACCCAGTTGCGCGAAGCCGGCGAGAAATTCGATCCGCTGCTGCCGGTCGGCGCAATGATCGAAGTGCCGGCGGCGGCGCTGGCGCTGCCGCTGTTCGTCCGGCGTCTGGATTTCCTGTCGATCGGCACCAACGACCTGATCCAGTACACGCTGGCGGTCGATCGCGTCGACCATGAAGTCGCCCATCTGTACGACCCGCTGCACCCGGCCATCCTGCACCTGCTGGCGCAGATCATCGGCACCGGCCGCAAAGCCGGCATCCCGGTCTCGCTGTGCGGCGAAATGGCCGGCGACACGCGCATGACGCGGCTTTTGCTCGGCATGGGCCTGCTGGAATTTTCCATGCACCCGTCGCAACTGCTGGCGGTCAAGCAGGAAATCCTCAACAGCGACCTGAACCTGCTGGCGCCGCAGGTGCGCAAGATCCTGCGCGCCCACGAGCCGGATGCGCTGGCCAGGGCCGTCGATGGGTTGGCGGCGCTGTAGCTGGAGGTGCTGCGTCGGTGACGCGGGGCGAAGTACCGCCTTGTTGGGCCTCAGGGGCTGGCCCTTCAACCGTGGAAGGGCCAGCAGAAGTCAACGAGTCCGGTGTCTCACATTGGGCTGACTCTGCTGCGCTGTCTGCTCTTGTCGCCAGCGTTTGGGAGGAATCCCGAATCGCTGTTTAAAGAGAGTCGAGAAATGGCTAAGGCTTGAAAACCCGCAACTGAATGCAATTTCTGACACCGTGTTCTTCGACGTGTTGAGTAAAACCAAGGCTCGTTCGAGGCGCGCCTCAAGTATGTATGCGTGTGGCGTCTGTCCTGAATAAGCCTTGAAGGCACGTATAAAACTACCTAAGCCTGCGTTCCATGAAGCGGCGCTGGCGATTGACGTAAGAGTAAGATCAAAAGAAAGATTTTCGTGTATATAGTCACGCGCGCGATCGATTGCAAGATCACTGCGATACTGTCGGGGGAGCAGCGGAGAGCGTGCCTGTAGCGCAACGAAGCGATAGATTGCAGAGAGAATAAGTGCCTCAGGGTATGTTGATCCGAACGGTGAACCATTTATGTTGTCGCGATCAATGTCATCAATGATTGAGGCGAGCGTATTGTCGCGAAAATTTCCTATGCGTTCTGACGGCAGGGGTAGATTTCGTATGTCTTCTTCATGAAGCCAACTGAGATTTACCGAAAGGTTGACAGCCTCGGTGTTCCCGAGAAATTTCGTGCGTCCTGATGCATATGCAGGCAAAAAACTTAGTGCTCCTTTCATGAGGGCTTCATGGCACCAGCGGCCACTTTCCTTCAAATTTTCAATTTCTGCATTTCCCTTCAAAAGGGAAATGCAAAAACTTGAGCCATACGAATATTCATTCTCGCAAGGTTGTGCTCGAAGGTGCGTTATCTCTATGCCATCAAGTTTTGACTCGAGGGAAAGATCGACCCATCCGTGAGGTAGGCCAATTAGACTTGCTTGTGGTCGCCCCATTTTTTTACCGGAGTTGATTGGCGTTCAAGATGGTTTTTATGATAAACGGGAAATGTTTCTCCCGCTTATCACTTAATGCACAAGGCAGATCAACCTCATGCTTGTCTAGTGTAGTTCATTGACTCGTCCTGGACATCCGGCCAGCGTAATGGAAATCGGATTATCGCTCGTCACCTTGAGCACGGCATTGCAATCAACTTTCGCACGAGCAACGTCAATCGTTACGTTTTTGATGTTGGTCGCCACGATATCAAGTTGGTTGAGAGTCGGCGCCGTTGCTGCAGGTTCCCATTTCCGCTCTACCGCCGTGTAGGAAAAAACGCTGGGGAAGCCATCGGGAGGATTGGTGAAACATACGCCGCCACAATCAATCGTGCCTGATGTCGTGGTTTTTGGAAGTGCAATTGGGTCTGCCTGGCCAAATCCATGGGAAAACACATCAATCTTGCCAAGGTATGCCTCTGGATTTTCTTTGGCCAAGGCCAGATCTGAAATCCAATACGCATGGTTGGCTTCCAATCCCGCTGCGGCATCAGTGAGGGTCGAGTTGACGACGTAGGTCACGTGTGGCGGGTTGGAATTCAATTTGGCGTGAGCGGCAAGATAGGCAGCCTGTGGTCCGACATCAGGAACGAAAAAATGCGGCATGGTGGTGAAATCCCAATAGCTGTATTGGTAGCCTAAAGAGTCAATTTTCTCTATTAACGCATCCTGTCCTTGTGGCCCATTTTTTTCACAGGCTGTATCCATGTGGCCGACCCAGGACATCATCGGTACATTCCGCAGGGAATCGGCAATCAAATACAGGAAAGACTCGCTACCTCCGGGAGCATTCGTCCCGACATAGCCGGTTCCCGCACTGGGACACGGAACCAGCGGAGCTGCTGCAGTAAAGAGATCGGGATACATCGATGCCAGCTTCATGGTGCCAAAGCCACCCATTGACGCACCGGAAATGGCGACGGAGTTCATGTCGATGTTGTAAATGCGCATGACATCGGCCCATGCTTCAAAGGTGTCGGCCAGTGCCTGGCCATAATACCAATAGCTCTCTCCCCGGGAATTGGGAGTGAGAACGATCGTGGGTTTTTCCATATTCGAGAACTGGACCTGCTGAGACATGCCTTGATATTCCGCATATGTGAATCCTGCGCTATGGACCTGTAGGTTGAGTCCATAGGTTCCGTCAGAGGCCGATTTGGCAGGAACGTAGAGGCTATAAGGTTGCAGGCGGCTTGCGTAGGTCGGCTTGCATGCAGCTGTAGAGCAAACCGAAGGTTGGAGTGACGTTGCATTTCCCCGTCCTTGTGTAGCCTCGAACTGGCTTGCGTAAATTCTATCGATGACCCCTGTTTGTGGTATGCCGCTGTACAGGCCGGGCATATCGTCATCAATCTTTGAACTGAGTTTTTGAAAATCGACATTTGCATGCAGAGATGAAATATCGGAAGTTGCCAATGTTTCGGCTTGGCCGCGTTCCATCCAGACGCTACCGAAAATATTGATGTAATTATTTCCGTTAATCGGCTCGTTATACCGGAATCCGACATTAAAGAATGCGGATGGATTTGTGAGTGTGCCCGATCCGCCTGGCGTAGTGGAACTCGCTTTCGCTTGCGGTATCAGGTACGCTTGGGCTGCGGTATCCCAAAGACCGGTGGCAGCGGTGATTCGCACGTCATTCATACCTCGGGTATCGAATGCTGAATATGGCACGCGAATTTCAACTTGCCGGCGTACTGTGTCAACAGCGATTTGTGGAATCCCTATCGATTGCCCGGATGCGGCGTCGACAATATCGCCGCTAGACCCATGTACAGTCACGAAAATTTTTGCTCGGGCAAGTGTGTTGGCGCCATGGGGCATCAGGAGTGGAGTTCCGGAATCGCCGATTCCAATCGTGATGGCAGTGACTTCCGGGTCAACCATGCTGTTGTATGTAACCCGGAAGGCAGTTGCTTCATTGGTTGGTTTGATTCTTAATTCAACCAAATCCGCAGCGTTTCCGGCAAATTTTGGATCAGTCGGGTAGGTGTAGTCACCACTTGCCGATAGGTCAGGAATTGGTGGGGCTGGATTGGGGATGCTATTTGCGCCATGGTCGTCATATAAGTAGTCCTGGTAAAGATACTCGCCATTGCGATAGGCGCTGGCACCAGAAACAAGGATTGGCTTTGCCTGCCAGATTCCGGTATTTTGAAGTTGAGGTGCGTCAACAGGCGCGGCGTACAGTATTGCGGGTCCTGGTTTCACTGGGGTGACTGGATTCGGTGTGGCATCGGAAGAAGCTGGTGAATCATTGCCTCCTCCTCCGCATGCTGCCAGAGATGCGCACAGCATCATGGCTAGCAGATTGGCGAGCGGTTTCTTCCCCATGCTGAGTCTCCTATTGATATATGAATTACAAAATTGGCGGGGGGCATATATAAATTGGTCCGGGATAACCAATGATAGTGATGCATGCGTGGTATTTCTTTGTGGGAAATACTGCGGTTGTTTGATCGTGATATGGTTATATCGTGATTGATTTGACGGTAGCATGGTCAGGGATGGATATACTTCCGAATTTTTTTCGGTAGTAAGTTAGCCGTAAGTTTTCAGCTATTTTTTTCTAAAAATCTCAAATTTTTTTGTGTCTTCCCGCCGGTTCGGGAATGTCGAGTATTCAGAATGGCGTGATTAGGTATCACTACTGATTGTTTCGCGTCGACGATGAGTTGTTGCGGGTGATGGCATCATTACAATCACTCGGGACTCGAGACGCATTTCCGTTACAACAGAGCGCACGACATGCCTGTCTTGACGTTGAGATCGCTGATGACCGGGGCAGCCTGCCTGCCGGTGCAGCGCAAGGGTAGTGCCGAGGCGTCATTTCCCAAGGCAGAGGCGGGCGGCATGCTTGCCGGCCTCTATGCCACCCACTGCTTCGATGCTCGGTGGGTTTGGCAGATCGTCTGGTTCATGTCAGGAGTGCTTGAATGAGCATGCGTACTAGAAACGCAATACCCCCCAGCTCGACGCAACGGCGGCAATTTGACGCAATGCAATGCTTTCGCTATCCTTGCCTTTTGCGCCGATTTGACCTCAGCTTGCGGGCGCTTTGATAAATACGGCTAAAGCGTGCTTGAAGCGCAGGCATCGCCCGGCCCGACCAGCGGAACGCAGTCGGGCTTTTTCAATTCAAGCAGGACCCCGCCGCAATGCCGTTCCGGCTCATCGGGAAAGTATGTCCATCGGAATCGTTTCGCCCCAATCCATGCGTTTTTCGGCGCCGCTGCCGCTGCAGAGCGGTGCGTCGATCGCCGACTACACGCTGGTGTATGAAACCTACGGCACGCTGAACGCCGCGCGCAGCAATGCGGTGCTGGTGTGCCATGCGCTGAACGCCTCGCATCACGTCGCCGGCACCTACGAGGGCCAGCCCAGGAGCAGCGGCTGGTGGGACAACATGGTCGGTCCCGGCAAGCCGGTCGATACCGACCGCTTCTTCGTCATCGGCGTCAACAATCTCGGCTCCTGTTTCGGCTCGACCGGGCCGATGCACGACGATCCGGCCACCGGCCGGCCGTACGGCGCCAGCTTTCCGGTGGTGACGGTGGAGGACTGGGTGCATGCGCAGGCGCGGCTGGCCGACGCGCTCGGCATCGACTGCTGGGCGGCGGTGATGGGCGGTTCGCTCGGCGGCATGCAGGCGCTGGCCTGGAGCCTGCTGTACCCGGCGCGGTTGCGGCATTGCGTGGTGATCGCTTCGACGCCGAAGCTGTCGGCGCAGAACATCGCCTTCAACGACGTTGCCCGGCAGGCGATCCTGTCCGATCCGGATTTCCACGGCGGCGACTATTACGCGCACGGCGTGGTGCCGAAGAACGGCCTGCGGGTGGCGCGCATGATCGGCCACATCACCTATCTGTCGAACGACGACATGGCGGAAAAATTCGGCCGCGAGCTGCGCAACGGCGGTTATCAGTTCGACTTCGGCATCGATTTCGAGATCGAATCCTACCTGCGCTATCAGGGCGAAAAATTTTCCGAATACTTCGACGCCAACACCTATCTGCTGATCACCAAGTCGCTCGACTATTTCGATCCGGCGCGCGCGTATGACGGCGATCTGACCAGGGCGCTGGCGGCGACGCGCGCCGATTTCCTGCTGGTATCGTTTTCCACCGACTGGCGTTTTTCGCCGGCGCGCAGCCAGGAAATGGTGCGGGCGCTGGTGGCCAACCGGCGCCGCGTCGCCTATGCGGAAATCGATGCGCCGCACGGCCACGACGCCTTCCTGCTGGACGATGCGCGCTACCACGCGACGGTGCGCGAATACTACGGCCGCATCTGGCGCGAACTGGCAGCGGAGGCGGCATGAACTTCCAGCAATTGAGCGCATTGCGCCCCGATCTGGCCTTCATCGCGCACTGGGTGGCGCCGGGCGCGCAGGTGCTCGACCTCGGCTGCGGCGACGGCGTCATGCTCGATTACCTGCAGAGCGACAAGGGCTGCGCCGGCTACGGCGTCGAAATCGCCGACGACAAGGTGCCGCTGTGCATCGCGCGCGGCGTCGCGGTGATCCAGCAGGATCTGCAGGCCGGCCTGAAACTGTTTGGCGATGATGCCTTCGACAGCGTGCTGTGCCTGTCGGCGCTGCAGATGATGATGGATGTCGAAGGCACGCTGCGCGACATCGCCAGGGTCGGCCGCGAGGCGATCGTGTCGTTCCCCAACTTCGGCTACTGGCCGCATCGGCTCGCGCTGTGGCGCGGGCGGATGCCGGTGTCGAAATCGCTGCCCTACCAGTGGTACGACACGCCGAACGTGCGCTGCGCGACGATTCCGGATTTCGAGCAGCTGGCCAACGAGGTCGGCCTCGACGTGCTGGAGCGGGTGGCGCTGGACGACGGCCGCCCGGTCGGTTTCCTGCCCAACTGGCGCGGCAGCCTGGCGGTGTTCCGGCTGAAGAAGAAATAAGGCCGCATCGCCTTCCGCCTTCCGCCTTCCAATCCCCTCCTGACCCGCGCAAAGGGCCGCCATGCCGCTGCGAGATTATCTGAACCGACGCATGCTGATCTGCGTCTTCCTCGGCTTCACCTCGGGGCTGCCGCTGTTCATCCTGCTGTCGCTGCTGCAGGCGTGGCTGGCGAAATCCGGCCTGAACGTCAAGGCGCTCGGCCTGTTCGCGCTGGTGATGTTTCCGTACACCTGGAAATTCCTGTGGTCGCCGCTGATGGACCGCTACCACTTCGGCGGACTCGGGCGGCGGCGCGGCTGGATGGCGCTGACGCAGACGCTGCTGTTTCTTGGCATCGGCGGCATGGGCATGCTCGATCCTCAGACGCAAGTCGGGCTGATCGCCACGGCGGCGGCGGTGGTGGCGTTCCTGTCCGCCAGCCAGGACATCGTCATCGACGCCTACCGCCGTGAACTGCTGCCGGACAACGAGCAGGGGCTGGGCAGCGCGGTACACGTCAACGCCTATCGCGTCGCCGGCATGGTGCCGGGCGCGCTGTCGCTGATCCTGGCCGACCTGATGCCGTGGCCGCTGGTGTTCTGGATCACCGCCGCCTTCATGCTGCCGGGGCTGGCCTGTACGCTGCTGATCAAGGAACCGGCGGTCTATGGCGAGCCGCCGAAGAACCTGCGCGAGGCGGTGGTGCTGCCGTTTTCCGAATTCATCGCGCGCGGCGGCTGGGCCAACGCGCTGTGGATACTCGGCTTCATCTTCCTGTACAAGCTCGGCGATTCGATGGCCACCGCGCTGGCCACCAAGTTCTATCTCGACGTTGGCTTTTCGATGACGCAGATCGGCGTTATCGCCAAGACCACCGGCTTCTGGGCGGCGCTGGCCGGCGGCCTGCTGGGCGGCATCTGGATGGTGAAGATCGGCATCAATCGCGGGTTGTGGATTTTCGGCGTGGTGCAGGCGGTATCGATTCTCGGCTTCGCCTGGCTGGCCGAGGCCGGCGCCGATCCGCTGGTGCTGGCGCTGGTGATCGGCTTCGAGGCGTTCGGCGTCGGCGTCGGCACCGCCGCCTTCGTCGCCTTCATCGCCACCACCACCGACCCGCGCTACACCGCCACCCAGTACGCGCTGTTCACCAGCCTGGCGGCGGTGCCGCGCACCTTCATCAATTCCTCGGTCGGCTACATCGTCGATGTCACCGGCTGGTTCCACTTCTTCCTGATCTGCTTCGCGCTGGCGCTGCCGGGCATGCTGCTGCTGCCGAAAGTGGCGCCGTGGAACGCCCCGCGCACGCAGCCGGCGTAAGCATAAAAATTTAAAAACAGGGGAGTATGCCTTAAAATCGGCCTGTCACGGGCAGCGGTGGCCCGTGTCAAAAAATGCTCCACCCAGTATGGCTATCATCGCCTGCCAGGCTGCCGATTGCCGGCGGTCGCTTCACTCCGCCGGCTGGCCGCCTGCCGGCCGTTCGCCGACCTGCTGACGCCACATCGCGTAATACAGGCCCTTGCGTTCCAGCAGCGCCTGATGGGTGCCGCTTTCGACGATGTGGCCGCGCTCCAGCACGAAGATGGTGTCGGCGTGCATGATGGTCGACAGCCGGTGCGCGATCAGGATGGTGATCTGCGTGCGCCGCGCCGAGATGCGCCGCACGGTATCGGTGATCTGGCGCTCGGTCAGCGAATCCAGCGCCGAGGTCGCTTCGTCGAAGATCAGCAGGCGCGGCTGGCGCAGCAGCGCGCGGGCGATCGACAGCCGCTGCCGTTCGCCGCCGGAAAGCCTGGCGCCCATTTCGCCGATCACGGTGTCCAGCCCGTCGGGCGATTCGTCCAGCAGATAGCGGCAGGCCGCCTGTTCCATCGCCGCGGTGATCTCGGCGTCGCTGGCGTCCGGCTTGACCATCTGCATGTTCTCGCGCAGCGTGCCGGCGAACAGGTGCGCCTCCTGCATCACGAAACCGATCTGCCGACGCGCTTCGTTGTAGCGCAGGTCGCGCGTCGAAATGTCGTTGTAGAACACCTCGCCGGTGGCCGGCGGGTACAGCCCGACCAGCAGTTTCACCAGCGTCGATTTGCCGGAGCCGGACGGGCCGACGAAGGCGATGGTGTCGCCCAGTTCGGCGGAAAACGAAATGCCGTCCAGCGCGTTGTCGGCGGCGCCCTTGTGGCGGAAGCTGACATCGGCGAAGCGCACCCGCGTGACCGGGCCGATTTCGACCGGTTCTTCCGGCCGCCGCTCGATCGGCCGTGCCATCAGCGCGGCGAAATCCTGCAGCGAGGCATCCGCCTCGCGGTAGGCGACGATGATGTTGCCGAGCTCCTGCAGCGGCGCGAAGATCGCCACCGACATGAATTGCATCGCGATCAGTTCGCCGGTGCTCAGCACGTCACGGAAGATCAGCCACAGCAGCGCGAACAGGATCGACAGCTTCAGCAGCGACAGCGTGCTGCCCTGCAGGAACGACAGCAGCCGGATGCGCTTCACCTTGCGCATTTCCAGCGCGAAAATCTTCGCCGTCTGCGCCTGCAGCCGGCGGATTTCCGGGAAGGTCAGGCCGAGGCTCTTGATCAGCTCGATGTTGCGCAGCGATTCGGTGATGAAGCCGGAATTGCGGTTGGTTTCGCGCGTGATCGAGCGTTGCTGGCTCTTGATCTCGCGGCTCAACAGGCCGGTCAGCCCGCCCAGCAGCAGCACGCCGATCAGGAACACCGGCACCAGCAGCCAGTGGCGCGTCACCGAATACCAGATCAGGAAGGCGACTCCGACCGCTGCCGTGAACGCGGTGTTGATGAAGGAATTGATCAGGCGCTCGCTGTCGGCGCGTACCTTCTGCAGCAGCGACAGCGTCTCGCCGCTGCGCAGTTCCTCGAACTCCTGATAGCGCAGCCGCAATACCTGGCGTAGGCCGTCGTCGAAAATCCGCGTGCCCATCTTCTGCACCATCAGCCGCGTCGTGTATTCCTGCAACGCCTTGAACAGCCGCGACGCCAGCGCCACCGCGACCGCCAGCGCCAGCAGCGTCAAGACGCCGCTGACCAGTTCGCGCTCGTCGCGGCCGGCGCGACCGCCGCCGTAGCCGTCGATGATCTTGCCGAAGATGATCGGATCGAGCAGCGCCAGCACCTGGCTGGCCGCCGCCAGCAACAGCGCCAGCAGCGCCAGACCGCGGTGCGGTCGCATGTAGCTCAGCAGAATCTGCATCGGTCTCCCGGAAACGCCGGCGCCCGTGCGCCGCTGGCCGATCGTAACCGGCGCCGCGCCCGCGCCGCAAGGCCGCGCCGGCGCGGATTGCCGGGCGACACAGCGGGCCGCGCTCGTGGCTGCTACTGTTATGCCTGTAGCGCGCCCAGAGCGGCAACGGCGGCCGCCTTGCGCGCTTTCGATTGTTTCCATGAGGTCAAGCCATGCAACGCCGTGATTTCCTGAAAGCATCCGCCGCGCTGGCCGCTGCCGGCTTCCCGGCCGCGCCGCTGCTGGCCGCCGCCGGCGGCGCCAGCCCCCTGCAATTTCTGGGCGAGGCGCGCCCGTTCGACTACGCCTGGCTGAAGGGGCAGGCGCGCCAATACGCGCAGCAGCCGTACCGCGCGCCCGAAAGCCATATTCCCGACGAGGTCAAGCGCCTCGACTGGGACCAGTACCAGGCGATCCGCTACCGCCCCGGCCATGCGCTGTGGGCCGGCGACAAGCTGCGCTTCGAAGCGCGCTTCTTCCACCTCGGCCTGTTCTTCCAGTCGTCGGTGCGGATTTTCGAGGTGAACGGCGGCCAGGCGCGCGAACTGGCCTACGACCCGGCGATGTTCGACTACGGCAAGAGCGGGCTGTCGGCCGGCAAGCTGCCGAAGGACCTCGGCTTCGCCGGCTTCCGGCTGAATTTCCATACCGATCTGGAGCGCGACGTCGCGGCGTTTCTCGGCGCCAGCTATTTCCGCGCGGTCGGTTCGGACTGGCAATACGGCCTGTCGGCGCGCGGGCTGGCGATCGACTGCGGCATGCCGCGGCCGGAGGAATTTCCGAATTTCACCGGTTTCTGGCTGGAGCGGCCGGCCGCGGATTCGAGCCGGCTGGTGGTGTATGCGCTGCTCGATTCGCCCAGCGTGGCCGGCGCCTACCGCTTCGAAATCCAGCCCGGCGCCTCGCTGGTGATGGACGTCGATGCCGCGCTGTATCCGCGCAAGGCGATCGAGCGGCTCGGCGTGGCGCCGCTGACCAGCATGTTCCAGTACGGCGAAAACGACCGCCGCGCCGCCGCCGCCAACGACTGGCGGCCGGAAATCCACGATTCCGACGGTCTGTCGCTATGGCGCGGCAACGGCGAATGGGTGTGGCGGCCGCTGACCAATCCGGCGCAGCTGCGCTTCAACAGCTACCAGGACGACAATCCGCGCGGCTTCGGCCTGCTGCAGCGCGACCGCGATTTCGACCACTACCAGGACGACGGCGTGTTCTACGATCTGCGCCCCAGCCTCTGGGTCGAGCCGAAGGCCGGCTGGGGCAAGGGCGCGGTGCAGCTGGTCGAAATCCCGACCGTCGATGAAACCTTCGACAACATCGTCTGTTTCTGGAACCCGCAGGACAAGCCGCAGGCCGGCCAGGAACTGCTGTTTTCGTACCGGCTGCACTGGGGCCGGCAGATGCCGGCGCAGCCGCCGCTGGCGACGGTGGTGGCCACCCGCACCGGCATCGGCGGCGTGGTCGGGCAAAAGCGCAGCTATTATTCGCGGCGCTTCGTCGTCGATTTCGCCGGCGGCGACCTCGGCCTGCTCGGCCCGCACGCCAGGGTGACGCCGGTTATCAGCGCCGCGCGCGGCACGGTCGAGCTGACTTCGGCGCGGCCGCTGCACGACATCGACGGCTATCGCCTGATGTTCGACCTGAAGCCGAGCGACGACAGCGTCGCGCCGATCGATCTGCGCGCCTATCTGGCGGTGGACGGCCAGCCGCTGTCGGAAACCTGGCTGTACCAGTGGACGCCGCCGGCGGCGGCGGAGCGAGGCTGACCGCTGTGATGCTGCCCCTCCATTCGTTTTTGATAACCACCATGCGCGGTTGCCGCGTTTTGACTCCTTGCTCCTGCCGATGATCTCCCGCCTGCGCCTGGTTTTCGACAATTTCACGCTGGTCCTGATCGCGGTGCTGCTGACCGCCACCGTGCTGCCGGCGCATGACCGCGGCGCCGTGGTGTTCGAACGCATCACCGACCTGGCGATTGCGCTGCTGTTCTTCATGCACGGCGCCAAGCTGTCGCGTCAGGCGATCATCGCCGGCGCGATGCACTGGCGCCTGCATCTGCTGGTGTTCGCTTGCACCTTCGTGATGTTTCCGCTGATCGGCTGGGCCTTGAAGCCGCTGCTGGTGCCGCTGCTCGGCCTGCCGCTGTACATCGGCGTGTTCTATCTGTGCACGCTGCCGGGTACCGTGCAGTCGGCAATCGCTTTCACGTCGATGGCGCGCGGCAACGTACCGGCGGCGGTCTGCAGCGCGTCGGCCAGCAGCCTGATCGGCATCGTGCTGACGCCGCTGCTGCTGCATCTGCAGCTGAAGCACGGCGCCGCCGCCGGCTCGACGCTGGAGGCGATCGTCCACATCAGCGTACAGCTGCTGTTGCCGTTTGTGGCCGGGCATCTGATGCGGCCGTGGATCGGCGGCTGGATCGACCGCAATCGCGGCTGGCTGGTCAAGGTCGACCAGAGTTCGATCCTGCTGGTGGTCTATACCGCCTTCAGCGCCTCGGTGATCGGCGGGTTGTGGCAGACCGTGCCGCCGGCCACGCTGGTGGCGCTGGGGCTGGTTTGCTGCGCATTGCTGGCGCTGGTGCTGTGCGCCACCTCATGGCTGGCGCGCAGCCTCGGTTTCGGCAAGGAAGACGAAATCACGATCGTCTTTTGTGGTTCCAAGAAAAGCCTGGCCACCGGCGTGCCGATGGCCCAGGTGCTGTTCGGTGGCGCCGCGATCGGCCCGGCGCTGCTGCCGCTGATCCTGTTCCACCAGATTCAGCTGATGGTCTGCGCGGTCCTGGCGCAGCGTTACGGACGGCGGCCCGAACCGGAGCAGGCGCTGCAGCGCGCCTGAACGCGGGAGCGCCGGGCCGCGCGTCCGGCGCGGTCCGGCGGCCGTTCAGCGCTTCAGCTGCGACAGGTCGCGCACCGCGCCGCGATCGGCCGAAGTGGTCAGCGCGGCATAAGCTTGCAGCGCCTGCGAGACGACCCGTTCACGCTTGACCGGCTGCCAGGCGCTGTCGCCGCGCGCTGCCATCGCGGCGCGGCGCTCGGCCAGCTGCTCGGCGCTGATGCGCAGGTTGATGGTGCGCGCCGGGATGTCGATGTCGATCAGATCGCCTTCCTCGACCAGGCCGATGGCGCCGCCTTCCGCCGCTTCCGGCGACGCATGGCCGATCACCAGGCCGGAGGAACCGCCGGAAAAGCGGCCGTCGGTAAACAGCGCGCACGCCTTGCCCAGCCCCTTCGACTTGATGTACGAGGTCGGGTACAGCATTTCCTGCATGCCGGGGCCGCCTTTCGGCCCTTCGTAGCGGATGATCACGACGTCGCCGGCATGCACGGCGTCGCCGAGGATCGCATCGACCGCCGCGTCCTGGCTTTCGAACACGCGCGCCTTGCCTGAGAACTTCAGGATGCTTTCATCGACGCCGGCGGTCTTGACGATGCAACCCTTCTCGGCGATGTTGCCGTACAGGACCGCCAGGCCGCCATCCTGCGAATACGCATGTTCGCGGTCGCGGATGCAGCCGGCGCTGCGGTCGAGGTCGTTCTGCTCGTAGCGCTCGGATTGCGAGAACGCCACCTGGGTCGGCACGCCGCCCGGCGCCGCGCGGAACAGCTGATGCACCGCCGCCTCGCCGCTGCGGCGGATGTCGTACTTTTCGATCGCCGCGCCGATGCTCGGGCTGTGCACGGTCGGCAGCGAGGTGTCCAGCAGGCCGGCGCGCGCCAGTTCACCGAGGATGGCGATGATGCCGCCGGCGCGGTGCACGTCCTCGATGTGGTACTTGTCGGTCATCGGCGCCACCTTGCACAGGCACGGCACCTTGCGCGAGATGCGGTCGATGTCGGCCATCGTGAATTCCACCTGCGCTTCGTGGGCCGCCGCCAGCAGGTGCAGCACGGTGTTGGTGGAGCCGCCCATCGACACGTCCAGCGTCATGGCGTTTTCGAATGCCGCCTTGGTGGCGATGCTGCGCGGCAGCACCGAGTAGTCGTCCTGCTCGTAGTGGCGTCTGGCCAGTTCGACGATCAGCCGGCCGGCGCGCAGGAACAGTTCCTTGCGGTCGGCGTGGGTGGCGACGATGGTGCCGTTGCCCGGCAGCGACAGGCCGAGCGCCTCGGTCAGGCAGTTCATCGAATTCGCCGTGAACATGCCGGAACAGGAGCCGCAGGTCGGGCAGGCCGAGCGTTCGATTTCCGCCACGTCGGCGTCGGACACGTTGGAATCGCCGGCCTGGATCATCGCGTCGACCAGATCGAGCTTGATGACCTTCTTGTCGTTGTTGACCACCTTGAGCACCTTGCCGGCTTCCATCGGCCCGCCGGACACGAACACCACCGGGATGTTCAGCCGCATCGCCGCCATCAGCATGCCGGGCGTGATCTTGTCGCAGTTGGAGATGCACACCATCGCGTCGGCGCAATGGGCGTTGACCATGTATTCGACCGAATCGGCGATCAGGTCGCGCGACGGCAGCGAATACAGCATGCCGCCATGTCCCATCGCGATGCCGTCATCGACCGCGATGGTGTTGAATTCCTTGGCGACGCCGCCGGCCGCCTCGATCTCGCGTGCCACCAGCTGGCCCATATCCTTCAGATGCACATGGCCCGGCACGAACTGCGTGAACGAATTGACCACCGCGATGATCGGCTTGTCGAAATCGCCGTCCTTCATGCCGGTGGCGCGCCAGAGCGCGCGCGCGCCGGCCATGTTACGGCCCTGGGTGGTGGTGCGGGAACGGTAGGTGGGCATGTCGGGGGTCTCCTTGGAACGGCGAACAAAAACAGGGGAATCAGCGTGCCGCGCGCGGCATCGGTTGTCCAATATATTATTCGATGGCTTTCAAGTCGTTTTTCATATCGAAATGCGCATGTCGAAATGCAAAGCGCCGCCGGCTCAGGCGGGCATCCGGTATTCGATGGTCAGCGGCGCGTGGTCGGAAAAGCGCTGCTCCTTGTAGATTGCCGCGCCCCGCGCGGTGGCGGCGATGCCCGGGGTGGCGATCTGGTAGTCGATGCGCCAGCCGACGTTGTTGGCCCAGGCCTGGCCGCGATTGCTCCACCAGGTGTAGCTGTCGCCGGTGGCGTCCGGGTGCAGGCTGCGATAGACATCGACCAGGCCGATCTCGTCGAGCACGCGGCTCAGCCAGGCGCGCTCTTCCGGCAGGAAGCCGGAATTCTTCTGGTTGCTTTTCCAGTTCTTCAGGTCGATTTCGTGGTGCGCGATGTTCCAGTCGCCGCAGATGACGATTTCGCGGCCGCTGTTCTTCAGCGCCAGCAGATGCGGCAGGAAGGCTGCCATGAAGCGGAACTTGGCTTCCTGCCGTTCCGGGCTGGACGAGCCGGACGGGCAGTACAGCGAAATCACGGTGAGCGCGCCGAAATCGCATTCGACGTAGCGGCCCTCGGCATCGAATTCCGGATTGCCGAAGCCGATGATGACGTTCTTCGCCGGCAGCCTGCCGTACAGGCCGACGCCGGAATAGCCCTTCTTTTCGGCGTAGTGGAAATGGCCGTGGTAGCCGGGCGGATTCAGGAATTCTGCCGTCATGTCGGCTTGCTGCGCCTTCAGTTCCTGCACGCAGACGGCGTCGGCCTGCTGCGCCTGCAGCCATTCGAAAAAGCCCTTGCGGGCGGCGGAACGGATGCCGTTCAGGTTGGCGGAAATGATCTTCATCGGGGTTCGCTGGCAAAAAACATGGCTGGCTAGGATACCCGATCCGGCGCCGGCCGCCGGCGGCGGTCGTGGAACCCTTTAAAATGGGCGGCTATGCCGGCGCGGTGCCGGCGCATGGCAGACCATGCCAGCCACTTCTGACGCGGGATCGATCTTGAACAGCACACTACGCCAACAATTCATCGCCTTTTCGGTCGCCGCCGGCGTCCTGCGCTTCGGCCAGTTCGTCACCAAGGCCGGGCGCACCACGCCGTATTTCTTCAATGCCGGGTTGTTCAACGATGGCGCCTCGCTCGGCCGGCTGGCTGATTTCTACGCCCGCACGCTGCTCGATGCCGGGCTGGAGTTCGACATGCTGTTCGGCCCCGCCTACAAGGGCATCACGCTGGCGTCGGCCACCGCCGTGGCGCTGGCGAATCAGGGGCGCAACGCGCCGTTCGCCTTCAACCGCAAGGAAGCCAAGGACCACGGCGAAGGCGGCAGCGTGGTCGGCGCGCCGCTGGGCGGGCGGGTGGTGATCGTCGATGACGTGATTTCGGCCGGCACCTCGGTGCGCGAATCGGTCGAGATCATTCGCGCCGCCGGCGCCACGCCGTGCGCGGTGCTGATCGCGCTCGACCGGATGGAGCGCTCCGGCGCCGACGACGCGCTGTCGGCTGCCTCGGCGGTGCAGGAGGTCAGCGCCGCCTACGACATGCCGGTGATCGCCATCGCCAACCTGGACGATCTGCTGGAATACATCGGCGCCGGCGCCAGCCCGGAACTGGCGCAGTACCGCGATGCAGTCGCCGCCTACCGGCGCCGTTATGGCGTCGGCGAGGCTGCCTGAGCGGCCAGCACGTCTGGCAGTTGCCGCAAGGGAATAGTCCGGCTAGACTGGGGTGAGCGCCGCGCCGTCGGCGCGCCGGCTGGCCGATCGGCCAGCGGCCGAACCCTGATCGAGACTATGGACAGCCTGGAACATCCCGGAGACGACGCGGCCTGGAGCCATCTGGCGGCGATCTACGCCGTCCTTTCCGAAACCAACGAAGCGATCCTGCGTTCCACCACCGAGGACGAGCTGTACCAGCGCGTCTGCGATGCGGCGGTCGGCAGCGGCAAGTTCCGGGCGATGGCGATCCTGCTGCCGGACCGCGAGACCGGCACGGTCGGCGTGGCCGCCGCCGCCGGCGGCCCGGCCAGCGAATTCATCGCCGGTCTGCCGATCACGCTGGCCGCAGGGCCGGGCGGCGGCGGGCTGGTCGGAACCGCCTTTCGCAGCAAGCGCTCGACCGTCAGCAATGATTTCCTGAACGATCCGCGCACCGCGCCGTGGCATGCGCTGGCCGGCAGCCATGGCCTGCAGTCCGGCGCCGTGGTGCCGATGCTGGAGGGGGATCAGGTGCACGGGATGCTGCTGTTCTATTCGCTGGAGAAAGGCGCGTTCGACACCGCTACGCTGCAGCTGATCGAGCGGCTGGCGCGCAACCTGACTTTCGCCCGCAACGGCTTCACGCGCGAAATCGAGCGGCGCCGCGCCGAGGCCGAGCAGGGCGCGGTCGAGGCGCGCTACCGGATGATCCTGGAAACCATCGAGGACCCGTACTACGAAGTCGATCTGCATGGCAGCATCGTGCTGTGCAATGGCGCCTTTTCGCGGCTGGTCGGCTACACGATGGACGAATTGCGCGGGCAGAACTACCGCGAAATCCAGGCGCCGGAGACGGCCGAGCGGGTGTTCAAGGTGTTCAACCATGTGTATCGCACCGGCGCCGGCACCCGCTTCGACTGGGACATGCGGCACAAGGCCGGGCACACGGTGGTCGGCGAAGGTTCGGTGCAGCTGGTGCGCGACGGCAGCGGCGAGCCGGTCGGCTTCTGCGGCATCCTGCGCGACGTCACCGAGCGCCGCAAGATCGAGCAGGCGCTGCGCGAGAGCGAGGCGCGCTTCCGGGCGCTGACCAACCTGTCGTCGGACTGGTACTGGGAACAGGACGCCGAACTGCGCTATACCCGCATGGAAAACCGCCATGCCACCAGCAGCGCGGTGCAGCGCACCTTCATCGGCCACCGGCCGTGGGAAACCGCGCTGGAGATGCATGCTCCCGGCGGCTGGGAAACCCATCGGGCGCTGCTGCTGGAGCACAAGCCGTTCCGCGACGTCATCATGTTCCGCCAGCTGGCCAACGACATGCCGTATTACATCAGCGTGTCGGGCGAGCCGATCTTCGATCAGGATCAGCGCTTCGTCGGCTACCGTGGCGTCTCGCGCGAGATCACCGACCAGAAGATGGCCGAGGCGCGCATCCAGCACCTGGCCACGCACGACAGCCTGACTGGCCTGCCGAACCGGGCGATGTTCAACCAGATGCTGTCGCACGCGCTGACCGGCGCGCGCCGCAACGGCCGCCAGTTCGCGGTGCTGTTCATCGACCTCGACCGCTTCAAGTTCATCAACGACACGCTCGGGCACGTCGCCGGCGACCAGCTGCTGCAGGAAATCACCGAACGCTTCAAGAAGGCGTTGCGCGCCTCGGACATCATCGCCCGCCTTGGCGGCGACGAGTTCGTGGTGCTGATCGAAGACCTGAAAGACGCCGACAAGGTGCGCACCGTCGCCCGCAAGCTGCTGTCGGCCGCGATCAAGCCGGTGCTGCTGCTGGGCCGCGAATGCCGGGTCACCGCCAGCATCGGCGTCGCGCTGTATCCGCAGGACGGCGTCGATGAACAGACGCTGATGAAGAACGCCGACATTGCGATGTACTTCGCCAAGAGCGAAGGCAAGAACAACTTCCAGTTCTATTCGTCGGAAATCACCTCGCAGTCGCTGGAGCGGCTGACGCTGGAAAACAACCTGCGTCACGCGCTGGAAAACGGTGAGCTGAAGCTGCACTACCAGGCCAAACGCGATCTTTCCAGCGGCGTCATCACCGGCGTCGAGGCGCTGCTGCGCTGGGACAACCCGGAACTCGGCTCGGTGTCGCCGGCGCAGTTCATTCCGGCTGCCGAGGAAACCGGCCTGATCATCCCGATCGGCAAATGGGTGCTGCGCACCGCCTGTCAGCAGAACGTCGCCTGGCAGAAGCAGGGGCTGCCGCCGATCTGCATGGCGGTGAATCTGTCGGTGCGCCAGTTCGGCGACGAGCATCTGCTGACCGATCTGTCGGAAATCCTCGCCGAGACCGGCATGGCGCCGGAATTGCTGGAACTGGAAATCACCGAGGGCATGGTGATCCAGAACCCGGCGCAGGCGGTGCAGCTGCTGTCCGACATCAAGCGGCTCGGCGTGCGGCTGGCGATCGACGATTTCGGCACCGGTTATTCCTCGCTCGGCCAGCTGAAGAATTTCCCGATCGACACGCTGAAGGTGGATCGTTCGTTCATCCGCGATCTCGCCACCAACACCGAGGACAAGGCGATCACCGAAGCCATCATCGCGATGGGCAAGACGCTGTCGCTGACGGTGGTGGCCGAGGGCGTCGAAACCGGCGAGCAGGAAGAATTCCTGCGCGCCCATGCCTGCGACGAAATGCAGGGTTACTACTTCAGCCGGCCGATTCCCGGCGACCAGTTCGCCGATCTGCTGCGCGACCACGTGCCGCTGCCGTCCTAGCACGGGACCGGCCAGGCCATTCCACGGCGGCGGTAACAGTTGCCGAAAACAATCTTGATACGAGGGGGGGAAGGATGAGGTTTGCGCGCGCGCAGGGGTTGATGGTGGCGATGGCGATGCTGATGACGGCCTGCGGCGGCAGCGATGGCGGCGGCGAGCCGCACAAGCTGGCCTATCCGGCCTCGGCCGCCGGCACTGCCAGCCACAGCTATTTCGGCCAGACCATCGCCGAGCCGTATCAGTGGATGGAGAACACTACCGGCGACGACACCCGCGCCTGGGTCGATGCGCAGAATGCCTTCAGCCTCGACTATCTGCGCGCGCTGCCCTCATATGCGGCGATCCAGCAGCGGATCGAGCAAATCCTCACCACGACGGTGGAGCCGGCCAAGCATGGCGGCGGGGGGCAGGCGCTCGACAAGCAGGCGGTGCGCGGTACCAACGGCCTGTACTACTACCAGCTGAGCCGCAAGGTCGAGAGCGAACGCCGGCGGCCGGGGAACGACGCGAACCGGGTGTCGGTCGACAACCGCATCTACGTCACCGACGATCTGCGCAACAGCGGCCGCGTGCTGCTGGACGTGAACCAGCAGAATTCCCATCCCGACGATCACATCGAGTTGAGCAGCCATCAGCTGACGCCGGACGGCAAATATCTGGTGTACCGGCTGATCCGCAATTACAGCGACCTGGCCGAATTGCACGTGGTCGATCTGAACAGCGGCGCCGACCTGCTCAACGAGACGATCCGGCACGTGAACGGCGACTTCAAGATCCACCAGAACGGCTTCTTTTACGTCGTCGCGCAGAACGTCAGTGATGTCTACACCTCTGCCTACAATCAGCTGTCGCTGCGCTACCACGCAATCGGCCAGACGCCCGGCGACGATCAGGAGTTGTTCGCCGGCGACGGCCTGGCCAACGTCCAGCTCGGCCACATGGACGAGCAGTATCTGTATTTCGAGACTGCGGTCGGCTCCACCGACGAAATCTACCGGCTGGGGCTGGCGACGTTCGCCGAACAGGCACCGGTCAAGTGGCTGGGTGACGGCTTTCGTTCGGCCTTCCATATCCTCGATGCCGATGCCGACCGCGACCTGCTGGTGCTGACCAGCAGCGGCGCCTTGCGGCACCGGCTGGTCAAGGTCCAGCCCGACGATCCCGATCCGTCCGCCTGGACCGAGCTGGTCAATGGCGCCGCCGGCGAGGTGGTCGAAGACATCGTCCCGTGCGCCGGCGCCTATTTCGCCGAACTGTTCGACGATGGCGCCAGCCGGCTGGTGCGTTTCGATGGCGACGGCAGCCGCAGCGAGATCGCGCTACCGGGCATCGGCGCGGTGACTGGCGTGGAATGCGCTGCCGATGCGGATGGGCACGATCAGCTGACCTACTCCTATTCGACACTGGCGCAGCCGGAAAGGAAGTTCTCCTACGATCCGGCCAGCGGCAGTGTGACCCCGGTCGAGGACATGCGGATCGACGGTTTCGATCCGTCCGCCTACGTGATGGAGCGGATTTTCGCCACCAGCGCCGACGGCACCCGGATTCCGGTTTTCGTCGCGCACCGCAAGGGCCTGGCGCTGGATGGCGGCAACCCGGCGATGATCTATGTGTATGGCGGTTTCGCCGCGGCGGAACGGCCGGCATTCTCGTCGCACGCGGCAGCGTTGCTGGAAAACGGCGGCGTCTACGCGGTCGCCCAGGTCCGTGGCGGCAGCGAGTACGGCAATCCCTGGCACCAGGCCGGGCGCGCCGCCAACAAGCAGAACACTTACGACGACGTGGCGGCGGTGGCGCGCCATCTGATCGGAGCGAAGTACACCAGCGCCGCCCGGCTCGGCCTGGAAGGCGGTTCCAACGGCGGCCTGACCACCGCGGCGGTGGCGCTGCAGTATCCGGAGCTGTTCCGGGTGGTGTTTCCGTCGGTTGGCGTGCTCGATCTGCTGCGTTACCAGTACTTCACGTCCGGCTACAACTGGTACGAGGATTACGGCTACAGCTCGGACGAAACCGACTTCAAGCGGCTGCTGACGATTTCGCCGCTGCACAACGTGCGCAACGTGCCGTATCCGGCGATGTACATCATGACCGGCCAGACCGACAGCCGGGTGGTGCCGTCGCACAGCTACAAGTTCGCCGCGACCATGCAGAACCAGGCCGGCGGGCGCAACCCCTACCTGCTGACGGCATTTCCGAAATCCGGGCATCAGCTGATCGATTACCGCACGCGCGTCAGCGCCGACACCTGGGCCTTCTTCTTCGACCAGACCGGGACCGCGTATCGCCAGCCGACCCGCTGAGCGCGGCCGGCGCCGCGCTCAGGCCTTGCGCAGCACCAGCGCCAGGCCGCCGATCACCACCGCCAGCCCCAGCGCTTCCTTCAGCGCCAGCGGCTCGCCGAGGATCAGCGCGGCGGCCAGCACGCCGACCACCGGCGTCGCCAGCGTTGCCATCGACGCGGTGGCTGGCGGCAGCCGCCGCAGCGCGGCGAACCAGGCGAGGTAGCAGATCGCCATCGGTACCGCCGTCATGTACGCCATCAGCCCCCAGCCGAGCGGCGTCAGCGCGCCGGGATGCGGGTGTTCGAACAGCAGGCCGAACAGCAGCATCGGCGCGCAGCCGAGCGCCAGCTGCCACACCACCGCGGTCAGCGGCGGCAGCGCCAGCGGTCCTTGCGTGACGGTGCCGAGCGCGAACAGGAAGGCGGCGCCGAGTGTCAGCAGCGCGCCCGGCAGCCGCTCGATACCGAGCGCCAGCCCGGAGCCGCCGAACAGTGCCAGCAGTCCGCCCAGACACAGCGCCAGTCCGGCCAGGTTGCGCGCGCTTGGACGCTGGCCGAGCAGCGGCCAGGCCAGCAGCGTCGCCCACAGCGGCATCGTGTAGACCAGCAGCGCCGCCTGACCGGCCGCCAGCCAGCGCAGCGCCAGCGTCGAAAACCCCATCCAGGCGAACACGTTGATGAAGGCCGCCAGCGCCAGCCGGCCCCACAGCGGGCGCGGTACCGTCAGCGCTTCACCGCGCCGTCGCGCCAGCAGCGCCAGCGCAATGGCGGCGGTGACGCCGGCACTGCCGCGCGCGAACAGCGGCGGCAATTGCGTCAGCAGGAATTTCATCGCCGGCCAGTTCATGCCCCAGCCGATTGCGGTCACCAGCAGGCACAACAGACCGATCGTGCGGCTTTTCAGGGCGGGCATTGGCGCTCTCCGGGGCGGCGGCTCATGTCCGGCATTATCTGCCAGCAAGGCCGGCGGCGGCTGGCAGACGCGAAAACCGGCACAATATGCCGCGCCGCCCATTGTTTTCCGGGCGGCCGCCGCCAAATCGGCCATGACGTTTTCGTTTATGCTTCGATAAAATCTGCCGCGATTCGGCTTTGCCGCGACTCCCGCGACGCCTCCCACAAGAACAAGGAAATCCATGAGCGACCTGCTCTCCCGCCGCCTCGCTCTGCTGTCGTCGACCGCGCACCGCCCGCTGCTGCTGCAGGGGCTGCGCGGCATCGAGCGCGAAACCCTGCGCGTCGAGCGCAACGGCCAATTGGCGCTGACGCCGCATCCGCCGGCGCTCGGCGCCGCGCTGACGCATCCGGAAATCACCACCGACTATTCCGAGTCGCTGCTGGAATTCATCACCCCGGCCACCGCCGATATCGGCGCCATGCTGGAGCGGCTGGACGCGATCCACCGCTACGCCTATTCGCGCCTCGGCGACGAATTGATGTGGAGCCAGTCGATGCCGGGTCCGCTGCCGGACGAGGAGCACATTCCGATCGCCTGGTATGGCAATTCCCACATCGGCATGCTGAAGCACGTCTACCGGCGCGGGCTGGCGCTGCGCTACGGCAAGAGCATGCAGTGCATCGCCGGCATCCACTACAACTATTCGGTGGCGGAAGCGCTGTGGCCGCTGTTGCAGGCGGCCGATCGCATGCCGGGCAAGCCGCTTGATTACCAGTCCGAAGGCTACATCGCGCTGATCCGCAATTTCCAGCGCTACAGCTGGCTGCTGATGTACCTGTTCGGCGCCTCGCCGGCGCTGGATGCCGGCTTCCTGCGCGGTCGCCCGCACCAGCTGCAGGAGCTGGCGCCCGACACGCTGTACCTGCCGCACGCCACCAGCCTGCGCATGAGCGATCTCGGCTACAAGAACACCGCCCAGGCCGGCCTGATGCCGCCCTACAACACGCTGCAAAGCTACATGGCCGGGCTGGCGCGCGCGGTGCGCCAGCCGTATCCGCCGTATCAGGAAATCGGCATGCGGCGCGACGGCCAGTGGGTGCAGCTGAACACTAACGTGCTGCAGATCGAAAACGAGTTTTACGCGACGATCCGCCCGAAGCGGGTGATCGAAAGCGGCGAGCGGCCGCTGGAGGCGCTGTGCGCGCGCGGCGTGCAATACATCGAGGTGCGCTGTCTCGACATCGACCCGTTCGAGCCGCTCGGCATCGGCATGCCGACCTCGCGCTTCCTCGACGCCTTCCTGCTGTTTTGCGCGCTCGACTACAGCGCGCCGACCGGCGCGGCGGAAAGCGCCGAAAACGCCGCCAACTTCGCCGCCACCGTCAAGCGCGGGCGCGAGCCGGGGCTGCTGTTGCAGCGGCGCGGCAAGCCGCTGATGCTGCTGGACTGGGGGCTGGAACTGCTGGAGCGGATCGGCGCCGTCGCCGCCGCGCTGGATGGCGCGCGTGGCGATGGCGCGCATGCCGAGGCGCTGGCGGCGCAGGCTGCCAAGCTGCGCCAGCCGGAACTGACGCCGTCGGCGCGGGTGCTGGCGGCGCTGCGCGATGGCGACGGCTCGTTCCGTCAGTTCGGCGTGCGCCAGAGCCTGGCGCACGCCGCCGGTTTCCGCGCACGGCCGCCGACGGCCGTCGAGCAAGCCGATTTCGCCGCCTTGACGCAGGCATCGCTGGCCGAGCAGCAGCGCATGGATCAGGCCGATCGCGGCAGCAGCTTCGACGACTACATCCTCGCCTACGGCGAGCGCACGCCGGCGCAATTGTGCCAGTGCCGCTGAGCGGCCGCGCCCGCCGGCGGTTTTCCTGGCTCGCTCAGATAATGGGGAGTATGCGGTAACTTCGCAGACGGGGTGCCCGGTACAGGATGGGTGTGAGGGGAGTATCTGAGTCGCCCGGCATGATTCGCGGGATTTTCCGCCGCCTTGCGCCCGTCAGGCGGGATCGGCTTGCGCCTCCGCCGGCGCAGCCTCCGCCAGTTGCCGGTCCAGCTGCTCCGCCGATACCGGCCGCCCGAGCAGATACCCCTGCAGCGAGTTGCAGCCGAGCCGGGTCAGGAAATCCTGCTGCGCCGCCGTTTCCACGCCTTCGGCGACGATCTGCAGCTTCAGCGCCTGGCCGAGCGCGACGATGGCCGAGACGATCGCCGCATCCTCGCTGTCCTGCGCCAGTTCGCGCACGAAACCGCGGTCGATCTTCAGTTCCGAGGCCGGCAGCCGCTTCAGGTAGAGCAGGCTGGAATAGCCGGTGCCGAAGTCGTCGATCGAAATGTTCACGCCCATCGCCCGCAGCTGCTGCAGGATGCGCAGGCTCTCGTCAACGTCGTGCATCGCCGTCGTTTCGGTCACTTCCAGCGTCAGATGGCGAGCCTCGAGCGCGTGGCGGTCGAGCGCCGCCTTCACCGTCTGCACCAGTTGCGCGTGATTGAACTGCTGCGCCGACAGGTTGACCGCCATGCTCCAGTGTTCGCGCCCGGCCGCGTGCCAGGCTTTCAGCTGGCGGCAGGCTTCGTCCAGCACCCAGGCGCCGATGTCGACGATCAGGCCGGATTTTTCCGCCAGTGGAATGAAGCGGTCGGGGGCGATCAGTCCGCGCTGCGGATGCTGCCAGCGCAGCAGCGCCTCGACGCCGGTGACGCCGGTGCCGGCGGCGCAGAACTTCGGCTGGTAGTGCAGGATCAGTTCCTGCCGTTCCAGCGCCAGCCGCAGGTCCTGCATCATCTGCTGGCGCTCGCGCACGTTGGCGTTCATCGACGCCTCGAAGAACGAATAGGTGTTGCGGCCGTGATTCTTGGCGTGATACATCGCGGCGTCGGCATTGCGCATCAGTACCGGCGCCTGATCGCCGTCGGCCGGATGCAGCGCGATACCGATGCTGGTCGAAACCCGCAGTTCCAGTCCGGCGACGAGGAATGGTGCGCGGATTTCGGTCATCACCCGCTCCGCCAGCATCGCCGCGTCCTGCGCTTCGGTCAGGCTGGCTAGCAGCACGAATTCATCGCCGCCGACGCGGGCGACGGTATCCTGCGGCCGCACCGTCGCCTGCAGCCGCTGCGCCACCTCGGTCAGCAGCTGGTCGCCGATGTGATGGCCGTAGGCGTCGTTGATCGCCTTGAAGCCATCCAGATCCATGAACATCAGCGCGAAACCGCCCGGACCGCGCCGCGTGCCGCGCACTGCATGGCCGATCCGCTCTTCCAGCAGGACCCGGTTCGGCAGCCCGGTCAGGCTGTCGTGCAGCGCCATGTGCGCCAGTTCCTGATTGGCCTCGGCCAGCGAACTGCGCAGGCTGGAAGTGCGCGCAGCCAGCCGCAGTTCCAGCAGCGATACCGTCAGCGCCATCGCCAGCACCGCCAGCGTGACGACGATCACCACCAGCGCCAGCCAGCCGGTGCTGAAACCGCCGCGCGCGGCGCCGCAGACGCTGTCGAGCGGGAATTGCGCCGCCGCCATGCCGGTGTAGTGCATGCCGACGATGCTGATGCCCATCACCAGCGCGGCACCGGCGCGCAGCGGCACCACCATCGCCTTTTCGCGCTTCAGGCGGAAGGCGATCCACAGCGCCGCGCCGGCCGCCAGCACCGCGATCACGATCGACAGCAGCAGCAGCCCCGGCCGGTAGCTGATGCCGGGCTGCATCCGCAGCGCCGCCATGCCGGTGTAATGCATGCTGGCGATGCCGGCGCCGAGCAGCAGCGCGCCGCCCAACAGGCGCTGCCACGGCAGCGTCTGGCGGCTGACCAGCCACAGCGCGAATATCGACGAGACGATCGCGATCAGCAGTGACAGCAGCGTTAGCGCCGGATCGTAGCCGAGCGGGATCGGCAGATGGAAGGCCAGCATGCCGATGAAATGCATCGACCAGATGCCGATGCCCATCGCCACGCTGCCGCCGGCCAGCCAGCGGCGGGCGACGCGCTGGCGCGCGGAAGCCACCCGATTCGCCATGTGCAGCGCGGTGTAGGACGCGAAGATGGCAACCAGGATCGAACACAGGACCAGTGCTTGGTTGTAATGACTGACGAGCATCGGGATGGAAAGGCACGGCCGGGTAGGCGTGCCTGTCGAAAAGGGTGTCTGTCGGGTATGCCGGACGTGGCAGGGCGCCCGGCGTGAGCCGGAACGGGCCTGAATTTTAGGGCAAAAGCCGCGCCGCTGCTTGCTGTGCGGAAATGTTTGGCGCTACCGGGCGGCGTGCCGCCGCTCAGGTGCTCAGCTTGCGCTTCAGCAGTTCAGTCAGCTGCGCCGGATTGGCCTTGCCGCGAGTCGCTTTCATGGCCTGGCCGATCAGCGCGTTGAATGCCTTTTCCTTGCCGGCGCGGAATTCCTCGACCGATTTGGCGTTGGCCGCCAGCACCTCGTCGACGATCTTTTCCAGCGCGCCGGTATCGGAAATCTGTTTCAGGCCCTTGGCTTCGATGATAGTGTCGGCCAATTCGGGCTGGTCGGATTTCGCTTCCCACATCGCCGCGAACACTTCCTTGGCGATCTTGTTGGAAATGGTGCCGTCGCCGATGCGGCGCAGCAGCAGCGCCAGCTGCGCCGCCTGCACCGGCGCGGCGGCGATGTCGACGCCTTCGCGGTTCAGCGTCGATGATACGTCGCCCATCAGCCAGTTGGCGGCCGGTTTGGCCTGTTCCTGGCCGGCTTGCGCCACCACCGCTTCGAAGTAGGCGGCCATCGCCTTCGATTGCGTCAGCACCGCGGCGTCGTATTCCGGCAGGCCGTAGTCGCGCACGAAGCGCGCGCGCATCGCACCCGGCAGTTCCGGCATTGCCGCGCGCACCCGCTCGATCCATTCCGGCGCGATCGCCAGCGGCGGCAGGTCGGGGTCCGGGAAGTAGCGGTAATCCTGGGCGTCTTCCTTGCTGCGCATCGCCCGCGTTTCCTTGCGGTCCGGGTCGTACAGCCGGGTCGCCTGCACCACGCGGCCGCCGTCCTCGATCAGTTCGATCTGGCGCCGCACTTCATAGTTGATCGCGTCTTCCATGAAGCGGAAGGAATTCAGGTTCTTGATTTCGCAGCGGGTGCCGAATTCCTGCTGTCCGCGCGGCCGCACCGAGACGTTGGCGTCGCAGCGGAACGAGCCTTCCTGCATGTTGCCGTCGCAGATGCCGAGCCAGGTCACCAGCGCGTGCAGCGCCTTGGCATAGGCGACTGCCTCGGCGGCGCTGCGCATGTCCGGTTCGGTGACGATTTCCAGCAGCGGCGTGCCGGCGCGGTTCAGGTCGATGCCGCTCATGCCCTGGTAATCCTCGTGCAGCGACTTGCCGGCGTCTTCCTCCAGATGCGCGCGCGTCAGCTGCACGGTCTTCTCGACCGTCTGGCCGTCCTGCTCCAGCAGGAAGGAGATGCTGCCGCCCTGCACCACCGGGATTTCGAACTGGCTGATCTGGTAGCCCTTCGGCAGGTCCGGGTAGAAGTAGTTCTTGCGCGCGAACACCGAGCGCGGCGCGATGGTGGCGCCGATCGCCAGCCCGAACTGGATCGCCCGTTCGACCGCGCCGCGATTCAGCACCGGCAGCACGCCCGGCAGCGCCAGATCGACCGGGCAGGCCTGGCGGTTCGGCTCGGCGCCGAAACGGATCGGCGCGCCGGAAAAGATTTTCGATTGGGTCGTGAGCTGCACGTGCGTTTCCAGACCGATGACGACTTCCCACTGCATGATTTCCCCGCTTGCTGTTGGTTTCGGTGTTGCTGTTGAGGCTGTTCCGCCGCTATTCGGCGTAATGGCAGGTGCCGGTTTTCAGGTCCACCGTCAATTTCGTGAAATTGGCGCGCGATCCGCACAGCGCCGGGCAGCTCGGCGTGACCGCCAGCGTGTCGCCGTGCCGCTCCAGCCGGATGCTGCAGTTCAGGCCGCGCTCGAAGTCGTAGCCGCGCGCGCGGCGCGCCGCCCGCGCATCGCGCAGCGTGATGCGCCAGGCGTCGTGCCCGGCGCCCTGCATCAGTTCGGCTTGCAGGCCGTCATCGTCGTCGATGCTGCAGTCGAAACCGTGGGTCGGCCGGTACAGCGCCGATTCCCAGCGGAAGCTGCCGATCCGGTCGCCGTCCAGATGGGCTTCGCCGATGTCGCTGTAGATCACCCGCTCGCCATCCTCGTCGACGGTGCTGCTGCAGGAAAAGCGCGTGTCCAGCCGCTGCGCCGCAGCCGGCGCAGCCAGCGTCAGCATGGCGAGCGCGGTGGCGAGCGCGATGCCCGGTTTCATTCGGCCGGCCGTCGCAGATGCCAGTCGGTCGCGCTTTGATAGCGGTGCGCGACGTTCAGCAGCTTCCGTTCGGCGAAGTAATTGCCGATCAGCTGCAGGCCGACCGGGCGCCGGCCGTCGGTGCCGCCGAAGCCGCACGGAATCGACATGCCCGGCAGGCCGGCCAGGCTGGTCGACAGCGTGAAAATGTCGGCCAGATAGTTGGCGACCGGATCGTCCGCCTTGGCGCCCAGATCCCAGGCGACGCTCGGCGCCACCGGCCCCATGATGAGATCGCACTGCTGGAATGCGGCCTGGAAATCCTCGGCGATCAGCCGGCGGATGCGCTGTGCCTGCAGGTAATAGGCGTCGTAGTAGCCGTGCGACAGCACGTAGGCGCCGACCAGGATGCGGCGCTTGACTTCGTCGCCGAAGCCTTCGGCGCGGGTCTTGCAGTACATCTGCGCCAGATCGTCGTACTGGCTGGCGCGGTGGCCGTAGCGCACGCCGTCGAAGCGCGACAGGTTGGACGACGCTTCGGCCGGCGCGATCACGTAGTAGGCCGGGATCGACAGCGCGGTGTTCGGCAGCGAAATCTCGACCAGCGTGGCGCCGAGTTTCTGGTATTCGGCCAGCGCCGCGCGCACCGCGCTTTCGACGTCGGCGGTCAGGCCGCCGCCGAAATATTCGCGCGGCACGCCGATCTTCAAGCCGTCCAGCGATTCGTCCAGGCCAACCGTGAAATCCTCGGTGCTGCGTTCGACGCTGGTGGAGTCGCGCGCGTCGAAGCCGACCATCGCGTTCAGCAGCAGCGCGCAATCCTCGGCGCTGCCGGCGATCGGGCCGCCTTGATCGAGCGACGAGGCGAACGCGATCATGCCGAAGCGCGACACGCTGCCGTAGGTCGGTTTGATGCCGGTGACGCCGCAGTGCGCGGCCGGCTGGCGGATCGAACCGCCGGTATCGGTACCGGTGGCGGCCGGCGTCAGGCGCGCCGCCACCGCCGCCGCCGAGCCGCCCGAGGAGCCGCCGGGGATCGCCCGCTGGTCCCACGGATTGCGGGTCGCGCCGAAATGCGAACTCTCATTGGTCGAGCCCATCGCGAATTCGTCGCAGTTCAGCTTGCCGAGTGTCACCATGCCGGCCTGCTGCAGGCGCTCGACCACGGTGGCGTCGAACGGGCTGACGTAGTTCTCCAGCATCTTCGAGCCGGCCGTGGTGCGCCAGCCGCGCGTGACGAACAGATCCTTGTGCGCGACCGGAATGCCGGTCAGCGGCGGCGCGTCGCCCTGCGCCAGCCGTTCGTCGGCGGCGCGCGCCTGGGCCAGCGTCAGCTCAGGATCGACGTGCAGGAAGGCGTTTACCGTGCTGGCGTCGATGCGAGCGAGGAACTGGCCTGCCAGTTCAGTGGCCGAAATCTGGCGCGACTGCAGCAGCGTCGACAATTGGCGAAGGGAATGGGTGTGCATGAATTCGGTTTACCGTGGGTTGCGCGGACAGGGTGGGAGCGAGTGGAGCAGGCGGCCTGCCTACTCGATCACCTTCGGTACCAGGTACAGGCCGTCGGCGGTGGCCGGCGCGCCGCGCTGGTAGTCGTCGCGCCGGTCCGGCTCGGTGACGGCGTCGTCGCGCAGGCGCAGCGCCAGCTCCGGCTGGAACAGCGCGATCGGATGACTGAGTGGTTCGACGCCGGTGGTATCGACTGCCTTCATCTGCTCGACCAGCGCGAAGATATCGTTGAGCTTGTCCAGCGTGGCGGCGGCCTGGGCCTCGCTCAGTTCGAGTTGCGCCAGCACGGCGAGGCGTTTGACATCGGAAAGCTGCAGGGACATGGTTCGATGGCGCGCGCGGCGCGCGTTGGCAAAAGTGGTCAATGGCGCTTTAATGCCGACAAAAACTTGTGAAAGTCTCTAATCGGGCCGGAATTTTAGAGGAGATATCCCGCCAAATCCCCGCAGATTATAAGGTAGAATGCACGGCTAATACTTGGCGGGCGCGGATGTGCGGGCCGTCGGCGCGGCCGCATCGGGGCTGTGCCGGATCGGCGTTTCGATCAGGGCTCCGGCGATTTCGCCCATCGGTTTCCATAGAGCTGTCATCCCGTTTTCCCGGTTTGTCGCAGGCAGAGCACCGTTTCCAGCCGCAGAATTTTGTCGGTCTGGCAAGTGAGTGCCGCGTGCGTGGCGTACCGATCCTGCCCGCAGGGCGAGGTGTTTGGGCTTCATCCCGGAATTGAATGGACTAATTCATGTTTGGATTTTTACGCAGCTATTTCTCGAACGACCTGGCGATCGATCTGGGTACGGCCAATACGCTGATCTACGTGCGCGCTTCCGGCATCGTTCTGGATGAGCCGTCGGTGGTGGCGATCCGCGAGCAGGGCGGCCCGAACGGCAAGAAAACCATCATGGCGGTCGGCAAGGACGCCAAGCAGATGCTGGGCAAGGTGCCCGGCAACATCGAAGCGATCCGTCCGATGAAGGATGGCGTGATCGCCGATTTCACCGTCACCGAGCAGATGCTGAAGCAGTTCATCCGCATGGTGCATGACTCCAAGCTGTTCCGTCCCAGCCCGCGCATCATCATCTGCGTGCCGTGCGGCTCGACCCAGGTCGAGCGGCGCGCGATCCGCGAGTCGGCTCTTGGCGCCGGCGCCTCGCAGGTCTACCTGATCGAGGAGCCGATGGCGGCGGCGATCGGCGCCGGCCTGCCGGTGGCCGACGCCACCGGCTCGATGGTGGTCGACATCGGCGGCGGCACTACCGAGGTCGGCATCATTTCGCTCGGCGGCATGGTCTACAAGGGCTCGATCCGGGTCGGCGGCGACCGTTTCGACGACGCCATCGTCAACTACATCCGCCGCAACTACGGCATGCTGGTCGGCGAACAGACCGCCGAGGCGATCAAGAAGGAAATCGGTTCGGCCTTCCCCGGTTCCGAAGTCAAGGAAATGGAAGTCAAGGGCCGCAACCTGTCGGAAGGCATCCCGCGTTCGTTCACCATTTCCAGCAACGAAATCCTGGAAGCCTTGACCGAACCGCTGAACGGCATCGTCTCGGCGGTCAAGACCGCGCTCGAACAGACGCCGCCGGAACTCGGCGCCGACATCGCCGAAAAGGGCATGATGCTGACCGGCGGCGGCGCGCTGCTGCGCGATCTGGATCGCCTGCTGGCGGAAGAAACCGGACTGCCGGTGATCGTCGCCGAAGACCCGCTGACCTGCGTGGTGCGCGGCTCCGGCATGGCGCTGGAGCGCATGGACAAGCTCGGTTCGATCTTCTCCTACGAGTAGTCGCCGCCGATGCTGCGTTTGGTTTTCCTCGCAGCATCGGTCGCCGTAACACGCCGGCCGGCGGCGTATTTCCCGCGCAATCGCAAGTAGCCAAATGGAATTCAGCAGTCCCCCGCCGCTGTTCAAGCAAGGTGCTTCGGCCCGGGCCAAGGTGGTGTTCTTCGCCGTGATCGCGATCGCGCTGCTGGCGGTCGACGCCCGCATGCAGACGCTGACCATGTTGCGGCAGCTGCTCGGCACCGCGCTCTATCCGCTGCAGGCGGTGGCGCTGATGCCGCGCGACGCGCTGTATGCGGTCGGCGGCTATTTCACCTCGCAGACCCGGCTGGAACGGGAAAACGCCGAACTGCGGCGGCAGCAGGCAGACAATGCGCGCGCGCTGCAGCAGGCGCAGTTCCTGATCGGCGAAAACAGCAAGCTGCGCGAACTGCTCGGCATCCGCGCCCAGCTGGCGGTGCCGTCGGTGACTTCCGAAATCCTCTACGACACCCGTGATCCGTTCACCCGCAAGATCGTGCTGGATCGTGGCAGCCAGCAGCACGTCGCGCCCGGTCAGCCGGTGATCGACGATGCCGGCGTGGTCGGCCAGGTGACGCGGGTATTCCCGTTTACTGCCGAGGTCAGCCTGCTGACCGACAAGGATCAGGCGATTCCGGTGCAGGTACTGCGCAACGGCCTGCGCAGCGTCGCTTATGGCCGTGGCCAGTCCGGCCTGCTGGAACTGCGTTTCATGGTCGCCAATGCCGACGTCCAGAGTGGCGACGTGCTGGTGACTTCCGGCATCGATGGCGTCTATCCGGCCGGGCTGGCGGTGGCGCGCGTGCTCAGCATCGAATCGAAGTCCAGCGGCAGTTTCGCGCAGATCCTGTGCGAACCGCTGGCCGGACTTGGCCGGCACCGGCAACTGCTGGTGCTGCTGAGCGAGGCGCGGCCGCTGCCGCTGGCGGCGGAAACGGAAAACGCCGATGCCGGGAGCGGACGCGGCGCCAGGGAAGCGCCCGGCGCGCGCGCCGCCCGTCAGCGCGCCAGGACGGAAGCGGCCGCGCCACGGCCAGCGCCGTCGGCGGCGCCAAGGAAACCGGCACCGGCTCAGGGGATCAGCCGATGAACCGCCCGCAATACATCCTGCTGCCGGCTTCCGGCCTGTTCATTGCCACCAGTCTGGTGGTGGCGTTCGCGCTGAACCTGTTGCCGTGGGGGCGCTGGCTGGCGGTACCGGATTTCGTCGCGCTGATCCTGGTGTTCTGGAGCATCCATCAGCCGCGCAAGGTCGGCATCGGCGTCGCCTTCTTCATGGGGCTGCTGATGGACGTCCACGATGCCAGCCTGCTGGGCGAGAACGCGCTGGCTTATACGCTGCTGTCGTATTTCGCGATCATGATCCATCGCCGTGTGCTGTGGTTTCCGATCGGCACCCAGGCGCTGCACGTGCTGCCGCTGCTGCTGCTGGCGCAGCTGGTGCAGCTGCTGATCCGCATGATGGCCGGCGGCGCTTTTCCCGGCTGGCTGTATTTCGCCGAAAGCCTGCTGTCGACCGCGCTGTGGCCACTGGTGACCTGGCTGTTGCTGGCGCCGCAGCGGCGCGCCGTCAACCGCGATGACAACCGCCCGCTGTGACGGCGCCGGCAAGCCGGGCGCGCCGCGCCTGATTCGAGCATGACCGATTTCAAGAATACCGAACGCGAGCTGTACCTGTTCCGCCTGCGGCTGTCGGCGGCGGCGCTGTTCGTGCTGCTGTGCTTCGGCCTGCTGGGGGCGCGCTTCGTCTGGCTGCAGGTGATGCGCCACGACCAGTACGCCGCACAGGCCGAGGACAACCGCATTTCGGTGGTGCCGGTGGTGCCGAACCGCGGCCTGATCCTCGATCGCAACGGCGTCGTGCTGGCTCGCAATTATTCCGCCTACACGCTGGAAATCACGCCATCCAAGCTGGACGGCAAGCTCGACGACGTGATCGACGATCTGGCCACCTTCATCGAGATCACGCCGCGCCAGCGCCGCAATTTCCGCCGCCTGCTGGAGGATTCGCGCAAGTTCGAAAGCGTGCCGATCCGCACCCGCCTGTCGGACGAGGAGGTGGCGCGCTTCATCGCCCAGCGCTACCGCTTTCCCGGCGTCGAGGTCGAGGCGCGGCTGTTCCGCCAGTACCCGCTGGGCGAGGTGGCCTCGCACGTGATCGGTTACATCGGCCGCATCAGCGCGCGCGACGCCGAACAGATCGAGCAGGGCGAGGACAGCGCCAACTATGCCGGCAGCGACCACATCGGCAAGGAAGGAGTGGAAAAGAGCTACGAAAAATACCTGCACGGCACCACCGGCTACGAGGAGGTCGAAGTCACCGCCAGCGGCCGCGCGGTGCGCTCGCTGTCGCGCACCCCGGCCACGCCCGGCGACAACCTGATCCTGTCGATCGACATCGAACTGCAGAAGGTGATCGAGCAGGCTTTCGGCGAGCGCCGTGGCGCGCTGGTGGCGATCGAGCCGGCCACCGGCGACATCCTGGCCTACGTCTCGCGGCCCGGTTTCGATCCCAACCTGTTCATCGACGGCATCGACCAGCAAAGCTGGGACGAGCTGAACAATTCGCCCGACCGGCCGCTGGTCAACCGGCCGCTGTCCGGCGCCTATCCGCCCGGTTCGACCTACAAGCCGTTCATGTCGCTGGCGGCGCTGGAACTGGGCTTCCGCAAGCCGCAGGACGCGATTTCCGATCCCGGCTATTTCTGGCTCGGCAACCACAAGTTCCGCGACGACAAGGAAGGCGGCCACGGCACCGTCGACATGTACCGGGCGATCGTGCAGTCCTGCGACACCTACTACTACATGCTGGCCAACGACATGGGGGTGGACCGCATCCACGATTTCATGAAGCCGTTCGGCTTCGGCCAGCTGACCGGCATCGATCTCGAACACGAGCGCACCGGCCTGCTGCCATCGACCGCCTGGAAGCGCGCCGCCTACAAGAAGCCGGAGCAGAAGAAGTGGTTCGCCGGCGAGACCATCTCGCTCGGCATCGGCCAGGGCTACAACGCCTTCACGCCGCTGCAGCTGGCACACGCGGTCGCCACGTTGGCCAACAACGGCGTGGTGATGAAGCCGCATCTGGTGCAGGCGATCGAGGAGCCGGACACGCACCAGCGCACGCTGACGGTGCCGAAGGAAAGCTACCGCATTCCGCTGCAGCAGAAAAACATCGATTTCATCAAGCGCGCGATGGTCGGCGTCACCCGCGAAGGCACGTCGCAGCGGGTGTTCGCCAACGCCGGATACGAATCGGCCGGCAAGACCGGCACCGCGCAGGTGATCGCGATCAAGAAGAACGAAAAGTACGATGCAAGGAAGCTCGATGAGCGCCATCTCGACCATGCGCTGTATACCGCGTTCGCGCCGGTCGATCAGCCGCGCATCGCGATTGCCGTGATCGTCGAGAACGGCGGCTTCGGCGGGCAGGCGGCGGCGCCGATCGTGCGCGCCGCGCTCGACTATTACCTGCTCGGCAAGCGGCCGGAAGACACGCCGCCGCCGCAGACCGCGCACGCCGCCGGCACCGCCAACGTCGCTGCCGGCGGTCACGTACACGAGGACTGAGATGCCGACGTCCGCCCCATCGTTTGCCGGAGCCGCGCCATGGCGCTGAAAGACCGCCGCACCTTCGCCGAGATGGCCAAGCCGTATTTCACCGTGTTCGACGGCATGCTGGCGCTGATCGTGTTCCTGCTGCTGTCGGTGGCGCTGGTGACGCTGTACTCGGCCGGCATCGACGTGCCGGGCCGGGTCGAGGACCAGTTGCGCAACATCCTGATCGGCTTCGCCGTGATGTGGATCGCCGCCAACGTGCCGCCGCAGGTGCTGATGCGGGTCGCGGTGCCGGTGTATGCGCTCGGCATCGCGCTGCTGATCGGCGTGGCGATGTTCGGACTGGTCAAGAAAGGCTCGCGGCGCTGGATCAATCTCGGCATCGTGGTGCAGCCATCCGAGATCATGAAGATCGCCATGCCGCTGATGCTGGCCTGGTTCTTCCAGAAGCGCGAGGGGCAGATCGGCTGGCGCGAATACCTGGTGGCGGCGCTGCTGCTGATGGTGCCAGTCGGCCTGATCGCCCGGCAGCCGGACCTCGGCACCGCCCTCTTGGTGCTGGCGGCCGGGTTTTACGTGATCTTCCTGGCCGGGCTGTCGTGGAAGATTCTCGCCGGTCTGCTGCTGGCGGCCGGCGCCAGCCTGCCGGTGGTGTGGTCGATGCTGCACGACTACCAGCGCGCGCGCGTGATGACGCTGATCGATCCGACCACCGATCCGCTCGGCAAGGGTTTCCACATCATCCAGTCGACCATCGCGATCGGCTCCGGCGGCATCTACGGCAAGGGCTGGCTGAACGGCACGCAGTCGCATCTGGCCTTCATCCCGGAGCGCACCACCGACTTCATCTTCGCGGTGTTCTCGGAAGAATTCGGGCTGATCGGCAACGGCGTGCTGCTGCTGCTGTACCTGCTGCTGATCGCGCGCGGCATGGTGATCGCCGCCAACGCCGCGACGCTGTTCGCGCGTCTGCTGGCTGGCGCCATCACGCTGATCTTCTTCACCTACGCGTTCGTCAACATGGGCATGGTGTCCGGCATCCTGCCGGTGGTCGGCGTACCCTTGCCGTTCATGAGCTATGGCGGTACCGCGCTGGTGACACTCGGGCTTGGCGTCGGTATCCTGATGAGCATCCAGCGCCACCGCAAGCTGATCCAGTCATAAGGAGCACCGATGCCAGTACGCCTGCCAACCCGCCGGAAACCTCTGTTGCGCCTGCTGGCGCTGATCGTGCCGGCATTGATCCTCGCCGCCTGCGGCAGTGTGCCGCGCCAACCGGCGCCGGCGGTTCCGGCCAGCGCCTCGGTATCCGGCAAGCTGCCGGCGCTGCCGCCGGCCGGCTCCGGCCGCGGCGGCTATTACCAGGATGATGGCCCCGGCGACGCCCCGCCCGACAACCTGCTGGCGACACCCGATGCCGAACCGCGGATCGAGCCATACCAGAAAGCCACGCTGCGGCCATACACCGTGCTCGGCAAGACCTACACGCCGATCACCGACGAGCGGCCGCTGAAGCAGCGCGGCATCGGCAGCTGGTACGGCAAGAAATTCCACGGCCAGAAAACCTCGACCGGCGAGCTGTACGACATGTACCAGATGACCGCCGCCCACCCGACGCTGCCGCTGCCGTCGTATGCGCGCGTGACCAATCTGAAGACCGGCGCCCAGGTGATCGTGCGCGTCAACGATCGCGGGCCGTTCCGCTCCGACCGCATCATCGACCTGTCGTACACGGCGGCGCTGAAGCTCGGCTACCTGACCGATGGCAGCGCTGAACTGGAAGTCGAGCGCCTGCTGCCGGACGAAATCCAGCGCCTGGCGGCGGCGCGCAACACTGCGCCGGTTGCCGCCGTATCGCCAGCGCCGGTGACGGCAACGGCGGTGGTGGCACCGACGGTCGCCGCGACGCCGCTGGTGGTCGAAGCACCGCCGCCAGTCGCGGTCGAAACGCTGAGCGACAACCGCATGGCCGCCGCGCCGGTGCCGGCGACAGGCGATGGCTACTACCTGCAACTCGGCGCCTACGCCCAGCCGGCCAATGCCGAAGCGCTGCGCGCGCGGCTGCTGGCGGAATGGTCGCCGACGCTGCCGCCGCCGGCGGTGGTGGAATATGGCGCGCTGTTCCGTGTCCACAGCGGCCCCTACGCCAGCCGCGACGAAGCGGCCAGCGTCGCCCAGCGGCTGCGGCAGGGCGGGAGTCAGGCGCTGATTGTTCAGCGGTAGCAGGGCGTTTTGGATACTCCCATTCTGCCTGCTCTGTAGCGGGCGCCCGGCAAGCGAATTTGTTGCATACTCCACCGTTTTCTGGATTTTCGGGAATCTGTTTCGACTCGTCGCTGCTTCGCAAACCCTTCCGCCTGTCGTTCCCGCGAAGGCGGGAACCCAGTGACGTCATCACCGCATCCACCGCCAGTGAGCTTTGATACGCCGGTAACGCCGCTGGGTTCCGGCTTGAGACCGCCGGAACGACAGAAGGGAAAGCCGGCGCTGGATCGAGCGATGTTGCGAGTGCCCAGGCAAGCACGGGCCAGCTCCGACACCCTCTCCGCCTGTCGTTCCCGCGAAGGCGGGAACCCAGTGACGTCATCACCGCATCCGCCGCCAGTGAGCTTTGATACGCCAGCAACGCCGCTGGGTTCCGGCTTGAAACCGCCGGAACGACAGATGGGGAAGTCGCTGCTGGATCGAGCGGTGTCGCGAACGCGAAGGCAAGCGCGGGTTCTCGGCGAACAACGACAACCTATCCACCCCTGTCGTTCCCGCGAAGGCGGGAACCCAGTGTCGTCATCACCGCATCCACCGCCAGCCAGCTTTGATACACCGGTAACGCCACTGGGTTCCGGCTTGAGGCCGCCGGAACGACAGGTGGGGAAGCCTGCGCTGAATCGAGCGGTGTTGCGAGCGCGCAGGCACGCGCGGGTCAGGTCCGACAACCCCTCTCCCTTGTCGTTCCGGCGCAGGGTTGGGCAGGGAATGCAGGCGGCCCCGATCTGCCTGCAAAACGGTTTTTACCTGCCAGCGAAAACGCGCCCTGCAAGGGGACCCGAGCGGCGTTCGTCAGCCGGTGCAATCGTTTCTAATCCGTGATGACAGGCGTGTTCCCCATGTCCTGGCCGGCGGACTCATCCCGCCGCACGCGCCTTCAGGCGCCATAGCGACGTCATTTCCGCCGCGCGCGCCTTGTGCAGCGGGTCGCTGGCATCGGCGGCTTTCGGGTGGCGCGGGCGCACATCGCTGCGGCCGGCGACTTGCAGTCCGGCGTCGGCGATCCATTGCAGCAGTTCCTCGCGTGTGCGCAGGCCGAGATGTTCGGCCAGGTCCGACAGCAGCAGCCAGCCTTCGCCGTCCGCTGTCAGATGCGCCGTCAGGCCGTCGAGGAAGGCGCGCAGCATGCGGCTGCCGGGGTCGTAGATCGCCGCTTCGATTGCCGCCGCCGGACGTGCCGGCAGCCACGGCGGATTGCACACCACCAGCGGCGCGCGGCCGGGCGGGAACAGGTCGGCGGCCTGCAGGTCGATCTGCGCGGCGACGCCGAGCCGTTCGATATTCTCGCGCGCGCAGGCCAGCGCGCGCGGGTCGGTGTCGGTCGCCACCACATGGGCGACGCCGCGCCGCGCCAGCAGCGCCGCCAGCACGCCGCTGCCGGTGCCGATGTCGAACGCCAGCGCGGTATTCGGCAGCGGCGCCGCCGCCACCAGATCGACGTATTCGCCGCGCAGCGGCGAGAACACGCCGTAGTGCGGATGGATGCGCGCGCCCAGCGCCGCCACCTCAACACCGTTGCGGCGCCATTCGCGCGCGCCGATCGCGCCGAGCAGGTCGCGCAGCGGCAGCACGCAGGCGTCGTCGCCCTCGCCCCAGGCCTGGCGGCAGGCGTCGGCGACTTCCGGCGCGCGCCGCAGCGCCAGCCGCCAGCCCGGTTCGAACGGCAGCAGCAGCATTGCCAGCACGCGCGCGCGCTGCGCCTGCGCCTGACGATGGCGATGGAAGGCGGCGCCCGGCAGCGCCGGCGTCGGTGCCGCCGCTTCCTTGCGCTTCGGCTTGCGCGGTGGCCGGTCGATGCGGCGCGCCAGTGCGTTCAGCAACTGGCGGGCGTTCTGGTAATCGCCGCGCCACAGCAGCGCGGTGCCTTCGCAGGCGAGGCGGTAGGCGGTGTCGGCGGCCAGCGTATCGTCGGCCACCAGCACGCGCCGTGGCGGCGCCAGCCCGCTTTCCGAGCGCCAGCGCGCCGAGCGCGGCAGGCCGTCCTCGGTCCAGTGCAGCAGTGGCGTGTCGGTCATGGCCGGCATCGCGGAACGGGGAGGGGGAAAGCGGAACGGCGCATCGGCAGGGGAGAGCGGTGGTGTGAATGGCGCCATTGGACCATACAATGGCGGCCTTCGGGCGGCGCCGCGCGGCGTTTGCGGTTATATTGTGCGCCGCGTCTCGCGCCCCCTTCGTTTCTTCACCGGAAAGTCTCTTGAAAACAGCACTGATCGACGGCGTGTCCATCGCCAGCATCGACTCCACCATCATCGGCAACCTGCTGCTCGACCACGTCGGCGCCGACGAAGTCCGGCGCCAGACGCTGGTGATCGGCATCCGCAACGAAGCCGGCGAGATCTACCGCATCATCGGCGCCGACAAGCTGGCCAGCTACATGAATGCGGTGGAAGAACTGACCGATCTGGAACTGGTGGACGAGCTGCTGGACGCGTCCACCGCGCCGGACGGCTACGACTCGATTTTCCGCGGCGCCTGAGCGCGCTTGTGGCAAGGCCGCCGGCGCTATTCCAGCGTCAGATCGGCCGATTCCAGCAGCACGTTGGCGGTGCCCATCAGGTGGGCGCCCAGCAATTCCAGCGCCCGCGCCGCATCGCGGGCCAGCACCGCTTCGGCCAGGCGCCGGTGTTCGTCGGGGACGTCGCGCACCTGCTTGGCGGCGCCGAGCACCAGTGACAGGCGGCGGTAGCGTTCGCTCTTGACGGAAAGATCGTCGCGGATCTTCAGCAGATAGCGGCTGCCGCAGGCGCCGACCAGCGTCGAGTGGAAATCCAGATGGCTGGCGACCCAGGCGCGCATCCATTCATCGTTCAGGCGGCTGTCGGCCGGCGCGCTTTCGATCTTGCCCAGCGTGTGCATGGCCGCCACCACCCGGCCTTCCCATGCCAGGTCGCCGTTGGCGATCGAGCGTTGCAGGCAGAGGCTCTCGATGTCCACGCGGGTGCGGGTCAGATCCAGCAATTCGTCGCGTGACACCGGACTGACCGTGGTGCCGCGCCGCGCGGTCGCCAGGATCAATCCTTCCGAGCGTAGTTGCGACAGCGCTTCCCGTACCGCGCCCAGGCTGACGCCGAATTCTTCCTGCAGTGTGGCGATGTTCAGCTTGGCGCCCGGCATCAGCCGGCAGCTGACGATGTCGGCGCGCAGGCGCTCGCTGACCAGTTCCGTCTGGGTCGGAGATGTCGTCGGTTTTGGCATGGGAATCCGTTGGAAAACCCGCCAAGTATAGTGGAAAACAAAATATATTTTTAATGAAAAATATATTTTATTGACTTAAATGTTTTATGTTGTTAGCCTGTCTCTTCCAATTTCCAAGGGCGGGCATGACATGAGATTCATTCGATACGCAGACCGGGACGGTATTGAAGGGCTGGCCCTCGCTAGCGCCGACAACGAATGGCGCGGCCTCTCCGAACGCGATGCCGGCTACCGCTCGCTCGACGAGCTGATCGCCGCCGGCCCCGAGGCATTGCAGGAATGCCGCGCCCGCTACCTGAACGCGCCGCGCATCGATCCCGCCGCGATCACCTGCCTGCCGCCGCTGGCGCGCTCGCGCAAGATCGTCTGCGTCGGCCTGAACTACCGCGAGCATTCCGAGGAGTCCGGTTTCGAGCAGCCCGACTATCCGACGCTGTTCATCCGCTTCATCAGCAGCGTGGTCGGTCATCAGCAGGCGATCGTCCATCCGGGCATTTCCGACAGCCTCGATTTCGAAGGGGAACTGGTGGCGGTGATCGGCCGCGCCGGCAAGAACATTACCCGCGCCGACGCGCTGGAACACGTGATGGGCTATTCGATCTTCAACGACGGCAGCGTGCGCGAGTACCAGTTCAAGTCGCCGCAGTGGACCATGGGCAAGAATTTCGACGCCTCCGGCTCGTTCGGGCCGCAACTGGTCACCGCCGACGAACTGCCGCCAGCGGCGGCCGGCCTGCGCATCGAAACCCGGCTGAACGGCCAGGTGGTGCAACAGGACAACACCGCCAATCTGGTCTTCGACCTGCCGACGCTGATCGAGATCATCAGTACCGCGATGGCGCTGGAGCCGGGCGACCTGATCGTCACCGGCACGCCGTCCGGGGTCGGCTTCGCGCGCGATCCCAAGCTGTTCATGCAGCCGGGCGACGTCTGCGAAGTCGAGATAGAAGGCCTGGGCATCCTGCGCAATCCGATCGTGAAGGCTGCGGGCTGAGTTTCTTGCGGGCGCCCATCTGATGGGCGAATTCACACCAATCACAACGAGGATGGAGACAAGACGATGACGACAAGACGGGATTTCATGAAAATGGCTGGCTATGGCGCGGTACTGGCGCCGACGTGCGCATCGTCCTTGGCGCGCCGCCGCAGTGGGTGGTGCAAATCGAAGCGCAGCCGAAGAAACCGCCGCTGGACGCGGTAGACAACAGCGAAGGGCTGGCGATCTCGCTGATCGACAAGGGCATGGTGGTCAAGTTGACGCCGGAAAAGGTGCCGAACCTGGTCGACATTCCCGAGCCCTGCCGCCTGCCGTTCGACAATTACGGCGCTTCCTACCAGTACTCGACTTCCGGCATCTTCTACAACTCGGACAAGATCAAGCAGGCGCCGGCCTCCTGGGCCGAGTTCTTCGAACGCGCCGGCCGCGGCGAATTCGGCAAGAGCATCACGCTGGCCGACATCACCTACGCCTGGGGGCCGCACATGCTGTGGCACTTCAACAAGGCGCTCGGCGGCGATCTGAACAATCTCGATCCGGTCTTCAATGCGCTGCGCAAGGTCAAGCCGTACATCGTCAAGTTCTGGGGCACCGCTCTGGAAGTCGAGCGCATGGCGCTGTCGCGCGAGGTCAGCATCGGCGTGCTGTGGGATGGCCGCGCCCAGGCGATGCAGGACACCAACGCGCCGTTCCTGCGCTTCAGCCGGCTGGCGCCGGATTCGCTGCTGACGCTGACGCCGGCCCAGGTTGTCAAGGGCGGCAACGAAGCGCTGGCGCTGGAATGGGTCAACACGCTGCTCGACCCGGTGCCGCAGCTCGAGTACTACAAGATGATCGGTTTCACGCCGACCAACACCAAGGTGAAAATCCCCGACAACCTGAAATCCCGGCTGCCGGACCTGGCGAAAACCGCCACGCCGCCGTACCGGGAACTGGGGGCGGCGATTCCCGCCATCATGGAACGCTGGAACCGCGAAATCTGGGGTTGAGCCGTGACCAGTACCGGGACAGGGGCGGGTTTTTTCTCGCGCGGGGCGGCGCTTCTGCTCGGACCCGTGATGATTTTCCTGGTACTGGGTTACCTGCTGCCGGGCGCCATTCTGGTGTTGATGAGCTTCGGCAACCCGCCCGGTTTCGGCCTCGAGGTCGATGCACTCACCGTCGCCAAATACCGGCAGTTCCTGACCAGCGCCTATTACCTCAAGACGCTCGGTTACACGCTGCTGATGGGCGTGGTGGTGGCGGTGCTGACCGCCATCGCCGCCTATCCGGTCGCCTACTACATGGCGCGTTCGCGCTCGCGCCTGACCGGCCTGTATTCGGTGCTGACCTTCACGCCGCTGGCGGTCGGCATGAACATGCTGACGCTCGGCTGGATGGCGCTGCTCGGGCGCAACGGCTTCTTCAATGCGCTGCTGATGAATACCGGCGTGATCGACGAGCCGCTGCAACTGCTCTACAACTGGGGCAGCGTGGTGGTGGCGCTGGTCCACGTCACCTTCACCTTCATGGTGCTGCCGGTGGAAGCGGTGCTGCGGCAGATCGATCCGTCGCTGGAGCGCGCCGCCCGCATTCTCGGCGCCAACCGCCGCCAGGCGTTCATGCTGGTGCTGCTGCCGCTCAGCATGGAGGGCGTGTCGGCCGGTTTCCTGATCGTCTTCCTGCAAACCTGCGGTGCTTTCGTGCTGCCGCTGCTGCTGGGTGGCTAGGGTTTCACCTTCCTGCCGGTGTCGGTCTGGGAACAGCTGAACGTGTCCGCCGACCGCACCTTCGCGGCGATGCTGTCGGTGGTGCTGATCGTGATCTCGCTGGTGGTCATGGTCGTGCAATTGCGCGTGTTGAAACAGCGCCATCTGGTCTGAGGTAGCCTGCCATGCCACTCGCACTACGGATTTACGTCGGCCTCAGCGCCCTGTTCCTGATCTTCCCGCTGGCGATCGTGCTGGCGGTGTCGCTCGATCCGGGCAGCTACATCATTTTTCCGCCGACCGGCTTCAGCCCCAAGTGGTATCTCGACATGTGGCACAACGACACCGTCGTGCGGGCGATCGAGAACAGCCTGATCGTCGGTTTTTCCTCCAGCGCGATCGCGGCGCTGGTGGCGGTGCCGGCGGCGCTCGGCATCATGCGGCGCGAAGGCAGCAGCAATTTCCTGTACGCGGTCAGCCTGTCGCCGTTCACGGTGCCGTGGATCGTCTACGGGCTGGCGCTGCTGTTCTTCTGGAGCGCGGTCGGCTGGAACCTGTCGATCTGGACGCTGATCCTCGGTCATACCACGATCGCCATCCCCTACGTGCTGCGGGTCACGGTGGCGGTGCTGAAGACGATGCCGCCGAACCTGGTGCGGGCCGCCCGCAGCCTCGGCGCCAGTCCGTTGCAGGCGTTCTTCCACGTCACGCTGCCGTATATCCGCGGCGGCGTACTGGCCGGCGTGTCGTTCGCGTTCATCGTCTCGTTCACCAACATTCCGGTGTCGTTGTTCGTCACCACGGCGGACAACATCACGCTGCCGATCGCGATTTTCAACTACATGATCAACAACTTCGAACCGATCGTCGCGGCGATCTCGGTGGTCCAGGTTGCCCTGATCCTGGTCGCGCTGTTCTTCGCGCGCAAGTTCATCAGCCTGGAGCGGAATTGACAATGAGCCAGCTTGCCGACCTCAAACTCGTCGACATCACCAAATCCTATGGCGCCGCCGCGGTGGTCAAGGGCATCTCGCTGAGCGTCGCCGCCGGCGAGTTCATCTCCTTGCTGGGGCCGAGCGGCTGCGGCAAGACCACCACGCTGACCATGATCGCCGGTTTCGAAACGCCCAGTTCCGGCGAAATCCTGGTGCGCGGCAAACGCATCGACCAGCTGGCGCCGGAAAAGCGCGACGCCGGCATGGTGTTCCAGTCCTACGCGCTGTTCCCGCACATGAACGTCGCCGAAAACATCGCTTTCGGTCTGAAGATGCGACGCTGTCCGCAGGCGCAGATCGGCAAACGCGTGCAGGAGGTCGCCGAGCTGGTGCGGATCGGCCATCTGCTGGAACGCCAGCCGCGCGAACTGAGCGGCGGCCAGCAGCAGCGCGTGGCGCTGGCGCGCGCGCTGGTGATCGAACCGACCCTGCTGCTGCTCGACGAGCCGTTCGGCGCGCTCGACCGCAAGCTGCGCGAAGACCTGCAGATCGAACTGAAGACGCTGCTGAAGCGGCTCGGCATGACCACCATTTTCGTCACCCACGATCAGGACGAGGCGCTGTCGATGTCGGATCGGGTCGCGGTGATGAATGGCGGCGTGATCGAACAGATTGCCACGCCGAAAGTCCTGTACGACCAGCCGGCCACCCGCTTCGTCGCCGACTTCATCGGCAAGGCCAATTTCATCGGCGGCCGCGTCGCCGGCTGGAGCGCGGGGCGGGCGACACTGCAGACCAGCGCCGGCACACTGAGCGCGCCGGCCGCCAGCGCCCTGGCCGAGGGCCAGGCCGAATGCTTCGTGCGCCCGGAAAACATGCGGCTGCTGGCCGATGGCGAAAGCGCCGACAACCGTGTCGAAGCGGTGGTGGTCGAGACCGCCTATTTCGGCGATCGCGAGCGCGTCGTGCTGGAACTGGCGGACCGCAGCCGCATTCTGGCGCTGCTGGAGCGGCGCGCGACGGGCGTCAGCCCGACGGTCGGCGCGCGCCTGACGGTCGGCTGGAACTGCCAGGATTCGATCCTTTTCGACGCCGCCGGCCGGCGCGTCGCATGACCCCGCAGGATTCCCTTCACCACTACCAACACAGAGGAGATTTGTCATGGCCACTCAACGTCGCACCGCACAGAACCCGCCCGGCGTCGCCACGCCGCTGAAGCCGCACTACTCGAATTGCGTCAAGGTCGAAGCCGGCCCGCTGCTGTTCCTGTCCGGCCAGGTCAGTCTGGATGCCGACGGCAATCTGGTCGGCAAGGGCGACGTGGTTGCGCAGGCGCGCCAGGTGTTCGAAAATCTGCGCGTGCAGCTGGAAGCCAATGGCGCGACGATGGCGGATGTGCTCAAGGTCACCGTCTTCGTCACCGACATCACCACCTTCCACAGCCTGTCCGATCTGCGGCTCAGCTATTTCCCGGAAAACGGCCCGGCCAGCACCATCGTCGAAGTCTCCAATCTGGCATGGCCGGAGTTCCTGATTGAAGTCGAAGCCGTCGCCGCCGTTCCCGCATAAGCCTGCCGTTCCGGCGCCGACCCCGTTGGCGCCGTCATCTTCCTTGCCCGGCAACGCCGGGAATTCCCCCGATCCGGCCATGCCGGCGCCGTCCCGGCGGCCGCGCTGCGCGCATTGTGGCCGGCCGCAGCGCGCCTGCATCTGCGGCTGGATCCGGCCGGTCGGCAATCGCGTGCCGCTGTTGATCCTGCAGCATCCGCTGGAAACCGGCCAGGCCAAGAACAGCGCCGGGCTGCTGCATCTGTCGCTGTCCGACAGCCGGCTGGAAGTCGGCGAGCGTTTCGCTCCGGAATATCTGCGCGGCCTGCTGCGGCCCGGTGCGCTGCTGCTGTATCCGGCCGCTGCCGCGCAGGATGCCGCGGTGCCGCCGCTGCCGCCGATGGCGGAACCGCCGCAGCTGGTGGTGCTGGACGCCACCTGGCGCAAGAGCCGCAAGATGCTGCACCAGAATCCGCTGCTGCGGCAGCTGCCACGGCTGGCGCTGGCGGCGCCGCCGCCGTCGCGCTATCGGGCGATCCGCCGCGCCCACGCGCCGCATCAGCTGGCGACGCTGGAAGCGGTTTGCCAGGCGCTGGCGATGCTGGAAGGCGCGGCACCAGCGGCGCGCTACGCTGCGCTGCTGCAAGCCTTCGATGGTTTCGTCGCGCAGCAGCTCGGTTATCGGCAGGCGGCAGGCGCGGGTGGCATTTGATGCAATGTTGTCGGAACTCAAGTCGGCGGGCGCGGTCTGCTGATAGCCTGATGTCGAGTTTTCCACCATGAAATTATCTGCATTCGCCTGCCGGGGCGCCTTGTGCGCCGCCGTGTTGTTTCCCGCCGCCGCGCTCGCCGATGATGACGCGCGCCCGTCGTTCCTGGCCTCGTCGTGGCAGGCCGCCAGCGACGAGGTCGGCAGCATCTGGGCTTCCGACAAATACGAGCTGTACGTGCCGGTCAACACCTGGCACAACCGCGCCCGCTACAGCGCCGAGAAGATCGCCGGCTATAACGAGGACCCGTGGGGCATCGGCTTCGGCAAGTACCGCTACGACAGCGACGGCGACTGGCATGCGCTGTACGCGATGGCCTTCCTGGAGTCGCACAACGACATCGAGCCGATCGTTGGCTATGGATTCCAGAAGATGTGGCGTCCGGCCGGCCGGCTGCGGCTCGGCGCCGGCTTCACCGCCGGCGTGACGATGCGCGCCGATTACCACTACCTGCCGATTCCGGTGCTGCTGCCGCTGGTATCGCTGGAGTATGGCCGGCTGGCGATCCAGTCCACCTATATTCCCGGCGGCAGCGGCAATGGCAACGTGCTGTTCACCTGGCTGCGCTGGCAGATGTGATGCACCGGGAGTGCCTGCATACTCCCTTATATGCCGCCCTGTGGCGGGCATATGGATTGAGAAATTGCCACATACTCCCCGTTTCAGGAATTTCCGGCGGCCAGTTCCAGCGCTCTTTGGTAGAGCGCGTTCTTCTTCTGTCCGGTGATTTGCGCCGTCAGCGCCGCCGCCTGGCTGACCGGGCAGGTTGCCAGCAGGATGCGCAGCACCCGCTCGGCCTCGGCGCCGGCGGCGTCGGCACTGGCCGGCGCGCCTTCCACCAGCAGCACGAATTCGCCTTTCTGACGATGGTCGTCGGCCGCCAGCCAGGCGCCGGCCTCGGCCAGCGGGCAGCGGTGGATCTGCTCGAACAGTTTGGTCAATTCGCGCGCGAACACGATGCGGCGGTCGCCGCCGAAGGCCGCCGCCAGCGCCGCCACGGTATCGACGATGCGGTGCGGCGCCTCGTACAGCACCAGCGTCGCCGTCATCTCGCGCAGCGCCATCAGGGCGGCGTCGCGCTGGCCGGCGCGCGCCGGCAGGAAGCCGACGAAATGGAAACGGTCGTTGACCAGCCCGCCGGCCGACAGCGCGGCGATCGCCGCCGAGGCGCCCGGCAGCGGCAGCACGCGCAGGTCGGCATCGAGCACCGCATCGACGATGCGCGCGCCGGGATCGGATACCGCCGGCGTGCCGGCATCGGACACCAGCGCGACGCGCTCGCCGGCGCGCAGGCGGGCGATGATCTTCTGCGCCGCCTCGCGCTCATTGTGCTGATGCGCCGCCAGCAGCGGTTTCGACAGGCCGTAACGGGTCAGCAGCTGGCCGGTGTTGCGGGTGTCCTCGCAGGCTACCGCGTCGGCCAGCGCCAGCACATGCAGCGCGCGCAGGCTGATGTCGCCGACGTTTCCGAGCGGCGTGGCCAGCACATATAATGCCGACGCCGGATAGGTCTGCTGCGCCACCTCCTTGGCCAGCGACAGGACGGCGTTGAAGTCGGACGGATCGTGAATCATCAGGAGGTGGCGATGTTGGGCAGAGGAATCAGGGCGGACTGGCGGCGGCCGTTGCGCGCCGCGCTGGCAGCGGCGCTGCTGGCCGCGCCGCTGGCCGGATTGTGCGCCGCCACGCAGGCAAACACAACCGCCGCGCTGGCGCAGAGCGGCGCCGATGACGCCTCGCTGCTGGGGCCGCCGACCGGCACGGTGTTGCCGGCGCCGCCGCTGACGCCGGTCGCGCCGGCGGTTCCGGTTTCCCCCATCGCTCCCATTGCTCCCATCACTCCCGCTGTTCCCGTCATGCCCGCCGCGCCGGCGCCGGTTCGCATCGCGCTGCTGCTGCCGCTGCGCTCGGCGACGCTGGGGCCGGCGGCGCAGGCGGTGCGCGACGGCGTGCTGGCCGGCCATGAGCGCGAGCCGGCCGGCGTCGCGCTGGAAGTGCTGGAAACCGGCGACGCGCCGCAGGACGTGCTGCCGGCCTACGCGGCGGCGGTCGAGCGTTTCGACATCGTGATCGGGCCGCTGTCGCGCTCCGACGTTGCCGCCGTCGCGCAGAGCGGCAAGGTGACGCGGCCGACCATCGCGCTGTCGGCGCCGCAGGGCGCCAGCGGCGCCGAAGTCATGCCGCCGGCGCGCATGCTGGTGGCCGGGCTGTCGCTGGAAGACGAAGCGCGCCAGGTGGCCGGCTGGATCGGCGCCGCCGATCCGGGCGCCGCGGTGTTCGTGATCGCCGCCGACAGCGCCTGGCAGCAGCGCGCCGCGCGCGCCTTCGCGCAGCAGGCGCGGCCGGCCGGTATCAGCGCGCAGAGCATGACGCTGGCGGCCAGCGGCGGCAGTCTCGACGCCGCCGCGCTGGCGCAGCTGAAGCAGCGCATCGAAGCCGAACGGCCGCAGGCGCTGTTCGCCGCGCTCGATGCGCAGCAGGCATTGCAGCTGCGCGCCGTCATCGGCGACGAGATTCCGCTGTACGGCACCTCGCAACTGAATCCGCTGGCGCAGGCCGAATGGGCCGATGCCGAACCGGTGAGCGGGTTGGAAGGCGCCCGGCTGGTCGATATTCCGTGGCAATTGCAGCGCGACCATCCGGCGGTGATGATCTATCCGCACACCATCGAGGCCGGCAAGCGCGGCGCGGTGCGCGAACGCCTGTACGCGCTCGGCATCGACGCCTACCGGGTGGCGCGCGAAGTGGCGGCCGGGCATGGCGACTTCACCCTGGATGGTGTCACCGGCCGGCTGGCGGTGCGCTTCGGCAACGGCAATGGCATCTCCAGCCTGCAGCGCAGCGAAACCGAAGCGGTCTACCGCGACGGCCGCGTGCAGCCGCTGACCGGCGCGCGCTGAGCCCGATGCCGCAGCAGAGCGCGCCGCGCACCAGCCGGCAGATCAGCGGCGCCGCCGGTGAGGATGCCGCGCTCGATCATTTGCGCCGTCACGGCCTGACGCTGGTCGAGCGCAACTTCCGCTGCAAGGGCGGCGAGATCGATCTGGTGATGCGCGACGGCGCGGCACTGGTGTTCGTCGAAGTGCGGCGCCGCGCCGACGACCGCCACGGCGGCGCCGCCGCCAGCGTCACGCCGGCCAAGCAGGCGCGGCTGCTGCTGGCGGCGCAGTTGTACCTGCAGCGGTACCGCGTGCCGCCGGCCTGCCGCTTCGACGTGGTGGCGATCGACGGCGACCGCATCAACTGGCTGAAAAACGCCATCGAAAGCTGACGGCCGCCGCCATCCGCGCCGGCGGCGCTCCCTTATAATCGTTCCACCATGAATACTCAACGCATCCTCGGCCACTTCCACGAAAGCGCCGAGCTGAAAATCCAGGCGGCGGCGCAATTGGCCGAGCCGATCGCGCAGGCAGTGGAACTGATGTTCTCCGCGCTGTCCAACGGTAACCGGATACTGGCATGCGGCAATGGCGGTTCGGCCGCCGACTGCCAGCATTTCGCCGCCGAACTGGTCGGCCGCTTCGAACGCGAACGGCTGCCGCTGCCGGCGCTGGCGCTGACCACCGACACTTCGATTTTGACGGCGGTCGGCAACGATTACAGCTTCAACGAGATTTTCGCCAAGCAGGTGCAGGCGTTCGGCCAGGCCGGCGACATCCTGCTGGCGCTGTCGACTTCCGGCAATTCGGCCAACGTGCTGGCGGCGGTCGATGCGGCGCTGGAGCGCGACATGCGGGTGGTGGCGCTGACCGGCAAGGGCGGCGGCGCGATGGCGGCGCGGCTGGGCGGCGGCGACGTCCACATCTGCGTGCCGCACGACCGCACCGCGCGCATCCAGGAAGTGCATTTATTGACGATTCACGCCTTGTGCGACGGCATCGACGTCGCCTTATTTGGAGGAGATGCGCATGACTGATTCAAAACGCGACTGGCGCGCGCTGCGGCGGCCGCTGGCGGCGGCCGCGCTGTGCGGTGTTCTGGCTACCACGCTGGCCGGCTGCTTCACGATGGCGGTGGGCGGCGTCGTGATGGGCACGCTGGCGGCGACCGACCGTCGCACGCTCGGCGCCCAGACCGAGGACAAGGCGATCGTGCTGAAGGCCGGCAACCGGCTCGCCAGCCTGCCCGGCGCCAACAGCGACCACATCAACGTCACCAGCTTCAACCGCAAGGTGCTGCTGACCGGCGAAGTGCATGACGCCCAGACCAAGGCGGCGGCCGAGCGCGAAACATCGGCGGTCGAAGGGGTCGAATCGATCGTCAACGATCTGGTGGTGGCCGGCGCCTCCAGCTTCACCGCGCGCTCCAACGATTCGCTGCTGACCGGCAAGGTCAAGGCCTCGTTCGTCGACGACAAGGAAATCTACGCCAATTCGATCAAGGTGGTCACCGAGCGCAGCGTGGTCTATCTGATGGGCCGGGTGACGCCGGCCGAAGGCACGCGGGCGGCGGCGATCGCCTCCGGCGTGTCCGGCGTGCAGAAGGTGGTCAAGGTGTTCGAATACATCACCGAGGCCGAACTGAAGCAGCTGACGGCGACGCCGGAAAGCCAGCCGGCGCCGAAGGACTGAACGATTCCGCCGGTGCTTGCGTTCGGGCAACGGGTAGGCTAACGTAAGCCGCCAGACAATTCGTCTGGCGGTTTTTTTTGGAGGAGGGCAGGCATGGTCACCTGGATCGTTTTGGCGGCGCTGGTGCTGCTGGCGGTGTTCTGGGCGGTTGGCGTCTACAACCGTCTGGTTACTCTGCGCAACCGTTTCAAGAACGGCTTCGCCCAGATCGACGTGCAGCTGAAACGCCGCTACGACCTGATCCCGAATCTGGTCGAAACCGCGCGCGGCTACATCAAGCACGAGCGCGAAACGCTGGAGGCGGTGATCGCCGCACGCAACCAGGCGGTCGGCGCCAATGCCCGCGCCGCCGGCAATCCGGCCGACGCCGCCGCGATGCAGCAGATGGCCGCCGCCGAAGGCGCGCTGTCGAGCAGCCTGGGACGGCTGTTCGCGCTGTCGGAAGCCTACCCGGACCTGAAGGCCAACCAGACCATGATGCAGCTGAGCGAGGAACTGACCTCGACCGAAAACCGCATCGCCTTCGCCCGTCAGGCTTTCAACGACGGCGTCACCGAATACAACACCGCACTGGAGATGTTCCCGGCCTCGCTGATCGCCGGCATGTTCCACTTCGCGCCCGGCCAGCTGCTGGAAGCCACCGAATCGCCGCAGGAGCGGCAGCCGGTCAAGGTCAGCTTCTGACGCGGCGCCGGCCGCCCGGCCGGCACCGCTTTGCCCCCGCATGGATTTCTTCGGACAGCAGGAACAGGCGCGCCGCCAGAGCCGCACGCTGGTGCTGCTGTTCGCGCTGGCGGTGCTGCTGATCGTCGCCAGCGTCAACCTGGCGCTGGCGCTGCTGTGGGCCTGGGCCAACGGCCAGCCGCTGGCGGCGGTGGCCGGCTATCCGCGTGGCTTCTTCGTCACCAATACCGTCGTCACGCTGGCGCTGATCGGCGTCGGCACGCTGATCCAGAGCTGGAACCTGCGCGACGGCGGCGACGCGGTGGCGCGCATGGCCGGCGGCCGTCCGGTCGAACCGGCCACCACCGAGCCGGGCGAGCGGCGCCTGTTGAACGTGGTCGAGGAAATGGCGCTGGCTTCCGGCATCGCCTGCCCGCGCGTCTACCTGCTCGACCGCGAGGACAGCATCAACGCCTTCGCCGCTGGCCACACGCCGAACCAGGCGGCGGTGGCGGTCACGCGCGGCGCGCTGACGCGGCTGTCGCGCGACGAACTGCAAGGCGTGATCGGTCATGAATTCAGCCACATCCTGAACGGCGACATGCGCCTGAACATCCACCTGATCGGCGTGCTGTTCGGCATCCAGATGATCGCCGGCTTCGGCCGCACGCTGATCGATTTCGGCGCCCGCGTCTGGGGCCGCCGTGGCCGCGACGAAAAAGGCCCGCCGCTGCAACTGGTGCTGATGGCGGCCGGCGTGGTGCTGTTCGTGATCGGCTACATCGGCATCTTCTTCGGCCGCCTGATCAAGGCGGCGGTGTCGCGCCAGCGCGAATTCCTGGCCGACGCCAGCGCGGTACAGTTCACCCGCAACCCGGACGGCATCGGCGGCGCGCTGCGCAAGATCGGCGGACTCGGCAGCGGCGCCGGCGCCGGTTCGCGCATCGGCCATCCGAACGCCGAACAGCTGTCGCACCTGTTCCTCGGCGCCGCGCTGCCGCGTCTGGCGGGCGGCTGGCTGGCCACCCATCCGCCGCTGGCCGAGCGGCTGCGGCGCATCTACGGCCGCCCGATGGAGCCGCTGGCGGCACCGGAAATCCCGCCGGAAACGCCGGTGCCGGAACCGATGCTGCCCGACATTCCGTATTTCGCACCCGCCGCAGCAGCCGCATCGGCGGCCCCGGCAGCAGCGTCAACAGCAGCGCCAACAGCGGCGCCGGGGTTGGCCACGCCACATGCCGCGCCGGCTTCGGCACCGTCGAAACTGCCGATCGCGCTGGCCAATGCCGCCCACGATCCGCAGGCTGCCGGCGCGCTGGTGCAGGCGCTGTTGCTGGACGCGCCGCCGGCGCGCGATGGCCAGTTGCAACTGCTCGCCACCATCGACGCCGGCAGCGCCAGGATGGCCGGCTATCTGCGGCGTGAACTGGATGCGCTGCCGCACAGCGTGCGGCTGCCGCTGCTCGATCTGGCGGCGCCGGCGCTGCGGCAATTGACGGCGCCGCAGCGCGCTGCGCTGCTGGACAGTTGCGAACGGCTGATCGCCGCCGACGGCCGCGTCACGCTGGCCGAATTCGTCGTGCAGGCGGTATTGCAGCGCCGCCTCGGCCGCCACGCCGGGCGCGCGGTGCCGGTGCGCTTCACCACCCCGGCCGCGCTGCGCGCCGAAGCGGCGCTGCTGCTGTCGCTGCTGGCGCAGGTGACGCTGCGGGCGCAGCCGGCCGCCGCCGCCGACAGCGCGCTGCCGGCCTTTTTGCGCGGCGCCGCCGCCTGCCCGGAACTGGCGCTGGCGGCGGCCGACTTGCGGCCGGCGGCGGCGATCGACTTCGCCGACGTGCGCGCCGCGCTGGAGCGCGTCAACCAGCTGGCGCCGCTGGCCAAGCCGGCGCTGGTCAAGGCCTGGCTGGCCGCCGCCAGCGATGCCGGCGGCGCCCTGCTGCCGGCCAGCGCCGACGTGCTGCGCGCGCTCTGTTCGGCGATCGACGCGCCGCTGCCGCCGGCGCTGGCGGCGGCCTACGGCGGCTACGACTGGTCCGCGGGATAATGCGCGAGAGTTTCCCCTTCCTTTTTCCCGGAGATCGCGATGCGCCGCCTGTTCCTGAAAAACCTGCTGACCGCCTGGCCGCTGGCGGCGTTCGGCACGCTCGGCCTGTTCAGCCGCCGCGCCGCCGCCGCCGAAACGGTCAAGGTGGTGTACCACTTCGCCGATGGCCGCGCCCAGGCCGCGCGCGGGCTGGCCAACATCGCCAACCATCTGCGCGCCGAACCGGGCGTGAAGATCGTCGCGGTGGCGCTGGCCGACGGCATCAGCTTCCTGCTGAATGGCGCGGTGGATGGCAGTGGTCGGCCGTTCGAGCGGAAGGTGGCGGCGCTGGCCGAGCACGGCGTCGAATTCCGCGTCTGCAACAACACCCTGCAGGCGCACGACGTACCGGCCGAGCGGCTGCTGCCGCAGACCACGCTGGTGCCGTCCGGCGTCGCCGAAATCGCCCGGCTGCAAGCCCGCGAAGGCTATGTCTACCTTCGGCCCTGATGCATACTGGATGGTGTGTTTTTGAAGCTGGGCGGCTGGTGCCCGTGACAGACCGATTTTAAGGCATACTCCCCTGTTTTTGCGATGGGGCAGAAACCGGCGCGGGGCCCCGGCGGGCCCTGGCCGGGATGACTATAATGAGGTCATCGTTCCCTTTTCCCGTTCCAGGGGTGTACTCATGCAAGCGCAAACTCCCGTCGCCGCCGGCAAGCGGCTGTGGCTCAAGGCGGTCGGCGCGCTGGCGGTCGTGGCGATCGCCGGCGTCGGCTATCTGTCGATGTCGGCCGAGGCCAAGGCGCCGAACGTCACCTTCACCAACCTGAAGGGCGAACAGATCGCGCTGAACAGCCTGCACGGCAAGGTCGTGATGGTGAATTTCTGGGCCACTTCCTGCACCACCTGCGTGCATGAAATGCCGCAGATGATCGACACCTACAACCGCTACAAGGACAAGGGGCTGGATTTCGTCGCGGTGGCGATGAGCTACGATCCGCCCAACTACGTGCTGAATTTCACCGAAACGCGCCAGCTGCCGTTCCACGTCGCGCTCGATCCGCAGGATCAATTGGCCAAGTCCTTCGGCGACGTCAAGCTGACCCCGACCACCTTCGTGATCGGCAAGAACGGCGCGATCCTCAAGCGCTACGTCGGCGAGCCGGATTTCGCCGAACTGCACAAGCTGCTGGACAGCGCGCTGCTGGCCTGAGGCGGCGGTTGCTTTCGTCGAAAAGCGCCCTCGGTGGGCGCTTTTTTTGTCCCCGAATTGCTGGCGCCGCCAGACTGCCGCTGCCGGTATGGATGGGTGTGTCGATTCCGGTGGAATAGCCCCGCCGGGAAGGGCGGCGCCGATGCCGGCGTTCAGGCCCCGGCCGGCGTCAGCTGCCGCGCCAGTTCCCGCGCCAGCCGCGCCTGCACGTCGACCAGTTCGGCATCGGCGCCGGCGTTGCGCATGTCGATGGTCGCCAGCCCCTGGTAGCCGCAGGGGTTGATCCGCGTGAACGGTTGCAGGTCCATCGCCACGTTCAGCGCGACGCCGTGATAGGTGCAGCCGTTGGCGCGGATCTTCAGGCCGAGCGCGGCGATCTTGGCGCCTTGCGCCGGGCCGTCTGCCAGATAGATGCCGGGCGCGCCCGGATGGCGGATGCCGGCGATGCCGTAGGCGGCCAGCGTGTCGATCACCGCCGCTTCGATCCGGTGCACGAATTCGCGCGCGTACAGGCGGGCGTCGGCGCCGGCGCTGGCGCGCTTGCGGCGCAGGTCGATCAGCAGATAGGCCACCGCCTGACCGGGGCCGTGGTAGGTGACTTCGCCGCCGCGATCGGTCTGCACCACCGGAATGTCGCCGGCGTCCAGCACATGGGCGCGGTCGGCCGCGAGGCCGAGCGTGAACACCGGCGCATGCTCGACCAGCCACAGCTGGTCCGGCGTGTCGGCGACGCGGCCGTCGGTGTAGGCGCGCATCGCGCGGTAGCTGTCGGAATAGTCTTCGCGTCCGCGCTGGAGGATCTGGAGTGCCGGCATGGCCGCCAGTTTACCGAATCGGCAGCGGTCGCCGGAGCGCACACCGGGTCATTTGAAAATAACGGGAGTATGTGATCAAGACGGGCGGTTAGCACCCGCCACAGGCCGGCATCAAGGGGAGTATCTGTCAGCGGCGCCGTTTACAGCACCACCTTGACCATCGGGTGCGAGGACAGCGCGCGGTACAGGTCATCCAGCTGTTCACGGCTGGTGGCGCGCACGGTGGCGGTCAGCGCCAGATAGTTGCCCTTGGACGAAGGCCGCATTTCCATGCGGCCGGCGTGGAAGCTCGGGTCGAAGCCGGCCACCACCTCGACGATGGTTTCGGCGAAGGCGTCCTGCATCGCACCCATGATCTTGATCGGGAAATCGCTCGGGTAGTCGATCAGGCTGGGACGGGCTTGCGGTTCGGTCATGGCGGGCTTTCGGAGCGGCGTTGGCAAGTTCGATAGATGAGGCGGACGCGCCGTTTTGCAAGGGGCGGGCGTCTGGCTACAGCGCCGCCTTGGCGGCCTGATAGGCGGCGTACAGCTGGCCGAACAGCGGCCCCGGCCGGCCGTCGCCGACCGGCTGGCCGTCGATCGCCACCACCGGCAGCACTTCCTTGGTGGCCGAGGTCAGCAGCACTTCGTCGGCGCCGAACACTTCGTCGCGGCCGATGCGGCGCGCCGAAAACGGAATGCCGGCGGCGGCGCAGATTTCCTCCATCAGCCCGTAGCGTATGCCTTCCAGGATCAGGTGATCCTTCGGCGGCGCCAGCAGTTCGCCATGTTTGGCCACCCAGACGTTGGACGATGATGCCTCGGTCAGGAAGCCGTCGCGGAACTGGATGGTTTCCAGCGCGTCATGCTCGACGGCGTTCTGCGCCGCCAGCACGTTGCCGAGCAGCGAAGTCGATTTGATGTGGCAGTACTGCCAGCGCCTGTCTTCCATCGTCACGCAGCGCACACCGCGCTCGCGCGCCGCCGTCGACGGCAGCACCAGCGGGTTGGCCATCAGGAACACGGTCGGCGTGCTGTGTTGCGGAAACGCGTGCCTGCGCGGCGCCACCCCGCGCGTCACCTGGATGTAGACCATCTGGTCGCCGGCGCTGGTACCGGGCGCGGCGACGCGTTCTATCAGCGCCAGCCATTCGCCATGCGTATGCGGATTCGGAATACCGACCGCCGCCAGGCTGCGGAACAGCCGCGCCAGATGCTGTTCGGCGCGGAACATGTGGCCGCCGTACAGCGGGATCACTTCGTAGATGCCGTCGCCGAAAATGAAGCCGCGATCCAGCACCGGCACGCGCGCCTCCGACAGCGGAGTGAATTCACCGTTCAGATAGACCAGCGGATCGTCGGGCAGGGTGGACATGAGGGATTCCGGTGAATGGCAAGCGGCCATTCTGGCACGCGGCGCGCCGGGGCGTGATGCAAATACGGAATGACCGGAATGACGAAGCGACGCCGCAGCGCCGCTTCGGGGGATGGCTTCAGCGCGGATTTACTTCAGCCACAGCCGCACCGAATCCCAGGCGCGGCCGAAGATGCTGGCCTGGTTCACCTGCTCCAGCGCCAGCAGCGGAAATTCCGCCAGCGTCTTGCCGTCGGCCACCATCTTCAGCACGCCGACCTGGCTGTTGGCCGCCACCGGCGCCACCAGCGGATCGCGCCGTTCCACCACCGGCTTCATCTTCTCGGCCATGCCGCGCGGCACGGTGACGAATACGTCGTGGTCGAAGCCGAGCTTGATCTGGCTTTGCGAACCCTTCCAGATTTCCGGCGTCGCCACCGGCGCGCCCTTGGCGTACAGCTTGACCGTGTCGAAATTCTGGAAGCCCCAGTTCAGCAGCTTCTGGCTTTCCTGCGAACGCTGCTGGTCGGAACTGGCGCCCAGCAGCACCGACACCAGCCGCCGCTCGCCGCTGCCGTTGGGGCGCTTGGCGGAAGCGATCAGGCAATAGCCGGCGGCCTGGGTGTGGCCGGTTTTCATGCCGTCCACCGACGGGTCCAGCCACAGCAGCCGGTTGCGGTTCGGCTGGGTGATCTTGTTGTAGGTGAAGCTCTTGGTCGAATACATCTTGTACGACTCGGGATGGTCGGCGATCAGGTGCGTCGCCAGCACCGCCAGGTCGCGCGCGGTCGAATAGTTTTCCGGGCTCGGCAGGCCGTGGGCGTTGGCGAAATGGGTGTTCTTCAGGCCCATGCGCTGCGCCTCGCGGTTCATCAGCACGACGAACGCATCCTCGGTGCCGGCCACCGCCTCGGCCACCGCCACCGAAGCGTCGTTGCCGGACTGCACGATGACGCCGTACAGCAGATCACCGAAGCTGACCGGAATGCGCGGCTCGATGAACATCTTGGAACTGCCGGGATCGACCTTCCAGGCATGTTCGGACACCGTCAGCATCTGGTCCAGCGTCAGCTTCTTTTCCCTCAGCGCCTCGAATGCCAGGTAGGCGGTCATCAGCTTGACCAGCGAAGCCGGCTCGATGCGCAGGTCGGCGTTGTCGGAAGCCAGCACCTGGCCGCTGGTGACGTCCTGCAGCAGCCACGACTTGGCGGCGATGGTCGGCGGCGGCAGGCTCTGCGCCTGCGCGGCGGACAGACAGAGGGAAAGCGACAGGGCGGCGGCAACGGCCGCGAGGAACTTTTTCATGGAAGGCTTCAATGGCTGCGCCCCGCCGTGGCGCGGCGAGGCAGTCGGTTCAAGGAAAATGCGGAGCAGGTGCGCGGGTCTGGCGGGAAGGCCAAGGGAAGTGCCGGATTATAGCGCCGCCGCTCCACCGCTAGCGGTGCCACGCTTCGACCACCAGCGTTTTGATATGTTGCAGTTTGCCGTGGAAAAAATGTCCGGTGCCGGGAATCACCACCACCGGAATGTCCTGCGGCCGCGCCCAGTCCAGCACCGCCGCCAGCGGGATGGTGTCGTCCTCCTCGCCGTGGATCAACAACGTGTTGGCCGGCACCGGCGGCATCGCCCACTTGCCGGCGGCGCTGCCGACCAGCGCCAGCCGCTCGGCCGGCGCGCCTGCGGCGATCAGCCGCTGCTGCAACTGCGCCTGCACGAAAGTGCCGAACGAAAAACCGGCCAGCGCCAGCGGCAGGCCGGGATAGCGGGCGCGCATCTCGGCCGCCAGCAGCGCCATGTCGTCGGTTTCGCCACGGCCGTGATCGTGCTCGCCGGCGGAGGTGCCGACGCCGCGGAAATTCATCCGCGCGGCGGCATAGCCGGCGGCGACGAAGGCACGCGCCAGCGTCTGCGCGACCTTGTTGTCCATGGTGCCGCCGTACAGCGGATGCGGGTGTCCCACCAGCGCGATGCCGCGCGGCGCGCCGGCCTCGGCCGGCGGCAGGTCGAGCGCGCATTGCAGCGCGCCGGCGGCGCCCTGCAGCGTGAAGGCTTGGGTGTGGGCGTTCATCGGCTCACAGCTTCAGCCGTTCGACGATCTTGCCACCGAGGATGTGGCTGTCGATGATTTCGTCGATGTCCTCGGTATCGACATAGGTGTACCAGACGCCTTCCGGGTAGATCACCAGCGTCGGCCCTTCCTCGCAGCGGTCGAGGCAGCCGGCCTTGTTGATGCGCACGCGGCCGGCGCCGGCCGCGCCGAGTTCCTTGATGCGGCGCTTGGCGTGCTGCTGCGCGGCTTCGGCGCCGGCGTTGGCGCAGCACGGGCGGCCGCCCGGTTCGCGCTGGTTCAGGCAGAAGAAAACGTGATGCTGGTAATAGGGCTGATCGCTCATGACCGCAGGCGGGAAAATCCGGAAAACAAGCGCCGATCATACACCGCGCCGCCGCGCCGGGCAGGCGCGCCGCCTCAGCCCTTGCGCGCGCGATGGGCCGGATGCAGCAGGAACCACAGCAGAAAGAACGGCCACAGCGCCGACAGGAATTGCGCGGCGCCGTTGAAGTTGAGGAAGCGGCCCTGCACCCAGGTCTGCAGCGTGGCGACGAAGTAGGGATTGGACGGCATCAGGTTGACGATCGCCAGCCCGGTGGCGATGCAGGCCAGCGCCAGCCGCCGTTGCGCCAGCGGCCGCGCGCTCAGCAGGCCGGCGCACAGCAGCGTGCCGATCAGCAGGCCGCCGGCGGCGCCGGGAGTCAGCCAGGTGAAGGCGTTTTCCGGCGCGAACAGCAGCGCGCTGGCGAACGACTTGGCGGCCAGCGCGGCGGCCACCAGCACTACCGCCAGCGCGTTTTTCGGCGCCTGCTTCCTCAGCACCAGCGCCAGCGCCAGCACCGCGGCAGCCATGCCGCAGGCGGTGATGATGGTTTCCGCCAGCCAGTATTGTTCGACGCCCGGTTCGGCGCCGCCACGCAGCAATTCGGCCAGATCGACCGGCGTACCGAGTCCCTCCGACAGCCAGTCCGACAGCACCGTGGTCAGCTGGCCGTGGCCGAACAGATAACCCTGCGGATAAATTTGCGCCAGCGGCCACAGCGCCAGCACGATCAGGCCGCGTCCGGCATCGCCGCCGAACCAGCGGCGCCGCACCGCCAGCAGCCGGCTCTGTTCCAGGAACGGCCGCGTCAGCAGCACGCCGGCGAGCGCGCCGAGGGCGGCGCCGAGCGCGTTGGTCAGCAGGTCGAGATTGGACGGGATGCGCGACGGCAGCAGGGTCTGGCCGCTTTCCATCGCCGCCGACAGCAGCGTGCCGGCGGCGAACGCCAGCGCCGCCGCCGGCCAGCCGCGCAGGCGCGGATACAGCGCGAACACCAGCAGCAGGCCGAACGGCAGGTAGGCCAGCACGTTGGTGACGGCGTCGAACGCAGTCCAGTAGTGCGGCAGCGGCGCGGTCAGCAGTTGCGCCGGCGACAGCCCGCGATTTTCCCAGCTGGTGAACGGATACCAGCTGGCGTAGACGATCAGCACCAGATAGAAGAACAGGCCGGCGCGCGCCGACGACGAGCCGTGCGCGGCGGTGGCTGGCGCTGCCGCCGCCGCTATTTTTTCGGTGCCGCCGTCGCCAGCCATTGCAGCAGGTCGTCGATCGCCAGATCGCTGGCGGCGGCCAGCGCGCGCGCGCCGCCGGCGGCATCGGCGGATGGCGCCGGCGCCTGCCGGCTGACGCTGTGCTGGGCCAGCGGACGGCGGCCGGCGAACAGCGTGGCGCGCACCGTCACGTGCGCGCCGCTGGCGGCCGGGGCGCTGAAGTCCTGGCTGAAATCTTCCAGTTCGACGCGCAGCAGCGGCAGGTCGCGGCTGGTGTCGGCGGCATTGGCGGCGACGGTGCCGGTGGCCGCCAGCCGCGCGCGCAGCCGCTGGCCGAACAGTTCCGGCGGCGCCATGCTCCAGCGGCTGTTGGCGTAGGGATGCAATTGCTGGTCGTTGGCGTAGGCCAGCCGGTAGATCATTTCGGTGCCGCCCAGCGCCGCCGGGGCGCCGACCGCCGCCAGCGCCAGCGGCGCCAGCGCGGTTGCGGCGGCGTTGCTGGCGGGCAGCGGGCCGAGGTCATAGACCGCGCTGGCGGCCGGCGGCGGGCTGGCGCAGGCCGCCAGCAGCAGCGGCACCAGCGCGGCGAGCAGCCGGCGGTTCATGGCCGGCTCCGCGCCGGCGCTTGCCGGAAAGTGTGATTTTTTTCGATACTGGATAGTGTATTTTCCAAGCCGGGCCCCTGCTGCCCGTGACAGGTCATTTTTTGCATATACTCCCCCATATCTGGTTTATTGCGCGGGCGCGGCGGCGGCGCTGAAACCGGGCTCGCCCGGCCCCGGCTGCGGCGCCGGCGCGCCGAACAGCACGCTTTGCGGGCGGCGGTTGAAGTTTTCCAGCGTGCGGTTCAGCGTCTGCAGCGAGGTGCGCGCTTCGCCGGTCAGCGCATTGACGCGCGGCAGCGCGTCGTATTCGAGCCGGCTGGCCATCGAGCCGACCTGGTCCATCGAATCGGTCAGGCGTGCCAGCGCGCCGTCCGGCGCCTGCAGGCTGGCGGTCAGCGCGTTCAGGCTGCCGGACAGTTTGCTGGCGTCCTGCACCAGCGTGGTGACCGCCGCCAGCGTGCCGTCGGCCCGTTGGGTCAGCGCCGGCAGCTGCGTCAGCGTCGGCTGCAACTGGCGCGGAATGCTTTCGAAGGCCAGCGCGGCGCGGCTGATGTTGTCGAACGCCGCCAGCATCGCGCGCTGGTTTTCCGGCGCCATCAGCCGGTTCAGCCGCTGCGTCAGTTCATGCGCTTCGGACAGGATCGCCAGCCCCTTGCTTTGCAGCGCGTCGAACAGGCTCGGATGCAGGTCGATGCGCGCCAGCTGCTGCGCCGAGCTGGACAGCCGCACCGGCCGGCTGCCGTCGTCGTCGAGCTGGACGTAGGCGATGCCGGTCACGCCCTGATAGCCGAGCATGGCGAAGGTCGATTGGGTGATCGGCGTGTCGGGATTGACCGACAGGCGAATCAGGATCTGCCCCGGCTCGTTCGGGTCGAACACGATCTCATCGACCTTGCCGACATTCAGGCCGCGATAGCGCACCGCCGCCTGCGGGTTCAGGCCCGGCACCGACAGCTTGGTGGCGATTTCGTACGGCACCCGCACCACGCGGTCGCGGTTGAACCACATCGACAGCAGGATCGCCGCCGCCAGCAGCAGGATCGTGAACAGGCCGGCGATCAGCGCGTGCGATTTGTTTTCCATGAAGCGAATTCCCTAATCGGTTGGCGCGGCGCCGGGCGCCGCCGGTGGCGGCGCGGACCCGCCGGGTTGTTGCTCCAGCACCTGCAGCGCGCGCTGTCCGCGCGGGCCGAGGAAGAAGTGGCGGATGAACGGATGCTCCACCGCCAGCACCTCGGCCGGCGGCGCGCACACCAGCACGCGCTTTTCCGCCAGCACCGCGATCGCGGTGGACATGGCGAAGATGGTGTCGAGGTCGTGCGTGACCATCACCACGGTCAGCTTCATCTGCTGGTGCAGCGTCTTGATCAGCTCGACGAAGCTGTCGGAACGGTCCGGATCGAGGCCGGCGGTCGGCTCGTCCAGGAACAGCAGTTCCGGTTCCAGCGCCAGCGCGCGCGCCAGCGCCACCCGCTTGACCATGCCGCCGGACAGTTCCGACGGCATCTTCAGCGCATCCTTCGGCGTCATGCCGACCATGTCCAGCTTTAGCAGCGCCGCTTCGCGGATCAGCGGCTCCGGCAGATGGCGCAGTTCGCGCATCGGCTGGGCGACGTTGTCGAAGGTGGTCAGCGCCGAAAACAGCGCGCCGTGCTGGAACAGCATGCCCCAGCGCCGGCGCAGCCGCTGCATCTGCTCGCCGTCGGCCTGCGCCAGATCCTGGCCGAATACTTCGATGACGCCGCGCGTCGGCCGTTCCAGCCCGAGTATCTGCCGCAGCAGCGTGGTCTTGCCGCTGCCGGAGCCGCCCACCAGCGAGACGATGGCGCCGGCCGGCACTTCCAGGTCCAGATTCTGATGGACCGTGAAATCGCCGAACTGTTTCCACAGATTGCGAATCCGGATCACCGGCGCCGCCGCCGGCATGGACATTGGCGCCGCCATCAGAACCCCACGTCGCTGAAGACGATCGCGAACACCGCGTCGGCCAGGATCACGATGGTGATCGCCGTCACCACCGAGGTGGTGGTGCCGCGCCCGAGGCTTTCGGTGTTCGGCTCGATGCGCAGGCCGAAGTGGCAGGACACCAGCGCGATCAGCGCGCCGAAGGCGACGCCCTTGCCGAGCCCGATCCAGTAGTTCGCCATCGGCACCGCGTCCGGCAGGCCGGTGATGAAATAGCGCGCCGACATGCCGAGTTCCAGATGCGCCGAGGCCATGCCGCCGAACAACGCCATCGCATCGGTCCAGATCACCAGCAGCGGCATCGCCACCGCCAGCGCCAGCACCTTCGGCATGATCAGGCGGAAGCCGTGCGGCAGGCCCATCACCAGCATCGCGTCGAGCTCCTCGGTGACCCGCATCACGCCCAGCTGCGCGGTGATCGACGAGCCGGAGCGGCCAGCCACCAGGATCGCCGCCAGCAGCGGCCCGAGTTCGCGGATGATGCTCATGCCGAGGATGTTGACCAGATAGATGTCGCCGCCGAAGGTGCGCAGCTGCTGCGCCGACAGATACGACAGGACGATGCCGATCAGGAAACCGACCAGCGCGGTGATGCCGAGCGCCTGATAGCCGGCGTGGAACACGTTGGCCGAAATTTCCTTCCACGGCCCGCGCTGCGGCGCCCGCGCGAAGCGCCCGAGATCGAGGATCAGCTGGCCGATCAACGCGACGAAACCGTACAGCTGGTCCAGCACCTGATGCAGCCACGCCGACAGCCGCGCCGGCGACAGCGGCGAAGCCGATTCCGGCGCCGGCAGCCGCAGGCCGTCGGCCTGTTGCAGCCGCGCGAACATCTGTTCGCTGTGCGGCGGCAGCGCCAACTGCTGTGGCCGCTGGCGGCCCCAGGCGTCCCACAGCAATTGCGCGCCGATGTGGTCGAGCGCGTCGATCCGGGTCAGGTCCCAGGCGATGCCGGCCGGCAGCGCCTTCAAGCGCGCCTGCAATTCGGCGGCGGCACCGGCGTGCGCCAGCTGCTGCACGCGCCAGGCGCCGAAGGCGCGCGCGGTGACGCCATCCTGCAGTTCCACGGTGGGCGTCGTCGTCGGTGGATTGGGCATCCGGCAAGTGTAAGGGCAAACGCGCGGACGGTCACGCGCCGCCCTGCGCCTGCCGCTACAATGCGCGGCATGATTCTTCCACTCTCGGCAGAGCGCATCGCCGCCCGCTTGCATGAGGGCGCGCGCCGGCTCGACATCCGCAGCGTCGCCTGTACCGGCTCGACCAATGCCGATCTGCTGGCGCGCGTCGACCGGCTGGCGCGGCCGATGCTGCTGGTCGCCAGCCGCCAGACCGCCGGACGCGGACGCGCCGGGCGCGACTGGCAATCGGCGCCGGGCGCCTCGCTGACGTTTTCGCTGGCGTGGAATTTCTCCTGCCCGCTGCACCGGCTGGCCGGGCTGCCGCTGGCGGTCGGCGTCGCGCTGGCCGAGACGCTGGCCGGCTTCGGCCTGACGCTGCAGCTGAAGTGGCCGAACGACATCCTGCGCGACGGCGCCAAGCTGGGCGGCGTGCTGATCGAAACCGCGACGCCGGATGCGGCCGGCGCCTGGGCGGTGATCGGCGTCGGCCTGAACATCCTGCCGCCGCAACTGGATGGCGGCATCCCGGCCGCGGCGATGCCGGAACTGGCGGCGCTGGAACCGGAACTGCTGCTGGCCGAACTGGCCAGCGGACTGGCGGCGGCGCTGACGCAGTTCGAGCAGGACGGTTTCGCCGCCTTCCGCGCGCGCTGGAACGCGCTGCACGCCTACGCCGGCCAGCCGGTGGTGCTGCTCGACCACGGCCGCGTATTGCAGCAGGGCGTCGCCGAAGGCGTCGACGACAGCGGCTGCCTGCTGCTGCGCAGCGCCGCTGGCTTGCAGCCGGTGATGGCCGGCGACGTTTCGCTGCGGCGGCAGGAGGGGTAGCGTGCGGCTGCTGATCGATGCCGGCAATACCTCGGTCAAGTGGGCGCTGGCCGCGCCCGACGCGCCGCTCGGCAGCTGGCAGCAGGCCGGCGCCTGCGCGCGCGACGGCGTGGCGCAACTGGCGCACGACTGGCGCGGCCTGCCGGTGGCGGCGGCGCTGGTGTCCAACGTCGCCGGCGCCGAATTCGCCGCGCTGCTGGCGGCGCAGGCGCGGCAGGCGTTCGGCGCCGGGCTGCCGCTGTCCTTCTTCAGTTCGCGGGCGGCTTGCGCCGGCGTCGTCAACGGCTATCGCGATCCCGGCCAGCTCGGCTGCGACCGCTTCGCCGCGGCGATCGGCGCGCGCGCGCTGTTCCCGCAACAACCGCTGATCGTGGTCCATTGCGGCACCGCCACCACCGTCGATGCGCTGACCGCCGACGGCCGCTTCCTCGGCGGCATGATCCTGCCCGGACTGGGCCTGATGACGAATGCGCTGGCGGCCAACACCGCGCAGCTGCCGCAGACGCCGCCGCAGGCGGTGGCGCTGGACCGTTTCGCCGACAACACCGTCGATGCGATCGCCAGCGGCTGCATCGCCGCCCAGGCTGGCGCCATCGAACGGGCGCTGGCGCTGCATGCGCGCGGCCACGGCGGCGCGGTGCGCTGCGTGCTGGCCGGCGGCGCCGCCGCCTGGATCGCGCCGCATCTGCGGCAGCCGTGCGAACGGGTCGACAACCTGGTGCTGATCGGCCTGCAGGTCGCGGCGCCGCTGGAGGAGCGATGCTGAAATTCCTGTTCTGGCTGCTGCTGGCGGCCAACGGCGTGCTGTTCGCGCTGCATCAGGGCTATCTCGGCGGCGGCGACGCCAGCCGCCGCGAGCCGGCGCGGCTGGCGCGCCAGCTGAACCCCGACAAGCTGACGCTGATCGACGAAAGCCGCGCGCGCGCCGCCGCCGCCCCGCTGTTCGCCGCGCCGGCCGCCGAAGCGGCGCCAGCAGCGACCTCGGCCCCGGCACCGGAAGCGGCCGCGCCAACGGCCGACAGCGCCACCGCGCCGCCTGCTGCCATGCCATCCGCCACCCCGCCCGCCACCAGCGCCGTCACCGCCTGCGTCGAGATCGGCGACTTCGGCGCCGCCGACGGCCAGCGTTTCGCCGCCCGACTGGACGAACTCGGATTGCGCGCGCAGGCCGGCACGCGCCAGGTCGGCGACGGCGCCGAGGCCGCCAGCTACATGGTGTATCTGGCGCCGCCGCCGGACCACGCGGCGCTGGAGGCGAAGCTGGCCGAACTGCGCCAGCAGGGCGTGCGCGATTTCTACGTGCTGCCGCCGTCGGCGGCGCCGGCCGGGGCGATTTCGCTGGGCGTGTTCAAGAGCGAGGAAGCGGCGCGCACGCAACTGGCCGGCGTCCAGAAAAAAGGCGTGCGCGGCGCCCGCATCCAGGCGCGCGGCGCCCGTCAGGCTTACCAGCTGCGCGCGCTGCAGCCGACGCAGCAGGCGGCGTTCGACACCTTGCGCGGCGAGTTCCCGGCGCAGCAAACCCGCGCCTGCGCTGCCGATTGAGGCGCGGCCGGGGTCGCCGCCGCATGGCGGAAACCCCTCGCCTTTCGCTGTAAAATCGCGGCATTTCCATTCCCCCGCCAGCAAGGACCAGACATGCCAGAACCCACCGACCAGAGCGCCGTTTCCCTGCAAGTCAAGGCGGAGATCCTGGCCGAGGCGCTGCCGTACATCCGCAAGTTCCACGGCAAGACCATCGTCATCAAGTACGGCGGCAACGCGATGACCGAGGAACGCCTGAAGCACGGCTTCGCGCGCGACGTGATCCTGCTGAAGCTGGTCGGCATGAATCCGGTGGTGGTGCATGGCGGCGGCCCGCAGATCGACAACGCGCTGAAGAAGGTCGGCAAGCAGGGCAGCTTCGTGCAGGGCATGCGCATCACCGACGAGGAAACCATGGAAGTGGTCGAGTGGGTGCTCGGCGGCGAGGTGCAGCAGGACATCGTGATGCTGATCAACCACTACGGCGGCCAGGCGGTCGGCCTGACCGGCAAGGATGGCGGGCTGATCCGCGCGCGCAAGATGGCGATGCCGGACAAGGAGCGTCCGGGCGAATTCATCGACATCGGTTTCGTCGGCGAGATCGAGGCGATCAATCCGGCGGTGGTGAAGGCGCTGCAGGACGATGCCTTCATTCCGATCATCTCGCCGATCGGTTTCGGCGACGATGGCCAGGCCTACAACATCAACGCCGATCTGGTGGCCGGCAAGATCGCCGAAATCCTGAAGGCGGAAAAACTGGTGATGATGACCAACATCGCCGGCGTGCAGGACAAGGCCGGCAATCTGCTGACCGACCTGTCGGCGCGCGAGATCGACGAGATGTTCGCCGACGGCACCATTTCCGGCGGCATGCTGCCGAAGATTTCGTCGGCGCTGGACGCCGCCAAGTCCGGCGTCAACACGGTCCACATCATCGACGGCCGCATCGAGCATTCGCTGCTGCTGGAAGTGCTGACCGAGCAGGCGTTCGGCACCATGATCCGCTCGCACTGAGCCGGTCTGATTTCAAAAACGAGGGAGTATGCCTCAACTTCTCAATGCTGGTGCCCGGTACAGGGCGGGTGGTTGGGGAGTATGCGGGCTTGCGCGGCGCCGCCGTGATGCCGGCCGCTGAACCGCCAATGGAGTCGGCGCTTGTCTAGGCGCGCGTCGAAGCGGGCCGGCCCGCTGTGGCTGTTCGACCTCGACAACACGCTGCACGACGCTTCGCACGCGATCTTCCCGGCGATCCGCGACAACATGAACGCGCTGCTGATGCAGGCGCTGGCGGCGGATGGCGTGCCGGCCACGCTGGAAGCCGCCAACGCGGTGCGGCTGGACTACTGGCGGCGCTACGGCGCGACGCTGCTTGGCATGGTGCGGCATCACCAGATGCGGCCGGCCGATTTCCTGCGCGACGCCCACCGCTTCGACGACCTGGCCGCGCTGATCCGCGCCGAGCGCGGGCTGGCGCGGCTGCTGCGGCGCCTGCCGGGGCGCAAGATCCTGCTGACCAATGCGCCGCTCGGCTATTCGCGCGAGGTGCTGCGCCAGCTTGGGCTGCAGCGCCATTTCGCCGGTCACGTGGCGATCGAATCGATGCGCGTGCACGGCCAGCTGCGGCCGAAGCCGGCGCCGCAGCTGCTGCGCCGGCTGCTGGCGCGCGAAGGCGTGCCGGCGCGCCGTTGCGTGCTGGTCGAGGATACGCTGGAAAACCTGAAAAGCGCCAGGGCGCTCGGCCTGCGCACGGTCTGGGTGACGCGCTATCTGGCGGCGCAGCGCGAGCGCGCGCGCCGCGCCGGCGACGATGCCGCCAGTCCGTACGGCCGCACGCGGCTGCCGCGCCCGGCCTATGTGGACCTCAGAATACAGTCCGTACGGCAACTATCTGGTAATCTGCGGCGTCTGCGCTAGGGCCGTCACGGCGGCCGTGGCGCCGGGTTTGCAAGGGGCGGCGGCAGCGAGGCAGCCGTCGCCGTGATGCACAGGCGGTTCATCTTTTCTGGAGGCGGATCATGCGTTGGATGCAATGGGTGTGCGGCGTCGTGCTGGCGCTGGCGGGCGGAATCGGCGGCGCCGGCGCGGCGCTGGCGCAGGATATGGCGGGCGCCAAGGATCATCCGGCGGTCAAGCGTTTCAACGGCAGTTCGCTGGTCGGTTACGAGGTGCGCAATTTCGACGCGGTCGATTTCCAGACCTCCACCTACAAGATGTACGACGGACCGTCCGGCGAACGCCAGTACGCCAAGCCGCCGCTGCATCTGGAAGGCCGGCTGACGCGGCTGTGGTACGAGGCGCCGGGCGACACCCGCTCGCTGGAGCTGTACCGCAACTACACCAACGAGCTGGAAGCCGCCGGCTTCAAGGTGCTGTACGACTCGACCAAGGATCCGGCCGCGACCCGCTGGTCGAACTTCATGGCGAGCTTCGGCAAGAGCCGGCGCGATTACATCAAGAACGTGCGCAGCGAATACGTGATGTATTCGGCCACCGAGAAAACCATCCGTACCGGCACCTTCCAGAAGGACAACGTCACGGTGCGGCTGGTGTCGGTGGACTGGACCAAGGATGACACCATGTACAAGGCGAAACAGGGCGCCTACATCGCGGTGGACGTTCTGGAAACCGAGGCGATGAAGCAGAACATGGTGGTGGTCAGCGCTTCCGAGATCGGCCAGTCGCTGACCGCCAGCGGCAAGGTGGCGATCTACGGCATCTATTTCGATACCGGCAAGGCCGACATCAAGCCGGATTCCAAACCCTCGCTGGAACAGATCGGCGCCTTCCTGAAGGCCGATCCGAGCGTCAAGCTGCACGTGGTCGGCCATACCGACAGCGTCGGCAGCTTCGACAGCAACCTCGGCTTGTCGCGCCGCCGCGCCGAGGCGGTGGCGGCCGCGCTGGTCAAGGATTACGGCGTCGCCGCCGGGCGCCTGATCGGCAATGGCGTGGCCTCGCTGGCGCCGGTGGCCAGCAATGCCACCGAGGAAGGGCGCGCCAAGAACCGCCGCGTCGAACTGGTGCTGCAGTAGCGGCCGGCGCCGGTTCCGCGCACCGCAACGATCCGCGAGAGGCGACATGGCCACCAAACCGGGCGAACGCAAGCTGCAGATCCTGCAGACGCTGGCCAGCATGCTGGAGCAGCCGAAGGGCGAGAAGATCACCACCGCCGCGCTGGCGGCGCGGCTGCAGGTGTCGGAAGCGGCGCTGTACCGGCACTTCGCCAGCAAGGCACAGATGTTCGAGGGCTTGATCGAGTTCATCGAGGGCAGCGTGTTCAGCCTGATCAACCAGATCGCCGAGCGCGAGGAGGGCGGGCTGGCGCAGGCCGGCGCGATCGCCGCGATGCTGCTGAATTTCGCCGAAAAGAATCGCGGCATGACGCGGGTGCTGATCGGCGATGCGCTGGTCAACGAGGACGAGCGGCTGCAGCAGCGCATGAACCAGTTCGTCGAGCGCATCGAACTGGCGTTCCGGCAGGCGCTGCGCGTCGCCGCCAGCCAGGCGCAGCTGTCCGAGGACGATGCCGGGCCGCGCGCCAGCCTGCTGGTCTGCTACGTGCTGGGCCGCTGGCAGCGTTTCGCCAAGAGCGGCTTCCGGCAGAATCCGTCGGACGGCGCCGCCGTCCAGATCGGGGTGCTGCTGGGCTGACGCTGGTCCCGCCGATTTGCCGTATGCTGGCGGCGGCCAGCGGCTTTCCCCGCTTCCCGCTTTTTCCTTCCTCATCCATGTCTTCCAGGCAGTTTTCCGCCGGCGCCTTCGCGCTGCTGTTGATCGGCGGCGCCGCGATCGGTTTCGGCGCCATCTTCGTGCGCTGGTCGGACGTCAACCCGGTCGCCTCGGCGTTCTGGCGCATGGCGCTGGCGGCGCCGCCGTTGTGGCTGTGGGCGTGGGCGGTGCGCGAACAGGACCGCGCTGCCGGCAAGCGCATCGGTTTCACGCCAGTGCTGGCGCTGGCCGGCGTGTATTTCGCCGGCGACATCGGCGTCTGGCATCTGGCGCTGCATCACACCACGGTGTCGAACGCCTCGCTGCTGTCGAACTTCGCGCCGATCTTCATCGCGCTGTGGATGTGGAAGGTGCACAAGACCCGCTTCGCCCGCGTGTTCCTGATCGGCATGGTGCTGGCGCTGGTTGGCGCGGTGCTGCTGGTCGGCCCTAATGCCGGCGCGCCGGGCGGGCACGGCCGGCTGTTCGGCGACGGCCTCGGCCTGCTGTCGGCGGTGTTCTACGCCGCCTATCAATGGGTGATCAAGGATGGCCGCGAACAGTACTCGACCGCGCGGCTGATGGCCTGGAGCACCACCGTCACCGGTCTGGCGCTGCTGCCGTTCGCGCTGGCCGCGCCGGGGCCGTTCCTGCCGCAGTCGGCGGCCGGCTGGTGGCCGCTGCTGGCGCTCGGCCTGATCGCGCAGATCGGCGGCCAGACCGTGATTGCCTATGCGTTCGCGCACCTGCCGGCGGCGCTGGCCTCGACCAGCCTGCTGATCCAGCCGCTGACGGCGGCGGCCGCCGCCTGGGTGCTGTTCGCCGAAGTGCTGTCGCCGCCGCAGATCGCCGGCGGCATCCTGCTGCTGGCCGGCCTGTATCTGGCCAAGCGCGGCGGCTGAGGGTCTAGTCGCGCGCCAGCGGCTTCTGGCGCATCGCCAGCACGGCGCCGGCGAACAGCGCCGCCGACGAATACAGGAACCCGCGCTGCAGGCCGCCGGCGCCGTCGGCGATCCAGCCGACGATGGCCGGGCCGACGATCTGGCCGAACGCGAACACGATGGTGAAGGCGGAAATCCCGGCCGGCCAGGCCGACTGCGGCAGGTTGTGGCGCACCAGCGCGGTGGTGGAAGCCACCAGCGACAGGAACACCGCGCCGAACAGCAGGCCGGACACCACGCCCAGCGCCGGCGCCGACGACAGCGCCGGCAGCAGGATCGCCACGCCCAGCAGCGCGTTCAGGATCGCCAGCGATTCGCCGCCCTTGAAGCGGTCCAGCATGCCAGCCCAGATGCGCGACGACGCCACCACCGCCAGCCCGAGCGCGGTATAGAACAGTGTGATCGCCGCCGCGCCCATGCCGTTGTCACGCAGCAGCGCGATGATGAAGGTCATGTAGCCGATATAGCCGACGCCGAACATGAAGTAGCCGGCCAGCCCGAAGGCGAACGGGCGGATGCGGAAACCGCGGCCGCCGGCCGCCGCCGGGGCGCCGTCGATGCCGGCGGCGGCCGGCGCCATCGCCGCCGTCGCCAGCAGGCACAGCGCGCCCAGCACCAGCCAGGCCCATTGCCACGCATGCGCCGCGCCGGCCGCGGCGGCCAGCGCCAGCGTCGCCGGCACCAGCAGCGCCGACAGCGCGATGCCGATGCCGACGCCGCCGTAATACAGCCCGATCAGCAGGCCGGCGCGTTGCGGGTGCAGCGAACCGAGTCGCGCCGCCAGCACGCCGCCGGCGACGAACACGTAGGCCGAGGCGATGCCAGCCAGAATCCGCTGCGCCATCAGCAGCGCCGTGTCCAGCTCGAAGCCGGACCACAGCATGAACGCCGCCGCCAGCACGCAGCCGCCGGTCAGCGTGGTCTGGGCGCCGAAGCGGCGCATCAACGGTGGCGTCATCAGCGCGCCGATCAGGTAGCCGAGCGCATTGCCGGTGTTCATCGCGCCGGCCAGCAGATAGCTCCAGCCGAGGTCGTCGCGCATCGGCGGCAGCAGCAGCGCATACGAAAAGCGCGTCAGGCCGAGCGATACCGCGGCCCCCAGCGACAGCGCCAGCGCAGTCAGGAACGGATGCCGGCGGGCTCGTGCGGATTCCGCCGGCTCTGGATTGATGGGGGGAGTATGCATGAAAATCGGCCTGTCTCTGGCGGCTGAAGCCCGGCTTGAAAAATACTCCGGATTAGTATGTGTTGTGGCGAGTGCCCGGTGCGGTGCGCAGCGGCGACGCCGGCAGCACCAGCGCCATCGCCAGCAGCACCAGCGCGGCGCCGCCCAGCATGGCCGGCTGTATCGCCTCGGCCAGGAACAGCGTGCCCCACAGCATCGAAAACAGCGGAATCATGAAGGATACCGACATCGCCCGGGTCGGTCCGATGCGCACGATCAGCGGAATGAACAGCGCCTGCGCCAGCGCCGACGACAGCAGCGCCAGCGCGCTCACGCTGGCCAGCGCGGCATTGGAGGGCAGCGATTCCGGCAGCGCGAACGGCAGCACTGGCGACAGCAGCAGCGCGCCCCAGGCGATCGAGCCGGTGGCCATCGCGATCGGCTTGATCGCATGGCGGTCCGGGCGGCGCGCCAGCCGCTGCACGATCACCGCCGACACCGCGTAGGACGCCGCGGCACACAGGGCGGCGGCCGCCGCCAGCAGGGTTTGCGGGTTCAGCGGCAGCGCGCCGGCGCCGACCAGCGCGGCGACGCCAGCGATGCCGAGCAGCAGGCCGATGGCCTTGCGCGCCGTCAACCGCTCGGACAGCCAGAACACCGACAGCACGGCGCCGAACAGTGGCGCGGTGCTGTTCAGCACCGCCGAATAGGCGGCCGGCAGATGCAGCGCGGCGAACGAAAAGCACAGGAACGGCAGCGCCGCCGCAGTCAGCCCGACCAGCGCGTACGGCTTCAGGTTGCGCCGCCATTCGAGTGCGACGCCGGTGATGGCGGCATAGGCGAGCAGCGCGATGCTGGCGATGCCGACGCGCAGCATCGCGGTCAGCAGCGGCCCCAGTTCGGGCGCCGCGATGCGCAGGAAGATGAAGGAACCGCCCCAGACGGCAGCGAGGAAGAACAGCTTGACGAGATCGGAGAGGGGCATGAAATGGTTGCGTCGGACGCGAAAACCGCCGCCCGGCCGATTGTAGCACCGGCATAATGGCGCTTGCATGACGGCAATTGTGGCGCCAGGCGCTCTTGTGCGGCTGGTATCGAACCGCTACACTACAAAGCCAATTAACCGACCGATCGGTCGGTGAATCCGGGCAACTGGATACCCGAACACGCATTGAGATACGGAGACAATCTGATGAAGACCAAACTACTGCACGCCGTCCTGCCGTCGCTGCTGGCGCTGGCGTTTTCCAGTGCCGCGCTGGCCCAGATCAAGGTCGGCGTGACGGTGTCCGCCACCGGTCCGGCGGCCTCGCTCGGCATTCCCGAAAAGAACACCTTCGCGCTGCTGCCGAAGGAAATCGCCGGCAAGAGCGTCGAATACATCGTGCTCGACGATGCCTCCGACACCACCACCGCGGTCAAGAACACCCGCAAGCTGATCTCCGAGGACAAGGTCGACCTGGTGGTCGGCTCCACCGTCACGCCGAACTCGCTGGCGATGATCGACGTCGTTTCCGAAGCGCAGACGCCGATGATCTCGATGGCGGCATCGTCTCTGATCGTCGAGCCGGTCGATGCCAAGCGCCACTGGGTATTCAAGACCCCGCAGAACGATTCGCACATGGCGACCGCGATCACCGGCCACATGGCCGATCACGGCATCAAGCGCGTCGCTTTCATCGGCTTCGCCGACGCCTACGGCGAAGGCTGGTACAAGGAATTTTCCAAGCTGGCCGACGTGCGCAAGATCGAAGTGGTGGCCAACGAGCGCTATGCCCGCACCGACACCTCGGTCACCGGCCAGATCCTGAAGATCATGGGCACCAACCCGGACGCGGTGCTGATCGCCGGTTCCGGCACGCCGGCCGCGCTGCCGCAGAAGACCCTGAAGGAGCGCGGCTACAAGGGCGTGATCTACCAGACCCACGGCATCGCCAACAACGACTTCCTGCGCGTCTGCGGCAAGGATTGCGAAGGTACCTGGCTGCCGTCCGGCCCGCTGCTGGTGGCCGAACAGCTGCCCGATTCCAACCCGATCAAGAAGTCCGCGCTGAAGTACAAGGCCGCCTATGAAAAAGCCTACGGCGCCGGCAGCGTCTCGACCTTCGGCGGCCATGCCTGGGATGCCGGCCAGCTGCTGGCGGCGGCGGCGCCGGAAGCGCTGAAGAAGGCGCAGCCGGGCACGCCGGAATTCCGCAAGGCGCTGCGCGACGCGCTGGAAAACGTCAAGGACATGCCGGGCGCGCACGGTATCTTCTCGATGGGCCCGAAGGACCACCTCGGTCTCGATCAGCGCGCCCGCGTGATGGTGCAGATCGTCAAGGGCAAGTGGAAGCTGGTCGGCGCTGCCGACTGATGCGGCAGGGCGGATGCGGCGCGGCTGATCCGGTCGGGCCGAATCCGTTGTAGCATTCCGGGCCAAGGCGCGATACCGATCGCGCCTTTTTATTGATCGGCGTTTTTCATCGCTGCACGCAACCGGGAACCGGTATGGATTTTTCAATTGCCGCCATCCTCGCGCAGGACGGCATCACCAGCGGCGCCATCTATGCGCTGCTGGCGCTGGCGCTGGTGCTGGTGTTTTCGGTCACGCGCGTGATCTTCATTCCGCAGGGCGAATTCGTCGCCTACGGCGCACTGACGCTGGCGGCGATGCAGTCCGACAAGTTCCCGCAATCGGCCACGCTGTTGCTGGCGCTGGGCGCGCTGACCTTCGTCTATGAAGCGGTCGCCACGCTGCGCAGCGCCGAACAGCGGCGCCGGGCGCCGCGCGCGCTGGCGCTGGCCGCCGTCAAGTTCCTGCTGTTCCCGGCCGCGCTGTATCTGCTGACCAAGGCGGTGGCCGGCGCCGCGCTGCCGCTGTTCTGGCAGGTGCTGCTGACGCTGGCGCTGGTGATTCCGATGGGGCCGATGGTGTACCGGCTGGCGTTCCAGCCGCTGGCCGAGGCCAGCACACTGGTGCTGCTGATCGTTGCGGTCGGCGTGCATTTCGCGCTGACCGGGCTGGGGCTGTTGATGTTCGGCGCCGAAGGCTCGCGCACCACGCCGTTTTCCGACAGCCGTTTCGAGATCGGCGCGCTGGCGATCACCGGCCAGAGCATCGTCATCGTCGGCGTTTCGGTGCTGCTGATCGTCGCGCTGTACCTGTACTTCGAGCGCACGCTGTCGGGCAAGGCGCTGCGCGCCACCGCCGTCAACCGGCTCGGCGCGCGCCTGGTCGGCATCGGCACCACCCAGGCCGGCCGGCTGGCGTTCATGCTGGCGGCGGCGATGGGCGCGCTGTGCGGCGTGCTGATCGCGCCGCTGACCACCGTCTATTACGACAGCGGCTTCCTGATCGGCCTGAAGGGCTTCGTCGGCGCCATCGTCGGCGGCATGGCCAGCTACCCGGTGGCGGCCGCCGGCGCGGTGCTGGTCGGCCTGCTGGAAGCGTATTCGTCGTTCTGGGCCAGCGCCTTCAAGGAAGCGATCGTGTTTACGCTGATCATCCCGGTGCTGCTGTGGCGCTCGTTGTCGTCGCGCCATGTCGAGGAGGAGGAAGAATGATGAGCAAATCCTTCCTCGTCTTCATCGCCGCCGCCGCGCTGCTGCCGGTATTCCCGACGCCGGAATTCTGGATCACGCTGGCCAACTACATTGGCCTGTACGCGATCGTCGCGCTGGGGCTGGTGCTGCTGACCGGCGTCGGCGGCCTGACTTCGTTCGGCCAGGCGGCGTTCGTCGGCCTGGGCGCCTATTCGACCGCCTACCTGACCACCCAGCTCGGCCTGTCACCGTGGCTCGGACTGGTGGCCGGCCTGCTGATCACCGCCGTCGCCGCGTTCGCGCTGGGAGCGATCACGATGCGGCTGTCCGGCCACTATCTGCCGCTCGGCACGATCGCCTGGGGCCTGTCGCTGTTCTTCCTGTTCGGTAATCTGGAATTCCTCGGCAAGTACGACGGCCTGAACGGCATCCCGTCGATCAACCTGTTCGGCCTGTCGCTCGACAGCGGGCGCGAGATCTACTACCTGATCTGGCTGGTGGTGATCCTGGCGGTGATCGCGCTGCAGAACCTGCTGAATTCGCGCCCCGGCCGGGCGATTCGCGCGCTCAAGGGCGGCGGCGTGATGGCCGAGGCAATGGGCGTCAACACCACCTGGATGAAGATCGTCATCTTCGTCGTCGCCGCGCTGCTGGCCTGCATTTCCGGCTGGCTGTACGCGCATCTGCAGCGCGCCGTCAATCCGACGCCGTTCGGCCTGAACGCCGGCATCGAGTATCTGTTCATGGCGGTGGTCGGCGGCGCCGGCTACGTCTGGGGCGCGATCCTCGGCGCCACGCTGCTGACGCTGCTGAAGGACCAGCTGCAGTCGCTGCTGCCGGCGCTGCTGGGCAGCAACGGCAATTTCGAAACCATCGTGTTCGGCATCATGATGGTGCTGCTGCTGCAGCGCGCGCGCGACGGCATCTGGCCGTTCATCCGCCGCCGCTTCCCGCGCAAGCCGGCCGCCACCGCGCCGGCCACCGCCGCTGCACTGCCGATGCGGGTCCGGCCGGCCGGCGGCGAAGTGGTGCTGGAAGTGGATGGCGCGCGCAAGGAGTTCGGCGGTCTGGTGGCGGTCAACGACATGGCGTTCACCGTGCATGCCGGCGAGATCATGGGCCTGATCGGCCCGAACGGCGCCGGCAAATCGACGATGTTCAACCTGGTCACCGGCGTGCTGCCGGTCACGCGCGGCGAAATTCGCTTCCGCGCCGATGGCGGCCTGCAGCGCATCGACGCGCTGCCGTCGCGCCAGATCGTCCGGCTCGGCATCGGCCGCACCTTCCAGCACGTGCGCCTGCTGCCGAGCATGAGCGTGCTGGAAAACGTCGCCATCGGCGCCCATCTGCGCGGCGCCCACGGCGACCTTGCCGGTGTCTTCACCAGCATCGCCCGCCTCAACCGTGGCGAGGAACAGACGCTGCTGTTCGAGGCCAAGAAGCAGCTGGAGCGGGTCGGCCTGGGCGACCTGCTGTACGAGGAAGCCGGCAGCCTGGCGCTGGGCCAGCAGCGCATCCTGGAAATCGCCCGCGCGCTGTGCTGCGATCCGACCCTGCTGCTGCTCGACGAACCGGCCGCCGGCCTGCGCTACAAGGAAAAGCAGGCGCTGGCCGAGCTGCTGAAGAAGCTCAAGGCCGAAGGCATGAGCATCCTGCTGGTCGAACACGACATGGATTTCGTGATGAACCTGACCGACCGCCTGGTGGTGATGGAGTTCGGCACCAAGATCGCCGAGGGCTTGCCGGCCGAAGTGCAGCAGAACCCGGCGGTGCTGGAAGCCTACCTGGGCGGCATCGACTGATCGAAACGGAAAACCCTGATGACTACGCCCATCCTCCAGGTCCGTGACCTGCATGTCGCCTACGGCAAGGTGGAAGCCTTGCACGGCGCCAACCTGACCGTCGGCGCCGGCCAGATCGTCACCGTGATCGGCCCCAACGGCGCCGGCAAATCGACGATGCTGAATGCCATCGCCGGCGCGCTGCCGAACAGCGGCACGATGCGCGGCCGGGTCGAACTGCTCGGGCAGGATGTCGACGGTGTGCCGATCGAGGCGCGGGTGGCGCGCGGCATGTGCCTGGTGCCGGAAAAGCGCGAACTGTTCGCCAGCATGAGCGTCGAGGACAACCTGCTGCTCGGCAGCTACCGCTGCTACAAGGCGCGCGAGCGCGACTACGCCGACCAGATGGCGGTGGTGTACGACCTGTTCCCGCGTCTGCGCGAGCGGCGCCGGCAGGAGTCCGGCACACTTTCCGGCGGCGAGCGGCAGATGCTGGCGGTCGGCCGCGCGCTGATGGCCAAACCGCAATTGCTGATGCTGGACGAACCGAGCCTGGGCCTGGCGCCGCTGATCGTCAAGGAAATCTTCCACATCATCGTGCGGCTGAAGGAAACCGGCGTCGCCATCCTGCTGGTCGAGCAGAACGCCCGCGCGGCGCTGCAGGTGGCCGACCATGCCTACGTGCTGGAAACCGGCGACATGGTGCTGGAAGGCCCGGCCGCCGAACTGGCCAACGATCCGAAGGTGATCGACACCTACCTCGGACTGGCGCGGAAGGCCGAGACCGCCTGAGCCGGCAGGCCGGCGCAGGGGTTCCCGACAACCCGCCCGGAAGCGTTTCCGGGCGGGTTTTTTAACGCCCGCCGCAGACCGGGCAGGCCGGATCGCGGGCGATGCCGATGCTGCTCCATTCCATCGCCCGCGCCTCCAGCAGCAGCAGCCGGCCGGCCAGCGTCGGCCCGATGCCGAGCAGCAGTTTCAACGCCTCGGCCGCCTGCATCGAGCCGATGATGCCGACCAGCGGCGCGAACACGCCCATGCTGGCGCAGCTGACTTCGTCGAACTGCCGGTCGGGCGGGAACAGGCAGGCATAGCAGGGGCTGTCGGCGGCGCGCGTATCGAACACGCTGATCTGGCCGTCGAAGCGGATCGCCGCGCCCGACACCAGCGGCACCCGCCGATCGACGCAGGCGCGGTTGAGCGCGTGGCGGGTGGCGAAATTGTCGCTGCAGTCGAGCGCCACGTCGGCATCCGCCAGCAGCGCCGTCAGCCGCACCTGATCGGCCCGTTCGGCCAGCCCGACCAGCTCGACTTCCGGATTGATCTGCGCCAGCGCCTGGCGTGCCGACTCGGTCTTGGCCAGCCCGACGCGCGCGCCGGCGTGCATGATCTGGCGCTGCAGGTTGGTCAGATCGACGCTGTCGTCGTCGATCAGCGTGATCCGGCCGACGCCGGCTGCCGCCAGATACAGCGCCGCCGGCGAGCCGAGGCCGCCGGCGCCGACGATCAGCGCATGCGCGCCCAGCAGGCGCTGCTGGCCTTCGATGCCGATCTCGTCGAGCAGGATGTGGCGCGAATAGCGCAGCAGCTGGTTGTCGTTCATTGCGGATTTCCGGTTGCCGGCGGCGCCGGCCAAAAACAAAAGGCCGCATCGCTGCGGCCTGTCGCCCCGGGACGGGGGTTATTTCTTCTCGCCTTCCGGCGTTTCGTTGATGCCCGGTTCCTTCTTGTTTTCCACCACCTTGGCCTGCGACAGCTGCACCGGCTGGCCCTTCAGCTGGTTCAGCGCCTGTGCCAGCTGGAAGTCGTCCTTGCCGCCGAATTCCATCGGCTTGCGCTTCTTGGCCAGCGCCAGCAGGCGCTGTTCCTCTTCCAGCTCGTCGACCTTGGCGTTGGCGCTTTCGGCATCCTTGTCCTTGTCGTTGATCAGGTGCTTGCTGAGATCGGCTTCGCGCAGGCGCAGGCCGTTCAGGCCGTCGCCGTCGGGATATTCATCGACCATCAGGTCCGGCACGATGCCCTTGGCCTGGATCGAGCGGCCGTTCGGCGTGTAATAGCGGGCAGTGGTCAGCTTGACCGCGGTCTGGCGGTCCGGCGGCAGCGCGACGATCGACTGCACCGAGCCCTTGCCGAAGGTCTGGGTGCCCATGATGGTGGCGCGCTTGTAGTCCTGCAGCGCGCCGGCGACGATTTCCGAGGCAGAGGCCGAACCGCTGTTGACCAGCACCACCACCGGCACCTTCTTGACCGCTTCCGGCAGCTTCGCCAGCGGATCGCCGACCGGGCCGGAGGCATAGTATTCGCGCTTGGCGTAGAAGGTCGCCTTGGAATTGGCCAGCTGGCCGTTGGTCGAGACGATCACCGCGTCCTTCGGCAGGAAAGCGGCGGCGACGCCGATCGCGCCCGGCAGCACGCCGCCCGGATCATTGCGCAGGTCCAGCACCAGTCCCTTCAGGTTCGGGTCTTCGGTGTACAGCGCGTTGAGCTTCTTGACCATGTCGGCCACGGTCGGCTCCTGGAACTGCGACACGCGCAGCCAGCCGTAGCCCGGCTCGACCATCTTGGCCTTGACGCTCTGCACGCGGATTTCCTGGCGGATGATGGTGATGATGAGCGGCTTGTCCTCGTCCTTGCGGGCAATCGTCAGGGTGATCTTGGTGTTCGGTTCGCCGCGCATGCGCTTGACCGCCTGGTCCAGCGTCATACCCTTGACCGGCGTGGTGTCGAGCCGGGTGATCAGGTCGCCGGCCTTGATGCCGGCGCGGTACGCCGGCGAATCCTCGATCGGCGAGATCACCTTGACGTAGCCGTCTTCCATGCCGACCTCGATGCCGAGGCCGACGAACTTGCCCTGGGTGCCTTCACGCAATTCCTTGAAGGCCTTCTTGTCCAGATAGGCGGAATGCGGATCGAGCGACGCCACCATGCCGGAAATCGCCTCGGTCAGCAGGCGCTTGTCCTCGACCGATTCGACATAGTCGGACTTGATCAGGCCGAACACGTCGGCCAGTTGCCGCAGTTCCTCGATCGGCAGCGGCGAACCGGCGTTTTTCTGCGCCAGCGCGTCGAATTGCATGGTGGCCGCGACACCGGCCACCAGGCCGAGCCCGATCAGGCCGAAATTCTTCAGTTTGCTACCCATTGCTCACCTAGTTGTGACCCATTCGAGAGGGTCGAACGCGCGGCCCTGATGCCGCATTTCAAAGTATAAACCCGATTCTTCGCTGCCACCGGTATTTCCCGAGCTGGCGATGACGTCGCCGCTCTGGACCGGATCGCCGGGGCGTTTCAGCAGCGCCTGGTTGTTGCCATAGATGGTCAGGTACTGGCTGCCGTGGTCGACGATGATCAGGTTGCCGAAGCCGCGCAGCCATTCGGCGAACACCACGCGGCCGTCGGCCACCGCCTTGACCGGGCTGCCTTCGGCGGCGCGGATGAACACCCCCTTGCCGCCGGGACCGTCGCCGCGCCGGCTGCCGAAGCGCGCGGTGATGTCGCCGGCCAGCGGCAGCCGCAGCTGGCCGCGCAGGCTGGCGAACGAGCGGCCGGACTGGCCGCCGGGCTGCGGCGTCAGCTCGTTGCGCGCCACCGTTTGCGGCGGCGGTTCATCGTCGTCGATCGCATCCGGATTGGTGCCGGGCGGTGCCTTGGCGGCGGCCGCCTGGCGGCGCTTCTCGGCTTCCGCGCGCGCCTTCGCCAATTGCTGTTGGCGCAGTTTTTCGCGCGCCGCCGCTTCCGCCTTGCGCTGTTCCTCGATCAGCTGCGACAGCCGTTCGACCAGCTTGCCGAGCCGTTGTTCGTCGCGGGCGACGTTGCCGGCTTCCTTGCGCTGCCTGGCCAGCTGGCCGGACAGTTGCGCCAGCAGCGTCGCCCGCCGCGCCTTTTCGGTTTCCAGCAGGGCTTTCTGGTCGCGCTGCTCGCCGGCGATTTCGTCCAGTTCCGCCTTGGCATTCAGGGTGTCGGCCCGATTGCTTTCGACTTCCTGCAGGTTGGCGCGCAGCGCTTCCAGCAGCGCCGTCTGCGCCCGCGACACGTAGCCGTAATAGTGTAGGTCGCGGTTGATGCGGTTCGGGTTGTCGCCGGACAGCAGCAGCTTCATCCGGTCTTCGTTGCCTGCCGCGTACTGGCCGCGCAGCAGCCGCGCCAGTTGCGCCTGCTGGTCGGCGACGGTGGCGCTCAGTTCGGCGTGGCGTTGGGTCAGGCGCTCCAGCCGGGCCTGCGTCTGTTTCTGTTCGGTGGCCAGGTCGTGCAGTGCGCGGTCGGCCCTGGAGATCGCGCTTTCGGAATCGGCCAGCGCGTCGGCGGCGCGACTGTGCGCGCTTTCGGTCTGGTCGATCGACTGTTTCAGCGCCGACAGCTTTTGCCGCAGTTCGGCGCGCTCGCTTTCGGCGGCCTGCTTCTGCCGGCTGCGTTCGGTCGGCTTCGGCGCCTGCGCCAGCGCGGCCGCCGCCAGCGCCAGCAGCAGCGGCGCGGTCAGCAGGCGGATTCGCAGGGAGAACATCGGGGGCGCGGAACGGCGGCGCGCGGCCGCCGGCAAGGAAGGCGGCGGACTATTTGGCCTTGCCCTGGGCCGCCACCGCGGCCATCGCCGCCTGTACCGCGTCGGCATCGCCGAGGTAGTAGCTGCGGATCGGCTTCAGCTCGGCATCCAGTTCGTACACCAGCGGCTGGCCGTTCGGGATGTTCAGGCCGACGATGTCGGTATCGCTGATGTTGTCGAGCATCTTGATCAGCGCGCGCAGGCTGTTGCCGTGCGCCGATACCAGGATCTGCTTGCCGGCGCGGATCGCCGGCGCGATCGATTCTTCCCACAGCGGCATCACGCGCGCCACGGTGTCCTTCAGGCATTCGGTGCGCGGGATTTCTTCCGGCTTCAGGCGCGCGTAGCGCGGGTCGCCGGCGGAGCCGCGCGGATCGCCGTCTTCCAGCGGATTCGGCGGCGTGTCGTAGCTGCGGCGCCAGGTCATGACTTGCTGGTCGCCGTATTTGGCGGCGGTTTCGGCCTTGTTCAGGCCCTGCAGCGCGCCGTAGTGGCGTTCGTTCAGGCGCCAGCTGTGGACCACCGGCAGCCACATCCGGTCCATTTCATCGAGCGTGATCCAGAGCGTGCGGATCGCCCGCTTCAGTACCGAGGTGTAGCACAGATCGAAATCGAAGCCGGCTTCGGTCAGCAGCTGGCCGGCCTGGCGCGCTTCAGCGCGGCCCTTTTCGGTGAGGTCGACGTCGGTCCAGCCGGTGAAGCGGTTTTCCAGATTCCAGGTGGATTCACCATGGCGCATGAAGACAATTTTGTACATGTGGGTATCGACAGAGGGTAAAGAGAGGCGCGCGGCCGCGCGGGCCGGTGGCAACGGTAGCGGGCGCCGCGAAAGCAGGTCCGGCTTCTATTTTATAATGCGGGTGCCGATTTGAACCATTCTGAACCTTTGGAGCGCCGTGAAATTCATCATTGACAATCTTCCGCTGTTTGGAATCGCGCTGCTGTCCGGCGGCGCGCTGGCCTGGCCGCATTTGCAGCGGCGCGGCAGCAAGGTGTCGCTGCTGCAGGCGACGCAGATGATCAATCAGGGCAAGACCCTGGTGCTGGACGTGCGCGAGCCGGACGCCTTTGCCGCCGGCCATCTGCGCGATGCCCGCAACATCCCGTTGAAGGAGTTGCCGCAACGGCTGGCCGAACTGGAAAAATCCAAGAGCCGCAACGTCATCGTGGTATGCGACAGCGGCGCCCAGTCGCCGAAGGCGGTCGGTCAATTGACCAGGGCCGGTTTCGGCACGGTGGCCAGCCTGCAGGGTGGCCAGGCCGCCTGGCTGGCGCAGGGCATGCCGATCGTCAAATAGCAGAGAAAGGATTCCCATGACTGCCCCTGTAGTAATGTATAGCACCGGTGTATGCCCGTATTGCCAGATGGCCGAGCGGCTGTTGAAGGCGAAGGGCGTGGACGCCATCGAGAAAATCCGCATCGACCTCGATCCGGCGCAGCGCGCCGAGATGATGCAAAAGACCGGGCGCCGCACGGTGCCGCAGATCTACATCGGCGACACCCACGTCGGCGGCTTCGACGATCTGTCGGCGCTGGACCGCGCCGGCAAGCTCGACGCGCTGCTGCAGTCCTAGGCGGCTGGCGCGGTTTTCCCATGCGGGCGGTACGCCGCCCTTTTTTATCCCGTAGAAAGTAGAGTATGGCCGACGAAAAGCAAGCAAGCGCCGAAGAACAGCAACCGGTGTTCCAGATCCAGCGCGTCTACCTGAAGGACCTGTCGCTGGAACAGCCGAATTCGCCGGCAATCTTCCTGGAACAGCAGGGACCGACCATCGAAGTCGCGGTCGATGTCGGCGCCGAGGCGCTGACCGACGGCATCTTCGAATCGACCGTCACCATCACCGTCACCTCCAAGATCGGCGAGAAGGTGGCGTTCCTGGTCGAAGGCAAGCAGGCCGGCATTTTCGAGGCCCGCAACATCCCGGCCGAACAGCTCGATCCGCTGCTCGGCATCGGCTGCCCGAACATCATCTATCCGTACCTGCGCGCCAACATCGCCGACGCCATCACGCGCGCCGGCTTCCCGCCGGTGCATCTGTCGGAAATCAATTTCGAGGTGTTCTACCAGCAGCGCCTGCAGGCGCTGGCCGAGCAGCAGGGCCAGCAGCAGGGCGCCGGCCTCGTGATGCCCGACGGCTCCAGCGCGACCCACTGAGATGGCGGCCCGGCGCGCACTCAGGCTGAGCGGCCTGCCGAGTCTGGCGGCGCTGGCGCTGTCCGGACTGGCGGCCGGCCCGGCCCACGCGGTCGAATTCAAGTCGATCGGCGCGGCGCCGGCGGTGCTGTACGACGCGCCGTCCGAACGCGGCCGACGCGTGTTCGTCGCGCCGCGCGGCATGCCGGTCGAAGTGGTGCTGAGCTACAACGGCTGGACCAAGGTGCGTGACGCCGCCGGCGATCTGTCCTGGGTCGAATCGAAGCTGCTCGACAACGCCCGCACGGTGGTGGTCAGCGCCGCCAGCGCGCGCATCCACGCCGCCGCCGACGAGGCCAGCCAGGTGGTGTTCAGCGCCGATCGCGGCGTGCTGCTGGAATTGCTGGAACCGCCCAGCTCGGACTGGCTGAAGGTGCGCCATCGCGACGGCCAGAGTGGCTACGTGAAGGCCGCCGAAGTTTGGGGCGATTGATTCCGGAATTGCTCCGAATTACAGAATAGGGGGAGTATGCCGAAAAATCGGCCTGTCTCGCCCGTCCCGCGCCCGGTTTCAAAAATGCTCCCCCTAGTATAAGGATAACCAGGATGATTTTCGGCCTTCCCGCGCGGCGGCGCGCGTTCCGATGAAGATCAGCGTGCTCGGCGCCGGCGCCTGGGGCACGGCGCTGGCGATCGCGCTGGCGGCGCGCCATCCGGTGCTGCTGTGGGGGCGCGATGCCGAGGCCGTGCGCGAGCTGGCGGCGCGCCGCGAAAACCGCCGCTATCTGCCCGGCTGCGCGCTGCCGGATGGGTTGACGCCGAGCGCCGATTTCGACGCCGCGGTGGCGCACGCGGCCGGCGCCGATGGCCTGCTGATCGCCGCCTGTCCGGTGGCTGGCCTGCGCGGTCTGGCCGAACGGCTGCGCGCCCAGGCTGGCGCGCCGGCGCATCTGGTCTGGCTGTGCAAGGGTTTCGAACAGGACAGCCTGCTGCTGCCGCATCAGGTGGCACGGGCGGCGCTCGGCGACGGCGTCGCGCTCGGCGTGCTGTCGGGGCCGTCGTTCGCGCTGGAAGTCGCGCGCGGACTGCCGTGCGCGCTGACCGCCGCCAGCGCCGACGCCGAACTGGCGCAGCGCATGGTGGCCGCCGCGCACGGCGGCGCGATGCGGGTGTATTCGAGCGACGACGTGGTCGGTGTCGAAGTCGGCGGCGCGGTCAAGAACATCCTGGCGATCGCCACCGGCATCGGCGACGGCCTCGGCCTGGGGCTGAATGCGCGCGCGGCGCTGATCACGCGCGGGCTGGCCGAGATCACCCGGCTCGGCGTCGCGCTCGGCGGCCGCGCCGAGACCTTCATGGGGCTGGCCGGCGTCGGCGACCTGATCCTGACCTGCACCGGCGACCTGTCGCGCAACCGCCGCGTCGGGCTGGCGCTGGCCGCCGGCAAGCCGCTGGCGCAGGTGGTGGCGGAACTCGGCCACGTCGCCGAGGGCGTGTATTGCGCGCGCGCGGTGCGCGCCCGCGCGGCCGCCTGCGGCGTCGACATGCCGATCGCCGACGCGGTGGCGGCGGTGCTGTTCGACGGCGCCGCGCCGGGTCAGGCAGTGACGCAATTGCTGGCGCGCGATCCGCGCGGCGAGGGCGCCTGAGGCCCGGCCTTCAGGGCTTCAGCAGCACCGTCAGCAGCAGCGACGCATCCTGACGCGCCAGCAGTTCATGCGGTTCGCCGCCAGCCAGATACATCATCTCCCCGACCCGCAGCAGTTGCTGGCGCTGGTGCGCCGCGACTTCCACCTCGCCTTCCAGGCATTGCAGCGTCAGCGCGCCCGGCACGCGGTGATTCAGCAGTTTCTTGCCGGCCGGCAGCACCAGCCGCATCACTTCCAGTTCGGCCGCCTTGAACAGCGCGACCGACGCCGCCTGCGCCAGCCGCGGGCCGAGCGGGCGCACGTCGATGACGTCGCCGGATGCCGCGTGGGGTAGAGCCATGATCGATCTCCTTCGGTAGTGGTTGACGAAAAACCGCCGGCGTTGCCGGCATGGCAGCATGAATCTTCGCCGAATCCGGCGAACCACGGCAGCGCCGCGCGGTCGAACCGGAAGCGCCGCCGCCGTGGCGCGCGCTTCCCCGCTTGCTCAAAAACCATGCCGGTTGGCCGGCCCGCCACGCCAATCTTCCCGCCATCTTTTCGCCGATAGCGCCGGTTCGCTTCGGAAGCGCGCCGTTTCGGCCTTATACTCGCAATTCACTTTGCCGTTTTGACCCTTTTTTCGATATTTCTATGCATACCGTTTCCCTTCCTTTGCGCCGGCCGGCCGCCTCCCGCGCGCGCGGCTTCACGCTGATCGAAATCATGGTGGTGGTGGTGATCATGGGCGTGCTGGCATCGCTGGTGGTGCCCAAGCTGATGGGCCGCACCGACGACGCCCGCATCATCGCCGCCAAGCAGGACATCGCCACCATCATGCAGGCGCTGAAACTGTACCGCCTCGACAACCATCGCTATCCGACCACCGAGCAGGGTCTGCAGGCGCTGGTGACCAAGCCGACCTCCGGCCCGGCCGCCAACGGCTGGAAGACCGGCGGCTATCTCGACAAGCTGCCGAAGGACCCCTGGGGCAATCCGTACAACTACCTGTCGCCCGGCGTGAAGGGCGAGATCGACGTGTTCTCGTTCGGCGCCGACGGCCAGCCGGGCGGCGTCGAGAACGATGCCGACATCGGTTCCTGGGATCTGTAGGGCCGCCTGACCGCTGCTCGCGATGTTGCGCCGCCGTTCCGCTTCCGGCCGCCAGCGCGGCTTCACGCTGCTCGAACTGCTGGTGGTGCTGGTGATCGTCGGCCTGACGCTGGGCGCGGTGTCGCTGAACGTGCTCTCCAGCCCGCAGCAGGTGCTGCAGAACGAGGCGCAGCGACTCGCGTTGCTGATGCAGCTGGCGCGCGACGAGGCGATCGTGCGCAACCGGCCGATCGCCTTCGAGGCGCAGGGCGACGGCTACCGCTTCGTGGTGCGGGAAGGCAATCTGTGGGTGCCGCTGGACCAGGACGAGATGCTGCGTCCGCGCAGCTTCCAGCAGCCGCCGGTCGGCCTGTCGCTGACGCCGGCGGTTGGCGTCGGTTCGCCGCTGCGGATCGTGTTCGGACGCGAGCCGGTCGACAAGCCATTCGTGCTGACATTGATCACCGGCGACGGCAAGGCCGCCATCCGCGCCGACGGCATCGGCCATTACGTGGTCGAGTGAGATGCGCCATTCCTCCCGTTCCCCCTTCGCCAGGCGCCGCGCGCGCGGCTTCACACTGCTGGAAGTGCTGGTGGCGCTGGTGATCGTCGGCACCGCGCTCGGCGCCAGTCTGCGCGCAGTCGGCAGCCTGACGCAGAACAGCGACGGCCTGCGCGCCGCGATGATGGCCAACTGGTCGGCGGAAAACCGCCTGTCGCAGATCCGCCTGGCGCGTGAATGGCCGGCGCTCGGTCGCCGCCAGTTCGACTGCCCGCAGGGCGAGCTGCAACTGGTCTGCGAAGAAGAAGTGCTGGCGACGCCGAATCCGTATTTCCGCCGCGTCCAGGTCAGCGTGTTCGCTGCCGCCAATCCGGAGCAGCGCATCGTCCGCCTGACCCAGGTGGTGCCGAATGGCTGAGGCGGCGATGGCGACACGGCGCCGCGCCGGCTTCACGCTGATCGAACTGCTGGTGGCGATCACCGTGCTGGCGGTGGTCGCCGTGCTCGGCTGGCGCGGGCTGGACGGCATCGTGCGGGCCCGGCTGGCGCTGAACGAGCAGCTGACGCAGACGCGCGGTTTGCAGCTGGCGTTCGCGCAGATGGAAAGCGATTGCGCGCATCTGGCGATGCCGGCGCTGATCCAGAACCGCCCGGCGCTGGTGGCCGACGACAACCTGCTGCTGCTGGTGCGCAGCGTCTATGCCGACGACCAGCCATCGCGGCTGCAGGTGGTGACCTACCGGGTGCGCGACGGCGTGCTGACGCGCCAGGAATCGCTGCCGACCCGCACGCTGGCCGAACTGGACCTGTTGTGGCAGTCGGCGCTGCAGGGCAACGACGCGACGCCGGTGGTGGCGCTGCAGCCGGGCCTGGCGGCGATGACGATCCGTTTCTGGGCCGCCGACCGCCCCGGCTGGCGGCCGACCGGCAGCGCCGCCGGTGGCGCTGCGGTGACTGGCACCTCGGCGGCGGCACCGCGGCCGACCGGCCTGGAAGTGTCGCTGCTGCCGAACGCCCAGCAACAGGCGATGGTCAAGGTATTCCTGCTGGGGGCGGTATGACGGCGGCGCGGTCGAGGCTCGGGCGACAGCGCGGCGTGGCGGTGATCACCGCCTTGCTGCTGACCACGCTGGCGATCACCATCGTCGCCAGCCTGTTCTGGCAGCAGCAGGTGCAGGTGCGCTCGATCGAAAACCAGCGCCTGCAATTGCAGAAACAGTGGGTGCTGCGCGGCGCGCTCGACTGGGCGCGGCTGATCCTGCGCGAGGATGCGATGCATTCCAACGTCGATCATCTCGGCGAGCCGTGGTCGGTCGAGCTGGCCGACACCCGGCTCGATCAGTATGTCGAAAGCGGCCAGGCCGAGGGCGACGCCGCCGAGGCGGTGCTGTCCGGGCAGATCGTCGATGCGCAATCGCGTTTCAACCTGACCAATCTGGCCAGCAATGGCGTGGTTGATCCGGCCCAGTTGATGGCCTTCGAACGCCTGCTCGACAACCTGCACCTGGACGTCGGGCTGGCCGAGCCGACCGCGCTGACGCTGGCGCAGGGCCAGGTGCCGGCGGCGCGCGCCGACGGCGGCACCGGCACCGGTGGCGGAACGACCACCGGCGGCGGAACCAGTCCCGACACCAACCCCGTCACCGGCGCGGCGTCGCGCACCATCGGCATCACCCAGGTCGACGATCTGCTGGCGGTACCCGGCTTCACGCTGGAAGCCTATCTGGCGCTGAGGGATTTCGTCACTGTGCTGCCGGTGGCGACCAAGGTGAACATCAATACCACTTCGGCCGAAGTGCTGTCGGCGATAATTGATACACTGTCGCCGTCCGACGCGGCAGCGGTGATTTCCAGCCGGGATCGCGCCTACTTTCGTGACGATGCCGACCTGAAACAGCGCTTCCCGGCGATCGATGGATCGCGGGTGATGCTGGCCACCCAGTATTTCCTGGTCAACGGCAGGGTGCGGATCAACCGCGCGATGCTGCAGATGCAGGCCTTGATCCAGCGGAACGGCACGACCACGAACATCCTCTGGAGTCGGACGAATTGAAGACAACCGGCGCTACGCGCCTTGCTGAAACGGAACGCTTTTGAGCACACTGTACATCCGCCTGCCGGCCCGCGCCGCGGTCGAACACGGCGCCAACGCCGCCGCGATCGGTTGCGCCTACGCGCTGGCGTCCGATGGTGGCAATGTCGAGCGCGAAGGTGAGGCCGCGCTGTCGCAGCTGGCCGAACTGGTGGCGGCGGCACAGCGCACCGTGCTGATCGTGGCGGCGGCCGACGTCAACCTGTTGCGGATCGCGGTGCCGCCGCTGTCGCCGGCACGGCTGAAGGCGGCGCTGCCGAATCTGGTCGAGGAGCAGTTGATTTCCGATCCGGACGACTCGGTGGTGGTCGGTGGCCGGACGCTGGACGGCTTGCTCACCGTTGCCGTGGTGCAGCGCGACTGGCTGGAAATGCTGTCGGCGATGCTGGTCGCGCTCGGCGCCCGTCGCATCGCCGCGCTGCCGGGCCAGCTCTGCCTGCCGCATCACGCCGATACGGTCAGCGCCGCCGTCACCGCCACCGATGCCGCGCTCGGTGGCGATCCGGTGTTGACGCTGCGGCTGTCGGCGGAACAGGGACTCGGCCTGCCGCTGCTGCCGGAAGCCGGCCGTACGCCGGCGCCGGAGGCGCTGCAGGCGCTGCGGCTGATGGCGCCGCAGGGCGCCGCCACGCTGTACGTGCCGGCCGCCGAGGTCGGCACCTGGCAGGAGGCGGCGCGCGCGCTCGGCGATGAACAGATCACGATCCAGCCGGACCGCTGGGCGCACTGGATCGCTGCCGCCCGCGCCGCCGAGCCGGACCTGATGAACGGCCTCGGCGCCGACGCCGGTCCGCGTTTCGACTGGCGGCCGTGGCGCTGGCCGCTGGTGCTGGCCGGGCTGGTGCTGCTGGTCAACGTGCTGGCGCTGAACCTCGACTGGTGGCATCTGCGCCAGGATGCCAAGGCGGCGCGCGCCGCGATGACGCGCATCTACCACGAGGCCTATCCGAACGAGACGGTGATCGTCGATCCGATCCTGCAGATGCGGCAAAAGATCGCCGCCGCCCGGCAGGCGTCGGGCGAGCCGGTGGCCGACGATTTCCTGCCGCTGGCGGCGGCCTTTGCCGATGCCTGGAACAGCGCCGGCAGCGGTCGCGCGCTGCCGCCGATCGCGGCGCTGGAATATCACGAGCGTGCGTTGCTGGTGCGCATCAAGCCGGACGGCGAGGTGCCGCTGGAGCCGCTGAAGACGGCGCTGGCCGCGCACCGGCTGGAACTGGCGCAGCAGGGCGCCGACGCGCTGCAGATACGGAGCCTCCGATGAACGCATTGCTTCGCTGGCGGCAATCGCTGCTGCTGTTTCTGGCCGCGCGCGATCGCCGCGAACGGCGCCTCCTGGCGGGCGCGGCGGCGGTATTGGCGCTCGGCCTGATCTATGCGCTGCTGATCGATCCGGCGCTGAAAGGCCGCGAGCAGCTGCGCAAGAACCAGCCGGAGCTGCGTCAGCAGGTGGCGCAACTGCAGGAACTGGCGCGGCAGGCGGAAAACCTGTCCGGCCAGGCGGCGGCGCCGGTCAAGCCGGTGACCCGCGAGAGCATCGAGGCCAGCCTGGAGCGCGGCGGTCTGAAGGCGCAGAATCTGGTGCTGACCGGCGAATTCATCAAGCTGCAATTGCCGGAAGCGCCGTTCGCCGCGATCACCGCCTGGCTCGACGGTTTGCGCGGCAGCGCCCGCGTGGCGGTGACCGAAGCCAGCGTCGCCGCGCTGGATGAGCCGGGCATGGTCAAGGCGACGCTGACGCTGCGTCAGCAGCGCGAAGCGGGCCGCAATGAATGATCGCGGCATGACGGCGAAGGGGCGCGGCGCGTGAAGCGGCTGCTGATCTGGGCGCTGGCCGGCGTGCTGGCGGCGGCGCTGACGGTGCTGGCCTTCCTGCCGGCCGCCTGGTTGTCGCGGGCGGTGGAATTGCAGACCGGCGGCCGGCTGGCGCTCGGCGATGCGCAGGGCACGCTGTGGCGCGGTTCCGCCTTCATCGGCGGCGCGCCGAGCGGCAGCGAAGCGCTGACGCCGCTGCTGCCGGGACGTTTTTCCTGGCGCCTGTCGCCGAAGCTGCTGCTCGGCCGTGTCGATGCCGAACTGGAAAATCCGCAGTCGCTGTCGGCGCCGGTACACATCGACGGCAGCTGGAGCGAATGGCGGGTCAGCCAGGCGGCGATCCTGCTGCCGGCCGAGCGGCTGGCCGGGCTGGGTGCGCCGCTGAACACGATCCGGCCGTCCGGCAGCATGCGGCTGTCGTGGAATACGCTGGAGCTGGCGCGGCAGGGGCAGCGGGTCGACCTGAACGGTGCGCTGCTGCTGGAGATGACCGATATCGCCTCGCGGCTGTCGCCGATCAAGCCGCTGGGGGCGTATCGCCTGACAATGAATTGGCAGGGGCAGAAGGCCACGCTGCAACTGCAAACCGACCACGGGCCGATGCTGCTGTCCGGCCAGGGCGGCATCGACGGCGGCCGTTTCCGCTTTTCCGGGCGCGCTGAAGCGGCGCCCGGCGAGGAGGAGCGGCTGGCCAACCTGCTGAATCTGCTGGGTCAGCGCCGTACCGAAAACGGCAAGAATTTTATCGCTTTAGAGTTCAGACAATGAAAATCAAGACCGCGGCAACATCCCGCCAGAAGCCCGACTGGAGACGTCTGGGTGCGCTCGCACTGCTTTCCTGCGCCCTGCTGGGCGGCGCGGCGCCGGCGTCGTTCGCTGCCGAACCGGCGGCCGGCGAAGCCAATCTCAATTTCGTCGGCGCCGATATCGATACCGTGATCAAGGCGGTCGGCCAGTACACCAACATCACCTTCGTGATCGACCCGCGCGTCAAGGGCACGCTCAATCTGGTGTCGGAAAAGCCGGTCAGCAAGGCGCAGGCGTTCCAGATGCTCGGCTCGGCGCTGCGCCTGCAGGGCTATGCAGTGGTGATGAGCGACGGCTATGCCAAGGTGGTACCGGAAGCTGACGCCAAGCTGCAGGTCGGTCCGACCCAGTCGGCCAATGCGCGCGGCGACCAGATTGCCACCCGCATCTATCACCTGAACTACGAATCCGCCGCCAATCTGGTGGCGGTGCTGCGGCCGCTGATTTCGCCGAACAACACCATCAACGCCAATCCCGGCAGCAATTCGCTGGTGATCACCGACTACGCCGACAACCTGACCCGGCTCGGCAAGATCATCGGCGCGCTGGATGCGCCGCCGACCGCCGATCTGGACGTGGTGCCGGTGCAGCACGCGGTGGCTTCCGACATCGCGATGATGGTCAATCGCCTGCTGGAATCGAGCGGACCGGGCGCGCCCGCTGCCGGCGCCGCCGGCGACAACGGCCGTACGCTGACGCTGGCCGATCCGCGCACCAATTCGGTGATCATCCGCGCGCCGTCGGTGGCGCGCGCCAATCTGGTCAAGTCGCTGGTGGCCAAGCTCGACCAGCCGAGCGCGCAGCCGGGCAATATCCATGTGGTGTATCTGAAGAACGCCGAAGCGGCCAAGCTGGCAGTGACCTTGCGCGCGGTGGTGTCGTCCGACGCCTCGGCCAATCCGTCCTCGACGTCGTCCAGCTCGAGCCTGGCCAACAGCGGCGGCGGCCTCGGGCTGAACTCCGGTTCGAGCAGCGGTGGCGGGCTGATGAGCACCACCAGCTCGTCGCAGTCGCTCGGCGGCAGTCAGAGCCAGACCCAGAACCAGAGTCAGGGATCGCTGAGCGGCGGCGGCGCGGCCGGCTTCATCCAGGCCGACACCGCCACCAATTCGCTGATCATCACCGCCAGCGAGCCGGTCTACCGCAATCTGCGCAGCGTGATCGAGCAGCTCGACGCGCGCCGCGCCCAGATCTATCTCGAATCGCTGATCGTCGAAGTGACTTCGACCGATGCCGACGAACTCGGCATCCAGTGGGCCGGCCTGTCCGGCGACAGCACCAGCAATTACCGGGTCGGCACCATCACCGGCTTTTCCACCGGCGGCAACAACCTGATCAACCAGCTGATTGCCCAGGTCGGTGGCGGTGCGGCGGCGGCGGGCGCAGCGGCGGCGGCGGGGAGCACAGCGGGGCTGGCGGCACCCGGCAACGGCATGAACCTGGCGATTTTCCGCCAGATCAACGGCCGCCTCGGACTGGGCGCGATCGCCCACGCGCTGGCCAGCCGGACCAACACCAACATCCTGTCGATGCCGAACCTGATTACGCTCGACAACGAAGAAGCGCAGATCGTGGTCGGCAACACGGTGCCGTTCATCACCGGCCAGTTCACCACGCAGGCATCCGGCGGCACCGCCGGCGTCAATCCGTTCCAGACCATCGAGCGCAAGGACATCGGCCTGTCGCTGCGGGTGCGGCCGACCGTGTCCGAAGGCGGCACGGTGAAGATGGCGATCTATCAGGAAACCTCGAACGTGCTGCCGACCAAGGGCGGCGCCGCCGACCTGATCACCACCAAGCGCGCGCTGGAAACCAACGTGCTGGTCGATGACGGCCAGATCATCGTGCTGGGCGGCCTGATCGAGGATTCGGTCAACGACGGCACCGAAAAGGTGCCGGGCCTGGGCGACATCCCGCTGGTCGGCAACCTGTTCAAGTACAACACTCGCCAACGTGCCAAGACCAACCTGATGGTGTTCCTGCGGCCGATCGTGATCCGCAGCAATCAGGAGAGCGTCAACATCGCCGCCGACCGCTACGAATTCGTGCGCGGCCGGCAGAAGCTGACCCAGCCGGAACCGACCGTGGTGCTGCCGACGATGGACGCGCCGTTGTTGCCGACGCTGCAGGATGGCCAGATGATCGGCGGCCCGATGTATCAGCGCCCGGCCACCGGCGGCGACAAGCAGCGGCCCGCGCAGCCGGCGCCGGACACGCTGGACGTGCGGCCGGAGAACCTGCCGCCGCCGGCCGAAGTCAAGCCGGCTCAGCCGGCCCTGCCGCTGAACCCGATCGACACATTCGTGAATTGACGATGGACGCGAGACTTTTGCCCTACGCCTTCGCGCGCGACTTCGCCGTGCTGGCGCAGCGCGACGATGCCGGCGACGGCCCGGTCGAGGTGCTGGTGTCGAACGCCACCGCGCCGTCGGCGATCGCCGAAATCGGCCGCCGCTTCGGCCGGCTGCGGCTGCGCTCGCTGCCGCAGGCGGAACTGGAGGCGGCGATCGCCCAGGCCTACGCCGGCTCCGGCGGTGACGCCGCCCAGGTGATCGACGAATACGAATCCGATCTCGATCTGGCCAAGCTGATGCAGGACATGCCGGCGGTCGAGGATCTGCTGGAATCGGCCGACGACGCGCCGGTGATCCGCATGATCAACGCGCTGCTGACGCAGGCGCTGCGCGAGGGCGCGTCGGACATCCACATCGAGCCGTTCGAGCAGATTTCGATCGTGCGCTTTCGCATCGACGGCACGCTGCGCGACATCGTGCGGCCGAAGAAGGGCATCCACGCCTCGCTGATTTCGCGCATCAAGATCATGGCGCAGCTGGACATCGCCGAAAAGCGCCTGCCGCAGGACGGTCGCATCACGCTGCGGGTCGGCGGCAAGCCGCTCGACGTGCGCGTCTCGACGCTGCCGACCGGGCACGGCGAGCGCGCGGTGCTGCGTCTGCTGGACAAGGAAGGCGGCCGGCTCGATCTGGAACATCTCGGCATGAGCGCCGAGGTCCAGGAGAAGTTCGATCACCTGATCGCCCAGCCGCACGGCATCGTGCTGGTGACCGGGCCGACCGGCTCCGGCAAATCGACCACGCTGTACGCGGTACTGTCGCGGCTGAATTCCTCGACCACCAACATCCTGACGGTGGAAGACCCGATCGAATACGAAGTCGCCGGCGTCGGCCAGACCCAGGTCAATGCCAAGATCGACATGACCTTCGCCAAGGCGCTGCGGGCGATCCTGCGGCAGGACCCGGACGTCATCATGATCGGTGAAATCCGCGATCTGGAAACCGCGCAGATCGCCGTGCAGGCGTCGCTGACCGGCCATCTGGTGCTGGCGACCCTGCACACCAACGACGCGCCGGCGGCGGTCACGCGCCTGCTCGACATGGGGATCGAGCCGTTCCTGTTGTCGTCGTCGCTGCTTGGCGTGGTGGCGCAGCGGCTGGTGCGCAAGCTGTGCCCGCACTGCAAACGCCACGATGGCAGCGAGTGGCAGGCGGTCGGTTGCGACCAGTGCGGCCGCAGCGGCTATCAGGGTCGGGTCGGCGTCTATGAGCTGCTGCAGACCACCGACCAGATTCGCGCGCAGATCCACCAGCAGGCATCGGAAGCGGACATCCGCGAAGTGGCCCAGCGCGACGGCATGCTGACGATGCGCGAGGACGGCGAGCGCTGGCTGGCCAACGGCACCACCACCCGCGCCGAGCTGCTGCGCGTGACCAAGGACTAGCCGCGATGCGTCCGTTCCGATTCGAAAGGTAGCCGCCCGCCGTGCCCGCATTCCGTTACGAAGCCGTCGATGCCGCCGGCGCCAGCCGCAAGGGCGTGGTCAACGCCGACAGCGCGCGCGCGGCGCGCGCCGATCTGCGCGGCCAGGGACTGGTGCCGATCGCGGTCGAGCAGATCGCCGCCGAGGTCGCCGCCGGTGGCGGTGGGGCGCTGCGCAGCCGGCTGTCGACCACCGAGCTGGCGCTGTTCACGCGCCAGCTGGCCAGTCTGCTGGAAGCCAGCCTGCCGCTGGAGCAGGCGTTTTCGGCGCTGCTGGAACAGGCCGAGCGGCCGTATCTGCGCGACCTGATTGCCTCGATCCGTTCCGAAGTGATGGCCGGGCAGTCGCTGTCGACCGCGCTGGCGCAGCATCCGCGCGATTTCGCCGACATCTACCGGGCGCTGGTGGCGTCCGGCGAACAGATCGGCCAGCTGGCGCGCGTGCTGTCGCGCCTGGCCGACTACATCGAGCGGCGCAATTCGCTGGTGCAGAAGGTCAAGCTGGCGTTCACCTATCCGGCCATCGTCACGGTGGTGGCGTTCGCCATCGTTATTTTCCTCCTGACCTACGTGGTGCCGCAGATCGTCTCGGTGTTTGCCAACACCAAGCAGAAGCTGCCGTTCCTGACCGTGATGATGCTGGCGATCTCGGATTTCGTGCGCAACTACGGCTGGATGGTGGCGCTGGCCGTCGCCGCGCTGTTCTGGTTCTGGCGCCGGCTGCTGAAGAATCCGGCGATCAAGCTGCGCTGGCACGCCTGGCTGCTGGACGCGCCGCTGTTCGGCAAGTTCGAGCGCAGCCTGAATACCGCGCGCTTTGCCAGCACGCTGGCGATCACCACCGGTTCCGGCGTGCCGATATTGCGCGCGCTGCAGACCAGCCGCGACACCCTGACCAACGTCGCCATGCGCGCCCAGGTCGAGGATGCCACCACCAGCGTGCGCGAAGGCGTCGGGCTGGCGCGCGCGCTGTCGACGCACAAGCATTTCCCGCCGATGCTGATCCACATGATCCGCGCCGGCGAAGTCACCGGCGAGCTGCCGGCGATGCTGGAGCGCGCCTCCAGCGCGCAGGAGCAGGATCTGGAGCGGCGCGCGCTGACCATCGCCGGCCTGCTGGAACCGGCGCTGATCCTGGCGATGGGGGTGGTGGTGCTGCTGATCGTGCTGGCGGTGCTGATGCCGATTATCGAGATCAATCAGCTGGTACGATAATTAGGGGGGTATGCCTTGAAAATGACCTGTGTCGGGCGCCACGCCTTCGACTCTAAAAATACTGCGGATAGTATGATGAAAATCAGGGTGCCGGAAAGCGGCTCGTGGCGGTCCTTCGGTCTGACCGGAGGGCGGCGATGAAGCGCTGGCCGCTGCTGGCGGGATTCCTGCTGTTCGTCGTGCTGTGCGTGTCGCTGGCGTACTGGGCGCTGCAATTGTTCAAGCCGGCGCCGCGCGCGGTTACCGCGCCGCCGCCGGCCAGCGCACCGCCGCTCGATCTGCAGGCGGCGGCCGGCCTGTTCGGCGGCCGCGCCAGCGTGGTGGTCGCCAGCAATTACCAGCTGAAAGGGGTGGTGGCGGCCGGCGACAACCACGACAGCGTCGCCATCCTGTCGGCCAATGGCAAGCCGGCGCAATCGCTGCGCCAGGGCGCCGAGATCGCGCCCGGCACGGTGGTCAAGGAAGTCCACCGCAGCTACGTGGTGGTCAGCGAGGGCGGTGTGCCGAAGCGGGTGGAGCTGCCGGAAACCGCGCCGAAATCGCCGCCGTTCGTCAATCCGGCGGCGCCGGTGCGGCCCAATCCGCCGGCAACGCCGCTGGTGCCGACCCAACCCGGCATCCGTTATGGCGCGGCGGCCGCGGCGGTGCAGCCGGTACCGGCGCCCGCGCCGGCGCAGCCGCATGCTGGGGCGGTGCCGGGACATCCAGCGCCGCCCGGTCACTGAGCGGCGCGCTTCAGTCGTCGCTGCCGAGCAGTTTCTTCAGCGCCCGCCGCTGCTGCTGGCGCAGGCCGGACGCCGATTTGCGATGCGGGCCGGCGGCGCGCAGCCGCGCCGGCACCGCCAGCGGATTGCGCGGCTTGCTCTGACGCGACGACAGGGCCAGCCGGAAGCTGGCCTTCTGCCGGGTGCGCAGGTTCTTGTTGGCCATCACCGCAACGGCGCCGTCGGCTACAGCACGTAGCGCGACAGGTCCTCGTCGACCGCCAGCGTGCCGAGCCGCTGATCGACGTAGGCGGCATCGATGGTCAGCGTCGATTCGCCCTGGTTGCCGGCCGAGAACGACATTTCCTCCAGCAGTTTTTCCATCACCGTGTAGAGCCGGCGGGCGCCGATGTTTTCAGTCTTTTCGTTGACCGAAAAGGCGATCTCGGCCAGCCGCGCGATGCCGTCCGGGGCGAATTCGATGGTCACGCCTTCGGTGCCCAGCAGCGCCTGATATTGCCGCGTCAGGCAGGCGTCGGTGCCGGTCAGGATGCGCTCGAAATCGGCAATCGACAGCGACTCCAGTTCGACCCGGATCGGCAGCCGGCCCTGCAGCTCGGGGATCAGGTCGGACGGTTTGGCCAGCTGGAACGCGCCGGAGGCGATGAACAGGATGTGATCGGTGCGGATCATGCCGTACTTGGTGTTGACCGTGGTGCCTTCCACCAGCGGCAGCAGATCACGCTGCACGCCGGCGCGCGAAACGTCGGCGCCGCCGACCTGCGAGCGGGTGGCGATCTTGTCGATCTCGTCGAGAAACACGATGCCGTTCTGCTCGACGTTGGCGATCGCCTTCTGCTTCAGCTCGTCCTGGTTGAGCAGCTTGCCGGCTTCTTCCTCGATCAGCAATTTCATCGCGTCGCCGATCTTCAGCTTGCGCGCCTTCTTGCGGCCGCCGCCGATGCCGGAAAACATCGACTTGATCTGTTCGGTCATTTCTTCCATGCCGGGCGGTGCCATGATTTCCATCTGCGGCGCCGCTTCCGCCACGTCGATTTCGATCTCGCGCTCGTCCAGCGCCCCTTCGCGCAGGCGCTTGCGCATGGTCTGGCGGGTGGCGTTGCCGTCGTCGCTGGCCGGCGCGCCCTGGTTGAAGCCGAAATCGCGTGGCGGCGGCACCAGAATGTCGATCACGCGGTCTTCCGCCGCGTCCTCGGCACGCGCGCGCACCTTGCGCATTTCCGCTTCGCGGGTCTGCTTGATGCCGATCTCGGCGAGGTCGCGGATGATGGTGTCGACGTCGCGGCCGACGTAGCCGACCTCGGTGAACTTGGTCGCCTCGATCTTGATGAACGGCGCGTCGGCCAGCTTGGCCAGGCGGCGCGCGATCTCGGTCTTGCCGACCCCGGTGGGGCCGATCATCAGGATGTTCTTCGGCGTGATTTCATGCCGCAGCGGTTCCGCCACCTGCTGGCGGCGCCAGCGGTTGCGCAGCGCGATGGCCACCGCGCGCTTGGCGGCGGCCTGGCCGACTACGTGCTTGTCGAGTTCGGAGACGATCTCCGGAGGAGTCATGTTCATGTTCGGTTGCCTGTGGTGTTGGGTCTGCGGCGCCGGTCAGTCCAGCGTCTCGATGATGTGCGACTGGTTGGTGTAGATGCAGAGATCACCGGCGATGGTCAGCGCCTTCTTGACGATCTCGGCCGGCGCCAGCTCGGTGTTTTCCTGCAGCGCCTTGGCGGCCGATTGCGCGAAGTTGCCGCCGGAGCCGATCGCGCCGATGCCGTCGCTCGGTTCCAGCACGTCGCCGTTGCCGGTGATGATCAGCGTCGATTCGCGGTCGGCTGCCAAGAGCATCGCTTCCAGCCGGCGCAGCATGCGGTCGGTGCGCCATTCCTTGGCCAGTTCGACCGAGGCGCGCATCAGGTTGCCCTGATGCTTTTCCAGCTTGGCCTCGAACAGGTCGAGCAGCGTGAAGGCGTCGGCGGTGCCGCCGGCGAAACCGACCAGCACGCGGCCATTGAACAGTTTGCGCACCTTGCGCGCGCTGCCTTTCATGACGACGTTGCCGAGCGTCACCTGACCATCGCCGCCGAGCGCGACCTGGTTGCCGCGCCGTACCGACAGGATGGTGGTGCCGTGAAATTGTTCCATGTTTGCCCCTGAAGATGGATGCCCGCCAGAGCGGCGGGCCGATGATCATCAGAAATGATGGGGCCGGTGGCGCGGATTGCAAGATGCCGGCGATTTCCGCCGGCGCCGCGCCTCAGTTCCTGCGCGGCAGGATGCGGGCAACGTGCTGCAGACCGAGCGCCTGCAGCATCACCGCCACCAGATGGTTGACGTTGCGCAGTTCGACCTGCCGGCTGGCCAGTGGCGCCAGGATGTTCATGATCTGGCCGGCGGCGCTGAAGTCGATGCGCGCCAGCTGCGTGCAGTCGAGCACCACCGGATCGTGGCTGGCGGCGGCATGCGCGGCCAGCGCCTGGTTCAGCGCGCGAATGTCGCCTTCGATCACGTGCGGCATCGGGAAGGCGTCGCCGATGGCTTCCGCCGCGGTTGCGCCGTCGTCGGCGCTGGCGGTGCTGACGCGCGTCTGCGGCGCCACGAAGGCTGGCGGCGACACTTCGAAGGTGACGCAGTAATCGATGCTGCGCTCCTCGAATTCCTGTTCGCGGTTCAGCAGCCGCAGGATTTCCAGCAGCAGCAGCCACGGCGCCTCGGTTTCGTCGCGGCGGCCGACTTCGAGGATGGCCTGGATGCGGTTGACCAGTTCCGGCGCGCCGACCAGCACCAGTTCCAGTCCGGACTTCTGCAGCTTCTTCAGAACCCGCAGCAGCAGGCCGCAGCCGACCGGATCGACGCCGCTGACGCGGGTGAATTCCAGTCGCAGCACGCTGTGGCTTTCGGCCAGTTTCTGCGCGCGCGCCAGCTGTTTGGTGACCTGGGTATCGAGCATGCCGGAAAAGGCCACGCTCGGCGCCGCTGCCGGCCGCGTGCCGGCAGCGGTGGCCGGTTCCAGCGCCGGCGTTTCCATCCAGGCTGGCGGCGAGGTTTCGAACTTCGCCGCATAGGAGATCGACAGCGCGTCGAACTGCTCGCGGTCGGCGGTCAGCCGGTACAGGTCGAACAGCATGAACCAGGCGATCGGCGCCGCCGCGCCCAGCGTCGGATCCTGCAGCGCATCGCGCAGGATCTGCCCGGCGACTTCGGTCTGGCCGTTGGCGAACAGGATTGCCGCTTCCTCCAGCGCCGGCGTGCTCGGCAGCTCGGCCGGGTCGGCCGGGTCGGCCGCCGGCGGCGCGGCGGTGGCAGAGCCGGAGCCGGACGGCGTCACCGTTGGCGTGTCGAGCGGGAATTCCAGCAGTGGCAGCGTGGCTGCGTCGGCAGGCGTCGGCGCCGGCGCCGGGGGCGCTGGCGGCGCGGCCGCCGGAGTTGGCGGCGTCGGCGAGACGGTATTTGGAGGACGGGTATTGCCGGTCAGGGTAGCGGGCGCGGTGTTGACGAATTCGAAAGTCATTTCGGATTCGATCGCATCGATCTTCAGCGCGGTGGCGCGGCCGAGATCACGCTGCAGCGTGGTCGCGCTGGACAGGTGGTCGAGCGTGTTGCCGGATTTCTCGCGATCGGCGTCACCGCCCTTGCCGCCGGAAGTCTTGCGTGCTTCGGCGGGGTCCGGCTGGCGGTCTTTCCTGGTGAAACGCGAAAAAATCCCCACGGTGCTCCTGAACGTGCTGAATGATCCGATGGTGGGCGGGCGCCGCCCCGGCTGTGGCGATCGGGCCGGTCGCGGATAGTCCCCAAAGGTAACACAAAGCCCCGCCGCGCCGCCAGCCGCGCCGGCCGGCGTTCAGTCGCCGTACAGCTTTTGCTTCAGTTCGCGCCGCTGCTGCGCTTCCAGCGACAGCGTCGCGGTCGGGCGCGCCAGCAGTCGGGCGACGCCGATCGGCTCGCCGGTTTCCTCGCACCAGCCGTAGTCGCCGGTTTCGATGCTGGCCAGCGATTGCTGGACCTTCTTCAGCAGCTTGCGTTCGCGGTCGCGCGTGCGCAGTTCCAGCGCATGTTCTTCCTCGATGGTGGCGCGGTCGGCCGGATCGGGCACGACCACGGTTTCGCGCAGGTGCTCGGTGGTTTCGCCGGCGTTCTTCAGCAGATCGCGCTCCAGCTGCTGCAGACGCGCCTTGAAGAAGCTCAACTGCGCGGCGTTCATGTAGTCCTTGTCGCTCATCTTCAGGATTTGCGCTTCGGTCAGCACGGTCTCTTGGTTCTGGACGGCGGAGGTTGGTTTGGATGTCTTGGTGGCCACTTCGCTTGCTCTCGATACAACGATTCGGTCTATCTTATCCGCGATGCCGGCGGCGGCCTTCTGGCTGCGCGCACCGGCTCGGGTCGCTTGGGATGCCGCTTGCGCGGCGGATTTTTTCGGAGCCGCCACGGCGGCGGGGCGGGCTGTCTTGCCGGACGGCCTGGCGGCTGGCGCGGGTTTCGCTGCCCCGGCGGTTTTCGCCGTGGCGCTGGACTTCGCGGGCGGTTTGACGATCGGCGTGGCCTTGCCGGCTGCCTTGGTGAGCCGTGCCGCGCCGCTCTTGGCGACGCTGACGGCTTGCTTTGAAGAGGCGATGCTGGCAACTGCCTTGCTTGCCGCGTTTTTCCTGGTCGGCTTGGTAACGGCTACGTTCATGGTTTCCTCGTCTCAAGAACTGGTCCGCTACCTTGCGCGCGGACCGCGCATGACGCTTGATCGTCTCTCGTATTGTGCTGTTTCAGCCCTCCGGCTTGTCAATTTGGCTCAATCAAAATCACGGTAGTTTATACCAAACACTGCTGCAGACCCTGCATAAAGATCTCGCGCGGCAGGTTCTTGCCGATGAACACCATCTTGCTGCCGCGCGGCTCGTGTTCGCCCCATTTGGCGCCCATGTCGCTGCCCATCATCTGGTGCACGCCCTGGAACACCACCTTGCGGTCGGCGCCGGCCATCAGCAGTACACCTTTGTAGCGTAGCATGCGCGGCCCGTATACCTCGATCAGGCCGCCGAGGAAATCGTCCAGCCGCGCCGGGTCGAACGGCCGGTCGCTGCGGAATACGAAGGCGGCGATGTCGTCGGTGTGGCCGCCATGGCCGTGGCCGTGCGCGTGGTCGTGGTCATGATGGTGGTCGTGGCCGCAGTGCTCGTCATGCACGTGCGGCTCCTCGGCGGCGAGGAAATCCGGGTCGATCTCCAGTTTTTCGTTGAGGTTGAAGCCGCGGATGTCGAGGATCGCGTCGAGCGGCGCGCGGCCGAAGTCGGAGCTGTCGATCGGCGCGCGCGGGTTGATGCGCTGCAGCCGCGCGCGCAGTTCGCGCACCTGTGCCGCATCGACCAGATCGGTCTTGGACAGCAGGATGCGGTCGGCGAAGCCGACCTGGCGCTGCGCTTCCTCGTGCTCGTCCAGCTGTTGCATCGCGTGGCGGGCATCGACCACGGTGATGATCGCGTCGAGGCGGAATTGCGACGCCACTTCCTCGTCCATGAAGAAGGTTTGCGCCACCGGCCCCGGATTGGCCAGCCCGGTGGTTTCGATGACCACGTGGTCGAACGCCAGTTCGCCGGCCTCGCGCTTCTGGCCGAGCGCCGACAGCGCCAGGATCAGGTCGCCGCGCACGGTGCAGCAGATGCAGCCGTTGTTCATCTCGACGATCTGCTCGCCCCGGTCCTGCACCAGGATTTCATTGTCGATGTTTTCCTCGCCGAATTCGTTTTCGATGACGGCGATCTTGTGGCCGTGCGGCTCCTGCAGGATGCGGTTGAGCAGCGTGGTTTTGCCGGCGCCGAGAAAGCCGGTGAGGATCGTGGTGGGAATCAGTGCCATGGTCGTGAAATGATAAAAAAATCAATGGGCGCAATCGGCGCACCAGCCCTTGACGGTCAGTTCGATGTCGTGGCTTTCGAAGCCGTCGCCGAGCGCGCGGCGCAGCGTGCCGGCCAGCTGGGCGCGCAGCGCGGCGTCGCCGCCGGCATCGTCGTCCAGACAGAACATGCGCGCGCAGCGGGTGCATTTGAAGTGGCCGTGCGGATGCGAGCGCGCCGCGCCGCCGTGTTCGGCGCCGGCGCCATAGCGGAACACGCGGTCGTCGCCGGCGATCTTGTGCGCCAGGCCGGCATCGGTCAGGCAATCGAGCGCGCGGTACAGCGTGACGCGGTCGAGCGCGTCGAGCCGGTCCTGCAGCTGCTGGTGGGTGACGGCGCTGCCGGCGTCCAGCAGTGCCGCCAGCACTTTTACGCGGGCGCTGGTGACACGCACCGCTGCGGCGCGCAACTGCGCTTCGGCCAGCGTGCGGCTGGCGTCACGGCCCGGCAAGTGGGGATCGGATCGGCTGTTCATCGCGGTGGTGGTGACGGCATCGGCTCGATTATGCCGCAAATCTGCAATCGGGTTGCATCGGCGCGGCCATCGCCGGATTTTCAATGAAGGGGGGAGTATGCCAAAAAATCGGCCTGTCCCGGAACAATGGTGCCCGGTTTTGAAAATACAGCAGGCAGTATATGGAAAACTGTCTCTCCGGTGCGGTTCACTTGCCCTGCGGCGAGCGCTTCGCGCGCGGATGGGCGGCATCGTACACCTGCGCCAGCCGCTGGAAATCCAGCGAGGTGTACACCTGGGTCGAGGCGATCTGCGCGTGGCCGAGCATTTCCTGCACGGCGCGCAGATCGCCGGACGATTGCAGCACATGCGAGGCGAACGAATGCCGCAGCACGTGCGGATGAACGTCGCTGGCCAGCCCGATCGCGCGCGCATGCGCCTTCAGCCGCAGCTGCACCAGCCGCGCCGAGATGCGGTTGCCGCGGCCGCCGAGAAACAGCGCCGGGCTGGCGCCGCTGCGGTCCAGTTGCGGCCGCACCTGCAGCCAGCGTCGCAGCGCCGCCAGCGCCGGCGCGCCGACCGGCACCCGGCGCAGCTTGCTGCCCTTGCCGGTCACCAGCACCTCGGCGGCGTCGAAATCGATCCAGCCGGCCGAAACGTGGTCCGGCTGCTGGAGGTAGCGCCAATCCAGCCCGACCAGTTCCGAGACCCGCAGCCCGCTCGAATACAGCAGCTCGAACATCGCGGCGTCGCACAGCCGCGCCGGATCGTCGGCGGCGGCGCTGGGCGCCGGTTGCGCCACCAGCCGCACCGCGTCGTCGGCCGACAGTGCCTTTGGCAGCGGCCGCGCGCGCTTCGGCGGCCGCACGCCGGCCACCGGATTGGCGGCGAGCGCCTGATGTTCTCCGAGCCATTCGAAAAAGCCGCGCCAGGCTGACAGCTTGCGCGCGATCGAGGCCGCCGACAGTCCGCGCCCGTGCAATTGCGCGGCCAGCCGGCGGATGTCGAACTGGCTCAGCGCGGCCAGCGCGGTGGCGGCTGGCGCCAGCTGGCGCAGTTCGATCAGGTCGCGCCGGTAATTGTCGAGCGTGTGCGCGGCCAGCTGGCGCTGGCTGCGCAGGTGTTCCAGATAATCGCGCAGGAGCTCGGAGTCGCTGCGCACGGCGGCTTCAGGCCAGCAGGCAAGCCAGCGCGGCGCTGGCGGTGGCGCCGATGCGCGCCAGGAAATCGGTCGCCATGTCGGCGGCGAAACGCTCCGGATCGGGCGAGCCGAGCACCAGCAGGCCGAACGCTTCGCCGCCGTCGGCGGCGCGCAGCGGCAGCAGCGCCAGCGAGCGCACCTGCGCCGCGTCTTCCAGCCAGCCGGCCACTTCGAAGTCGTTGTTCGGCCCGCAGAACGGCGCATCGAGGCCATTGGCGAACAGCCGCGCGTCTTCCGACACCGGCGCCGCGAACCAGGTGTGGGCGAAGCCGGGAGCGACATCCCACAGCCGCAGCGTCGCCTGCGGCACGCCAAAGATCGACTGCAGCCCGGCGTTCAGCGCGTGCGGCAGATCGACATCGTTGCGCGCCGCCAGCAGCAGCTGCGCCCAGTCGTCGAAACGGCGGTTGATGGCGTCGTTGTCCTGCGCCACCCGCAGCAGTTCGGCCAGATGCAGTTCCTGGGTGCGCACCTTTTCGCGCAGCACTTCCATCTGGCGTTCCTGCAGCGAGACCGCGCGCCCCAGCACCGGGCTGGTCAGGCGCACCGCGGACAGCAGTTCCGCGTGTTCCTCGAAGAACTGCGGGTGGTCTTCGAGGTAGCGGGCGACGTCGTCGGAATTCATCGTATGCATGGAAAAATCGCTTGGCTGTTTAGAGGGAAATTTCGCCTTCGAACACGGTCACCGCCGGCCCGGTCATCTGCACCGGCTGGCCCGGACCGTCCCAGGCGATGCTCAGTTCGCCGCCGCGCGTGGCCACCGCCACCGGCGAGGCCAGCTGGCCGCGCAGGATGCCGGACACCACCGCCGCGCAGGCGCCGGTGCCGCAGGCCAGCGTTTCGCCGGCGCCGCGCTCGTAGACGCGCAGGCGGATCGCGTGGGCATCGACGATCTGCATGAAGCCGGCATTGACCCGCTGCGGGAAGCGCGGGTGATGCTCGATCACCGGGCCGTCGGCGGCCACCGGTGCCTGCTCGACGTCATCGACCTGCTGCACCGCGTGCGGGTTGCCCATCGAGACGGCGCTGATCCAGATTTCGCGGCTGTTGACCGCCAGCGGCCACAGCGTCGCCTGTGCTTCGGCGCGGCTGGCGAGGCCGGCGGCGTCGAACGGCACTTCCTGCGGCTGCAGCCGCGGCACGCCCATGTCGACGGTGACGCGGTTGCCGTCTTCCAGCGTCGGCGCGATCACCCCGGCCAGCGTCGAGACGCGGATGCTGCGCTTGTCCGACAAGCCCTGGTCGGCGACGAAGCGGGCGAACGCGCGCGCGCCGTTGCCGCACTGCTCGACCTCGCTGCCGTCGGCGTTGTAGATGCGGTAGCGGAAATCGACATCGGCCAGCCCGGCTGGCGGCGGCTCGACCACCAGGATCTGGTCGGCGCCGATGCCGAAGCGGCGATCGGCCAGCCGCCGGCACAGTTCCGGCGTCAGCGCGATGTGCTGGCTGATCGCGTCGATGACGATGAAATCGTTGCCGGCGCCGTGCATCTTGGTGAATTTGAGTTTCATCCCGGCATTATAGAACGCACCTGCCGCGCTTCAGTCGGGCTGCGGCGCCTGCCGGTAGACGTCGGCGACGCCCGGCGGGCGGGTCTTGAAGCGCTTGTGGGTCCAGAAGTATTCGGAGGGCGCCTCGCGCACGCGCTCCTCGATGAAGGCGTTCATGCGGCGCGTCGCCGCCGACAGGTCGGCGCCCGGATAATCCTGCCACGGCGGAAAGAAGCGCACGCGCCAGCCGCGATAGCCGGGCAGGAAGGTGGCGATCACCGGCACCACGGTGGCGCCGGTCAGGCCGGCGATGCGTGCCGGCGCCGTCAGCGTCGCCGCCGGCACGCCGAAGAACGGCACGAACTCGGCATCCTTGCTGCCGAAATCCATGTCCGGCAGCATCATGAACGGCAGGTTCCTGCGCATCGCCCGAAGGATCGGCTTGACCCCTTCCTCGCGCGAAAACAGCGCGATCGGATGAAAGCGCGTGCGTCCGCGCAGCAGCGCGCGGTCGAACACCTTGCTGCGCTGCCGGGTGTAGATCGAACAGCCCGGCCCGACCTGCGCCAGCGTGGTGGCGGCCACGTCCAGGCAGACGAAGTGCGGGCACAGGAAGATCAGCGGGCCGGCGCCGATCAGCTCCAGCGGCACTGCCGGTTCGATCTGGATCAGCCGTTGCAGGCGCGTCGGCGACGCCCACCACAGGATGCCGCGCTCCAGGATCGCGCGGGTGTAATCCTGGAAATGGCGGCGTGCCAGCCGGCGCCGTTCGGCTTCGCTCAATGCCGGCAGGCACAGCCGCAGATTGGTCAGCGCGACGTGGCGCCGGTTCGGCATCAGCAGGAACAACAGCGCGCCGACCGCCTCGCCGAGCCGGCCCAGCAGCGGCAGCGGCAGCCAGTGCAGCAGCCACAGCAATCCGAGCGCCAGTCTCATGCCGCCGTCCGTGGCGCTTCCGGCGGCGTGACGCCGGGCGGCGTCTTGTAGCGCTGATAGCTCCACAGGTATTGTGCCGGGCAGCGGGCGATCAGGGTTTCCATCGCCGCGTTCAGCTGGCGCGCCTGCTGCTGCGGGCTGCCGTCGGCCAGCTGGCCGAATTCGACGAAATGCAGGCGGTAGCCACGGCCCAGCGGCAGCCGCTCGGCATAGGCGAGGATGATCGGCGCGCGCGACATCTGCTGCAGCCTGGCCGGCAGCGTCATCGTATAGGCCGGGCGGCCGAAGAAATCGGCCCAGACCCCTTCACCGTGCTGCGGCACCTGGTCTGGCAGTACGCCGACGGTTTCGTTGCGCTTCAGCGCCTTCAGCAGCAGCCGCACGCCGCCCAGATTGGCCGGCGCCAGAAACAGCTTGCCGCGCGCGCGCGCGCCTTCCACCAGCGGTTTCAGCGCCGCCTTGCGCGGCGGCCGGTACAGCACCGTCAGCGGCGTGTGGATCGCGGTGGCCTGGGCGCTGACTTCGAAGCAGCCGAGGTGCGGCGTCAGGAAGATTACGCCGGCGTGCGCGTCCAGCGCCGCCTGCACCAGTTCCCAGTTGGCCACTTCGACCCGGCGCAGCACCCGTTCCGGCCGCGCGCACCAGATGAAGGGCAGTTCGGCGACGCTCTTGCCGGCTTCGGCGATCGCCGCGCGCAGATGGCGCCGGAAACCGGCCTGGGTGAGGTTGGCGGTCAGGCGCCGGCGGTAGGTCGGCGAGGCCAGCCAGGTCAGCCAGCCGAGCCCGACGCCGAGCGCGTGCAGCAGCGGCAGCGGCAGGAGCGAGAACAGGCGGAACAGGAAGACCAGCATCGGTGCGAGCGGAAGCGACGTCAGCGGCCGGAGAGCGGCGCTGGAGCGGAATTTTTCAAGAGGCGTAAAATAGCACAAAGCAGTACCCGCCAAGTTTAATCAGACAACTTGCGAGGCGGTCCGCGACGGCAAGGTTGCGGAAAATTCGCTAAAGCGTCGCAGGCTCTTGCAGGAGGCCGCGACATGGTCCCATTGCACAGCACAGGAGCCTGTCATGACAGCAAACGCATACCTCTTCACTTCGGAATCGGTTTCCGAAGGCCATCCCGACAAAGTCGCCGACCAGATTTCCGACGCCATCCTCGATGCCGCGCTGGAACAGGATCCGCGCGCCCGCGTCGCCGCCGAAACGCTGTGCAACACCGGCCTGGTATTGCTGGCCGGCGAGATCACCGCCAACGGCAACATCGACTACATCCAGATCGCCCGCGATACCCTGAAACGCATCGGCTACGACAATGCCGACTACGGCATCGACTACAAGAGCTGCGCGGTGATGGTCTGCTACGACAAGCAGTCGCCGGACATCGCCCAGGGCGTCAACGAAGGTGAGGGCGTCGATCTCGATCAGGGCGCCGGCGATCAGGGCCTGATGTTCGGCTATGCCTGCGACGAAACGCCGGAACTGATGCCGGCGGCGATTCATTACGCCCACCGCATCGTCGAGCGGCAGTCGCAGTTGCGCAAGGACGGCCGGCTGCCGTGGCTGCGCCCGGACGCCAAGTCGCAGGTGACGCTGCGCTACGTCGATGGCCGCCCGGTCGGCGTCGACACCGTGGTGCTGTCGACCCAGCACGCGCCCGATGTCAAGCACGCCACCATCGAGGAAGCGGCGGTCGAACTGCTGATCAAGCCGGTGCTGCCGGCCGAATGGCTGCAGAACACCCGTTACCTGATCAATCCGACCGGCCGCTTCGTCATCGGCGGGCCGCAGGGCGATTGCGGCCTGACCGGCCGCAAGATCATCGTCGACACCTACGGCGGCGCGGCGCCGCACGGCGGCGGCGCCTTCTCCGGCAAGGACCCCTCCAAGGTCGACCGTTCGGCCGCCTATGCCGGCCGCTACGTCGCCAAGAACATCGTCGCCGCCGGCTTGGCCGAACGCTGCCAGATCCAGGTGTCGTACGCGATCGGTGTGTCGCGCCCGACCTCGGTGATGGTGACCACCTTCGGCACCGGCAAGATCAGCGACGCGAAATTGGCGCAACTGGTGCAGGAACACTTCGACCTGCGCCCGAAGGGCATCGTGCAGATGCTCGACCTGCTGCGCCCGATCTACGGCAAGACCGCCGCCTATGGCCACTTCGGCCGCGAAGAACCGGAGTTTTCCTGGGAGCGGACCGATAGGGCCCAGGCCTTGCGCGCCGCGGCCGGGCTGTAAGCCCGGCGTTCGCGTCAGCGAACCCTGGAGTTTGGGGCGAAGTTCATCTCCGCGCAGCGGAGGTGAACGCAGACCATAAAAAAACGCCGCGATTCGCGGCGTTTTTGCATACTCCCCTTGCTGCCCTCTTGTGGCGGGCATGTGCAAACAGAAGTTGGTGCATACTTCCCAGTTTTTATTTCCGCTCGGGATGGTGGCACACCGGCATCAACGCGCCGGACATGCCGTCCGTCCCTGATCCAGCCGCCAGCCGGCCCAGTCCGCGCGCGGCTCCTGCTCCATCGCGAGGCCGGGATGCGGGCGCGGCAACCGGCTTTCCAGCAGGTACAGGCACCAGCGCCGGCCTTCGACGCTGACCGGCACCGGCAGGGCCTGCGCCGGATCGACGCCGAGCGCCTTGTCGCCGCCGCCGTCGCTGATGCTCCACAGGCGGCCGCGCAGCTGCAATTCCCAGCGGCCGAGCAGCGCGCTGCCGCGCCGGGCGCCGCTGCCGACGATCAGCCATGGCTGGTCGTCGCCGGGGCGGGTGAAGCGCAGCTGATCGTCAGGGCCGGCCGGATGCAGCCGCCGGCTGGCCTCGATCCGCTGCGGACCGAAACGCTGCGGCAGGAATGCCGGCCAGCCGTCGACCGCCAACGGATTCCTGTCATCCGGCAGAAGCTGCAGGCGGCCGTCGCGCGCGCTGGCGCCAGCGATCGAGGCGGTGCGCGGCTGCAGCGGGTCGGCGCCGGTGATCTGCAGTGCCGGGGCGGAGCCAGCGGCCAGCAGGCCGGCGCACAGCAGGACGGGAGCGAGTGAACGCCGGAATCGCCGCTTCATCTCAGCGCGCCGCGGCCTTCAGCAGTTCCGCGCGCAGCGCCTCCGGCAGCGGCGCTTCGCTGACGATCTGCCCGGCGCGTTCCGACATCGGGTCGAACTGCGGCATCTGCCGTGCCAGCGGCCGACCGGAAATGCTGCCGTAGAAAGTGCGGGCGAACGGCAGTTTCAGGTTGGCCCAGTCGTTGTGGTCGGTCAGCACGGTTTTCTCGCCGTCCCGGTTCAGGTCGATCGACAGCAGGCCCGGCGTCAGCGCGCCGTTGTCGTCCCAGTCGGCGTAGGCGCCGTCCACCGCGCCGCGGCCGATGTTGGCGGCTTCCGACAGCTGGTTTTCATCCAGCGGCGCGCTGCTGCCGTCCGAATAATCCATGTAGAAGTCGTCGCCGCAGGGCGAGTTTTCGATGATCGTGCAGGGCGCCGTCCGGCCCTTCCAGCCGCGCTCCATGTAGTAGCGCTCGGCGGCGTTGATGGTGTCCGGCGTGCGGCTCAGGCCGAACCACTGGTGCAGGTAGTTCATCACGCTGTAGTAGTTCGGCTTGTTGTTGATGTCGTCCTCGCCGCCATGCTGCAGCCCGAGGTTGTGGCCGAATTCGTGCATCAGGGTGCCGGCCTGGACGTTGATCATCCAGTTCAGGCCGGCCGGGGTGTCAGGAGTGAAGTTGTAGTTGCCGAGCGAGATGATCAGGTCGTTGCCGAACACCTTGGCGACGCCGGACGAGCCGGCCGAACCGTCGGCGTTGCGCGAACTGGCGAACAGCGCGTAATGGAACACCAGCTTGCGGCGCACGTCGAAGTTGACGCTCTTGTAGGTGTAAAGCGACAGGCAGTCGTCCGTCCTGTCGACGCTGGACAGGAACAGTTCGGTGCACTTGGCGAACGGCACCGCGTTGCCGCCGCCGAGGTTGAAATTCTGCGGATCGAAGCTGGCGCCATACAGCGGGCCGGTATCCAGATGCAGCGCGATGCCCTGGCGATCGAAGGCGGCGACCATCTTTTCCAGTGCTTCGCGGCGCGGCGTCAGCGCCGGATCGGGACCGTCCATGTGGTCGATTTCGATGAACAGGTCGCGCCGGCCGGGGCGCGCGCCCATCGCGTACAGGTCCAGGCCGCCGTAGGTGTGGCCGGCGGTCTTGGCGCTGTCGGGAACGCCGTCGTGGTCGGAATCGACGACGCCGGCGGCGATGTCGTTGGGGCCGGCCGGGGTGGAGAAATTCACCAGCGTCCAGTCGGCCGCGCTGTTGGTATCGGCCACGCCGTTGGCGGCCAGGCGCACGATCGACTTGCCATGTTCGTCGGGGCCGGACGGCAGCGCCGGCACCGCGGCACCGTTCCAGTGGCCGGTCGTGGTCGGCGTCGCCGGCGAATCGCCGAAGCGGACGAAATCGGCGGTCTGGCCGTTCTTCAGCAACTCCACCGAGCCGCTGGCGTTCCAGAACGGTACTGTCGCGTCCTTGCGCACGTACACCATCTGCAGGTTGTTGGCCAACTGGTCATAGACGCCGGCGGCGACCACCAGATAGCCCTTGGCCGGCACGCTCGCCGCCGGCAGTTCGAAGGACATCGGCGTGTTCTGGCCTTTGCCGGTGACCGGGTCGATCCAGCCGCTGCGCAGCGTGTAGTCGGACAGCGCGATCGCTTCGGCGGTCGGGTTGTAGACCTCGAACCACGCCACGCCGTCCTTGAAATAGTTGGTGGCGACCTCGGAAATGCGCAGTTCGGTCGGCGCTGGCGCCGGCGTCGAGGAGCCGCCGCAGGCGCTCAGCAGGACCGACAGCAGCAGAGGGGCGGACAGGGTGCGCAGGCCGCCGTGCGGCGCGCGGACTTCGAATCGTGACATGGGTCGGGTTTTCGGATGGATGGATGAAGCGGGCCAGTGTAGTCAGCTGTGGTGATTGCGGCAAGGAAATTCCCTGAATTCCGGCAAGTTTCCGCAGGCCGGCAATGCTGTCGCGGGCGCCGGCCAGGCAAGCCGGATGCGTTATAATCTGCGGCCCCCAAGGAGCGTTGCAGTGCCGTCCCCCCGATTCCGACGGCATCAGGCTTGGGTTCCGTTTCCCGCAACCGCGCTCACGTTACTTTTTTCTGACTGAAAGGAGGGCGTGATGAGCGCCGTGATTTCGACTTCCTCCCCTCGCGACAACGATTTTCTGGTCGCCGATCTGAACCTGGCCGACTGGGGCCGCAAGGAAATCCGCATCGCCGAAACCGAGATGCCGGGCCTGATGGCGATCCGCGAGGAATTCGCCGCCAGCCAGCCGCTGAAAGGCGCGCGCATCGCCGGTTCGCTGCACATGACGATCCAGACCGCGGTGCTGATCCAGACGCTGGAGGCGCTCGGCGCCCAGGTGCGCTGGGCCTCGTGCAACATCTATTCGACGCAGGACCACGCCGCCGCCGCGATCGCCGCCAACGGCACGCCGGTGTTCGCGGTCAAGGGCGAGACGCTGGAGCAGTACTGGGATTACACGCACCGCATCTTCGACTGGCCGGCCGATGCGCCGGCCAACATGATTCTCGACGACGGCGGCGACGCCACGCTGCTGCTGCACCTGGGCGCGCGCGCCGAGCAGGACGCCGGCGTGCTGGCCAATCCGGATTCGGAAGAAGCGGTGTGCCTGTTCAACGCGATCAGGAAGACCCTCGCCACCGACCCGCGCTGGTATTCGACCCGGCTGGCGCAGATCAAGGGCGTCACCGAGGAAACCACCACCGGCGTGCATCGGCTGTACCAGATGCACAAGGAAGGCAAGCTGGCATTCCCGGCGATCAACGTCAACGACTCGGTCACCAAATCCAAGTTCGACAACCTGTACGGCTGCCGCGAATCGCTGGTGGACGGCATCAAGCGCGCCACCGACGTGATGGTGGCCGGCAAGATCGCCGTGGTGGCCGGCTACGGCGACGTCGGCAAGGGTTCGGCGCAGGCGCTGCGGGCGCTGTCGGCGCAGGTGTGGGTGACCGAGATCGATCCGATCTGCGCGCTGCAGGCGGCGATGGAAGGCTACCGCGTGGTGACCATGGACTACGCCGCCGAACACGGCGACATCTTCGTCACCTGCACCGGCAACTACCATGTGATCACGCACCAGCACATGCTGAAGATGAAGGATCAGGCGATCGTCTGCAACATCGGCCACTTCGACAATGAAATCGAAGTCGCCGCGCTCAAGCAGTACACCTGGGAAAACATCAAGCCGCAGGTCGATCACGTGATCTTCCCGTCCGGCCGCCGCATCATCCTGCTGGCCGAAGGGCGGCTGGTGAACCTCGGCTGCGGCACCGGCCATCCGTCCTACGTGATGAGCTCGTCGTTCGCCAACCAGACCATCGCCCAGATCGAACTGTTCACCAACACGGCGGCCTATCCGGTCGGCGTCTACACGCTGCCCAAGCACCTCGACGAAAAGGTCGCGCGGCTGCAGCTGAAAAAGCTCAACGCCCAGCTGACCGAGCTGACCGACGAGCAGGCCGCCTACATCGGCGTCTCCAAGGCCGGCCCGTACAAGGCTGCGCATTACCGCTACTGATCCGTCGCGCGCGCCGTCGGCGCGCGCTCCGCTTGCCGATCCTCCACTGAAAGGAAACGCCATGACTCTGCTGATTACCTGGATCATCAACGCGCTGGCGCTGCTGGCATTGCCCTACCTGATGCAGTCGGTGCAGGTCGACAGCTTCTGGACCGCGCTGATCGCGGCGCTGGTGCTGGGGCTGGTCAACACGCTGGTGCGGCCGGTGCTGGTGCTGCTGACGCTGCCGGTGACGCTGCTGACGCTGGGCCTGTTCATCCTGGTCATCAACGGCCTGATGTTCTGGGTCGTGGCGCAGCTGGTCGGCGGCTTCCACGTCGCCGGGTTCTGGTCGGCGGTCGGCGCGGCGATCCTGTACAGCATCATTTCCTGGGCGCTGTCGGCGCTGCTCCTGAAAAAAACATGAATCCCGTGAACTTCAGCATCGAATTTTTCCCTCCCAAGACCGCCGAAGGCGCCGACAAGCTGCGCGCGGTGCGCGCGCGGCTGGCGCAGCTCGGACCGAAGTATTTTTCGGTCACCTTCGGCGCCGGCGGTTCGACCCAGAAGGGCACGCTCGACACCGTGCTGGACATCCGGCGCGACGGCCACGACGCGGCGCCGCACCTGTCCTGCATGGGCAGTTCGCGCGACACGCTGGCGGCGATCCTGGCGCAATACAAGGAGGCCGGCATCCGCCGGCTGGTGGCGTTGCGCGGCGACCTGCCGAGCGGCTTCGGCGCGCAACTGGCGGAAGCCGGCGAATTCCGCCATGCCAGCGAGCTGGTCGAATTCATCCGCGCCGAAACCGGCGACTGGTTCCACATCGAGGTTGCCGCCTACCCGGAAATCCACCCGCAGGCCAAGTCGCCGCAGGACGACCTGCGCCACTTCGTCAGCAAGGTGCAGGCCGGCGCCAACGCTGCCATCACGCAGTATTTCTACAACGCCGACGCCTATTTCCGCTTCGTCGACGAAGCGCGCAAGGCTGGCGTCACGGTGCCGATCGTTGCCGGCATCATGCCGATCACCAACTGCTCGCAACTGCTGCGCTTTTCCGAAATGTGCGGCGCCGAAATCCCGCGCTGGATACGCCTGAAGCTGATGAGCTTCGGTGACGATTCCGCCTCGATCCGCGCCTTCGGGCTGGACGTGGTGGTGGCGCTGTGCGAACGGCTGCTGGCCGGCGGCGCGCCGGGACTGCATTTCTACACGCTGAACCAGGCGGTACCGACCGAGGCGATCCTGCAGCAGCTTAGCGCCAGCCGTCCTCGGTGACGATGCGGTCGAGCGCGATGTCGTGCGTGGCGCCGTCGAAGTCGGCACGCAGGCAGGCATAGGCGATGCCGGCGGTGGCGTAGCGCGCCGCCGCCAGCGTGCGATCGTAGAAGCCGCCGCCATAGCCGAGCCGCAGCCGCTGCCGGTTGAAGCCGAGGCAGGGCACCAGCAGCGCTTGCGGTTCGACCCAGTCGCATTGTGCCGGCACCGGCACGCCGAAGGCGCCGGCGACCAGCGGCATGTCCGGCGCCCAGCGCGCGAACTTGAGCGGCGCGGCGCGGTCGATTACCACAGGCAAGGCCAGCGGCACGCCGCGCGCCGCCAGCACTGCGTATGCCGGCCGCAGGTCGGCTTCGCCGCGCACCGGCCAGTAGACGCCGAGCGGCGCGTCCGGCGCCGCCGCCGGCCATTCCTGCACATAGCGGCACAGCGCCGCATCCCATGCGGTTTTTTGCGCCGGATCGAGGCCGGCGCGGCGCGCCAGCAACTGGCGCCGCAGCGCGTCGCGGGTGCCGTTTTCGGGGAGGGCGGAAGGGGGCGTCATGCTATGCTTGAAGCGCTTCGGGTTGAAGGAAATCGGTAGAGAAAAACATGGTTTTCAGGAAATTTTTGGCCGCCGCGCTGCTGGCGGCCGCGGCGTTCTCCACCGCCGCGCCGCTGGCTCTGGCGCAGGCGCTGCCGGGGCCGGATGCCAGCGCCGACGAGGTGTTTCTGGCGCTGCGCGATGCCTCGCGCAAGAAGGATCCGGCGCGGGCCGAACAGCTGGCCGCCCGGCTGGCCGATTATGACATTCCTTCCTACGTCGATTACTACCGGCTGAAGCCGCGCCTCCCGGATTTGCCGGATGCCGACATCCGCGCCTACCTGGCGCGCTACGACGGCAGCGCCATCGCCGACCGCCTGCGCAACGACTGGCTGCTGGAACTGGGCCGGGCCGGCGAATGGGCGGTGTTCGACGAACAGTTCCCGCTGTTCCAGCTGCAGGACGATACCCAGCTGAAGTGCTATGCGCTGATGTCGGCGGCGCTGAAGGGCCAGAACGCCGCCGAATCGGCGCGCGCGCTGCTGACCGAGCCGAAGAATTACGGCGAAGGCTGCCTGGCGCTGATCGCCACGCTGGCGCAGGCCGGGCAGTTCAACAAGCAGGACCTGTGGATGCAGGTGCGGCTGATCTCGGAAGCCAACTACGTCGCCAGCGCGCGCCGCGTCGCCGCGCTGACCGGCGTCTCCGACAAGCTGATCGCCGAAGCCTTCGACAAGTCAGGCCTGATGGTGGCGCGCGGCCCGACCCGCGGCGCCGCCAGCCACGAACTGTACGTGGTGGCGCTCGGCCGTGTCGCCCGCGGCAATCCGCAGCAGGCGGCGAGCGCGCTGGCGGCCGATGGCGCCCGGCTGTCGGCGGCCGACCGCGCGCTCGGCTGGGCGCAGATCGCGCTGCAGGCGGCGCTGAAGTTGCAGCCGGAAGCGGCCGACTACTGGCGCCGCGCCAAGGAGGCGCCGCTGTCGATGGAGGGCTACCAGTGGCGGGTGCGCTCGGCGCTGCGCGATGGCGACTGGAAGATGGTCAGAAGCGCCATCGAGGCGATGCCGCAGTCGCTGCGCCAGGATGCCGCCTGGATTTACTGGTACGGCCGCGCGCTGCAAGGCGACGGCGAGGACGGCCGCGCGCGCGCTGCCGCGCTGTTCGAATCGATCTCCGGCCAGGCCGGCTTCTACGGCCAGCTGGCGCTGGAGGAGCTGGGGCGCCAGATCACGATTCCCGAACGCGCCACACCGGTGACGGCGGCCGAGCTGGCGCCGATGGCCGACAACGCCGGCTTCCGGCGCGCGCTGCGTTTCTTCGACATGGGGCTGCGCTTCGAAGGCGTGCGCGAATGGAACTGGGAATTGCGCGGCATGAACGAACGCCAGCATCTGGCCGCCGCCGAATTCGCGCGCCAGAAGGAAGTGCTGGACCGCATGGTCAACACCTCCGACCGTACCCGCGTCGAGGTCGATTTCCTGCAACGCTTTCCCAGCCCGTATCGCAGCATCATGCTGTCCAACACCCAGGCGCTCGGGCTGGACATGGCCTGGGTGTACGGCCTGATCCGGCAGGAATCGCGCTTCGTGATGCAGGCGCGTTCGCATGTCGGCGCGTCCGGCCTGATGCAGATCATGCCGGCCACCGCGCGCTTCGTCGCCAGAAAGATCGGGCTGGACGGTTTCGTGCCGAGCCGCATCAACGACATCGACACCAACATCCTGCTCGGCACCAACTATCTGAGCATGGTGCTGGCCGATCTGGACGGTTCGCAGGCGCTGGCCTCGGCCGCCTACAACGCCGGGCCGGGCCGTTCGCGCGCGTGGCGCTCGACGCTGCAACGGCCGGTGGAAGGGGCGATCTTCGCCGAATCGATCCCGTTCAACGAAACCCGTGGCTACGTCAAGAACGTGCTGTCCAACGCGACCTATTACGCGGCGCTGTTCGAGAACCGCGCGCAGTCGCTGAAGGCGCGGCTCGGCGTGGTGGCGCCGCAGGGCTACGTCCCGAGCGCGCTGCCGTAGCGCGACCGTCCCGCCGGCGGGCGCCGATCGGCGGCTGTTGTGAAAGGGGGCAAGTGATGGCCTGTCGTACTGTGCTGGTGGTCGGCGGCAACGGTTTCGTCGGTGCTGCGCTGGCGGCCGAACTGGTGGCGCGCAGCGGTTGCAATGTCGTCGTGCCGACTCGGCGCTATCAGCGCGGACGCGATCTGCTGCCGTTGCCGCGCCTGCTGCTGGTCGAGGCCGACGTCAACGATGACGCCACGCTGGCGCGTCTGCTGCCGGGCGTCGATGCAGTGATCAACCTGGCCGGCGTGCTGCATTCGCCGTGCGGCCCGGCCGGTGCGCGCTACGGCCCGGCGTTCGCGCGCAGCCACGTCGCGCTGACGCGGCGGCTGGTGGCGGCCTGCGCGGCGCATGGCGTGCGCCGCTACCTGCACATGAGCGCGCTGGGCGCCGATGCCGACGGGCCGTCGATGTATCTGCGCTCGAAGGGCGACGGCGAACTGGCGGCGCGCGCCGATGTCACGCTGGCGGTGACGGTGTTCCGGCCTTCGGTGATCTTCGGTCCCGGCGACCGTTTCATGAACCGGCTGGCCGCGCTGCAACGCTGGGTTCCGCTACTGCCGCTGGCGGCCGCCGGGGCGCGGCTGCAGCCGGTCTACGTCGAAGACGTCGCCTGCGCCTTCGTCAATGCGCTGGACAACCACGCCACCATCGGCCGGACTTACGAGCTGGCCGGGCCGGCCGTATATACGCTGGCAGACCTGGCGCGACTGGCCGGCGCCTGGTCCGGCCATCCCCGGCCGGTATGGGCGCTGCCAGCCGGATTGGCGCGGCTGCAGGCGGGCTTGCTGGAATGGCTGCCGGGCGAGCCGCCGCTGTCGCGCGACAACCTCGATTCGATGACGGTGGACAACGTCGCTGCCGGTCCGATCGCGCCGGAACTCGGCATCGCAGCGGTGGCGCTGGAGGCGGTGGCGCCTTACTATCTGGCCGGGCGGACGCCGCGCCTCGGGCTCGATGCGCGCCACCCGCCGCCGGCCTGGCGCGCCGGCCGCGACCGCATCCAGGATGCCGGGGCGCTGTCGCCCGATCGTTAGCGGTTCGAGGGAACCGCCCGCCGGCCATCCGCGCCGTCATCTCATTTTTGAAAAAGGGAGCGTCATGCAAGCCACCGAAAACGATCCGGCATTGGCGCCGGCCCTGCAGCCCACCGCGCGCGCTGGCCAGCGCGGCAGCATCAAGCTGGTGATCGGCAACAAGAACTATTCGTCATGGTCGATGCGGCCGTGGGTGGCGCTGAGCGCCGCCGGCATCGTTTTCGACGAAGTGCGGATCGGCCTCGACCGGCCGGACACCGCCACCCGCATCGCCGAGTATTCCGCCGCCGGCCGGGTGCCGGTGCTGGTCGATGGCGCGCTGACGATATGGGATTCGCTGGCGATCTGCGAGTATGCGGCCGAGCGGCTGGCGGCGCGGCCGATGTGGCCGCAGGATGCCGACGCGCGCGCGGTGGCGCGCAGCATCTGCGCCGAAATGCATTCCGGTTTCGCCGACCTGCGCGGCAACATGGGCATGAACATCCGCGCCAGCCTGCCGGGGCAGGGGCGCACGCCGGCGGTGCAGGCCGACATCGGCCGCATCTGCGAAATCTGGGAAACCTGCCTGGCCGATTTCGGCCATCGGCAATTCCTGTTCGGCGATTTCAGCATCGCCGATGCCTTCTACGCGCCGGTGGTGATGCGCTTTCGCACCTATGGCGTGTCGCTGGCGCCGGCGCTGCAGGCTTATGCCGACCGCGTCACCGCGCATCCGGCGGTGGCGCGCTGGATCGAAGGCGCATTGGCCGAGCCGGACGTGATCGCCAAGTACGAGCCGGGCGCGCATTGACGGCGGCGATGGAGATCTACAGCGTCGGCGGCGCGGTGCGCGATGAGCTGCTCGGGCTGCCGGTGCAGGACCGCGATTACGTGGTGGTCGGTGCCACGCCGGAACGGATGGCGGAGCTGGGTTTCCGCCCGGTCGGCCGCGATTTTCCGGTGTTCCTGCACCCTGATACCCACGAGGAATACGCGCTGGCGCGCACCGAGCGCAAGACCGCGCCCGGCTATCGCGGCTTCGCCTTCCATGCCGATCCCGGCGTCACGCTGGAGCAGGACCTGCTGCGGCGCGATCTGACCGTCAACGCCATGGCCAAGGGCGAGGACGGCCGCCTGATCGATCCGTTCGGCGGCCGCCGCGATCTGCAGGCGCGCGTGCTGCGCCACGTATCGCCGGCGTTCGCCGAAGACCCGGTGCGGATTCTGCGCATCGCCCGCTTCGCCGCGCGCTTTGCCGACTTCACGGTGGCGCCGGAAACCAATCAGCTGATGCGCGCGATGGTGGCTGCCGGCGAGGTCGATGCGCTGGTGCCGGAGCGGGTCTGGCAGGAACTGGCGCGCGGGCTGATGGAAGACAAGCCGTCGCGGATGTTCGAAGTGCTGCGCGCCTGCGGCGCGCTGGCGCGCATCCTGCCGGAACTGGACGCCTTGTGGGGCGTGCCGCAGCCGCCGCAGCATCATCCGGAAATCGATACCGGCGTGCATGTGATGATGGTGATCGATACCGCCGCTGCCGGCCGGCTGGCGCTGCCGGTGCGGGTGGCGGCGCTGCTGCACGATCTCGGCAAGGGCGCGACGCCGCCGGCCGAATGGCCGCGCCATCACGGCCACGAGGGCCATGGCGTGGCGCTGGTGCAGGCGGTCTGCCGGCGCCTGCGGATTCCCAACGATTGCCAGGAACTGGCGGTGATGACCGCGCGCGAGCACGGCAACGTCGCGCGCGCGCTGGAATTGCGGATGAGCACGGTGGTGACGCTGCTGGAACGCTGCGACGTTTTTCGCAAGCCGCAGCGTTTCGTCGAGATGCTGCGCGCGGTCGAATGCGACCAGCGCGGCCGTCTCGGCTTCGGGCAGCGCGCCTTTCCACAGGCGGCCTATCTGGAAGCGGCGCTGGAGGCGGCGCGGTCGGTGCAGGCGGGCGCGGTGGCGGCCCGCTTCAAGGACTCGCCGGAACGCATTCCGGAGGCGATCCGCGCCGCTCGCCTCGCTAGCGTCAGCGAGCGGCTGACGGCGTGGCGGAGCGGGCAGGAGCTGTTGAAAAACTGATACTGGGTAGTGTGTTTTTCAACCCGGGCTCCAGGAGCCCGGGATAGGGCGATTTTAAGGCATACTCCCCGTGTTTTCAGTAGTGTCCGGCAGCGGGGGAATCAACGCACGAACCGTCCGTTGCGGCCGATCATGGTCAGTTCGACGAAGGCGCTGCCGGTGTGGTCGTTCGGACCGTAGTCGATCATCAGGCCGCCCAGGTCGAGCTGGTGGATCGATTCCAGGCCGCGGATGAAGCTGTCGCGGGTCAGGTTGCGGCCGGCGCGGCGCAGGCCCTCGACCAGCACCTTGGCGGAAACGAAGCCGTCCATCGCCGCGTAAGACATGGTGGCGCCGCTGGCCTTGGCGGCGGCCTTGAATTCCTGGCCGAGGATCGATGACACCAGGTCCGCCGCCGGCGTTACCTGCGAGACGATCAGGCCGACGCCGGCCGCGCCGAGGTCCTTGACGAAGGCGTCGGAGGAATTGTTCGACAGCGTCATGATCTGCATGGTGCCGCCCTGGGCGCGGATCGCCTTGATCACGTCGACCGTGTTCTTCGACGAGCTGACGATGATCAGCGCCTTCGGGTCGGCGGCGATCAGCTGTCTGGCGGCGGCGGCCACGTCCGGCTTGTCGCGCGCGAAGGTGGCGATGATGACCGGCTCCAGATGGCGCGCCGCCATGCCCTTGTTGAAGCCTTCCAGGCCGTCGCGGCCGAAGGAGTCGTCGACGTGCAGCAGGCCGATCTTTTTGAAGCCGAGCGTGTCGAAGTGTTCGATGCCCTTGATCACTTCTTCCTGATACGGCGCGCGCACGTTGAAGATCAGCCGGTTGACCGGCTGGTGGAAGATCGCCGCGCCGCTGCTGGGCGCCACCAGCGGCACGCCGCTGGCGGCCAGGACCGGCGCCACCGCTTCGGTGTGCGGCGTGCCGCGCGTCTGGAACAGCGCGAACACATGTTCTTCCTGGATCAGTTTTTCGGCGTTGGCGGCGGCTTTTTTCGGAATGAAGCCATCGTCCAGGATGTGCAGCTCGATCTTGCGGCCATGCACGCCGCCGGCGCGGTTGACGCTGTCGATATAGGCCTTGGCGCCTTCGTTCATTTCCTTGGTCGGGGCGGCGACGGTGCCGGTGACGCCGATGGTCTGGCCGATCAGGATGGTGCTGTCGGTCACGCCTTCCTCGGCGGCGGCCGGCAGGATGGCGGCGCCCAGCAGCGCGGCGGCGAAGGCGATGTTCCGGTACGTCTTCATGGCGGTTCCTCGAGAACGGAAGGGGCGGGTGGAAAGTTGCTCCCTGGGAAAAATATCATACAAGCAGTTAACAATTCCGGCATTACGTAGATATACGTATGCCAGAGGCGCCGGCTGTTGCGCTCCCGCCGATTTAACAATGTGGGGCGCTGCGCTGGTGGCGTTCGCCGCCGATCGCCCCCGATCGGATGGCAGCAGGCATAATCGGAATCATCGGAGGAACGCGATGGACCCAAGCAAGCCGAATCCGCCGCCGGACGCCACGGCGCCGGAGCGCAAGGCGCGGCCGTGGATACTGGTCAAGGAATTGTCGAAGAACGCCCACTGGCGGCTGCGCAAGCATTTCCTGGCGCTGGACGAGCACGACCGGCTGCTGCGCTTCGGCTCGGTGCTGCCGGACGAGCTGATCGTCAAATACGTCGAAGGCATCGATTTCGAGCGCGATACCGTGTTCGGCGTCTACGACGGCCGCCTGAAGCTGGTCGGCGTCGGCCATCTGGCGTTCGCGCCGCGCGAGAAATTGCCGGCGCTGTCGGCCGCCACCGAGAAGGAGCGGGTGGCCGAGTTCGGCGTCTCGGTGTCGGCGTCGGGACGCGGCATGGGCGTCGGCAGCAAGCTGTTCGAGCGCGCCGCGATCCGCTGCCGCAACGCCGATGTCGATACGCTCTACATGCACTACCTGACCTCGAACAAGGTGATGATGCACATCGCCAGAAAGGCCGGCATGGAAATCCACCGTGAATACGGCGAGGCCGACGCCTACCTGCGGCTGCCGCCGGCCAATCCGGTCAGCATGCTGCAGGAGGCGATGGAGGAGCAGGTTGCCACCATCGACTACACGCTGAAGGCCAACGCGCGCGCCGCCAGCAAGCTGCTGGAGCAGATTCCGGGATTCAAGCGTGGTGAATAAATGGGGAGTATCGAGATAAATCCGGCTTCTGGTGCCCGCTACGACATGACATGTGAGGGAGTATGCGCTGCTTCTGCTACAGCAATGGCAGCGCGGTGGTGTCCTTGACCCGTTGCAGCGCGAAACTCGATTTGACGTCCTGCACCGCCGGGTGGCGCAGCAGCGTCTCCATCGTGAAGCGCGAAAAATGCTCCATGTCCTCGACGTGGACGCGCAGCAGATAATCCATCTCGCCGGTCATCGCGTAGCAGGCCACCACTTCCGGCCACTGCGCGACCGCGGCGGCGAAATCGGCGCGCGGCGTGCGCGCCCCGGCCGCGCTTGGCGCTTCGTTCTGCTTGGCCAGCCGCACGTTGACGTAGGCCAGCAACCCCAGCCCGATCTTTTCCGGTGCCAGCAGCGCCACGTACTGGCGGATCACGCCGGCCTGTTCCAGCCGGCGGATGCGGCGCAGGCAGGGCGACGGCGACAGGTTGACCCGTTCGGCCACTTCCTGGTTCGACAGGCGGCCGTCGGCCTGCAGGATCGCCAGGATGCGGCGGTCGGTCTTGTCGAGTTCGATGGCAGCCATGATTCACCTGAAATATCGGTTTGAGCGCAATGATATTGCCAGAAATGGCGATTTTCAGGAATGTTTTGCAATTTTCTGCCGCTGTGACCCGCCTATACTGGCTGGATATCCAACCAACACGGCAGCAAGGAGACAGTGATGGACTTCACTCCCTGGGAAAACCCGATGGGCACCGACGGCTTTGAATTCATCGAATACGCCGCCCCCGATCCGAAGGCGCTCGGCGCGCTGTTCGAGCAGATGGGCTTCACCGCCATCGCCCGCCACCGCCACAAGGACGTGACGCTGTATCGCCAGGGCGAGGTCAACTTCATCATCAACGCCGAGCGCGATTCGTTCGCCCAGCGTTTCGCGCGCCTGCACGGCCCGTCGATCTGCGCGATCGCCTTCCGCGTGCAGGACGCCGCCGCCGCCTACCGGCGCGCGCTGGAACGCGGCGCCTGGGGCTTCGACAACCAGACCGGGCCGATGGAACTGAACATCCCGGCGATCAAGGGCATCGGCGATTCGCTGATCTATTTCGTCGACCGCTGGCGCGGCAAGAACGCCGCCAACGGCGCCGGCGCCATCGGCGACATCAGCATCTACGACGTCGATTTCGTTGCGATCCCCGGCGCCGAAGCCAATCCCAAGGGCTGCGGCCTGACCTACATCGATCACCTGACGCACAACGTGCATCGCGGCCGCATGAAGGAATGGGCAGATTTCTACGAAAACCTGTTCAACTTCCGCGAAGTGCGCTACTTCGACATCGAAGGCAAGCTGACCGGGCTGAAGTCGAAGGCGATGACCTCGCCCTGCGGCAAGATCCGCATCCCGATCAACGAATCGTCCGACGACAAGTCGCAGATCGCCGAATACCTCGATCTGTACCACGGCGAAGGCATCCAGCACATCGCGCTCGGCACCGACGACGTCTACGCCACCGTCAGCCAGATGAAGGCGCGCGAGGTGGCGTTCCAGGACACCATCGATACCTATTACGATCTGGTCGACCGCCGCCTGCCCGGCCACGGTGAGCGGCTCGACGAACTGCGCCGGCTGCGCGTCCTGATCGACGGCAACAGCAATGCCGAAAAGCGCGAACTGCTGCTGCAGATCTTCACGCAGAACGTGATCGGTCCGATCTTCTTCGAGATCATCCAGCGCAAGGGCGATCAGGGTTTTGGCGAGGGCAATTTCCGCGCGTTGTTCGAATCAATCGAGCTCGACCAGATTCGCCGCGGCGTGCTGAAGGACGACAAGACGCCGGCCTGAAGCGCCGGTCATCCTGGCCATTACGGAGGGCAGCATGAAGGCCGCCACTGATGCCACTGACAGCGCCGACCGCGCCGTCGGCCGCGACGCATTCTTCGCCACCGTCGCCGAAAAATCCGACAGTGGCGCGCTGCGCGGTGACTACCGCCGCGCCGACGCGCGCTACGTGGTGCAGCAGGACTGGGACGCCTACACGCCGGCCCAGCACGCGCTGTGGCGCCGCCTGTACCAGCGCCAGGCCCGGCTGATTCCGGGCCGCGCCTGCGACATCTTCATCGACAGCCTGACGCGGCTCGACATCGCCGACGGCATTCCCGATTTCGCCCGTGCCTCCGGCCTGCTGATGCAGGCGACCGGCTGGCAACTGGTGGCGGTGCCGGGGCTGGTGCCGGACCAGGTGTTCTTCGAGCATCTGGCCAACCGCCGCTTTCCGGTCACGGTCTGGCTGCGCGAGCCGGAAGAATTCGACTACATCGTCGAGCCCGACGTGTTCCATGATTTCTTCGGCCACGTGCCGCTGCTGTTCAATCCGGTGTTCGCCGACCACATGCAGGAATACGGCAAGGGCGGATTGAAGGCGCTGGGGCTGGGCGGGCTGGAGATGCTGGCGCGGCTGTACTGGTACACGATCGAATTCGGCCTGATCAAAAGCCCGCAGGGCTTGCGCGCCTACGGCGCCGGCATCCTGTCGTCCGGCGGCGAGATCGACTATTGCCTGACCAGCGCGCACCCGCGCCGCATTCCATTCGATGTCGAACGCGTGATGCGCACGCTCTACAAGATCGATTCCTACCAGGAAAGCTATTTCGTTCTCGACGATTTCCAGCAGCTGTTCGACGACACCGCACCCGATTTCACGCCGCTGTACGCGCGCCTGAAAACGCAGGCGCCGCTGGCCGCCGATACGCTGCTGCCGGGCGAGCGCAATCTGTCGACCGCATGAAAAAACGGATTCCGCGCGAGGCGGAATCCGTTTCGCCGGGGCCGGCGGCGCCGGTCAGGTATTGCCGGCCGGTGCAGCCTGCTTTTGCCGCGCATGGTGGTGGCGCCCCTTGTGCATGCCGGCGCGCAGTTCTTCCTGCGTCAGCTTGCCGTCATGGTTGGCGTCGATCTGGTCGAAGTGCTTGACCAGACGATCCAGCCCGGCGGCCTGCGCTTCGGCCTTGCTGATGGCGCCGTCGCCATCGGTGTCGGCGGCCTTCAGTTTGGCGGCGTAATCGGCGCGCTTCTGCCGCATCGCCTTGCGCATCGCTTCCTGGTGCGCCTGCAGTTCGCTCTTCTGGATCTTGCCGTCGTGGTTGGCGTCGATGCCGTCGAAGTTCTTCGCCAGCCGCTTGTCGGCCGCCGCTTCCTCGCGGCTGATGGCGCCGTCGCCATCCTTGTCGAGCTTCTTGAAGTAGGCGTCGAAACGCTTTTCCTTGTGCGCCTGGCGTTTGGCTGCGTGCGCCTCCTTGGCTGCCGGAGCTGCCGGGGCTGTTTGTGCCGCGGGAGCGGCGCTCGGCGCCGGCATCGTTGCGGCATCCTGCGCCAGCGCGGCGCCACCGGCGCCGAGGCCGGCCAGAAGGGCGGGAATTGCCAACAGCATCAATTTGGTTTGCATCAGGTTCTCCTTTCAGAACACAGCCGATTTGGCTTGTCCCTATTTGACCCCAGGCATCCCGCCGGCAACACCGGATTTACCCGCTGTTACCCAAGTTACAGATGTTGCAGATGGCATTCTTGCTGCGGCGCGCATTGAGTGGCGCGACCGCGTATGCTAACGTGACCAGCGTTGCATCAGAGCGGTTCGCCCACAAGGCGGACACGTTCGACAGCGCGGGAAAACGCCAGTGGCGTGGCTGCGCAGACGATCCAAAGACACGATTTTTGGCATGGAGACACAATGAACGCACCTCTGACTTCCGCCCTTCCGCTATTGCCGGAAGCCGCCGCGGATGGCATTTCCCTCGACGACAAATTCACGCTGGAGCGCGGCCGCGCCTTCATGACCGGCACCCAGGCGATCGTGCGGCTGCCGATGCTGCAGCGCCAGCGCGACCTCGCCGCCGGCCTGAACACCGCCGGCTACCTGACCGGCTATCGCGGATCGCCGCTCGGCGGCATCGACCTGACCGCCGCCAGGGCAAAAAAATATCTGGATGCGCACCACGTCACCTTCCAGCCCGGCACCAACGAGGATCTGGCCGCCACCGCGATCTGGGGCACGCAGCAGCTCAACCTGTTCCCCGGCGCCAGGTACGACGGCGTGTTCGGCCTGTGGTACGGCAAGGGGCCGGGCGTGGACCGCAGCGGTGATGTCTTCAAGCACGCCAACATGGCCGGCACCGCGCCGCACGGCGGCGTGCTGGTGCTGGCCGGCGACGACCATGCCGCCAAGTCGTCGACCACCGCGCATCAGAGCGAGCACATCCTGAAGGCCTGCGGCATCCCGGTGCTGTATCCGTCCAACGTGCAGGAATATCTGGATTACGGCCTGCACGGCTGGGCGCTGTCGCGCTACACCGGACTGTGGGTGGCGATGAAGTGCGTGACCGACGTGGTCGAATCCGGCGCGTCGGTGGAGCTCGATCCGGAGCGCGTGCGGATCGCGCTGCCGGACGATTTCGATCTGCCGCCGGGCGGCCTCAACATCCGCTGGCCGGACGCCGTGCTGGAGCAGGAAGCGCGGATGAACAACTACAAGTGGTACGCGGCGCTGGCGTATGCGCGCACCAATCGCCTGAACCGCATCGTCTGGGATAGCCCGCGCGCGAAGATCGGCATCATCACCGCCGGCAAATCGTATCTGGATACGCGCCAGGCGCTGGCCGATCTCGGCATCGATGAAACCATCGCGCGCGACATCGGCATCCGGCTGTACAAGGTCGGCATGACCTGGCCGCTGGAAGCCGAGGGTGTGCACCAGTTCGCGCAGGGCTTGGAAGAAATCCTGGTGGTCGAGGAAAAGCGCCAGATCCTCGAATACCAGCTGAAGGAAGAACTGTACAACCTGAAGGATGGCGAACGGCCGCGCGTGGTCGGCAAGTTCGACGACACCGGCGAATGGAGCAATCCGCACGGTGCCGGCCACGGCCACTGGCTGCTGCCGGCCACCTACGAACTGAATCCGGCGCAGATCGCGCGCGCGATCGCCGCGCGCATCGGCAAGTATTTCGCCGGCCATCCGGTGGCGCAACGGGTGCAGGAGCGAATCGCCTATCTGGAAGCCAAGGCGAGCGTGCTGCAGGTGTCCCGCCCCGACCCGGCGCAGGACCGCATTCCGCACTTCTGCTCCGGCTGTCCGCACAACACTTCGACCAAACTGCCGGAAGGCAGCCGCGCGCTGGCCGGCATCGGCTGCCATTACATGGTGCTGTGGATGGATCGCGAAACCGCCACCTTCACCCACATGGGCGCGGAAGGCGTGACCTGGGTCGGACAGGCGCCGTTCACCAATGAAAAGCACGTGTTCGCCAACCTTGGCGACGGCACCTATTTCCATTCGGGCTTGCTGGCGATCCGCGCCGCGGTCGCGGCCAGGGTCAACATGACCTACAAGATTCTCTACAACGACGCGGTGGCGATGACCGGTGGCCAGCCGTTCGACGGCCCGCTCGATCCCGGCATGATCTCGCGCCAGATCGCCGCCGAGGGCGTGCGCCCGATCATCGTCGTCACCGACGAGCCGGACAAGTACCCGGCCGGCTACGCCTGGGCCGAAGGCGTCACGGTGCGCCATCGCAGCGAACTGGACGCGGTGCAGCGCGAACTGCGCGAACAGCCGGGCGTGTCGGCGATGATCTACGACCAGACCTGCGCGTCGGAAAAGCGCCGGCGCCGCAAGAGGAACGAATATCCGGATCCGGCCAGGCGCGTCGTCATCAACGAGGCGGTGTGCGAGGGCTGCGGCGATTGCAGCGTGCAGTCGAACTGCCTGTCGGTCGAACCGCTGGAAACCGAGTTCGGCCGCAAGCGCCAGATCAACCAGTCGTCCTGCAACAAGGATTATTCCTGCGTGACCGGCTTCTGCCCGAGCTTCGTCACGGTCGAAGGCGGCCAGTTGAAGAAGCCGAAGAAGGCGGCGGCGACGCCGACCCCTGCCGTCGATGGCGGCGCGCTGCCAACGCCGGTGCTGCCGGCCACCGAGCATCCGTACGGCATCCTGGTGACCGGCATCGGCGGCACCGGCGTGGTCACCATTGGCCAGATTCTGGCGATGGCCGCGCACGTCGAAGGCAAGGGCTGCTCGGTGCTCGACATGAGCGGGCTGGCGCAAAAGGGCGGGCCGGTGATGTCGCACGTGCGGCTGGCCGATCATCCGGAGGAAATCCATTCGACCCGGGTCGGCACTGGCGCGGCCGATCTGGTGATCGGTTGCGACGTCATCGTCACCGCCAGTGGTGAGGCGCTGGCGCGGATGGGTGAAGGGCGCACGCACGCGGCGGTCAACGCCAGCCGCACGCCGACCGCCGCCTTCGTGCGCAATCCGGATTGGCAGTATCCGGGCGCCGCCGCCGAGAACAAAATCCGCGCCGCCTGCGGTGCCGAACGCAGCGATTTCATCGACGCCGGCCGCATCGCCACCGCGCTGATGGGCGACGCCATCGCCACCAACATGTTCATGCTCGGCCATGCCTGGCAGAAGGGTTGGGTGCCGCTGTCGGAGGCGGCGATCCTGCGCGCGATCGAACTGAACGGCGTGTCGGTCGCCTTCAACCAGCAGGCATTCGTCTGGGGTCGGCAGCACGCCCACGATCCGGCCGCGCTGGAGCAGATGGTGCGCGCCAGCGCGCCCGCCAACGCCCAGGTGATCGAGTTCAAGCGCGCGCCGACGCTGGATGAACTGATCGCCCGCCGCGTCGAGTTCCTGACCGGCTACCAGAACGTCGCTTACGCCGCGCAATACCGCGCTTTCGTCGAACAGGTGCGCGCCGCCGAAACGGCGGTGGCATCGTCCGCCAAAACATTGCGGCTGACCGAAGCGGTGGCGCGCTACCTGTTCAAGCTGATGGCCTACAAGGACGAGTACGAGGTGGCGCGGCTGTACACCAGCGCCGCCGCCGGCAGCAAGTTCGCCGAGCGGATCGGCGCGATGTTCGAAGGCGATTACAAGCTGAAATTCCATCTGGCGCCGCCACTGCTGGCCCGGCGCGATGATCAGGGCCACCTGATCAAGCGCGAGTATGGCCCGTGGATGATGCAGGCGTTCGGCGTGCTGGCGAAGCTGAAGTTCCTGCGCGGCGGCCCGCTCGACGTGTTCGGCTACAGCGCCGAGCGGCGCGGCGAACGTCGGCTGATCGACGATTACCGCGCCACCATCGGCGCGCTGCTGCCGAAGCTGAACCCCAGCAATCTGGCGCAGGCAGCGGCGATCGCCGCGATTCCGGAGGAAATCCGCGGCTACGGCCACGTCAAGCAGCGCCACCTGAACGCCGCGCTGGAAAAGCAGGCGCGCCTGCTGGCGCAGTTCGATCAGCCGGCATCGGCGCCGCCATCGCCGGAGCACAGCGCGGTGGCCTGACGACGGCGCGGTAACGCCAATGGCCGGCATCGCTGCCGGCCATTTTTATCGATGGGTGGCGCCGCTCAGATGCGTCCGACTTCGCTGGCGGCGAACTGCTGCCAGCCGCGCGCGCGCAATTCGCACGCCGGGCATTTGCCGCAGCCATAGCCCCAGTCGTGCAGGGCGCCGCGTTCGCCGAGGTAGCAGGTGTGGGTGTCGCGACGGATCAGTTCCAGCAGCGGTGCGCCGCCCAGCGTTTGTGCCAGCCGCCAGGTGGCGGCCTTGTCCAGCCACATCAGCGGCGTTTCCAGCGACAGGCGGGTCGCCATGCCGAGGTTCAGCGCCACCTGCAGCGCCTTCATCGTGTCGTCGCGGCAATCCGGATAGCCGGAGAAATCGGTTTCGCACATGCCGCCAACCAATACGTCCAGTCCGCGCCGGTAGGCGACGGTGGCGGCCACCGTCATGAACAGCAGGTTGCGGCCGGGCACGAAGGTGTTCGGCAAGCCGTTCTGCTGCATCGTGATTTCGATGTCCCGGGTCATCGCGGTGTCGGAAATGCGCGAGATCAGCGACAGGTCGATCAGGTGGTCCTCGCCCAGCCGCGCCGCCCAGTCGGGCGACAGGGCGCGCAGTTTTTGCCGCAGCGGTTCGCGCAGCGCCAGTTCGACCGCGTGGCGCTGGCCGTAATCGAAGCCGATGGTCTCGACGCGCGCATGGCGCGACAGGGCCCAGGCCAGGCAGGTGGTGGAGTCCTGGCCGCCGGAGAACAGCACCAGCGCGCCGCGTTCGGCATAGTCGGTCATCGGATTTTCTTCATACTGGGTGGTGCATTTTTCAGGTCGGGCTCCAAACCTACGGAAAAGGCAGTATTTTTGCCTATACTCCCCCTGTTTTAATTCGGGGGTGTAATTTCCTGCAGCGTCTGCTCGATGTATTCGCCATCGGCGTCGGTGAAGCGCAGCTTGGCCGGATACCAGTTGCGCGTCGGCGCCAGCCAGATGTCGAGCTTCTGGCTGCCGGCGTCCGGCGGTGGCGCCCGCAGCAGGTGCAGCGCGCGCAGCTGGCCGAGCGCGGTGGTGATGCTTTCCTCGCCGATCACCTTGAACGACCAGCGTTCGGCATCGCGCTGGCCGGCGACGAAGAAATCCCATTCGGAACCGGCGCGGAATTTTTTTGGCGCCGCGCGCGCGATCGCCGCCAGTTGCCAGGCGATGCTGGTGCGGTCCTGTTCGCCGCCGAGCAGCGGATAGCGGGCGTCCGATTGCGCAAAGTGGATGCTGCCGGCCTTGCGGTCGAAGCTGGCGACGGTGGCGCTCTTGCGGAAGCGCTGTTCGGTGAAATGCAGCGGCGCCAGGCCGTAGGCGTCGATCGCGCCCTCGCTTTTCGCTTCCAGTATCTTGCCGACCAGCATGGCGCGCGTTTCCGACACCACGCTGTAGCTGTTGCGGTCGTGGCGCCAGCGCACCAGTCCGCTGCCCTGGATTTGCAGGCCGCCCTGGCGCGCGTCGATCGCATAGGCCAGATTGGCCGGCGGTGGCAGGCTGAACTTGCGCTTGGTCGCCGGGTGCTCGCCGCTGGCCGTGGCGGCGGCCGCCAGCAGCGGCAGCGCCGCCAGCGCCAGGCCGAGGCGCATGGCGCGGCGACGCGCAGGCGCGGCCGGGGACGGTGCAAAAAAATTCATCAGTTGATCCAGTCGTAAGAGGGCGGCGCGGTGCCGGCGCTGTTCTCGGCCGGTGCCGCGCCGGTGTCGGCGTCGGCCGCTTGCGCCGGCGGCCGGCGCATGCCGGTCAGCAGCAGGTCGAGGTAGTCGCCGCTGGTTTCGGTATAGCGCAACTTTACCGGATACCACTCGTGCGCGGGCGCCAGCCAGATGTCGATCTTCTGGTCGTAGGAGCCGGGGCGCGGCGCCCGCAACACGTGCCAGGCCTGCATGGTGTCGCCATCGACCTCGATGCTTTCCAGCCCGATCACGTGGATGCGCCAGCTTTCGGCGTCGCGCACGCCGGCGACGAACAGGTCGATGTCGGCGCCGGCGGCGAAGCGCTGCGGATCGCCGCGGCCGATCGCCGCCAGTTGCCAGATGACGCTGGCGCGGTCCTGCTCGCCGCCCTGGCGCGGATAGGTGGCGGTGGAGGCGGAAAAGCTGATGATCTGCTTCTGCCGCTGGAAATGGGTATTGGTGGACGATTTGCGGAAGCGTTTTTCGTGGTACAGCACCGGTGCCACGCCGTGTTCGTCGATCATGCCTTCGCTGGCAAAGCTCAGCAGCGAAAAGAACAGGATGCCGGCGTCGCCGACGATTCGGTAACTGTCGCCATCGGTCTGCCATGCGATGCTGCCATGGCCGTAGACGCGCTGGCCTTCGCGCCAGGCTTCGACGTCGTACTTCAGCGTTACCGAGGGCGGCGGATCGAAGCGCGGCACCGGTGCTGGCGGTGCCGCAGGCGGAATGGCGGACGGCTCGGCGGACGCGGGCGGGACATTGCCTGCCTCGACTGGCGGCGGGTGGTCCGGCACTTGGTAGGCGCTGTCGGGCGCGGCGGCGGCGGCGATTTCAGAGGTGGGCGGTTCGGTGGCCGGTTCGACTGGCGGCGGCGCCGGTTTTGGCGCGGGCGGTTTCGGCCGTGGCGGGCGCGGTCTGGCTGGCGCGGGCGGTGGCGCCGGCTTCACTCGTGGCGCAGGCGGCGGTGGCGGTGGTGGCGGTACCAGCAGCGCCGCATCCAGCACCGGCTCGGGCGCCGCGTGCGGTGCCGTCAACCGCAGCTGGCCGCTGCCCCAGCCGATCGCCAGCAGATGCAGCAGCAGCGCCAGCGCCAGCATGACGATCCAGCGCCAGCGGTTCGGCGTGGCAACGGGAAGCTCGGGAAGCGACGGGGCGGTCATCGGCGGCGGATGGGAGGCCAGGAGCGGCGCGGCATGCGCGCGGTTTTTGATTGTAAACCGGGGGGCGCCGGTAGAATGGCCGGATGCGCCGGGCAGGCGGCCTGGGACGGCGCGTGTTATCGGCCAGGCTGAAACTTTCACGGAGGAGCGCCATGGAAAAATCCGCATCGCCAGCCCTGAACCCGCTCGGCGCGATGGGCAATTCGCTGGAACTGGTCAGAAAGCTGTGGAGCGGCATGGGCGTGCCGGGCATGGCGGCGCCGTCGCTGTCGGTGGACGAGATCAACAAGAAGATCGCCGACCTGAAGACGGTCGAATCCTGGCTGACGCTGAACATGAACATGCTGCGCGGCACCATCCAGGCGCTGGAAGTGCAAAGCGGCACGCTGGCCGCGCTGCAATCGATCGGCAGCGTGCTGGGCGGCGCTGCACCGGTGGAAACGCCGCCGCCGTTCGAATCGCCGTTCGCGCCGCCGTCACCGGCAGAGGCGACGGCGGCCCGGCCGGCAACGGAATTTCCGCGCGCGGAAACCGGCACGGCGGCGATTCCCGGTCTGCCCGATCCCGGCGCCGCGCCGGCCAATCCGGCGGCATGGTGGAACCTGGTGCAGGAGCAGTTCCAGCACGCGGTCGGCCAGGCGCTGGCGGCCGGTGCGCCCGCTCCGGCTGCCGCTGCCGCGCCAGCCAGCGGCAAGGCGGATGTCAAGCCGAAAGCCGCCGCCCGGCCGAAAGGCGGCGCCAAACCGGCGAGCCGGCGCAAACCCGGCTGAAAGCGGCCCGGCGCGCCGATGCGCCGTTTCCACGCAGAAATTTCCGGCGCTTCCCGATCCCGGTGGTGGCCCTGCAACGGCCGCGCCGCGAACCTGCGTTTTCGACGGTTTTCTTGGTAAAATCAAATACTTAACCCACCAATGAAGGCCGATATGCTGTACCCAGAACTGTTTAAATCCCTGGAGCAGGTGCGCTGGAACATGGAAAAGGACATTCCATGGGCGCAGTTCGATGCTTCCAAGCTGAGTGACGAGCAGGCGCAGACCATCCGCATGAATGCGATCACCGAATGGTCGGCGCTGCCGGCCACCGAAATGTTCCTGCGCGACAACCGCGACGACAGCGACTTCTGCGCCTTCATGTCGGTCTGGTTTTTCGAGGAGCAGAAGCACTCGCTGGTGCTGATGGAATACCTGCGCCGCTTCCGTCCGGAACTGGTGCCGACCGAAGCCGAGCTGGACAACGTCCGCTTCGAATTCGACCCGGCGCCGCGGCTGGAAACCCTGATGCTGCATTTCTGCGGCGAAATCCGCCTGAACCACTGGTACCGCTGCGCCGCCGACTGGCACACCGAGCCGGTGATCAAGCAGATCTACAAGGTCATCAGCCAGGACGAGGCGCGCCACGGCGGCGCCTACCTGCGCTACATGAAGAAGGCGCTGAACGAAGTCGGCGATACCGCGCGCGCGGCCTTCGCCAAAATCGGCGTGCTGATGGCGTCGGCGCGCCGCACCGAAAAGCCGCTGCATCCGACCAATCTGCACGTCAACGAAAAGCTGTTCCCGAATGACACCGTGCAGTCGCGCCTGCCCGATCCGCAATGGCTGGAAGCCTGGCTCGATCACCAGATCAAGTTCGACGGCGAATGGGAAAAGAAGGTGGTCGACCGCATCCTGCACAACACCTCGCTGCTGTTCGAACGCAGCATCGAAACGGTGCAGGAGCTGAACCGCTACCGCAAGGAAATCACCTCCCGCCTGGCGCTGCAGGCAGCCTGAGCCGTCCACCGTATAATCGAAAGCCGCAAGCTCCTTGCGGCTTTTTTCTTTCCGCCATGCCTTCCTTCGAACAGAAAATCTGCGCGCGTGCCGATCTCGCCGCGCGCGTCGCCGCGCTGCCGCAGCCGGTGGTGCTGACCAACGGTGTCTTCGATCTGCTGCATCGCGGCCACGTCACCTATCTGGCGCAGGCGCGCGCGCTCGGCGCCGCGCTGGTGGTGGCGGTGAATACCGACGCCTCGGTCAAGCGGCTCGGCAAGGGCGATGACCGGCCGCTGAACGGCTGCGTCGACCGCATGGCGGTGCTGGCGGCGCTGGCGGCGGTCGATCTGGTGGTGCCGTTCGACGAAGACAATGCGCTGCAGGTGGTGCTGGAGGCGCGCCCGGCGATCTACGTCAAGGGCGGCGACTACGACATGCGGGCGATTCCCGAGGGGCAGGCGGTACTGGCCTACGGCGGCCGCGTCGAGGCGATCGCTTTCGAGCACGATCGTTCGACCACCCGGCTGCTGCAGAAGGCGCGTGCTCACGTTTCCTGATGGATGGGGAGTATGAGGTAAATTCGCAGAGTGGGTGCCCGTCGCAAGCGGGATGCATGGGGAGTATATGATTTGTTCGAGGTCGTCGGAAGGTAAAAAGGGGCAACAATGAAACACGTGCCACTGGTCGAAGTCACGCGCGGCAATGACATCGAATGCAGCCATTTCGGCTCGGTCGCGGTGGTCGATGGCGCCGGCCGCCTGCTGTATCGCGCCGGCGATCCGGATTTCCTGACCTTCACCCGCTCCACCATCAAGCCGTTCCAGGCCGCGCCGTTCCTGCGCGCCGGCGGCCCGGAGCGCTTCGGCTACGGCGAGGACGAGGTCGCGCTGCTGTGCGCCAGCCATTCCGGCGAGGCGATGCATACCGAGCGTGTCGACCGCATGTTGCACAAGGCCGGTTGCGACGAGCACCATTTGCGCTGCGGCTGCCACATCCCGATGCGCTACGGCGCCAATGACCGCGTGCCGGCCGACGCCGAGTTCAGTCAGCTGCACAACAACTGCAGCGGCAAGCACGCCGGTTTCCTGGCGTATTGCGTGCAGCACGGGCAGCCGCTGGATGGCTATCTCGATCCGGCCCATCCACTGCAGCGCGCAGTGCGGCGCGCGGTCGCGCATTTCGCCGGCATGGCCGAAGGCGATCTGAAGGCCGGCACCGACGGCTGCTCGGCGCCAAATTACGCGCTGCCGCTGTCACGGCTGGCGCTGGCGTACGCGCGGCTGGCGCAGGGAAATTCCGATCGGGAATACGGCGACGCGCTCGGCCGCCTGTACCGGGCGATGACCGCGCATCCGGAACTGGTGTCCGGCACCGGCCGCAACGATCTGGCGTTCATGCAGACCGCGCCCGGCGATTGGGTCGCCAAGATCGGCGCCGACGGCGTGCAGGTGATCGGCGTGCGTTCGGCCGGCCTCGGCATCGCGATCAAGGTAGCCGACGGCAACATGCGCGCGCTCTACACGGCGGCGGTGGCGGTGCTGCAGCAATTGGGGTTGGTGGCCGAGCCGGCGGCGTCGCCGCTGGCGCCGTGGCTGCGGCCGCAGCTCGACAACTTCATGGGCCTGCATACCGGCGAAGTGCGCGCGGTGCTGCGGCTGGAAAAGGCCTGAGAGCGCCCGCCTGAAAAAAACGGCGGGCGCGGCGGTTCAGTGCTGGCGGTGGCCGTGTCCGGCCATCGGCATCTTGCCGGCGTCTTCCACCGTCACCGACACGTCCACCTTGCCGGCCTTTTCGAAGGTCAGCGTCAACGGCAGCGTTTCGCCCGCCTTCAGTTGCTGCTGCAGGCCGAGCAGCATCACGTGGTAGCCGTCGCCCGGCTTCATCGCCACGCTGGCCGCCGGCGCCAGATCGATGCCTTCCACCTGGCGCATCTTCATCACGTTGCCGTCCATCGACATCGTGTGGATTTCGGTTTTTTGCGCGGCCGGCGTGGCGGCGCCGAGCAGCTTGTCGGCGCTCTTGCCGTGATTTTCCAGCGTCATGTAGATTGCGCCGGACGGCTGGCCCGGCACGGTGGCGCGCGCATACGGGTGATCGATCTGGATGTCGCCGGCATGGAACTGGTCGGCGGCGCTGGCGGAGAAGGCGCTGGCAGCCAGGAGCAGCGCCGGAATCAGGGTGCGCAATTGCATTGGGAATCCTTGTCGTGTGAAGTCAACGGAAGCCGGCGCGCGGGGTCGCCGTGTGGCGATCGAGGCTGGGGCGATGGGGCTGCGGCGATTATAGCGCCGCACCGGCAACGCACGAGGGCAGCTGCGGCGCGCCGCCAAACCTTCAGCCGCCGCCGGCATAGCCGTTCTGGCGCCACGCCTCGTACACCACCACCGCTACCGCGTTCGACAGGTTCAGGCTGCGGTTGTCCGGCCGCATCGGCAGCCGGATGCGGCGCTCCGGCGCGAACCCGTCGCGCAGCGCCGGCGCCAGGCCGCTGGTTTCGGAACCGAACACGAACACGTCGCCCGGTTCGAACGTCAGCGTGCTGAAGATCGACGAGCCGTGCGTGGTCAGCGCGAACATGCGGCGCGGATCGGGCGCTTGCGCTTGCAGAAACGCCTGCCAGTCGCGGTGTACCTGCATGTTGGCGAATTCGTGATAGTCCAGCCCGGCGCGGCGCATGCGCGCATCGTCCAGCGCGAAACCGAGCGGTTCCACCAGGTGCAGCTGCGCGCCGGCGTTGGCGCAGAGGCGGATGATGTTGCCGGTGTTGGGGGCGATCTTCGGTTCGACCAGAACGACGTGAAACAAGCGATTCTCCTGTCAATGCGGCGGCGTGCGCGCGAACGCCAGAGTGGTGACGCGGGTGGCGCCGAAACGTTTCAGCGTCGCCGCCAGTTCGCCGACCGTGGCGCCGGTGGTGATGACGTCGTCGACGATGCCGACGTGCCGGCCGCGCAAGCGCGCGGCGGCCGCCGCCGGCTCCAGCGTGAAGGCGCCACGCAGGTTCTGTTGCCGCTGGCGTGGCGGCAGCGTCGTCTGCGCTTCGGTTTCGCGCACGCGCAGCGCAAGACGCGGCTCCAGCGGCACCGCCAGCAGGCGCGCCAGCGGCCGGGCGATTTCCAGGGCCTGATTGAAACCGCGCTGCGCCAGCCGGCGCGGCCCGAGCGGAACCGGCAGCAGCAGTTGCGGCCGTTCGGCATCGATCGGCAACGCCTGATGCAGCAGCTCTGCCAGCAGCGGCGCCAGTGCCAGCCGGTGGCCGAATTTCAGCTCCAGCACCAGCTGATCGAGCGGCGGCGCGTAGTCGGCGGCAACGATGGTGGCATCGAATGGCGGCGGCGATTTCAGGCACTGACCGCACAGCGCGTGCGGCGGAGTCGCGGCCGGCAAGGTCATCGCGCACTGCCGGCAACGCGGCGGCGGCACGGCGAAGAATTGCGCGCGGCAGCCGCCACACAATGCCGCGCCATGGGCGCCGCACAGCGCGCAGGCGGTCGGCAGCAGCGACGGCAGACGGCGAAACAGGGCGGTTGGCATCGGCGGCGGGTCGGGCCCGGGTGTACACTGGCGCGCAAGATTATCTCACCGGCCGCAGGCGCCAACCATGCTTTCCCAGCCCCCCGCTTCCGGCGCCAGACAGAGCGCCCCGATCGATCTGCGCGTGGTGCGCCGGCTGTTCGCCGACCCCGCGCGGGTGGCTGAATCGGCTTTTCTGCGCCGGGAAATCGCCGCCCGCATGCATGAGCGGCTCGACCTGATCAAGATCGCACCGCGCCAGCTGCTCGATGCCGGCTGCGGCGAGGGCGCCGATCTGCCGTTGCTGCAGAAGCGCTTTGGTGACGCCACCGTGTTCGGACTGGACGCGGCGCCGGCGATGCTGGCGGCGGCGCGCGCCGAGCAGAGCGCCGCGCAGTCGGCGCTGAACCGGATGCTGAAGAAATGGCTGCCGGGCCAGCATGCCGGAGCGAGCGGCCCGGCGCTGCTCTGCGGCGACTTCGCCGAACTGCCGCTGGCCGCCAACGCGGTCGATCTGATCTGGTCCAACCTGGCGCTGCACTGGCACCCGGAGCCGCACCGCGTGTTCGCCGAATGGCGGCGCGTGCTGCGCGTCGATGGCCTGCTGATGTTTTCCTGCTTCGGCCCGGACACCTTCAAGGAAGTGCGACAGGCTTTCGCCGCCGCCGACGAAGCGCCGCACGCGCTGGCCTTCGTCGACATGCACGATTTCGGCGACATGCTGATCGATGCCGGCTTTTCGACGCCGGTGATGGACATGGAAACCATCACTGTCACCTACCCGAGCGCCGACCGGCTGCTGGCCGATCTGCGCGCCTGGGGCGGCAATCCGCTCGCCACCCGCCTGCGCGGCCTGCGTGGCCGCGCCGCCCATGCACGCATGCGCGAAGCGCTGGAACTGGGACGGCGCGCTGATGGCAAGCTGGCGCTCAGCTTCGAGATCGTCTATGGCCACGCGTTCCGGCCGGCGCCGCGCGTGACCCGCGCCGGCGAGGCGATCATCCGCCTCGATTTTCCGAAAAAATGACGCGCCCGACTGCATTGCCGCGTCCTGCTGGAATGCGCTTGAGCGAGATCAGCGCGCCACCGCGCGATGCGCGCAGAATGGCTCCGGCTGGTGTCGGACCGGCCGGAAGCGGCGCTTTCAGGGGCGTATTCCGCTTGATATAAATCATTGTTCAGTCTTATACTTCGTGAGCTTTGCGCAGAGCATATGCGTCCGATCTGCCTCTGGAGCAATTTGCCATGGCCGCGCGCGAATGGACTTTACAGCGTAACTGCTCACTGTCTCCGCGCCAGCTGGGCTGGTTTTACGCAAGTCTGTGCTGCGCTACCTTCCTGATCGCGGGATTGTTCGCGTTGCGCGGGGTGGTCTATGTATTCCACTTTGCGCTGCTGGAGATGGTGGTGGTAGGCGCGATTTTCCTGGTGTATGCGCGACATGCCTGCGATCGTGAGCACATTGCGCTGACCGACGACTGTCTGCTGGTCGAACTGATCGAGGCGGAGCGGGCGCGGCAATTCCGGCTGGATCGCCATTCGGCGCGGGTTGAGCTGCCATCGTCGCGGCGCGGCCTGATCGGGTTGGAGGCATTTGGCAAGCGCGTCGAAGTCGGGCGCTTCCTGAGCGAAAGCAGGCGCCGCGAATTCGCGCGGGAACTGCGCCAGGAGCTGCGGCAATGACAACGGCGCGGCCTGGTCGCGGCGGGTTGAGCAGGATTCTTATATTTGGGCTTTTGAGGAAAACATGAAACATGCGAAGCGCCTTCTGTCGTTGATGCTTGGTGCCGCGCTGCTGGCGGCCGCACTGCCGTCGTGGGCGGTCGTCGATAGTCCGGGCGGCCCGGCCGTGCGGCAGCTCGGCCTGCACAAGCCGGTCACCCAGATCGCGCATCAAATCTATGGTCTGCACACGATGATGATGGTCATCTGCCTGGTGATCTTCGTCGCGGTGTTCAGCGTGATGTTCTATTCGATCTTCAAGCATCGCAAATCGCTTGGTCACAAGCCGGCCACCTTCCATGAAAGCACGGCGGTCGAAATCGCCTGGACCGTGGTGCCGTTCCTGATCGTCATCGGCATGGCGCTGCCGGCCACCAAGGCCATCATCGCGATGAAGGACACCTCCAATGCCGACCTGACGATCAAGGTCACCGGCATGCAGTGGAAGTGGGGCTACGACTACCTGAAGGGCGAGGGTGAAGGCATTTCCTTCCTGTCGAACCTGGCCACTCCGCGCGAGCAGATCACCAACCCCGCGCTGACCAAGGACGACAACTATCTGCTGGAAGTCGACAATCCGGTGGTGGTTCCGGTCAACAAGAAAGTGCGTCTGGTGCTGACCGCCAACGACGTGATCCATTCCTGGACCATCCCGGCCTTCGCCGTCAAGCAGGATGCGATTCCCGGTTTCGTCCGTGACACCTGGTTCAAGGCCGATACCATCGGCACCTATCGTGGTCAGTGCGTTGAACTGTGCGGCAAGGAACACGCGTTCATGCCGATCGTCGTGAATGTGGTCAGCGACGATGATTACAAGAAGTGGGTGGACGGCAAGAAGAAGGAAATGGCCGCCAAGGCCGATGATCCGAACAAGGTCTGGACCATCGACGAATTGAGCCAGCGCGGTGAGAAGGTTTACGCCGCCAATTGCGTGGCCTGCCATCAGGCGACCGGCAAGGGTGTTCCGGGCGCTTTCCCGGCGCTGGATGGTTCGGCGGTGGTCAACGGCCCGAAGGCGGATCAGATTCATCTGGTGATGAACGGCAAGGGCGCGATGCCGGCCTGGAAGAGCGTGCTGTCGGATACCGAAATCGCCGCGGTGATTACCTATACCCGCAACGCCTGGTCCAACAAGGCCAAGGAAAACATCGTGCAGCCGGCTGAAATCCTGGCGGCGCGCAAGTAAGGGACTGGTGCTGCGGCCGTTGCAGGAGCTTGGTCGCGGGCATTCAAAAAATATCAGGGACGGCGGCGTAGCGCCGTCCTGGCAGGATGGAACGCGGGACAGGGCGGCAATGCCGCGCTGTCTTTAATAAATTAGGAGTTTGAGATGGGCACAACCGCAGTCGATCACGTACACGATCATTCCCACGATCACGATCATGCGCACGAGCAGCCGCACGGCTGGCGCCGCTGGTTGTACGCGACCAACCACAAGGACATCGGTACGCTGTATCTGTGGTTTTCGTTCACGATGTTCCTGATGGGCGGCGTGCTGGCCCTGCTGATCCGCGCCGAGCTGTTCCAGCCCGGCCTGCAGTTCTTCCGTCCCGAATTCTTCAACCAGCTGACCACGATGCACGGGCTGATGATGGTGTTCGGCGCCATCATGCCGGCCTTCGTTGGTTTCGCCAACTGGATGATTCCGCTGCAGATCGGCGCCTCCGACATGGCCTTCGCGCGGATGAACAACTTCTCGTTCTGGCTGTTGCCGCCAGCCGCGCTGCTGCTGGCCGGTTCGTTCCTGGTGCCGGGCGGTGCCACCGCCGCCGGCTGGACGCTGTATGCGCCGCTGTCGACCCAGATGGGTATCGGCATGGACATGGCGATCTTTGCGCTGCACATCATGGGCGCATCGTCGATCATGGGTGCGATCAACATCATCACCACCGTACTGAACATGCGCGCGCCCGGCATGACGCTGATGAAGATGCCAATGTTCTGCTGGACCTGGCTGATTACCGCCTACCTGCTGATCGCGGTGATGCCGGTGCTGGCCGGTGCCATCACGATGACGCTGTCGGATCGCCACTTCGGCACCACCTTCTTCAACGCCGCTGGCGGCGGTGATCCGGTGATGTACCAGCACATCTTCTGGTTCTTCGGCCACCCCGAGGTGTACATCATGATCCTGCCGGCGTTCGGCATCATCTCGCACGTGGTGCCGACCTTCGCCCGCAAGCCGCTGTTCGGCTATGCGTCGATGGTGTACGCGACCGCCTCGATCGCGATCCTGTCGTTCCTGGTGTGGGCGCACCATATGTTCACCACCGGCATGCCGGTTACCGGCCAGCTGTTCTTCATGTACGGCACGATGCTGATCGCGGTGCCGACCGGGGTCAAGATTTTCAACTGGGTCGCCACCATGTGGCGCGGCTCGATGACCTTCGAGACGCCGATGCTGTTCGCGATCGGCTTCATCTTCGTGTTCTCGATGGGCGGTTTCACCGGCCTGATCATGGCGGTGGCGCCGATCGACATCCAGATCCAGGATACCTATTACATCATCGCCCACTTCCACTACGTGCTGGTGGCTGGTTCGCTGTTCGCGATGTTCGCCGGTTTCTACTACTGGGGGCCGAAGTGGACCGGCTTCATGTACAACGAAGCGCGTGGCAAGTTCCACTTCTGGGCTTCGCTGATCACCTTCAACATCACGTTCTTCCCGATGCACTTCCTCGGCCTGGCCGGCATGCCGCGTCGCTATGCCGACTATCCGGCGCAGTTCACCGATTTCAACATGATCGTCTCGATCGGTGCGCTCGGTTTCGGCCTGTCGCAGGTGTACTTCCTGTTCGCCGTGGTGATTCCATCGATCCGCGGTGGCAAGCAGGCCCCGGCCAGCCCGTGGGAAGGCGCTGAAGGCCTGGAATGGACCGTGCCGAGTCCGGCGCCGTTCCACACTTTCGAAGTGCCGCCGGTGGTCAAATAACAGAAGCAAGTAATGGGACGGCAGGCTTACCCCTGCCGGGTTTCAATGTCGCAGAAAGATCGGAAAAACCTCAGGACGGCGCTGGTGATGGCATCGATCGCGCTGGCGTTCTTCCTTGGGCTGGTGGTCAAAACGGTGTGGTTTAGCTGAGATGAAACAACATGATTCCGGTAATGCCGAGGGTGGCGAAACCGGAAAGCTGAATGCGCGGATGCTCGGCAAGCTGCTGGTGATCGCGGTGATGATGTTCGGTTTCGGCTATGCGCTGATTCCGGTCTACAAGAAGATTTGCGAAGTTACCGGCATCAACGTGCTGACGGCCAAGGATGCGACGGCGGCCACGGTCGGTAACACCCAGGTCGATGCCAGCCGCACCATCACCGTCGAATTCGATGCCAATGCGCATGGTCCGTGGCGCTTCCGGCCGACGGTCAACAGTCTGCAGGTGCATCCCGGCGAAATGGCGCAGGTGGTGTATGAAGTGGTGAATACGCAGCAGCGCACCGTCAATGCGCAGGCGATTCCGAGCTATGCGCCGCAGCAGGCAGCACCGCACTTCAAGAAGGTCGAGTGTTTCTGTTTCCAGCAGCAGACGCTGGGGCCGAATGAGGCGAAGCAGATGCCGGTGGTGTTTTATATCGATCCGGCGCTGCCGAAGGAGGTCAAGACAATCACGTTGTCTTACACTTTCTTCGAGATCGACGGCGGTTCGGACAAAAAACCGGCGTGAGGTCAGGCATGCAGGACGAAAGAAAAAACCGGAACTCAGCGCGGATGTCGTTCAGTGCCACGATGAAGGCAGTGTTCTGGTCATTTTTCGGAGTCAGGAAGCGCAGCGCCTACGAGCGTGACGCCGCGCATCTGAATCCGGTGTACGTGATTCTTGCGGGGCTGTTAGGCGTGGCGATCTTCATTACGGTGCTGATCGTTCTGGTGAAAATAGCAGTCGCGGCATAACAACAAGACAACTTAATCTGAAATTGTATCGGGAGAAATGAAGATGGCTTCTCAACACGCTGTGGCGCCGCATTATTTCGTGCCGGGCCCGTCCAGGTGGCCGGTGCTGGCCGGCGCATCGCTGTTCGTGACGATGGCGGGCGCCAGCGCCTGGCTGAACGGCTATGGCTGGGGGCCGTACGCCAACCTGCTGGGGATTTTTTCGCTGCTGGTGGTGCTGTACAACTGGTTTGGTGATTCGATCGCCGAATCCGAAGGCGGGCTGTACAGCCAGCGTATCGACATCTCGTACCGCTGGAGCATGGCCTGGTTCATTTTCTCCGAGGTGATGTTCTTCGGCAGCTTCTTCGGCGCGCTGTTCTATGCGCGCAACATCACGATGCCGTGGCTTGGCGATCTGGATCACCGGCTGCTGTGGCCGGATTTCGTTGCTCACTGGGGCAACACCGGCCCGGCCGGCACGATCGAGGCGTTCCACACCATGGGGCCGTTCCCGATTCCGACCATCAATACCGCGCTGCTGCTGACTTCCGGCGTGACGCTGACGATCGCCCACCACGCGCTGCGCGCCGGCCATCGCGGCAAGACCGCGTTCTGGCTGTTCCTGACGGTGCTGCTGGGCGCCACCTTCATGGGCTTCCAGGTGTATGAATACATGCATGCCTACAGCGAACTGAACCTAAAGCTGACTTCCGGCATCTACGGTTCGACCTTCTTCATGCTGACCGGCTTCCACGGCTTCCATGTGACGATTGGTGCGATCATGCTGTCGGTGGTGCTGTACCGCATCCTGAAGGGGCACTTCACGCCGGAGCATCATTTCGCGTTCGAAGGCGCCGCCTGGTACTGGCACTTCGTCGACGTCGTCTGGCTCGGCCTGTACGTGGTGGTCTACTGGCTGTAAGGCGAAACCGATACGGTTGCAACGCCCAAGTAAAAAAGCCGCACTTCGGTGCGGCTTTTTTACTGAATCGAAGGATCGTGCGAGCTGTCGAACCCGGGGCTTGCCGAATGGTGCTAGTAGCGGATGCCGGTCGGCTGGATCCAGCCGAAGTGATAGGCCAGCAGGATCAGCAGGAACAGTGCGATCGAGAAGCCGACGCGCAGCGCCAGCGCATGCAGGGTACGATCGCTTTTGCCGCGGTCCTTCATCAGGAATACCAGCGCTGAGCCGAGGCTGGCGATGATCAGGATGAAGGCGATGGCGACGACGATTTTCAAGGGCGGTCCGGAAGCCGGCAGAATTGGCCGGCGTGAGCGGCCGGCGGGAAATAAAGCGACATTGTAATGCGATTCACATTCCGCTTCAGGCCGATTCCGTTGCTGGCCACGGTGCTGCTGGTCGCGCTTGGCCTGGCACTTGGTCAGTGGCAGACCCGGCGCGCGCTGGAAAAGGAGGCGATCCACGCCCGGCTGAGCAGCCGTGCAGCGCTGCCACCGATCACCCTCGGCGCCGACGTGTTGCCGGCCGAACAGGCCGAATACCGCCACCTCGTCGTCGACGGTGAATTCCGTGCCGACTGGCCGGTGTATCTGGACAACCGTCCGCACCAGGGCGCTGCCGGCTTTTATCTGATGATGCCGTTCAAGATCGCCGGCAGTGATCGCTATCTGATGGTGGCGCGCGGCTGGCTGCCGCGCAATGCCGCAGAGCGTACCCGATTGCCGTCAATCGAAACGCCATCCGGCACCATCCGCATCGAAGGCGTGGCGCGCCGCGATGCCGGCCGGCTGCTGCAGCTTGGCCGGGCGGAGCCGCCGCGACCCGGAGCAATCATGCAGAATTTTGACCTCGATGGTTTCGGGGCTGTCAGTGGACTGGCATTGCAGCCATTCGTGCTGGAGCAGACCAGCGACAGCGGCGACGGTCTGCTGCGCGACTGGCCGTTGCCTTCCAGCGGAGCCGAGATGCATCGCGGCTATGCGTTCCAGTGGTACGCGCTGGCGCTGATGGCACTGGTATTTTTTATCGTCACGGGATTTCGGAATGGAAACAAGCAAACAGGAAAGTAGGCGCGGCCGCGGACGCTGGAAAGCACTGGCGATTCTGGCGGTGTGCGCCTCGCCGATCATCGCTTCCTATCTCACCTACTACGTGATCAAGCCGGAAGGACGTACGAATTATGGCGCGATCCTCGACCCACGCGAGCATCCGGTGCCAGCGTTGGCCGCGACCACGCTGGACGGCAAGCCGGGCGGGCTCGATGCTTACCAGGGCAAGTGGATCATGCTGCAGGTCGACGACGGCGGTTGCGGCGAATACTGCCAGACCAAGCTGCTGCAAATGCGCCAGTTGCGCATCATGCAGGGCCGCGAGCGTGCGCGCATCGAGCGCGTCTGGCTGGTGACCGATCAGGAGCCGGTGCAAACCCTGCTGCTGCGCGAATACGACGGCACCCATCTGCTGCGGGTCAAGCCGGAGGCGCTGCGGGCCTGGCTGCCGGTCGAGGCCGGCGGCACGCCGGCCGACTACATCTACATCATCGACCCGCGCGGCAACCTGATGATGCGCTTCCCGAAGAATGCCGATCCGAGCCGGATGAAGAAAGATCTGGGGCGGCTGCTGAGCGCCTCCAGCATCGGATAGCGCGATGCTGATACAGCTAGCCGTCACTGGTCTGCTGGTAGCGCTGCTGCCGCTGGCGGTGGTCTGGACTTCCGGCGATGCCGACAAATACCGCAAGCTGGTCTGGGTCACGCTGTTCCTGACCTTCGACCTGATCATGTTCGGCGGTTTCACGCGGCTGACCGATTCCGGTCTCGGCTGCCCGGACTGGCCCGGCTGCTACGGCCACGCCAATCCGCTGCAGGCGCACCAGCACATCGCCGCCGCCGAAGCACTGTTGCCGGAAGGGCCGGTGACGGTGGCCAAGGCATGGATAGAAATGATCCACCGCTATCTGGCGATGGCGGTCGGCGTGCTGATCATCGCGCTGGTGGTGATCGCCTGGCGCATGTGGCTGAAGTCGGCGCGTCGGGACCGCAAGTTCGCGCCGTGGCTGCCGAGCGCGCTGCTGGCCTTCGTCTGCCTGCAGGGCGCGTTCGGCGCCTGGACCGTGACGATGAAGCTGCAGCCGATCATCGTCACCACCCATTTGCTGCTCGGCCTGACGTTGCTGGCGCTGCTGGCATGGTTCGGCATGGGCCAGAATCAGCCGTTGGCGCCGCGCCTGCGGCAGCCGGCGCTGGCCGCCGCGGCGGCTTTCGGGCTGGTGCTGCTGGCCCTGCAGATCGCGCTGGGCGGCTGGGTCAGCACCAACTACGCTGCGCTGGCCTGCGGCGATTTCCCGTTGTGCCACGGTGCGCTGGTGCCGCCGATGGATTTTCACCACGGCTTCAGCGCCTGGCGTGAGCTTGGCAAGACTGCCGGCGGCGATTATCTGCCGTTCCCGGCGCTGACCGCGATCCACTGGACCCATCGCAGCTTCGCCTTCGTGGTGCTGGCTTACCTGGGCTGGCTCGGCTGGCGCGCACGCGGGCTGGCCGGCACACGCCGCCTGGGCGGCTGGCTGCTGGCGGCGCTGGCGCTGCAACTGGCGACCGGGCTGGCGACGGTATTCCTGAATTGGCCGCTGGCGATCGCGGTGGCGCACAACGGCGGCGCGGCGCTGCTGGTGCTGCTGCTGGTCATGCTAAACTACAAGACCCGATATTCGTCCGCGGCGGCGCCGCAGCCGGCCGCCGACGGCGCATCCGGCAACGCCCGCCGGAGTCATTCCGATTCATGACTACCCTGACCATTTCCCCCAATCGCCTGGCGCAGTACTGGGCGCTGACCAAGCCGCGCGTGACGCAGCTCGCGGTGTTCTGCGCGGTGATCGGCATGTTCCTGGCCACGCCCGAGCTGCCGGACTGGCGGCTGCTGGTGGCCGGCACCGTCGGCATCTGGCTGCTGGCCGGCGCCGCCTTCGCGGTCAACTGCCTGGTCGAGCGCGAGATCGATTCGCGCATGGCGCGCACCGCGCGGCGGCCGCTGGCGCGTGGCGAGATCACGGTGGCGCAGACGCTGGCGTTTTCCGGCGTGATCGGCGGTGCCGGCATGTGGGTGTTGTACACCTTCGTCAATCCGCTGACGATGTGGCTGACCTTCGCCACCTTCGTCGGCTACGCGGTGATCTACACGATGCTGCTGAAGCCGGCGACGCCGCAGAACATCGTCATCGGCGGCCTGTCCGGCGCGATGCCGCCGGCGCTCGGCTGGGCAGCGGTCGCCAACGACGTGCCGATGCAGGCGTGGCTGCTGGTGCTGATCATCTTCATTTGGACGCCGCCGCATTTCTGGGCGCTGGCGCTGTACCGGCGCGACGACTATGCCAAGTCCGGCCTGCCGATGCTGCCGGTCACGCACGGGCTGGAATTCACCCAGTTCCATGTGCTGCTGTACACCATCGCGCTGGCCGCCACCACGCTGCTGCCATACGCGGTCGGCATGAGCGGACTGATCTATCTGGTCGCCGCGCTGGTGCTGGATGCGATCTTCCTGTGGCATGCGTGGCAGATCTACCGCCATTACAGCGATCGCGTCGCCCGCAAGACCTTCGCCTACTCGATCATCTACCTGTCGCTGCTGTTCGCCGCGCTGCTGCTCGATCACTACCTGAGATTCTGACGCCATGAAACGCACCCTATGCGCGCTGCTGCTGGCGCTGGCCGCGCTGGCCGGTTGCGGCGACAAGGCCGCCGAACCGGGCGCCGCCGCCCCGAAGTTTTCCAATACCGATGTCACCGGACTCGACTACGCGCATGATTTTGCGCTGACCGACCACAACGGCCAGCCGCGCACGCTGGCCGATTTCCGTGGCAAGGCGGTGGTGATGTTCTTCGGCTATACCCAGTGCCCGGACGTCTGCCCGACCACGATGGCGGAAATGGCGGCGGTGATGCAGCAGCTTGGTCCGCTGGCCGACCGCGTGCAGGTGCTGTTCGTCACGCTCGATCCGGAGCGCGATACCCAACAGCTGCTGGCCAAGTACGTGCCGGCGTTCGACGCCCGCTTCCTCGGCCTGTACGGCGATCAGGCGGCGACCGAAAAGGTCGCCAAAGAGTTCAAGGTGTTCTACCAGAAGGTGCCGGGCAAGGATGCCGGCAGCTATACGCTGGACCACACCGCCGGCAGCTACGTGTTCGATCCGCAGGGCCACATCCGCCTGTTCGTGCGGCACGGGCAGGGGCCGGAGCCGATCGTGCACGACCTGAAGCTGCTGCTGTCGTAGTCCACGCAAGCTCCTGAAATTTCAGGGGAGTATGTGGTAAAAATGACCGGCTGGCGCCCGTGTCCGGCGGGCATGTCGGGGAGTATATGTCCCGGCAACTTCGGGCCGGTCCCGGCAAAACAAAAGGCGCTCCGTGGAGCGCCTTTGTCGTTGCTGCGGTGGCCGTTTACGAATAGGCCGCCAGCGAACCCTTCATTTTCTTCAGCGCCACCGATTCGATCTGGCGGATGCGCTCGGCCGAAACGCCGAACTCGCCGGCCAGCTCGTGCAGCGTGGCGCCGGAGCCGTCGTCATTGGCCAGCCAGCGCGCCTCGACGATGCGGCGCGAACGGTCGTCCAGTTTGGACAGCGCGTTTTCCAGCCCTTCCGACTGCAGCCGGTCGTACTGCTGCGCTTCCAGCACCCTGGTCGGTTCGTCCGATTCGGTCGACAGGTAGCCGATCGGCGCGAACTTGTCGTCCTCGTCATCGGCCGGCGCTTCCAGTGCGATGTCGCGTCCGGTCAGCCGGGTTTCCATCTCGATGACTTCCTCGCGCTTGACGTTCAGGGTCTCGGCCAGCGCATCGACCTGCGCCGGCGTCATCGTGTCCAGCCCTTCCTTGTGGCTGCGCAGGTTGAAGAACAGCTTGCGCTGCGCCTTGGTGGTGGCCACCTTGACCAGCCGCCAGTTCTTCAGGATGTACTCGTGCATCTCGGCCTTGATCCAGTGCATCGCGTACGACACCAGCCGCACGCCCTGGTCGGGATCGAAACGCTTGACCGCCTTCATCAGGCCGATGTTGCCTTCCTGGATCAGGTCGGCGTGCGGCAGGCCGTAGCCCAGATAGCCGCGCGCGATCGACACCACCAGCCGCAGGTGCGACAGCACCAGTTCCTGGGCGGCGGCGAGATCGTTGCCGTCGCGCAGGCGGCGCGCCAGCGACACTTCCTCGTCGTGGCTCAGCATCGGCAGGCGGTTGACGGCGGAAATATAGGCGTCGATGTTGCCGAGTCCACCCGAAAAACCGAGCGCCAGCGCCGAGTTGTTGACCGGAACCAATGCAGCCTTGGCAGAGCTTGCTTTCATTGTTTCTCCTGGGTTCTTGATGCAAGGACGGAAAACGTGTTTTTCCATCAGGTCGATAAAGATTTTAGCACTCTACCGATCCAACTGCTAATTTGGACTGAGGGCAAGAAATATAGTTCAAAACTATCAAGCCGTAATTTCTTATTGCTTTGTCCCGACATGGAAAACGGCCACTGCGGTTCGAGAGCTTGCGGCAAAACGAAGTTCCGCCGCCACCATGGCAAGACGGGACGGCGCGCCGTCGCAGTCTGGCAGGATCAGGGAAACGCGCTTTGCGGCGCGGCAAGGACGGCGCCGATGGGTGCAAAAAAAAACGGCGGGAGGGAGGTTTCAGCGGCCGGCGCCGAGCCGGCCCAGATGGCGGCGTACCGAGAGTATCGCGCCGCCCAGTCCGAGCAGCGCGCCGACCGCCAGCAGCGCCAGCATGCCTTGCCAGCCGAGCGGCGCCAGCTGGAAGTCGGAGGCGTACAGCCGGGCGAATTCGGTCACCGCCCGGTTCAGCGGCTGCAGCGCCAGCGTCACCGCCGCCAGCGCGGCGGCGCCGGAAACCGCGCCGAGCAGCGCGCCGCTGTAATAGAAGGGCCGACGGATGAAGGCATCGGTGGCGCCGACCAGCCGGGATACTTCGATTTCCTCGCGCTGCGTCAGCACCTGCAGCCGGATGGTGTTGAACACCACCGCGATCACCACCACCGCCAGCGCCGAGGCCAGCAGCGCCAGCGACAGCCGCAGGATGCCGAACAGCGCCGCCAGCCGCTTGATCCAGGCCGAATCGACCTGCACCGTCTCGACCCCCGGCAGCGCCTGCAGCCGCTGCGCCAGCGCCTCCACCTGCGGCGTGCCGGCGGCGTCCTGCAGGCCAGGCAGCTTCAGCACATAGCCGTCCGGCAGCGGATTGGTGCCGAGCGCCGCCACCGCGTCCGACAGCCCGCTCTTGTCCTTCAGCCCTTCCAGCGCCTGCTCGCGCGGCACGAACAGCACGCGGGCGCCGGGCTGGTCGGCCAGCGCGCGGCGGATCGCCGGCGCCAGCGCGGTGGCCTGTTCACGGGTGATCTTGCTGTCGAGGAACAGGCTGATTTCCGGTTCCACCGCCAGTTGCGCCGACACCGGCCGCAGGTTTTCCAGCAGCGTCAGGCCGGCGATCGGCAGCGCGAACGCCAGCGCCACCACCAGCACGTTCAGCAGAAAGCCGCCCGGCGCCCGCCGCACGTGGGCCAGCGCCACGCCGAGCGCGAAGCGATGTTGCCGCAGCCAGCCCTTCATGCCGGCTCCCGGCTATCGGCACGGCGCCAGGTTTCGGTGACGCGGCCATGGTTGAGGAACACCACGCGGTTGGCAGAATCCAGGAATTGCTCGTCGTGGGTCGAGATCAGGCAGGTGACTCCGACCGCGTGAAACGAGCGCAAGGCGTCCAGCACGCGGTCGGCGGCAGCGCGGTCGAGATTGGCGGTCGGCTCGTCGGCCAGGATGATCTGCGGCCGGTTGACGATCGCCCGGGCGATCGTCACGCGCTGCTGTTCGCCGCCGGACAGCGCCGCCGGCATCGCCGCCGCCTTGTCCAGCAGGCCGACCTTGTCGAGCGCGGCGCGCGCGCGCTTTTCCGCCTCGCCACGGCCGGCGCCGCAGACCAGCAGCGGCAGCATCACGTTGGCCAGCACCGGGCGATCCAGCAGCAGCGTCTGTTGCTGGAAGATCAGCCCCAGCTTGCGCCGCAGCCACGGCAGGCCGGAGGCCGGCAGCGCGCCGATGTCCTGCCCCTGCACCGTCAGCGTGCCGCCGCTCGGCCGTTCGACGCCGGCGATCAGCTTCAGCAGCGTCGATTTGCCGGCGCCGGACGGCCCGGCCAGGAACACCAGTTCGCCACGGCCGATCGTCAGGTTGACTTCATGCAGCGCCACCACGTCGGCCGTGTAGCGTTTGCTGATCCGCTGGAATTCGATCATGGCGAACAGGGAAGGGAACTAGCCGAGCAGCGCGTCGACGAATTCGGTGGCGTCGAACGGTTGCAGATCTTCGATCTTTTCGCCGACGCCGATGAAATACACCGGCACTGGATTGTTCTTGGCGATCGCCGCCAGCACGCCGCCCTTGGCGGTGCCGTCCAGCTTGGTGATCACCAGCCCGGTCAGGCCGAGCGCGGCGTCGAAGGCTTTTACCTGCGCCAGCGCGTTCTGGCCGGTGTTGCCGTCGATCACCAGCAGCACTTCGTGCGGGGCGCCGTCCATGCCCTTGCCGATCACGCGCTTGATCTTCTTCAGCTCGTCCATCAGATGCAGCTGGGTCGGCAGGCGGCCGGCGGTATCGACCATCACCACGTCGGTCCTGCGGGCGCGCGCCGATTGCACCGCGTCGAACGCCACCGCCGCCGGATCGCCCGATTCCTGCGCGATCACCGCGACGTTGTTGCGCTCGCCCCAGATCGCCAATTGCTCGCGGGCGGCGGCGCGGAAGGTATCGCCGGCGGCCAGCAGCACCGATTGCCGGTGCGCCTGCAAATGCTTGGCCAGCTTGCCGATGGTGGTGGTCTTGCCGGCGCCGTTGACGCCGGCGATCATCATCACCAGCGGCTGCTGGCGGCCGAGCACCAGGGGTTTCTGCAATGGCGCCAGCAGGTCCACCAGCAGCGCGCGCAGCGCCTGCTTGACTTGCGCCGCTTCGGTCAGGCGTTCGTCCTTGACCTTCTTCTTCAGCGCGTCCAGCAGCGACCGGGTCGCCTCGACGCCGGCGTCGGCCATCAGCAGCGCCGCTTCCAGTTCGTCATACAGATCGTCGTCGATGCGGGCGCCGACGAACAGCGTGGTCAGGTTCGACGAAGTTTTCGACAGCCCGGTCTTCAGCCGCGCCAGCCAGGATTTCTTTTGCTCTGGTTCGGGCGCCGGGGCGGCGACGATGTCGCCTTCGGTTTCCGCTTCGACTACCGCGGGCGCCTCCGGCGCCACTGGCGCGGGAACGACAGGCGCGGGCGTGGCTACCGGCGTTGGTGCCGCGAAAGTCGGTTCCGGCGCCGGGGCGGGCGCGGCGGCCGGTTCTGGCTTGGGCTTTTTCTTGAAGAAGCTAAACATCGGGCGGGAAAGCAGGGGCGGCAAGGAGCGGTGCCGCAGGCAAGGATATACAATCAGGCGCATTCTATCAGAGCGACGACCATGAAATTTCAACTCCGCGCAATCGTCCTGGCCTGGCTCTGGCTCGGCCTGCAACTGCTGGCGCTGGCCGCTCCCGCCCAGGAATTCCAGCTCGCCAACGGCATGAAGGTCATCGTCAAGGAAGACCACCGCGCGCCCACCGTCGCCCACATGATCTGGTACCGCACCGGCGCGATGGACGAGGTCAACGGCACCACCGGCGTCGCTCACGCGCTGGAACACATGATGTTCAAGGGCACCACGCACCTGAAACCGGGCGAATTCAGCCGCCGCGTCGCCGCGCTCGGCGGGCGCGAAAACGCCTTCACCAGCAAGGATTTCACCGCCTATTTCCAGCAGATCGAAAAATCGCGGCTGGCCGACGTGATGGCGCTGGAAGCCGACCGCATGGCCAACCTGATCTTCGATCCGGACGAATTCGCGCAGGAAATCAAGGTGGTGATGGAAGAACGCCGGCTGCGCACCGACGACCAGCCGCTGGCGCAGGTCGGCGAGGCGCTGTCGGCGGCGGCCTTCGTCGCCCATCCCTACCATCATCCGATCGTCGGCTGGATGAACGATCTGGAAAACATGACGGTGGCCGACGCCCGCGCCTGGTACGAGCATTGGTACGCGCCGAACAACGCGGTGATGGTGGTGGCCGGCGATGTCGATGCCGAAGAAGTGCACCAGCTGGCGCAGAAATATTTCGGCGCGATTCCGGCCAAGCCGCTGCCGGCGCGCAAGCCGCAGGAAGAACCGCCGCAGCATGGCGTGCGCCGCGTGACGGTCAAGGCGCCGGCGGAAAATCCCTACGTGGTGCTGGCGTTCAAGGCGCCGCGCCTGACCGACGTCGAGCGCGACGACGACGCGCACGCGCTGTCGGTGCTGGCGGCGGTGCTGGACGGCTACGACAATGCCCGCCTGAACGCCAGGCTGGTGCGCACCGGGCGCGTCGCCAACTCGGTCGGCGCCGACTATTCCGGCCTGTCGCGCGGGCCGGCGCTGTTCACGCTGGAGGGCGTGCCGGCCGCCGGCGTTTCCACCGAAGAACTGGAGCGCAGCCTGCGCGCCGAAGTCCAGCGCATCGCCGACGATGGCGTCTCGGAGGCCGAATTGCAGCGCGTCAAGACGCAGCTGGTGGCCAGCCAGATTTACAAGCGCGACTCGATCTTCGGCCAGGCGATGGAAATCGGCAGTTTCGAGATGCGCGGCATTTCGCCAGCGCAGATCGACCGCGTCATCGACAAGCTGCGCGCGGTGACGCCGCAGCAGGTGCAGGCGGTGGCGCGCAAGTATTTCAATGACGACAGCCTGACGGTGGCGACACTGGCGCCGCTGCCATTGTCGGAAAAGAAGCCGGCGGCGCCGTCCGGCGCGCTGCTGCGCTGATCGTCGTTCCACCCGTTTTCCGCTTGCTCCCGCCACGATGAAAAAACTGTTTCTCGCCCTCGCCGCCAGCGTCGCCCTGATCCATTCCGCCTGGGCGGCGCTGGCGATCGACAGCTGGACGCTCGCCAATGGCGCGCGCGTGCTGTTCGTCGAAAACCATTCGATCCCGATGATCGACCTGAACGTCGATTTCGACGCCGGCAGCCGCCGTGATCCGTCCGGCAAGGCCGGACTGGCGGCGCTGACCGCGGCGATGCTGGCGCGCGGCGTCGAAGCCGACAGCCAACCGGGCGGCGGCGCGCCAAACACGCCAGCGCCGCCGGCGCTGACCGAAGCGCAGATTTCCGACGCCTTCGCCGACACCGCCGCCGAGCGCGGCGGCGGCGCCGATGCCGAACGCGCCAGCGCCTCGCTGCGCAGCCTGTCCAGCGCTGCCGAGCGCGACGCCGCGGTGCGGCTGCTGGCGCGCCTGCTGGCGCGGCCGAGCTTTCCGGCCGAGCTGCTGGAACGCGACAAGGCGCGCACCATCGCCGCCATCAAGGAAGCGCTGACCAAGCCGGACGCGATCGCCAGCCACGCCTTCTGGCGCCTGTTGTACGGCAGCCATCCCTACGGCCAGGAAGCCACGGTCGCATCGGTCGGCGCGATTCAGCGTGATGATCTGGCCCGCTTTCACGCCACCCATTACGTCGCCAACCGCGCGGTGGTGTCGATCATTGGCGACCTGAGCCGCGCCGAGGCCGACGCCATCGCCCGCCAGCTGACCGAACGGCTGCCGCAGGGCGCGCCGCTGCCGGAACTGCCGCCGGTGCCGGCAGCGCAGCGGCGCGAGGAGCGGCTGCCGCACCCGGCCTCGCAGGCGCACATCCTGATCGGCATGCCGGCGGAAGTGCGCGGCGACCCGGATTTCTTCGCGCTGACGGTCGGCAACTACATTCTCGGCGGCGGCGGCTTCGTCTCGCGGCTGACCAACGAGGTGCGCGAAAAGCGCGGCCTGACCTATGGCGTCTACAGCGCCTTCGTGCCGATGGCTCAGAAAGGCCCGTTCCAGATCGGCCTGCAGACCAAAAAGGAAAGCGCCGAGCAGGCGCGCCAGGTGGTCAGCGACACGCTGGCCGCCTTCCTGCGCGACGGCCCGACCGAAGCCGAACTGCGCGCCGCCAAGGACAACCTGATCGGCAGCTTCCCGCTGCGCATCGACAACAACCGCAAGATCCTCGCCAACATCGCGCTGATCGGCTTCTACAACTTGCCGCTGGATTACCTCGATACCTGGACCGCCAACATCGACAAGGTCGGCATCGCCGACATCCGCGCCGCCTTCGCACGCAAGGTCGAGCAGGACCGGCTGGCTACCGTGGTGGTCGGCGGCGAAGCGGAAAAATAACTGATACTGATGCCAGTATTTTTGAAGCCGGGCGCCAGCCGTTCGGAAGCGGCCGATTTTAAGGCATACTCCCCCTATTTTATTTTCATCGATGAACGGTAAAGCACGCCAGGGCGCGCCTCGCGGCGCTCCGCATCAGGTCCGCATCATCGGTGGCCGCTGGAAGCGCACGCCGCTGGCGGTGGCCGACGCCGCCGGCCTGCGGCCGACGCCGGACCGGGTGCGCGAAACCGTGTTCAACTGGCTCAACCACCTGATCGACGGCGACTGGCAGTCGCTGCGCTGCCTCGACCTGTTCGCCGGCAGCGGCGCGCTCGGCTTCGAAGCCGCCAGCCGTGGCGCGCGCAGCGTCACGCTGGTCGACGACCACCCGGCGGCGCTGCGCCAGCTGCACGCCGCCAGGGACAAGCTGCGCGCCGACGAAGTGAGCATCGTGCGCGGCGACGGCATCCGGCTGGCGCGCAACTGGGCCGCCGAGAGCGGCCCGCAGGCGCCGCGCTTCGAGCTGATCTTCGTCGATCCGCCCTACCAGCGCGGCTTGCTGGAGCAGGCGCTGCCGCTGTGCGCGCGGCTGCTGGCGCCGGGCGGACTGGTCTACGTCGAAGCCGAATACGATCTGGCGGCGCCGCCGGCGACGGACGGCGAGGGCGCCGCGCCCTGGCTGGCGCCGTGGCAAATCGTGCGCGCCGATCGCGCCGGCATGGTCTTCCATCATTTGCTGCAATGCAATAGCACGCCGGGAATTGAGGCATAATCCCCGTTTTACGAGCAAACTCCAGAGGGAGCCGCGATGGTCACAGCCGTATATCCGGGAACATTCGATCCGCTCACGCGCGGTCATGAAGATCTGGTGCGCCGCGCCTCCGGCCTGTTCGACAGCCTGGTGGTCGGCGTCGCCGACAGCCGCAACAAGCGGCCGTTCTTTTCGCTGGACGAGCGCCTGACGATCGCCAACGAAGTGCTCGGCCACTACCCGAACGTCAAGGTCGAAGGTTTTTCCGGCCTGTTGAAGGATTTCGTGCGCCGCCACGACGCCCGCGTGATCGTGCGCGGGCTGCGCGCCGTGTCCGACTTCGAATATGAATTCCAGATGGCCGGCATGAACCGCTACCTGCTGCCGGACGTCGAAACACTGTTCCTGACGCCGTCCGACCAGTACCAGTTCATCTCCGGCACCATCGTGCGTGAAATCGCCACGCTCGGCGGCGACGTGTCCAAGTTCGTGTTCCCGTCGGTCGAAAAGTGGCTGAAGCAGAAGCTGGAGGAAAACGGCGCGCAGGGCGGCTGACGGTTCCGCCGCGCCCGCCAGTGCGGCGGCGCGGCCCGCTTCAGAACGCCAGTTCCAGCGCCACTTCCTGTCCCACCCGCAGGCGCTGTCCGGCGCCGTCGGCGACGATCGCATTCATGCCGAAGGCGATGCCGCCGCCCACCTTCTGATTGACGCGGTAGCTGCGCAGAATGTCGAGCGGATCGGGGCCGACCACGCCGGTGGCCTGATCCACCGACGGAATCGGGCAGCGCGGACAGGGCTTGACCGGCCGGATCAGCGCCGCGCCGATGCGGATCGCCGCCGCGTAATCCTCGTCGAATGCCTCGACGCCATCGATCACCAGACTCGGGCGGAACCGGTCCATCGGTAACGGCGCGCGGCCGGCGGCGCCCATCCTCCCGTTCAGATCGTCCAGCGATGCCTGCGAAATCACCAGCAGCGGAAAGCCATCGGCGAACAGCACCGGCGCCTCGACGCCGCCGGTCCAGTCCAGGCTGGCGATGCGTCGCGCTGCCGGGTGAAAGCGCGCCAGCCGGCACGGCGTGCCGAGCGCGCTGGAAAACCAGTTCGCGGTCGGCTCGTCGCAATCATAGGCATCCACCGTATCCTTCCACACCCGCACGGCAATCGTGCGCGCCCCTTCCGGCGCCGGCCGATCGAGCGGAATATCCAGCCGCGGCATGCCCGGCGCGTACAGTTCCAGCACCTCCCCGCGCAGGCGCGGCACGATGGTCGCCATGCGCGGATGCTCGCGCTGCGTCAGGAAATCACCGTCGCCATCGACCACCATCCATTCGCGGTTGCCGATGCCTCCGCTCACCAGCCCGGCTTCGGTCAGCGTCGCCTCGGACAGCGCGATGCCGGCGCAGGATTTGATCGGGTACAGCGTCAGGGAGGTCAGGGTTGGCATGGCGGCGGCGGGGAAGTGTTGCGCCAGTATGCCATGGGTGAAAGCCCGGCCTGCAAGGTCGTTGCGCGCTCAACGCGCGTCGGATACCTGCTTGCGGCCGCCCGGCCACAGGATGACCAGGTAGAGGACCACGCAAGCCGCGTCGAACAGCGCCACTGCATGCAATCCCCGCAGTTCCGGCAGCCGCCAGTTCAGCACGAGCAGCATGACCAGCCCGGCCTTCGCCACGGCGGCAGCAAAAATGATGGCGCGGCGACCGGCAACATCGCCGGCGGCGTGCATCAGCAATGCGCCGACGCAGAACACCAGCAAGCCCCAGTGACGCACGAACAGCAGGCTGGCGTCGTCCGGCGCTTCGATCCCGAGCAGCCGCAGTCCGGCCACCGGAAGCACGAACAGAACACCGGCAAGCAGGGTGGCTGCGCCGGTCCAGCGCAATATGAATGGGGCGATCCCTTGCATGGCAACTCCTGTGATGTCGAGCGGTTTAGCGGTGGTACCAGGATGCCGGGCCGGGATACTCGGCGCCGGTGTCGGCGCCGACTTCCTGCGCGACCAGCTCGTTGGTGCGCCGTGCCAGCGCCAGCAGCAGGTCGCGATGCGCTTCCGGGTCGGCGGCGAGGTTGACCAGTTCGTCCGGGTCGTCGCGGGTGTCGTACAGCTCCAGCTCGTTGCGGGAAACCAGCGTTTCCCAGGTGTCCGGTCGATGGTGATCGTCCGGGCGGAAATAGCGCGCAAACTTGTAGCGGCCATCGTGGATGCCGCGGAACAGGGCCGGGTGATCCCGGCGCGGGAACATGTGCCCGGTTTCCAGCCCGGCGCGCAGCGCGGTCAACAGCGGGATGCCGGTATTGATTTCAATCGTCGAGCGGGTGAACGCCGGATCGATATACAGCGGCACGCCATAGTTGAACAGCACGCCGCGGCGGTCGCGCTCGGTGCGCGTGGCGGGTTTCGCCACCGCCTCGCCGATGTCCACACCCTTCAGGAACGGGTAGTGCTCCGCCACCGCTTGCGGCGACACGCCGGCGAAGCCGAGCAGCGTCGGAATGAGGTCGATGCATGACGTCAGCGACGCGCTCTGCTGCCCGCCCTTGACATCCGGATGCCGGATGATCAGCGGCACTCGGATGTTTTCCTTGTACATGTGCGGCCCCTTTTGCCGCATCTTGTGCGCACCGGCCATTTCGCCATGGTCGGCGGTATAGATGACGATCGTGTCGTCGGCCAGCCCGCTTTGTTCGAGCGCCCGCAGCACGGTCAGCGCATGGCTGTCCATGTCGCGTATGCAATTGAAGTAATAGCTCTGGTACCCGCGCCACGCGGCTTCGTCGTCGGGATCGATGCGGCCGTACAGCACGTCGCACAGTTCGGCATAGCTGCGCTGCGACCACGGCTTGCGCTGCAGGTCTTCGCGGTAATAGCTGGCCGGAAGATCCAGGTCCCAGTAGCGGTCATAGACGCCGCCGGCTGGCGCCCCGGCCAGTGGCGCCAGCAGATTCCTGAGCAGCCGGGTTTCGTCCTGATCGGCGCCGCTGCTGTAATACATGATGTCGTGGGGATTGACGAAGTTGACCGCCAGGAACCACGGCTGCTCGCCGCGCAGCGCCTTGCCTCTGGTATGCAGCCATTGCGCGGCCTGGCTGGCGATCTGCGCATCGTAGCGGTACCCGGTCCAGGTGGCGCCATGCGGATCGCCGTCGATATTGAAGTCGGAAAAACCGTATGGCTCCAGCAGGTGTTCCGAATTCGGATACTCGCCATAGACCAGGCCCGGATCATGGTCGATCCGGCTCAGATGCCACTTGCCCTTGTACGCGGTGTAGAAGCCCTGCGCGCGCAGCAGATGCCCGACGCTGGGCAGACCGGACGGCAGCTCGGGATAGATCGGCGGCGCGCCGATGTTGGCCGTCATCCGGGTGTGCTGTGTATGCTGGCCGAAATAAATCGTCGAGCGCGACGGCGAGCACGGCGTGGTGTGCGCATGATGCTGATTGAAGCCGGTGCCGGTCTCCAGCAGCAGTTCATGCGCCCGCAGGCCAAGACCGGCCGGCAGATCGGACCAGCCGCGCTCCTGGTCCGACATGATCAGCAGAATGTTCGGCCGCCGGCTGCGGCGTGCCGCGTCCGATACGGCGGCGGCAACCTTCGGCGCCCGGTACTTGCGCTGCTTCTTCGCGGTCAACGTCCCGGTGACGGCTCCTACCCCAAGTGCCGCGAAGGCGCCGAGCATCTGGCGCCGACTTGGTCCCGACGATCTCATCCCTGTTTCCTTGTTCTGCTGTCAACTGCAGAGCAGCAAGCTGACGTGATTCACCGCATGCATTTTATTGGCTGTTGCGATCGGGCGTACGAACCGGGTGAGATGGGCGGCGGAAAACTCCAGCATGTGGTTTTGCCGGCGGGGATATGTCGCCTGGCACAAGGCCGGATAAACGATGGACGATCTGATCTATACAGATCTTGAGCAGGTTACCGATGTCCACGTGCGCATGAGCCTTCAGTTACAGGCCGCCTTCGGATTGCGCCGGGAGGAACCGATCAAATTCCAGCCCAGCTATGCGGATCGAGGCGATCACATCGCCCTCAGAGGATCGTGGACGAAGGGTGGCCAGGAGCGAACTGTGCCCATCACCACGACAGAGCAACGCGACGTGCTCCAGGCAGCACACCACCTGGCAGGCACAGGATCACTGATCCTGGCACACAAAACCTTCATCCAGCAAGGACACGTCTACGATGGGCAGTGCAAGACAGCGGGGATGAGCCATATGCATGGACTACGCCATCAGTATGCGCAAAGCCGTTATGAGATTCTGACGGGGGGCGGCACCTGCAGCGGGTGGGTCACCCGTCAGGACGCTGAGCGATACACAGCAAACCCGAGATACCGCAGCACGGCAAATCATTAGCCGAGAGCTTGGACACGAACGGCTGCAAGTTACGGCTGTTTATCTCGGAAGATAAACAGCTTGGCATCCGCTACTTCACCACCTCCATCAGCTTGCCGAAACTGTCCACCACGTCGTACTTGACGTTCTCCGGGGCGTAGCGGCTGTTCATTTCATCGAAAAACTTGCGGGCGCACTTGATCTTGGTTTTCTCTATTTCGCGCAGTTCCATGGACGACATGGAGCCTTTGGTTTCGGCAACGAAGTAGATGTGCTTGACCGTGCCTTCCTTGAAGCTGATCGCCCAGTCCGGGTTGTAGTCACCCACGGGCGTGGGAATCAGGAAACCGCGTGGTAACTTGGCATAGACCACCACCTCATTGGCCGTATCTAGTTCTTGCACGAACTCCCGCTCGACCTTGGAATCGGTCACTACATAGTCGTAGATATGCCGCTGGAGCTTGTCGCCAGCATTGCTGAAATCTTGCTTGGATTGCCCAGCGGTGAAAATATCGAGGTCGAACTTGTCCTCGACTGGATCATAGGCCAGATGCTCGATGATGACCGTGGCTTTCTGTTCGTTGATGAGTCGTGTAGCCTCGGCGATGAAACTTTCCGGGTTGGTCTTGAACTGCGCAAAAACCGCGACGTTAATACCCTTGAGGATTTCCGCCACCGTGCGGCGAGTCAATTGAGTACCCTCGGCCAGCTTGCCGATCAGGTCGTACTTGACCGCTGAATGAATCGACTGCCTGTTGTATTCGGTCTTGGTTTGAGAAATCTTGAAACCATCTCCACGCTTCAGCGCCTCGTCAGTCACCTGATCGGTCTGTTCGCCAGCCTGGATGGTGTATTGCAGCGGGGTCACGCGCAGGGCCGCGTCCAGTTCCTTGACCGCCTTTTGCACCAATTCGTCCGAGTCGAAATCGACACTGTAGGCCGCCTTGCGGTTGATGCGGTTCCACAGCGCCTTGAACTCCTGCTTGTCGAAATTGGCGTTGAGCGGATTCTTCTTGGGTTTGCGGTCGTCGCCGATGTCGGGCAACTGGCTTTCGCTGAAGACGCTATCCACAAGCGTGAATACCTGGTCGCCCAGGGGTGCGAGTTCATCCGGCAGTGCAGCCAGTGTGCTGTCCTTCTTGGCCTGATGGTATTTTTCGGTGATGTTGCGTTTTTTATCGACGTAGCCGTTTTGAATCAGGTAGAACTCGATGTCGGTCGCCTGATCTTCTGTGACGGCCACCGAGCCGGTGGCCGTGGTCACCATCTTGCCAGTAAAGAAAGCCTTGTCCGCCACGCGCGGCCGTGCCGACAGCGAATCGCTGATGTCCTTTTGCAGCGCGGCAACGAAGTCCTTGTAGCTCTCGCTGGCCACCACCGTCAGCACGTTTACATCGTGCACGATGGCCGGATGATCCATGCGGTCGCCATTCTGGTCGACCGACAGCCGCAAGCCACGTCCCACCTCCTGACGGCGGGAAATGGTGTTGTCGCTATGCTTGAGCGCGCAGATGACGAACACGTTCGGATTGTCCCAGCCTTCGCGCAAGGCCGAGTGCGAAAAAATGAAGCGTACCGGCTCGGCGAGCGACAGCAAACGCTCCTTGTCCTTCAGGATCAGGTCGTAGGCATCCACGTCGTCGGACAGCCCCGCGTTCTCGCCGCGCGCGGCAACCGACGAATCCACCTGTCGCTTGCTTTTCTTGTCGATGGAGAAGTAGCCGCTGTGGGTTTTATCGGCTGGAATCCCTTTCAGGTACTTGACGTAGGCCGTCTCGTCCAGGTCGAGCACCTCGTTCAGGTACTGCGTATATTCCTCTTCAAAGATGCGGGCGTATTCACCCTTTTCGTCCGCCTGCCCGTAGTCGCGGTACTTGGCCACCTCGTCGATGAAGAACAGGGTCAGCACCTTCACGCCCTGCTGGAACAGCGCCTGCTCCTTGTCGAAGTGCGCCCTGATCGCCTCACGAATCTGGATGCAGCGCAACGCCGCCTCGGTCACGTCGCCGGTGGCGTCGCCCACCGTCAGCTCCACGCCATTGGTAAAGCTCAGGGTGTCGGTATTGGCGTTGATATCCGCGACGACGTAGCCGTCGCGGTACTGATCCAGCCCATTGGACAGATCGAACAGGTTGTCGCCTTTGCCAAGCTTGCGCACGATGCGCTTGATGTCGCCATTGGCGAGCTTTTGCTCCAACTCTACGCGCGCCTCGGGCGGCTTCTTGCTCGAAATTTCGATGGATTGCAGGTACAGATAGCCAGCCGTGCCCGCCAGCGCCTTCACCGCGATGCCGCGTACGGCGATCTTCTTCACCAGCTTCTGGTTGTAGGCATCCAGCGCATCCAGCCGGTAAATCTTGTTGTGAGTGGTCTTGTGAGTGGCGGAGTAGCGCAGCAATGCCAGCGCCTTGAAATTGACCAGCGAATCCAGCGTCTTGCCACCCTCCATCTTCTGCGGCTCATCCAGAATCAGCACGGGGCGGTTGGCGCTGATGACATCAATCGGTTTGCGCGACTGGAAATCGTCCAACGCCTCATAGATACGGCGGTTGTCCTTGCCGGTGGCATTGAATGCCTGCACGTTGATCACCATCACATTGATGCCCGCATCCGACGAGAAACTCTCCAGGTGGTGCAGTTGTTTGGAGTTGTAGATGAAGAAGCGTGCCTTCTTCTGGTACGTCTCCAGAAAATGCTCGGCGGTGATGTCCAGCGACTTGGCCACGCCTTCACGGATGGCGATGCTGGGCACCACGATGATGAACTTGCTCCAGCCGTACTGCTTGTTCAGCTCGAAGATGGTCTTGATGTAGCAATAGGTTTTTCCCGTGCCGGTTTCCATCTCGATGTCGAGGTTGACGTTGGCTACCCTGGTCTTGACCAGTGCATCCGACAGCGGCAGATTCTGCGCCCGCTGCACGGCGTGGATGTTGTCCAGCAGAGTCAGCTCCGACAGGGTGAGGTCGGCGTTGCGGAAAGCCGCCTCCTGCTCTGCTGCCGCCTCTGGCGCGGCCTCCAGCGCCAGTGCCGCCTGTGGGCTGGCCGGTGCCGCCTTGCGGGTGCCGGGATCAAGGCGGTAGCGAATGCCGCCGTGCTGCGGCGCCTGCCCCTTGAAGCAGTCCACCACCGCCTGCACGGCGGCGGTCTGGTAGGCCTGGGTTTTGAACTTCAGCTTCATGCCTTACTGCCTTTCAGTTCTTCTTCAATATCTTCAATGCTCGGTAAGCTGCTTTGCAGGGTTTGCGGCAAGGCTCGGGTCAGTTCAAAACCAGATACCCCGATGGGCTTGGTCATGTCTCGCAACGCGTATTCGGCCAGCACGCGGTCTGGCTGCTGGCACAGAATCAGGCCAATCGTCTGGCCATCGGTTTCGTGACGCAGCACGTCATCTACCACGCTGCAATAAAAATTCACCTTTCCAGCGTATTCAGGCTTGAAGTCTCCGCGCTTGAGTTCAATCACCACATAGCGACGCAGCTTCAAGTGATAGAACAGCAGATCAACGTAGAAATCCTTGTTGCTCACTTCCAGGTGATATTGACGCCCCACGAAGGCGAAGCCTTGCCCCAGCTCCAACAGAAATTTCTCCAGATGGGTGACCAGCTCGGTTTCCAGCTCGCGCTCGTGGAAATCGGAATGCAGGGTGAGAAAGTCGAACAGATAAGGGTCCTTCAGCGCTTTCCGCGCCAAGTCCGACTCGGGGGGCGGCAGCATTCTGGCGAAATTGGTCACCGAGTGACCGAAGCGCTCATGGGCCGCTGTCTCGATCTGCATCAGCAGCACATTGCGGCTCCAGCCATGCTCGACAGCCGCCCGCATGTACCAGCTTCGCGTGGGCAAGTCCTTGACCTTGGCCATCAGCTCTGCGTGGTGCCCCCACGGCACGGCGCACAACAGCTCAGCGGGGAAAAGTGCCACAGACTGTGGCATTTCCAAATCCGTCGCCGGATCCTCCATTTGTGCCACAGGCCGTGGCACAAAACCCGAATGCGGGTACTCTCGATAAAACGCCAGCATCCGCTTGATGTTGCGCTCGGAAAACCCCTTCTCCTCCGGTAACTCGTTGTGCAGGTCCCCGGCCAGGGCCGGGATCACGCCCGCCCCCCAACCTTCCTGCTGCTGGCGCGCCTCGATCAAGGCACCAATCTCCCAGTAAAGCCGGATCAGTTCAGCGTTGACAGCCATCACCGCCCGCGCCTGCGCATGGCGAATCCGTTGCTTGATGTCTTTCAGCACCTGCCGGTAGGCGGCAGCGTCCGTGAGCTTTGCCATAGACAACCTCAAAGGCTCTTCACTTCGGTTCCGGGCGACTTCAGCTTGAAGATCTGCTCCACGTTGATCTTGACTGCGCTGTTCTTGAACCCCGCATCGCGGAACACCACGCGCAGCGGCTGGTACTCGGCCAGCTCCTTGACGAAGGATTCGTCCACGCCGCCATGCGCGTCGAAGCAGGCAGCCAGCGCGTTGCCGTCCACGAAGAACACGTCCTTGCCCTGAATGACCTTCTTCCCGATGGGCAGGGCAAGATCAACGCCCCAGTCCAGCATCACCTGAAACAGCAGGTCTTCCGCTGTACGGTCGGGCTTGATGTTGTCCACGAACAGGTCGAGGTTGGCCTTGTCCAGCGCATCAGGGGTGTAGTAGGTGTCAGCCATATTGGAGGAATCCACCTTCAACACGCGAAAGCCGACATCGAGTGAAATATTTTTCGGGGATGAGGAACTTTCCGGTGAGACCGCGGCCAATCGCTGCTCGCTGCTCGCTGCTCGCTGCTCGCTGCTCGCTGCTCGCTGCTCGCTGCTCGCTGCTCGCTGCTCGCTGCTCGCTGCTCGCTGCTCGCTGCTCGCTGCTCGCTGCTTATGCGTTGCCCGACGCGGCGGATGCGCTCTTTGCCGATCTCTGCGATCGTCGAAAAACCAGCCTTCGCTGCCTCTGAATCTGGATCGCATGGCTGCGGAAGCTGAACTACGATGAAGCGAAATGCAGTCCTCTGACTAGCATTCTTTTTCAACACCGCTTGCGCGAACGAACAAGAGCCAGCAAAGAAGTCCAAAACAAGTCCGTCCGTTCCGCAGTAGCCAAGGAATTCCTCCAGTAGCTCGCTAGGCTTAGGAAACGTGAATACCTTTCCGTTCCCAAAGATTTCCTCGATCTCCGCAGTTCCGCGCTGGGTGTAAGGACCGTCAAGTACCGTGTATGGCTTGGCTCCTCGGATTTCACCGTTTTCGTCCTTCAAATATTGCTTGTAGTCTACAGTCCAGCGATCGGCCTTCTTCGTGAACACGAGTTCATCCTTTGCGAGTGCCTGCATGGTGCGCTCCTTTGACCACTGCCACTGCTTTTCGGGCCAGACCTCCTCCGCATCTTTCGGAATCGCATACCGTAAATTCGGTCGCTCATCCATCGAATTTGTGGCAAGAGGCTGCTTCCGATAAGGACCTCGAATGGGGAATTTGTCATCTTTGTACTTGTAATAGCGCAAGACCTCGTTGTTCGGTGGTAGTGCAAGGAATCCGACCGCTTCCTTGTTCTTGGCATAGACAATGACGTATTCATGCAATCGGACAACATGCTTTGATTTTGCGCCTCCACCGTAAGATTTTTTCCATACAATCTGCGCCATGAAGTTTTCTTCTCCGAGCACCTCGCTACAGATCGCACGAAGATTGGCGACCTCGCCATCGTCGATGCTTACGAAGATTAGGCCATCTTCACGCAGTAAGGTTCGGGCAAGTCGAAGCCTTGCATAGACCATAGAGACCCAGTCCGAATGAAATCGGCCGTTGGACTCAGTGTTGACCGAAAGCCGAAATCCATCCGCTGTGCGTTGATTCGATTGCTGCAGGTAGGCTTCCGTACCCAAAGCAAAGTCATCTTCGTAGATGAAGTCGTTCCCCGTGTTGTACGGCGGATCGATATAAATCATCTTCACCTTCCCCAGATACGTCTCCTGCAACAGCTTCAACGCATCTAGGTTGTCGCCTTCGATAAACAGGTTCTTTGTCGCATCGAAGTCCACGCTCTCTTCACGGCAAGGCCGCAGCGTCTTGGCAATCGGCGCATTGGCCGTCAGCAGCGCCTCGCGCTTGCCCGGCCAATTCAGGTGATAGCGTTCCTGCGGGCCTTCGACGATGGAGCCGGACAGCTCCTGCCTGAGCTGGTCGAAATCCACCGCCAGCTTCACGCTGCCGTCTTCGCCCTTGGCTTCCGTTACGCATCCCGGAAACAGCTCGCGGATGCGCGCGATGTTGTCCGCAGTCAGATTGGGGGAGTGCATTTTTAGTTTGTCCATCTTGCGATTTCCGTAATGCGTCACTCGTCGGAAGAAGCCTGATTCTTGAGTTCGGCAAACTTGGCCTTCATCGTCGGGTTGCCGCGTGTCAGCTTCTTGATCGTCACGTCCTGCGCCTTGTCGTTGGCCAGTCGCAGGTTGCGGTCAGCGCCCAGCAAGGCATCTCTTGTTTTTTGCAGGTGATCTATCGATTTGTCGATTTCATCGATCGCCGTTTGGAAACGGCGCGAAGCCAAATCGTAGTTCTTGCCAAATGCCTCTTTGAAGGTCTCCAGCTGGTTTTCAAAGTTGGTGATGTCTACGTTCTGTGACTTCACCAGAGCCAGCTCGCTCTTGTACTGGAGTGCGTTCAGAGCCGCATTGCGCAGCAGCGTGATGATGGGAATGAAGAACTGGGGCCGCACGACATACATCTTGGGGTAACGATAGGACACGTCGACGATGCCGGAGTTGTAAAGCTCGTTGTCCGTTTCCAGAAGAGACACCAGCACGGCGTATTCGCAGCCCTTTTCGGTGCGATCCTTGTCAAGCTCTTTCAGGAAGTCGTCGTTCTTCTTTTTGGTGGCCGTCTCGTCACTCTCGTTCTTCATCTCGAACATGATGGAGACGATCTCGGTGCCACCCTCATCCAGGTCGCGGAAAACGTAGTCGCCTTTGCTGCCCCTGCGGGCATCGTTGTCTTTCTCGAAGTAGGCTTTGGGGAATGCTGTCGCCCGGATGCGGTTGAATTCAATTTCGCAGTGTTGTTCCAGCGTCTCGCCGACCATCTTTGTCGAGAGCCGGGCCTTCATGTCCCTAAGACGCTCGATGGTGTCTTCACGATCTTTGATTTGCGTCTCGTACTTTTCCTTCAAGGATTTTTCGGCAAGATTCTTTTCCAGCTCGATTCGCTGCAAGCCGTTCTTCAGTTCGTCGCGCTCTTTTTCAACCGCGCTAACGGCTTCAGTGACGGCGAGCTTCTGCTCAAATTTGCTGGCGTCCAGTTTCGATTTCAGTTCTTGTATTTCCGCTTCTCTTGCTGCCGCTGTTTTCTGCAATTCACTGGCAAGCCTTGCATCTGCCAATGTTGACTCGGTTTGCTTGTCACGCTGCGCTTGAGCCAAATCGCTGGCCAGCGCGTCACGCTCTTTTTCCACTGCGCGCAGGGCTTCGGCGACAGCGAGCTTGCGCTCCCCCTCGGCGGCATCGAGTCTGGCCTTCAGTTCCTGGAGTTCAGCGTCTTTCGCAGACGCAGCCTGCTGCAACTCGTTGGTGATCCTGGCCTGGGCAAGCTCAATCGCATTGCGCTTGTCCTGTTCGGCCAGCTCCAGGCGCTCATGCAACTGCTTTTCAAAATCGCTGTCGCGCACTTGCTTGAGTATGTCCGCGTATCCTGCCTCATCGATCTTGAATGCTTTCCCGCAGTGGGGGCAGATGATGTCGTGCATGATCATTCTCCTTTCCCTTTGACCAGAATTTGTAGGAGCATTTTGGGAACTCCACCTTCCGCCCTGAGCGTCGCTGTGCGGTACCAGCCCCGTTTGGTCCGATGAAGGCCGTGGGGAGGGGGGGATGAAATCCAGTTCGTCGATTTTTCCGGTTCGGCTTTCAAGGCATCGTACATACATTGAAAAGTGCGAGGCCGCGAGGCGTTCCCGATTGGCGTAGCGGCCCACAGAATAGTCGAAGTAGCAGAGCGGCAACAAGGCCGGCGCGCATGACAGGCCGCCAGCGTCTGCCGGGGCATGCCAGGGAAGCCGTGCATCGCCAGTCGTTCAGGCCATATCCGCCTGCGCATCGGCTGCTATCCGGTGATGAACGAAAAAGCCCAGAAATCCTGCGATTTACTGGGCTTGTTGGTACTGCTCGGACGGGATTGACGGATCAGACGTTGAACAGGAAATTCAACACATCCCCATCCTTCACCACATACTCCTTGCCTTCCGCGCGCATCTTGCCGGCTTCCTTCGCGCCCTGTTCGCCCTTGTGGGCGATGAAGTCGTCGTAGGAGATGGTCTGGGCGCGGATGAAGCCGCGCTCGAAGTCGGTGTGGATCACGCCGGCGGCTTGCGGGGCGGTGTCGCCGATGTGGATGGTCCAGGCGCGCACTTCCTTGACGCCGGCGGTGAAGTAGGTCTGCAGGCCGAGCAGTTTGTAGCCGGCGCGGATCAGGCGGTCGAGGCCGGGTTCTTCCATGCCCATGTCGGCCAGGAAGTCGTGCTTGTCGGCTTCGTCGAGGTCGGCGATTTCGGCTTCGATGGCGGCGCAGATGGCGACGATCGGCGCGTTCTGGGTGTTGGCGTATTCGGTCAGCTGGTCGAGCAGCGGGTTGTTGGTGAAGCCGTCGTCGGCGACGTTGGCGACGTACATCGCCGGCTTGGCGGTGATCAGGCACAGCGGCTTGATCAGCGCCAGGTCTTCGGCGTCCAGGCCGAGCGCGCGCACCGGCCGCGCTTCGTTGAGGTTTTCCTGGATGCGTTCCAGGAGCGTCACCAGCCGCGCCGCGTCCTTGTCGCCGGAGCGCGCCTTCTTGATTTCGCGCTGGATGGTCTTGTCGACGGTGGTCAGGTCGGCCAGCGCCAGTTCGGTCTGGATCACCGCGATGTCGTCGAGCGGGCTGACGCGGCCGGCGACGTGGACCACGTTCGGGTCTTCGAAGCAGCGCACGACGTTGACGATGGCGTCGGTTTCGCGGATGTGCGCGAGGAACTGGTTGCCCAGTCCTTCGCCCTTGGAGGCGCCGGCCACCAGCCCGGCGATGTCGACGAATTCGACCACCGCCGGCACGATGCGCTCGGGCTTGACCACTTCGGCCAGCGCCTTCAGGCGCGGGTCCGGCACTTCGACCACGCCGACGTTCGGTTCGATGGTGCAGAACGGGTAGTTCTCGGCGGCGATGCCGGCCTTGGTCAGGGCGTTGAACAGGGTGGATTTGCCGACGTTAGGCAGGCCGACGATGCCGCATTTGAGGCTCATGATGGTGTGTCGCAGGAGGTGGGATCAACCCGCTATTCTACCGTAGCGGGCTAGGCGCTCAGAGCGGTTGCACCAGCGCGGGGTCGGGGCGGGCGGCGAAGGCGGCCAGCGCGTCGCGCAGCCGTTCGCCTTCGGCCATCGCTTGCTGCCAGGCGCGGCGGCGGGCGTCGTGGTCGAGTCCGTAGTGGTGGAAATCCTTGCGGTCCGGCAGCCGTCCGCGCGGCAGCGTGCGCAGGAATTCCGGCGACGGCGAGATCAGGATCACGTTGTCCAGCCAGCCGCGGTTGCGGCCGCGATGCGCGCGCCGCCACGGCAGCGCCTTGTCGAGCCAGCCGGGCACGATCTCGGGGCCGAAGTGCGGGTACAGCACCAGCGCGCCGTTTGCTTCGGTATGAATGCGGGAATAGGGCAGCGCCAGGTGGTAGTCGATCAGGCCGCCGTCCCAGTAGGTGCCGGCCGGCGCGCCGGGAATGGCGCGCACCGGCGCCATCGTGAACGGCAGCGTGCCGGAAGCCAGCAGCGCGGCGCCGAGGTTGGCGGCGGACAGCGGCGCGAACTGGGTGTGGAAGGCGTCGAATTTTTCGCGCAGCCAGGGCAGTGCGTCGCGCTGGTCGCCGATCACCACCCGCGCCAGATGCGGCGCCAGTTGCGCGCGCGCCGCCAGGTTGCCGAGCGTGGCCAGGCCGAAGCCGGCGCCGATCGCCGCATTGCCGGCCGGCGCGTGCAGCAGGCGGCGGCCGCGCGCGGTCAGCACCTGCAGCTGGTAGTGCGGGTGCTGGGTGATTTCGGTTTCGTGGCCGCCAATCATGCCGGCCAGCATCTGCTCGCAGGTGTCGGTGACGAAGCGCGCCGACGGTTTCGGCGGATAGCGCTGTTCGCTGTACAGGTCGCCCAGGCGCTGGAAGGCGGCGGCCGGATCGGCGCAGCAGGCGGCGGCCATGCGCCAGGCGCCGATCGAAGCGCCGATCAGCGTGCGCGGGCGCGGCGCCGCCGGCAGCCATGCGCCGAACAGCCATTGGTCCAGCTTCTGGAAGATCAGGCCCTTCGGCCCGCCGGCGGCGGCCGGGATGACGGCGATGTCCTGCGCCCGCAGGCCGTGCTGGCGCAGGCGCGCCAGCGCCGCCGGGCCGGCCTGGATGGTCAGCGCGTTGATTCCGGTGGCGCTCATTTGACGCTCATTTAGCGGTATGCAACTGCATCATCGCCGCCTCGAACTGGCCGGCGCACAGCAGCGGCACCACTTGCAGGCTGCGGGCGATCGCTTCGTCGATCAGGGCCTGCTCCTCCTTGCGCGGCCGGTGCAGCACGTAATCGACCACCGCCTGCTGCAGCCCGAGCGCGCGCGGGTGGCCGACGCCGAGCCGCAGCCGCCAGTAATCCTGGGTGCCGAGCGCGGCGCTGATGTCCTTCAGGCCGTTGTGGCCGCCGGAGGACCCGCCCTTCTTGATCCTGGCGGCGCCGGGCGGCAGGTCCAGTTCGTCATGCACCACCAGGATTTCCTCGGCGGCGATCTTGTAGAAGCGCGCCAGCGCGCCGACCGACTGGCCGGAGCGGTTCATGAAGGTCTGCGGTTCCAGCAGCCAGACTTCCTGTCCGCTGATCGTGGTCTTGCGCAGCAGCGCGTTGAAGCGCGTCTCGCGCGTCAGCGGCACGCCGGCCAGGTTATCGACCAGCCAGAAGCCGGCGTTGTGCCGGGTCTGCTCGTATTCCGGGCCGGGATTGCCGAGTCCGGCGATGAGGCGGATGGACATGGTGTCGGAAAAGGAAGGATCGGAAATGCGCGGCGTCGTGAACAGGCTGCCGGCGCCTGGAGTTTATTATACTAGGGGCCAGTATTTTTTGATCCTGGCGGCTGGCGCCCGGATCAGGCCGATTTTTCGGCATACTCCCCCTGTCAATGAAAAAGCCCGCTGATTGCGCAGCGGGCTTCGGAGTGCGCGGCGGCGCTGGCCGCCCGCAGCTTACTTCTTTTCTTCGTCAGCGGCTGCCGCGGCGTCGGCTTCGACCTTGCCGCCGGCCGGGACCGAGGCGGTGGCGACGGTCTGGTCGTCTTCACCGGCGCGGATCACGGCGGAAACGCCAGCCGGCAGTTTCAGCGACGACAGGTGGATCGAGTGGCCGACTTCCAGGCCGCTCAGATCGACTTCGATGAATTCCGGCAGATCCTTCGGCAGGCACGACACTTCCAGATCGACCAGCACGTGGTTGATGATGCCGCCCGACAGCTTGACCGCCGGCGAGATGTCGGCCTTGACGAAGTGCAGCGGCACCTTGACGGTGATCTTCTGGCTGGCGTCGACGCGCTGGAAGTCGATGTGCATCACCAGCTGCTTGTAGGCGTGCATCTGGAAGTCGCGCAGCAGCACCTGTTCGGTCTTGCCGTCGATTTCCAGGTCGAGGATGGACGAGTGGATCGCTTCCTTTTTCAGCGCGTGGTACAGCGCGTTGTGGTCCAGCGCGATCGCCACCGGATCGGCGGTGCCGCCGTAGACGATGCCCGGCGTCTGACCCGCATTGCGCAGGCGGCGGCTCGCTCCGGACCCCTGCTCCTTGCGTGGGAATGCAACGATTTTCATGTTCAAGCTCCAGTTGTGCGGGGCGCTGCCCCGCGATGAAAATCCCCCGCGACCAGGGGATTCAAAAAACCGCTCGGGTGAGCGGGTGTTCTTTTTTCGGTGTGCGGGTTTGGTGGTCCGCAAACTTTAAAACCTGTCGTTCCGGCGCAGGCGGGAATGCATGCATTCCCCCCAGTGTCGTTGGTGGTTGCTCAACCGGTCCTTCTGCGGGAGCTAACCTTGCTCGACCTTTGTTTCTGATTTGTTGGGGACAGAGTACCGCTTCGCTTAACTCTGTCCCCAATTGAATCAATCGGCAAACAGCATCATCACCGAATCCCCCTTGCTGATCCGCTTGAACGTCTCGGCCAGCAGCTTGGCGCAGGACAGCTGGCGGATCTTGTCGCTGGCGCGCGCTTCGGCGGTCAGCGGGATGGTGTCGGTGACCACCAGTTCGTCCAGCGGCGAGTTGGCGATGCGTTCCAGCGCCGGGCCGGACAGCACCGGGTGGGTACAGTAGGCGATCACCTTCTTGGCGCCGCGTTCCTTCAGCACTTCGGCGGCCTTGGTCAGCGTGCCGGCGGTATCGACCATGTCGTCCATGATCACGCAGTTGCGGCCTTCGACTTCGCCGATGATGTTCATCACTTCCGACACGTTGGCCTTCGGCCGCCGCTTGTCGATGATCGCCAGGTCGCAGTCGAGCCGCTTGGCCAGCGCGCGCGCGCGCACCACACCGCCGACGTCGGGCGACACCACCAGCAGGTTGTCGTGGTGCTTGCTGACCAGGTCTTCGAGCAGGATCGGCGAGGCGTAGATATTGTCGACCGGGATGTCGAAGAAGCCCTGAATCTGGTCGGCGTGCAGGTCCATGATCATCACGCGGTCGACGCCGGCTTCCTGCAGCATGTTGGCGACCACCTTGGCCGAGATTGCCACGCGCGCCGAGCGCGGCCGGCGGTCCTGGCGGGCGTAGCCGTAGTACGGAATCGCGGCGGTGATGCGGCCGGCCGAGGCGCGCTTCAGCGCATCGACCATCAGCATGATTTCCATCAGGTTGTCGTTGGTCGGCGCGCAGGTCGATTGCAGCACGAACACGTCCTTGCCGCGCACGTTCTCGTTGATCTCGACCATCACTTCGCCGTCCGAGAACTTCGACACCACCGCCTTGCCGAGCGGAATGCCGAGGTGCTTGACCACTCCCGCCGCCAGATCCGGATTGGCGTTGCCGGTAAACACCATCAGATTTTCGATAGACATGGGAAGGTCCTGGATAGGGTGTTGGGGGAGAGGGAAGCGGGCGGGCGTGAACGTTCCGGGAGCTTCCCAGCCGTGATGTCGTGTGTGTGCGAGGTCTTTGCTTCGTGTGGCGGGCGCCGCGAACCGCAAGGGTGGGCGCCGCCGTGCATTCAATGGCAGGGGAACAAGGATTCGAACCTTGGAATGCTGGAATCAAAATCCAGTGCCTTAACCAGCTTGGCGATTCCCCTACACAACCGCTTGTCCGGCGCTGGCTCATCGCCGGACCAAATTCTTCAATTCCGTTGCTTGCCGTCGTCGACCAGGTCGGCCAGCGGGTGGCGCCGCAGCGCCTTCGCCTGCCAGGCCCGCCAGCGCGGCGGCACCTGCCGCAGCACCCGGGCCGCCTCGGCTTCATCGTCGAAGGGGCAGAACACGCAGGCGCCGGAGCCGGTCATCCGCGCGTTTCCGTGGGCCGACAGCCACTCGATGGCGTCGGCGACCGCCGGAAATCTGCTGGCGGCGACCGCTTGCAGGTCGTTTCTCTGGAAGCCTTCCGGGTTCCCAGAAAAGTCCGACATTTTGACGGGTTTCGAATTTCGTGTCAATTCGGGCGCCCCGAAGATGGCGGCGGTCGGCACCATCACGCCGGGCTCGATGACGACGAACCAGCGTTCCGGCGTCGCCAGCGGCCGCAGCGCTTCGCCGACGCCTTCGGCGAAGGCATTGGCGCCGAACAGGAAGAACGGCACGTCGGCGCCGAGTTGCAGGCCGAGCGCCATCAGCTCGGCGCGGTTGAAGCCGGTCTGCCACAGATGGTTCAGCGCGATCAGCGTGGTGGCGGCGTCGGACGAGCCGCCGCCCAGCCCGCCGCCCTGCGGCAGCCGCTTGTCGAGCGCGATGTCGGCGCCGCCGGCGGCACGTCCGGCGCGCGCGGCGGCGTCCTGCAGCAGCCGGGCGGCGCGCACGCACAGGTCGGCTGCGGCCGGCACGCCGGGCAGTTCGGTGACGCGGCGGATGGCGCCGTCGGCGCGGGTTTCGAAGTGCAGCAGATCGCCGTGGTCGATCAGCTGGAACGCGGTCTGCAGCAGGTGGTAGCCGTCGGCGCGGCGGCCGGTCACGTGCAGGAACAGGTTCAGCTTGGCCGGAGCCGGGCAGTCGGCGAGCGCGCGCGGCATCGGATCAGCGCGGCTGCCAGCTGTCGAGCACGATGCGGATCGCCACCGTGCCGGCGCCGTCGGTCTGGCGTTCGAGGTCGATGCGCTTCGGGTAGGGCTCGGTGCCGTCGCTCTGCCAGCTGTCGTAGCGGATGCGCCAGCCGTCGTCAGTCAGCGCGGTGTCGTCGCGCGCCGGCAGCGGCCGGGCGGCGCCGGTGAAGCCTTGCAGCCAGCGGCGCAGGCCGGCCACCGGCAGCGGCCAGCCGAGCGCCTGCTCGGCCAGCGTATCGACGTTGGCGGCGCTGCGGGGCGGCTGGCCGGCCTGGGTCAGCGTCGCCGCCTGCGGCGTCACGGCGATTGCGGCGACGGTCTGACCGAGTGGCGAGCGCAGCACCACCTCGGTGCTGCCGGCGTCCTGGCGCCAGCCGAAGCTGCCGTGAACCGCCTGGTCGCGGCCGTTCTGCTGGTACAGCACCGACAGCCGGCCGCCGAGGTCGATCGCTTCATGGTACTGGCGCGCGGCGGTGGCGATGGCCGGCGCCGGCGCGCTCGGCGCCAGCGCGGCGCAGCCGCCCAGCAGCAGCGGCAGCGCCAGCAGCGCGCCCGAGCATTTTTTAAAAAAGGGGGAGTATGCCTTAAAATCGACCTGTTCCGAGCGACTGGCGCCCGGCTTGAAAAATGCTCCCGGCAGTATGTGAATATGCCGGGGGTTTTCGGCGGATCGGATCATGCGTTACAGCTGTACCTGCAGCCGCGTCAGCGTGCTGCGCAGCGCATCGTTTTTCGGGTCCTTGCTGCGCGCCTCGCGCCACAGTTTCTGCGCCGCTTCGCGCTGGCCGCGTACCCACAGCACTTCGCCGAGGTGGACGCCGATCTCGGTATCCGGCTGCAGCGCGTAGGCGCGCCGCAGGTATTCCTCGGCCTCGCCGAGCTTGCCGAGCCGGTACTGCACCCAGCCCATGCTGTCGAGGATGAACGGGTCTTCCGGCGCCAGTTCGAGCGCCTTCTGGATCAGCTCCTGCGCTTCCGGCAGCCGCAGGTTGCGGTCGGCCAGCGAATAGCCGAGCGCGTTGTAGGCATGCTGGTTCTTCGGCGCCAGCCGCATCACGCGGCGCAGCGCGCTTTCCATCACGTCCAGCCGGTCGAGCTTTTCGGCCGCCATCGCATAGTCGTACAGCAGATCGGTGTTGTCCGGGAACTGCCGCAGCGCCTGCTGCAGCACGCCGAAGGCCTGCTGGTTCTGGCCGGCGTCGCGCAGCAGTTGCGCATCGGCCTGGATCACCTGCAGCTGCTCGCGTTCGCCTTCGGTCGGCACTTCGGCCAGCATGCGGCGCGCTTGATCCAGCTGGCCGCGCCCCGCCACCAGCTGGGCGCGGCGGATCTGCGCGCCGATGTAGGCCGGGCCGGGTTCGACCTGCGCCAGCCATTTCAGCGCGGCGTCGGTGTCCTTGCGCTCCTGCGCGATCTGCGACAGCAGCAGCAGCGCCTGGGTCGGATCGCGCCCTTCGTCCGGCTTGCTGCCGAGGATCCGGATGTAGGAAGTCAGATAGCCTTCGGCCTCCGGGTAGTCGTCGGTCTGCGCCGACAGGATGCCGAGCGCGAACAGCGTCGACAGGTCCTGCGGATCGGATTTCAGCAGCGTCTCGAACTCGGCGCGCGCGCGCCGGTACTGCTTCTGTTCGGTCAGCAGGCGGGCGTAGGCGATCCGCACTTCGCGCGCCTTCGGCTGGCGCGCCAGGAATTCCCGCAGCGCCTGCGCGGCGGCGTCCTTGTCGGTCGAAACCTGCGCCAGCGTCAGCGCCGCCAGCTGCGAATCGGGCTTCAGCGCCAGCGCCTGTTTCGCTTCGCCGACCGCGCGTTCGCCGTCGCCCTGCGCGAAGCTGGCCTGCGCCAGCGCCAGATGCGCCTCGGGCAGCGCCAGATACGGCGTCACCAGGGCTTCCAGCATCGGCAGCGCCGCCTGCTTGGCGCGGGCGCGCGCCAGCGTGCGCTGGATCTGCAGGATCATCGGTCCGCGCGCGTTCGGCGCGGCCTTCTGCAGCCGCTCGGCAAAGATCGGCTGCGCTTCTTCCAGGTTGTCGCTGAGGACGATGAAGCCGAGCAGGTATTGCGTCGCCTGTTCGGAATCCGGCGCCAGTTCGTGCCACAGCCGCACCGCCGCCAGCGCCTCGGACGGCCGCTTGACCGCCAGCGCGATTTCGGTGGCGCGCCGCGCCAGGCGCGGATCGCGGGTCTGCTGCGCCAGGTTCAGCAGCGTTACGTAGGCGAACTGCCAGTCGTCGCGCTGGAAGGCGATTTCCGCCGCCATGATCTTGACCATGATGTCTTCGGTCAGCGCGACGTCGGGCAGCTGTTCGTCCTTCGGCTCGGCGGCGGCGACGTCATCGTCGTCGTCGGCATCGCTGACCTGCGGTTCGGACGGTTCGGCTGCCGCAACGGCGGCGGCCTGCGGTGTCGGGGCGACCGGCGCCGGCTGTAGCGACGAGCACGATGCCGCCAGAAGCGACAGCGTTACAATGGCGAGGACGTTTTTCAAGGGATGTTCCGCTAGTTCCGCAAACACTGATTTTACGCTGAAGCCGGCGCGCACCGCACCGCCGGCAGCGGTCGATGGTGGCGGCGTTGGCGCCCCCTGTCAATCGCCGCCGCCCTCCCTGTTTCCTGCCGATCCGCCGAGTTTTCATGCCAGAACTGCCCGAAGTCGAAGTCACCCGCCGCGGCGTCGCGCCGCATTTGGAAGGACAGCGCGTGTCCGATGTGGTGCTGCGCCACAGCGGCCTGCGCTGGCCGTTCCCGGCCGATCTGCGGCAGCAGCTGGCCGGCCAGCGGATCACCGGCACCGGCCGGCGCGGTAAATACCTGCTGATCCATTTCGGCCACGGCACGCTGATCGTCCATCTGGGCATGTCGGGCCGGCTGCGCATCCTGCCGGCGGCGACGCCGCCGCAGAAGCACGACCACTTCGATCTGGTGCTGGAGCGTCAGGCGATGCGCATGACCGATCCGCGCCGCTTCGGCGCGGTGCTGTGGCACGCGGTGGGCGACGGTCCGGTGGCAGAACATCCGCTGTTGCGCGGGCTCGGCGTCGAACCGCTGGAAGACGGTTTTTCCGCCGAACTGCTGTACCGCGCCACGCGCGGCCGCGCGGCGCCGATCAAGCAGGTGTTGCTGGCCGGCGACATCGTGGTAGGCGTCGGCAACATCTACGCATCGGAAAGCCTGTTCCGCGCGCGCATCCATCCGGCCACGCCGGCCGGTCGCATCAGCCTGGCGCGCTATGCTAGATTGGCGCCGGCGATCCGCGAAATCCTGGCGGCGGCGATCGCGCAGGGCGGCAGTTCGCTGCGCGACTTCATCGGTGCCGATGGACAATCCGGGTATTTTCAGCAAAGCTACTTCGTCTACGACCGGGCCGGGCAGCCGTGCCGCGTGTGCGGCGCCGCCTTGCGCCAGATTCGGCAGGGGCAGCGTTCGACCTTCTATTGCGCGCGCTGCCAGACCTGACGGCGCCGGCCGCAACGCGAATGGGAACCACGTGAGCAATCTGATTCAGCAGTTTCAGCAATACGGCGATTGGCGCGAGCGCGTTGCCAACGAACTGCGGCGCTGCCAGCTGTGGCTGCGGCAGGCGCAGCTGGACGACGCCGCCGGCGAGGAGCGCATCGAGCGGCTGCTGGCGCGGTTGCAGAACGACACGCTGACGGTGGCCTTCGTCGCCGAATTCTCGCGCGGCAAATCGGAACTGATCAACGCGATCTTCTTCGCCGACTACGGCCAGCGCATCCTGCCGTCGGCGGCCGGCCGCACCACGATGTGCCCGACCGAACTCCTGTACGACGAAACCTTTCCGCCGTCGATCCGGCTGCTGCCGATCGAAACCCGCGCCGAGATGCAATCGACTTCCGATTTCAAGGGGCAGAGCCAGGCCTGGACCGTGCTGCCGCTGGACGTGTCGTCCGGCGACGGCATGCTGGAAGCATTCCGCCAGGTCAGCCTGACCAAGCGCGTGCCGCTGCAGCAGGCGCAGGACTATGGCCTGTGCGGTGACGATGCCGGCGACGCGGCGCCGGACGCCGACGGCATGGTCGAGATTTCGCAATGGCGCCATGCGATCGTCAACTTTCCGCATCCGCTGCTGAAGCAGGGTCTGGTGATCATCGACACGCCGGGCCTGAACGCGATCGGCACCGAACCGGAACTGACGCTGAACCTGATCCCGAACGCCCACGCGGTGCTGTTCGTGCTGGCCGCCGACACCGGCGTCACCAGAAGCGACACCCAGGTCTGGCGCGACCACATCGGCGGCGGCGCCGGCCGCATGGTGGTGCTGAACAAGATCGACGGCATGTGGGACGAATTGCGCTCGCCGGCCGAGGTCGATGCACAGATCGAGCGCCAGCAGGCCGATGTCGCCGCCACGCTCGAACTGGCGCCGCGCCAGGTGTTCCCGGTATCGGCGCAGAAGGGGCTGGTGGCGAAGATCGGCCGCGACGCCGCGCTGCTGCAAAAGAGTCGGCTGCCGGCGCTGGAGGCGGCGCTGTCGGCGGAACTGATTCCGCACCGGCGCGAGATCATCGGCGCCCAGCTGGCCGCCGGCGCCGCCGAACTGATGGCCTCGCGCCAGGCGCTGCTGGCGGCGCGCACCCGCAGCGTGGTCGAACAGCTGGTCGAACTGAAAAGCCTGCGCGGCAAGAACCGCAGCATCGTCGATCACATGATGAAGCGCGTCGAGATCGAAAAGAGGGAATTCGACGACAGCCTGCAGAAACTGCACGGCACGCGCGCGGTGTTCGCCCGGCTGTCGGCGGAAATCTTCACCAGCCTCGGCATGGACATCCTGAAGACCAACGTCGCCGGCACGCGCGCGGCGATGGCGCGCAGCCGTTTCACCGCCGGGTTCCGCTCCGCCGTGCAGCAGTTCTTCGACCGCATGCAGCAGAATCTGGAGCAGTCCGGCGGCAAGACCGACGAGATCGGCGAGATGATGAGCGTGATGTACCGCAAGTTCTCCACCGAGCACGGGCTGGCGCTGTCGGCGCCGATGCCGTTCTCGCTCGACAAGTACCGGCAGGAAATCCGCATGATCGAAGGCGTCTACCAGCGCCAGTTCGGCGCCGCCGTGCTGATGACGACGCGCCAGGTGGTGCTGATGCAGAAGTTCTTCGATTCGATCGCCTCGCGCGTCAAGCACAGTTTCCTGCAGGCCAACCGCGATGTCGAAGCCTGGTTGAAGGTGGTGATGGCGCCGCTGGAAGGGCAGATCCGCGAGCACAAGAAGCAGCTGAAGCAGCGCATGCAGACGCTCGAACGGATTCACGCGGCGGCCGACAGCCTGGAAGACAAGGTGCAGGCTTTCGAGCAGATGCAGGCCGATCTGGAGCGGCAGAAGCGCACGCTGGAAGCCTTCGCCGCCGAGCTGGACACGGTGATCGCCGCCGTGCCGGCCGACCCCGCCCGATGAAGCGGCTGTCAGCCGTCTCCGCCGCCGCGCCGGAATTCGCCGACCCGTCCTTCGCCGAAGCGGTGATCGACTGGCAGCGCCGCCACGGCCGCCACGCGCTGCCGTGGCAGAACACCCGCGATGCCTACCGCGTCTGGCTGTCCGAAATCATGTTGCAGCAGACCCAGGTGACCGCGGTGATTCCGTACTACCAGCGTTTCCTGCAGCGCTTTCCGGACGTCGCCGCGCTGGCGGCGGCACCGGCCGAGGATGTGATGGCGCACTGGAGCGGGCTCGGCTACTACTCGCGCGCGCGCAATCTGCACCGCTGCGCGCGGCAGATCGTCGAGCAGTACGGCGGCTGTTTCCCCGCCGATCCGGCGCTGCTGGCCGAATTGCCCGGCATCGGCCGCTCGACTGCGGCGGCGATCGCGGCGTTTTCTGCCGGCGCGCGCGCGGCGATCCTGGACGGCAACGTCAAGCGCGTGTTCGCCCGCGTGTTCGGCATCGACGGCTATCCCGGCACGAAGGCGGTCGAGGAGCGCATGTGGCAACGCGCCGATGCGCTGCTGCCGGAACATGGCATCGAAGCCTATACCCAGGGATTGATGGACCTCGGCGCCACGCTGTGCACGCGTGGCCGGCCATCGTGCCAGAGCTGTCCGTTGCGCCAGCGCTGCGTCGCGCTGGCCGAGGGCCGGGTGGCCGAACTGCCGGCGCGTAAGCCGGCCCGGGCCAGGCCGGAAAAGCAGGTGGCGATGCTGGTGGTGCTCGATCGCGGCCAGGTGCTGCTGGAGCGGCGGCCCGACAGCGGCATCTGGGGCGGCCTGTGGTCGTTGCCGGAAATCGACGCCGATCCGGCCCGTTTCGATGCCGAAGCCGGGCGCGCGCTGGCGCCGTTCGGCGCCGTCGGCGCTTGCGTGCCGCTGCCGGAATTCTTCCACGTGTTCACGCATTTCCGGCTGCGCGTGGCGCCCTACCGGGTGACGCTGGCGCGGCGGCTGGAACTGGCTGCCGAAGCGCGCCACCTCTGGCACGACGGCGCCCGCCTGGCCGAGGCGCCGCTGCCGGCGCCGGTGCGCAAGCTGCTGCAGCAGGCGCTCGACGCGTCCGAATAGGCTTTACTCCATCGTTTCGATCCGGTTGCGGCCGGACTGTTTGGCGCGGTACAGCGCGGCGTCGGCGCGGGCGATCAGCGCCGCGATGTCCTCGCCGGAGCGGTACTGGGTGACGCCGATCGAGATCGAGATATGCCGCTGCGGCAGGATCGCGGTGAAATCCATCTGCTGCGCATGCTGGCGCAACCGTTCGGCATGCAGCGCCGCACCTTTCAGGTCGGTGTTCGGCAGGATTTTCATGAATTCGTCACCGCCGTAGCGGCCCAGGATGTCGCTGCTGCGGATCGAATGGCGCGCCATCTGCGCGAAGCGGCGCAGCACCGTGTCGCCGGCCAGGTGTCCGCCGCGGTCATTGACGTCCTTGAAGTGGTCGATGTCCAGCACGCACAGGCAGAACGGTTCCGCCGACAGCAGCGCGCGCAGTCGCGCCTGCTCCAGTTCGATCTGCAGCTGGCGCCGGTTCGGCAGGCCGGTCAGCTCGTCGCTGCTGGCCTTTTCCTCGAAGTGCTCCAGCTGGTAGCGGGTGATTTCGAGAATCTTGCGCAGCTTGCGGATCTGGCTGCTGGTGGCGATGATGGCCGGCAACGCCACCATCAGCACGAACCACTGCGTCAGGTCGAGGCGGAAACCGGGCGGGTAGCCGCCGTGATGGGCGCGGCCGAGAATCAGCAGCAGGTAGCCGGTCAGGAACAGTACCGACAGCAGCGCCAGCGCCAGTGTCGACAGATTGAACGCGCCGTACAGGAACACCACCAGCACCGCCGGCCCCAGCGCCACCTGGGTGGCGCGGTCGAGATGGGCGATCAGGCACAGGATCGCCAGTGCCGTCGCCATCTGCGGCAGCGTCAGGTCGGGTTCGGCGCAGCGCGCGTTCCAGCCGAAGCGGAACGCGCAATAGAAGCCGGCCACGTGCAGCCCGATCAGCAGCGTGGCCCACAGCACCACTTCCAGCGCGATGCCCTGGGCTTGCCGGTACAGGAACAGCAGCGTCAGCAGATACGCCAGCAGCACCAGGCTAAGGTGGGAAATTTTCAGCAGCGGTGAAGCGGCGCTGGCGCGTCTGCGGTTCGGGCGAGGTGGCGACGTGGCCTCCGTGGTCGTCAAATGGTCGTGCGGCACATGTCGCATCATCGGAAAAGACTGGCGGCCGGAATGGCCAGCAACAATTCCGGTTGTACGCGAATGGCGCCGCCGTTTCTTGCGACAGAACAACAGTTGGAGAGAAGGATTCGCCGGCCGTTGCCGGCGCCATACAGGAGGGAGGGGTGCTACAGGATGCGGTGCTGGCGCAGATAGCGGTCGACGATCTCCAGCCGGCTGGCCGGGTCGTCCAGTTCCAGCAGCTTTTGCCGCGCCCGCGCCGGAATCGGCAGGATTTCGCTCCAGCGGTCGGCCACCCAGCCGGCGTCATCCAGCCGCAGCGGCCGCGCGAACGGGCTCTGGTAGCCGGGTTCGGCCGCCGCGCCCTTGCGGTCGATGTCGTCGATCACCAGCCGCAGCGTGGCGGCGCAGCCGGCCTGCGCTTCGGGGATGGTCTGCGGCGGCGGTTCCGGCAGCAGTTCGATGCGCGCTTCCAGCCGCTGGCCGGCGGCGCGCCGTTCGATGATGCGAAAGCGCAGGCCGCCGCGCGCGCGTATCGTCAGGATGCCGTCCGGCCGCATGTCCCAGTGGTCGATGTGGGCCAGGCTGCCGGCATCCTCGGTTTCGGCGATGGCGCCGGTTTCCTGGCCGCTGCGGATCAGCACCACGCCGAACGGCGCGGCGGTTTTCATGCAGGCGCCGATCATGTCGATGTAGCGGGCTTCGAAAATCTTCAGCGGCAGCAGGCCGTCCGGGAACAGCACCGCGTGCAGCGGGAACAGCGGCAGCCAGGGAGCGTCGGTGCTCATGGCCGCAACCCGTGATGGTAACGAGGGGGAAGGCCGGCGGCACCGGCGCGGCGGCTAGCCAAGCTCGCGATGGCGGCGCACCACCCGTTCGGTGTTTTCGAAATGCCGCGCCAGCCGTTCGACCATGTAGACCGAGCGGTGCTGGCCGCCAGTGCAGCCGATCGCCACGGTCAGGTAGCTGCGGTTGTCGTTCTTGAACGCCGGCAGCCATTTCTGGACGAAGCCGCGAATGTCGCCTTCCATGTCGGCCGCCATCGGCAGCGCTTCGAGGAATTCGATCACCGGCGCGTCGCGCCCGGTCAGCGGGCGCAGCTTGAGGTCGTAGAACGGGTTCGGGATCATGCGCACGTCGAACACCAGGTCGGCGTCCAGCGGCACGCCGAACTTGAACGCGAACGACACGAACAGCAGGGTCAGCGGCGCCCGTTCGCTGGCGATGAATTCCTTGATCCACTGGCGCAGCTTGTTGGCCGACAGGCCGGAAGTGTCGATCACGTGGCCGAATTCCTTGACCGCGTCCAGCATCTCGCGCTCCTGCTGGATGCATTCGGTCAGCGTCAGGCGGTCGGCCGGATTCTGGCCGGGACGCAGCCGGTGCGACAGCGGATGGCTGCGCCGGGTTTCGGAGTAGCGGGTGATCAGGGTTTCGGTCTTGGCGGTCAGGAACAGCACGCGCACGTCGTGGCCCTGTTCGCGCAGCCATTGCACGTCGGACGGCAGGCTGGCCAGCGAATCGGCGCTGCGCGCGTCGGTCGCCACCGCCAGCATTTCGGCGCCTTCGCGGATGCGGGTGGCGACCAGTTCGCGCAGCAGCGTCGGCGGCAGGTTGTCGACGCAGAAATAGCCGGCGTCTTCCAGCACGTTCAGCGCCACCGTCTTGCCCGAACCGGAAATGCCGGTGATGAGAATGATCCGCATGCGGCGATGATACCGCAAGGCCGCCGCCGCCCGCAGTGCCGCCCGCCGCTTATTCGCCGTCCATCTCGCGCCGCTGGCGCTCCATGAAATCGGCCAGCGTGTCGATGCCGCGCAGTTGCAGGATGGTGTTGCGCACCGCCGCTTCCAGCAGCACCGCCAGGTTGCGGCCGGCGGCGACCGGAATCACCACCTTGCGCACTGGCAGGCCGAGCACTTCCTGGGTCTGCGGATCGACCGGCAGGCGCTCGTAGTTTTCTTCCAGCGAGCCGCGCCGCACCAGATGCACGATCAGCTTCAGCCGCATCTTGCGGCGCACCGCGGTCTCGCCGAAGATGGTCTTGATGTCGAGCAGGCCGAGGCCGCGCACTTCCAGCAGGTTCTGCAGCAGCGGCGGGCAGCGGCCCTCGATCATGTCCGGCGCGATGCGGGCGAATTCGACCGCGTCGTCGGCCACCAGCCCGTGGCTGCGCGAAATCAGTTCCAGTCCCAGTTCGCTCTTGCCCAGCCCGGATTCGCCGGTGATCAACACGCCGACGCCGAGCACGTCCATGAACACGCCGTGCATCGTCACGCGCTGCGCCAGCTTCTTCGACAGGTAGACGCGCAGGTAGTCGATCACCTGCGCCGCCGGCAGCGGCGTCGAGAACAGCGCGATGTTCTTTTCATCGGCCATCGCCAGGATGTCTGCCGGCGCTTCCAGGCCCTGGGCGATGATGAAGGCGGGCGGTTCGCCGGCCACCAGTTCGGCGGTCTGGTAGGCGCGCGAGGCCGGCGACAGGCGCCGGTAATACTCGATTTCCTGATGGCCGAATACCTGCAGGCGGCCCGGATGGATCAGGTTCAGGTGGCCGACCTGATCGGCGGCCGAGGCGGCGTCGCCGCGAATCAGGCGCTCGCCGCCGGAAAAGCCGGCGAACCAGCCGAGCGCCAGCGACTCGCGGTTATCGTCGTACAGCTGCTGGATCGACAGGGAGGTCGGTGCGGGCATGGGCGGCGGCCGGCGTGCTAGCCGAACTTCAGCGCGCTCGGCTGCCAGTTGACCAGGCGCGCATGGACCGTGGCCGGGTCGGTGTCGCGCGCCAGCGCGGAGCGGAACTCGTCATCGGAAAACATTTCGGCGATTTCCGACAGGATTTCCAGATGATGCTGGGTCACGTGGTCGGGAATCAGCAGGAAGATCAGCAGGCTGACCGGCAGCCCGTCCGGCGATTCGAACGGAATCGGTTCGCGCAGGTGGATGAAGGCCGCCAGCGGCGCCTTCAGGCCCTTGATGCGGCCGTGCGGCACCGCCACGCCATGCCCGAGCCCGGTCGAGCCGAGCCGTTCGCGCGCGAACAGGTTGTCGGACACGGTCGAACGGGCGATGCCGCAATTGTTTTCGAAGATCAGTCCGGCCTGCTCGAACGCGCGCTTCTTGCTGGAAACTTCCAGATCCAGCACGACGTTGTTCGGCGACAGGATGCTTGCGAGATGGGTCATGATGCGATGGTGCAATGCACAAAACATTCGTTCGAGCCAGATTATAGGCCAGTTCGCCGCCGTCGCCAGCGCCGCGCGACCGATGTTTGATTTTACTTCGCCACGAACCGCCCGGTGACGCCCCGCGGCGGCTGCCCCGATTCAAAATATGGGGGAGTATTTTTTGAGACGGGCGTCAATGTTCCGGAAGCGGCCGATTTTAAGGCATGCACCACCCAGTATGTAATTTTCCCCAGGCTTACTGGCGGGCGTTGCGCAGGTTCGGCGGGCGCCCGCCGCTGCTGAAATTGCTGCGCCAGGGGTTGATGTCGAGGCCGCCACGGCGCGTGTAGCGCGCGTGTACCGTCAGCTTCTGCGGCCGGCAGCGCCGCAGGATGTCGACGAAGATGCGCTCGACGCACTGCTCGTGGAATTCATTGTGTTCGCGGAAGCCAATCAGGTAGCGCAGCAGTCCTTCCTGGTTGATCGGCGCGCCGACGTAATGGATCTGCACGCTGCCCCAGTCCGGCTGGCCGGTCACCAGGCAGTTCGACTTCAGCAGGTGCGACAGCAGGGTCTGTTCGATCACCGCTTCCGGCTCGGCCGACAGCAATTGCGGATCGGGCTGGTAGGCATCGATGTCGATGTCGAGCCGGTCCAGCAGCACGCCGTCCAGCTCGCCCATTTTCAGGCTGCCGAAATCCGCCGGCAGCGTCAGCTCGATCTGCACCGGCGCGCCGAAGCCGGCCGACAGGTCGGCGCGCAGCAGTTCCAGCAGCGCCTCGGTGCCGGCCAGCCGGGTCTGGTTGAAGGAATTTAAATAGAGCTTGAACGACTTCGATTCGATGATGTTGGGCGAATCGGCCGGCACCGTGATGGTGGCGATCGCCACCTGCGGCTTGCCGCGCAGGTTCAGCCACGAGATTTCATAGGCGTTCCAGACGTCGATGCCGAAGAACGGCAGCGTGCCGTCGATGCCGAGCTGCGCGCGCTTGGGCTGGCGCGCAATCGGGAACAGCAGCGCAGGGTCGTAGCGGGTGATGTATTGCGTCGGCCGGCCGAGCGGCGACTGGTCTGGCGTGGGGAAACTGTCCATGGCGGGAAAAGGCGGAAAACGCCATTTTGACAGGTTTCGCCGGGGCCGACGGCGGCCGGCCGCGCCAGTTGGAGCGGGGCGGCGCCGGCGTTTGCCGCAAAAAAAGTCATTCCGGCGGCAAAAAGTGATAGCATTTGCAGCCCGCCGTCCCGACTTGCGCCGCTCTACCCGAGGCTCTGCCGCTACGGTCGGCGTGAGCCCCCACCTGCCTCCCAGCGATCCTGGTTCCAGAAGCGCGCTCGCAGCACCTCCCATTCACTAAAGGAACGATCTTGAAATACGCCAGTCTGGATGACTTTCTCGCCATGGTTGCCGCGCGCGACCCCAATCAACCCGAATTTCTGCAGGCGGTCAAGGAAGTCATGGCCAGCCTGTGGCCGTTCATTCGCGCCAATCCGCAATACGCCGAACACGGGTTGCTGGAGCGTCTGGTCGAGCCGGAGCGCGTGATCCAGTTCCGCGTATCGTGGGTCGATGACCGCGGCCAGACCCATGTCAACCGCGCCTTCCGCGTGCAGCACAATTCGGCGATCGGCCCGTTCAAGGGCGGCATGCGCTTCCACCCGTCGGTCAACCTGTCGATCCTGAAATTCCTCGGCTTCGAGCAGACCTTCAAGAACGCGCTGACCACGCTGCCGATGGGCGGCGGCAAGGGCGGTTCCGACTTCGACCCGAAGGGCAAGAGCGACGGCGAAGTGATGCGCTTCTGCCAGGCGCTGATGCTGGAGCTGTACCGCCACCTCGGTTCCAACACCGACGTGCCGGCCGGCGACATCGGCGTCGGCGCGCGCGAAGTCGGCTTCATGGCCGGCATGATGAAAAAACTGTCGAACGACGCTTCCTGCGTGTTCACCGGCAAGGGCATCGCCTATGGCGGCAGCCTGATGCGGCCGGAAGCGACCGGCTACGGCACCGTGTATTTCGCCGAGCAGATGCTGCGCCGGGTCGGCAAGTCGTTCTCCGGCATGACGGTGTCGGTGTCGGGTTCCGGCAACGTCGCCCAGTACGCGGTGGAAAAAGCGATGGAACTGGGCGCCAAGGTCATCACCGTGTCCGACTCCGGCGGCACCGTCTACGACCCGGATGGCTTCAACCAGGAAAAGCTGGATGCGCTGCTGGATCTGAAGAACGTCCAGCGCGGTCGCCTCGACCAGTTCGCCAAACAGTTCAAGCTGCAATACGAAGCCGGCAAGCGGCCGTGGCACATCCCGGCGCAGATCGCGCTGCCGTGCGCGACGCAGAACGAACTGGACGGCAAGGATGCCGAAACGCTGGTGAAGAACGGCGTCGTCTGCGTCGCCGAAGGCGCCAACATGCCGTCGACGCTGGACGCGGTCGACGTGTTCCTGAAGGCCGGCACGCTGTACGCGCCGGGCAAGGCCAGCAACGCCGGCGGCGTCGCCACCTCGGGCCTGGAAATGTCGCAGAACTCGCTGCGTCTGTCGTGGCGCCACGCCGAAGTCGACGAGCGGCTGCACGCGATCATGAAGGACATCCACGAAAACTGCGTCAGCCACGGCAAGCAGGCCGACGGCAGCGTCAACTACGTGGATGGCGCCAACATCGCCGGCTTCGTCAAGCTGGCCGACGCGATGCGGGCGCAGGGCACCTACTGATCTGGCGCACCGCCATCAACGAAAAACGCAGCGGGCAGCCGCTGCGTTTTTTTTCGCCGCAACCGGTGAACCGGCGCCAGTCCGGCCGCGCCCCTCAGCCGAGGAACAGCCGGTAGGCCGGGTTGGCGCTTTCGTCCAGGTGCGGATAGCCGAGCGTGGCGAGGAAGGCGCGGAATGCCTTCATGTCCTTCTTCGGCACCTGCAGGCCGACCAGGATGCGGCCGACGTCGCCGCCTTCGTTGCGGTAATGGAACAGCGAAATGTTCCAGTCCGGCGCCAGGCTGTCGAGGAAGCGCATCAGCGCGCCCGGCCGTTCCGGGAATTCGAAGCGGTACAGCAGTTCGTTGCCGAGGTCCGGATTCCGGCCGCCGGCCAGATGGCGCAGATGCAGCTTGGCCAGTTCGTCGTGGGTCAGGTCGAGCGTCGGGAAACCGTGTTTCTCGAAATTCCGGGTGATCCGGGCCGATTCGTCGCGGTTGGAAATCTGCACGCCGACGAACACGTGGGCCTGCTGCGAATCGCTCATCCGGTAATTGAATTCGGTGACGCTGCGCGGGCCGAGCAGCTGGCAGAAGCGCTTGAAGCTGCCGCGCTCCTCCGGCATCGTCACGGCGAACAGGGCTTCGCGCGCCTCGCCGACTTCGGCGCGGTCGGCGACGAAGCCGAGCCGGTTGAAATTCATGTTGGCGCCGCTGGCGACCGTCACCAGCGCGGCGTTCTTCAGCGGCTTCTTGCTGGCGGCGGCGCGTTCGACGTAGGCCTTGGCGCCAGCGATCGCCAGCGCGCCGGACGGCTCCAGGATGCTGCGGGTGTCCTGGAACACGTCCTTTACCGCCGCGCAGACGGCGTCGGTATCGACGGTGATCACGTCATCGACCAGCTGCCGGGCGAGCCGGAAGGTTTCCTCGCCGACCAGCTTGACCGCGGTGCCGTCGGCGAACAGGCCGACATCCGGCAGCGTCACGCGGCGGCCGGCCTTCAGGCTCTTGGCCATCGCGTCGGAATCGACGGTCTGCACGCCGATCACCTTGATCTCCGGCCGCACCGCCTTGATGTAGGCGGCGACGCCGGCGATCAGGCCGCCGCCGCCGATCGCGCAGAACACTGCTTCGATCGGCTGCGGATGCTGGCGCAGGATTTCCATGCCGATGGTGCCCTGGCCGGCGATCACGTAGGGATCGTCGAACGGGTGGACGAAGGTCAGCTTGTGTTTCTTTTCCAGCGCCAGCGCGTGCTTGTAGGCGTCCGAATAGGAGTCGCCGGCCAGCACCACTTCGCCGCCGCGCGCACGTACCGCGTCGATCTTGACGGTCGGCGTGGTGGTCGGCATCACGATCACCGCGCGGCAGCCGAGCACCGAGGCCGCCAGCGCCACGCCCTGCGCATGGTTGCCGGCCGAGGCGCAGATGACGCCGCGCTTCAGCTGCGCCGGCGTCAGGTGCGCCATCTTGTTGTAGGCGCCGCGCAGCTTGAAGCTGCGCACGCTTTGCATGTCTTCGCGCTTGAAATAGATGCGGTTGCCGAGCCGCTGCGACAGCGTCGGCGCCAGGTCGAGCGGGGTTTCGACGGCGACGTCGTAGACGCGGGCGGTCAGGATCTTCTGCAGATAATCGGTGGTCATCGGGCGGGGAAGCGGGTGAGGGGAACGGCGCGCCGGCGGCGGCTTGCCTGCGGATAATTATAATGGAGCGGCTTGCCGTGCCGCATTCCGCCACCGCATCCTGCCGACCATCCCGCCGCTTTCGCCGATTCCCTCGTCCCCGATTGCATGCATTCCGCCATCGAATCCGCCGTGCTGTGGCTGCTGGCCGTGCTGGCGCTGCCGAGCGTCGGCCTGCCGGCGGTGTTCCTGGTCAGCACGCTGTCGGCGACGCTGCTGCCGATCGGTTCGGAGCCGACCGTGTTCGCGGTGATCAAGGCCAATCCGGAACTGCTGTGGCCGGTACTGGCGGTCGGCACGCTCGGCAATACGCTGGGCGGGGCGATCGGTTACGGCATGGGCTATGGCGCCAGCCGCCTGTGGCTGCGCGAGCGCGACAGCCGCTGGTTCGGCTGGCTGCGCCGTTTCGGCGCGCGCACGCTGCTGCTGTCGTGGCTGCCGGGCATCGGCGATCCGCTGTGCTCGCTGGCCGGTTGGCTGAAGCTGCCGTTCTGGCCCTGCGTCGGCTACATGGCGCTCGGCAAGTTCCTGCGCTACGCGGCGCTGACCTGGGCGCTGCTGGCGGTGCCGGACGGATTCTGGCGCTGGCTGTTGGACTGGCTGTAGCCGGCGCGGATACCATCCGAATTGCATACTGGGTGGAGCATTTTTGAAGGCGGGCGCCATATTTCCGGAGCAGGCCGTTTTTAAGGCATACTCCCCATGTTTTGAATTTTGACCGGTGCCGGCGCGGAAACGCCGGGCGCCGCCGTGGCGTGGCCGGCGCCGTCATCGCCAATGGCAATCCGCTAAAATGCCCGATTACCGCAAGCACCCTCCCTCCTTTCCCCGATGAACGCTCCCGTCCAACCCGAAGCCTTGCTCGCCGCCGCGCCGGACGCCTCCGGCACCGCCCGCGTGCGTGAAATCCCGTACAACTACACCTCGTTCTCGGACCGCGAAATCGTCATGCGCCTGCTCGGCGGCGATCAGGCCTGGGGGCTGCTGGAGGAATTGCGCGGCAAGCGCCAGACCGGCCGCTCGGCGCGCATGCTGTTCGAGGTGCTTGGCGACATCTGGGTGGTGCGGCGCAATCCATATCTGCAGGACGATCTGCTGGACAACCCGAAGCGCCGCGCGGCGCTGATCGAGGCGCTGCAGCACCGGCTGAACGAAGTCGAGAAGCGCCGCCTGCAGGCCAACCTGAGCGAGCCGGACGATGCCGGCAGCCGCGAGCGCAGCGACAGCGTCGAGGCGCTGGTGCGCTCGGCGCGGCGCGCGGTCGATGCGTTCGCGCAGGAATTCCGCCAGGTGCGCGATCTGCGCCGGCGCGCGATCCGCGTGCTGGGCCGGCATACCGCCAAGGACAACATCAAGTTCGACGGCCTGTCGCGCGTCTCGCACGTCACCGACGCCACCGACTGGCGCGTCGAATATCCGTTCGTGGTGCTGACGCCGGATTCCGAGGACGAGATGGCCGGGCTGGTGAAAGCCTGCATCGAACTCGGCCTGACCATCATTCCGCGCGGCGGCGGCACCGGCTACACCGGCGGCGCGGTGCCGCTGACGCCGATGTCGGCGGTCATCAACACCGAAAAACTGGAGCAGCTCGGCGCGGTCGAAATGACCCTGTTGCCGGGACTGGCGACCGAGTACGCGACCATCCACACCGGCGCCGGCGTGGTCACGCGGCGCGTGGCGGAAGCGGCCGAGCGCGCCGGTTTCGTGTTCGCGGTCGATCCGACTTCGGCCGACGCTTCCTGCATCGGCGGCAACGTGGCGATGAACGCCGGTGGCAAGAAGGCGGTGCTGTGGGGCACCGCGCTGGACAATCTGGCCTCGTGGCGCATGGTCGATCCGAACGGCGACTGGCTGGAAGTGACGCGGCTCGATCACAATCTCGGCAAGATTCACGATGTCGCCGTCGCCCGCTTCCAGTTGCAGTGGACCCATCCGGCGCCGAAGGGCAAGAGCGCCGAACCGTTCAAGACCGAAATCCTGGAAATCCCCGGCCGCTCGTTCCGCAAGGAAGGGCTGGGCAAGGATGTCACCGACAAATTCCTGTCCGGCCTGCCGGGCGTGCAGAAGGAAGGCACCGACGGCCTGATCACCTCGGCGCGCTGGATTCTGCACAAGATGCCGAAGCATACGCGCACCGTCTGCCTGGAATTCTTCGGCCAGGCGCGCGACGCGATTCCGTCGATCGTCGAGATCAAGGATTACCTCGACGCCGAGACCAAAAAGGGCGGCGCCATCCTGGCCGGTCTGGAACATCTGGACGAGCGTTATCTGCGCGCGGTCGGCTACACCACCAAATCGAAGCGCGGCGTGCTGCCGAAGATGGCGCTGTTCGGCGACATCGTCGGCGACGATGAAAACGCCGTGGCGCAGGCCGCCTCGGAAGTGGTGCGGATGGCCAACAAGCACGTCGGCGAAGGTTTCGTCGCGGTCAGCCCGGAAGCGCGCAAGAAGTTCTGGCTGGACCGCGCCCGCACCGCGGCGATCGCGCGCCACACCAACGCCTTCAAGATCAACGAGGACGTGGTGATTCCGCTGAACCGGATGGGCGAATACACCGACGGCATCGAGCGCATCAACATCGAACTGTCGATCCGCAACAAGCTGCAACTGCTGGCCGAACTCGGCAGCTTCTTCGCGCGCGGCACCCTGCCGCTCGGCAAGATCGAGGATGCCGACGGCGAGGACATTCCCGACGCCGAAATGCTGGAAGATCGCGCCCATCAGGCGGCCGACCTGCTGGACGCGGCGCATGCGCGCTGGTCCTACCTGCTGTCGCATCTGGACACACCGCTGGCCGAGGCGCTGCCGCGCCTGGCCGAACTCGGTTACGGCCAGGCGCTGGCGGTGTTCGAGGAACGGCTGACGCGCCAGCCGCAGGCAACGCTGTTCCATCTGGTGCAGGACCGCACGGTGCGGGTGTCGTGGAAGCAGGAAGTGCGGCTGCCGCTGCGGCAGATGTTTTCCGGCGCGGCGTTCCGGCCGCTGCTGGAAGAATGCGCGGCGATCCACAAGCGCGTGCTGCGCGGCCGCGTGTTCGTCGCGCTGCACATGCACGCCGGCGACGGCAACGTGCATACCAACATCCCGGTCAATTCCGACCATTACGCGATGCTGCAGGACGCCCACGCGGCGGTGGCGCGCATCATGGCGCTGGCGCGTTCGCTCGGCGGCGTGATCTCCGGCGAGCACGGCATCGGCATCACCAAGCTGGAATTCCTGGCGACCGAGGAAATCCGCGACTTCCGCGCCTACAAGCGGCGCGTCGATCCGGACGGCCATTTCAACAAGGGCAAGCTGCAGGACGATCCGGCGCTGCCGGCCGATCTGCGCAACGCCTACACGCCGTCGTTCGGCCTGATGGGCCACGAATCGCTGATCATGCAGCAGAGCGACATCGGCGCGATCGCCAACAGCGTCAAGGACTGCCTGCGCTGCGGCAAGTGCAAGCCGGTGTGCGCGACCCACGTGCCGCGCGCCAATCTGCTGTACTCGCCGCGCAACAAGATTCTGGCGACCTCGCTGCTGGTGGAAGCCTTCCTGTACGAGGAGCAGACCCGGCGCGGTATCTCGATCAAGCACTGGGAAGAATTCGAGGATGTCGCCGACCATTGCACGGTCTGCCACAAGTGCGTGACGCCGTGCCCGGTCGACATCGATTTCGGCGACGTCTCGATGAACATGCGCAACCTGTTGCGCAAGATGGGCAAGAAGTCGTTCAAGCCCGGCACCGCCGCCTCGATGTTTTTCCTGAACGCCACCGATCCGGCCACCATCAACGCCACCCGGCAGGTGATGATCGGCTGGGGCTACAAGGCGCAGCGCTTCGGCCACGACCTGCTGAAGAAGGTGGCGAAGAAGCAGACCAAGGCGCCGCCGGCGACGCACGGCAAGCCGCCGGTGCGCGAGCAGGTGATCCACTTCATCAACAAGCGTATGCCCGGCAACCTGCCGAAAAAGACCGCGCGCGCGCTGCTGGACATCGAGGACGACAAGATCGTGCCGATCATCCGCGATCCGCAGGCGACCTCGGCCGACACCGAGGCGGTGTTCTACTTCCCCGGCTGCGGTTCGGAACGGCTGTTCTCGCAGGTCGGGCTGGCGACCCAGGCGATGCTGTGGCGCGCCGGTGTGCAGACCGTGCTGCCGCCCGGCTATCTGTGCTGCGGCTATCCGCAGCGCGGCAACGGCGAGTACGACAAGGCGGAAAAGATCATCACCGACAACCGGGTGCTGTTCCACCGGATGGCCAACACGCTGAACTATCTCGACATCAAGACCGTGATCGTGTCCTGCGGCACCTGCTACGACCAGTTGCAGGGCTACGAATTCGACAAGATCTTCCCCGGCTGCCGCATCATGGACATCCACGAATACCTGCTGGAGAAGGGCGTCAGGCTGGAGGGCGTGAGCGGCACCCGCTACATGTACCACGAGCCTTGCCACAATCCGATGAAGCTGCAGGAGTCCGGCAAGACCATCAACGCGCTGATCGCCACCGCCGATCACGTGAAGATCGAAAAGAACGAGCGCTGCTGCGGCGAATCCGGCACGCTGGCGGTCGGCCGCCCGGACATTTCGACCCAGGTACGCTTCCGCAAGGAAGAGGAAATGAAGAAGGGCGCCGACAGGCTGCGCGCCGACGGCTTCGCCGGCGACGTCAAGATCCTGACTTCCTGCCCGTCCTGCCTGCAGGGGCTGAACCGCTACAACGACGATGCCGGCACCGATGCCGACTACATCGTGGTCGAACTGGCGCGCCACCTGCTGGGCGAGAACTGGCTGCCGGAATACGTCGCCCGCGCCAACAACGGCGGCATCGAGCGCATCCTGGTGTAGCCGATGGACGACGCCTGCGAACTGTGCCGGCAGGACGGCGGCGAACTGCTCTACCGCGACGCCGAGCTGCGCGTGGTGCTGGTCGACGACGCCAGCCATCCGGGCTTCTGCCGGGTGATCTGGAATGCCCACGTGCGCGAAATGACCGATTTGCCGGAAGCACAGCGCGCGCGCCTGATGGCGACGGTATGGCGGGTCGAGGAAGTGCTGCGCGAGGTGCTGCGGCCCGACAAGATCAACCTCGCCAGCCTTGGCAACATGACGCCGCACCTGCACTGGCACGTGATTCCGCGCCATGCCGACGACCCGCAGTTTCCCGACGCGGTATGGGCGGCGCCGCGCCGTGCCGCCGATCCGGCGGTGCTGGCGCCGCGCCGCGCGCTGCTGCTGGCACTGCGCCAGGCCTTGCGCGCCCGGCTGGAATCGCACCGTGACGGAGGCAGACCATGAACGACATCCCCGCCAGCGGGCTCACGCCCGCCGAACTGACCGCGCGGATGCAGTCGCGCACGCTGGAAATCGGTTTCGACGACGGTACCCGCTTTTCGCTGCCGTTCGAATTCCTGCGCGTGTATTCGCCGTCGGCCGAGGTGCGCGGCCACGGACCGGGCCAGGAAGTGCTGCAGACCGGCAAGCGGGCGGTGACGCTGACCGCGCTGGAGCCGGTCGGCAACTACGCGGTGCAGCCGCATTTTTCCGACGGCCACAATACCGGCATCTATTCCTGGGACTACCTGCACTGGCTCGGCGTCAATCAGGCCGGGCTGTGGCAGGACTATCTGCAACGGCTGGAAGCGGCCGGCTTCACGCGCGAATCCGGGCGCGACGCGCCGATGGCGGCGACCCGTCCGCACGGACACGGCTGCCACTGAAGCACGGTCCACGCCGGGCGCCGGGCGGCCGGGGCCGCACTTGTATAATGGCCGCCCGTATCGAGCAAACAGACAAGGCGGCGCAGATGAGCAACACCACGCATTTCGGCTACCAGACCGTGCCCGAGGAGGACAAGGTCAAGAAGGTGGCCGGCGTCTTCCATTCGGTGGCGCAGAAATACGACGTGATGAACGACGTCATGTCGGCCGGCCTGCACCGGCTGTGGAAAGCCTTCACCATCGCCCGCGCCGGCGTGCGGCCCGGCTTCAAGGTGCTCGACATTGCCGGCGGCACCGGCGATCTGGCCAAGGCCTTCGCGAAGCAGGCCGGCCCGACCGGTGAAGTCTGGCTGACCGACATCAACGAATCGATGCTGCGCGTCGGCCGCGACCGGCTGTTGAATCAGGGCCTGCTGACCCCCACCTTGCTGTGCGACGCCGAAAAGCTGCCGTTTCCGAGCGATTACTTCGACCGCGTCAGCGTTGCCTTCGGCCTGCGCAACATGACCCACAAGGACGCCGCGCTGGCTGAAATGCGGCGCGTGCTGAAGCCGGGCGGCAAGCTGCTGGTGCTGGAATTCTCGAAGGTCTGGGAACCGCTGCAAAAGCCCTACGATCTATATTCGTTCTCGGTGTTGCCGTGGCTTGGCCAGCGAATCGCCGACGATGCCGATAGTTACCGTTATCTGGCCGAGTCCATTAGAATGCACCCGGACCAGGAGACGCTCAAGGCGATGATGCAGGACGCCGGACTCGAACGGGTCGAATACTTCAACCTGACGGCGGGTGTGGCCGCGTTGCACACTGGAATCAAACTTTAGGAGCTGCCATGAAGAAGTTGTTGCTGGGATTGATGGTCGCGTTGACCACGCTGACGATGGTGCTGCCGGAGGCGGAAGCGCGCCGCATGGGCGGCGGCCGTTCGTTCGGCAAGCAATCGCAGAATCTGAACCGTCCGGCGCCGACGCAGAACAGCGCCGCCAAGCCGGCCGCGCCCGGCAACGCGCAAGCGACGCCGCCGAAGCCGGCGACGCCGTGGAAGAATATCCTCGGCGGCGCGCTGCTTGGCCTCGGCCTGGGCGCGCTGCTGTCGCACCTCGGCCTGTCCGGCGCGCTGGCCAGCATGATCAGCACGCTGCTGACGGTGGCGCTGATCGCCTTCGCGGTGATGTTCGTGCTGCGCCTGCTGCGGCGCAAGAGCGCGCCGCAGGCGGCCTATGCCGGTGCCGCGCCGTCGGCTTACGGCAAGAGCGCCTACGTGCCGGAAATCGGCTCGCGCCTCGCCGAGCCGGCCACCGGCGCCGCGCCGGGTGCCGAGCCGGATGCCGCCTGGAGCGTGCCGGCGGATTTCGACACCGCCGCCTTCCTGCGCCATGCCAAGACCTATTTCATCCGCCTGCAGGCCGCCTGGGATCGCGCCGACATCAACGACATCCGCGAATTCACCACGCCGGAAATGTTCGCCGAACTGAAGATGCAGATTCAGGAACGCGGCGCCAGCCCGAACACCACCGACGTGGTGTCGATCGACGCCGAACTGCTCGGCATCGAAACGCTGGCCGACGAATACCTGGCCAGCGTCAAGTTCCACGGCATGATCAGCGAGGAAGCCGGCGCGCCGGCGGCGCCGTTCACCGAGGTCTGGAACCTGTCCAAGCCGGTATCCGGTGACGGCGGCTGGGCGCTGGCCGGCATCCAGCAGCTGCCGTAGCCGATACCCTGACGCAAGCTGATACACTTGACGCCGCCCGTGACTGCCACGGGCGGTTTTCTTTTGGCGCGATGAATTCTTCTCCGTTTCCGTTCCCGACTTCCTCCCTGGCCGCGGCCGCGATCAATCATCTGCTGGCGGCCGAGCCGAGGGCACAGCGGCGGCTGGCGGCGCATGCCGGCAAGCTCGCCTGCCTCGACTTCGGCGTGGCGGCGCTGCGCTTCGCGGTGGCGGCCGACGGCCTGCTGCAGGCGGCGCCGGCGGATGCCGCGCCGGCGGTGACGATCCGCCTGCGCGCCGCCGATCTGCCGCTGATGGCGCAGCAGCGCGAACGCGCCTTTTCCTGGGTGAAAGTGGAAGGCGACGCGGATTTCGCCAACGCCATTTCACAGCTGGCGCAACACCTGCGCTGGGACGCCGAGGGCGATCTGGCGCGGCTGGTCGGCGACATCGCCGCCGCCCGGCTGGCGGCTGGCGCGCGCGCTGGTGCCGGGGCGCTCGCCGCCAGTGGCCGCAAGCTGGCCGAAAACAGCGCCGAATACCTGCTGGAAGAACGGCCGATGCTGGTGCGGCCGCTGGCGGTGCGCGAATTCGCCGACGCGGTGACGGCCTTGCGGCACGATCTGGAGCGGCTCGGCAAGCGCGTCGAACGGCTCGAACGTGCCGGCGCGAACGGTGTCCGGCAAGGCGGCCAGCCATGATCCTGCATTTCCTGCGGGTACTGAAGATCGTCCGCGTGGCGCTGCGCTACGGCCTGGACGAAATCGCGATCTCCAGCCTGGCGGTGCCGCGCCTCGCCAAAGCGGTCGATACCCTGATGTTCTGGCGCGACATTTCGGCACCGCGCGGCGTCCGGCTGCGGCGCGCGCTGGAAGACCTGGGGCCGATCTTCGTCAAGTTCGGCCAGCTGCTGTCGACCCGGCGCGACCTGATGCCGCCGGATGTCGCCGACGAACTGGCGCGCCTGCAGGACCGGGTGCCGCCGTTCGATCCGCAACTGGCGATCCGGCAAATCCAGAAATCGCTGGGCGCCCATCCGGACCAGCTGTTCGCCCATTTCGAGCGCGAGCCGGTGGCCTCGGCGTCGATCGCCCAGGTGCATTTCGCCACGCTGCAGGATGGCCGCGAAGTGGCGGTCAAGGTGCTGCGCCCCGACATGAAGAAAAGCATCGGCAAGGATGTCGCGCTGATGCGCATCGCCGCCGGCTGGGTCGAGCGGCTGTGGGCCGACGGCAAGCGGCTGAAGCCGCGCCAGGTGGTGGCGGAATTCGACAAGTACCTGCACGACGAGCTGGACCTGATGCGCGAGGCCGCCAACGCCAGCCAGCTGCGGCGCAACTTCGCCGATTCGACGCTGTTGATGGTGCCGGAAATGATCTGGGACCATTGCTCGGAATCGGTGATCGTGATGGAACGCATGCGCGGCGTGCCGATCTCGCAGGTCGCGCGGCTGATCGAGGCTGGCGTCGATCTGCAAAAGCTGGCGCGCGACGGCGTCGAAATCTTTTTCACGCAGGTATTCCGCGACGGGTTTTTCCATGCCGACATGCACCCCGGCAACATCCTGGTATCGATCGAGCCGGAATCGCTGGGCCGCTACATCGCGCTGGATTTCGGCATCGTCGGCACGCTGACCGATTTCGACAAGGATTACCTGTCGCAGAACTTCCTCGCCTTCTTCCGCCGCGACTACAAGCGGGTGGCCGAGGCGCACATCGAATCCGGCTGGGCGCCGAAGGATACCCGCGTCGACGAACTGGAATCGGCGGTGCGCGCCTGCTGCGAACCGATCTTCGACCGGCCGCTGAAGGACATTTCGTTCGGCCAGATCCTGCTGCGGCTGTTCCAGACCTCGCGCCGCTTCAACGTCGAGGTGCAGCCGCAACTGGTGCTGCTGCAAAAGACCCTGCTCAACGTCGAAGGGCTGGGGCGCCAGCTCGATCCCGATCTCGATCTGTGGAAAACCGCCAAGCCGTATCTGGAACGCTGGATGAAGGAACAGGTCGGCTGGCGCGGGCTGGTCGAGCGGTTGCGCGCCGAGGCGCCGCGCTACAGCCAGCTGATCCCGCAACTGCCGCGGCTGGCGCATCAGGCGCTGACGCAGGCGACGCAGCCGCGCCAGGACGACGAATTGCTGCGGCGCCTGCTGGCCGAGCAAAAGCGCACCAACCTGCTGCTCGGGCTGGCGGTGTACTTCGGCGGTGGCCTGCTGGGCGGCATCCTGCTGGTACGGCTGTGGCTGGTCTGGCAGCAATGGATGTAGCAGCGCCATTCTGCCAGATGGAAAAACAGGGGAGTATGTTGATAAAACGACCATCTGGCGCCCGTGATAGCCGTGTATCAAGGGGAGTATCTGGATTCTCCGGAGGCGCGCGGCGGTGGTGACCTTGCAATCGCGCGATCCCGGCCAGCCGCTGTTCTGGAGCGAACGCTTCGCGCAGCGCATCACGCCGTGGGATCGCGGCGGCGTGCCGGCCGAGCTGCGCGCCTGGGTCGGGCAGGACCCGCGCCCGCGTGCCGTGCTGATTCCCGGCTGCGGCAGCGCCTACGAGGTGGCGTATCTGGCGCAGGCCGGCTGGGACGTCACTGCGATCGATTTTTCCGCCGGCGCGGTGGCGGCGGCGCGTCAGGTGCTGGGGCCGTGGGCGGCGCATGTGGTCGAGGCGGATTTCTTCCATTTCACGCCGCCGCGGCCGCCCGAACTGATCTACGAATGCGCGTTCTTCTGCGCGCTGCCGCCGCGCCTGCGGCCGGACGTGGTGGCGCGCTGGGCCGAACTGCTGCCGCCGGGCGGCCTGCTGGCCGGTTTCTTTTTCTTCGACCAGACGCCGAAAGGGCCGCCGTTCGGCATCGGCGCAGCCGAGCTGGAACAATTGCTGGCGCCGTTCTTCGAGCGGCTGGACGACCGGCCGGTGGCCGATTCGCTACCGGTGTTCGCCGGCCGCGAGCGCTGGCAGGTCTGGCGCCGCCGCTAGCGGCCGAGGCCGCCGCCGGCACTCCCTGCCGATCGAAAGTCTGCGGCTATAATCGCCAGAATTTTGCCAGCGGGACACTGCCGCGCCGCCTGTCGGCGTACCCGTGTGCCCGCCCATCCAGCCCCGGTGCGGAGTAAACATAGATGAACATCACGCTGATTTCCTTCGTCGCGCTGTATCTGGTCGGCACGCTCGCGCTGGGCATCTGGGCCGGCACGCGCATCAGGAACACCAGCGATTTCGCCATCGCCGGCCGCAGCCTGCCGCTGATCATGGTGGTAACCACCACCTTCGCCACCTGGTTCGGCGCCGAGACGGTGATGGGCGTGCCGGCCCGCTTCGTCCAGGGCGGCCTGCAGGACATCGTCGAAGACCCGTTCGGCGCCGGCACCTGCCTGATCCTGGTCGGCGTGTTCTTCGCTGCCAGGCTGTACCGGCTCAACCTGCTGACCATCGGCGACTTTTACCGCAACCGCTACGGCAAGGGCATCGAAGTGTTCTGCTCGCTGGCGATCATGCTGAGCTATCTCGGCTGGGTGGCGGCGCAGATCACCGCGCTCGGCCTGGTGTTCTCGGTGCTGACCAATGGCGCGATGTCGGAAACCGCCGGCATGATCGTCGGCACGCTGGCGGTGCTGATCTACGTGGTGATCGGTGGTTTTCTGGCGGTCGCCTGGACCGATTTCATCCAGATGATCGTGCTGGTGCTGGGCCTGGGCGTGATCGCCTTCTTCTCCGCCGATCTGGCCGGCGGCGGCGTCAAGGTGGTCAACATGGTCAGCGACAGCAATCTGCTGAATTTCCTGCCCAAGCCGACCTTCACCGACATCAGCTTCTTCATCGCCGCCGCCGTGACGATGATGCTCGGCAGCATTCCGCAGCAGGACGTGTTCCAGCGCGTGATGTCGGCAAAGAACGCGCCGACCGCGCGCACCGGCGCCATCGTCGGCGGCGCCAGCTACATCCTGTTCGCCTTCGTGCCGATGTTCATCGTCGCGTCCGCCGTGGTGGTGATGGGCAACGAGGCGCTCGATCTGGCCAAAAACGATTACCAGCGCCTGCTGCCGACCTTCATCATGACGCGGATGCCGCTGGTGGTGCAGATCCTGTTCTTCGGCGCGCTGCTGTCGGCGATCAAGAGCACCTCGTCGGCGACGCTCCTGGCGCCGTCCACCAGCTTCGTCGAGAACATCCTGAAGAACCTGCGGCCGGACATGAGCGACCGCGAACAGCTGTTCGCGATGCGCTGCTCGATCGTGGTGTTCGCCGCGCTGGTGCTGGCCTACGCGATCGCGATGCGCGGCACCTCGATCTATGAACTGGTGTCGTCGGCGTACCAGGTGACGCTGGTCGGCGCCTTCGTGCCGCTGGTGATGGGGCTGTACTGGCGCCGTTCGACCACGCAGGGCGCGATCTGCTCGCTGGCCGCCGGCATCGGTACCTGGATCGTTTTCTTCCCGCAGGTGTCCGACTGGGGCACGCATTTCCCCGGCCAGCTGGCCGGCCTGATCGCCGGGTTCGCCGGCATGCTGGCCGGCTCGCTGCTGCCGCAGGCGCTGCGTAACCGCCACGAGCCGCGCCAGAGTGTCGAGGGTGCCGGCGCCTGAACCCGCTCCGGGCGCCGCTGGCGCACGCTGAAGACGGCCGGAAAACCCTTATAATCTAGGGTTTTTGACGTTTTTCAGTTGAGAGGGTGTGATGCCGATCTATGCTTACCGTTGCGACGCCTGCGGGTTCGCCAAGGACGTGCTGCAGAAGCTGTCCGACGCGCCGCTGACGCAATGTCCGTCCTGCGGCCAGCCGCAGTTCCGGAAGCAGCTGACGGCGGCCGGCTTCCAGTTGAAGGGCACCGGCTGGTACGCCACCGATTTCCGTGGCGGCGGCAGCAGTTCCTCGCCGGCCGCCAGCAAACCGGCCGAAAGCCAGGGCGACAGCAAGCCGGCGGAAAGCAAGCCGGCCGACAGCACGCCCGCTGGCGGCGGCACGGCGACCTGACGCCGCGCCCGCCACGACAAGACGATGCGCAAATACTTCATCACCGGTCTGCTGGTCTTGGTGCCCCTGGCGATCACGCTGTGGGTGCTGAACCTGATCATCGGCACCATGGACCAGTCGCTGCTGCTGCTGCCGGAATCCTGGCGGCCGCAGGCGCTGTTCGGCTTCGCCATCCCCGGCCTCGGCACGATCCTGACGCTGCTGGTGATCTTCCTGACCGGACTGGCGACCCGCAATTTCGTCGGCAACCAGGTGGTGCTGATGTGGGAATCGGTCCTGACCCGGATTCCGGTGGTCAAGTCGATCTATTCCAGCGTCAAGCAGGTGTCCGACACGCTGTTTTCGTCGTCCGGCAACGCCTTTCGCAAGGCGGTGCTGGTGCAGTATCCGCGCGCCGGCTCCTGGACCATCGGTTTTCTGACCGGCACGCCCGGCGGCGACGTCTGCAACCATCTGCAGGGCGACTACGTCAGTGTCTACGTGCCGACCACGCCGAACCCGACCTCCGGCTTCTTCCTGATGATGCCGCGCGCGGATGCGATCGAACTCGACATGACTGTCGATGCCGCGCTGAAATACATCGTCTCGATGGGCGTGGTCGCGCCCGAGCAGTCGCGCGACAAGGTCATCATTCAACCCGATAACGTCTGACGCGGCGCGGCCTTCGCCGCATTTTCGCCGCAGCCCCAACCCGAACTGGACCCCACCATGCCAATGCGAACCCAATATTGCGGCCTCGTCACCGAGGCGCTTCTCGGCCAAACCGTCAGCCTGTGCGGCTGGGTGCATCGCCGCCGCGACCACGGCGGCGTCATCTTCATCGACCTGCGCGACCGCGAAGGGCTGGTGCAGATCGTCTGCGACCCGGACCGCGCCGACGTGTTCGGCAAGGCCGAATCGGTGCGCAACGAATTCTGCCTGCGCGTCACCGGTCTGGTGCGCGAGCGCCCGGCCGGCACCACCAACGCCAACCTGAAGTCCGGCAACATCGAAGTGCTGGCGCAGGACCTGCAGATCCTGAACGCCTCGGTGACGCCGCCGTTCCAGCTGGATGACGACAACCTGTCGGAAACCACCCGCCTGACGCACCGCGTGCTCGATCTGCGCCGTCCGCAGATGCAGAACAACCTGCGGCTGCGCTACAAGGTGGCGATGGAAGTGCGCAAGTACCTCGACGAGCACGGCTTCATCGACATCGAGACGCCGACGCTGACCAAATCGACGCCGGAAGGCGCGCGCGACTACTTGGTGCCGTCGCGCGTGAATCCGGGCGAATTCTTCGCGCTGCCGCAGTCGCCGCAGCTGTTCAAGCAATTGCTGATGGTGGCCAACTTCGACCGCTACTACCAGATCACCAAGTGCTTCCGCGACGAAGACCTGCGCGCCGACCGCCAGCCGGAATTCACCCAGATCGACTGCGAAACCTCGTTCATGGACGAGCAGGAAATCCGCGACCTGTTCGAAAACATGGTGCGGATGGTGTTCAGGAAATCCCTCGACGTCGAGCTGCCGGATCCGTTCCCGGTGATGCCGTATGCGCAGGCGATGGGCCTGTACGGCTCCGACAAGCCGGACATGCGCGTCAAGCTGCAGTTCACCGACCTGACCGCGGTGATGAAGGATGTCGATTTCAAGGTGTTCAGTGGCGCCGCCAACATGGACGGCGGCCGCGTGGTCGGCCTGCGCGTGCCGGGCGGCGGCGCGATGCCGCGTTCCGAGATCGACGCCTACACCCAGTTCGTCGCGATCTACGGCGCCAAGGGGCTGGCCTACATCAAGGTCAATGAAAAGGCCAAGGGTCGCGACGGCCTGCAGTCGCCGATCGTCAAGAACCTGCACGACGCCGCGCTGGCGCAGGTGATCGAACTGACCGGCGCCGAGGACGGCGACCTGATCTTCTTCGGCGCCGACCGCGCCAAGGTGGTCAACGACGCGATCGGCGCGCTGCGCGTGAAGATCGGCCATTCCGAATTCGGCCGCAAGGGCGGGTTGTTCGACGATGTCTGGCGGCCGCTGTGGGTGGTCGATTTCCCGATGTTCGAATACGACGACGGCGAACAGCGCTGGAGCGCCTGCCACCACCCGTTCACCGCGCCGAAGGATGGCCACGAGGATTACCTGGAAACCGATCCGGGCCGCTGCCTGGCGAAGGCTTATGACATGGTGCTGAACGGCTGGGAACTGGGCGGCGGCTCGGTGCGTATCCACCGCGCCGACGTGCAGAGCAAGGTGTTCCGCGCATTGAACATCAACGACGAGGAAGCGCAGCTGAAATTCGGCTTCCTGCTGGACGCGCTGCAGTACGGCGCGCCGCCGCATGGCGGCATCGCCTTCGGCCTGGATCGGCTGATCACGATGATGGCTGGCGCCGAATCGATCCGTGACGTGATCGCCTTCCCGAAGACCCAGCGCGCCCAGGATCTGCTGACCCACGCGCCGTCGCCGGTCGATGAAAAGCAGCTGCGCGAATTGCACATCCGCCTGCGCAACACCGAGCCGGTCAAGGCCTGAGCGCCACCGGCCCGGCCGCGGTCTGTCGGCAGATTCCCGGCATAATCAAAAGCGCGGCCCGGCCGCGCTTTTTTGTTGCATCACGGTAATCGGTGGAAATGCTCTTGTCGATGCGGCCGGTCGTTCCCATCTAGTAAGACGGAAGCGAACCCGCCGGCGTGGCAATGGCCAGCTCCCGGTCATATGGAAAACCGGGAGTATGTTGAAAATTCTGTTTATGGGTACCCGCTACAGGGGTGATGCTTGGGGAGTATGTGGTCCTGCCGGGTTTCGCGGCGGGCGCCGCTGAAACCGGCAACGTGTCGAATGGAAACGCGCTACAAGATTCCCGAATCGGTGCTGGTGGTGATTCATACCGCCGACCTGCAGGTGCTGCTGCTGGAGCGGGCGCAGCCGTCCGGCTTCTGGCAGTCGGTGACCGGCTCCCGCGATGCGCCCGACGAGCCGCTGGCGCTGACCGCCGCGCGCGAGGTGTGGGAAGAAACCGGCATCCGCGTGGCCGGCTATCCGCTGCCGGCGGCGGCCGGGGATGGCGTGGAAATACCTTCCGGCAATCTTCGGGACTGGCAACTTTCCAACGTCTACGACATCTATCCGGTGTGGCGCCACCGTTACGCGCCGGGCGTCACGCGCAATACCGAGCATGTGTTCGGCCTGCTGCTGCCGCAGGCGCTGACGCCGACACTGGCGCCGCGCGAGCATCTGCGCCATTGCTGGCTGCCGTACCGCGCCGCCGCCGACCAGTGCTTTTCGCCGTCCAACGCCGAAGCGGTCCTGCAATTGCCGCAGCGCGCCGGCGCCGGCCTTTCCGGAACTTTCGATTGAACCGATGAAACTTCGCGTAGCGACTTACAACATCCACAAGGGCGTGTCGTCGATCGGCACCCGCCCGCGCGTGCTGGGCCTGAAGGATGCGCTCGGCACGATGGACGCCGATGTGCTGTTCCTGCAGGAAGTGCAGGGCCGGCACGATCTGATGGCGGCGCGCCACGCCACCGCCTGGCCGCAGCAGGCGCAGCACGAATTCCTGGCCGGCGATTCGCATCACACCGCCTACGGCATGAACGCGGTGTACGACCACGGCCATCACGGCAATGCGCTGTTGAGCGCGTTTCCGATCGCCTCCTGGCAAAACCAGAACGTCTCCGACCACGCCTACGAATCGCGCGGCATCCTGCATTGCGTGATTCAGGCGCCGGCCGCCGAGGTGCATTGCTACGTGATCCATCTCGGCCTGTTCGGCGGCAGCCGCAAGCGCCAGACCAGGGCGCTGATCGAGGCGGTCGGCCAGACCGCGCCGGCCGACGCGCCGATCATCGTCGCCGGCGATTTCAACGACTGGGGCGATCGTCTGTCGGAGTCGCTGCGCGGCGACCTCGGTGTTTCCGAAGTGTTCGACGAACGGGTGGCGACGCCCGGTTTCGGCCGCTACCTGCGCCAGCTGGCCGGGCGCGGGCCGAAGACGCAGCCGGCGCGCACCTTCCCGGCGGCGCTGCCGTGGCTGCGGCTGGATCGCATCTACGTGCGCGGTTTCAAGGTGGAATCGGCGCAGGTCCTGTCCGGCGTGCCTTGGGCTAAACTGTCGGACCACGCGCCGATCCTGGCCACGCTCGAACTGAAGTAGCGCGGCAGGGCGGCCGGCCAGCGGGCGCGCCGCGCCCGACGACAGAAAGGATTCAGCGGATGCCGGTTCCCTCATGCGCACGGTAATCTTCACCGGCCACAACGACATCGATCTACTGCAATCCGGCGCGCAATTCTTCCCTTCCCTGATCGCGGCGATCGATGGCGCGCGCGCCGAACTGTTTCTCGAAACCTATATCTTGACGCTCGACGCCGCCGGCTTCGCCGTGCTGCACGCGCTGCAGCGGGCGGCGCATCGTGGCGTCGCGGTCTACCTGATCGTCGACTGGGTCGGCACCGGCCGCGCCACCTGCGCTCTGCTGCGCGAGCAATGCGCGGCGGCCGGCATCCATTTCCGCCGCTTCAATCCGTGGTTCCGGCGCGGCATCGCCCGCACCCATCGCAAGATCTGCGTGGTCGACCGCGATCTGGCCTTCATCGGCGGCTTGAACATCAACGACGACCTGCGTTCCGACCGTGATCCGAAGCGGGTGCTGCCGGCGCCGCGCTGGGATTTCGCGGTGCGCATCCGCGGCCCGCTGGTGGCCACCATCTATCTGGAAATGACGGCGCAATGGACCCGCCTCGGCAGCTTGCAGCTGAAGACGCGCTGGGCCAATTTCCGCCGCATGCGCGCGCTGGAACCGGCGCCGGCGACCGGGCCGGCGCTGGCCGGGCTGGTGCTGCGCGACAACCTACGCAACCGCCGCACCATCCAGCGCGCCTATCTGAAGGCGCTCGGCCGGGCGCGCCAGAACGCGCTGCTGGTCAATCCGTATTTCGCGCCGGGGCGCAAGCTGCGGCGGGCGCTGGAAGCGGCGGCGCAGCGCGGCGTCCAAGTGACGCTGCTGCTCGGGGTCGGCCAGTTCCGGCTGCAGGATGCGATCGCCCATTCGTTCTATCCGAAGCTGCTCGACTGCGGCGTGCGCATCTTCGAATACCGCAAGACCGAACTGCACGCCAAGGTGGCGGTGGTCGATGATGAATGGGCGACGGTCGGCTCCAGCAATTACGACGGCCTGTCGCTGTTCGTCAATCAGGAGGCCAACGTGGTGATCCTCGATCAGCCGTTCGCGCTGGAACTGCGGCGGCAGATCGAGCAGGGCGTGGCCGACGGCGTTGCCGTCGATCGTGAGGCTTTCGCCAACCTCGGCTGGGGCCAGCGCCTGGGGAGCGGCATCGCCTTCTCGCTGTACCGGGCGGCGATCCGGCTGATGTCGTGGAGCAGCTACGACTGAAGCCGGTCCAGTTCCGGGTAATGACGGAAGATGCCGCTCTGGTTGAACGGCTGGCGCCGTGGTGATTTCAGATAGGTGGCGATGCGCGGCAGCCGCGCCACCCGGCGCTGCAGCGCGGCCAGCAGCGGATGCGCCGGCGCCAGCGCGCGCATGGTGCGCGGGAAGGCGTATTTCAATCCGGCCATCAGCTGGAACAGCGACAGATCGACATAGGTGAGCCGGGCGCCGACCGCGTGGCGGCTACCGTCCGGGTTGCGCTCCAGCACCCGTTCGAAATAACCGAGGAATTTCGGCAGCCGCGCCGCCGTCAGGTCGGCCGCGCGGCGCGCCGCCTCGTCGCGCTGCTCTTCGTAGTACAGGCCGGCGGCGATCGGATGGTGGCTGTCGTGTACCTCGGCCACCAGATCGGCGATGGTCAGCTGCAACTGGTGCGCCCACAGCCGGCCGGCTTCGTCGTCCGGCGCCAGCCCGAGACGCGGGCCGAGGTACAGCAGGATATTGGCGGTCTGGCCGATCAGCAGGTCGCCGGCCTTCAGATACGGCGGCGCGAACGGCGGCCGCGCCACCGCCTCGTCTTCCAGGAAATGCGTCAGCGCCGGCATGCCGCGCCCGCGTCCCGAGGCGCGGGCGACATCGACGTAATCGGCGCCGCCCTGTTCCAGCGCCAGCCGGACGAATTCGCCACGGCCTTGCAGGCCCGGCCAGTAATACAGTTCATAGCGCATCGCTTGGCCTCCGGTAAGGATGCCGGCGCCGCCGTCTCAATCGGCCAGCGCGCGCCGCCGCGAAAACCAGATGCCGCCGCCGACCAGCAGCAGCACCGCCAGTTGCAATCCCAGTCCCTGCGCGGTCGGGTGGATGCCGAGCAGCGGCAGCGAGATGAAATCCACCAGACGGGAATCGAGCACGCCGGCTTCCTGCAATGCCGCCACGCCGTTGCCGGTAAATACTACCGCCATCAGCGCCAGCAGGCCCGAGGTGGCGGAAAAGAACGGGCCGATCGGCAGCCGCACGCTGTACTTCAGGATCGCGCCGCCGAGCAGCGCCAGCAGCAGCGCTGCCGCCGCGATGCCGCCCAGCACCGCGCCGTGGCCGTCGGCGCCGACCTGCACCCACAGCGTTTCATAGAACAGGATTACCTCGAACAGTTCGCGGTAGATCGCCAGGAAGGAAATCCCCGCCATCGCCCACAGCGTGCGCTTGCCGAGCGCGGCGTTGACCTGGTCGCGGATGAATTTCTGCCACGCCTGCGCATACGACTTGCTGTGCAGCCAGTAGCCGACGTACAGCAGCATCGCCGCCGCCACCAGCGCGGTCACGCCTTCGGTGACTTCGCGGCTGGCGCCGGAAATCGTCAGCACGTAGTTGGCCACGAACCAGGTCAGCGCGCCCAGCGCCAGCGCGCCGATCCAGCCGGCGTGGATGTAGGGCAGGGCGTCGCGGCGGCCGGTCTTGACGACGAAGGCGACGATCGCCGCCAGCACCAGGATCGCTTCCAGCCCTTCGCGCAGCAGGATCAGCAGCGCGCTGATGAACGCCGCCAGCGGCGACAGGCCGCCGGCCGACAGCTTCTCATCGACGCGGTCCAGCAGTCCGCCGATCCGTTCGATCTGCCGCGCTACCGCGTCGGCCGGCTGGCCGTCGGCGATGGCGGCGCGCAGGCGCATCATTTCGCCTTCGGTTTCGGTGCGCAGCGCCGGATCGACGTTGTCGAGACCGGCCTCGACCAGCTCGAAGCCTTCCAGATAGGCGCCGATCGCCAGCTGGCGGGCGCCGTCGCGGTCGCCCTGGCGGTAGGCGTCCAGCGCCTGCTGCAGCTTGGTCCGGGTCAGCTGCAGCGGTGCCGGCGCGACCGCCTGCAACGCTTCCGGATGCGCGGTCAGATAGGCTTGCACCTCGGCGGCGCCGCGCTGCGCGGCTTCGGCCGGAGTTTCGGTGACCAGTTGCTTCATGTCGCTGATGGCGTTCCTGCCCTGGTCCTGCTGCCAGGTTTGGGCGCCTTGCTCCAGCGTCTGTGGCGTCTGCCGCAGGCCGCCGACGAAGAAGGCTAGCGCCCAGCGGTCGGCTTCGCTCAGCTCGGCGAACGGCCGCATCGGCGTGCCGCCGACGCCCAGCGTGATGGTGTTGTAGAGGCCGTACAGGCTGCGCGCCGCCATCCGTTCGCCATCGTGGAAATTGCTCGGCGCCGGCTCCAGTCCCTTGGCCAGCGGGCCGTCGCCGTGGCCGCTGGCGCCGTGGCAGGCGGCGCAATGGGCCTGGTACAGGCGCTCGCCGGTGCGCAGATCGGGCGCGGCACGCGGCGCCACCGTCAGCCGGTAGACGCGGATCACGTCTTCGCGCAGGCGCGCGGCGGCGGTCGAGACGGCGGCGCCGTCGGCCCTGGCTTCGATCGCGCCGCGCAGCGCCCGCGCCTGTTGCAGCAGCGCCGGCTGCTCCGCTTGCGCCGGCAGCTGCTGCAACAGCGTCGCCGACTGCGTGGCGAATTCCAGCTGTTCCTGGTATTCCGACTGGTCCAGCACCTGGCCGTCGCGCACGAAGCCGGGGTAATCGACGCCGATGTAATCGAGCATGTGGACCACGGTCTGCGCCTGTTCCTCGCCCGGCGCGGCATCGGCGCGGACGAATGCCGCCAGCATCAGCAGCGCCAGCAGGAAGCGCAGGAACGGCAAATGGTGGGGGGCGGGAACGGTGGGAGGCAATCGCTTACGCATGGCGGTAGGAGTTAACAATAATGATTCGCATTCTCGCATGTTGCGCCGACCGGCATCAACCGAGGCCGGCGCGCGATACCGGAAGCGCCGAAAGCGCTTGCGGGCGGCAAGGGGATATTCTAATATAAATGAGAATCATTATCATTAATGGGCGGACGAGGCCATGGTGGCCGGTCGTTTGCCCGACCTTTTCACGCCAACCAAGGAGAGACTGATGGCCCACGATCCGAACGATCCGATGCCGCCGGAAGCGCTGGCCGCCGCCGGCAGCCGGCCGGAACTGCTGGTGTCGGCGGTGCTGCACCTGATGTCGCACTACACGGTGCGGCGCGACGACGGCGCCTGCGTCAAGCTGGCGGCGGTGATCGAACGTCACCTGAAGGCGTTGGCCAGCCAGCCGGACCTGGCGCCGGTGCTGCGCGCCACCTGCCAGCAGCTGGCCGAACAGTGGGAGGGCGTGGTGGAACGGGCGCTGCCGGCGCCGCGCGCGGCCCATCCGCTGGCACGCTGGATCGGCACCGGGCGCGCCGGTCCAATTTGAGCGAATTTGAAAATAGGGTGAGTATGCCGTTTTTTCGGCCTGTTCCGGGCAGCCCGCGCCCGTGTCAAAAAATGCACCGGGTAGTATGTACGGGAAGGCGATCGGCGGCGGGCCGTTTCAGCGGCGCCGGGCGGCGTGCGGTCCGCTCGGGCCGCGTTGTTCCAGATGGCGGAAGGTGATCCGGCCCTTGCTCAGATCGTAGGGCGACAGCTGCACCGATACCTTGTCGCCGGCCAGGATGCGGATGTGGTGCTGGCGCATCTTGCCGGAGGTGTAGGTGATCAGTTGATGGCCGTTTTCGAGTTCGACGCGAAAGCGCGAGTCGGGCAGGACTTCGGTGACCAGCCCCATCATTTCAAGCAATTCTTCTTTTGCCACAGGATTCCAATCAAGTAAAACCACGGTTGCGCCGATGGCCGGCGAAAACGCTGGCGCGCGCGGGCCGGCGACATTCGCGGCGGCCGCGCTCGACAGCGGTAAACGATGAACAATGCGCCGGCGCATGAAACGCCGCATGCAGGACCGGAGGAGGAAACCGGGAGCCGCGCTGCCGGTTCGGTTGGAGGGGCCAGCCCTCCGCGGACCATGGACTATACCACGGGCCGGCGTTCAGCCCGGATCGGCCGCCGTCGGCCGCGCCGGCTTCAGGACATCACCACTGGCCCGCCCTGTTGCAGCGCGCGCTGGTAGGCCGGGCGCGCTTCCATCTTCTTCAGGTAGGCCGCCAGCGCCGGATAGCCGGCGGCGCCTTGCACCCGCGTCAGCGCCGCCGCCACCGGAAAGCTCATCTGGAAATCGGCGATGGTCAGCCGGGCGCCGGCGAACCATTCGTGGCGCGCCAGATGGGCGTCGATGAATGGCAGCGCGGTGGCCAGGTTGGGATCGACCAGTTTGGCCTGCGCCTTGCCGCACAGCTGGCGGGCGATCGGGCGGACGAAGAACGGCATCGGCTGTGTCGGAATCGTCATGAACACCAGCTTCAGCAGCAGCCAGTTCATCAGCGAGCCTTCGGCGTAGTGCATCCAGAAGCGGCACTGGCGATGTTCTTCGGTGCCGGGGCGCGGCTGCGCCACCGGACCGTCGGCGTCGCCTTGCGGTCCATAGGTTTCGATCAGGTATTCGAGGATCGCGCCGGATTCGGCCAGGGTCAGTTCGCCGTCGGTGATCACCGGCGACTTGCCGAGCGGATGCACCGCCTTCAGTTCCGGCGGCGCCAGCATGGTTTTCGGATCGCGCCGGTAACGCCGGATTTCGTAGGGCAGGCCGAGTTCTTCCAGCAGCCACAGCACGCGCTGCGAGCGGGAGGTTTCGAGGTGGTGGACGATGATCATGGAATTCCCGGTCAAGGTGAATGGGGTGGCGCTCAGGCGGTGGCCGCGGCCTGGCGCGATTGCGCGAACGCGATGAAGAAGTCGAGCGAATCGGGATTGCTCATGGCGTCGCGGTTGGCGATCTTTTCCACCGGCATGCCGAGCAGCAGCTTCTTGATCGGCAGTTCCATCTTCTTGCCGGAGGCGGTGCGCGGAATCTGCGGCACCGCGAACACGTCGTTCGGCACGTGGCGCGCCGACAGCGCGCCACGGATGCCGGACTTGATCCGCGCCACCAGCGCCTCGTCCAGCGCAACGCCGTCGCGCAGCACCACGAACAGCGGCATGTACGATTCGCGGCCGAGATATTCCAGATCGACCACCAGGCTGTCCAGCACTTCCGGGATGTCCTCCACCGCCCGGTAGATTTCGCTGGTGCCCATGCGGATGCCGTGGCGGTTGATGGTGGTGTCGGAGCGGCCGTAGATCACCGCGCCGCCGCGCGGCGTGATGCGGATCCAGTCGCCGTGCCGCCACAGGCCCGGATAGACGTCGAAATAACTGTCGTGATAGCGCGAGCCGTCCGGATCGTTCCAGAAGTACAGCGGCATCGACGGCATCGGCTCGGTTACCACCAGTTCGCCGACCGCGTCCTCGACCGGATTGCCCTGATCGTCGAACGCATAGGCGGCGATGCCGAGGCCGCGGCATTGCATCTCGCCGGAATACAGCGGCAGGATCGGGCAGGCGCCGACGAAGGCGGCGGCGATGTCGGTGCCGCCGGAAATCGACGCCAGCAGGATGTCGCGGCCGATGTTGGCGTAAATCCATTCATACGCCTCCTGCGGCAGCGGCGAGCCGGTCGAACCGACCGAGCGGAGGCGCGACAGATCGGCCAGCCGGTTCGGCACGATGCCGGCCTTCATGCAGTTGGCGTAGTAGGCGGCGCCGGCGCCGAAGAAGCTGACGCCGGCCTGGTCGGCGAATTTCCACAGCGTGCCGAGGTCCGGCGTGCCCGGATTGCCGTCGTAGATGCAGATGGTGGCACCGACCAGCAGGCCGGTGACCTGTGAATTCCACATGATCCAGCCGGTGGTCGAATACCAGTGGAAATGATCCTGCGGACCGAGGTCCAGATGCAGCGCATGGCCCTTCAGGGTTTCCAGCAGCGCGCCGCCGTGGCCATGGACGATCGGCTTCGGCATGCCGGTGGTGCCGGACGAATACAGTATCCACAGCGGATGGTCGAACGGCAGCTGCTCGAAACGGATCGGTTCGGGCGCCGGCCGCAGCAGGCTGTCCCAGGTCACCGAATCGGCCAGCGTCGCCTGCGGATTCAGGTAGGGCAGCAGCACCGTGTGTTGCAGCGTCGGCAGTTCGCGCCGCATCGCCTCCAGCACCGGCAGGCGATCGAAATCCTTGCCGCCGTAGCGGTAGCCATCGACCGCGATCAGCAGCTTCGGGTCGATCTGGCGGAAACGGTCCAGCACGCCGGCGCTGCCCATGTCCGGCGAACAGCTCGACCAGGTGGCGCCGATCGACGCGCAGGCGAAAAACGCCACCGCCGCCTCCGGGATGTTCGGCAGATAGGCGGCGACGCGGTCGCCCGGCCCGACCCCGAGCGCGCGCAGGTTGTGCGCCACCGCCGTCACCTGCGCACGCAGCTCGTCCCACGACAGCCGCGCCAGCGGCCGCAGTTCGGATTGCGCGATGATCGCCGGCCGGCTGCCCTCGGCGCCATCGTGGAAACGGAACAGCTGCTCGGTGAAATTCAGCCGCGCGCCGTCGAACCACTTGGCGCCCGGCATCTTGTGCGCATCCAGCACCTGCCGGTACGGCGCCGAACTCCTGACCTCGAAGTATTGCCAGATCGATTCCCAGAAATCCTCCAGCCGCTCGACCGACCATTGCCACAGCGCCGGGTAGTCGGCGAACGCCAGCCCCTTTTCGCGCTCCAGCCAGCGCAGGTAGTCGCGCAGCCGGCTCTGTTCGATGCGCTGCGGGGAAGGCGTCCATAGCAAGGGATTGTCGTTCGACATGCTGTCTCCTGTATTCGAATCGGTATGGGATGGTGTCCAGGCAGGCGCGCGGAATCGGCGGGCGAGGCGGGTCGGTGTCTGGCGATGCCGTTCATTACAGCAATAATCGCCGGTCAGCGCAATCCTTGGCGGCGCGCATCGACGCTGGTAGTTTTACGGCTTGCGGCGCGCCCGCCTTCGGACTACCTTGCGGTAAACCCGCAGGGTTCCTCTTTCCGGAAAGGAGATCGACATGGACGACGTCGTCATCGTCGCGGCATTGCGCACCGCGGTAGGCAAATTCGGCGGTTCGCTGGCCAGGGTTGCGGCCGCCGACCAGGGCGCGCAGGTGATACGCGCGCTGCTCGCCAGGACCGGCCTGCAGCCGGAACAGATCAGCGAAGTGATCCTCGGGCAGGTGCTGACCGCCGGCGTCGGCCAGAACCCGGCGCGCCAGGCGGTGCTGCGCGCCGGCCTGCCGGACATGGTGCCCGGCATGACCATCAACAAGGTCTGCGGCAGCGGCCTGAAAGCCACGCATCTGGCGACGCAGGCGATCCGCTGCGGCGACGCCGACATCGTCATCGCCGGCGGCCAGGAAAACATGAGCGCGGCGCCGCACGTGCTGAACGGCTCGCGCGAAGGCCAGCGCATGGGCGACTGGAAGATGGCCGACAGCATGATCGTCGACGGCCTGTGGGACGTCTACAACCAGTACCACATGGGCGTCACCGCCGAAAATGTCGCGAAGAAATTCGGCATCAGCCGCCAGGAACAGGACGAATTTGCCGCCGCCTCGCAAAACAAGGCCGAAGCCGCGCAGCAGGCCGGCAGGTTCAAGGACGAGATCGTGCCGATCGAGATTCCATCGAAGAAGGGCGCGGTGGTGTTCGACACCGACGAATTCATCAAGCCCGGCGTAACCGTCGAATCCCTGGCCGCCCTGCGTCCGGCCTTCGCCAAGGATGGCACCGTCACCGCCGGCAACGCCTCCGGCATCAACGACGGCGCCGCCGCCGTGGTGATGATGTCGGCCAGACGCGCCGAACAACTGGGCCTGCAGCCGCTGGCGCGCATCAAGGCGTATGCCTCGGCCGGCGTCGATCCGGCCTTCATGGGTTTGGGGCCGGTGCCGGCCACCCGGCTATGCCTGAAGAAGGCCGGCTGGAGCCATCAGGAGGTCGATCTGATGGAAATCAACGAAGCCTTCGCCGCCCAGGCGATCGGCGTCAACCGCGAAATCGGCTGGGACACCGGCAAGATCAACGTCAACGGCGGCGCCATCGCCATCGGCCACCCGATCGGCGCCTCCGGCTGCCGCATCCTGGTGACGCTGCTGCACGAGATGATCCGGCGCGATGCGAAGAAAGGGCTGGCCAGCCTGTGCATCGGCGGCGGCATGGGGGTGGCGCTGGCGATGGAGCGCTGAACGGTCCAGATAGCAGCATGACGACAATTCCGGCAAAGCTCGACAAAAACGCCGATCTGGTCAGATTGGGCGCGGCGGTCAGGGCACGACGAATGGCGTTGGCGCTGTCCCAGGAAGCGCTGGCGGACCATGCCGGGATCGATCGTTCCCACATGGGGAAGCTGGAACGGGGCGAGCGCAATGTTTCCTTCCTCAACATCCTCCGCATCGCCAGCGCGGTCCAATGCCAGCCGTCGGATTTGTTCATCGACGCTGGTCTTTGAGGCTGCTTTGATCTTCCTGGGTTAACTGACCAAGCCGATTTCCGCCAGCATCATCCGGTTGCGGCCGTTCGACTTGGCTTCGTACAGTTTTTCGTCGGCGATCCTGAGCAGGTCGGTCGGGGTGGTGGACTGGTCGGCCAGCGTCAGGACGACGCCGCAGCTGACGGTCAGCACCGGCGCCGTCGATGACAGCGGATGCGGGATGCCGAGGTTCATCACGTCGTGCCGGAACTGTTCGATCTGCTGCTGGATGCCGATGCCGAGCGGAGACAGCAGCACGAATTCCTCGCCGCCGTAACGCGCCGCCAGATCGTCGGGGCGGTTGGCGTGCCGCGCCAGCGCGTCGGCGACGCTGCGCAGCGCTTCGTCGCCGCGCAGGTGGCCGAAACGGTCGTTGTACTGCTTGAAGTGGTCGATGTCGATCATCGCCACGCCGATCGGGATCTGGCTGCGCGCGGCGCGGCGGCAGGCGCGTTCCAGCGCCTGGTCGAACAGGCGCCGGTTGGCCAGGCCGGTCAGACCGTCGTGGTGCGCCATCTGTTGCAGCGCCTGTTTCTGCCGTGCCAGGTTGACCAGGTTGCGCACGCGGGCGCTGACGATGGCCGGCCGGATCGGCTTGTGGATGTAGTCGGCGGCGCCCAGCTGCAGGCCGAGTTCCTCGTCCGCCACTTCGTCCTGGGCGGTGATGAACATCACCGGGATGTGGGCGGTATGGTCGTCGGCCTTCAGGTGGCGGATTACCTGGTAGCCGTCCATGCCGGGCATCGAGACGTCGAGCAGGATCAGCGACGGTTGCTGGCCTGCTTCCTGGCGCGCCAGCCGCAGCGCGCCGGGGCCGTCCTTGGCCAGCAGCACGCGGTATTCGTGGCGCAGCAGTTCCGCCAGCAGGTTGCGGTTCAGGCGTTCGTCGTCGACCACCAGGATGCTGGCGCGTTCATCAGGAATCATCTGCGCGTCCTCCCCGTTCGATCAACGCGGTCCGCAGCCTTGTGTCGAGCTGTTCCAGCGCCAGCAGCGCGGCTTCCGATTCCAGGTCGTCGAAGTGCTGGCGCACCTGGTCGATGGCGGCGGTGAATCCGCTGCCGCGCAGCCGTTGTCCGAGTTCTTCCAGCAGCGCCATGGCGCCGTAGTCGCTGTCGCGGATCAGCTGTCGGGTCTGCTCCAGCAGCGGCGGCAGGTCGTCGAGGCGCGCCGGCAGCGGCGTGCCGGCTTGCGGTGGCTGCGATTCGCGCTCGGCCAGCACGGCGCGCGCGTCATCCAGCACGGTGCGCAGGCGGCCGGTGAATTCGCCGAGCAGCGCCATGGCCTGTTCCGGCTGCCGGTGGCGCAGCGCCTGTTCGATGCTGCCGGCCTGGCGGCCGAGATCGTCGATGCCGAGATAGCCGATCGAGCCTTTCAGCGTGTGCGCCAATTCGGTCAGCGCCGGCCAGTCGCTGGCAGCGGCCAGCCGCTCCATGCGTTCCGGCGCGCTGCCGAAGTCGCGGATGAAGTCGTTGAAGATGCGCGCGGTGCGATCCGGCTGGCTGGCGAACAGCGCGCGCATCGGCGTGGTGTCGAGCCGGCTTTCGAAGGCGGCGTTGGCGTTCGCCGGGCGCGCAGTGCCGGACGCACCGTGGTCACCGAGGGCCCGCGCCAGTTGTTGGTACATCAGTTTTTCGTCGATCGGCTTGGTGATGTGACCGTTCATGCCGGCCGCCTCGACCGTCGAGCGGTCTTCCGGACGCGCCTGGGCGGTCAGCGCCAGGATCGGCAACAGGCGCCATTCGGGCCGCTGGCGGATCATCCGCGTCGCGGTGATGCCGTCCATCTGCGGCATGTGGAGATCCATCAGGATGACGTCGAAGTTTTGTTCCTCCATGCGGTGAATCGCCTGAATGCCGTTTTCCGCCGTGCTGACCCGCATGCCGGCGAGCTCCAGGAATTCGCTGGCGACGTCGCGGTTCAGCGCGTTGTCGTCGACCACCAGTACCTTGCGGCCGGCCAGTATCGGTGGCGCGGCGATGTCCTCGGTGCGGGTTTTCCATGCGGCCGTCTGCGGCGCCGCAGGCGCGTCGAGGATCGATGCCAGTGTATTGAACATCAGCGATTGCGTAATGGGCTTGATCAACAAACCCTGCAATCCGAGCCGTTCGACCTGGCGCACTACTTCGTCGCGGCCGTAGGCGGTCACCATCAGTACCGCCGGTGTGCGGCCCAGGTGTTCTTCCTCGCGGATGCGGCGCGCCACTTCCAGACCGTCCATGTCCGGCATGCGCCAGTCCATCAGGACGATTTTGTAAGGGCGGCCGGCGCTGGCGGCGTGCCGCAGCGCTTCCAGCCCGAGCGGTCCGGACGGCGCGGTGTCGGCCTGCATGCCGAAGCTGCGGATCATTTCCGACAGGATGTCGCGCGCGCTGGCGTTGTCGTCGACGATCAGCACGCGGCAGCCGGCCAGTCCCGGATGCGGCCGGATTTTTTCGCTGACGCTGGCGCCCGGCTTGAGCAGGATCGTGAAGCTGAAGGTACTGCCGCGTCCGGGCTGGCTGTCGACGCTGATTTCCCCGCCCATCAGTCGCACCAGCCGCTGCGAGATCGCCAGCCCCAGGCCGGTGCCGCCGAAGTGGCGGGTGATCTGGCTTTGCGCCTGGGAGAATGGCTTGAACAGGCTGGCGACCTGCTCCGGCGGAATGCCGATGCCGGTATCGCGCACCGAGAACGACAGCCGGTGCACGCCGCCGCCATCCGGCGACGGCGCCGCGCCGATACGGACGATCACCTCGCCGTTTTCAGTGAACTTGATCGCGTTGCTGACCAGGTTGATCAGCACCTGGCCCAGCCGCAGAGGATCGCCGCGCAGCCGCTGCGGCGTGCCGGGCGCCACCGAATAGGCGATTTCGAGGCCCTTTTCCTCGGCCCGGATGGCGGTCACGGCGGATACCGTTTCCAGCATTTCCTCCAGCTGGAATTCGGTTTCTTCCAGGGCCAGCATGCCGGCTTCGATCTTGGAGAAATCGAGGATGTTGTTGATGATCGACAGCAGCGCCTTGGCCGACATCGAAATCTTTTCCATCTGGTCGCGCTGCTTGTCCGACAGGTCGGTCTGCATCACCAGCCGCGTCATGCCGATCACGGTATTCATCGGCGTGCGGATTTCGTGGCTCATGGTGGCGAGGAAATCGGCCTTGGCGCGCTCGCCGGCTTCCGCCGCTTCCTTGGCGCGGTACAGCTCGATCGTGGTGGCCCGTTCGCGCGTGATGTCGAGCATGATGCCGTCCCATACCATGCCGCGCGCGCTGTGCCGCGGTGCCGAACGGCAGCGTATCCAGCTGATGGTGCCGTCCGGGCGCAGCGCGCGGAAGGCGTGATCGAACAGGGTATTGGTGGCGCGCGAGCGTTCGATGCCGGCGAGATAGCGCGGACGGTCGTCGGGGTGGATCGCGCTCAGGAAATTGTTGCGGTCGGCGACGATCGCCGCCGCCGGGATGCCGAGCAGATCGATCACGCCGGCGCTGATGTAGGTGAGCCGATAGTTGTCATCGCGGTCGTTTTCCAGACGGTAGATGGCGCCGCTCGGCAGGTTGTCGGCCAGCGCTTCGAAACGCTTGCGCTCCTCCTCGCGTTCGGTGATGTCCTGCACCATGCCGCTCAGCGCGGTGATGTGGCCGTTCTGGTCGCGCCGCGCCTGACCCTGGATGTGCGCCAGAAAGCTGCCGTCCGGGTGGTAGTGGACCGCGTCGATGTCGTAAGGCTCGCCGGTTTCGATGCAGCGGCCGACGGCGTTCGAGATGCGTTCGAAATCCTTCTGGCTGAACATGTCGGCCAGATCCTCCATCGCCAGCGGTGGCCCGTTCGGATCCTTGCCGTTCAGCTCGTACATCATTTCGGAGCTGATGAACTGATTGGTCGCCAGGTCCAGCGTCCAGCTGCCCATGCGCGCCAGCCGCTCGGCCTGGCGCAGGGTTTCATAGTTGTTGCGCAGCTCGATCGCGGCGTTGCGCTCCTCGGTGATGTCGCGCACCATGCCGATCAGCCGGTTCGGCGTGGTATCGGTGGCTTTCAGCCGCAGCGCCGCCGAGGTGATCCAGCGCAATTCGCCGGATGGCGAGATCAGGCGGAATTCGACGCGCCGGTCGCGCCGCCGGGTCTGCAGGTCATCGATGCGGCCGTCGACGATGCGGTCGGCGTCCTCCGGGTGGACCAGCCTCTTGAAGTCGGCACCGGTACGGATCGGATACGCTTCCCGGGTGGTGCCGTAGATGCGGTAGCAGACGTCGTCGCACTGCAGGAGGTCGTCATCCAGGTTATATTCCCAGACGCCGAGGCCGCCGATGTCGTAGGCCAGCAGCAGCCGTTCGCGCTGCGCATCCAGTTCGGCTTCGGATTGCGAGCGCAGCTGGCGCAGGTCTTCCAGCTGCAACTGGTCCTCGAAGATGCAGGCGGTCTGGGACAGCAGCCGCTCGTCGCGCGGCGCGTTCTCGCCGGGCGCGCGCCACAGCAGATCGAGGGCGCCGAAGGCATCGCCGCCGGAGGTGCGGATCATGATGCCGGCGTAGCGCCGGAAGCCCTTGGCGGCGCCGATGCTGCCGGACCATTGCGGATGCCGATGGCTGAGCGCCGAGGTGCCCGGCTGCGCCGCCACGGCCAGGCAGAACGGCGGATGTCCGGTGTCGGCGATCGGCGCGCCGGTCGGGAATTCGCTGGCGTCGGCGCCGCAGACCAGCAGCGGCAGTGCCTGCCCGTCCTGGAACCGGATCACGCGGGCCGCATCGGCGGCGGTCAATTCACACAGCGTTTCCAGGTATGGCGTCCATTTTTCCAGCATGCGCGCCGGGATGGAGGAGTAAGGCATGGCGGCTCCGAGAAGGGTTCGCTATCCGGCCCGTGCGGTCGGGCCGTCGGCGCCATGTCCTGCGGGATCGCGCGATCGCGGACAGGATGCAGGAACGCCGGTCGGGAGCACGGCGCACGGAAGAGTTCCGGGAGCACCGTAGCTTTCGATTGCATCATAGCAATAAGGCGTAGATTGCTCGGCCTCTTTTATGAATAGGGGAGTATGTGCAAAATTGCAATATTTGGCGCCCGTATCAGGGCAGCATGTCAGGGAGTATATGGATGCGGCAGTTCTTCTGAACGCTCCGGGAGCGTCAGCCGGCGCCGGCTTTCGAAATGGCGCCGGTGCCCGCAAACCGGGTCGTCGAATTCCAGCGCCTGCGCCAGCAGTTGCAGCGGCTGGCGGTAATCCTCGGCGCCGGCGGCTGCTTGCGGCGCATGCACCGGATAGATGCGGTCGTTCAGGATGGCGATGCCGAGCGCGCTCATGTGTACGCGTAACTGGTGCTTCTGCCCGGTCTCCGGCGCCAGCGCGTAGCGCGCCAGTGCGCCGCGGGTTTCCAGCAGCTCGATGGCGGTGACGGCGTTCGGTGCGCCGGCGATTTCTTCCATCCGCATGAACGCCGCGCTTTGCGCCAGCCGGCTGCGCCGCACTTGCGGAAACGCCAGATCGGCGCGCCACGGCGCGATCGCCTCGTAACGCTTCTGCACCGCGCGTTCGCGGAACAGCGCCTGGTAACGGTCGCGTGTTTCCGGCCGGATCGAAAACAGCACCAGCCCGGCGGTTTCCCGGTCCAGCCGGTGTATCGGCGCCAGCGTGGCGATGCCGAGCTGGCGCTTCAGGCGCACCAGCAGGGTTTCCTGCAGATAGCGGCCGCCTGGCGTCACCGGCAGGAAGTGCGGCTTGTCGGCCACCACCAGATGATCGTCCTGATACAGCACCGTGGCCTCGAACGGAATGCGCACTTCGGCCGGCAGGTCGCGGTAGTAGTGGATCAGCGTGTGCGGCCGGTAGCGGCTGTCCGGCGCCAGCGGCGCGCCGTCGGCGTCCAGCACCTCGCCGCGCCGCATCCGCGCCAGCCATTGCGCGCGCGGCACGTGCGGGAAGCGCGCTGCGAGGAAATCCAGCACGCTCGGCCAGCTGCCGGGCGGCAGTGCGACCCGGCTGGGGCCGACGCCATCGCGGTCCGGCGGGATGTGGCTAGCCGGCCGCATCCAGCCGCCGGGCCCGCTGCAGGCGCCAGGCATCGTCCGGCGCGTCGCGATAGACGTCCTCGGCGGTGGTGGCGGTTTCCCGCAGCCGGGTGTCGAGCGCGATGCGGTTGTCGAACACGAAGCATTCGCCGTCCCAGTCCCGCTCGGCGTCCGGCATCGCCTGGAAGTAGTGCAGGATGCCGCCTTCGAGCTGGTAGATGTCGAGCCCGAGATCGCCGAGCGCGCGGCTGGTCTTTTCGCAGCGGATGCCGCCGGTGCAGTACATCGCCACGCGCTTGCCGGCCGCCTTCCAGGCCGGTGCCTGCGCCGCCAGATAGGCCGGGAAGTCGCGGAAATGCGCGACCTGCGGATCGATCGCGCCCTTGAAGCGGCCGAGCCGGTATTCGAAGCTGTTGCGGTTGTCGATCAGCACCACGTCGTCGGCGGCCAGCAGGCGGCGCCACTCGGCCGGGTTGACGTCGATGGCGCCGCCACTGCCATTGTCGCTACCGCTTCGGGGCGGCGCGCCGAGCGCGACGATTTCCTGCTTGCGATGCACCTTGAGCCGATGGAATGGCGGCGTCGTGCAACCGCTGCGCTTGCAGACGATGGCGGCGAAGCGCCGCTCGAATGCCGGATCGTCGCGCAGCGCGCATTCGAAGGCGTCGAGCGCGGCGGCGGCGCCGGCCAGCACGCCGTTGATGCCTTCTTCCGCCACCAGGATACTGCCGGTCAGCCCGTGCGCCAGTTGGCGCAGGCGCGCCGCCACCGCGTCCGGATCGGGCAGGGTGACGAAGCGGTAAAAGGCGATGTGATGCAGCGCGGCGGGCGGGGTCATGGCGGGAATTGTCGCAGATGCGGCGGCGTCGGCCTTGCCGCTCACAGCGTCACCGGCACGACAGGCAGCGTGCGCTGCAGCAGCGGCCGCACCAGGATCTGGTAACTGTCGATGTCGAACACGCGCCGCGCCGGCCGTTTCAGCCGGAGCTTGTCGCCGTCATCCAGCGTGCCGACATGGAACCAGTGGTCGATCACATGCATCTGGCGCCAGCCATCGGATTCCTCGATCAGACCGACCGCGCCGGCATACGGCCACACCGCCACCCGCATCGGTTCCAGCGCCTCGCGCAGGCGCGCGGCGTGCGCCGCCGGGGTTTCGGAGCCGATGCAGGCGCCGTGGCAGCGGTGCAACTGGCGCGCAAAGCAGGGACGGCCCGGCCGACCGGCTTCCAGCCCGCTGACTACCGCGCACAGCTGGTGCGCATCGATCAGCGCGCGCAGTGTTTCCAGCGCCGCGCGGCGTGTCGCGAACAGGCCGTACAGCCCTTCGGTGGTGGTGAAATCCAGTTCGCGCGCGTAGGCGATCGCCGGCATGCCGGCGCCTTCGGCCAGCCGCAGCGTACACATCTCGCGGGTGCGGCGCAGTTTCTTGTTGTGTACCGGCTGCAGTTCCTTGATCAGCCGCGATTCCAGCAGCAGCGCGCCGATCTCGCCGGCGGTGCGGCGGAATTCCACGCGCCGGCTCTGCTTCAGCATCCGCGCTTCCTGCGGCGTGCGCAGATGCGCCAGCACGCGGCTGCGAATGTTGACGCTCTTGCCGATGTAGAGCGGCGCGCCGACGTCGTCGCGAAAGATGTAGATGCCGGGCTGGCGCGGCAGCGCATCGAGGCTGGCACGCTCGATGTGCGCCGGATATTCGAACAGCTCGGCCGGCTCCGGCGCGATCAGCAGGCCGGTGGAGGTGATGCGTGCGGGCATGGAAGCGAGACAGGGGACCGGGTCAAAAGCGGGAAAACACGAGCAGACCGGCAAGGCTGTTTGACGAAACCGGGTCGGCTATTATACTGTATAAAAACACAGTATTCATCCAGGGCAGTCTGCCCGTGATTTGCCATTTTTTACCGATTCCGATGCCGCCTTCTTCATCGTCAACGCCCAGTATAGCCGTCCCCGCCGCCGCCGATGCGGTGGTCGCGCGCATGCCGCACGCGCTGTGGCGCGCCAGCCAGATGGCGGCGCCGCGCGCGGCGGTGACGGCATCCGGCTTCGCGCCGCTGGATCGGGAATTGCCGGGGCGCGGCTGGCCGGCTTCGGTGCTGATCGACCTGCTGCTGCCGCAGCCGGGTATCGGCGAAATGCAGCTGCTGCGTCCGGCCTTGCAACTGCTGGCGCGACGCCGGGTGGCGTTGTTGCAACCGCCGCATGCGCCGCACGCCGCTGCCTGGTCGGCCTGGGGGCTGCCGTGCGAGCGCCTGCTGTGGGTGCGTGCCGCGCACGGCGCCGATGCGCTGTGGAGCGCCGAGCAAATCCTGCGCAACGGTAGCTGTGGCGCCCTGCTGTTTTGGCAAACGCAAATCCGCGCCGAGGCGCTGCGCCGGCTGCATCTGGCGGCGCAGGGCAGCGACACCACACTGTGGCTGCTGCGGCCGCTGGCGCAGGCGGCCGATCCCTCGCCTGCGGCGCTGCGGCTGGCCTTGCGGCCGGCGCCGGGCGGCGTGCGCGTCGAGTTCGTCAAGCGCCGTGGCCCGCCCGCGGCGGCACCGCTGTTGGTGCCGCTGCCCGGTTTCATTTCGAGGAATCCCGATGCTGCGCCTGTGGATGGCGGTGCACCTGCCGTTGCTGCCGCTGGAAGCCTTGCGCCCGCGCTGGTGTGAGCCGGCGCCACGGGTGGTGCTGGAGCAGACGCGCGTGGTCGTCGCCAGCGCGCTGGCGGCGGCGGCCGGCGTGCGTGCCGGCATGCGGCGTGGCGGCGTGCAGAGCCTGTGTCCGGCGGCGCAGCTGCTCGAACGCGATCCCGGCCGCGAGCAGGCGGCGCTGCGCGAGACGGCATTGGCACTGCTGCGCTACACGCCGGAAGTCGCGCTGGCCGAGGAAAACTCGCTGCTGCTGAACGTCGGCGCCAGCCTGTCGGCGTTCGGCGGCGCGCGCGCATTGTGCCGGCGCGTCGGCGCCGATGTCACGGCGCTCGGTTTCGGTGCCCGGATCGGGCTGGCGCCGACCGCGCAGGGCGCCTGGCTGCTGGCGCGCCATGCCGGTGACGGCCGCCGCCGCACGCTGGGCGCCGCCGCCATGACGCGCCGGCTGGATGCCTTGCCGTTGACGGTGCTGCCGCCGGCGCGGGCACATGCGGACTGGCTGCACGGCATCGGTTGCCGCCATCTGGGCGAGTTGCGCCGCCTGCCGGGTGCCGGCCTGCGGCGGCGTTGCGGTGTCGCCGTGTCGCAGGCGCTGGCGCGCGCTTATGGTGAAGCGGCGGAATTGCATCGCTGGGTGGAAGCGCCACCGAATTTTTCCGCCGGGCTCGAATTGCCGCAGGCGGTCGAGCAGGCCGAGATGCTCCTGTTCGCCGCCCGTCGTCTGCTGCTGCAATTGTGCGGCTGGCTGAGCGCGCGCCAGCGCGCGGCGGCGCGCTTCACTCTGCTGCTGGAGCACCCGCGCGGATACGGCGTGCATGCCGCCCGTCCGCGCCACGGCACGGTCGAGATCGCGTTGGCCGAACCGGCCTGGCAGGAGGAGCACATGCTGCGTCTGCTGCGCGAGCGGCTGGCGCGCACCGCGCTGGCGGCGCCGGTGACCGGGCTGCGGCTGGAGGCGGTCGATACGCTGCCGTGGGCGCCGGCCAGCGCCGCGCTGTTCCCGGAACCGGGCGGTACGCCGGCCGATTACCGCCGCCTGCTGGAATTGCTGACGGCGCGGCTTGGCGACGAGGCGGTGCTGACGCCGGCGCCGCTCGCCGATCATCGGCCGGAAACGCGCAACCGCTGGCGTCCGGCCGGAACCGGCACGATCGCCGCGAGCGCGCCGGCGCCGGCCGCCGAGCGGCCGTTCTGGCTGCTGGAACGGCCGCTGGCGCTGGCGATGTCCGGCCATCGACCCTGTTACGGCACGCCGCTGACGCTGCTGCGCGGTCCGGAGCGGATCGAAGCCGGCTGGTGGGATCAGGCGCTGGCGCTGCGCGATTACTTCATCGCCGAGGATGCGGCGGCGGTGCGCTACTGGATTTATCGGGAGCGCCAGGCCGGCCGCGCGCAGTGGTTCCTGCACGGCCTGTTCGCCTGAATCGGGGGCGCGATGCCAGCCACCGCCTTCGAAGCGCCGCCGGCCTTGCCGGGCTATGCCGAACTGCAATGCGCGTCGAATTTTTCCTTCCTGCGCGGCGCCTCGCATCCGGAACAACTGGTGGCGCGGGCGGCCCGGCTCGGTTACCGCGCGCTGGCGCTGACCGACGAATGCTCGCTGGCCGGCGTGGTGCGGGCCCACGTCGAAGCGAAGAAGCATGGACTGCAACTGCTGATCGGCAGCCAGTTCCGGCTGGATGGCGCCGACCTCGACCATGCCGCGCCGCTGGTGCTGATCGCGCTGGCGCAAAACCGTGCCGGTTACGGCAATCTGGCGGAACTGATCACGCTGGCGCGCACCCGCGCCGCCAAGGGCGATTACGCGCTGGCGCCGGCCGATTTCGAGACGCCGCCGGCCGGCAGCGAACATCTGCGCGGGCTGCCGGATTGCCTGCTGATCCTGGCGCCGCGTCACGGCATCGATGCCGCCGCCCTGCAGCGGCAGGCGGCCTGGCTGGCGCGCACCTTTCACGGCCGCGCCTGGCTCGGTCTGTCGTTGCTGCATCAGGCCGGCGACGAGCGCCAGCGGCAGCGGATCGAGGAAGCCGGGCGCCGCCATGCGCTGCCGGTGGTGGCGCTGGGCGATGTCTGCATGCACCTGCGTTCGTGCAAACCGCTGCAGGATACGCTGAGCGCGATCCGGCTCGGCACGCCGGTGGCCGAGTGCGGCTACGCGCTGGCGCCGAACGCCGAACAGCATCTGCGCTCGCGGCTGCGGCTGGCCAATCTGTATCCGGCGCCGCTGCTGGCGCAGACGCTGGTGATCGCCGGTCTGTGCCGGTTCTCGCTGGACCAGTTGCGCTACGAATATCCGGACGAACTGGTGCCGCCCGGCCACAGCCCAGCCAGCTATCTGCGGCACCAGACCCTGGCCGGCGCCGAACGGCGTTTTCCGGCCGGGGTGCCGGCGCGGGTGCGGCAGCAGATCGAGCATGAACTGACGCTGATCGGCGAACTTGGTTACGAACCGTATTTCCTGACCGTCCACGACATCGTGCGTTTCGCCCGCAGCCGCGACATCCTGTGCCAGGGGCGCGGTTCGGCCGCCAATTCGGCGGTCTGCTATTGCCTTGGCATCACCGAGGTCGATCCGGAAAACGGCCACATGCTGTTCGAGCGCTTCATCTCGAAGGAGCGCAACGAACCGCCCGACATCGACGTCGATTTCGAGCACCAGCGGCGCGAGGAAGTGATCCAGTACGTGTACGGCAAATACGGCCGCCAGCGCGCCGCGCTGACCGCGGTGGTCATTACCTACCGGCCGCGCAGCGCGCTGCGCGATGTCGGCCGTGCGCTCGGCGTCGATGCCAGCATCGTCGATCAGGTAGCGAAATCGCATCGCTGGTGGGACGGCAAGAACGATCTGTCGGAGCGTTTCGCCGAATGCGGGCTGGACCCGCAGGCGCCGCTGGCGCGGCAGTGGGTGGCACTGGCCGGGCGGCTGATGCGCTTTCCCCGCCATCTGTCGCAGCATCCGGGCGGTTTCGTGATCGCGCGCGGCAAGCTGTCGCGGCTGGTGCCGATCGAAAACGCCGCGATGGCCGGGCGCAGCGTGGTGCAATGGGACAAGGACGATCTCGATGCGCTCGGCCTGCTGAAGGTGGACATCCTGGCGCTCGGCATGCTGTCGCTGCTGCGCCGCGCCTTCGACATGATCGGCGCGCGGCGCGGCGCGCCGTTTGCGATGGCCGACATTCCGCGCGAGGATGCCGCCACCTACGACATGATCTGCCGCGCCGATACGGTCGGCGTGTTCCAGATCGAGAGCCGGGCGCAGATGAGCATGCTGCCGCGCCTGCTGCCGCGCCGGTTCTACGATCTGGTAATCCAGGTGGCGATCGTGCGCCCCGGCCCGATCCAGGGCGACATGGTGCATCCGTTCCTGCAGAACCGGAAGCTGCGGCCGGAACAGATTTTCTACCCGAAGGACGAGATCAGGCCGGCGCTGGAACGCACCTGCGGCGTGCCGATCTTTCAGGAACAGGTGATGCAGATCGCGATGATCGCTGCGGATTTTTCCGCCAGCGACGCCGACGGCATGCGCCGGTCGATGGCATCGTGGCGGCGCCGTGGCGATCTGGTGCAATACAAGGAACGGCTGCGGGCCGGCATGCGGAAAAACGGTTATCCCGACAAGTTCATCGACGACATCCAGCGCCAGATCGAAGGATTTTCCGAATACGGTTTTCCCGAAAGCCATGCCGCCGGCTTCGCGTTGCTGGCCTATGCCAGCGCCTGGCTGAAACGGCACGAACCGGAGGTATTTCTGGCGGCGCTGCTGAACAGCCAGCCAATGGGTTTCTATTCACCGTCGCAACTGCTGCAGGATGCGCGCCGCCATGGCGTCGAAGTGCGGCCGGTGGCGATCGATGCCAGCTTGTGGGAGGCACGGCTGGAAGCGGTGGAGGGGCGGCCGCCGGCGGTGCGGCTCGGTTTCGCGCTGGTGGCCGGCCTCGGCGGCGATGCCGCCGCGCGCATCGCCGCCGCGCGCGCCGAGCGTCCCTTCACCGATGTCGCCGATCTCGGCCTGCGCGCCCGGCTGGATCGGCGCGAGCTGCAGGCGCTGGCCGCCGCCAACGCGCTGCGGCCGCTGTCCGGCCATCGGCGGCAGGCGCTGTGGCAGGCGCTGGCCGGCGCGCCGGAGCGCGGCCTGCTGCAGCCGGCGCCGATCCGCGAAGCGCCGCTGACGCTGGCGCCGCCGTCGGAAGCGGAGGAAATCACCGGCGACTATCAGGCGCTCGGCCTGTCGCTCGGCCGCCATCCGCTGGCGCTGCTGCGCCCGGCCCTGACGAAGCGGCGCTTCCTGCCGGCGGCGACGCTGAATGGTCACGCCAGCGGCCAGGTGGCACGCGCCGCCGGCATCGTCACCGGCCGCCAGCGCCCGCAAACCGCCAATGGCACCATCTTCGTCACCATCGAGGACGAAACCGGCCCGGTTAACGTGATCGTCTGGCCGGCGCTGGTCGAGCGCCAGCGCCAGGAATTGCTGGCGTCGTCGCTGCTCGGCGTCTACGGCATCTGGCAATGCGAAGGCATCGTGCGCCACCTGGTGGCGAAGCGGCTGGTGGATCTGAGTGCATGGCTAGGGCGGCTGCCGACGGCGAGCCGGGATTTCGCCTGACGCCAAAGCAAAACGCCCCGACCAGCGGGGCGTTGGCTCGCTTGGGCCGGGACTCAGTAGAGATAGCGGTAGATCTGTATCGAGCGGCCGTTCGGGAAGGTCAGCAGCGCATGTTTGGCATCCACGAACGCGATCGAAATGGCACCGACGTTCGGATTCACGCTCGGTTGTTTCCATGGGCCGGTCAGGGTCTGGCCGTTCGCATATTGCGCCCAGATACCGTTGTACTGGTAAGAAGAGACCATGGTTCCGAGCGAGGCGTACCAGACCGGATTGCCCTGATCGTCATACATGTAGCCGGCGACGTACATCCGGTTGCCCTGCACTTCGATCGAGAAACCGCGCCCGCCTTCGCTTTCATTCCACCACCAGCCGCGTTCCGGGACGAATGCCGGCGCCGGCGCATCCAGTCCGCCTCCCGGAATGTCGTAGCGCTGGATCGGGATGCTGCCGCCGGCCCAGGTCAGCGTGCCCTTGGTGGCGCTGGTGAAGTCGATTCGTACCGAACCGGCGCCGCCGATGATGGTCGGCTGCTTCCAGGCGCCATTCAGGGTCTGGCCGCCGGCATAGGTCAGCAGCGTGCCTTCATAGCGGGTGCTGCTGGTCATCGCGGTCGGCCCGGAAACGTGCCAGGTGGCGCGGCCGCTCTGGTCGTACAGATAGGCGCCCAGGAACATCTTGTTGTTCAGGATTTCGATCGTGAAGCCGCGCCCGCCTTCGGCCGGATTCCACCACCAGCCGTTCTGCGGCACGAAACCGGAAGGGGAGTCCGGCATCAGGTATTGCTTGATTGACGGGTAGACCAGATCGAGCCGGGAGTAGTAGTCCTTGCCGCCGGGATTGCTGCAGGAGGAAGCGCCGCCCCACAGGCCGCCGCGCAGGTACAGGGCGCCAGCGGCATCGGCGCTGAACAGGCCGGAGCCGCTGCTGCCGCCTTCGACCACGCCGCCGCTCCAGCTGACCGGAATCAGCGGGCCGACGCCGTCGTTGGAGGTGGTGAAGGCATTGCTCATCGTGCCGTAGCTGATCTTCTTATAGTCGCCGGCCGGATGATGGATGGCGATGATCGGTGCCGGCTGGACGATGCTGGCATCCCAGCCTGCGCGCACCGAGCCGGCTGGCTGGGCGTCGTTCAGCTGCAGCAGCAGGCCGTCCAGGGTGCTGTTGACGTACAGCAGCTTGGCGCCGTTGTACAACTGGGTGTAGCTGGCGATGCCGGAGCCGCAGGAACTGCGCTGGTAATTCCAGTAGGTGTTCAGGGTCGAGGCGACGGTCTGGGTCGAAATGCAATGCGCCGCTGAATAGAAATACGCTGCGCCCGACTGCGAATTCAGCAGCGTTCCGGTACACAGATAAGAGCCGTCGCTTCTCGAATACACCATCTTGGCGACGCTGCGAATCGCATTCTGCAGGTCGGTACTCGGGTTCGGATGGCAGGCGACATCGTAATTGCAGGAACCGGCGCCGCTGGCCAGCTTGGTGACCGCACTGGTAACGTCTGGATCGGTCGGCGAAGCGATCAGATGGGAAATCTGCGGAATGTCGATCGATAACTGGTCGGCGGTGGCGCCGGCCGCCAGATAGATTTCCACCGTCAGGGTATCGCCCTCGACCACCGGACTCCAGTACGGCGACTCGGCCATGAACTGGCTCGGATAGACCGGGCCGAGGATGCGCTCCGGTTCGCGCGAACCGAAGAAGCGCAGTTCGGTGCCGGCCGGTGCCTTGCTGATGTTCAGGGCGATCCGCAGTGCCGCCGCATCCGGCGAGCGCACGTTGATGTGGGCGGTCTGGCCGCCATCCTGCGTGGTGACCCAGGGCAGCGCCGATTGTCCGAACGGTTTGCGCTGGGCTGGCGGGATCGTGCGGGAGAAGCCAATCTGCAATGCTTTCGGCGCCGCACTGGCATCATCGTTGTTTTGTTTCAGCGTGTCGATCGCGGCTGGTTCGGGCGCCGGCAGTGCGATGAAAAGCGGTGCGCCGGCCTGGCTTGGCGCCGCTTTCAGGGCGGAGATGGTCGCCTGCGCCTTTTCATTGGTGGGTGCTTCCTGCGGCATGGCTTGCGCCGGCATCCGCACGAGATCCGACGTCGCGGCTACCGGCATGATGGCGGGTTCGCCGGCTTTGCCGGCAGCTGCCGGTGGTGACAGATCGCCCTGACCGCAGCCTGCCAGCAGGATGGCGAGGCAGCCGGCGAGCAGCCACGAGCCGAATTTTCCGGTTTTCATTGTTCTCCCCCTCAAAAATGGTTTTACAACTTCGGCAAGTGTAGCCAAAAGGAAAGAGAATAACCGCGAAACAGGTTAATTTTTATGACATTGAATCGTGAGTGAAATGAAATTGTTTGCTGTTCGTATTTTTATCTTGATGGCCGTTGACCGGCGGGCGACATGAGCGGACCGGTACGGATCGACAAGTGGCTGTGGGCCGCGCGGTTTTTCAAGACACGTTCGCTGGCGGCGGCCGCGGTGCAGGCAGGCAAGGTGCGGGTCGGTGGCGAGCGCGTCAAGCCGGCGCGCCTGCTGGCCTGCGGTGATCTGCTGGTGATCGACAATGGCGCCGAAACCTGGGAGGTGACGGTGGCGGGGTTGTCCGGGCAACGCGGTCCGGCGCCGGTGGCGCGCCTGCTGTATGTGGAAACCGCGGCCGGCAGCGCGCGCCGGCAGGCCGAGGCGGAGCGGCGCCGGCTGTTCCGCGAACCGGCGGCGGAACTGAAGGGGCGGCCGACCAAGCGCGACCGCCGCCTGCTGGATCAGTCGCACGACTGAGCACCTTGACCGAGCGCGTTTTTTGTTGCGGCGCACCGCATTTTTCCCCTTGGGCGGCAGTAGAAGCGCCACTCTAAGTTCCGGTTTGACATTTACCGCAACGTGCATAATAGTACGAGCGTTCGCATTCGGCTCCGGCCTTGCCGTATGCCTGGCCGCCTCGCTGTTTTCCGCATGCCGACGCGGCCGTTTTCATCAGCGGATTACCTGACTACGACTATGCGCAAAGGCGAATTGACGCGAGCCACGATTCTCGACGTGGCGCTCAACCTGGCCAGCCGTGATGGCCTGGAAGGCCTGACCATCGGCCTGCTGGCCGAGAAAATGCACATGAGCAAATCCGGCGTCTTCGCGCACTTCGGTTCGCGCGAGGATTTGCAGATCGAGGTGGTCAAGCTGTATCACAGCAATTTCGAGCAGGAAGTGTTTTTCCCCAGCATGAAGGAGCCGCGCGGCCTGCCGCGCCTGCAGGCGATGTTCGCGCGCTGGATCAAGCGCGTGACGGTGGAAATCGCTTCCGGCTGTATCTACATCAGCGGCGCCGTCGAATACGACGATCGCCCCGGCGTGATCCGCGAGGAACTGGCGGCGATGGTGCGCGCCTGGCAGGGCGCGCTGCGGCGCGGCGTGCTGCAGGCGATCGACGCCGGCCACCTGCGCGCGGATACCGACGCCTCGCAGATGGTCTACGAGATGTACGGCCTGGTGCTGGCGCTGCATCACGATGCCCGCTTCCTGAAGATGCCGGGCAGCACCGAGCGCGCGCAGATTGGCTTCGAGCGCCTGATCCAGATGTACCAGAATCCGCAGACCGAGCCGGCGGCGCTGGCCGACGGCGGCAAGCATTCCAAATCCGCTACCAGAAAGTAGCTCACCCTTTTCGTTGTCAGGAGATCAAACATGGGTCAATACGTCGCCCCGCTGCGGGACATGCAATTCGTGCTGCACGAATTGCTGCACGTCGAGGAAGAGCTGAAGCAGTTGCCGAAGCACGCCGAAGTCGATGCCGACATCATCAACCAGGTGCTGGAAGAAGGCGGCAAGTTCACCTCCAACGTGCTGTTTCCGCTAAACCATTCGGGCGACCGCGAAGGCTGCCGCCTGGACAAGGAAACCCATGAAGTGTCGCCGCCGCAGGGCTTCAAGGAAGCCTACCGGCAATACGTCGAAGCCGGCTGGCCGGCGCTGTCCTGCGATCCGGAATACGGCGGCCAGGGCTTGCCGATCGTGCTGAACAATTCGTTCTACGAAATGCTGAATTCGTCGAACCAGGCCTGGACCATGTATCCCGGCCTGTCGCACGGCGCCTACGAATGCCTGCATGAGCACGGCACCCCGGAGCAGAAGGCGCTGTATCTGCCGAAGCTGGTGTCCGGCGAATGGACCGGCACCATGTGCCTGACCGAGCCGCACTGCGGCACCGATCTCGGCCTGCTGCGCACCAAGGCCGAACCGCAAGCCGATGGCTCTTACAAGCTGACCGGCGGCAAGATCTTCATTTCCGCCGGCGAGCACGACATGTCGGCCAACATCATCCATCTGGTGCTGGCGCGGCTGCCGGATGCGCCGGCCGGCACCAAGGGCATTTCGCTGTTCATCGTGCCGAAGTTCCTGCCGAACGCCGACGGCACGCCGGGCGCGCGCAATCCGATCTTCTGCGGCGCGCTGGAAGAAAAGATGGGCATCCACGGCAACGCCACCTGCCAGATGAATCTGGACGGCGCCACTGGCTGGCTGATCGGCCAGCCGAACAAGGGTCTGAACGCGATGTTCGTGATGATGAACGCGGCGCGCCTCGGGGTCGGCATGCAGTCGCTCGGCCTGACCGAAGTGGCCTACCAGAATGCCGTCACCTATGCCAGGGACCGCCTGCAGATGCGCAGCCTGTCCGGCCCGAAGGCGCCGGACAAGCCGGCCGATCCGATCATCGTCCACCCGGACGTGCGGCGCATGCTGCTGACCGCGCGCGCCTACGCCGAAGGCGGCCGGGCGTTCTGCTCCTACGTCGCGCTGCAGATCGACCGCGAACTGAACCATCCGGACGAGGAAGTGCGCAAGGAATGCGCCGACGAAGTGGCGCTGCTGACGCCGATCGTCAAGTCCTTCCTGACCGACAACGGCTGGACCGCTACCTCTGACGCGATGCAGGTCTACGGCGGCCACGGCTACATCGCCGAATGGGGCATGGAACAGTTCGTGCGCGATGCCCGCATCAACATGATCTACGAAGGCACCAACACGGTGCAGTCGCTCGATCTGCTGGGCCGCAAGGTACTGTCCGACAATGGCGCCAAGCTGAAGAAGTTCGGCGCCAAGGTGCAGGCCTTCGTCGAGGAAAACGGTACCGACGAGGCGATGTCGGAATTCGTCACGCCGCTGGCCGACCTCGGCGACAAGCTGACCAAGCTGACGATGGAAATCGGCATGAAGGCGTTCCAGAACCCGGACGAAGTCGGTGCCGCCGCGGTGCCGTATCTGCGCGTCGCCGGCCATCTGGTGTTTTCCTACTTCTTCGCGCAGATGGCGAAGATCGCGCTGGAGAAGCAGGATTCTGGCGACGATTTCTACAAGGCCAAGCTGGCCACCGCGCGTTTCTATTTCGCCCGCTTGCAGCCGGAAACCGCGATGCTGATCCGTCAGGCCCGCGCCGGCGGCGCCAGCCTGATGGCGCTGGACGCCGACCTGTTCTGAGCGTTTCACATACTCCCTCTGGTGCCGGGCTGTGCCGGGCGCCAGCAGGGCGAAAATCAATGATACTCCCCGGTATGCGGGGCGCATCGTTCGTTTGAAGGATCATTCCATGTCCAATTTCATCGTCAAGAAAGTCGCCGTGCTCGGCGCCGGCGTGATGGGCGCGCAGATCGCCGCCCATTGCGTCAATGCCAAGGTGCCGGTGGTGCTGTTCGATCTGCCGGCCAAGGAAGGCGCGAAGAACGGCATCGTGCTGCGCGCGATCGAGAACCTGAAGAAACTGAACCCGGCGCCGCTCGGCAACAAGGACGACGCCGCGCTGATCGAAGTCGCCAACTACGAGGACGACATCGAGCGGCTGGCCGGCTGCGACCTGATCATCGAGGCGATCGCCGAACGGATGGACTGGAAGCACGATCTGTACAAGAAGGTGGCGCCGCACATCGCGCCGAACGCGATCTTCGCTTCCAACACGTCCGGCCTGTCGATCACCGAACTGGCCAACGGCTTCGACGCCGAACTGAAGGCGCGCTTCTGCGGCGTGCATTTCTTCAACCCGCCGCGCTACATGCATCTGGTCGAACTGATCCCGACCGCCGCCACCCGCCCGGACATCCTCGACCAGCTGGAAGGCTTTTTGACTTCCACGCTCGGCAAGGGCGTGGTGCGCGCCAAGGACACGCCGAACTTCATCGCCAACCGGGTCGGCATCTTCGGCATGATGGCGACGATGCACGAGGCGCAGAAATTCGGCCTGTCGGTCGACGTGGTCGATGACCTGACCGGCGCCAAGCTCGGCCGCGCCAAGTCGGCCACCTTCCGCACCGCCGACGTGGTCGGTCTGGACACGATGGGCCACGTGATGAAGACGATGCAGGACAACCTGCAGGCCGATCCGTTCTATCCGCTGTACCAGACGCCGGACATCCTCGCCAGGCTGATCGGCGCCGGTGCGCTCGGGCAGAAGAGCGGCGCCGGTTTCTACAAGAAGGATGGCAAGAACATCCTGCGCTTCGACGCCGAAAAGGGCGACTACGTGCCGGCCGGCGCCAAGGCCGACAGCCTGGTCGATCGCATCCTGAAGGAAAAGGATCCGGCCAAGCGCATGAAGGCGCTGCACGATTCGACCAACCCGCAGGCGCAATTCCTGTGGGCGATCTTCCGCGACACCTTCCACTACATCGCGGTGCATCTGGAATCGATCGCCGACAACGCCCGCGACATCGATTTCGCGCTGCGCTGGGGCTTCGGCCAGAAGCTCGGGCCGTTCGAATCCTGGCAGGCCGCCGGCTGGAAGCAGGTGGCCGAATGGGTCAAGCAAGACATCGATGCCGGCCGCGCGCTCTGCAACGCGCCGCTGCCGGACTGGGTATTTTCCGGACCGGTGGCCGACAACGGCGGCGTGCACGCGGCCGCCGGCGCCTGGTCGCCGGCGCAAGGCGGTTTCGCCGGCCGCTCGCAGTTGCCTGTGTACCAACGGCAGGCGTTCCGCGCGGCGATCCTCGGCGAAAGCGGCGCCAATCCGGCCACTGCCGGCACCACGGTGTTCGAGGACGATTCGGTGCGCATCTGGCATCAGGACGACGAGGTGCTGATCCTGTCGCTGAAGACCAAGATGCACGTGATCGGCCAGGGTGTCATCGACGGTCTGGCGCGCGCCACCGCCGAAGCGGAGAAGAACTACAAGGGTCTGGTGATCTGGAGCGCCGACGCCGCCGAAGGCGGCGCCTTCTCGGCCGGCGCCGATCTGCAGTCGATGCTGCCGGTGTTCATGTCCGGCGGCGTCAAGGCGATCGAACCGGAAGTCGCGCGGCTGCAGCAGGCGCATCTGGCGCTGAAGTACGCCAACGTGCCGGTGGTGGCGGCGGTGGCCGGGCTGGCGCTGGGCGGCGGCTGCGAACTGGCGTTGCACGCGGCGCGCCGGGTGGCGGCGCTGGAATCCTACATCGGCCTGGTGGAAGTCGGCGTCGGCCTGATCCCGGCCGGCGGCGGCCTGAAGGAAGCGGCGCTGCGCGCCGCGCATGACGCCAAGGGCAACGACATCCTGCAGTTCCTGAAGGATTACTTCACCAACGCCGCCACCGCCAACGTTTCGAAGTCGGCGCTGCAGGCCAAGAAAATGGGCTACCTGAAGCCGGACGACGTGATCGTGTTCAATCCTTACGAACTGCTGCACGTCGCCAAGACCGAAGCGCGCGCGATGTTCGACGCCGGCTACCGGCCGCCGCTGCGCGCCAAGGTGCCGGTGGTCGGCCGCTACGGCATGGCCACCATCACCGCGCAACTGGTCAACATGCGCGACGGCGGCTTCATCTCGGCGCACGACTACAAGCTGGGCGCGATGATTGCCGAGATCGTCTCCGGCGGAGAGGTCGAGGAGGGCAGCCTGGTCGACGAGCAATGGCTGCTCGACCTGGAACGCAAGGCCTTCATGGAACTGCTCAACCATCCGAAGACGCAGGAACGGATCATGGGCATGATGCAGACCGGCAAGCCGGTCCGCAACTGAGGACGCGGCGATGGACATGCTCGGGCTCGGACAGCAGGTGCTGGCGGCGCAGCCGTTTTCCCGGCTGCTCGGCGCCCGGCTGACGCGCTTCGACGCCGACGGCTCCGAGCTGCGGATTCCGGTGGCCGAGGCGCTGCGGCAGCAGCATGGCTTCGTCCACGGCGGCGTGCTCGGCTACGCCGCCGACAACGCGCTGACCTATGCCGGCGGTGCCGTGCTCGGTGCCGCGGTGGTCACCTCGGAGTACAAGATCAATTATCTGCGTCCGGCGCTCGGGCAGGAAATCGTGGCCCGTGCCAGCGCGGTCCATGCCGGCAAATCGCAGGCGGTATGCCGTTGCGACGTGTATGTCGTCAACGACGGCCAGGAAACCCTATGCGCGATCGCGCAAGGCACGATAGCCCGGCTTGCCGCCGCGCCATCGGGCGACTGAACCAGGAGAACCTTCAAAATGACCAAGCAACTTCAAGACGCCTACATCGTCGCCGCCACCCGTACCCCGATCGGCAAGGCGCCGCGCGGCATGTTCCGCAATACCCGGCCGGATGACCTGCTGGTGCGCGTGCTGCAATCGGCGCTGGCGCAGGTGCCGAACCTCGATCCGAACACCATCGAAGACGCGATCGTCGGCTGCTCGTTTCCGGAAGGCGCGCAGGGGCTGAACCTCGGCCGCATGGGCGTGCTGCTGGCCGGCCTGCCGAAGACGGTCGGCGGCGTCACCGTCAACCGCTATTGCGCCTCCGGCCTGACCGCGCTGGCGATGGCGGCCGACCGCATCCGCGTCGGCGAGGCCGACGTGATGATCGCCGCCGGCGCCGAATCGATGTCGATGGTGCCGATGATGGGCTTCCATCCGTCGATGAACATGGGCGTGTTCAAGGACGAGAACATCGGCATGGCCTACGGCATGGGCCTGACCGCCGAAAAGGTGGCGCAGCAGTGGAAGGTCTCGCGCGAGGCGCAGGACCAGTTCGCGCTGGAATCGCACCGGCGCGCGATCGCCGCGCAACAGGCCGGCGAGTTCAAGGATGAAACCACGCCGGTCGAGATCGTCGAGCGCACACCGAACCTGGCCAGCGGCCAGATCGACGTCACCACCCGCACCGTCGATCGCGACGAGGGCGCGCGCGCCGATTCCAGCCTGGAAGCATTGGGGCGGCTGCGCCCGGTGTTCGCCGCGCGCGGCAGCGTCACCGCCGGCAACAGCTCGCAGACCTCGGACGGCGCCGGCGCGCTGATCGTCGTCAGCGAAAAGATACTGAAGCAGTTCAACCTGACGCCGCTGGCGCGTTTCGTGTCGTTCGCGGTGCGCGGCGTGCCGCCGGAAATCATGGGCATCGGCCCGAAGGAAGCGATTCCGGCGGCGCTGAAGGCGGCCGGCCTGTCGCAGGACCAACTGGACTGGATCGAACTGAACGAAGCCTTCGCCGCGCAATCGCTGGCGGTGATGCAGGATCTGAACCTCGATCCGGCCAAGGTCAATCCGATCGGCGGCGCCATCGCGCTCGGCCACCCGCTCGGCGCCACCGGCGCGATCCGCTCGGCCACCGTGGTGCATGCGCTGCGCCGGCGCAACCTGAAATACGGCATGGTCACCATGTGCGTCGGCACCGGCATGGGCGCGGCCGGCATCATCGAGCGCGTGTAATTCACAGCGGAACAACCGCAAGCCGTACGGTCGCGCGCTGTACGGCTTTTTCATTTTCAAGGAGACAGCATGGATATTCTGGTCAGCAGGAACAACGGCGTGCTCGCCATCGAATTCAACCGCCCGGACAAGAAGAACGCGATCACGTCGGCGATGTATCAGGCCATGGCCGACGCGCTGGCCGAAGCGGAAGGCGACAGCGCCATCCGCGTCGTGCTGATCGCCGGCAAGCCGGAAATCTTCACCGCCGGCAACGACCTGGAAGATTTCATGCAGCGTCCGCCGTCCGCCGGCGACGGCCCGGTGTCGCAATTCCTGTACCGCGTCAGCCATATTGGCAAGCCGCTGGTCGCGGCGGTGGCCGGCGCCGCGGTCGGTATCGGCACGACGATGCTGCTGCACTGCGATCTGGTGTACGCCGCCGACAATGCCAGATTCTCGCTGCCGTTCGCGCAGCTCGGCCTGTGCCCGGAAGCGGCCTCCAGTCTGCTGCTGCCGCGCCTGGTCGGTTACCAGAACGCCGCCGAGAAGCTGCTGTTGGGCGAAGCCTTCGACGCCGCCGAAGCGCAGCGGATCGGCCTGATCAACCGCGTGCTGCCGGCGGCCGAGCTGCTGCCGTTCGCGCAGGCGCAGGCGGCCAAACTGGCGGCGCTGCCGGCCACCTCGCTGCGCGTGACCAAGCAGCTGATGAAGGGCGGCCAGACGGCGGCGGTGGAAGCGCAGATGGCGGCCGAAGGCCAGCATTTCGCGACGATGCTGAAGGCGCCGGAAGCACGCGAAGCGTTCACCGCCTTCTTCGAAAAGCGCAAGCCGGATTTCAGCCGCTTTTCCTGATTCGGGGCGCGGGGGCCTGCCGCCGCTGGCCGGATGGCGGCCGCGGCATGGCGGAAATTCTACAAATTTCGGCAGATTGTCGAAACACGGCCGCCGTCAGGCTCCCTACACTTGACGGTTTTTGCCGGGGGCGCGCTCGCGCCTTCGCTTTGCCGACCGAGCCATGTCTACCGAAACCGCCATTTCCCCCAGTACCGCCATCCCTTCCGCGCCGCCAGCCGCGCAACCCGGACAGGGGAATTTCGTCGCCGGCATCGTCGGCGCGGCGGCGCTGGCGCATCTGCTGAACGATCTGATCCAGGCGATGCTGCCGTCGGTCTTTCCGATGCTGAAGATGCAGTTCGCGCTCAGCTTCGGCGAGATCGGCATGATCGCGCTGACCTACCAGATCACCGCGTCGCTGCTGCAGCCGTGGATCGGCCTGTATACCGACAAGCATCCGAAGCCCTATCTGCTGCCGTGCGGAATGATGGCGACGCTGCTGGGGATCGCGCTGCTGGCCACCGCTGGCAGCTACCCGATGCTGCTGCTGGCGGCGGCGGTGGTCGGGGTCGGTTCGGCGACGTTTCATCCGGAGGCCTCGCGGGTGGCGCGGATGGCTTCCGGCGGTCGCTTCGGCACCGCGCAATCGACCTTCCAGGTCGGCGGCAATACCGGTTCGGCGATCGGCCCGCTGCTGACGGCGGCCGTTGTCATTCCGCACGGCCAGCCGGCGATTGCCTGGTTCATGATCGCCGCGCTGGCGGCGATCGCCGTGCTGTTCCGTCTGACCGGCTGGACGCTGGCGCACGGCCACGCGCAGCTGAAGGGGCTGGCGCGTTTCCAGCAGCAGGGGCTGGGCCGCGCCGAGGTGATCCGCGCCGTCGCGGTGATCTGCGTGCTGCTGTTCGCCAAGTTCGTCTACATCGCCTCGTTCACCAACTATTTCACCTTTTACCTGATCCAGCGTTTCGGGCTGGACGTGCAGCAGAGCCAGCTGTTCCTGTTCATCTTCCTGGCGTCGATCGCGCTCGGCACCTTCGCCGGCGGCCCGGTCGGCGACCGCATCGGCCGCAAGGCGGTGATCTGGATTTCTTTCCTCGGCGTGGCGCCGTTCGCGCTGGCGCTGCCGTACGTCAACCTGTTCTGGACCGCGGTGCTGGCCAGCCTGATCGGGCTGGTGATGTCGTCGGCCTTTGCGGCGCTGGTGGTGTACGCGCAGGAAGCGGTGCCGGGCCGGGTCGGCCTGGTGTCCGGGCTGATGTTTGGCTTCATGTTCGGCATCAGCGGCATCGGCGCGGCTGGTCTCGGTCATCTGGCTGATGTCTACGGGATCGTCTGGGTCTATGGCGTCACTTCGTTCCTGCCGCTGCTGGGATTGGCGACCGCGTTTCTGCCCAGGACTCACAAGTAGGGCGGTAGTTTCGGATTCCCGAAAAAACGGGGGGGTATGCGGTAAATTCTCAATGTGGGTGCCCGATACATGGGTGCTACATGGGGAGTATATGATGAGGCGCGAAGCCCCGGCGGTGGCGCCGTGGCTCAGGAGCGCGCCGTGCCGTCGCCGATCAGCGGCAGCCGCACGCGGAAGCAGGCGCCCTGGCCCTGATCCGGCATCAGTTCCAGCGTGCCGCCCAGACGCCGCATGATCTGTCCGGAAATCGCCAGTCCGAGGCCGGCGCCCTGGGTGCCGGAGCGGATCTGTGCCCAGCCGCGCGAAAATTTCAGGAAGATCCGTTCCCGCTCGTCGCTGCGGATGCCGGGGCCGTTGTCCAGCACCAGCACCTGATACCAGCGACCGTCGATGCTGCTGATCACGCGCACGAACGGCTGTTCGCTGACGTTGTACTTGATCGCGTTGGAGATCAGGTTGATGAACACCTGGCTCAGCCGGTCAGCATCGCAGCGCACCAGCGCCCGGCCGTCGCCGAGGCGCGGGCCGTTCAGCAGCAGCGAGCGGCTGCGCACCGCCAGCCCTTCGCAGACGCGAAAGGCCTTGTCCAGCACCAGTTCCGGATCGGTCGGCACCAACTGCCATTCCTGCTCGTCGGCTTCCAGCACCGACAGGTCGAGGATGCCGTCCAGCAGCCTGGTCATGCGGATGCTTTCTTCGTGGATGATGTGCAGGAAGCGCTGCGCCTGCTCGCGCTCGATGCCTTCGGTATCCAGCAGGATCTCCGACAGCGAGCGGATCGAGGTCATCGGCGTGCGCACTTCGTGGCTGACCTGGCTCAGGAATTCGTCCTTCTGGCTGTCCAGCAATGTCAGGCGGTCGTTGGCCTCGGTCAGCTGGCGCGCCGCCGCCTCCAGCTGGCGCGATTTTTCTTCCAGCCGGGTGCTGTAATCGCGCACGCGCTGGGTTTCGTCGGCGATCTGCATCAGTTCGTAGAGACTGATGGTTTCGCCGATCACCACCTGAGAAATCAGCGCGCGCGCCGAGGCGGCGCCGATGCTGCCGGCCAGCTTGCGTTCCAGTTCGGAAATGAAGGCATCGTCGGCCAGCGACTGGTCGCGCATCAGGCCATGGCGCCGTTCGGCTTCCTGGAACAGCCGGTGCGTCTGATCCGGCCCGAGGATGCGCTGCGCCAGCAGGTTCAGGTCGTAGCGGGTGGCCGAGCGGTTGACGAAGCGCGAGGTGTCCGCCGCCGGCGTGCGGAAGACATCGACGAACAGCGTGCCCTGCAGCCGTTCCAGCGGTTTCTGCCCGCGCAGCAGCGACACCAGCACCAGCAGCGCGACGTTGATGGTCATGCTCCAGAAGGTCGCGTGCACCAGCGGGTCCAGCCCTTCCAGTCCGAACAGTGCCTGCGGCCGCAATGCCGCGATGCCCCAGGGGCCGAAACCGATGTCGTTGCCGCTCAGGATGAAGCTGCCGCCGAAGCTGGGCAGGAACAGCGTGTAGGTCCAGACCACGAAGCCGGCAGCGACGCCGGCCATGGCGCCGCGCGCGGTCGCCTGGCGCCAGTACAGCCCGGCGATCAGTGCCGGCAGGAACTGGGCCACGCCGACGAAGGAAATCAGGCCGATCGACGCCAGCGCGGCGGACTGCGCCGACAGCCGGAAATCGAGAAAACCGAGCAGCAGGATCAGCGCGATCGAGATGCGCCGGCTGTACAGCAGAAAGCGCCGGATGTCGCCGCTGGCGTCCAGCGCGCCCCACGGCAGCCGCAGCGCGATCGGCACGATGATGTGGTTGGACAACATCGTCGACAGCGCGATCGACGACACGATCACCATCGAGGTGGCCGATGAAAAGCCGCCCAGGAAGGCCAGCAGCGCCACCGCTTCCTGGCCGGCCCACATCGGCAGCGTCAGCACGAACATGTCGGGGTTCGAGCCTTCCGGCAGATGGTTCAGGCCGGCGATGGCGATCGGCAGCACGAACAGGCAGATCAGCAGCATGTACAGCGGGAACATCCACGAGGCGGTGCGCAGGTGCTGCTCGTTCGGGCACTCGACGATCGTCATCTGGAACTGGCGCGGCAGGCAGATTACCGCGGCGGCGGCCAGGAAGGTCTGGGTGATCCACGAGGAACCGAACACGTCGGCGTAGTGCAGGTTGGCCGGCGGCGTGCCGCCGAACAGTTCCGGTAGACCGTTGCCGATGCCGAACACCACCAGCAGGCCGACCGCCACCAGCGCCACCAGTTTGACGATCGCCTCCACCGCGATCGCCGCCACCACGCCGTGGTGGCGCTCGTTGGCGTCGATGTTGCGGGTGCCGAACAGGATCGTGAAGAAGGCCATGCCGGCGGCAATCCAGAACGCCAGGCGGAAATCCGGGTCGCTCTGCGGAAAGCCGGACAGCACGTCACTGCCGCTGTTGCTGATGACCTGGAAGCTGGCCGTGACCGCCTTCAACTGCAGCGCGATGTAGGGCGTCACCACGATCACCGCGATCACCGTGATCAGCGCCGCCAGACTGCTGCTCTTGCCGTAGCGCGAGGAGATCATGTCGGCGATCGAGGTGATGTGGTGCAGACGGCCGATGCGCACCAGCTTGCGCAGCAGCAGCCACCAGCCGACGAACACCAGCGTCGGGCCGACATAGATGGTGACGAACTCGATGCCGCTGCGCGCCGCCGAGCCGACCGCGCCGTAGAAGGTCCAGGAGGTGCAGTACAGCGAGATCGACAGCGTGTACACCACCGGCGACTGCAGCCAGCCGGCGTTGCCGTTGCGCGCGTGGATGTCGCCGACGAAGGCGACCGCGAACAGCAGCGCCACGTACAGCACCGAAATGAACAGGACGGCGTTGGCGGACAGCACGGCAGCGCTTCGGCTCTGGCGGCGTTACGGATCGGCCGGTGGCGTCGCCGCTCCGGCGCCGCCGCCGTCTTCGCTGCGGCTGGGATCGAGACGCCGCGCCAGCAGCGCCGCACAGACGATCAGCGCGGTCCAGACGCCGAACACGTAGATGACGATCAGCGGCACGCCGCCGAGGTCGAAGTGGCTGGCGAACAGGCCGATCAGCGGCGGCATCAGCAGGAACAGTCCGAACAGCGGCAGCGCCACCGCGGCATCGGAGGCGGAGCTGGAATCGTGCGGGCGGGGGGAGGACATCGGTCAGTTCGCCGCCGGGCAGAGGCGGCCGATCTGTTCGATGATGTCGCGGTTGGAAAACGGTTTGGTGACGAAGGCGTCGGCGCCGATTTCCTCGGCCAGCTGACGGTCGTGCGCCTGTCCCTTGGCCGACAGCACCAGCACCGGCAGCGAGCGCAGCAGCGTATCGGTCTTGACCAGTTTCAGCACGTCGAAGCCGTTCAGTTTCGGCAGCATCAGGTCGAGGATCATGATGTCCGGCGGATCGCCGCGCAGCCGGCGTACCGCCGCTTCGCCGTCGGTCACCGCCGAAACGTCGTAGCCGGCGCGCTTCAGGATGAAGGTCAGCGATTCGATGATGTTCGGCTCGTCTTCCGTGATCAGGATCCGTGCGGTCATGCTGTCTCCGAGGTGGTGGCGGGCTGCGCGGCTTCCGCTTTTTGTGGCGGCAAGTGTAACACCGCCGCAAACCGCCGATCCAGCGCCGCCGCCGTCAGGCGTTGATGATCGGATCTTCCTCGCGCGACGGGCAATTGCGCCGCACGCACAGCCGGCAGGTCGGCCCGACCGGCGTGGTCGGCGCCGCCGACGACAGGTCGAGGCCGTTGCCGTAGACGATCTGGTCGGCGTGGATTGCTTCGCACACCAGCATGATCGAGATCAGATGCTTGGCCGCCGAGAAGGCCGGCAGCGGCTTGTCGACCGCGCGCGCAAGGAAGAAATAGCGGTCGCCGGTGGGAAATTCGGCCAGTTGCCGCACCACCGCGCCCGGCGTCTGGAATGCCTGGTAGACCGCCCACAGCGGGCAGGCGTTGCCGTAGCGCGGCAGCGACATGTACGGCAGCGGAAAGCGCTTGGTGACGTAACCGGCCGGATCGGAACGCATGAAGCCGAAGCGGATGCCTTCGCGCCCCGGTTGCCTCAGCGTCACCAGCCGGTGGCAGACCTGTTCGAAGCTGGCGCCGAATTTGTGGCACAGATAATCGATGTCGTAACGCGCCGCCACTGCGGCGTCGAGAAAATCATCGTAGGGCAGCAGCACTGCGCCGGCGACATAGGCATGCAGCGCCCGCTCGGCGCGGCGGCGCGCGGCCGCCGTGCCGAGCAGTGGCGAGGCGGCGATTTCGGCGCCGATCAGTTCGCCGCATTCCAGCCGCGCCACCAGCCGCGCCAGTTCGAAACGGCGGGTCGGCGCCGGCGCGGTTTCCAGCAGCATGATCCGGCGCTGTTCCGCATCGTAGTGGACGTGCGCGTGCGGTCCCGTGGCGTCCGGACCGAGGGCCGGGGCGATGCGGGTGTCGACCGTGTGATGCTGCCGCAGGTAGTCGATCAGCGCGCTTTCGACATGGCCGGGCGCGATGCCGGTGGCGGCGCGGATGCCGACCGCCGCCTGCTCCAGCCGCGGGAAGTAGCTCTCCTTTTCCTGGATGAAATCGTCGACCTCCTCGATCGGCGTCACCGAGCGGGTCGATGAACGGGCGCGGTCGAAGAACGCCGCCAGCGCCTGGGCGACGTCGGCCAGGCGCGCGCTTTCGGCGGCGATGATGGCGAGAAAGCGGTGCTGCTCGGTGGCATCCAGTTCGTCGATGTTTTCCAGGATTTCCGAGGCCGAGCGGATCGCCGCGACGTTGGTCAGCATGCTGTGGATGGCGTCGCCGAGGAACGGGTCCTGGTTCAGGCGGTCGGACAGCGCCGTCACCGCCTCGTTGCGGTCGTGATAGGCGCGGTGCAGCATGACCAGCGCCTGCGCCCATTGCGGATGCTGGCTGGCGAAATCGCCGGCTGCAGCCGGCGCCAGCTGCAGCGAGCTGAAGATCGATTCGCCACTCAGTTCGGCCAGGTCGTTGACCAGCCGCCGCTCCGCCGCACCGTCGAACAGATCGACCGCCACGCCCAGTTCATCGGCGATTTTCTTCAGCAGGCCGCCGCCGATGTTGCGCTTGTTGCTTTCGATCAGATTCAGGTACGAGGCGGAAATCCCGAGCCGCGCCGACAGCGCCGCCTGGGTGATGCCGAGCGCGCGGCGGCGCTCGCGGATCTTCGACCCTATGACGGTCTGGGGCATGGTCGCTCCTGTCGTGATGGCGGTTCTTGCTGCATTGCAATGTCAAACATTTACAGAATAAATCCTTTTGTAAATTGAATATTTACAAAATTATCGTTTTTAGTCAACAACTTACGTTTTTATCGACAAAAAGCACTGCAAGGCCAATTTTTTCTGCTAACGTGATGGGCAGTTGGAAGGGCTTGATGAGCCCTGGCTTGGCGGAAGTGGTTTTGACCGTCGGTCGCAAGAAGAGAAACGCAGATTCAACCAACCAAAGCGAGGAGACACATGTCCAATAGCAAGTTCAAGAACGGGACGGCGCCCGTGATGTCGCGCCGTAATGTGCTGCAGGTGGGCGCTGGCGCGGCGCTGCTGGCCGGTGCCGGCAATGTCCGCTGGGCGATGGCGGCCGACAAGCCGGCAATCGGCACCTGGCCGGCCGGGTCGCAGGGCGACACCGTCTACATCGGCGCCGCGGTGCCGCTGACCGGTTCCTATGCGGTGCAGGGCGAGGACGAGCGCAAGGGCATGGAACTGGCGATCGAGCACATCAACACCAACCATGAGTTGATGAAGAAGCTGGCGCCGAAGATCAACAAGGGCGTGCTCGGCAAGAAGGTCGGTTTCCTGTCGGCCGACTCGGCCGCCAAGCCGAACCAGGCGCTGCAGGTCGAACAGACCTTCATCAACCAGAACAAGATCATCGCGATGATCGGTTCGACCTCCTCGGCGGTCGCGGTGGCGCTGAACAAGTTCGCGCAGCGCGAAAAGATTCTTTACATGGCCGGCATTTCCGGTTCCAACGACACCACCGGCAAGGACTGCGTGCGCTATGGCGTGCGTCAGGGCTTCTACGGTGAAATGGCGGCCAACGCGATCGGCCCGGTGCTGGTCAAGCAGTTCGGCAAGAACCGCAAGGCCGCCTTCATGACGCCGGACTATACCTACGGCCACACCACCACCAAGTCGGTCAACGACTATCTGGTCAAGGAAGGCGGTTGGACCATGGTGACCAACCAGGTGTCGCCGCTCGGTACCCAGGACTTCAGCCAGTACCTGACCAACATCGCCAACTCTGGCGCCGAATTCCTGATCAACGTCAACTGGGGCCGCGACGCGGTGCTGTCCAGCCAGCAAGCCAAGCAGTTCGGCCTGCTGCCGAAGATGACGCTGGTGCTGCCGTACCAGATTCCTTTCATGGCGCGTGAAGCCGGGGTGGACATCACCGCCGGCGTGTTTGCCGCCACCGATTTCTGGTGGACCCTGGAAGACAAGTATCCGCTGGCCAAGATGTTCGTCGAGTCGTTCCACAAGAAATACGGCTACCGGCCGGAATGGGGCGCCGAGAACGGCTACGTCAGCTTCGCCCACTGGGCGCGCATGGTCACCGAAGCCAACAGCTTCTACCCGCCGGATGTCATCAAGCAGTACGAAAAGGGCGAAACCATCCCGTCGCTGCTCGGCGATGTCCACTACCGGCCTGAAGATCACCAATGCGTCCGTCCGGTCGTGCTGGTGCGCGGCAAGGCCAAGAAGGACATGAAGAACGACGAGGACTTCTGGGAAGTGCTGGAAGTCGTCGATGGCGCCAAGGTGATCCAGCCGGCCGATGCGTTCGGCTGCAAGCTGGGCGACTACACCTGACGTCCTGGCACGTCGGCGGGCGCCGTCACGGCCCCGCGGATTGCCATCGCCCGCCGTCGCAATGACGGCGGGTCTTCATATCCCCGGCGCGCAGTTGCGGCGCCGGCACGAATAATCTCGAATCGATTGACGACCGGGGTGGGTCAGCGTGATCAACTGGGCAAATTTCATATCGCAATGTTTCAACGGGCTGGTGACGGGCGCGCTGTTGGCGCTCATTTCCTCCGGCCTGACGATCATTTATGGCACTCTCGGGGTGCTCAATCTGGCGCATGGCGCGATGTTCATGCTGGGCGGCTATGCCGGCTGGGTGGCGTTCACCTATACCGATTCGTTCATCATCGCGGTGGTGGTCGGTGCGCTGTTCGTCATGCTGGTCGGGGTGGTGATGGAGCAGCTGATCATCCGCCACTTCTACTCGCGGCCGCATGAAGATCAACTGCTGGTGACCTTCGGTCTCGGCATCGTGTTCGTCGAGGCGGTGCGCTTCTTCTTCGGCAGCCTGTCGAATTCGGTGCCGCCGCCGGCGCCGCTGGCCGGCATCACCAATCTCGGCTTCATGGTCTATCCGACCTACCGGCTGGCGTTGCTGGCGATTGTCACGGTCGCGCTGCTGCTGCTGTATTTCGTGCTGTACCGGACGCGCATCGGCATGATCGTGCGCGCCGGCATCGAGGATTCGGTGATGGTCGACTCGCTCGGCATCAACGTCTACCGGGTCTTCATGCTGGTGTTCGGCATTGGTGCGATGGCAGCGGGATTCTCCGGCATCGTCAACGCCCCGGTGGTCTCGATCGCGCCGGACGTCGGCGAAGCGATCCTGGTGCAGACCTTCGTCGTGATCGTGATCGGCGGCGTCGGCTCGTTCCCCGGCGCGGTGCTGGGCGGACTCATCGCCGGCGAATTGATCAGCATCACCTCGATGTTCAATCCCGCCTATTCCTATGTCGTGCTGTTCATCGCGATGACGCTGGTACTGATGCTGCGTCCGCGTGGATTGCTCGGAACCGTCGGCCGCGAATAAACGTCCTCTACCCATGCTCAAACAACGCCCATTCCTCGTCGAAATCGTGACGATCATCGCTCTGATCGCCGCGCCTTTCGTACTGCCTTATCTTGGCTTCACGCCGACCACCATCAACCGCATCCTGATCTGGGGGCTGGTCGGTATCGGCTTCGACCTGCTGTTCGGCTACACCGGCCTGCTGTCGTTCGGCCAGTCCGCGTTCTTCGGCACTGGCGGCATGTTCGCGGCCTATCTGCTGACCCAGACGTCCATGACCAATACGATTCTGGCCCTGATCCTGGGCACCATCGTCGCTGGCGTGGTCGGCTATCTGGTCGGACTGGTGGCGCTGCGGCGCACCGGCATCTACTTCGCGATGATCACGGTGGCGATCGCGGAGGTGTTCTTCTTCGTCGAGTTCAATCCGCTGTCTGCCTACACCGGCGGCGAGAACGGCCTGCCCGGCGTGCCGACGCCGAACCTCAGCCTCGGTTTCACGACGCTGGAGTTCAGCAGCAACATGTCGATGTACGCGTTCTTCGCGTTCTGGTACTTCGTCGGGCTGGTGATCGCGCTGCGCATCGTGCGTTCGCCGTTCGGTCTGGTGCTGCGGGCGATCCGTGACAATCCGCGGCGCGCCCAGGCGCTCGGCCACAACATCCACAGCTACAAGCTGGGGGTGTTCGTGGTGGCGGCGATGTACTCCGGTTTCGCCGGTGGCCTGCTGGGCATGATGCAGGGTTTCATGCCGCCGGACGCCTTCATGTTCGCCACTTCCGGTGAAATTGTCATGCAGACCGCGATCGGCGGCGCCGGTACGCTGTTCGGTCCGCTGCTGGGCGCCGGCGTGTGGCTGTACCTGAGCGATTTCTTCCAGACCACGCTGAACCTCGGCGGCACCTGGAAGCTGGTACTCGGCATCGTGTTCGTGCTGCTGGTGTGCTTCCTGCGCCGTGGTCTGGTCGGCGCCATCGTCGATCTGTATCACCTGGCCAAGGGTGACCGCAAGGTGGTCGAGCCGACCGAGCCGGCGCCGGTGGCCAAGCCGGCTGGCAACTCGCCGGCGCCGGCCATCAAGATGGCGCTGCGCAATCCGACCAGCGGCAAGAGCGGCGCGATCCTGAAGGCTTCCGGCCTGTCCAAGCGCTACGGCGGGCTGGCGGCCAACAGCGACATCGATTTTGCCGTGAACTATGGCGAAATCCGTGGCGTGATCGGGCCGAACGGCGCTGGCAAGAGCACCTTCTTCGGCATGCTGACTTGCGAGATTCAGCCCAGCGCCGGCCAGATCGTGTTCCAGGATCAGGACATCACCGTGATGGGTGTCGCCGACGCCTGCCAGCTCGGTCTGACCAAGAGCTATCAGATCAATCAGCTGTTCGAGCGTCTGACGGTCCGGCAGAACCTGTCGATCGCCGCGCTTGGCGTGCTGCGCGGCAAGTTCAAGCTCGACATGTTCAAGAGCCTGCACAAGGTTCCCGGCCTCGAAGCGCAGATCGAAAGCACGGCGGCGCTGGTCAACCTGACGGCGCGCATCGATACCCCGGTGTCGGAACTGGCGTATGGCGAAAAGCGCCGGCTGGAGATCGGCATGGCGCTGGCGACCTCGCCGAGCCTGCTGCTGCTCGACGAGCCGCTGGCCGGCATGAGCCCGCAGGAGCGCGTCGATACGGTGGCGCTGCTGAAGTCGATCGCCGTCGGACGCACGATGATCGTCATCGATCACGACATGGATTCGCTGTTCGAACTGGTCGAAAAAATCACCGTGCTGCAGGAAGGCCGCGTGCTGGTCGAAGGCACGCCCGAAGAAATCAAGAGCAATCCCAAAGTTCAGGAAGCCTACCTCGGCGGGATGCATGGAGAAGCGGTATGAGCCTGCTCGAAGTCAGCGGTCTGAATAGTTATTACGGCGACAGCCACATCCTGTTCGACGTTTCCCTCCGGGTCGAGAAAAACGAAGTGGTCGCACTGCTCGGCCGCAACGGCGCCGGCAAGTCGACCACCCTGAAGAGCCTGATGGGCGTGGTCCGGCCGAAGGCCGGCACCGTCCGCCTCGATGGCGAGGAGCTGGTCGGCCGCAAGCCGCATTCGATCGCCCGGATCGGCATGCAACTGGTGCATGAGGAACGGCGCGTCTTCGGCAGCCTGAACGTCGAGGAAAACATCATCCTGGCGGGGCTGACGGCCAGCAACAAATGGCCGCTGGAACGCATCTACGAGATGTTTCCGCGTCTGAAGGAGCGCCGCACCAGTCGCGGCACCGACCTGTCCGGCGGCGAACAGCAGATGCTGGCGATCGCCCGCGCGCTGGTGCGTGATCCGAAGATCATCCTGCTCGACGAACCGTTCGAGGGGCTGGCGCCGGTGATCGTGCAGAATCTGGTGCACATCTGCCGCGATCTGGCGCAGGCCGGGCAGACCATCGTGCTGGTGGAACAGAACCTGGCGGCGACCTTGACGCTGGCCAGCCGCGTCTACATCCTCAACAACGGCCATATCGTCCACGAAGGCCCGGCCGCCGGGCTGAAGAGCCAGCCGGACATTCTGCAGCGTTATCTCGGGGTGTAAGGGGCAAGGTCGGGCTGGCGCCCGGCTGGATCGTATCCATCCGCGGCCGCTCTGCGGCCGCGCTCCTGCTGCCGGCGCACCGCACTCGTGGCGGTTCGCCGGTTTTTTTGTGTTCGTAGTGTTTACAGCTGGAAGGGCGCGGGGTCGATCGCCGGCGCGCGTCCGGCGATCCGGTCGGCCAGCAGTTCGGCGCTGCCGCAGGCCAGCGTCCAGCCAAGCGCGCCGTGGCCGACGTTCAGATACAGATTCTTCAGCGGCGCGGCGCCGATGATCGGCACGCCGGTCGGCGTCGCCGGCCGGAAACCGGCCCACGGCGCCAGCGCAGCGCCGTCGGGCCAGTCGCCGTGCGCCGGGAACAGTTCGCGCACGCCCTGCCGCAGTTCCGCCACCGCGCGCGGCGGGATCGCGGCGTCGCGGCCGACCAGTTCGACCCGCCCGGCGACCCGCAGCCGGTCGTCCAGCCGCGCATAGACGATCTTGCGGGCAATGTCGGTGATGGACACCCGCGGCGCCGATTGCGGCGTCGGATTCTGCAGCGGCACCGTGATGCTGTAACCCTTCAGCGGATAGATCGGCAGCGTGAAGCCGGCGCGGCGGGCGAATGCCGGACTGTCGGCGCCGAGCGCCAGCACGAAGGCGTCCGCCTGCAGATCGGCATCGCCGGCGCGCAGCGAGCGCAGGCGGCCGCCGGCGATGTCGAGCGCGCCGATCGGACTGGAGGCGGCAAAGCAAAATCGCGGATCGGCACGCATGCCTTCCAGCAGGCCGCGGCAGAATTGCGCGCAGTCGCCGACTTCCTCGCTCGGCGTATACACGCCGCCGGCCCAGCGGCGGCTGCCGGAGGCCAGCGCCGGCTCGATTTCCAGGCAGCGCGCCGCGTCCAGCACCTGCTGTTCGCAGCCGTATTCGGCCTGGAACGCCACCTGCCGGCGCGCCCCCTGCAGCGCTTGCGGATCGTCGTACATCACCAGCTTGCCGGCGGTGCGGAAGGCAAACTGAAATGGCAGCGCCGGCAGCATCCGGTGCAGCCGCTCGCGCGACAGGAACGCCAGCCGCAGCAGTTCCAGCGTGGTGCGCTGCGTCCGTTGGCGGTTGCAGGCGGCCAGGAACTTCAGCAGCCAGCGCCATTGCGCCGGATCGGCCTGCGGTCGCAGCGTCAGCGGCGAGGCGGAGCTGAACAGGTAATGCGTCCAGTGGCTCCAGACCGACGGATCGGCCAGCGGCGCGACATACGAATAGCTGAGCTGGGCGCCGTTGCCGAAACTGGTGCCGCCGCCGACGTCCGGCAGCGCATCCACCAGCGTCACCTGATGGCCATCCTGCAACAGCCGCCAGGCCGAGGTCACGCCGATGACGCCGGCGCCCAGTACGCAGATATGCATGACGAATCCTTGGAAAAGAAGCGGGGCGCGGGCCGTTGCCGCCCGACGGTATTTTGACACTTCCGCCGCCGCCGGGGAAAAACAGCAAACTCCACTACAATGGCGGCCGAAGCAGGCCAGACAGCCGCTGGCCGCGTCTGGCGACAGGCGTGGCGGGAGGAAGGTCCGGACTCCACAGAGCAGGGTGACGGCTAACGGCCGTCCGTTGAAAGCCGCAAACGCGGTCGGCGCGAGCCGCCACGTCCGGTATAAGGCGCGGAACAGGGCCACAGAGACGAGTCTTTGCCATCGCGGCGGCGCGAGCCGTCCGGGGCAAAGGGTGAAACGCGGTAACCTCCACCCGGAGCAATTCCAAATAGGCACGCGTCGAGGCGGCTCGCGGAGCGTGCGGGTAGGAAGCTTGAGCCGTGGAGCAATCCACGGCCTAGAGGAATGGCTGTCATAGCGGGGGCGACCCGCCGTAACAGAATCCGGCCTATCGGCTTGCTTCACTTTCTTCCGGCGGGCGGCGTACGTCGCTGGCCGATTTTGAAATATCGGGGAGTATGTGGGTGAATCTGGCTCTGGGTGCCCGGTACAGCGTGGCATGTCGGGGAGTATATGATTTCTCCAAGCGCCCGTCGCATCACTTGACGGCCGTCAACGTCCCGCGCCCGGTGCTGGCTACAGTGGTCACAGGAGCCGGCCGGCCGTGGGATGAAACAGCGCGGAAGCGGGCGTTGGCGTGGCGTCGGCGTTGCCCGATCTCCGACGGCGCCACCCGCCCGCCTGTCCATCCCACGACCCGCCGGCTTCGCTCTGCCGGCATTTCCGCCCGTTCCGCGGGCATTCAGAAAGGACGACAGCCATGAACCGCCATCTCACCATCGGCCCGCTGGTGTCGCTGGTCGCCGGCATCCTGATTCTGCTGATGCCGCGCCTGCTGAACTTCATCGTGGCGATCTACCTGATCGTGATCGGCCTGATCGGTCTGTTCGCCGCCAACGGCATGCGTATTTGATACGGCCCGCCGTCATCCACGCGGCGGCGACGGCGAACCGTTCGCAGCGGCACCCGTAGCTCCCGCTGTCATTCAAAACCCTGCCGGTAGCCGCCGCGTTGCCGCGTAGCGGGCACTCGCTTTTCCCTCCGATTCCGGGCCGGGCCGCCACCCGGCGCATCCCTGTCTTTCCTTCCACGGTACCCCTTCCCGGAGCGTCAGCCGACGCGCCGCGTCGGCCAGTTGCTTTCTTTGCGATTCCGCAGATGCGATGAAAAATTTTTGCCGCCGCGCGGGTGGCGGCAAGCTGGCCAAGTGCGTGAAAACACATGTTTATAAGTAAGAAAACGCTTTTAATAAATTCCTTAAGTAATTGATTTAAATCATATTTAAAATATGACAATTTTCTTGCGAGGCAACGCTAAGTCCTTGACTTTATTCAAATATTTCCCTCCGGCAGGACGTTTTATTGCTTGACCGAAAATTAGCCATCCTCTAAAGTGGGGAATAGTGTGAAAAAGTGTATTTTTGTGGATTTTTAGTGGTTTTCCCGGCCGCTTTTTTTCTGCATGAAAAGCGGTCCGATCCGGCGCCAACAGGAGTGTTGCAGTGTTTCAGGGAGCCTCAGCCTTAAATCTCGATGCCAAGGGCCGCATGTCGGTACCCGCGCGGCATCGTGACGCGCTGATGGTGCAAAGCGAAGGCCGGCTGACGCTGACCCGCCACCCGCATGGCTGTCTGCTGCTGTTCCCGCGCCCGGTATGGGAAAGCCACCGCCAGGAAATCGCCGCCTGGCCGATGCCGGCGCGCGCCTGGCAGCGCATCCTGCTCGGCAATGCCTGCGATGTCGAAATCGACTCGGCCAGCCGCATCCTGATCGCGCCGGAACTGCGCGCGGCGGTCGGGCTGGAGCGCGAGGTGATGCTGCTCGGGATGGGCAGCCACTTTGAAGTTTGGGACGCCGCCCAGCTCGCCGCGAGCGAGGCGCAGGCGATCGCGGCGGGCATGCCCGACGTCCTCAGCAATTTTTCCTTCTGAATCCGGCCGTGGCGACTTTATCGGCGGTGCCTGACACGCAGCACCGGACTGTGCTGTTGAACGAAGCGGTAGCAGCGCTGGCGATCGACGGCGCGCGTGCCGACGGCATCTACGTCGACGGCACCTTTGGCCGCGGCGGCCATAGCCGGGCGATTCTGCAGCGGCTCGGCGCCGGCGGACGCCTTTTGGCCTTCGACAAGGACCCGCAGGCGATCGCCACCGCGCGGACGATCGCCGATTCGCGTTTTGCCATCGTCCACGGCAGTTTCGCGACGCTGGATACGGCGCTGGCGGATGCCGGCATCGACGGCGGCATCGATGGCGTGCTGCTGGACCTGGGGATTTCCTCGCCGCAGGTCGACGATGCCGGGCGTGGCTTCAGCTTCCGCCAGGACGGTCCGCTCGACATGCGCATGGACACCTCGCGCGGCATCACGGCGGCGGAATGGCTGGCCAGCGAAGACGAACACAAGATCGGAAAGGTGATACGGGACTATGGAGAAGAACGGTTTGCTTTTCAGATTGCAAAGGCGATTGTTGCTGGCCGGGCAATCGAGCCAGTTTCGACCACACGACAGCTTGCCCAGCTCGTGGCACGTGTCGTCAAGACCCGCGAAAAAGGCAAGGACCCGGCCACTCGCACCTTTCAGGCTATCCGGATTTTCATCAATCAGGAACTGGAAGAACTTGAAATAGTGCTGGAGCAGGCATTCCGGCGGCTGGCCGCGCACGGGAGGTTGGCGGTGATCAGTTTCCACTCGCTCGAAGATCGCATCGTCAAGCGCTTCCTGGCCGGCAAGGCGCGTGCCGCCCAGCCGGACCGGCGCCTGCCGATCCGTGCCGTCGATCTGCCCCAACCCGAACTGAAACTGCTTGGACGGATCATGCCTTCCGCCGCCGAGGTGGCGGCCAACCCGCGCGCGCGCTCGGCCGTGCTGCGCGTCGCCGAACGGCTGCCGGTGGCCGAAGCGGGGGTGCCGTGATCGCCCGCCTGAACATCGTCCTGGCAGTGGCGCTGGTGTTGTGCGCGCTGTCGCTGGTGAATGCGCAATATCAGGCGCGCCGGCTGTTCATTGAGCTGGAGCGGGCGCAGACCGCCGGCCGCGAGCTGGAGATCGAATGGGCGCAGTTGCAGCTCGATCAATCCACGCTCGGCAAGCACGCCCGTATCGAGGCCAATGCGATCCGCGACCTGAACATGATGGCGCTGACCGCCGCCCGTACCCAGTTTCTGACAGCGGGGCAAAAATGACGCGCGCGCCGGCCCGTACCGCCGCCGCTCGCGGCGTTTCCTTTTCTTCCAGTCCGGTGCTGCAGATGCCGCTGCCGGCCTGGCGCTCGCGTGTCGTGCTGTTCGTGCTGTTCGCCGCCTTCGCCGCGCTGGCCGGGCGCGCGCTGTGGCTGCAGGGACTTTCCACTGATTTCCTGCAGAAGCAGGGCGCTTCGCGCTATGTGCGCACGCTGGAGCTGCCGGCTACACGCGGCAAGATCACCGACCGCAACGGCAACGTGCTGGCATCCTCGGTCCCGGTCAAGGCGATCTGGGCGATTCCCGACGACGTGCTGCAGGCGCCGGCCGACAAGCTGCGCGCGCTGGCGCGCCTCCTCGACATCGGCGAGTCCGAACTGCGCAAGAAGCTGGATTCCGACCGCAGCTTCGTCTACCTGAAGCGGCAGGTAGACAACGACGTTGCCGAGCGCATCACCAAGCTCGGCATCGAGGGCGTGCATACCCGCAAGGAATACAAGCGCTATTACCCGGAAGGGGAGGTGATGGCGCACGTGGTCGGTTTCACCAATGTCGAGGATGTCGGGCAGGACGGCATGGAGCTGGCGGCGCAGAAATCGCTGGCTGGCGTCACCGGCAGCCGGCGCGTGATCAAGGACCGTCTCGGCCACATCGTCGAGGACATCGAAGCGGTGCGCGAGCCGCATGACGGCAGCGACCTGACCCTGTCGATCGACAGCAAGATCCAGTACATCGCATTTTCGCAACTGAAGGAAGCGGTCGAAAAGTACAAGGCCAAGGCCGGCGGCATCGTCGTTCTCGACGTCAAGACCGGCGAGGTGCTGGCGCTGGCCAACCTGCCCAGCTACAACCCGAACGACCGCTCGGTGCTGACCGGCGCCCAGCTGCGCAACCGGGTGCTGACCGACACCTTCGAGCCGGGTTCGACGCTGAAGCCATTCACCGTCGCGCTGGCGCTGGAAACCGGGAAAGTGACGCCGAATACCACCTTCCAGACCGCGCCCGGCCGTCTGACGATCGGTACCGCCACCATCGGCGATTCGCATGCGCACGGCCTGTTGACGGTCAGCCAGATCATCCAGAAATCGTCGAACATCGGCACCGCCAAGATCGCGCTGGAAATGCCGCCGCGCGAAATGTGGGAAATGTTCACCAACGTCGGTTTCGGCCAGCAGCCCAAGGTCGGTTTTCCCGGCGCCGTCGCCGGCCGTGTGCGCCCGTACAAGTCGTGGCGGCCGATCGAACAGGCAACCATGAGCTATGGCCACGGCATTTCGGTCTCGCTGATCCAGCTGGCGCGCGCCTACATGATCTTCGCGCGCGATGGCGAAATGATTCCGGTCACCTTCCACAAGTCGACCGATGCACCGATCAGCCAGCGGGTCGTGTCGGCGCGCACCGCGCGCGAACTGCGGCGGATGCTGGAAACCGTGGTCAGTCCGGATGGCACCGCGCCGCAGGCCCAGGTGCCCGGCTACCGGGTCGGCGGCAAGACCGGGACCGCCTACAAGATCGTCGGCGGCAAGTACGTCAACAAGTACGTCGGCTCCTTCGTCGGTTTCGCACCGGCTTCCGATCCGCGCATCATCGTCGCCGTGATGATCGACGAGCCGAGCACCGGCGGCCACTTCGGCGGCACCGTCGCGGGCCCGGTATTCGCATCGGTCACCGCCAATACGCTGCGGGCGCTGAACGTGGCGCCCGATTCGTCGGTTACCAACATCATCATGCCGGCCAATCCGGTCGAGGAGAGCATGTGATGGCGCCGCTCGATCCGCCGCTGCAGGCCGCGCTCGACTGGTTGCGCACGCACGCGCCGCAGGGGCGGCTGGCCGCCGATTCGCGCCGCATCGGCGCCGGCGACGTGTTCTTCGCCTTTCCGGGGGACGCCGATGCTGGCGATGGCCGCGCCCATATCGGCCATGCGTTGCAGAACGGCGCTGCCGCCGTGCTCTATGACCCAGACGGTTTCGTCTGGCGCGACGAATGGCGTGTCGCCCATCTGCCGCTGGCGGGCCTGAAACGGCACGCCGGCGCGCTGGCCAATGCTTTCCACCAGCAAGCGGACGCGGGAATGTTCATCGCCGCGATCACCGGCACCAACGGCAAGACCTCGTGCAGCCAGTGGCTGGCGGCGGCACTGTCGCGCCAGGGTGCGCCGGCCGCCGCGATCGGCACGCTCGGCACCGGCATTTTCGAACGGGGCCGCTGCGAGCATTTCGAAACCACCGGCTATACCACGCCCGATGCGCTGCAGCTGCAGCAGGCGCTGGCCGGCATGCGCAGTGCCGGCGTCGCCGCGCTGGCAATCGAGGCGTCGTCGATCGGCCTGGAGCAGGGGCGCATGAACGGCATGCACGTCGATACCGCGCTGTTCACCAACCTGAGCCGCGACCATCTCGACTACCACGGCGACATGGCGGCCTACGAAGCGGCGAAGACCCTGCTGTTCGACTGGCCCGGACTGCGCCATGCGGTGCTGAATCTGGACGATCCGATGGGCCAGCGCCTGGCGCAACGGTTGCGCGGCCGGCCGCTGCAGGTGACCGGCTATACGCTCGATCGGGCCGAAGCCGGCGATATCCCGATGCTGCGCGCCAGCGCATTGCGCCATCAGGCGCAAGGGGTGGCGTTCCAGCTCGATTCGCCGTTCGGCTCGGCCCTGGTGAAGACCCGTCTGCTTGGCCGCTTCAATGTCGGCAACGCGCTCGGCGTGCTGGGTGTGCTGTTGAGTCGGGGCTTGCCGTGGGCCAGCGCGGTTGCACTGGTGGAAGGGCTGGAGCCGGTGCGCGGCCGTATGCAGCAACTGGGCGGTGAAGACGCGCCGCTGGTGGTGATCGACTATGCCCATACGCCGGATGCGTTGACGCAGGCGCTGGCGGCGCTGCAACCGGTAGCGCAGCAGCGCGGCGGCCGGCTGTGGTGCGTGTTCGGCTGCGGCGGCGACCGCGATCCGGGCAAGCGGCCGCAGATGGGCACGGCGGCGCAGGCCGCTGACCAGGTGGTGCTGACCAGCGACAACTCGCGCTCGGAGCCGACCATGGACATCATCGCGCAGATTCTGGCCGGCATGCAGCCGGGTGGCGGTGATGCGGCGCCGCAGGTGATCGAGGATCGGGCGGCGGCGATCCTGTGGGCGATCAAGCATGCGGCGCGGCGCGACGTTGTGCTGGTGGCCGGCAAGGGACATGAGGCATACCAGGAAAGCGGCGGTAAGAAGCGCCCGTTCCTGGATGCCGACCACGCGGCGCTGGCGCTGGCCGCGCGCGCAACGATGAAGGGAACGGTTTGATGCGATCCACACTGGCCGAACTGCAGCCAGCGACCGGCGGCACGCTGGTCGGCGGCGATGCCGGCTTCGACGGCGTCTGCACCGACAGCCGCGCGCTGCGGCCGGGCAACCTGTTCGTCGCGCTGCGCGGCGAGCATTTCGACGCCCACGATTTCATCGCCGACGTACTGGCGCGCGGCGCCGCCGCGGTGGTGGCGGAAACCCTGCCGGCCGGCGTGGCCGGACCGGCGCTGATCGTCGCCGACAGCCGCGCCGCGCTGGGTGACATCGCGCGCCAGTGGCGGCGCCGCTTCCGGTTGCCGTTGATTGGCGTCACCGGCAGCAATGGCAAGACCACGGTCAAGGAAATGATCGCGGCGATCCTGGCCGCGTGCTTCGGCGCCGACAATTATCTGGCGACGCGCGGCAACCTGAACAACGAGATCGGCGTGCCGTTGACGCTGTTCGGTCTGCGGGCCGGGCAGCGTGCCGCGGTGGTCGAGCTGGGCATGAATCATCCGGGCGAGATTGCGCGGCTGGCAGCGATCGCCGAACCGACCGTCGGGCTGGTCAACAACGCCCAGCGCGAACATCAGGAATTCATGGCCACGGTGGCTGCGGTCGCCGAGGAAAACGGCGCCGTGCTGCGGGCGCTGCCGGCCGACGGTGCGGCGGTGTTTCCGGCCGACGATCCGTTTACCGGGCTGTGGCGCGGCTACGCACAGCAACAGCCGGGACGGCGCGTGCTGACGTTCGGTCTCTGTGACGACGCCGACGTGCGCTGCACGCATCGTGCCGATGCCTTCGGCAGTGTGCTGTCGATTCGCGCCGGCGGGAGCGAGTTCACGGTACGGCTGGCCGCGGCCGGCACTCACAATGTGCGCAATGCGCTGGCGGCGACCGCCTGCGCGCTGGCGGCCGGCATCGAGGTCGAGGCGATCCGGCGTGGGCTGGAAGCGTTCACGCCGGTTGCCGGCCGCCTGCAGAAAAAGACGGCGGCCAATGGCGCCTGCGTGATCGACGACACCTACAACGCCAATCCGGATTCGGTACGCGCCGCCATCGACGTGCTGGCGCAAGCGCCAGCGCCGCGCATCCTGGTGCTGGGCGACATGGGAGAAGTCGGCAACGAAGGCCGTCAGTTCCATCAGGAAATCGGCGCCTACGCCAGGAGTCGCGGCATAGACCATCTGCTGGCGCTGGGCGAATTGACGCGCGAGGCGGCGGCCGCGTTCGGCGGCGGCCGTCATTTCGATGGCATCGACGATCTCGCTGCCGCGCTGCCGCCGCTGCTGACACCGGCCGCCACCGTGCTGGTGAAGGGTTCGCGCTTCATGCGGATGGAGCGGCTGGTGCAGCGTCTTGTCGGCGAACCAACGAAGGAGTCCCACTGACATGCTGCTCTGGCTGGCGCAATATTTCCAGGAATACTTGGGGCCGCTGCGGGTGTTCGGCTTCATTACCTTCCGCGCGGTGTTCGCGACCCTGACGGCACTGGCGATCGGTCTGCTGGCGGGACCGGCAGTGATCCGCATGCTGACGCGGATGAAGGTCGGCCAGGCGGTACGCACCAACGGCCCGCAAACGCATCTGGTCAAATCCGGTACGCCGACCATGGGCGGTGTGCTGATCCTGATCGCGATCGCCGTTTCGACGCTGTTGTGGACCGACCTCGGCAACCGTTTCATCTGGGTGGTGCTGGTGGTGACGCTCGGCTTCGGCGCGATCGGTTGGGTCGACGATTACCGCAAGGTGGTTCACAAGAATCCGCAGGGGATGCGTTCCGGCGAAAAATATTTCTGGCAGTCGGCGATCGGCATCGTCGCCGCGCTGTATCTGGCGTTCTCGGTGTCGGAATCGACTAACACGCAAGTGTGGGATCTGTTCGTCGCCTGGGTGCGCTCCGGCTTCAGCCTCGATCTGCCGCCGAAGGCCGATCTGATCGTGCCGTTCTTCAAGACGGTCAGCTATCCGCTCGGTGTCTGGGGTTTCATCGCCCTGACCTATTTCGTGATCGTCGGCACCAGCAACGCGGTCAACCTGACCGACGGCCTCGATGGTCTGGCGATCATGCCGACGGTGATGGTCGGTTCGGCGCTCGGACTGTTCGCCTACCTGACCGGCAGCGCCAACTACGCCAGGTATTTGTTCATTCCGCACATTCCGGGCGCCGGCGAACTGCTGATCTTTTGCGGCGCGATGGCCGGCGCCGGCCTCGCCTTCCTCTGGTACAACGCCCATCCGGCGCAAGTCTTCATGGGCGACGTCGGCGCGCTGGCGCTGGGCGGCGCGCTCGGCACCATCGCCGTCATCGTGCGTCAGGAAATCGTGCTGTTCATCATGGGCGGCATCTTCGTCGTCGAAACCATGTCGGTGATGTTGCAGGTGCTGTACTTCAAGGCCACCAAGAAACGCTATGGCACCGGCCGGCGCATCCTGCTGATGGCGCCGCTGCATCACCACTATGAACAAAAGGGCTGGAAGGAAACCCAGGTGGTGGTCCGTTTCTGGATCATCACGATGATGCTGGTGCTGTTCGGACTGTCGACCCTGAAACTGCGATGAATTACCACGGCAAACACGTATTGGTTCTGGGGCTCGGCGAAACCGGCCTGGCGATGGCGCTCTGGCTGCTGCGCTGCGGCGCGCGGCTGCGCGTGGCCGATACGCGGGCGGCGCCGGAGCGGCTGGCGTCATTGCGGCAGGTGACACCGGAAATCGAGTTCATCGGCGGCGAATTCGGTGCGGCGCTGCTGGACGGCATCGATTTCGTTGCCGTCAGCCCAGGCCTGGCGCCGGCGCGTGAACTGGCGCCGCTGCTGCCGGTCGCCACCGAACGGGCGATTCCGCTGTGGAGCGAGATCGAACTGTTCGCCCAGGCGCTGGCGGCGTTGCGCACCGAGCGCGGCTATGCGCCGCGATTGATCGCCATCACCGGCACCAACGGCAAGACCACCGTCACCAGCCTGGTCGGGCTGTTGTGCGCGCGTGCCGGTCGCACGGTGCAACTGGCCGGCAACATCAGTCCGGCGGCGCTGGACGTGTTGCGCGACGCGCTGGAACAGGATGCGTTGCCTCAGGTCTGGGTATTGGAACTGTCCAGTTTCCAGCTGCATTTCACCTATTCACTTGCGGCCGATGCGGCAACGATCCTGAACGTCAGCCAGGACCATCTGGACTGGCACGGCGACATGGCGGCCTACATCGCCGACAAGCAACGCATCTTCGCGCCGGGCACGATCGCCGTGGTCAATCGGGACGATGCCGCCAGCACCGGCGGCATGCCGCCGGTTGCCGGCAGCCGCAGCTTTGGCGCCGACGCGCCGCAGCAGGACGGCGGCTTCGGCCTGATCGACGACAACGGCATGCAATGGCTGGCGAGCGCGCTGGCGACCGACGAAGGCGGCAGCCGGCGCGGACGCAAGGAGCTGTTCGCGGCGCCGGTGCTGGTCAAGCGCCTGATGCCGGCGGCGGCACTGAAAATCCGCGGACGGCACAACGCGATCAATGCGCTGGCGGCGCTGACGCTATGCAGCGCGATCGAGCTGCCGCTGGCGCCCTTGCTGCACGGTTTGCGTGAATATGCCGGCGAACCGCATCGGGTCGAACTGGTGGCGAGCATCGGCGGCGTCGATTATTACGACGACAGCAAGGGCACCAACGTCGGCGCCACGGTGGCGGCGCTGAATGGACTGGGGGCGGAACTGGGCGGTGGTCGCCGCCTGCTGCTGATCGCCGGCGGTGACGGCAAGGGCCAGGATTTCAGTCCGCTGGCCGAGCCGCTGGCTGGCCATGGGCGCGCGGTTTTCCTGATCGGCAAGGACGGGCCGGCGATTCGTGCCGCGATCGCCGATGCCGGCCCGGAACTGGTCGATTGCGCCACGCTGGAGCAGGCGGTGCAGCAGGCGGCGGCGATGGCGGCGAACGGCGACGTGGTGCTGCTGTCGCCAGCCTGCGCCAGCCTCGACATGTTCCGCAACTATAAACATCGTGCCGAGGTCTTCATCGAGACGGTGCATGAAATCGGCATGGCGCGCGGCGAGGTGCAGGCATGAGATTCGCGCTGCCTTTTTTCGCCGCTGCCACCAAGCCCCCCAAGGCGCTGGCACAGCGCTCGAAGATGATGGAATACGATCAGCCGCTGATCTGGGTGGTGCTGGGGCTGATGCTGTTCGGCATGGTGATGGTGTATTCGGCCTCGATCGCGCTGCCCGACTCGCCGAAGTACGCCAGTTACCGGAACACCCACTTCCTGGTCCGTCAGGCGATCTTCATCGCCATTTCGGTGTGCGCGGCCTTCGTCGTGTTCCGGATTCCGCTCCAGACCTGGCAGCGGCTGGCGCCCTATCTGTTCGTCGGCACGCTCGGTCTGTTGATGCTGGTGTTGATTCCGGAAATCGGCAAGGGCGTCAACGGCGCCAAACGCTGGCTGTCGTTCAAGGTGTTCAACCTGCAGCCGTCGGAACTGATGAAGCTGTTCGTGGTGCTGTATGCGGCCGACTACACGGTGCGCAAGCAGCAGGTGATGCACAAGCTGACCAAGGGTTTTCTGCCGATGACCGGAGCGATCGGCTTCGTCGGCCTGTTGCTGCTGCTGGAGCCGGATCTGGGAGCGTTCGGCGTGATCGTCTGCATCGCGATGGGCATCCTGTTTCTCGGTGGCGTCAACGGTATCTGGTTCGGTGGTATCGGTGCCACGCTGGTCGGCGTGTTCGGCATGGTGATCATGCTGTCGCCGTGGCGGCGCGACCGCATCTTCGCCTATCTGAACCCCTGGGACGAGGGCAACACGCTGGGCAAGGCCTATCAGCTGTCGCATTCGCTGATCGCATTCGGACGCGGCGAACTGTTCGGCGTCGGCCTCGGCGGCAGCATCGAAAAGCTGCACTACCTGCCGGAAGCGCACACCGACTTCCTGCTGGCCGTGATCGGCGAGGAACTCGGCTTCGTCGGCGTGCTGGTGGTGGTCGGCTTGTTCTACTGGCTGGTCAAGCGCTCCTTCGAAATCGGCCGTCAGGCAATCGCGCTCGACCTGACTTTTTCCGGCCTGGTGGCCAAGGGCATCGGCATCTGGATCGGCGTGCAGACCTTCATCAACATGGGCGTCAACCTCGGCCTGTTGCCGACCAAGGGCCTGACGCTGCCACTGATGAGCTATGGCGGCTCCGGCGTGCTGCTGAACTGCATCGGCCTGGCAATCCTGCTGAGAATTGATTATGAAAACAGGGTTCTCATGCGCGGAGGCCGCGTATGAGAACCCTGTTTCGGCGCAGGCTAACTTCGCGCAGCGAAGTTAAAGGAGCGCAAGCGACTGGCCGTAGCCAAAACGTTCTGACCATGCGCGGAGGCCGCGTATGAGAACTCTGTTTCGGCACAGGCTAACTTCGCGCAGCGAAGTTAAAGGAGCGCGAGCGACTGGCCGTAGCCAAAACGTTCTGACCATGCGCGGAGGCCGCGTATGAGAACTCTGTTTCGGCGCAGGCTAACTTCGCGCAGCGAAGTTAAAGGAGCGCGAGCGACTGGCCGCAGCCAAAACGTTCTGACCATGCGCGGAGGCCGCGTATGAGAACTCTGTTTCGGCGCAGGCTAACTTCGCGCAGCGAAGTTAAAGGAGCGCGAGCGACTGGCCGTAGCCAAAACGTTCTGACCATGCGCGGAGGCCGCGTATGAGAACCCTGTTTCGGCGCAGGCTAACTTCGCGCAGCGAAGTTAAAGGAGCGCAAGCGACTGGCCGCAGCCAAAACGCCCCGACGATGTGCGGAGGCCGGATATGAAGCGCCTGCTGATCATGGCGGCCGGCACCGGCGGCCACATCTTCCCCGGACTGGCGATGGCGCAGAGCATGCGCGCGCGCGGCTGGCAGGTGTCGTGGCTCGGCACCACGCATGGCATGGAAGGCGGCATCGTGCCGGCGCACGGTGTCGAGATGGACACGATCCGCTTTGCCGGCGTGCGCGGCAAGGGGTTTGGCCATACGGCACGCGGCGTATGGCGGCTGCTGGTCAGCCTGGTCGACTGCTTCCGGATTTTCGGCCGGCGCCGGCCGGATCTGGTGCTCGGCATGGGCGGCTACGTGACGGTGCCGGGCGGCTTGATGGCCCGGCTGCGCGGTATCCCGCTGGTGCTGGTGAACGCCGATGCCGCGCTGCTGCTGTCGAATCGGGCGCTGGTTCCGTTCGCGCGGCGCCTGCTGTTCGGTTTTCCGGCGGATTTCGGCGCGGCGGCTGGCAAGGCGCTGGTGACCGGCAACCCGGTGCGCGAGGAAATCCTGGCGCTGGCGCCGCCGGCGGAGCGCTATGCCGGGCGGCATGGCCCGCTGCGGCTGCTGGTGATTGGCGGCAGCCTCGGCGCGCGGGCGTTGAACGATTGCCTGCCGACCACGCTGGCCCTGCTGTCACCCGGTCTGCGACCGCAGATCACGCATCAGTCCGGCCGCCAGCACATCGACGGCCTGCGGCAGGCGTACCGGCAGGCGGGCGTGCAGGCCGAAGTGGTGGACTTCATCGACGACATGCCGCGCCGTTATGCCGAGGCCGATCTGGTGATCTGCCGCGCCGGCGCCATCACGATTTCGGAATTGACGGCGGCCGGCGTCGCCAGCGTGCTGGTGCCGCTGGTGGCCTCGACCACCAGCCACCAGCGCGACAACGCCCGCTGGATGGCGCAACGGAACGCGGCGATCCATCTGCCACAGGACGAACTGACGCCCGCCGGCCTGGCCGTGCTGCTGCGTGACATCACGCGCGAGCGCTGCCAGGCCATGGCGCAGGAAGCTTACGCCGCCGGCCGGCGCGATGCCAATCAGGCGATTGCCGATGAACTGGAAAGATTGACGAAGGCAGCATGAAGCACAAGGTAAAAAACATTCATTTCGTCGGCATCGGCGGCAGCGGCATGAGCGGCATCGCCGAACTGCTGCAGAACCTCGGCTACACCGTTTCCGGTTCCGATCTGGCCGACAACGCCGCCACCCGGCGCCTGGCCGGCCTCGGCGTGCGGGTGGCGCGCGGCCATGCCGCCGGCAACATCGCCGAGGCCGACGCGATCGTTACTTCGACCGCAGTGCATGACGACAACCCGGAAGTGCTGGCGGCGCGCGAGCGGCGCATTCCGATCGTGCCGCGGGCGATGATGCTGGCCGAACTGATGCGGCTGAAAAGCGGCATCGCGATCGCCGGCACGCACGGCAAGACCACCACCACCAGCCTGGTCGCCAGCGTGCTGGCGCAGGGTGGCCTGGACCCGACCTTCGTGATCGGCGGTCGCCTGACTTCGGCCGGCGCCAACGCCAAGCTCGGCGCCGGCGATTTCATCGTGGTCGAGGCGGATGAGTCCGACGCGTCGTTCCTGAACCTGTCGCCGGTGATCGAAGTGATCACCAACATCGACGCCGACCACATGGAAACCTACGGCCACGATTTCAACCGGCTGAAGCAGGCCTTCGTCGAATTCACGCAGCGGTTGCCGTTCTATGGCGTCGCCGTGCTGTGCATCGACGATGCCAATGTGCGCGCGATCATGCCGCAGGTATCCAGGCCGATCACCACCTATGGTTTCCACGAGGAGGCGCAGGTGCGCGCGGTGGATGCCGAAGCGGTCGGTGGCCTGATGCGTTTCACGGTGCTGCAGGACGGCTATGCGCCGCTGCCGATCAGCCTGAACCAGCCCGGCATGCACAATGTGCAGAACGCCTGCGCAGCGGTCGCCATCGCGCGCGAACTGGGCGTCGACGATGCCGCGACGCAAAAGGCGCTGGCGGAATTCCACGGGGTCGGACGGCGCTTCACGCGCTATGGCGAGATCGCGCTGGCGGACGGCTCGTTCGCGCTGGTGGACGACTACGGCCATCATCCGGCCGAAACTGCGGCCACCATCGCCGCCGCGCGCGGCGCCTATCCGGGCCGACGGCTGGTGCTGGCATTCCAGCCGCACCGCTACACCCGCACGCGCGATCTGTTCGAGGATTTCGTGAGAGTGCTGTCGTCGGTGGACGCGCTGGTGCTGGCCGAGGTGTATGCCGCCGGCGAGGCGCCGATCGTCGCCGCCGACGGCCGCTCGCTGGCGCACGCGCTGCGTGTGCTGGGCAAGGTCGAGCCGGTGTTCGTCGAGCAGATCGACGACATGCCGGCCACCATCCTGAATCTGGTGCGGGACGGCGATGTGGTGGTGACGATGGGTGCCGGCTCGATCAGCGGCGTGCCGTCACGTCTGGCGCAAGCCGCGCAGGAGGCGACATGAGCATGGCGCAAACAGGAAAATCGCCGCCGCCAGCCGCCGAATTCGGCAAGGTCGGCGTGCTGTTCGGCGGCCGCTCGGCCGAACGCGAGGTGTCGCTGATGTCCGGTACCGGCGTGCTGCAGGCGCTGCGCAGCCGTGGCGTCGATGCCACCGGTTTCGATCCGGCCGAGCGCAGCCTGGGCGAACTGGCAGTGGAAAAATTCGACCGCGTCTTCATCGCGCTGCACGGCCGTTACGGCGAGGATGGCACGCTGCAGGGGGCGCTGGAGCAGTTGCGCATTCCGTATACCGGACCCGGCGTGCTGGCCTCGGCGATCGCGATGGACAAGGCGATGACCAAGCGCATCTGGCTGGCCGATGGCCTGGCGACGCCGAAGTTCGAAATGCTGCGCGCCGGTTTTTCCAGCGGCCGCGTGGCGGCGACGCTGGGCTTGCCGCTGATCGTCAAGCCGGCGCACGAAGGTTCGACGCTGGGTCTGACCAAGGTGACGCGGCTGGAACAGCTGCCGGCCGCGTATGCGCTGGCGGCGCGCTTCGACCGCGCGGTGATGGCCGAGGAGTTCATCGACGGCATGGAGCTGACCTGTCCGATCCTCGGCGCCGGCGACGATGCCCGCGCGCTGCCGGTGATCCGCATCGTCGCGCCGGATGCCAACTACGACTACCAGAACAAATACTTCACCGACGCCACCCAGTATTTCTGTCCGAGCGGGCTGGAGCCGGCGCGCGAGCGGGAAATCCAGGAACTGGCGCTGGCCAGCCATCGCGCGCTCGGCTGCCGTGGCTGGAGCCGGGTCGACGTGATGCTGCGTTCGGCCGATCAGCGGCCGTTCCTGCTGGAACTGAACACTTCGCCAGGGATGACCGGCCATTCGCTGGTGCCGATGTCGGCCAAGGTGGCCGGCATGGCCTACGAGGATTTGTGCATCGAGATCCTGCGCACGGCGGCGCTGGATCTGGCGCCGTCCAGCGACTGGACCCCCGGCTGAGGCGACGGAGCGGAACATGTGGCAAGACGTCCGGATACTGAACGCGATCACCAGCCTGCTGCTGGCGCTGGCGGCGTTCGCGGTGCTGGCGGCCGGCGTCTGGTGGCTGGCGCAGCGGCCGATGTTCACGCTGAAGACGATCCGCATCGAAGGGAGCGCCGAGACGCCGCTGCGGCGGGTCAATGCGCTGACGGTGCGCAGCACCGCGCTGCCGCGCATCCGTGGCAATTTCTTCACCGCCGATCTGGACGCGGTGCGGGCTGCCTTCGAGTCGGTGCCGTGGGTGCGCAAGGCGGCGGTGCGGCGCGAATGGCCGGACACGCTGCTGGTGGCGATCGAGGAGCATCAGCCGCTCGGTACCTGGGGCGAGGATGGCCGGCTGGTGTCGGTCAAGGGCGACGTGTTCACCGCCAATCTGGACGAAGCGGAAGAAGATGGCGAGTTGCCGGAATTCGCCGGACCGGAAGGCAGTGCGCCGGAAGTGGTGGCGCGCTACCGCGAATTGCGCGACTGGTTCGCGCCGCTCGATCTGGCACCGGATGCGGTGCAGCTGTCAGGGCGCTATGCCTGGAAGCTGCGGCTGGACAACGGCGTGACGGTCGAGCTGGGGCGCGAGCAGACGCCGGAAACGCTGCACGAGCGGGTGATGCGGCTGGTCAGCGTCTATCCGCAGCTGGTGGCGCGGCTGCAGGACCGGATCGAGAGCGTGGATATGCGGTACCCGAACGGCATGGCGCTGAAGGCCAGCGGCCTGCCGCTCGGTTTGGATGGCAAGAAAAAATAAGCGGAACGATATGACAAAAGACGCGAAAAACCTGATCGTCGGTCTCGACATCGGCACCTCGAAGGTGGTGGCGGTGGTCGCCGAAGTGATGCCGGACGGCCGCCACGAAGTGATCGGCCTCGGCCAGCACGAATCGAAGGGGCTGAAGAAGGGGGTGGTGGTCAACATCGAGGCGACCGTCGAGTCGATCCAGCGCGCGCTGGAAGAAGCCGAGCTGATGGCCGACTGCAAGATCGAGAACGTCTATACCGGCATCGCCGGCAGCCATATCCGCAGCTTCAATTCGAGCGGCATGGTGGCGATCAAGGACAAGGAAGTCACTGCCACCGATGTCGCCCGCGTGATCGAAACCGCCAAGGCGGTCAACATCCCGACCGACCAGCAACTGCTGCATACGGTGCCGCAGGAATTCATCGTCGACAACCAGGAAGACGTGCGCGAGCCGATCGGCATGAGCGGCATCCGCCTGGAAGTCAAGGTACACATCGTCACCGGCGCGGTGTCGGCGGTGCAGAACATCGTCAAGTGCGTGCGCCGCTGCGGGCTGGAAGTGTCGGACCTGATCCTGCAGCCGATGGCCTCGGCCTACGCGGTGCTGACGCCGGACGAAAAGGAGCTGGGTGTGGTGCTGATCGACATTGGCGGTGGCACCACCGACGTTGCGATCTTTACCGAAGGGGCGATCCGCCATACCGCAGTGATTCCGATCGCCGGCGACCAGATCACCAACGACATCGCGATGGCGCTGCGCACGCCGACCCTGGAGGCGGAAGAAATCAAGCTGCGCTACGGCGTCGCCAAGCAGGTGCTGGCCGATCCCGGCGAGACCATGGAAGTGCCGGGACTGGGCGATCGCAATGCGCGCACGCTGTCGCGTCAGGCGCTGGCGGCGGTGATCGAACCGCGCGTCGAGGAACTGTTTGCGCTGGTGCATCAGGTGGTGCGCGAATCCGGCTACGAAGAAGTGCTGTCGTCCGGCATCGTGCTGACCGGCGGCACCACGATGATGCCGGGCATGGTGGAGCTGGCCGAGGACATTTTCCTGAAGCCGGCGCGGCTTGGCGTGCCGGAATACCACGGCCAGCTGGCCGACGTGGTGCGCAGCCCGCGCTATTCGACCGTGCTCGGCCTGCTGCTGGAAGCCAAGCGGCAATACCTGCGTGGCCAGAACGTCAGCCGCCAGAGCGGAACCGCGAAGGCGATCTGGCAGCGGATGAAGGAGTGGTTTTTGGGGAATTTTTAAACCTTTGCGGGACAGAGCATTTTTATTATTTGCGGGACAGAGTTTGTGAGCCGCCGCAGCGCGGCGAATTACTCTGTCCCCAACAAATCAGAAAGAACGGTCGGGCAAGGTTAGCTTCCGTAGAAAGGCTGGTCGAGTCACCACGAACGACACTGGGTTCCGGCTTTCGCCGGAACGACAAGGTTTGAAGTTTGCGGGACAGAACGCAATCAGAAAGGAAACATCAGTTCCACCACCAGCAGTCGCAACAGCAGTTCTTGCAGCACCGCAGCTCCCAGTTGCTAGTCGTCACACCGCGTGATGCCTATCGACTGAGAACTGTACTTTCACTTACATATAAAACAGGAGTCATCATGGAAATTGACATGCTCGACAACGCAACCCTCGGCACCATCATCAAGGTGGTCGGCGTCGGCGGCGCCGGCGGCAACGCGGTGCAGCACATGATCAACAAGGGCGTGGCCGGCGTCGAGTTCATCGTCGCCAATACCGATGCCCAGGCGCTGAAGCAGTCGAAGGCGCACAACGTGATCCAGATCGGCGAAACCGGGCTCGGCGCCGGCATGAAGCCGGAAGTCGGCCGCCAGCTGGCGGAAGAATCGCGCACCCGCATCGAGGATGCACTGCGCGGCGCGCACATGGTGTTCATCGCCGCCGGCATGGGCGGCGGCACCGGCACCGGCGCCGCGCCGATCGTCGCCCAGGTCGCCAAGGAGCAGGGCGCGCTGACGGTGGCGGTGGTGTCCAAGCCGTTCTCGTACGAAGGCCAGAAATGCATGGACATCGCCGATGAAGGGCTGGAGGCGCTGGCCGGCCACGTCGATTCGCTGATCATCATCCTGAACGAAAAGCTGGAAGACATCTACGAAGACGACAGCATGATCGAATGGCTGCAGCATGCCGACGACGTGCTGAACAATGCGGTCGCCGGCATCGCCGAAATCATCAACGTGCCGGGCCACATCAATGTCGACTTCAACGACGTCAAGACCATCATGGGCGAGCAGGGCAAGGCGATGATGGGCACCGCCACCGCTTCCGGCGTCGATCGCGCCCGCATCGCCGCCGAGCAGGCGGTGACTTCGCCGCTGCTGGACGGCATCGACCTGTCCGGCGCGCGCGGCGTGCTGGTCAACGTCACCGCCAGCCACAGCCTGAAGGGCAAGGAAATCAAGGAGGTGATGGCGACCGTGCGGGCGTTCGCCGCGCCGGACGCCTCGATCGCCCAGGGCATGGCCTACGATGACTCGATGGGCGACGAGCTGCGCGTGACGGTGGTGGCGACCGGCCTCGGCCGTCCGCGCAAGACGGTGCAGCTGGTGCAGGCGCCGGTGCTGCGCACCGGTACCCACAACGAGCCGATCGGCGCCGGCATGTTGAAGACGCCGGGTGGTCAGGGTCAGGCGACGCCGTCCTTCGAAGGCTTGAAGCAGCCGGCGGTGTGGCGCCGCGAATCGGCGTCGGAAACCGTGCGGGCGCTGGAAAAGAACGGCATGGAAACCTACGACATTCCGGCTTTCCTGCGCAAACAGGCCGACTGACGGCGGCCGGCGGTCAGCGCCGCCGCGCCAAACCGGGCATACTGCAACGGTACGCCGCGCCTGCGGGCGCGGCGTTTTTTCGTCGGCGCAAGGGCGTCAAATAACAGGAGAGAGGAATGACCATCAAAGTAGGCGACCGCCTGCCGCAAGGCACGCTGGCGGAATTCATCGACACCGAAACCGAGGGCTGCGCGCTGGGTCCGAATACCTTCGACGTGGCCGATCTGGTCAAGGGCAAGAAGATCGCGGTGTTCGGCCTGCCGGGCGCGTACACCCCGACCTGTTCGGCGCAGCACGTGCCGGGCTACGTCCAGCACGCGGCCGATCTGAAGGCCAAGGGCATCGATGAAATCTGGTGCATCGCCGTCAACGACGCCTTCGTGATGGGCGCCTGGGGCCGCGACCAGAAGGCCGCCGGCACGGTGCGCATGCTGGCCGACGGCAACGCCAGCTTCAGCAAGGCGCTCGGCCTCGACGCCGATTTCTCCAAGTTCGGCATGGGCACGCGCTCGCAGCGTTATTCGATGCTGGTCGAGGATGGCGTGGTGCGCCAGCTGAACGTCGAGCAGCCGGGCAAGTTCGAAGTGTCGAACGCCGAAACCCTGCTGGCGCAACTGGGCTGAGTCGGCACGGCGGCTGCCTGGCCGCGGTGATGCCGGGAAAGCTATAATGCCGCATGCTGAAACAACGCACCATCAAACAACTGGTCAGGACCGTCGGGGTCGGATTGCACTCCGGCACCAAGGTCGAACTGACCCTGCGTCCGGCCGCGATCGACACCGGCATCGTGTTTCGCCGCGTCGATCTCGAGCCGGCGGTCGATCTGCCGGCCAATGCGCTGGCGGTCGGCGACACGCGCATGGCATCCACGCTGGCGCGTGACGGGGTGCGGGTTTCCACCGTCGAACATCTCCTGTCGGCCTGCGCCGGCCTCGGCATCGACAATCTGTACGTCGATCTCAGCGCCGAGGAAATTCCCATCATGGACGGCTCGGCGTCCTCCTTCGTGTTCCTGCTGCAGCAGGCCGGCCTGCAGGAACAGGCGGCGGCCAAGAAATTCATCCGCGTCAAGCAGCCGGTCGAAGTGTCGGAAGGCGAAGGCGAGCAGCGCAAGTGGGCGCGGCTGGAACCGTACAACGGTTTCAAGCTGGATTTCTTCATCGAATTCAAGCATCCGGCGGTGGACGGCACCGGCCAGCGCGCGCAGATCGATTTCGGGATCGAATCGTATGTGAAGGAAGTCGCGCGCGCGCGCACCTTCGGCTTCATGCAGGATGTCGAAACCCTGCGCGGCCTCGGCCTGGCGCGCGGCGGCTCGCTGGAAAACGCCATCGTGATGGACGAATACCGCATCCTGAATGCTGACGGCCTGCGCTACGGCAACGAGTTCGTGCGCCACAAGATTCTCGATGCGATCGGCGATCTGTACCTGATCGGCCATCCGCTATTGGCCAGCTACGTCGCCCACAAATCCGGCCATACGCTGAACAACCACCTGCTGCGGGCGTTGCTGGCGCAGCCGGACGCCTACGAAATCGTCAGCTTCGAGACGCTCGACGCAGCCCCCGGCGCCTATGCGCGGCAGGCGGCGCAGGAGTGGGCGCTCAACTAGCCGTAGCGCGCTGGCGACGCTGCCAGCCGCTTCCGGAATTTCCAGTCAAAAATAAAAAAGGGGGAGTATGCCGAAAAATCGGCCTGTCCCGCCCGACTGGTGCCCGTCTTCAAAAATGCTGCCCCCAGTATAGGGAATGAAAGGGTCGCCGTGAGTCAGCTCCGGCGCGGCGTGGCGGCTTGATGGCGGCGCAGCATCGCCGCCAGCGCCGCCTTCAGCGCCGCGTTGCGCGGCGTATCTTCCAGCTGCTGTTGCAGTGCCGCCAGCGCCGGCAGGGCTTGCGGCGCCAGCACCGATTCGCGTTTCGGCACCGCCCCGACAGGCGGGCGCACGGCTTGCACTTTGAGACGCACTGCGTTAACCTGCCAGCCCAGCCGGCACAGGGATTCCTGCAGTTTCGGCAATTGCTGTTTCAGCTTCGCCGCCAGCGCCGCGTTCGGCACCGCCAGCACCAGCTGGCCGGAAGCGAACTGCATCACGGCACAGGCATCAAACATGGCGGGCAGAATCCGGGCGCACTCCTTCTGCAGTTGCGCCATGCGCGCCGCCGCCGGCAGCAGCGCCCCCAGCTTGTCATGGGCGCCCAGAAATTCGGCGGCACCACGCGCCGGCGCATTCGTCGGCCGGCGGCCAGCGGCAAAGGACAGGGTGGACGAGGCGGAGCGCATCGCGCCACCTTAGCACCCGCCGCGGCGCGCAACAAGCCAGAGGAACCGAGATGCAGATCATATTGTTGCACCCGCGCCTGCGCCATGCCCGTTCGATCACCCTGACTTCCCGTCATCTGCTGCTGGCCGCCGCCGCCTTCGTGCTGCTGGTGGTGCTGACGGCCGGGCTGCTGTCGCTGCTGCTGGCGCGGCACGGCGCCGCTGTCGGCATGCCGTGGCTGCAGGCGGCGGCGACCTCAGGCACCGCCGGCGGCCAGGACCGTTATCTGCGCGAAAACCTGGCGACGATGGCGGTCAAGCTCGGCGAAATGCAGGCCCAGCTGATGCGGCTGGATGCGCTCGGCGAACGGGTGCAGGGGCTGGCCGGGATCAAGCCGGAGGAATTCAATTTCCATGAGTTGCCGGGCCGTGGCGGTCTGGCGCCGTCCTCGGCGGCGGCGCCGCACGAACTCGGGCTGGAGGAATTCCGTGCCTTGCTGGACGCGGTCGCCGAAGGCGTCGAGCAGCGCGGCGACTACCTGAACGTGGTCGAAACCGCGCTGATGAGCAACCAGATCAAGTCGCGCATGCTGCCGACCATCCAGCCGGTGGCGGTCGGCTACAACGCTTCCGGCTTCGGCCTGCGCATCGATCCGTTCACCGGCCGCAGCACCTTCCACGGCGGCATCGACTTTCCGGCGCCGGTCGGCACGCCGATCATCGCCGCCGCCGGCGGCGTCGTGATCGCCGCCGAATACCACCACGAATACGGCAACATGCTGGAAATCGACCACGGCAACGGCATCGTCACCCGCTACGCGCACGCCTCGCGGCTGCTGGCCAAGGTCGGCGACATCGTGCGGCGCGGCCAGCAGGTGGCGGCGATCGGCACCACCGGCCGTTCGACCGGCCCGCATCTGCATTTCGAGGTGCTGGTCAAGGGCGTGCGCCAGAACCCGCAGAAATTCCTCAAGGCCGGCGCCGACCAGGCCGAGGTGGCGGCGCTGGCGCCGCGCTGAGGCGCGCGCCGCGAGGCTGTTGCCGACAGGCTATTGCATCCCGGCCGGCCGTCCCAATCTGCGGAGGGTCGCATGATAAAATCCGCCATTTGGCCCCAGTCCGGCCCGAATTGCGCGCTGCCGCGCGCATCGGAGCTTCCCGGCGTTTTCCAGACTCCAAGCATGTCATTACTGACTCAGATTTTCGGCAGCCGCAACCAGCGCCTGCTCAAGCAATACAAGAAAACAGTCCGCGAAATCAACGCCCTCGAAGCGGCGATGGAAAAGCTGTCGGATGCCGAACTGCAGGGCAAGACCGCCGAGTTCAAGCAGCGCGTGGCCGACGGCACCAGCCTCGACGCGCTGCTGCCGGAAGCGTTCGCGGTCTGCCGCGAGGCCAGCAAACGGGTGCTGAAGATGCGCCATTTCGACGTTCAGCTGATCGGCGGCATGGTGCTGCACAACGGCAAGATTTCCGAAATGGGCACCGGCGAAGGCAAGACGCTGATGGCGACGCTGCCGGCCTACCTGAACGCGCTGTCCGGCAAGGGCGTGCACGTGGTCACCGTCAACGATTACCTGGCGCAGCGCGACGCCCAGTGGATGGGCCGGCTGTACGGCTGGCTCGGGCTGTCCACCGGCATCAACCTGTCTCAGATGGATCACCAGTCCAAGCAGGCCGCCTACGCCGCCGACATCACCTACGGCACCAACAACGAATTCGGCTTCGACTACCTGCGCGACAACATGGTTTACGACGTCGCCGACCGCGTGCAGCGCGAACTGAATTTCGGCATCGTCGATGAAGTCGATTCGATTCTGATCGACGAAGCCAGAACGCCGCTGATCATCTCCGGCCAGGCCGAGGACCATACCGAGCTGTACCTGAAGATCAACGCGGTGCCGCCGCTGCTGACCCAGCAGATCGGTGAGGAAACGCCGGACGGCAAGGGCCACGTCGAAGTGCCGGGCGACTACACCAAGGATGAAAAGGCGCATCAGGTGCTGCTGACCGAAGCCGGCCACGAAAAGGCCGAGCGCATCCTGACCGAAATGGGGCTGCTGCCGGACGGCGCCTCGCTGTACGACGCCGCCAACATCACGCTGATCCACCACCTTTACGCGGCGCTGCGCGCGCACGCGCTGTATCACCGTGACCAGCATTACGTGGTGCAGAACGGCGAGGTGGTGATCGTCGACGAATTCACCGGCCGCATGATGACCGGCCGGCGCTGGTCGGACGGCCTGCACCAGGCGGTCGAAGCCAAGGAAGGCGTGAAGATCCAGAACGAGAACCAGACGCTGGCCTCGATCACCTTCCAGAACTATTTCCGCATGTACAAGAAGCTGGCCGGTATGACCGGCACGGCCGACACCGAAGCCTACGAATTCCAGGAAATCTACGGACTGGAAACGGTGGTGGTGCCGCCCAACCGGCCGAGCCAGCGCAAGGATCTGCAGGATCAGGTCTACAAGACCAGCGAGGAAAAATACCGGGCGATGGTCAAGGACATCGCCGACTGCTGCCAGCGCGGCCAGCCGGTGCTGGTCGGCACCACCTCGATCGAGAATTCCGAAATGCTGTCCGGCATCCTCGCCAAGGCCAAGCTGGCGCACAACGTGCTGAACGCCAAGCAGCACGCGCGCGAAGCGGAAATCATCGCCCAGGCCGGACGGCCGCAGCAGATCACCATCGCCACCAACATGGCCGGGCGCGGTACCGACATCGTGCTGGGCGGCAGCATCGAAAAGCAGGTGCAGGCGATCGAGGCCGACGAAGCCCTGTCCGCCGCCGACAAGCAGCAGGCAATCCAGAAGCTCAAGAGCGACTGGCAGGTGCTGCACGAGCAGGTGGTGGCGGCCGGCGGCCTGCACATCATCGGCACCGAGCGGCACGAATCGCGCCGGGTCGACAACCAGTTGCGTGGCCGCGCCGGCCGCCAGGGCGATCCGGGCTCGTCGCGCTTCTACCTGTCGCTCGACGATCCGCTGCTGCGCATCTTTGCCGGCGACCGCGTGCGAGCGATCATGGACCGGCTGAAGATGCCGGAAGGCGAACCGATCGAGGCCGGCATCGTGTCGCGCTCGATCGAATCGGCGCAGCGCAAGGTGGAAGCGCGCAACTTCGACATCCGCAAGCAATTGCTGGAATACGACGACGTCGCCAACGACCAGCGCAAGGTGATCTACCAGCAGCGCAATGAACTGCTGGCCACCCAGGACGTGTCGGAACTGATCGCGGCGCTGCGCCACGGCGTGTTCACCGACGTGTTCCGCACCCACGTGCCGGAGCAGTCGGTCGAGGAACAGTGGGACATTCCGGCGCTGGAAGCGGCGCTGGCCAACGAATGGCAGGTCGCGCTGCCGCTGAGCAAAATCCTTGAAGCCGAGCCGGACCTGAACGACGAAGACCTGCTGGAGCGCGTGCTGAAGGCGGCCGACGAGATCTATCAGGCCAAGGTCGAGATGGTCGGCCGGGAAGCCTTCTCCGGCTTCGAGCGCAGCGTGATGCTGCAGAACGTCGACAGCCACTGGCGCGAGCATCTGTCGGCGCTCGACCATCTGCGCCAGGGCATCCATCTGCGCGGCTACGCGCAAAAGAATCCGAAGCAGGAATACAAGCGCGAAGCTTTCGAACTGTTCGGCCAGATGCTGGACCTGATCAAGAACGGCGTGGTGCGGATCATCATGTCGGTGCGCATCCAGAGCCGCGAGGAAGCCGAGGCGGCGGAAGAACGGATGGCGCCGGCGCCGGTTGGCAACGTGCATTACCAGCACGCCGATTTCGATGCCGAACGGAGCGAAGCCGGCGAACTGCTGGAACCGGCCGACGGCGAGCAACCGCGCCAGCAGCCGCTGGTCAACGCGCTACCGAAGGTCGGCCGCAACGATCCCTGCCCGTGCGGCAGCGGCAAGAAGTACAAGCAATGCCACGGCCGCCTGGCCTAGGCGCGCACTGAGGTTTGCCGGCGCGGGGACGACCCCGCCGCCGCTCCGCCAACGGGGACGGCCCCGCCAACGATTGGGGGAAAAGATGGCCTGGTTGATTCTGGTGCTGGCCGGACTGTTCGAAGTGACGTGGGCGATCGGCCTCAAATACACCGAAGGCTTCAGCCGCTTCTGGCCGAGCGTCGGCACGCTGGCGGCGATGGCGGCCAGCGTCGCGCTGCTCGGTCTGGCGGTGCGGACGCTGCCACTCGGCACTGCCTACGCGGTCTGGACCGGCATCGGCGCGGTCGGCGCGGTGATCCTCGGGATCGTGCTGTTCCAGGAATCGGCCTCGGCGCCGCGCCTGCTGTGCGTCGGCCTGATCCTGGCCGGCATCATCGGGCTGAAGCTGGTGTCGGCCGACTAGCCGCCGCCGTCGGGCGGCCATTACAATCAACGCTTGATCCAACCGGGGGACCTTTCATGGCCGTCAATCTTCCTCTTCCCGTCGCCGCCGAACTGCTGCCGGTCGCCGGTCTCGAACTCGGCCATGCCGAAGCCGGCGTGCGCAAGGCCAACCGCAAGGACCTGCTGGTGCTGACGCTGGCGCCGGGCGCCAGCGTCGCCGGCGTATTCACCGCCAACCGTTTCTGCGCGGCGCCGGTGCAGCTGTGCAAGGACCATCTGGCGCAAGGCGTGCCGATCCGCGCGCTGGTGATCAACACCGGCAACGCCAATGCCGGCACCGGCGAGCCGGGCCTAGCCGCCGCCCGCGCCACCTGCGCCGCGCTGGCCGAACTGCTCGGCTGCGAAGCGCGGCAGATCCTGCCGTTTTCCACCGGCGTGATCCTGGAACCGCTGCCGGTCGAGCGCATCGTCGCCGGGCTGCCGCAGGCGCTGGCCAACCGCGCCGCCGACAACTGGCTGAACGCCGCCGAGTCGATCATGACCACCGACACCCAGCCGAAGGCGGCTTCGCGCACCGTCCAGATCGGCGGCAAGACCGTGACGCTGACCGGCATGTCGAAGGGCGCCGGCATGATCCGGCCGAACATGGCGACCATGCTCGGCTTCATCGCCACCGACGCCGCGGTGGCGCCGGCGCTGCTGCAGCGGCTGCTCAAGGATGCCGCCGACGCCTCGTTCAACTGCATCACGATCGACGGCGACACCTCCACCAACGATTCCTTCATGCTGATCGCCACCGGCGCCTCCGGCGTCGCGGTCGCGGCCGATACGCCGGAATACGCGGCGCTGGCGGAAGCGGTGACGGCGCTGTCGCGCCAGCTGGCGCAGATGATCGTGCGCGACGGCGAGGGCGCCACCAAGTTCATCACGGTGGCGGTCGAAGGCGGCCGCGACCGCGAGGAATGCCGCAAGATCGCCTACGCGATCGGCCATTCGCCGCTGGTCAAGACCGCGTTCTACGCCTCCGATCCGAATCTCGGCCGCATCCTGGCGGCGATCGGCTATGCCGGCATCGACGATCTGGATGTCGGCCAGCTCGACCTGTATCTGGACGACGTGCTGGTCGCCAGCGGCGGCGGCCGCCATCCCGACTATCAGGAGGCCGACGGCCAGCGCGTGATGCGGCAGGCCGAAATCACCGTGCGCGTGGTGCTGCGGCGCGGCGCCGCCGCCGCCACCGTCTGGACCTGCGACCTGTCGCACGACTACGTGTCGATCAACGCCGACTACCGTTCCTGAATGCCGTCCCGGCGCGGCCGCCTGTGGGGCGGTCCGCCAGCGCCGCTGCCGTTTCCCGCCATTTCCCCGCTGTTTTTGCGTTGTCTGTTACCCGCTCCATGACCCAACTCGATCAGTTCCTGAGCCGCGCCGAAGCGCTGCTGACCCGCCTCGAAGCCTTCCTGCCGCAAGACGCCGCCGCGCCCGACTGGGACGCCGCCACCGCTTTCCGCTGGCGCCGGCGCGGCAGCCACGGCTATTTGCAGCCGGTCGGCCATATTTCCGATATCAGCCTCTCCGATCTGCACAACATCGAGCCGCAGAAACTGCAGATCGAGCAGAACACGCGCCAGTTCGTCGAAGGCAAGCCGGCCAACAACGTGCTGCTGACCGGCGCGCGCGGCACCGGCAAGTCGTCGCTGATCAAGGCGTGCCTGAACCAGTTCGCGCCGCAGGGGCTGCGCCTGATCGAGGTCGACAAGAGCGATCTGGCCGATCTGGCCGACATCGTCGATCTGGTGGCGGCGCGGCCGGAACGCTTCATCATCTTCTGCGACGATCTGTCCTTCGAGGAAGGCGAGGGCGGCTACAAGGCGCTGAAGGTGGCGCTGGACGGCAGCGTCTCGGCGCAGTCGGACAACGTGCTGATCTATGCCACTTCCAACCGGCGCCATCTGATGCCGGAACGCATGTCCGACAATGCCGGCTACGTCCATACCGAGGACGGCGATCTGCATCCGGGCGAAACCGTCGAAGAAAAGATTTCGCTGTCCGAACGCTTCGGGCTGTGGGTGACGTTCTACCCGTTCCGCCAGGACGACTACCTCGACATCGTCGGCCACTGGCTGCGCCATTTCGGCTGCGATGCCGCACAGATCGACGCCGCCCGCGACGACGCGCTGCGCTGGGCGCTGCAGCGCGGCTCGCGCTCGGGCCGCGTCGCCTGGCAGTTCGCCAAGGATTACGCCGGCAAGCTGGAAAATCAAAAATAGGGGAGTATGCCGAAAAATCGGCCGTTCCCGGAATGCCTGCGCCCGGTTTCAAAAATGCTCCACCCAGTATGTGAAATTCTGGCAGTCGCGCCAGCGATATCGATGTCCTTTTCCTGTGCTTTACCATGCCTGATTCCACCCCGATCGACGTTGCCGTCGGCATCCTGATGAAGCCGAACGGCGACGTGCTGCTCGGCCAGCGGCCGGACGGCAAGCCGTATGCCGGCTACTGGGAATTCCCCGGCGGCAAGGTCGAACCGGGTGAATCGGTGTTCGCCGCGCTGCAACGCGAATTCATGGAGGAACTGGGGGTCACGGTGGTGTCGGCACAGCCCTGGTGCGGCGTCGAACACGTCTATCCGCACGCGCATGTGCGGCTGCATTTCTACATCAGCCGCGACTGGCGCGGCGAGCCGCAGAGCCTGGAAGGGCAGGCGTTCGCCTGGCAGGGCGCGGTCGCGGTGGAACCGCTGCTGCCGGCCACGGTGCCGCTGCTGGAGTGGCTGGACCGGCTGCGAGCCGGATAACACGGGACAGGGGAGAGCGGCTCAGTCGTCGCTGTCGAGCTCGGTCGGCGGGTTGACGGCCGGGATCGTGTACTTTTCGGTGGCCCAGGCACCGAGGTCGATCTGCTTGCAGCGCTCGCTGCAGAAGGGCCGGAAGCGGTTGTCCGGCGACCATTCGGTTTTCTTGCCGCAGGTCGGGCAATCGACCATCGGATTCATCGCGGCATCCTCAGAAATTGCACAGCGTCAGCTCGAACGGCACCTCGCCGTCGAATGCCTTCGGCTTCTGGTCGCCGTCCTGCGAGGTGAAGCGCACCCACAGCATGTACTTGTTGGCGGAAATTTCCGGGATCGCGCCGAGCGCCGGGTCGAGCGACAGCCGCAGCATCTGGTAAATCTTGCCCTGCAGCATCTGCTGGTAGCTGCCGGACTGCGCGGCGATCTTCACGGTCTGCCCGGATTCGCGCAGCAGCCGCAGCACCACGGCGATCGCGTCGAACAGCGGCGCCAGCGGCTCGAACCACTTGGAAATGTCGGCCAGCCGCTCGGCGGCACTGTGATGCTGCCAGGCGTAGTAGGACGGCAGATCGAATTCGCAGGCGCCGCCGGGGATGATGGTGCGGCCGCGGATGCTCATCAGCCACTCGTTGTCGCGCACGTTCTGGCCGGTGCGGCCCTGGGCCGCCATCAGCGCGCTGCTGGCGCGATCCACTTCCGACAGGATGCGGTCCAGCATCTCCGGCTGCACGTTCGGATTGCTCCTGAAGCCGAGCAGCGTCTGCTTCTGCCGCTCCAGCTCCTGCAGCAGGTCGGATTTCAGGTCGGCGCGGCCGGCCACTTCCAGCATTTCGAAGATCGTCGAGAGCGCCACATGGTGCTGCAGGGGGCTTTCCTGCTGGACAAAGAAAGCGAATTTCTCGTAAAGGTCTTCCAACCGCAACAACGTGCGTATCCGCTCGTTGAATGGGTATTCGTAGACGATCAAAGTGCAATCCTTAAAAGTTGATTGACTCCATATTTACGTGATTCTGAACGAAGCCCCGGCAAATTACAAATTGACCCGCGCCGCGGCTCACCCGGCGCATGCCAGATATTGCGCATGCAGCCGCTCGACCTGCGGCGCCAGCGCGGCCAGCGGCCCGTCGTTGACGATGACGTCGTCGGCCGCCGCCAGCCGTTCGGCGCGGCTGACCTGCGCCGCCATGATCGCGCGCACCTGCGTCTCCGCCAGGCCGTTGCGGCGCATCACCCGCTCCACCTGCTGCTGTTCCGGGCAATCGACCACCAGGATGCGCGCCACCCGTTCGCGCCAGCGGCCGGATTCGACCAGCAGCGGCACCGCGAACATCAGATAGGGGCCGGTGGCGCTGGCAGCGGCGCGCTCGCATTCCTGCTGGATCAGCGGATGCAGGATCGCTTCCAGCCGCTGCTTGGCGCCGGCGTCGGCAAACACCAGCTGGCGCATCCGCGCGCGGTCCATCGCGCCGCCGGCATCGATGAACCCGGCGCCGAAGGTGGCGCCGATCGCCGCGATCGCCAGTCCGCCCGGCGCCGTCAGCTGATGGGCGATCACATCGGTGTCGATGATGGCGACGCCGCGCGCCGCGAACAGGTCGGTCACCAGGGTTTTGCCGCTGCCGATGCCGCCGGTCAGGCCGACCGTGAAGGGGGAACTGCCGCTCACCGGAATGCGCTACAGCGAGCCGAGATAGGCGGCGACGATGGGTTTGCCGTACAGCATCGTCAGCAAGCCGGCCGCCGCCAGATAGGGACCGAACGGAATCGGCTTGTTGCGGCCGTGGCGGGCGAACAGGATCAGCGCGATGCCGACCACTGCGCCGACCGCCGACGACAGCAGCACGATCACCGTCAGCATCTTCCAGCCGAGCCAGGCGCCGAGCGCCGCCAGCAGCTTGAAATCGCCGTAACCCATGCCTTCCTTGCCGGTGGTCAGCTTGAACAGCCAGTAGACCGACCACAGCGCCAGATAGCCGGCGACCGCGCCGATCACCGCTTCCGGCAGCGGCACGAAGCTGCCGTTCAGGTTGACCAGGAGGCCCAGCCACAGCAGCGGCAGCGTCAGGTCATCCGGCAGCAGCTGGGTATCGGAGTCGATGAAGGTCATGGCGATCAGGAACCAGACGAATACCAGCGAGGCCAGCCCGGTCACGCCGCCGCCGAAATGCCAGACCAGCCAGAACGACAGCGCGCCGGTCAGCAATTCCACCAGCGGATAGCGGATCGAGATCGGCGCCCGGCATTGCGCGCACTTGCCGCGCAACGCCAGATAGCTGAATACCGGGATGTTTTCCAGCGCGCCGATGTGGTGGCCGCAGTGCGGGCAGGCCGAGCGCGGCACCATCAGGTTGTAGCGTCCGGCATGCGGCGGCGGCTGGCCGCTTTCCTCGGCGACGTAGTTGTCCGATTCGCGCTGCATCATCTTCGGCAGCCGGTGGATCACCACGTTCAGGAAGCTGCCGATCACCAGTCCGAGGATGCCGGCGGTCAGCGCCGCCAGCCAGTTGCCGGGGGGGGCCAGCCACAACAGTTCGGGCATCAGACCACCGCTCCGAGCTTGAAGATCGGCAGGTACATGGCGATCACCAGGCCGCCGATCAGCACGCCCAGGATCACCATGATCAGCGGTTCCATCAGCGAGGACAGTGAAGCGACCGCCTCGTCCACCTCGTCTTCGTAGAAATCGGCGACCTTGCCCAGCATCTGGTCGAGCGCGCCGGATTCCTCGCCGATCGACACCATCTGCGTCACCATGTTCGGAAACACGTTGGAATTCTGCATCGCCACCGTCAGGCTGACGCCGGTGCTGACCTCGGTCTGAATCTTTTTGGTGGCGTCCAGATAGACGCTGTTGCCGGCGGCGCCGCCGACCGAATCGAGCGATTCCACCAGCGGCACGCCGGCGGCGAACATCGTTGCCAGCGTGCGCGTCCAGCGCGCGATGGTGGCCTTGCGGATCACCGCGCCGAAGATCGGCGCCCGCAGCAGCATCCGGTCCATGAAGCGCTGCACCTTGGTCGAGCGCCGCCACGACTGGAAGAACAGGTACAGGCCGCCAAACAGGCCGCCGAAGATGATGTACCAGTTGGCGACGAAGAAATCGGAAATCGACATCACCATCAGCGTCGGCGCCGGCAGGTCGGCACCGAAACTGGTGAACACTTCCTTGAAGGCCGGCACCACCCAGATCATGATCACCGAGGTCACCACGAAGGCCACCACCATGATCGAGATCGGATAGAACAGCGCCGACTTGATCTTGCCCTTGATCGCCAGCGTCTTTTCCTTGTAAAGCGCCAGCCGGGTCAGCAGGTCTTCCAGAATGCCGGCCTGTTCGCCGGCGCCGACCAGATTGCAGAACAGCGGGTCGAAATACAGCGGATATTTGCGGAAGGCCTGGTTCAGGCTGGTGCCGGTTTCGACGTCGGCGCGAATTTCATTGACCAGCTTCGATACCGACGGATTCGAATGTCCCTTGGCGACGATGTCGAACGATTGCAGCAGCGGCACGCCGGCCTTCATCATCGTCGCCAGCTGGCGGGTGAACAGCGTGATGTCCTTTTCCGATACCCGCTTGCCGCTGCGGAACGACTTCTTCTTGACCTTGGTGACCAGGATGCCCTGGCGCCGCAGCGTGACGTTGACCACGGTTTCGCCGCTGGCGCGCAGTTCGCCGGAAACACGCTTGCCCTGCTTGTCCTTGCCCTCCCAGGCGAAGATCGATTCCTTGACCTGACCGGCGGCGGTGCTGCGCGCTGCAGTTGCCATCTATCCGCTCCTTGTTATGCGTTGGTGCAGCCGAGCACTTCTTCCAGGCTGGTTAGGCCTTCCCTGACTTTCTGCAGGCCGGCTTCGCGCAGGGTCTTGACGCCCTCGGCTTTGGCCTGGCTTTCGATTTCCAGCGCGGTGCCGTGCGCCAGGATGATGCGTTCGATCTCTTCCGAAATCGGCATCATCTGGTAGATGCCGACCCGTCCCTTGTAGCCGCTGCCGCTGCAGCGCTCGCAGCCGACCGCCTTGTACGGAATCCAGGTGCCGTCCAGATCATCCTCGGTAAAGCCGGCGTCCAGCAGCGCCTCGTCCGGAATGTTGGCCGCTTCCTTGCAACTGCACAGGCGTCGCGCCAGTCGCTGGGCGGTGATCAGGATCACCGACGAGGCGATGTTGAACGGCGCCACGCCCATGTTCATCAGTCGCGTCAGCGTCGATGGCGCGTCGTTGGTGTGCAGCGTCGAAAATACCATGTGGCCGGTCTGTGCCGCCTTGATGGCGATGTCGGCGGTTTCCAGATCGCGGATTTCGCCAACCATGATGACGTCCGGATCCTGGCGCAGGAAGGCTTTCAGCGCCACCGGGAAGGTCAGGCCGGCGCGTTCGTTGACGTTGACCTGGTTGACGCCCGGCAGGTTGATTTCGGCCGGGTCCTCGGCGGTCGAGATGTTGATGCCGGGCTTGTTCAGGATGTTCAGGCAGGTGTACAGCGACACCGTCTTGCCGGAGCCGGTCGGCCCGGTTACCAGCACCATGCCGTAAGGCCGTTCGATCGCGTCCAGCAGCAGCGCCTTCTGCTCCGGCTCGTAGCCGAGCGCATCGATGCCCATCTGCGCCTGCGCCGGATCGAGAATACGCATCACGATCTTTTCGCCGAACAGCGTCGGCAGCGTGCTGACGCGGAAATCGATCGCCCGCGTCTTCGAGATCGCCAGCTTCATGCGGCCGTCCTGCGGCACGCGCTTTTCGGAAATGTCGAGCTTGGAAATCACCTTGATGCGCGAGGCCAGCTTTTCCTTGATCGCCAGCGGCGGCTGGGCAACGTCGCGCAGGATGCCATCGACGCGCAGGCGGATGCGGTAAAACTTCTCGAACGGTTCGAAGTGCAGATCGGAGGCGCCCAGATTGATCGCGTCGGTCAGGATTTTCTGCAGGAAGCGCACCACCGGCGCGTCGTCGATGTCGGTGCTGCCGGCATCCGCCGTGGTTGGCGCCGCTTCGTCCTCGACGAAGTCCAGTTCGAGGTCGTCGCCGATCAGTTCGTTCAGGTTCTGCTGGTCGCTGTGGGCGCGCTTCTCGATCAGCTTCAGCAGGCTGTCGTGCGCCACCACCACCGGCTCCACCGCCAGTTCGGTCTGGAACTTGATCTGGTCCAGCGTGTGGATATTGGTCGGGTCCGACACCGCGACGAATACCTTGTTGCCGCGCTTGCCGAGCGCCACCACGCGCTGGCTCTGCGCCAGCTTTTCATCGACCAGCTTTTCCGGCAGCAGCGACAGATTCAGCGCGGCCAGGTCCAGCAGCGGATAACCGAAAGTGTCGGAACAAAAGGCGGCGAGGCTGCGGGCGTCGATCAGCGCGCTTTGCAGCAGCGTATCGATGAATGGCGTCTTGTCATGCGCGGCCTGGCGGCTCAGCTGCTCCGCCTGTGCCGCCGTCAGCCGGCCGGCTTGCTGCAGCGAGCGTGCAAGGCCTGAAATCGGAATGCTCGATGCCGAACCGGGAAGGACTGCTGCCATGGGTGGAAGCGAGAATTCGCTGGTGAGACGATAGGAAGTGCATCAAATGATGCCTTTAGGCATCTGATTTGTAAAGTTATTGTCTGGCAACTGTTCCATGATTCCGACAGCCGCTCCGCGCTAGTCCCGTTCGTCGCGGTCGCGCGCCGCCGGCGAGATCAGTTTGACCACCTTGATCGAGCGGTTCAGGACCTGGACGATTTCGATCACGCAATCGCCGATTTTCAGGCTGACGCTGGCGTCCGGAATGTCCTGCAGCCATTCCAGCAGCAGGCCGTTCAGCGTCTTCGGACCATCCAGCGGGAAATGCAGGCCGAGCCGCTTGTTGATGTCGCGCAGCGTGGTGCTGCCTTCCAGCAGGCATTCGCCGTCGGCGTTCCAGCCGAAACTGTCGGCGCGCGCCGCGCCCGGCATCGAGGTGGTGAATTCGCCGATCATTTCTTCGATGATGTTTTCCAGCGTCACCAGCCCCTGCACCTCGCCATACTCATCGACGATGATGCCGAGCCGTTCATGGTTTTCCTGGAAATATTGCAGCTGCGTCAGGACATCGGTGCCTTCCGGGATGAAATACGGCGCGCTCAACAGCTGGCGGAAATGCTCGACTGTCAATTCCTCGTCCAGCTTCAGCAGTCCGATCGCCTTGCGCACGTGCAGGATGCCGGCGATCTGGTTGATTTCGCCTTCGTGTACCGGCAGCTTGTTGTGATAGCAGGTGGTCAGCTGGCGCAGGATTTCCTCGACCGGCACCGACAGGTTGAGCGCCTCGATCTGCGAGCGCGGCGTCATGATGTCCTCGACCGAAATGTTTTCCAGATCGAACAGGTTGAGCAGGATGCTGCGGTGCTTCTGCGGAATGAAGGTGCTGCTTTCCAGCACGATCGAGCGCAGCTCCTCGGGCGACATGCGCTGGTCGCGCGCCTTGCTGCCGGTGCGGATGCGCAGCAGTTTCAGCAGCGCCGAGACGAACAGGTTGACGAACCAGATCATCGGCCGCGCCAGCGCCATCAGTGGTTTCAGGATGAAGCTGGCCGGCAGCGCGATGCGCTCCGGGTAGGTGGCGCCGATCACCTTTGGCGTGATTTCGGAAAAGACGATCAGCAGGAAGGCCACCACTACGGTCGCCGCCGTCACCACCTTTTCATGGTTGCCGAAGGCGGAAATGGCGATCGCCGTCACCAGGCCGGTGGCCAGCGCGTTGATCAGCGTGTTGGCGATCAGGATCAGCGACAGCACCTGCTCGACGCGCTCCAGCAGCCACAGCGTGATGGCCGCCAGCTTGCTGCCGCGCTTGGCCATGTGCTTGACCCGATGGCGGTTCAGCGCCATCAGCGCGGTTTCGGAAATGGAAAAAAAGGCCGACAGGCCGATCAGGATCGCGAGTGCAAGGAGCTGCACCCATAAGGGCACGGTATCCAAAGTGTCAGGTCACCGCCAGAGAATCGACATGGAAAAAGATGGATGGAGCGAAGCGCGGCGCGCATGCAAAGTTGGCGACTTGCCAGTTTGATCATCGGGCTGGCAGGTGTCGGGGCAGTCTAATGTAAACATCCGCCCGCCACAAGCCGGAGATTGCCCTGCGGCATCGTTGCTTGCGGCCGGGCGCTTATTCTTGACGGGCCACACCCGATCCCGCAGAATGCCCGATGGTTCGCCGCGGGCTGTCCATGCGGCACCTTTTTCTATTGTGGGTATGCCGGAATTCCGTTATCAAGCGACCGATGCGCGCGGGGCAATCGTCAAGGGCATTTTGACGGTAGCCGACGAGGCCGAGGCGATGGCGCAACTGCAGCGACGCGGCTTGATGGTCTTCCAGATGAAGGCGGCGCCGACGGCGCGCTCGGCCGTGCTGGCCCAGCCCAAGCGCGCCGGCCGCGACTCCCTGCTTCTGGTGCTGCAGGAGCTGGCCACCCTGCTCGACGCCGGCGTATCGCTGGCCGACGCGGTCGAAAACGTCGCTCGCGGCTACGCCGACACTCCGCTCGGCCTGGCGTTCAACAAGATCTACGGACAGCTGCGCGGCGGCGTCGCGTTCTCCACCGCGCTGATCGAAGCCGATCTGCGCCTGCCGCGCTATGTCGAGGAACTGTGCCGCGCCGGCGAATCCACCGGCAAGCTGGCCGGTTCGCTGCGATCGGCGGCCGAACAGCTGGAGCTGGAGCAGAATTTCCGCCGGGAAGCGCGCAATGCGCTGATCTACCCGCTGGTGCTGGTAGTCAGCGGCTTTCTGGCGACCTTGCTGGTATTCGTCTTCGTCGTACCGAAATTTGCCAACATCCTGAGCAATCCGAAGGCGGATATCCCGCTGATGTCGATGTGGGTGCTGGCCACCGGCATGTGGCTGACGAAGAACAAGATCCTGCTCGGCGCCATCATCGGCGGCGCCGCCGTCGGCGGTTACCTGATGCTGCGTCAGGAAAAGGTGCAGCAGAATCTGTGGGATGGCGCCGCCGGCCTGCCGATCCTGGGCGGCTGGATCATGCATACCGAGATCGCCCGCTGGGGCTCGATGCTGAGCGTGCTGTTGCAGAACCACGTGTCGATCCTGGAGGCGCTGTCGCACGCGCAGAACGCCCTGCGCGGGCAGGTCTGGCGCCACAAGGCGACGCTGATTCTGGCCGACGTGCGTGGCGGCAAGACCCTGGCGGAATCGCTGCAATTGCACCAGTTCATCGATGCCACCGGCGTCAATCTGGTGCGGGTCGGCGAACGCTCCGGCGCGCTTGGCAAGACCACGGCGGCGCTGGCGGCGATGCACCGCACCCACAGCCAGCAGCAGATGCGGCAATTCCTGATCCTGCTGGAGCCGGTGACGATCCTGATGGTGTCGGTGGTGCTCGGCGGCATCATGATTTCGGTGATGCTGGCCATTACCAGTCTGACCAACGTGATATAAGAAGCCCCGGCTGGCGGTCGGCGTTGGCGCGGGGAACCGCGGATTTTTTGGCAAGAAACGGATACAGAAAGGCAAACATGCGCAAGCTCGCTTCAATCAATGCAAACGCGGTCGAACCGCGCCGCGCCGGCGGTTTCACGCTGCTCGAAATGCTGGTGGTGATGGTCATCATCGGCTTGCTGGCCGGCCTGGTCGGTCCGCGCATCTTCGGCAAGGTCGATTCGTCCAAGGTGCAGACCGCGCAGACCCAGGACAAGATGCTGGAAAGCGCGATCAACATCATGCGCCTGGACATCGGCGTGGTGCCGCCGCAGGACCAGGGCCTGCAATGGCTGATCAACCCGCCGGCCGACGAATCGCTGCGCGCCCTGTGGAAGGGACCGTATATCGAAGGCCAGTTGCCGGTCGATCCCTGGAACAATCCTTACCAGTACCAGGTGCCGGGTCCGAACAACCGTCCGTACGCGGTGTATTCCTTCGGCGCCGATGGCAAACCGGGCGGCGATGGTCTGAACGCCGACATCGGGCTCGACTAGTCGCGGTTTCCCTTGCAGCCCCGGTGCCGCCACCGCGGCCGGCGCGCCGCTGGTTTTACCTTGATCGAGATGCTGGCGGTATTGACGCTGGTGGCGCTGCTGTCCGGCATTGCGATGCCGGCGATGCAGCGCTGGTACAACTCGCTCGCGCAGCGCGCGCAGCTGAGCGAAATCGCCATCCAGTTCCAGCGCCTGGCTGCGCGCGCGGCCTTGCTGTCGCAGACGGTGGCGCTCAGCAAGGATACCTGGCAGAACAAACTGGTCGATGACGAACCGGCGCTGGCTCTGCCGGAAGGCTGGTCGGTGGTCAGCGACCAGCCGGTGGTGTTCTACCATAGCGGCATCTGCGCCGGCGGCAACGTCGATCTGGAAGGGCCGGAGCGGCAGCGCGTCCAGCTTCAGGTCGCTCCGGTCAGTTGCGACGTCAGTCTTCTCAGGCAGCCATCATGAGGCGGAGGCAACAAGGCTTCAGCCTGCTGGAAATGATCGCCGCGCTGACCATACTGGCGATCGGCTCGGTGGTGCTGTTCAGCTGGCTGGGCCAGACCATGAGCCAGTTGAGCCGTTTTCAGGATGCCGAAAAGGCTTCGCTGGCGCGCCTGCAGGCGGTGCAGTATCTGTCGACCAAGAATCCGTTCCAGACTCCCACCGGCAAACAGAGCTTCGATACTTTCAGCATGGAATGGAAAAGCCAGCTGGTGCGACCCACGCGCATCACGGTTTCCCCCGCCGGCGGACGTGGCATTTACGAAGTCGGCCTGTACGAAGTGCAGGTGGCGATTTTTTATCATACCGACCGCCCGTGGTTCAGTTTCCCGTTGCGGCTGGTCGGCTATGAGCAAGTGCTCAATGCACCTTCGGCGCGGCCGTTCTGAGGCATGATGATCCGGCCGCATTTTTCCCATCGCCTGGCGCGTCCCGCGCGCGCCGAAGCCGGTCTCACGCTGATTGAACTGCTGGTCAGCCTGGTGATTCTCGGTTTCGTCATCACCGTCATGTCCGGCGCCTTTTTCCAGATCGGACAGGTGGTGCGCATCGCCGAATCGGTGAACGGACAGTTCCAGCCGCGCTGGGTGCACATGTATGCGCTGACCGACGTGGTCGCCAATCTGTACATGCCGGATCGGGAAGAAAAGCCTTTTGTCGGAGACGCCGCCGGCTTCCGCGCGTTTTCGTTGTCGGTACCGCAAGGCGACTGGGGGCAGTTGCAGCCGGTCCAGGTCAGCATCGTCGCCAACGGCGTCGGCTCCGACCTGACGGTCGCGATGGCCGATGAAAAGCCGATCGTGGTGGCGTCGTGGGATGCGCCGATGGAGTTCGGCTATCTGGCGGTCGATGGCAGCACCGAGTCGATGTGGCCGCCATTCGGCCATGGCGATCAGGCGATGCCAAGCGGCGTGATCGTGCACGCCAGCGACGGTGACCAGAAAATCGAACTGATCGCCCCTTATCTCGGTCCGCGCAAGCCGAAGGTGGACACCAAGAGGGATGTCGGCAAGTTGTTCGGGCTGGACATGAAATGAGAAAAATCCGGCATAGACATGTATTCCGTGGCCGGCATCGCTCCGGGTTTGCGCTGGCCGCCGTACTATGGCTGCTGGCCGGCCTGACCATTCTGGCGGCGATGATCAGCCAGTCCAGCCAGACCCTGGCCAAGCGCCAGGCGCAGCTGAGGCAGCGCGCCGACGCCGAACAGGATTTCCTCTCGACCCGCAGCGAAGCCCTGTACTGGCTTGCCAGCAGCCGCGTGCGCGCGGATTCCTATGGTTGGGGCGATCAATATCTGAAGGTCAACGGCCGTGGCTATGCCGGTGTCGGGAAAAGCGTCATTCAGGTGCAGGACACGCGCGGCCTGCTCGGCCTGAATCGGCCCAACCGCGACCGTCTCGGCCCGTTGCTGCTGCGCTGCGGCGCCACCCAAAGCCAGATCGATTCGCTGCTCGACGCGCTGCAGGATTACCAGGAACCGGGCAATCTGAAACGGCTGAATGGCGCCAAGGCGCTCGAATACATAATGGCCGGGATGCCGCCGCCGCGTGGCGCGCCGTTGGCGGCCGAACCGGAGATATGGCAGGTCTACGGCTGGAAAGCCTTGCAGCCGGTCTGGGAGGAAAAGCACTGCTTCGAGGATGTCACGGTGCATGGCGACAGCGGTTTCAACATCGGTACCGCCACCGCCGGCGTGCTGACCAGCTATGGCCTGTCGGGCGAACAGACCGACCAGTTGCTGAGGGAACGTGAAAGCGACGATTCCGGCTTGATGGACATACTGACGGCGCGCGACCGCGCCACCAGCTTCATGGGAATGGGCTCGACGCAGGGAGCCGGTCAGGAGTTCCGCGTCACCCAGAGCATGCCCGGTATGCCGTGGGTGTTGCGTTACGACCTCAAGTTGACCACCGATGTCGAAGGCCGGCCGTGGGAGCTGTCGGCGCCCCGCCGTTTGCCGTTGCCGTCGGTTATGATTCCGGCTGGCCGCGCGGCATGGCCGCAGATAGACGAAATTTCCGAAACCGAACTGAATGCGATTACGCAGCCAAAACTACCTTTCTGATGCCGGCAGCGCGGCGCGCAAGCGTCGTACCCGCGCCGGCTGGCTGCAGCCGGACTGGGTGCTGCCGCGCGCTTGGTGCGTCACCGCATCGCTGCAGGCCAAGGGCGTGCCGCGCCACAAGACCGCCGCATTCGCGCAACTGCATCTGGCGCGTCTGGCGCCGTTCGCCGACAGCGGCGTGTTCGCCTGCCGTGCCGGCGACTGGGTGCATTTCTGGTTTTGGGAAAACCAGCGGGTGCGCGACCTGTGCGCCCGGCACGGGCTGACGTTCGGCGATTTGCGCCTGATTCCGGAAAGCCTCTGCTTTCCGCGCCTGCGTCAGGGAGCGACCCTGCAGCGCGCCGCCGAAGGCGTCGAAGCGCAGCTGTGGCAGGACAACCAGCTGGTTGACAGCGCCTGGTGGCCGCAGGTGCCCGATGCGGCGACCTGGGATGCCTGGCGACCGACCGCGGCCGCTTCGGTGGCGGGGCGCGCCGCGGCATGGCCGGAGGCGCCGCCGCCGCTGTCCGGTTTGGGTGTGCTAACTTCCGCCGACCTGCGGCAGCCGTGGGCAAACAACCTGTTCGGCCAGAAATGGACAGCCGGCCTGCGCGAACTGCGTTCCAGCACCTTCTTCATCATCGCTGGCGGTCTGGTCGCCGGTTTGGCCGCTTACTGGGGCGCGCAATGGCTGGCACTGCATGGCGAGCAAGCCGAAGTCGATCAGCAGATCGCCGCGCTGTCGGCCCAGGTCGAACCGATCAATGCGGCGCGCGGCAAGACCTTGCAATTGCTGCAGTGGACCGGACGGATTGCCCGGCTGAACCAGCAGGACGACCTCGACGGCATTTTCAAGGCGCTGCGCCCGGTGCTGGCAAAGGAGAACGCGGTCTTGCGCGAATTCGAATACAACGACGGCGAACTTCGCTTCGTGCTGGTGCCGTCCGGCGGCGACATCGACCTGGCGGCGCTGATCCGCCGTGTCGAAGGCGTGCCGGTACTGCGGGAACTGCGGCTGCTGCCGGACAGCGACGCGCGGCTGGTGCGGCTGTCGGCCAAGGTGCGCCGGCCCGACGCGGCTGGCACCGAAACGGAACCGGCCGCCGCCGGCGCTGGCGGCACCCTGGCGGCGCGAGGACAATGACATGCAGACCGGAACGCGCTTCTGGCAATTGATCGGCGTCGTCGCGCTGATTTTGGGCGGCTACCTGCTGGCGGAGCTGCACGATGCGGTGCAGGCCGGGCAAAAGCAGCTGGACAGCCAGCGTCAACTGCTGTTCCGACAGCAGGCGCTGCTGCACGAAACCCACTGGCTGGACAGCCAGCGTGAACTGGAACAGCTGGAACGCCAATGGAACGACTATCTGCCGACCGAGGAATCGGCCACCGTCGCCAAGGCGCATTTGCTGAGCGATGTGCGGACGCTGGCGCAGAAGGCCGGCATCCAGAGCCTGTCGGTCAGCGCCACCGATGCCGAAGGAGCGCAGGCCAAGCCAGGCACCACGGCGCGCGGCAGCGCTCCAGCCCGTGGCAGCGCTCCCGCCAAGGCCGCCAACGACGAGCTGCCGGCCGGCGTGCAAATGATCAAGTTGCGCATCAATGGCCGCTTCGAGCCAGTGGCATTTGCTAAACTTCTGCACGCGCTTGAACTCGGGCAACAATTTTCAGTCATAGAGCGCGTCAACGTGCGTGGCGCGCAACTGGAAATCGGCATGCGCTGTTACCGTCGTTTCGCTGCCGCGCCCGCCGCCCGCAAGGACCACCCGGCCCCGGCTGCGGCCGCTCTCTGACCCGGAACGCCATGGCCGTCGCCACTTATCTGTCGCGCAAAACCGTCGGTATCGCCTCGATCGTGCTGGCTTGCTGCATCGTCGGCGCCGCCTGGGGCTGGTATGACATCGCCCAGGCCCAGCAGCAATTGGCGCAGGAGCAGGCCGGCCGGCCGGTACGGCCTGAGCCGGCGCTGCACTTGCCGCCGGCACCGCCCGATCCGGACGAACTGGCCGAGCGGGAAATCGATCCGGCCGATCAGAGCATCTGGGAGCTGGCGACCAAGGAGCCGCTGGCGGTGCGGAAGGAACCGCTGACGCCGCCGAACTGGAAGATCGTCGGCGTTACCGGGGCCGGCGACGACAAGAGCGTGCTGTTGCTGTACGAAAACCAGCCCACCGTGGAAATCCGCAAGATCGGCGAAAAACTGCCGGGAGGCGCGAAGATCGTGGACATTACGCAAGACTACCTGCGCATCCTGCTGGATGGCAAACCACTGAAATTGAGCTTACGCAAGTAATGAAAAAAATTTCGAACCGTGTCCTGCCATCAGCGGTCGCTGCCCGCATCCTGCCGTGGTCGTCGCTGGCCACCGCGCTGGCGCTGGCTGGCTGTTCGACGATGCACCTGACCGTCCCGCAGAAAATCGAATTCGAGCGCAGCCCGGCTCAGGATTCCGCTTCGGTGCTCGGCGAGGAGCAGCGGCAGCGCAAGTACAGCGAAAGCAATACGCCAACGCCACCGGAGCGGCGCGCGCGCAGCGGTTCCGGCGCTCCGGCCGCCACGCCATCGGTGATCACCGACGGCAAGGCCGATCTGACCGTCGCTTTCGACCAGATGCCGTTGCCGACCTTCATCCAGGCCGTCTACGGCAACGTGCTGAAGGTCAACTATTCGATGGACGCGGCGGTCGCCGCCCGCACCGACCTGATTACCTTCCGCACGCCGCATCCGCAAAGCCCGCCGCAGATGGCGAATCTGGCGCGCATGCTGCTCAAGAGCTACGGCATCGCCGTGCAGGATTTCGGCGGGGTGGTGCGGATCGTCCCGGACAATGCCTCGACCAGCTATCTGCCGCAGATCCGGCGCGGCCGCGCGCTGCCGGAAACGCCGGTCAGCCTGCGCCCGATCTTCCAGTACGTCGAACTGGAAGCGGTGCGGGTCGGCGATTTCGTCGCGCTGATGAAGACCATGTTCGGCAACAAGATACAGATGCAGGAAGACGCCGGACGCAACGCCCTGCTGATCAGCGGCGGGCCGGAAGACGTCAATGCCGCGCTCGAAGTGGTGCAGGTGTTCGACCAGCCGGTCATGCGCGGCCAGCGCAGCAAGCGCGTCAGCCCGGTATTCTGGACCGCCGACGAATTCGCCAAGAAGCTGGCCGAGATTCTGTCGGCCGAAGGCTATGTCAGCAGCACCACCGTGCTGGCGAATACGCCGGTGCTGGTGCTGCCGATCGCGCCGTTGAACAGCGTGGTGATTTTTTCCGGCTCCGAAGCGATCTTGAACCATGCGCTGAAATGGGCCCAGGAGCTCGATCAGCCGCCCAAGGTACAGGCCGGCGGCGCCTATTTCACCTATCCGGTCAAGTATGCCGACGCCCAGGCGCTGGCCAGAACGCTGGGCGACCTGATCGGCAGTCCGACTTCCTCGACCGCGCCGACCTCGGCTTCCGGGTCGGGACAGTCGGGCGGATTCGCCGCCAGCATGGCGCCGGGCGGCTCGTCACAACAGAATCAGAATCAGAATCCCAACCAGAACCCGAATCAGAACAACCGGTCGGGTTCGCGCATCGTCGTCAACAACGCCACCAATACCCTGATCATCCAGGGTGGTGGGCCGGATGAATACCGGCAATGGACTACTCTTTTGGCGGAATTGGACAAGCCAACCAAATCGGCCTTGATCGACGTCGTGGTTGCCGAAATCAAGCTGGGTGGCACGAATACCCTTGGCGTCGATTGGGGATTCCGCGAAAACGGTTCCGCGCAGCCCAATCCGGGAGGCGTGATCCGCAGCGCAACCGGCGGTTCTTCCGGCTTGAACATCAATTTCCTGAATGGCGCCGGCCTGATTCGCGCCAGGCTGAATGCGCTGGCCTCGAACGACAACGCGCAAATCCTGTCCAGTCCGAAGCTGATGGCGCGCAACGGCGAAACCGCCACCATTCAGGTTGGTGACGAAGTGCCGATCGTGACCAGCCAGCAATCGACTCCTGGTAGCGTCTTCGTTCCGAACAACGGCATCCTGCAGACGATTCAATACCGCAATACCGGCGTGGTGCTGCGCGTGCGGCCGATCATCAATTCCGGCAATCGCATCGATCTCGACATTTCCCAGGAAGTCAGTAACGCCAAACCAACCAGCACCGGCGTGGAAACCTCGCCGACCATCTCGACGCGCAAGGTCGAAACCAAACTGTCGCTGCGCGACGGCAGCACCGTGATGCTGGCCGGCCTGATCTCCAACGACAACGCGCAGACCGAATCCGGCGTGCCTCTGCTGAAGGACATTCCCGGCGTCGGCGCCGCGTTCAAGAGCAATACCGTCACCAACAACAAGACCGAAATGGTGGTGCTGATCACGCCCTACATCATCAACGATGATTTCGAGGCCGAATCGATCACCAATGCGTTCCAGAATTCCCTCAGCGATTGGGCTGCTGCCCTGAAGGACAATTTCGACGCGCATCGCCTGCGACCGAAAACCTCCATCGTCGCGCCGGGCAACGATACCGGCCTGCCGGCCGCACCGGCCGATGGTGAGGCGCCAGCACCGAACCCGACGGCTCCGGTTTCAGCGGCGCCTGCCGAACCATCGGCACCAGCAACGCCAGCGGCTCCGGCAACGCCAGCGCCAGCGGTTCTGGTAGCGCCATCGGCTCCACCGGCTCCGGCTGCTGCGCCGTCCACCGCATCCAGGGTTCCGGCCGACAAGCTGGCGCCGCCGGCTTCGCTGGATCGCAATGAAACGGTGTTGCCGGACGGCGTCATCATGAGCAAGCCGCAGGCGCCCGCTGCGGCGCCACCGGCGCCTGCCCCGGCCGCTACCGCGCCGGCACCGGCCCCGAAGCCCGGCACTGGTGCCAAGCCCACCGCCCGTCCGGCTGCCGCTGGCGCCAAGCCGCCGCCGGCCCCGGTCAGCGGCGGCCGCGCGGTCCAGGACCCGGCGCTGCTGGAAGAACTGCGCCGGGCGGTCGGCAGGTAGCGGGTGGCGGCCAGCCTTCCTGGCGGTGGCGCGCCATCCGCCTTGCCGCGTTTCGCCAATCTCGACAAGCTGCGCGGCTTCGCCGCCCTGAGCGTGGTGCTCTACCACGTCATCGAAATCACCGGCTGGAGCACCTATCCGGTCAGCGGTCCGCTGGTATGGGGACGCATCGGCTGGATGGGCGTCGATCTGTTTTTCGTCATCAGCGGGCTGGTCATCACCTATTCGGCCTGGACCCTGCAGGCTCGTTATGGGGAGCGATGGCGGCGGGAGTTCTGGCGGCGCCGCTGGATGCGCATCGCCCCGCTGTATTTCTTCACGATCCTGGTATTCATGTGCTTCATCCAGCCGGAGTGGCTGGCGGCGCCGTTCAAGCATCTGGGCAAGCATCTGCTGGCGCATGCGCTGTTCATCCATAACCTGTTTCCGGCCACGCATGGTTCGATCGATGGCGCCAACTGGTCGATCGGCGTCGAGATGCAGTTCTATCTGGTGATCGCCCTGAGCCTGCCGTGGCTGGTGCGCGCCCGGACCTGGGTGGTGCTGGCCGTGCTGTTCGCCATCGGTCTCGGCTGGCGGGCGCTGGCGTTTGGCTGGATCGGTGCCGACGATCCGGGGCGCATGTTCCATACCACCACCCAACTGCCGGGTACGCTCGATCAGTTCGCGTTCGGCATCCTGCTGTGCAAGATCATGGTGGATCAACGCCACGCGGCGCTGGCTTCGTGGCTGCGCCGGCATCCGTTGCCGGTGATGGCCGCTGCCGTCATGCTGATCGTCGTGATGTGGCTGGTGTTCTGGCGGTATTCCGGCAACTACTGGGACAACGTCTGGATGATCGTGTTCTTCCGGCCGCTGCTCGGCGCCGCCGCCGGCGCGCTGATCCTGATCGCCATGGTCTGGCCGTGGCGCGTATGGCGCTGGCTGGCGGCGCCGTTCGACTACCTCGGGGTGATTTCCTACGGCCTGTATCTATGGCACCTGCCGGTGATCCTGTCGTTGCAGCGCACCGGCTTGCCGACCGGGGTGTCCTTCCTGCTGACCACGGTGGCGGGGACCACGCTGTTCGCCGCGGTGTCCTGGCATCTGTTTGAAAAGCGCTGGATGCAGGGCGCGCATGCCGCAGCGGCGCGTGCCACGGTGGCGCCGTCCGCCTGATTCCGGCTCAGGAAGGGGCGCCGGTTTCGGGCTTGCCGTTCGCCGCCGCGTGCAATGCGCGCAGGCCATCCAGCGCCGCCCGCGCATCGATTTCCGGGATGACGCGGCCGAGCGCGTAATGCCGGACCCGTTCGGCCGGCGCGCCCAGATCGAACACCGCCAGCGGCATCCCCAGATTCATGATTTCCTGCGTCACGTAGCTGAAGGTTTCCGGCCAGATCGACGGCAGCAGGCAGGCGTTGACCTGATGGCGCAGCAGCAGCGCCGCCAGTTCGCCGCTGTCGTAGGGGCCGGTGATCGTGATGTTGGCGGGAATGACCGCGCTTTCCAGCGTGCCGATCACCACCAGGCCGATGTCGAGCTGCTCGGCGGCGATGATCGCGGCGATGCGGTTGACGATCTCTGCGCCCTTGTGCAGGCCGATGGTGCCGATGACGCCGATGGTCAGGCGCGCTGCGCGCGCGAACGTGATTTTTTGCGGGCGCAGCCAGCTGACATCGTGCGGCAGCAGCTTCACGGTGTCCGGCGCCAGCGTCGGATAGGCGCGTGCCAGCAGCGTGCGCGACGATTCCGAAAACACGTGAATCTCGTCGCAGGCCGCCAGGAAGGCCAGCCAGTCTTGCCGCCAGTCGATGATCGTGCGGCCGCTGACGATGTCGTTGAACATCGCCGGATTGCGCGGCAGGCAGGTGGCGCAGCGGCCGGTGTCCGGAATCCCGCAATAGCTGCCGTCCTGATCCAGCAGGGTCCAGGACGGGCAGACCGCGTGAAAGTCGTGCAGCGGAAAGAACAGCCGGGCGCCGCTGCGCGCGCGCGCCGCCCGCGCCCACTCCAGCATCTCTCCCGGCTCCTCGAAGCCGATCAGGCTGTTGACGGCGATTTCCGCCAGCGGCAGCGCCGCCAGCAGCGCCAGCAGTTCCTGCTGGGTGGCGATGCTGGCGTGGCGTTCGCCGCCGCCGTCGAGCACGCGCAAGCCATAGCTCAAATCGCCAATGCGTGGATGGGCCAGCACCACCGGCCGGCCGGCGGCCAACTGCTTTTGCACCATTTCCTGCCGGTAGCGGTTGGCGCCGCCGCCCATGTCGTGGTCGAACACCAGGAATGCCGGCGTCTGCGGCAGCGCCAGTGTTGGCGCTTTCGGTGCCGCCGTCGGCGGCGCGGCGAAGCGCCGCTTCAGCCAGCGTGGCGCGGCCGTCAGCCACCAGCGCAAGCGCATCCCCAGGCCGCCACGGCGCGGCGCCGGGCCGATGCCGGCACGCCGGCCATCGTTGAAGAAATCCGGCAGCGACAACTGCTGATGGCTGCCGTCGCTCAATTCCGCATGCAGCACCGCCTGCCGGATTTCCCGCCCCGGACGAATCATGCCGAAGAAGATCATGCCGGCGTTGGCCGCGTGCGCCGTATCCGGAAAGGCGTTGGCAATGTCCGGGCGTTGCAGGCCGAGCGTGCAGACAAAGCGATCCACTTCAGCGCCGCCGGCCGCCGGCGCGTAATGGATGTGTAGCGTCGCGCGCACCAGCGGCCGCGCCGCCAGCGCCCAGCCCCAGCCGAAAAACCGCTTGCCGCGGCAAGTGACTGAATCGATGTGCGCGCGCATCATGCGGCAGCCGGATGGCGGCGGGTAGTGGAACCGGAGCGGGAACAGAAACGGGAAAAACGCACGGTGGGAGTTTTCGTTCAGGTCTTTTTCTGACGGTGGCCGAAGCGGCGCAGCGGCGCCGTGATTTTCCACGAACGGCTGCATTGCAGCGCCAGCAGTTCCTGGCGGGTCTCGGTCAGTTTTTGCTCGCGTTCGGCCAGTTCCTGTTCGCGTTCGGCCAGAGCGGTGCGCAATTCGGCAGCTTCGTTTCGCGCCGCTTGCAACTGCTGGCGGGTTTCTTCCGCCTGCGCCTGCAAGCTTTGCCGGCGCTCGGCCTGGGTCAGCAATTCGGTGTTCAGCAATGCCGCGATGGCGCCCTCGTCCTGGCGGATCGTCAGCGTCAGCCGGCCGCCCGCCGCCAGCGCCTGCAGCGCGGCCGGCGGCAGCGGCGGATACCACTGCGGATCGTCGCTGTTGGCCACCAGCAGCGCGCCACGATCCAGCGCCAGCGGCGCCCAGGCGGCGTTGGCCAGTTCGGCGCCGCTGCCGGTGGCTGGCGGATGCCAGTCCCACAGGCTGGTGCCGGCGGCGTCCAGCACGCGGGCGCTTCTGATCCACACCGGTCGCTGACGCGAGGCCGGATCGATCCGCAGCCGCTGCGGCGACCGGCCGTTGGCGCAGGCTTCGGCCTCGAACGGAAACGCCAGCGACAGTTCGCCTTCGGCCGCCGGCAGTTGCAGACCGATGATCTTGCGCGCTTCGGCGAAACCGCTGCCGTCATCCCAGTACAGCGCGGTTGAAAACAGCGGCTTCGGCCGGACTTCGCCAGCGTTCAGTTGCGGCGCCTCCAGCGGTGGATACAGGCGGGCGCTGACGATCCACTGATAGACCAGCGCATCCTCGCGGCTGGCCGCCAGCGCCGCCAGCCATTCGGGCGGGAAGGCCGCTGCCGGCGCCGTGCCGAATTCGGTTTCGTCCAGCCCCTTGTGAACCCGGTCCAGCTGCCACGCATACAGGCCGGAATCGCGCAGCCGCTGCAACAGGCTCTGGCGCGAATAGAAGCGCAGGTGGGTGTTGTCCAGCAAGCCGTTGCCGCGATAGCCGAAACGGCCGCTCAGCAGTTCCAGCCCGGCCGCCAGGTGCGTGATGTTCGGCACCGAAAACAGGATCGTGCCGTGCGGCTTGATCAACAGCTTCAGTTGCGACAGCAGCCGTTCCGGCTGTTGCAGATGTTCGATGACATCGGCCACCACGATGAAATCGTAGGCTTCCTGCCGGAACACGTCGGTCAGCTCGTCGGTTTCCAGATTGCGGATCGCCACCTTGCGGTAGACCGGCCGGCAGTTTTCCAGCGCCGCCTCGTCGATGTCCACGCCATCCACCACGCAGCCCTTCTGCAGCGCCAGATGGCGTCCCATCATCCCGGTCGAGCAACCGATGTCCAGCACCACCGAATGGGTGCTGATCTGGTCGGCGATGCGCGACAGCGATTCCTCGATGCCGGGAATCACTTCGCGGTCGTACTTGCTGTAATGGTCCATGTCTGCGCCAGGTTTTCCATGGTGGATCGAAGCCGAAAAGGGCGGTATTGCCTTGCTTGTTGCATATACTCCCCATCATGCCACGCTGTACCGGGCGCCCAGATTGAGAAGTTTTGACATACTCCCCTGTTTTTCGATTCAGAACTTGCGCGCCAGCTGCCGCAGGAAGCGCCGCAGCTTGCTGCGCGGGCCGTGACGGTAAGGGTTGCGTGCGATCAGCACCGAATCATGCCAGCAATTGTCGCCTTCTTCGTACTGCGGCAGATCTTCCCATTGCGTGGTCGCTTCCAGCACTTCGAGGTTGGCCCAGCGCGCCAGCGCGCGGAAACCGTCCGGATAGAAGCGCCAGCAATCGACCGGGTAGCGATGCTCATACCCGGACGACGGCGCGATGATGCAGCAGATGCCGCCCGGCTTCAGCACGCGCGCCACTTCGGTCATCGTCAGCCAGAAGAATTCGATGTGCTCGAATGCCTGCCCGGAAATCAGCACGTCGACCGAATTCGACGCCACCTGCCGCCAGTCGTAAGGATCGGTCAGCACGATATCGACGTTGCGGCCGGCCACCATGTCGGCGCCTTGATAGGTCCAGTTCGGATAGTCGCGGAACAACGGCTTGTAGCTGCCGTTTTCATGGACTTCCTGCGCGCCGATGTCGAGGATGCGCAGGCGCTGGTCGGCTTTCGGGGCCAGGTAGTGATCCCGAAAGGCTTTCATCTTGTCTACTGAGCTGGTGTGCATGAGGGTGATTGGTAAAAATGAGGGAATTGGAGTGAGTGGTTTGGTTGGCTGTTCGTTCTTTAGTTTCGCTAACTTCTCAAACCTGTCGTTCCGGCGAAAGCCGGAGCCTAGTGTCGTCCGTCATACAACAACCTGCTTTCCCACTCCGCAGGCTGAAAACGCCGCTGGGTTCCGGCTTGAAGCATGCCGGAACGACAGGGCTATTCTTTAATTTCGCTAACTTCCACACTTGTCGTTCCCGCGAAGGCGGGAACGCATGCGTTCCCCCCAGTGTCGTCCGTCATACAACAACCTGCCTCCCCACCCCGCAGGCCGAAAACGCCGCTGGGTTCCGGCTTGAAGCATGCCGGAACGACAGGGTAGGGAGGGTGGCGCCACGCCATCGGAACGCGGCGCGGTACGGATCGCAAGGCTTTGGGTACGTATTCCCATCCAGTCGTTCCCGCCAGTGCCGCACATCCTTCAACCACTAACCTACCTATCGTCGTTCCCGCGAAGGCGGGAACGCATGCGTTCCCCCCAGTGTCGTCCGTCATACAACAACCAGCTTCCCCACCCCGCAGGCCGAAAACGCCGCTGGGTTCCGGCCTGAAGCATGCCGGAACGACAGGGTGGGGAAGGCGGCGCCATGCCATCGGAACGCGGCGCGGTACGGATCGCAAGACTGAGGGTGCGTATTTCCATCCAGTCGTTCCCGCCAGTGCCGCACATCCTTCAACCACTAACCTACCTATCGTCGTTCCGGCGAAAGCCGGAACCCAGTGTCGTCCGTCATACAACAACCTGCCTCCCCACCGCGCAGGCCGAAAACGCCGCTGGGTTCCGGCCTGAAGCATGCCGGAACGACAGGGTGGGGAGGGTGGCGCCATGCCACCGGAGCGCGACCCAGTACGGCTTACCAAGACTTTGGGTACGTATTCCCATCCAGTCGTTCTCACGGAAGTGCAAACGCGCTCTGCAAGAAGGCCCGGTGTGTTCGTCGCTTTTTCGCCAACTTCTCAAACCTGTCGTTCCCGCGAAGGCGGGAACGCATGCGTTCCCCCCAGTGTCGTTCGTCGTACAACAACCTGCCTCTCCACCCCGCAGGCCGAAAACGCCGCTGGGTTCCGGCCTAAAGCACGCCGGAACGACAGGGGGAGCCAGTGCCATACCCTCGAACGCAACGCGGCACGCCTGCCAGGGCTTTGAGCTACGCACCCCCATCCCGTCGTTCCGGCGCACGCCGGAACCCGGCGTCGTCCGCAGCCAACCAATATCCGCGACCACTCCGCACCGACCCGCTACCCGCCATCCACCATCTCCAGCTCGATCCGCTGCATCGGCACACCCACCAGCCCGCCGGCGACGTGCGAGGATTCCGAGCGCAGGATCATCGCGTCGTGTATCCATTCCAGCTGCGTGTGGCTGTCGTTGCTGCCGGCGGCGATCGCCACGCAGACCGCGTATTCGCCCTTTGGCAGGTACGGCATGATGAAGCCGAAGCGCGCCTGCACCCTGGTGCCGGCATCGACCGACAGCGGCGCGTCATGATAAGTCAGGTAGGTGTTTTCGCCGAACAGAATCTGCCCCAGCCGGTCCTTGACGTAAAAGCCGACGATCGGCGAGTCGATCGCTTCGCGCACGTCGGCTGCCACCGTCAGCAGCACCGCTTCGCCGCCGACCACCCACTTCAGCGGCGCGCCGCCGCCGTCGCACAGTTCCACCGCGCAGATGCTGGCGGCGCGTGTGCCGAAGCTGCGGGCGCCGGCATCGAACTCGAAGATTTCGATGTCGTTGCGCAGATTGCTCTGGTTCAGCCACGCCGCCCTGGCGTCGCGCCGTTCCGTCACCACCGGCACCGGCGGCAGTTCCGGGTGCTCGCGCATCCGCGTCGTCGTGCCCTGGCCCTGCTGCGATTCATAGAACGCTTCCAGGTAACGCTCCGACACCTCGCGCGCGCTGCCGTTCATTTGCACCTGGCCCTTTTCCAGCCACAGCGCGCGCCGGCACAGGCTCTTGACGGCGGCGGTGTCGTGGCTGACGAACAGGATCGTGCCGGTCTCGCGGAACTGGCGCAAAAAACGCATGCACTTCTGCGTGAAGAACGCATCGCCGACCGCCAGCGCCTCGTCGATCACCAGAATGTCGGCATCGACATGGGCGATCACCGCGAACGCCAGCCGCACGAACATCCCGCTCGAATACGTCTTGACCGGCTGCTCGATGAAGTCACCGATGTCGGCGAACGCGATGATCGCCTCCAGCCGCTCGTCGATCTGGCGCCGCGTCAGGCCCAGCAGCTGGCCGTTCATGTAGATGTTTTCGCGCCCGGTGTAGTCCGGATTGAAGCCGGAGCCCAGCTCCAGCAGCGCCGCTACCCGGCCATTGACCTCGATCTCGCCGGCGCTCGGCGCCAGCGTGCCGCACAAAATCTGCAGCAGCGTGCTCTTGCCGGAGCCGTTGCGGCCGATGATGCCGAAGGTTTCGCCGCGCCGCAGTTCGAAACTGACCTCGTGCAGCGCCCAGTACTGGCGGCTGCAGCGTTCGGCACGGCGCAACAGGGGCGCGCGCCAGGCGCCCGGTAGCGCCCGCGCCGCCAGCCGCCACAGGCTTTGCAGCAGCCGGTCCTGCGGCCGCTCGTAGGTATGGAAGCACTTGCCGACGCCAGCGGCGCGGATGGCGATCGGCGCGCTCTGCTCAGAGGACATCGGCGAACCCCCGGCGGGTTTTCTGGAAACACGCGAAACCCAGCCATGCCAGCAGCAGCGCCGCCAGCGTATACAGACACCATTCGCGCCAGTCCGGCGCGCTGCCCCAGATCAGCACGCTGCGCGCCTGCTCGATCGGAAACACCAGCGGATTCAGCCTGGCCACCCAGCGCCAGCTGGCCGGAATCGACGACAGCGGAAAAAACACCGGCGACAGAAACATCAGCCCGGTCACCGCCAACCCCACCGTCTGGCCGACATCGCGCAGATACACGCCCAGCGCCGACAGCAGCCAGCTCATGCCAAGGCAAAACAGCAACAGCGGCGCCAGCACCAGCGGCAGCCACAGCGCCGTCAGCGGCACGCCGCCGCCGACCAGCGCCTGAAAGACCAGCAGCACGGCCAGGCTGATCACCGCATGGAACAGCGCTGACAACAGGCTGACGCAGGCCAGTATCTCCAGCGGAAACACCACCTTCTTGACGAAATTGGCATTGGCGATCACCAGCCCCGGCGCCCGTGTCGCCATTTCAGCGAACAGGTTGAACACGATCAGGCCGGCGAACAGCACGATGGCGAACTCCAGTTTCGAACTGCTGCCGCCATGCCAGCGCGCCTGGAAGATTTCGCTGAAAACGAAGGTATAGATCGACAGCATCACGATCGGCGTCACCAGCGGCCACAGCACCCCCAGCGCGGAACCGCGATAACGACCGAGCGCGTCGCGCCACGCCATGTCGGCGATCAGCTGGCGGTGTCGCCACAGGGTGCGCAGCAGATGCAGGGGAGAGGCCGGGTAATGGGTCATGCAAGAAAACAGGGCAGGGCAGGCTGGCGCCGCGGCGCGGCGGAAAACGCCGGAATGCGCGGCAAGGCGTGATGTAAAGCGTGATTGTAAGCGAAGCACCGGCGGCATTCCGGCGCCGGCGGCGAACCGCGTTCGTTACCGCTGCCCGGCAGTCGGTATGGCCGTCGGTATGGCGGTCGGTGTGGCAGTCGGCGCGGCCCGGATTTTGGGCTGGCACACCCCGCGTCTTGCTCGTCACCGATGCATTCCGGGTACGGCATCGGCCCTGTTTGTCGCATCTCTACAACAAATTTACCGGCCCGATGCATGGCTTTGTTGTAGATCAAGGGCGTGGAATCTTGCTTGCCGGATTCATGCCACAAGGAAAGCACACGGCAAAGACCGCAAACCGGGCTGCCGAAAATTGTCCGTATCGGGAGAAATTTTGTCACGCAGAGGCGATTTTCCGGTGCATTAGCGCCTTTTTTTGCTTACAGTCAATGAAAATACGGTAAATTTTACCGGTTGCCCGTCACGGCGCCCACAGAGCCTTGTTCATCGGCAAGGAATCCGTGGCGTTATCTTTCCCTGGATGCAAGCATCATCCTTGAAAAAGCGGCAAGCTCGCCAAAAATCGCGGCCCAAAAGTTCCGCGAAAGGTAAAAGATTGGCTTCTGAAACCGCAATCTTGGCTTGCTGGCACTTTTAAAACATGATTAAATCGCCCCATCTTGCCATTGCGAAATTGACCGTGGTGCAAGAAGCGGGACGCTGAAACAGGTAACAGGAGTAGGCCCCATTAAATTGAAAGGCTTTTCTAGAAAGGCATGTCTAATGAACAAGCAATTTAAATTGAGCCTGTTGGCAGCGAGCCTGGTGACTGCATTCGCAGCCAACGTCGCCTACGCAGGTAACGTGGCTTCGTCCAATCCGCAGATTGCGCGCGAAGTCATCATCCGATCTGCAAGCGGTCAAGGCTCCGGAAGCCTCGTATGCCTTCCAGGGCGCCCTGAACCTGCAGTCGCAGGATCAGACCATGCAGGTCCAGATCACCCTGACCGGCGGCGGTAAGTGGGCTGCAGGCACTGCAGTTGCTGATTCGATCAATCTGTACGAAAACGACGGCGTCACGCTGATCGCTCCGGTCACCCCGGTCACCCCGTCGATCTCGGCTGACGGCAAGACCCTGTTCGCCACCCTGACCTACGCGCAGGCTGCTGGCAAGATTTATCAGAACCCGGTCGTTCGTTTCAATCCGGCCGGTGCCCAATCGTCCCTGAACAGCCTGTACTCGGTGGTCGGCAAGGTTGAAGCCTGCGACACCACTGCCACCCAGCTGCCGTTCGAAGTCAAGCACTTCACCGGCGTTGCACCGGGCAGCACCACGCTGGCCGTCAACGGCGTCAACGGCGCGCTGGAAGATGAAAGCGCCCGTAACGGCTCCAACAACAAGAACACCCTGATGTCGTTCCCGACCAACATCGGTATCGTCACCACGTCGTCGACGTCGGCTGCGAAGATCGATGCCACGGTCGCCGGCACCAAGTTCAAGGACAACCTCGCTGGCGGTACTTCGTACATCAGCCCGACCTTGGCCAACCTCGGTAACTTCAACCTGAAGCAGCAGGCCGACGGCTATGATTCCGACCTGGCCGGCAAGTATCGTCTCGACGATGCCACCGCACCTGGCGTTTCGGGTGTTACTGCCGCGACTGTCAACAACGGTCCGCTCGAAGTGACTGCTGTCAACGTGGACGTGACCGCCAGCCAGGGCTTCGCCTCGGGCAGCTCGGTGTTCCTGGCGACCGATGCGCTCTGCGCCACGCCGATCACCGGTGCCACCACCTCCGTGTTTGATGGCAATGTCGCTCACATCACCATCCCGACCGCTGAAATCAATGCCGCGTTCGGCGCAGCTGGCGTTACGCCGGTTCAGGTCTGCTACTCGGTGACCGGTTCCTCGCTGATCCCGTCGTCGTCGTTCAGCGCCACCACCACGCTGGTGAAGGCGCCGGGCACCCTGCCGTTCCCGGAACAGAACAACGCCTGCGGCGGCAATCTGTACTCGCTGGCTGGCGCGATCAAGATCGACGTGCGCAACTACGCGTCGAGCAAGGATCCGTCGGGCTGGGGCAGCGTCGTGCGTATCATCAACCCGAGCGAAACCAACACCGCGTTCGTCTACGGTCAGTTGATCCATGAAGACGGCAGCTACGGCGGCTGGGGCAAGCTGCTTGATCTGGCACCGCGCGCGGTCGCCAACCTGCCGGCTGCCGCGATCGACGCCAAGCTGAGCAACGCTCCGACCGCTACGGTCAACGGCGACGTGGCTTCGGAAGGCAAGGAAACCGGCGACCGTCTGCGCATCACCGCCGAAGGCGTCAGCTCGCTGCGCGTGCAGACCTACCTGTTCAACACGATCAGCAACAGCTTCATCGAAGTGTCGGGTTCGCAGGGTGTTGACTACGACGGTAACACCGATCGTGCTCCGCAGTACGAAGGTCAGTACATCAGCCAGGACGCTCAGGCTGGTCTGAACGGCAAGAACTAAGTTCCTGTCGCTCGGTAACTGACTTCAGTTGCTTCAAGCTACCGGGAGGCTTCGGCCTCCCGGTTTTTTTTGTGGGTATCCGGATTGGAGTGTGTTTCCGGCGTCTGAACCGGCTTCCGTCACTATGCGTAAAAGCGGATTTTGATGTTGTCTTCCGCGCCGTGTTGGCCCATCATGAAACCGGATTTCGTTGTGAGAGAAGACATATGAAACCCTCTGAAGCCTTGGCCTCGAACCGTTCCGCGATTCGGCAGGTGGTCGAATCTCACCGTGCCCGCAATGCTCGGGTGTTCGGCTCCGTCCTGCGCGGCCAGGACACCGACAGCAGCGATCTGGACATCCTGATCGACCCGATGCCGGAAACAACGCTGTTCGATATCAGCGCGATCCGCATGGAACTGCGCAAGTTACTGGGCGTGCCGGTGGACGTGCTGACGCCCAACGGGCTGCCGGACAAGTTTCGTGCTGCCGTGCTTGCGGAGGCCCGCCTGGTGTGAGCCGTGATCCGCAGCGACTGCCCGACTATCTCGGGCATATCCTTGAGGCCATCGAACGCATCCATGCCTATGTGGAGGATGTTGACGAAGCGGGTTTCTTGTCCCGCAAGATCGTCCAGGATGCCGTGATTCGCAACCTGGAAGTGATCGGCGAAGCCAGCCGCAACATCGAGCGTGTTCACCCGGAGTTTGCGGCCGCGCACCCGGAGCTTCCGTTGGCCCTTGCCAATGACATGCGCAATGCCTTGGCGCACGGCTACTTCAAGGTGGATTTGGAGATCGTCTGGAATACCGTCCACAACGATCTTCCGGGCTTGCGCGCACAGATTCAGGACGCGCAGACGAGCGTGCGCAAGCACGACAGTGAAGGGATGGAACCATGAAGACGGGTTGGCCTGTGGGTGAAGTTGCTGCATGCCCCCTGCCTCCATTGCGGCCACGTTGACGAACACCAGATTGCCAACGTCCGAGAGTGGGGCATGGATGCCCGTGACGGCGAAGGCAATACATGTTCCACCGGTTCCCATTCGCGTCGATTGATGGAACAATCCGGTGGTTTCCACGCGGCGAGGAATTCCCGATGAATCGAACAATCTGGCGTTTTTCCCGGCTGGCCGGCGTGATGCTGGCATGTGGCCTGCTGGCTTTCGGCGGGCCGGCGGCAGCGCAGCAGCCGGCGCAGAAAAAAATCGATACCGAAGCCTTGTTCAAGGCCGACAAGCCGGCCGAAATCATCAAGCTGCTCGGCATCAGCGCCGACGTGGCGAAGATTCCCCCATCCAATTACCTGCTGCTGGAAGTCGCTCCGATCGCCGCCCCCGGCCCGATTCCGGTGCGCCTGATGAGCGAACTGCCGAATACCGACCTGCTGCTGCTGTTCAACCGCAAGCCGCGCGACAAGGAACCGTCGCTGCTGGCCGCCCAGATCGTCGACCCCGGCGCCCCGGCCGAACTGAAAACCAGCATCGAACAGACGCACCACACCGAACTGATGCTGATCGCCCGCGCCGCCGGCAAACTCTACGCGGTCAAGGCGCCGCTGCTGCTGGCCGAGAAAGACGCCCCCGAAGGTGGCGCGAAAGGCGCCCGGAAGGCGCGGAAAAACGCCAGGCATTGAGGCGGCGCGGCGCCCCAACCCGGGTTCGTGCCTGCCGCTCGATGGCCCGGCGCAGTTGGCTTTTCATTGGTCCGGCAACGATGTGGCGCAGGTCGTGAAACTGCACCAAATTCTGGCGCGTTCGTGCCGCAAAGCTGGAAGCAAGACGCGGATGGATTTGCCGCCGGGGACGGAATTCGTGGTCGGTATGACAGCTACCGGCCTGACCTTGACTCCCGCGCCACCATTCCCGACGGTTACGGCACGCGAGGTGCGTGGATTCCTTGCCAAACGGGGCAGATGTCTTGCTGACGACGATGCCGATATCCGGGTGCGCATCCAGGCGCGGCTGAAGTTGCGGGATGATGCAAACCAGTGGTGATCTACCTTTGCCCGCACATCGACGCCGGTATTTTCCCGCCATTGCCAGCGGGCTATCTTCGGGAATCTGCCAGGCGCCGGGCCTGCCTGATCAATCCTTGAAAGATCGGTTCCGCCACCGCTGACGGAAAATTCCTCGGCAGCCGGGCGGCGACTTCGGCGATGGCGCCTGGCGTTCTTTCCAGAACGGACTCGATGACGTCCTCGAAATCCGGCCCCATCGCATTGCGTTTGGCCACCGCGTTCCAGTGGCGGCGCTGTATTTCCTGCATGTGGTAATGCGCATTTCTGGAACGCACCGCCATCGCCAGCTTGAGCTTCTGCCATTGAAACTGGCGCGCGCCGCGACCGATCACCGGCCAGGCCGACATGATGTCGTACAGCGGCGTCAGTTCGAAGCGGTTTTCCGGCAGCAGGCGGATGCTGAAGTTCTTGGCATGGCCGTCCGGCGCGGCCAGCATCCAGAACAGCAACTGCGCCGTCAAGAAGTGGCAGCGGTCGCGCTCGGCCTGCACGCTGCCGCGCAAGCGGTCGAGAATGCCGTCGATGCCGGGCCCGCCTTTTTCTTCATACTTGCGGGTGGAGGGGAGGCCGAATACCTGGCAGAAATCCTCCTGTGGCAGGCGGGCGATCCAGCCGGCGTCCATCCATCTCCGGTCGAAGCGTTCGACTACCAGTACCTTGTGCCGCTTGAAGCGCGCTATCTCGCAGTGCGCGACCGGCAGGCCGAAGGCGCGCACCAGCTGGGCGCAGAGCCATTCGTTTTCGACCGAGGTGGAAAAATCGGCGCGGACCGTGCCGACCTCGCCCATGGCCAGCTTGAGGATGTGGGTGGTCGGGGTGGCGCCTTGCGGCAGATGCCAGCCGCCGTGGTGGTACAGCAGTCCGGTTTTTTCCTGTGCGCCGGCGATCGAAATGCGTAGCTCGCCTTCCATCGTGCCAAGGCTGGTTCCCGCCAGCGTGGCGTCGAGCAGCGCGGCGATGCCGGCTTCGGTGAGCGGCTGGCCGGTTACCGCCGTCACGTCCGGGCGTGGACTGCCGGCGGGCAGCAGTTGTACCGCGCCGACGCAGTCGCGGCCGATTTTTTCCAGCAGGTCAAAGGTGTTCATCGATGCCGCGCCGTGGCGGCTGGCGATGCGATTGCGGATCGCCGCGCTGTCCGGCAGCAGATTGTCGAAATAGGCGGCCACCGCGGTGCCGGACTGCACGCGGGTGCCGGCGATCAAGGGCAGGGACAGCGACAGCGCCCGACGGGCCGGATGATCGAGCCACGTCGCGTCATAGGCGAAGTGCTGGGAGCCGGCGGCGAGGATGCTCCATTGGCCGATCCGTTCGCCATTCATCCAGACATCCAGCCGTCGTGTGCCGGAAGGTCGGCCGGCCATTACCAGCGATCTCCGTGACCGGGCACACCGGCGCCTGTCGGCGTTACCTGTGGTGAGCGCGGTTCGACCGTCAGCGCAGCGTCCAGCGCCATCAACAGCGTCAATATCTGATCGACGGTGACTGTTTCAGGATGGTTTTCGATGCGTGAAATACGCTCCTGCGACAGCCCGATTTTCCGGCCCAGCGCGGCTTGCGAGAGTCCGTGGTCGGCGCGCAGGTGTTTCAGCAGGGGACCGAGCTGCCCGGAGGTGGTGATGTGGGTTGGCATGGTGGCGGACTATTCAGGCAATTTATGCCGAATTGAGAATAAATATATTATATTCCTCATAAAGAATAATTTGTATATATGCCGGATTCGGCATCATCGATTCGTCCGGCGAAGTACGACCCCGACCGCCGCGCCGGTGTTTGCGCCTGCCGGAAAGCGTATACTGCTTGCGCCCCGCAACGGCTTTCCGCTTTTCTCTTTCGACCCTTGCCTGCCATGAGCGCCAGCCAGTCTTTCGACCAGTATCTTGAATCCAATGGCGTGGTGCCGGCCGCCACGCTCGACAATGCGCGCCTGTTGCAGCAGCAGCAGTACACGCCGCTGCCGGCCTTGCTGGTACGCATGGGCGCGCTGTCGGAGGAGGTGCTGTATCAGCAGCTGTCGCGCTACAGCGGCATGCCGCTGGCCGACGAGGCGGCGCTGCACGCGGCGCAGACCGGCTTTGACGCGACCATCCAGCAATGGGGCTTGCTGCAGCCGTGGTGCCAGGCGCAGGGCATCATCCTGTGGCAGGACGGCGAGGTGACGTATTGCGCCGCCAAGGAGGCGATTTCCGCCAACGTCCAGGAAGTGCTGCGGCTGAAGGCGCCGCCGGGTACGCAGTTGCGCCATTGCCTGATACGGCCGTCGGCCTTCGATGCGTTCTTTTCGGTGCAGGAGCGGCGCGAGCCGAAGCCGGCCGCCAGCGGCGACGTGATGCACCTGCGCGAACTGGCCGAGGAAGGGCCGATCATCGAGCTGGTCAACAACATGCTGTCGCAGGCGGCGTCGCGGCGCGCTTCGGACATTCACGTCGAGCCGGGAGAATACGAATTCGCGGTGCGCCTGCGCGTCGATGGCGTGATGCAGGAGCTGTCGCGGATGCCGCTGGACCGCTTCGACGCCACCGTCTGCCGCATCAAAATCCTGTCGCAACTGGACATCGCCGAGCGCCGCCTGCCGCAGGACGGTCGCATGACCGCGCGCGTCAACAGCGAAGTGTTCGACGTGCGCGTGTCGGTGCTGCCGGGGGCGATGGGCGAATCGGTGGTGCTGCGTCTGCTGCGCCAGGACCGCAAGCCGTATCAGCTGGAAGACCTCGGCATGATGCCGGACCACGCGGCGCTGTTCAAACAGTGGATCCGGATGCCGAACGGCATCGTGCTGGTGACCGGCCCGACCGGTTCCGGCAAGACCACCACGCTGTATACCGCGCTCGACATCGGCAACGACGGCCTGAACAAGATCATCACGGTGGAAGACCCGGTCGAATACCGGCTGAAGGGCATTACCCAGATTCAGGTGAATGCCGATATCGGCTTCACCTTCGCCGCCGCGCTGCGTTCGATCCTGCGTCACGATCCCGACGTGGTGCTGATCGGTGAAATCCGCGATCAGGAAACGGCGGCGATCGCGGTGCAGTCGGCCTTGACCGGTCACCTGGTGTTTTCGACGCTGCATACCAACAGCGCCGCCGGCGCCGTCACCCGCTTGGTGGACATGGGCATCGAACCGTTCCTGCTCGGTTCCAGCCTGAAGGGCGTGATGGCGCAGCGGCTGGTGCGCTGCCTGTGCGAGCATTGCGCCGAACCGGCCGAGATCGATTCCGAAACCCATCGGGTGTTGCTGGAAGGCGTGGCCGGCTGGCGCGATGCCTTGGTCGAGGCGCCGCGCCTGCGCCGCCCGGTCGGCTGCCGCCATTGCATGCAGACCGGTTTCTCGGGGCGGGTGGCGATCTACGAACTGTTCGAGGTCGATATGACGATCCAGCAGCAAATCCTGTCGCACGCCAACGAAGCCGACGTGGTGGAGGGTCTGCGCCAGCGCGGCGTGCGCTCGCTGCGCGACGACGGCTTGCTGAAGGTGTGGCAGGGGATTACCACCGTGGACGAAGTGCTGAGTCTGGCTGGGACGTGAGGTTTGTGGTAATTCGACTCTGACCCCAATTTTTCTTGACTCTGACCCTGATTTCCCCCTGATTTCTGATTCCGCTTCAAATTTGACGCGCACTTTATTTTTTTGTCGTTCCCGCGCAGGGGGAGCAGGGGTTTCGGGCCGCATGCGGCCTGCCTGCGACACGGTTTGCGCTTGCAAGCGCAAACGCGCCCTGCAAGGGGGAACCTGGTGGCGTGTTCTGTCCCATGCGCTCCAACGGTAAATCAGGTGAACAGCTCACTCTGGGAGGATGTGCTTGACGCCGCCTGATCCCCTGCACTGGAAAAGCGAATCCCTGACGTTGCGCGCCGACGGCGTGTTTGGCGTCGGCTGGCTGTTCCATGAGCAGCAGAGCGTGGCTGAACTGCGGCTGGAATTGCGTTTCACGGCAGGCGATTCGCCCTGCGTGCTGGCGGTCGAGCATCAGCGGCCCCGGCCGGATGTCGGCGATGCTTTTCCGGCGCTGGCGCAGGCGGCCCGTTCCGGTTATCTGGTCTACGGTCCCTGTGCGGGCGACTGGCAGGCGGTCAGCGCGATCTTCCTGTGCGGCCGGCTGGCCGATGGCAGTGATTTCGAGCGGGAAATTCCGCCTGACCACTGGCGCCATGGCGGTGCAGCGGCGGCGCCCGCCGCCACCGTGCGGGCGCTCTGGCGCCAGGCCGGGGTGCTGTTCGGGCGCGGGATGTATCTGCTGCGCCAGCGGCAGTTCCGGCGGCTGCTGGATGGCGCCCGCCGCTATCTGAGTGGGCGGCGCGCTCGGGCGGTAACGGATGTGGACGCGGTGTGCGCGCTATTGTCCGGGCCGGAGCGCGTTCGGGTCGATCTGGTGTTCGACCACGATCTCGGCGGCGGCGCCAACCAGTATCGCCGCCGCATGGTGGCCGAGCGCGTCGCGCAGGGGACGACAGTCCTGGTTGCCAGCTATCACGTCGGCACCTTGAGCCATTTGCTGACCGTGCATACCGGCCGTTTCGAGCGCCGTCTGGCGGTCCCCGATCTGGAATTCGTGCGCGAACTGGTGCTGCGGCTGGGCCTGCATGAAATCGTCTACAACACCGCCGTTTCCTTCGTGCGGCCGGAGCGCGTGCCGCCGTTGCTGGTGGAGCTGAAGGCGCGCGGCGCGGCGCGGCTGCTGCTGCTGGTGCACGACTTCTACATGGCTTGCCCGTCGCACTTCCTGCTGAATGCCCAGGGGGTATACTGCGGGGTTCCGGATGAAGCGGTCTGCCGCCGTTGCCTGCCGGCCAATCAGCAGGGTTTCGCGGCGCTGTTTGCCGCGCATGACATCGGCCAGTGGCGCGCGCTGTGGGGCATGGCGCTGGCGGCGGCGGATGAAATCCGGGCGTTTTCCGGCAACTCGCGGCAACTGCTGCGGCGTGCCTATCCGCAACTGGACGAGGCGCGCATCACGCTGCTTCCGCACCAGCCGGCGCCGCTGCCGGCGGCGGCGCGGCAGCTGGTGTTGCCGAGCCAGCGCGCCGTGTTGCGGATCGGCGTGGTCGGCCATATCGGCCATCCGAAGGGCGCGCAGGTGGTGGCGGCGCTGTCGCGGGAAATCGCCCGGCGTCGGCTGGAGGTGGCGATCGTGGTGATCGGCACCATCGAGGCGGCCGGCGCGCCTTCCGTTTTGCGCGCCACCGGCAGCTACCGGCACGAGCAGTTGCCGGCGCTGATCGCCGAGGCTGGCGTCAATGTGATGCTGTTTCCGTCGATCGTGCCGGAGACGTTTTCTTACGTGGTGCAGGAATTGATGGAGCTCAATCTGCCGGTCGCGTGTTTCGACCTTGGCGCGCCGGCCGAGCGGCTGGCGGCATACGATAAGGGCCGCGTTCTCGACACCACGGAAGCGGCGCCGCTGCTGGACGCGCTGCTGGCGTTCCACCGCGATCTGTACCCGGACCAGGCTGGCCGCTGAGGCGCCGCCGGTCCTCTTTCAACCGAACCGAGTCATTCATGTCAGACACTCCGCAACAGGTCCACGTTTTCACCAGCGCTGCCTTCAACTACATTCCGAAGGTGCGCATGCTGTTCCGCTCGCTGCGCCAGCATCATCCCGAATGGAAGCTGCATCTGGCGCTGGCCGACGAGCTGCGGCCCGGCGTCGATCTGTCGGCCGAGCCGTTCGACGCAGTGATGCCGGTGCGCGATCTGGGCATCGAATCCTGGCGCGGCTGGGCCTTCTGCCACACCATCGTCGAACTGGCGACCGCGATCAAGCCGTTCGCGCTGGCGCGGCTGCTGGCCGAACCCGGCACCGCCAAGGTGCTGTACATGGACCCGGACACGGTCTCCTTCTCGCGGCTGGATGACATCCTGGCGGCGCTGGATGAAGCCAACCTGGTGCTGACGCCGCATCAGACCCGGCCGGAAGCGACGCTGCCGGCGGTGATGGACAACGAAATCTGCAGCCTGAAGCACGGCATCTACAACCTCGGTTTCGTCGGCGTCGCCGCCACCGAAACCGGGCGCGAGTTCGCCGACTGGTGGAGCCGGCGCCTGTACCATTTCTGCCGCGCCGACATTCCGAACGGCCTGTTCACCGATCAGCGCTGGATCGATCTGGCGCCGGCGCTGTTCGACGGCATCGCCATCATGCGCTCCGGCCGCCACAACGTCGCGCCGTGGAACCTGACCACGCGCGAGGTGGCGCTGGACGCCGAGGGCCGCTACACGGTCGATGGCGAACCGCTCGGCTTCTACCACTTCACCGGCTTCGACAGCGGCGATCACCGGATCATGTCGCTGAAGAACGCCAGCGGCAACGCCGCCGTGCAAAAGCTGGTGGACTGGTACGCCGGCGAGACCGCGGTGCTGGCCAAGGACCCGCTCGCCAAGGAACCGTGGGCGTTCGGCAGCTATTCCGACGGCACGCCGATCAGCAAGGCGCAGCGCGTGGTCTACCGCGAGCGCGTCGATCTGCAGGCGGCCTTTCCCGACCCGTTTGACGCCAGCGGTTATCTGGCCTGGTGGAACGCGCAGGGCAAGCGCGAATATCCGGCGCTGTTCGACGACAGCACCACCGCCCAGGGCCTGGCCAAACTCGGCGCAGTGCTGACGCCGGGCTACCGCGCCGGCGCCGGTGTCGGCGAAGTCAACTGGGACCGCACCCGCTCGCTGATGGCGCAAGCCCTGACCAACCCCGCAACCGGCCGCCGCCTGGCCCGGCGCGGCTGGGAAATCCTGCGAACCGAAGGCGTTGGCGGGGTCAAGCGGCGGCTGATTGGTTGAGGTTGGCTTGCCGGTTGCGGAAGAAGGCAATCGGCATGTGATGCAGTGAAAAAATAGGGTCAGAGTTAAATTATTTGTCGGAAAATTTGACTCTGACCCTATTTTTACGGCAGATTCAACGCCACTGGGTTCCGGCTAAAGGCATGCCGGAACGACAGGGGGAGAGAGGTTGGCGGGGGTGTTGGTGATGAGAAAAATAGGGTCAGAGTCAAATTATTTGTCGAAAAATTTGACTCTGACCCTATTTTATTTCGGGTTTTTCGACATTGTTGCAATTGCTGTGTGGATGACGAAAGACGCTGGGTTCCGGCCTGCGCCGGAATGATTGGATGAAATGGGGAGTATGTTGAAAATTATTAGGTATGGTACCCGCTTTGGCTTGGTGTGTTGGGGAGTATGTGAGTCATACCGGGTGGCATGATCTTTCTTCGATTCTGTCCGGGTAATCAATCCCGCCGCCGCCCAGTCACGCTTCAATTCCGCCCTTCAGCCACGCTTCAATTTTTCCCCCAGCAGCCTCAATCCCGCCCCAGCCACGCCTGCGCCAGCCGTACCCAGTAGGTGGCGCCGATCGGCAGTAGTTCGTCGTTGAAGTCGTAGCTCGGGTTGTGCAGGTTGCAGGGGCCGAGGCCGTGGCCGGCGCTGCGGTGGTCGCCTTCGCCGTTGCCGATGAAGACGTAGCAGCCGGGCTTTTCCTGCAGCATGAAGGCGAAATCCTCGGCGCCCATGGTTGGTTCGACCGCGCCGTCGACGCCGGCCTCGCCGGCCACCTGGCGCATCACGTCGAGCGCGAATGCGGTTTCGGCCGGGTGGTTGATCAGCGGCGGGTAGTTGCGCTTGAACTGGAAATCGACCTCGGCGCCGAAGGCGGCAGCGGTGTGCGCGGCGATCTCGCGCATGCGGGTTTCGATCAGGTCCAGCACCGCCACGCTGAAGGTGCGCACGGTGCCGATCAGGCGGGCGTCGTCGGGGATGATGTTGGTGGCGCTGCCGGCGTGGATCTGGGTGATCGACAGCACCGCGGCGTCGAGCGGATTGCGGTTGCGCGAGACGATGGTCTGCCAGCCCTGGGCGATCTGCACCGCCGTCATCACCGGGTCGATGCCCATGTGCGGCTGCGCGGCATGGGCGCCACGCCCGCGCACCACGACTTCGAATTCATTGGACGAGGCCATCATCGGGCCGGCGGTGACGCCGAAACGGCCGGTTTCGATGCCGGGCCAGTTGTGCATGCCGAACACCGCTTCCATCGGATAGCGCTCGAACAGGCCGTCGTCCATCATGCGCCGGGCGCCGCCGCCGCCTTCCTCGGCCGGCTGGAAGATCAGATAGACGGTGCCGGCGAAATCGCGCTGCTGCGCCAGGTAATGGGCGGCGCCGAGCAGCATCGCGGTGTGGCCGTCGTGGCCGCAGGCGTGCATCTTGCCGGCGTGGGTCGAGGCGTGCGAGAAGCCGTTGATTTCCTGCAGCGGCAGCGCGTCCATGTCGGCGCGCAGGCCGAGCGCGCGGCCATTGTCGGGGCGCTGGCCGCGGATGATGCCGAGCACGCCGGTCTGCGCCATTCCGCGCACCACTTCGATACCCCAGTCGGCCAGCTTTTGCGCGACCACGTCGGCGGTGCGATGTTCTTCGAAACAGAGTTCGGGATGGGCGTGCAGATCGCGCCGGATCTGCTGCAGTTCGGACTGGAAGCCGAGTATCGGATCGATCAGGTTCAAGGCAGTCTCCTCAGGGCGGTGGTACCGCCAGTCAGACCTCATCTTAGCGCCCCGTTGCGGGCCGCGCCTTGCGCTGGCGCCAAAGCGGCGCGGGCGCCTGTCCCGCCGCGACGGGCGGGACAGGCGCCGCTCCGGCTACTTGCCGCCGCCGTCGGCCGGCAGGATCACCAGGTTTTCCCCCTGCGGCGTGGTGACGGCCTTGCCGGCCGGCTTCAGCGCCGGCTGGGCGTTGCCGACCGTGACCGGAATCGACACCGCCTGGCCACGGCCGTTGACGGTGACGAACACGTTCAGGTAATGCACGCCGTCGGCCAGCGCGCGCACTACCGGAGCGTCGCTGGCGATGCCGTCCTGATTGGTGGTCAGCTGCACGGTATTGGCCCCTTGCAGGGCCAAAGCGCCTTCCGTGCGGTATTCGACCGCCACCGTGGTGTTGGCTTTACCGGTGCGGAATTGCAGCGCCAGCGGCGCCTGCGCGCCGTTCGCCAGACGGCTGGCGCCGGTCAGCTGCACCTCCACCGAGGAACCCGGTTTGCCGGCGTGCGGCAGTGCCTGGGGAGCGGGTGCCGGCTGCGAGGCGGCGCCGCAGCCGGTGGCGGCGAGAGCCAGCACGATACCGGCGAGAGAGAGCGGGAAATTCATGATGGCTTCCTTATTGGGAGAGGGTGGCGGTAATGCAGGCCGCCAGCGGGTCGGTCTGGACGGTGACGACGTAATCGCCGGCCGTCAGGCTGGCTTGCGCGGTATTGGCGTCCAGTGTCTGGAACGGCACGTCCTGGCCGTGCGACAGCAGGCGCGGACCAATACCTTGACTGTTGCTGGTCAGGCGCAGTTTGTAGGTGCCGGCCTGGGCGATCGGCAGGCGCAGATAGCGCACGTTGCCGAGCTTGTTGCCGTCGTCGCTGAATCCATCGGTGGCGCAGACCGTTTGCGTCTGCCCGAGCGCCAGCGTGGTGTAGATCGGCAGCACGTACGGTTCGCCGCCGCCCGGCAGCGACGGCGGATAGGTTTGCGCGCTGCCCCAGATGTCGAGGGCGCCGCCATTGACCGTGTTGACGCTGGCCAGCAACTGGTCGATCGCGGCCTTGCCGGCAGTGTCGGCCTGGGCGCGCAGATAGGTGGAGAACGAGAACAGGCTGGTCAGCGCCTCGGTGTTTTTCTGCGGTCCAACCATCACCTTGTAGATCGCCGGGAAACCCAGCGACGGCGTCTTGTACATCTGGTACAGCACGTACTGCACCGACGATTCGTTGAACCAGCCGCGCGGCTCGTAGCCGGGAATCGTGTTCAGGTCGAGCACCACGCCGACCTGTGCCTGCTGCTTGTCCATGGTATCGACGTAGATCGGGTCGTCGCGCACCATGCCGGCCAGCGAATTGCCCCAGCCTTCGCCGAAGGCCAGCCGCATGTCGAGGACATCGCCGCCGCCGTGCGGGCCGCCGATGCTGTCGGCGCGCGAGAAGCGCGATTCGAAATAGTGACCCCATTCGTGAACCACCACGCCGGTGTCGTATTCGTCGGTGTCGACGTTTTCGGCGCCGAGGATGTACAGGCCCGGCTGCGGGCCGCCGGAACTCCAGTGGCTGGTGCCGATGTAGCCCTGCGCCTTGTCGCCGCCGGCCGGGCGGTTGTTGACGCTCCAGTAGGCGTTCATCGGCGCGAACACCGCCTGCGGATCGGCCGCCAGCACCTTCTGCATCGCCGAATAGAACTGGTCCAGCAGCACGAACGGCGCCGCCGAGCGGGCGTTGCCGTAGCCGCTGCCGGTCCAGCCGGAGGCGGCGTGCAGGTTCCGCGTCTGGTTGCCGCTGCCGCTGTTGAAGGCGTCGCCCTGCACCGCGTACAGTGCGGCATTGTTGCTGGCATAGCCGGGCGAGGTGTTGTCGCGGATCGAGAAATCCCAGCTCGCGCCATTGCCCGGCGCCTGCAGCAGGCGCGCCTTGGCGCGCAGCCGTACGCTGGTATTGGACGGTACCGCCAGCGCGTAGCTGCCGTCGGCACCAACCGTGGCGCTGGCCAGCACCTTGTCACCGTCGCCGACCGCTTCGATCTGCACGCCGCGCGCCGGCCGCGCCGTGGTGCCGGCGTAGTTCAGGCCGCCGCTCCAGTTGCCCTGGGCGTTCTGGCTGGCGACCGCCGGCACGAAATCGTAGGTGACCTTGCCGTTCAGCTGCACGGTGGCCGGCGGCGGGCCGGAATTGTCGGAGCCGCCGCCGCAGGCGGCCAGCAGGGCGGACAGGAAGGTCGCCAGCGCGAGGGCCGGCAGCGAGGAGGGGCGGACAGGGGGCACGTTGAGTCTCCGAAAACAGTTTGCCGTTTACCAGCAGATTGGCGAGCGGCAAGTATAGCAGCGGCCGCAGCGCTGGCCCGGCGCCGGCGGCTTTGCAGTACGATGCGAAACCGCCCGCTGGCCCGCCGCGTGGTGTTCAGGCAGCGGGCCGCAAGCAATGCGGTACAGATTTCACGCAGGAGCCGGACGGATGGCAATCAGGAAATACATGATCGCGGCGGCGGCGCTGCTGGCAGGGCTGGCGGCGCTGGGCGGCTGCGCGCAGATCGGCTATTACGCGCAGGCCGCGCAGGGGCAGTTCGCGCTGCTGGCCGAGGCCCGGCCGATCGACGACTGGCTGGCCGATCCGCAGGCGGCCGAACCGCTCAAGGAAAAGCTGAAGCGGGTGCGTGAAATCCGCCGTTTCGCCGCGCGCGAACTGGCGCTGCCGGACAACGGCAGCTACACCCGCTATACCGACCTGAAACGGCCGTTCGCGCTGTGGAACGTAGTGGCGGCGCCGGCGCTGTCGCTGAAGCCGGAGGAATGGTGCTTCCCGATCGCCGGTTGCGTCAGCTATCGCGGTTACTACAGCCGCGAACAAGCGCAGGCTTACGGCGCCGAATTGCGCGCCCAGGGCTATGACGTGCAGGTGATTGGCGTGCCGGCCTATTCGACGCTGGGCTGGTTCGACGATCCGGTGCTGTCGAGCTTCATCCACTACCCGGACGGCGAACTGGCGCGGCTGATCTTTCACGAGCTGGCGCATCAGGTCGTGTACGCATCCGGCGATACGCAGTTCAACGAATCCTTCGCCACCGCGGTCGAGGAAGCCGGTGTCGAACGCTGGCTGGTCGAGCAGGGCGACCCGCGCACCCGCGCCGCCTACGCGGCGTTCGAAGGGCGCCGCCAGGATTTCCTGCGCCTGCTGCTGAAGTACCGGGCGCAACTGGAGGAGCTGTACGCCGAGCCGATCGACGATGCCGAAAAGCTGCGCCGCAAGGCCGCCACCTTCGCCGCGCTGAAAGACGAATACCGCCAGCTGAAGCAAGGCTGGGGCGGCTATGCCGGCTACGACCGCTGGTTCGCCGAGCCGTTGTCGAACGCGCATCTGGCGGCGGTGGCCACCTATCACGACCTGGTGCCGGGCTTCAAGGCGCTGCTGGCGCGCGAACACGGCTTCCCGGAATTCTATGCGGCGGTCCGGCAACTGGCCGCCGAAGACCGCGAACAGCGCCACGACGAATTGCTGGCGCTGGCGCGCGGCGCGCCGCTGGCGGCCGGCGAAACGACGCCGCCGCGTTAGGCAAGGCTTCCGGGAGCGCGGCGGCGCGGCGAAAAAGCCGCAAAGGCTTGCACCAACGCACGCCGCCCGATACGATCGCGGTTGGAGAATAAGACAGTCGTGCGTTTTTTTGCCGGCTGCCCTATAAAACATTCGAATAATCGAGACAACAAGGGGTGGAGCATGGACAAGTTCTGGCTGAAATCGTATCCCGCCGGCGTGCCGGCGGAAATCGACTACACGCAGTACCGTTCGCTGGTGCAGCTATTGGAGGAGTCGTACAAGAAGTTCGCCACGCGCAACGCCGTGGCCTGCATGGACAAGATGCTGACCTACGGCGACATCGACCGGCTGTCGATCCGCCTCGGCGCCTTCCTGCAGTCGCGCGGCCTGGCCAAGGGCGCGCGCGTGGCGCTGATGATGCCGAACGTGCTGCAGTATCCGGTGGCGATCGCCGCCGTGCTGCGCGCCGGTTACACCGTGGTCAACGTCAATCCGCTGTACACCCCGCGCGAGCTGGAACACCAGATGAACGACTCCGGCGCCGAAGCGATCATCCTGCTGGAAAACTTCGCCACCACGCTGCAGCAGGCGCTGCCGAAAACACGGATCAAGCATATCGTCGTGGCCAGCATGGGCGACCTGCTCGGCACCGTCAAGGGCGGCATCGTCAACTTCGTCGTGCGCAACGTCAAGAAGATGGTGCCGGCCTACACGCTGCCGAACGCGGTGTCGTTCAAGCAGGCGCTGGCGCAGGGCGCCGGCAAGACCCTGAAGCCGGTCGAACTCGGCCATGATGACATCGCCTTCCTGCAATACACCGGCGGCACCACCGGCGTCTCCAAGGGCGCCACGCTGTCGCACCGCAACGTGCTGGCCAACGTGCTGCAGACCGAAGCCTGGATGCAGCCGGCGCTGAAGAAGGAACCTGTGGTCGAGCAGCTCACCATCGTCTGCGCGCTGCCGCTGTACCACATCTTCGCGCTGACCGTGTGCAACCTGATCGGCACCCGCATCGGCGCGCTGAACCTGTTGATCCCGAATCCGCGCGACATTCCCGGCTTCATCAAGGAACTGGCCAAGTACAAGGTCAACATGTTCCCGGCGGTCAATACGCTGTACAACGGCCTGGTCAATCACCCGGATTTCGCCAAGCTGGATTTCTCCGGCCTGAAGGTATCCAACGGCGGCGGCATGGCGGTGCAGCAGGCGGTCGCCGACAAGTGGATCAAGGTCACCGGCTGCCCGCTGGCGGAAGGCTACGGCCTGTCGGAAACCTCGCCGGTGGCGACCTCCAACCCGGCCGACATGACCGAATACAGCGGCTCGATCGGCCTGCCGATCCCGTCCACCGAAATCGCCATCCTGGACGACGACGGCCAGCCGGTGCCGCTCGGCCAGCCCGGCGAAATCGCCATCCGTGGGCCGCAGGTGATGGTCGGCTACTGGAACCGTCCGGACGAAACCGCCAAGGTCATGACCCCGGACGGCTTCTTCAAGTCCGGCGACATCGGCATCATGGACGAGCGCGGCTTCACCAAGATCGTCGACCGCAAGAAAGACATGATCCTGGTGTCCGGCTTCAACGTCTACCCGAACGAAGTCGAAGCGGTGGTGGCGATGCACCCCGGCGTGCTGGAATGCGCCTGCATCGGCGTGCCGGACGAAAAGACCGGCGAAGCGGTCAAGGTGTTCGTGGTGCGCAAGGACCCGTCGCTGACCGCCGAGCAGGTGCTGACCTACTGCAAGGAAAACCTGACCGGCTACAAGAAGCCCAAGTACGTCGAATTCCGCGACGACCTGCCGAAGACCAACGTCGGCAAGATCCTGCGCCGCGAACTGCGCGACGAGAAAAAGGCCGCCTGATCCGCGCCGCAGCGCCCGTTGCGTCATGTCACGGGCGCAGTAAAAAACCGCCGGCCCCGGCGGTTTTTTTGTCTCAATCTGAATATGGTCAGAATAATTTCACTCTGACCCTATTTTTTCTCGCATGGATACTCCCTATCATCATGCCCTGTAACGGGCATCGCCTATACGAAGTTAAGGCATACTCCCTATTTTTCCCTTGGTTTGTCGTTCCCGCGCAGGCGGGAACCCAGTGGCGTTAAATTAATAGGGTCAGAGTCAATTTATTTCGCTGAATAATTTGACTCTGACCCTATTTTTTCTGCCAGCGCAAACGCACCCTGCAAGCGGGAACCCAGCGGCGTTTGGCCTTCAGCGATACAGCACGCTACGCCCGATCCGCCAAGCGCCAGTTCATCGTGGCGCCGCCATCGAGCGGGACGATGGTGTCGTCGCCCAGCGCCAGTTCGGCCGGCAGCGTCCATGTTTCGCGCCGCAGCGTGATGCTGCCGGCGTTGCGTGGCAGGCCGTAGAAGGCCGGGCCGTGCAGGCTGGCGAAGCCTTCCAGCTGGTCCAGCGCGCCGGCGCGGTCGAAGGCTTCGGCGTACAGCTCCAGCGCGTGCAGCGCGGTGTAGCAGCCGGCGCAGCCGCAGGCGTGTTCCTTGGCGCCTTTCGCGTGCGGCGCCGAGTCGGTGCCGAGGAAGAATTTCGGGCTGCCGGAAGTCGCCGCCGCCACCAGCGCCTGCCGGTGTTCCTCGCGTTTCAGGATCGGCAGGCAGTAGTAGTGCGGGCGAATGCCGCCCTTGAAGATTTCATTGCGGTTGTACAGCAGATGGTGCGCGGTGATGGTGGCGGCAAGCGGGCCGTCCGCCGCCTGCACGTACTGCGCCGCCTGGCGCGTGGTGATGTGCTCGAACACGATCTTCAGTGCCGGCAGCGCGCGCCGCAGCGGTTCCAGCACGCGCTCGATGAACACCGCCTCGCGGTCGAACACGTCGATGTCGGGATCGGTCACCTCGCCGTGCATCAGCAGCGGCAGGCCGGCTTCCTGCATCGCTTCCAGCGTCGCCATGCATTTGCCGAGGTCGGTGACGCCGGCGTCGGAATTGGTGGTGGCGCCGGCCGGATAGAGCTTGATGCCATGCACGAAACCGGCGGCGCGGGCGCGGCGGATTTCCTCCGGCGGCGTGTTGTCGGTCAGGTACAGCGTCATCAGCGGTTCGAACGCCATGCCGGCCGGCAGCGCCGCCAGAATGCGCTGGCGATAGGCGTCGGCCTGCCCGGTGGTGGTGACCGGCGGCTTCAGGTTCGGCATCACGATTGCGCGGGCGAACTGGCGCGCGCTGTGCGGCAGCACTGCGGCCAGCGTGGCGCCGTCGCGCAGATGCAGGTGCCAGTCGTCGGGGCGGGTCAGGGTCAGGCTGGAGGGCCGGGAAGCGGGCATGGGAAAAATCCGGTGAAAAGGTTGCCGCGATTCTATCGCGGGCGGGCGATCGCCACGCGCCGCCGCCGGCCGCCGTTTTTTTCCCGAGCCTACGCCGGGCCGGAGCGTTGTGCCAGCGCCGACGGGTTATATCCCCACTTCCTCTTGAACGCCACCGAGAAATGGCTGGCGCTGGAAAAGCCGCACGCCAGCGCCACCGTCGTCACATTCGCGCCCGGCTTCTCCAGCATTTCCCGCGCCCGCAGAAGCCGCGCGGAAATGACGAATTTATGCGGCGGCTCGCCGCAGGCAGTTTTGAACAGCCGAAGAAACGAGAAAAGATTGCCTTCGAATCCGGCAGCGGCGGCGACCTCGGCAACGGAAATTTTCTGGTCGAGGTGCGCGTGGATGAATTCGATGGCGCGCAGTATCACCACCGGCTGGGGCTGTTCGACATTTTGCGAAGCGGCGGGCAGCAAGCGCGCCAGCGCCGCCAGCGCGAACGCTTCTCCGGTCATCAGTCCGTAAGGCGATCCTGCCAGACAGTCCTCGGCGACACACCGGATCAGGCTGGCGGCAAGCGGATCATGCAGACCAAACATCGAGCGGTCCGGCAGGCGGGGGACGGGCTGGGAGGAGTTCTGAAATAGCCACTCAGGTGAAATCATCAGGGTTACCGCTTCCGTCGTCGATGTCCACCTCAAGCCGATGTCCGTATGAGCGGGCGTGTAGCAAATGGAGTCCGCGTACAACGCGTGCGAACGCCAGGGAACCCCATCGAGTCGCACCTCGTGCGACTTGGCTGGTATGTCTACCACCGATAGAGACAAACAGTGGTCGCCTTCCCGAATATCGAACTCGTCAGGAAGGGAGTGAAATTGGAGAACCGAGATGCCAGGCCACTTCGACTCCGGCTCCACAATATGGATACTGCTGGGATAATCCGGCATTTCATGTTTCATCACATATTCCGTCGCTGTTGTACTACTAATGATGAATTATTCTTGATCGTTATTTATTATTAATTAGTTCCGATCAGAATTGATGCGTCCATATCATTCTAGAAAAGTCTAACACGCCTGAATTTATCTTTGGACTGGTTGACGAGATGAAAACAGGTCCTCCAGTTTTGGAATTTTCCAAAGAGAAATTGCAGCGCAATTTTTAAAATTTTGCACTGAAAATCCGCAAATTCCAGAATGCGCCTGTTTGGTGTTTTGGGTAGCCTGCATCAGCGGGACGATTGCGTACAGCACTATTCGTACTAGCCGAGCCAGTACGACATCTCTTGTCTCCATAAGAGATGGAGCATCGGTTCCCGCCGACAGTATTACTCATATCAGGAGACATCTCATGCACCAAGATGCTAGAGGATCAGGCGCATTGCCTATGCGCCCCCTCGTCAAATTCCTCGTCGCGCTCTCAAGCGCCTCCCTTATCGCCGGTTGCGGTGGTGGCGGTTCCGATGGCGGCAATCCCCCTGCACCGACACCGGCGCCGGTTGCCGACGCCAGCGCCTTGATTCAGGCGACGGCTTGTGACTCTGGTGACAATGCCGAAACCGGAATTCAGGGCCAGATTCCGATGGCCGAGATCGCATCTGGATTCAAGGGTTTCAACTGCAATCTCCAGACGGTAGCTACCAAGCAGCCAACTACGCGATTCAAAACTCTGTCCCAATTTTCGATGTTGCGTGACCGCAGTGGCCATGTATGCGGGTACATCGGTACTCTTGGGGGGGAAGGCGGTACGACGGTGTTTGATCTGACGGATGCGGAAAATCCGGTTGAAACCGCGCATCTGACGACGCCGGGCATGTTGAATCCGGGCGAAGGGCTGCGCACACATGAAGGCCGGGGCTTGCTGGTTTCTGCCTACTACAACAATTTCCAGACCACGGTAGACGCCAATCACGGTCTCGATGTCTATGATGTGGGCACCGATTGCCGTCACCCGCAATTGCTGGCTTCGACCGTGGATATTCCGTTTTCCACGGCTGGCTATAGCTCTTGGGAGGGAGAGGAACCGTATCCCGCAGTCGACCGGGTTCTCGGACACGAAGGAACGGTTTCCCCTGATGGTTTGACCTACTACATCAGCGACACCGTTCATGGCGTTTACTTTGCTATGGATATCTCCGATCCGACAGCGCCGAAACTGATCAGCCAGTGGCAGAACCCTGGTTATGATCACGTTACGGTTATGCGTGGTCAGGCTGTCCCTCATGGACTGTCCATCAGTGACGACGGCAACACCGGCTATATGACGTCGGAATCACATGACCACACAACTGCGGATGGATTGATACCGGCGACAGGTGACTGGCTGAACGGATTCCTGGTTCTGGATACCAGCGAAGTGCAGGCCCGAAAGCCCGGCGCCAAGATGAGGCTGGTCGGATCGGCAACGTTCAGGGATGGAGCCGCTGAGCAAATGACCATTCCGGTGAAGATTGCTGGCAAGAGCTATGTGGTCACGGTAGGTGAATCAGGGGCCGGATCGACGGTAGTAAGCAACGGTTTGGCGAACGCCTGCGCGGCTGGGGCGCCGCCTTACGCCATGCCCCGAATTTACGATGTCTCCAATCCGGCAGATCCGGTCCTCGTCAGAAAGGTCGTTCTGGAGGTGAACAACTCTGCCGCGCAGCCGGACGTTTGCGCCAGCCTGAAGCCAAATTTCGACGCTGGGGTAGCCAATTTCAACGCGCACATGTGCAGTGTCGACAATCGGGACAATGCGACCACCCTGACTTGCAGCTACTGGCAATCGGGGATTCGTGTCTTTGATATTCGTGACCCGGTGAACGTCAAGGAAATCGCCTACTACACGCCTCCGACGGCTGGACCGGGTGTGGCGCCGGACCTTTGCGGTGCGATTCCGCTGCTCGATGCCGAGCGCGGCATGCTGTTCAGCTCATGCGCGGATGTCGGCCTCGTCGCGCTGAAGTTCAAGTCCGGCGTGTGGCCGTTCCCGCAGTCGACAACCCCGCTGGGGCGCCAGCTCTAGTCCGGAAAATCCGGACTCGGATGCGCGGCCCGATACCTGGGCGCGCATCCGGAGGGGCTGTCTGTCCGTGGCAGCCTCGTCAAACCTGCCGTTCATTCCTCCATTTCTTCACGAGCATGCTGAATGCCAGAATCTCGGCTCAACCGGTTCTTCCCCGTGCTTGACGGTGGTATTGCGCCCGGAGGCTGGCGGCTGGTTTTGGGCCTGCTCTTGCTGGTATTTCCGTTCTGTTCATACGGCCATGCATTCGTGCAGCCGTATGCCTTGCCGGTGCCGTTTGCGATGTACTCCACCGCTGCCGGCGTCGCGTTGGTGCTGTCGTTTGTGGTGATGGCGTTTTTTCCGGTGCGCGTGCGGAGTGCGGGCAGCGATGCTGCGGTAACCACCGCCGCCGTATCAAAACCGGAGGTGAGCGCTGTCGGGATCGGCCAACTGGTTTCGACCGGCCTGCTGGTGCTGTGCATCCTTTCCGGCTTCATTGGCACAAGGGATTCGTTCAGGAACATCAACATGACGATGTTCTGGATCGTGCTGGTGCTTCTGGTTCCTTACCTTGTCGCCCTGTTTGGTGATTTTTATCGGGGCATGAATCCGTGGCGCGGACTGATACGTCTGCTGGAGTTCTTTCTGCAAAGACGTTTCGAAGGATTGCTGGCCTATCCCCGCAAGCTTGGGCTGTTTCCCGCCTTCGTTCTCTACATCGCATTCATCTGTGTCGAACTGTTTGGCCAGTTCCGGCCCCTGGGCCTGTCGGTATCGCTGGCGGTGTACACCGTCATCATGATTGCCGGAGCGATCCTGTTCGGTCGGGATGCCTGGCTTGCGCATGCGGAGTTCTTCGGCGTGCAATTTTCCCTGCTTGGGCGCATCGCTCCTTTCAAACGCCTGTTCGGAAAGGCCGTGGATGACGAGCCGCCGGGAGGTGGTTTGAGCCTTGTCCTGGTGGTTCTGTTCATGCTGGCATCGACGGCATTCGATGGGCTGCATGCAACGAAAACCTGGGTGCTGGTGTATTGGACATATATCTATGGCGCCTTTGCCGGTGCCGGTCCTTCGGCTGACAAGTTTGCGCTGGCTGCCGTCTTCTATCAGGTCTGGCAGTGGGTGATGCTGATTGCTTCGCCGTTCGTGTACGTGGCGGTTTTTGCGTTCTTCGTCTGGTTGTCGAAGAAGTTCGGCAGTGCGGGCGGCGGCAGGCGCTACGGCACATCCGCGCTGATGGGCGCATTCGTCCTGCCGCTGTTGCCGATCGCGCTGGTCTATCACGTCAGCCATTACTACACGATGCTTCTCTGGCAGCTGCCGGTACTTGCCAAGCTTGTGTCGGACCCCTTGGGATTGGGGTGGAATCTGTTGGGAACGGCCCAGTGGGATGTCAGGCCGTGGGTGGTGGACGTGGGAACGATCTGGCACACGCAGGTATTCCTGATCGTGGCCGGACATATCTGGAGTGTGGTGCTCAGCCATCTGGAGGCGCTGCGGCAGTTCGGGACGCCAAGGGCGGCGACGCTGAGCCAGATTCCGATGCTGGTTCTGATGGTCGGATTGACGACATTCGGCCTTTGGATTTTGTCGCTGCCGCTGGCGTAAGGGTGTGGCTGGAATCTTGTTTTTCATCGGCTGGTTTCTGGGGGATCAACTTGGTTTTCATGAATGCGCGTTTCGCCGTCCGGAGCATGTTTTTCGGCGGCTGCCTGTTTCTGCTGCTGATCAGCCATGCCGCGTTCGCCTACGAGCGCGATGTCCATTACGGACTGACCTACTGGCTGGCGCTCAGGGCGGGGTTCGATCATTCGCAGGCCGAGGCCATCGCCGTGGGGGATCAGCGCGTCGATTCCGGCGGCCCCCAGACCATCGACGTGCTGCTCGACTATGCCTGCGTGGACCGCAGGGAAGCGCCGGCGCGCCAATATGCGCGCCGGCATTTTCCCGGTGGGGCGGCGCTCCCGGCGGAGCAGAGCGCGCGCGCTGTCGAACCGGATAGCGCGGCGGTGCAAAAGGGTGTCGTTGACGCCATCGCTGCCGCCAAGGGGCAGGAGGGCGCATCGCTTTCTCTTTTTGGCGGCGCGCTGCACAGCATGCAGGATTCCTGGTCGCATCGTGGCATACCGGATACGCCGCAACCCGGTGCCGGCATCTCCTGCGACCCGACGCTTGCGTCCGGGCACCCGAAGACACGCGGGGGCGCGTCGTCTCACGAGGCGGATCAAACCCATGTTTACCCTGCCGATGTGCTCGACATGGCGCGGGCAACCTATCAAAGCCTGTTGAGGTATCCCGACATTGGCGGCAAGGCCAGAAGCCCGGCCGCCTGGGAAACGCTGGAGCCGATGGTGGCGAAGTTCGCCCAGGCCAAAACCAAGGCCGAAAAGCGGGAGTGGTTTCACGCCCAGCAGATCGCCTCGACCGGGTTTCTGCAGGGGATCACGCTTGCGGATGGTGGAGACGCCGAGCCGTCCAAATTCGAGAATCCGCTGATGCCCAAGCTGCAAGGCATGAAGTCCTTTCAGCTGAACATGCCTCCGGAAGCCACCGCGTTCTTCGAGGGTTTTCTGGAGCGTTGGCTGTCGGATGTCGCTGTCGAGAAGCTGGTGGCGGGGGACCGTCCTCCGTCCCGAAAGGCGGGGAAGGACAGGAAATCCGAACAACTGATCGCCCGCCTGAAGGTGTGGCGGATCCGGGATCACGGCGCGGTGGCGAAGCTGGCGCACAAGTCCGGTGATTACACGCCGGCGGAACTGAAGGCGATCAACAAACTTTCCGGCACCACAGCGCAGATCGTCCCGGCGACCGTGGGCGAGGCGCTCGAAGGGCTGACCGATTCGAACCAGAAGGCGTCCGCGCTGCTGCCGTTCCTGCTGCGCCAGCTACCGGACGGGCCGGGCGGCAGCGCCCGGATGCTGGCAATGACCAGACTGAAACACGCTCCCTACGATACCGTCGGATGGATCGCCGAGAAGTCGGAAAGCGGCTGGAAGCTGACCGGTGTGGTGGCCGTCGTGGAACACTGAATTTTCCGCATGAAGCTTGCAGATTCTGGCCTCAGGCCGCACCGTCCCTCCCGCCGAGCCTTGCTGCGCATCGGCGCGGCAGGTGTGGTCGGCGTGGCGATAGCAGGAATCGCTCTGGTGTGGCGCGCGCCTCCGGCTTCATCTGCGGGCGGCCATCGCGCCGAAGCGGAGGATTTTTACGCCGACATATGCACTGCCGTTCCGGCTCAAGCCGCCGTCGGTGCGAATGTCACGGCGGACCTGCAACGGGTCATCGGGGTTCCGGCTTCAACGCCGGAAATTCCCTTTCTCGATGCCGATGCGTCTGCGCCGATCCGGGTCCGACGCGGCGAGGTGGTGGAGTTGCGGATTGAATCGCCGCGCGAAGGGGCGGTCGGCGTGCATGGCTTGAGCGAGATTGCGCGTATCCAGGCGGGGCAGGCCATCCTTCTGCGCTTTCGTGCCATCTATGAAGGCCGCTTCCCGGTCCATTTTCATGGGCGCGACAAATCGCATTTCGAGATCGCGGTTCTGGAAATTCGCGGTGAACCCGGTCGCGCTTGAGTCGCGGCGTGGCGTGGCCAATGCCGCCATCGAGCGGCCGGGCTTCAGTGAATGATCTTGGCGAGAAAATCGCGTGCCCGCTCGGAGCGCGGCGCGCCGAAGAAATCGTCCTTCTCGCAGTCTTCGACGATCATGCCCTGATCCATGAACACCACGCGGTTGGCGACCTTTCGGGCGAAGCCCATTTCGTGCGTGACCACCATCATCGTCATGCCGTCCTGCGCCAGGCCGACCATCACGTCCAGCACTTCGTTGATCATTTCCGGGTCGAGCGCCGAGGTCGGTTCGTCGAACAGCATGGCGATCGGGTCCATCGACAGCGCGCGGGCGATCGCCACGCGCTGCTGCTGGCCGCCGGACAGCTGGCCGGGATACTTGTCCTTGTGCTTCAGCAGGCCGACCCGGTCGAGGTATTTCAGGCCCTTTTCGGTGGCTTCGTCCTTGCCGCGTCCGAGCACCTTGATCTGGCCGATGGTCAGGTTGTCGCGGATCGACAGGTGCGGAAACAGCTCGAAGTTCTGGAACACCATGCCGATGCGCGCGCGCAGTTTCGACAGATTGGTTTTCGGCGCGCCGACCGAGATGTTGTCGACGATGATTTCGCCCTTCTGGAACGGCTCCAGGCCGTTGACGGTCTTGATCAGCGTCGATTTGCCGGAGCCGGACGGGCCGCAGACCACCACCACGTCGCCCTTGGCGACGCTGGTGCTGCAGTCGGTCAGGACCTGGAAATTGCCGTACCACTTGCTGACGTTCTTGAGTTCGATCATGTTGCGCTCCTGATTCTGGAATCCGTGTGGGGTGGCGTGGCGGCGCGCGGCCGCCCTAGCGAATGATGGCGACGCGCTGCTGCAGCCGCTTGACCAGGTGCGACAGCGCGTAGCAGATCACGAAATAGACGACCGCGACGAACAGGTACATTTCGACCAGCCGGCCGTCGCGCTGGGCGACCTTGGAGGCGGCGCCGACGAAGTCGGTGATCGACAGCACGTACACCAGCGAGACGTCCTGGAACAGCACGATGGTCTGCGTCAGCAGCACCGGGATCATGTTGCGGAAGGCTTGCGGCAGGACCACGTTGCCCATCACCTGCCAGTAGCTCATGCCGAGCGCCTGGCCGGCAGCGATCTGGCCGCGCGGGATCGACTGGATGCCGGAGCGCATGATTTCGCAGTAATAGGCGGCTTCGAACAGCGTGAAGGTGATCAGCGACGAGGTGAACGCGCCGACCTGGATCGGCACCGGTGAGCCGACGATCCAGGCGCCGATGTACGGCACCAGGAAATAGAACCAGAAGATCACCATCAGCAGCGGGATCGAGCGGATCAGGTTGACGTAGCCGGTCGCCGCCAGATACACCGGCCGGGACGACGACAGCCGCATCAGCGCCAGCAGCGTGCCGAGCAGGATGCCGCCGATCATCGAGAACAGCGTCAGCTTCAGCGTGAAGGTCATGCCGGTCATGAACAGGTATTGCCATGAGCGGGCGATGACGTCGAAATCGAAATTGCCGAACATGATCAGTGCCCTCCGCTCTTGACCTTGCCGCCAGTGATGAAGCCGGGAACGGCGGTGACGCGCTCGATCCAGTTCGACACCAGGATGCCGATCACCGAAATGGCGATGTAGAGGATGGTGGAGGCGGTGAACGCCTCGAAGATCTGGAACGAGAATTCCGCCATCGAGCGGGTGGCGGCGGTCAGTTCCAAGAGGCCGATGGTCAGCGCCACCGAGCTGTTCTTGATGATCGCCGCGAATTCGTTGGTCAGCGCCGGGATGATGATGCGGAACGCCATCGGCAGCAGCACGAAGCGGTAGGTCTGCGGCAGCGTCAGCCCGAGCGCGACGCCGGCCATCTTCTGCCCGCGCGACAGCGCGTTGATGCCGGCCGATACCTGCACCGCGACGCGCGCCGAGGTGAAGAAACCGAGCGCGATCACGGCGGTGATGAAGGAGGCGTTCGGCATCGACTTCAGCCAGTTGCCGGCGTCGGTCGGCAGCAGTTCCGGCAGCACGAAGTACCACAGGAACATCTGCACCAGCAGCGGGATGTTGCGGAACAGTTCGACGTAGGCATTGCCGAGCCGCACCACCCAGCGGTTCGGCGCGGTGCGCAGCGTGCCGATGATCGCGCCCAGCACCAGCGCCATCACCCAGGCGGTGAGCGCGGTGGCGACGGTCCATTCCAGGCCCATCAGCAGCGCGTCCATGTAGGTGCCGGAGCCGTCCGGGGAGTTTTCCCAAAAGATGCGCCAGTTCCAGTTGTAATTCATGATGTCCCCGTTTTTTGTGTCGCCATGCGCCACCCGCCCTCAGGTAATGCGCGTGGCGCGGATGTTGCGTTGCAATAAAAACATGCGCTGCAAACAAAACGGGAGGCTTGCGCCCCCCGTTTGATGTTCATCCAGCCGTTCTGCTTACTTCTTGCCCGAGTCCATGTAGTCGGCCGGGTCGCCCGAATCGGTCGGGTGGGCGAAGGCCTTCTTCAGTTCGGCGCTGATCGGCACGTTCAGGTTGATGCCCTTCGGCGGGATCGGCGACAGGAACCACTTGCCGTAGATCTTGTTGATTTCGTCGGAGGTATAGACCGCCGCCAGCGCGGTGTCGACCACCTTCTTGAACTCCGGATCGTCGCGGCGCAGGATGATGCCGTAGGGTTCGACCGACAGCGCTTCGCTGGTGATCGCGTAGTCGCCCGGCGCCTTCGAGCTGGCGGCCAGCGAGGCCAGCAGGATGTCATCCATCGCGAACGCCACGGCGCGGCCGGTTTCGACCATCAGGAAGGCTTCGGCGTGGTCCTTGGCGGTCAGGATGTGCATGCCGAGGTTGCGTTCGCCGTTCAGCGCGGTGATCTGCTTCAGGTTGGAGGTGCCGGAGGTGGAGACGATGGTCTTGCCCTTCATGTCGGCCAGCGACTTGATGTTGGACGATTTCTTGGCCAGCAGCCGGTTGGCGGTGACGAACATGGTCGGCGCGAACGATACCTGCTTCTGCCGTTCCAGATTATTGGTGGCGGAGCCGCAGGCCATGTCGACGGTGCCGTTGGCGATCAGCGGGATGCGGGTGGCGGAAGTGACCGGCACCATCCGGATGTTCAGCGCGGTCAGGCCGAGCTTCTTCTGGATCGCGTTGGCGGCCTTCATGCACAGGTCGATCGAATAACCCTGGTAAGACTGCTTGTCGTCGAGGTAGGAAAACGGAATCGACGAATCGCGCACGCCGAGGGTCAGCGTGCCGGTATCCTTCACCTTCTTCAGCGTGCCGGTCAGGTCTTGCGCGTAAACGCTGGTGGCGAGAACACCGCTGCCGACCAGGACTGCGAGGAATTTCGTTAGTTTCATGATGTCTCCCAGGAAAGGTTTGGAAAGTGTATCAAAACCGGTAGTGTGCATGCCTTTTGGGCTTCTACCATTGAGATGAACAGGACAACCGGGCCATTTTCCTACAGAGTCGGCGCAATATAAAGCGGCGCGGCGGCGCGGGCCGGATTTGCCGGGCGGCAAGCGCCGCCGCCCGATGTCACGGGTACAGGCCGCGCATTTCGCGCGCCTGCAACACGCGGGTGCAGGCGACGATGAAGGCGGCGGTGCGCAGCGTCACCTTGCGCTCGTCGGCCAGCTGCGCCACCGCGCCGAAGGCTTCGCGCATGATGCGCGCCAGGCGCTGGTTGATTTCATCCTCGGTCCAGAAGAAGCTGGAAAAATCCTGCACCCATTCAAAATAGCTGACGGTGACGCCGCCGGCATTGGCGATCACGTCCGGCACGATCAGCACGCCGCGCTCGGTCAGGATGTCGTCGGCTTCCGGCGTGGTCGGGCCGTTGGCACCTTCCAGGATGATGCTGGCGCGGATGTCGCCGGCATTGCCGGCGTGGATCTGCTGTTCCAGCGCGGCCGGGATCAGGATGTCGCAGTCGATGCTCCAGAACGCCTTGCCGTCCTTCAGTTCCTCGGCGCCGGCGAAACCCTGCACGCTGCCGTGGCGGCCGACGTGCTCGAACAGCGCCGCCGCGTCCAGCCCGCCTTCGGCGACGATGGTGGCGGCGTGGTCCTGCACCGCGACGATGTTGGCGCCGGCTTCGGCGAACAATTTGGCGGCGGTGCCGCCGACATTGCCGAAGCCCTGCACCGCGATCTTCGCGCCCTTGATTTCCAGGCTGCGCCGCGCCGCCGCCTCGCAGCCGACCACGTAGACGCCGCGCCCGGTCGCCTCGCGCCGGCCGAGACTGCCGCCGAGCGAGATCGGCTTGCCGGTGACGACGCCGGTGGCGGTGCTGCCTTCGTTCATCGAATAGGTGTCCATCATCCACGCCATCACCTGTTCGTTGGTGTTGACGTCGGGCGCCGGGATGTCCTTGGTGGGGCCGATGATGATGTTGATTTCGCTGGTGTAGCGGCGCGTGACGCGCTGCAGTTCGGCCGCCGACAGGGTTTTCGGATCGACCCGGATGCCGCCCTTGGCGCCGCCGTAGGGGACGTTGACGGCGCCGTTCTTGATCGTCATCCAGGCCGACAGCGCCATCACTTCCGACAGCGTCACGTCCTGATGGAAACGCACGCCGCCCTTGCCGGGGCCGCGCGAGGTGTTGTGCTGCACCCGGTAGCCCTCGAAGTGGGCGATGCTGCCGTCGTCGCGCTCGATCGGCACGTCGACGATCAGGATGCGCTTGGGCCGCTTCAGGGTTTCGACCCAGCGCGACAGCGGCCCCAGATAGGGCGTGACGCGGTCGATCTGTTCCAGGTAGACGCCCCACGGGCCGAGGCCGGACGGGGTCAGATAGGAGGGGATTTGGTGTGGACTGGACATGCTGGCAGACTCCGTTTCGCGCTGAGACAGGGGGGAAAACTGCGGGTGGAAAACTGCGGCAGATTCTAGGGCCGCGCACGATGGCAAAGCCAATGCTTTGTCGGCATGTTTGTATGCGCGCCTTGCATAGATGCCCGGCGGCAGCGCCGGCGCGCGGTTCAGGTGGCGGCGCGCTTGCCGCTGGCGGCGGTGCCGCCGCGCTGCAGGTAATCCCACAGGCGCGCGGTCAGCGGCTTGCCGGGCCGCTGCGCCGACGGCCGCTCGCGGTACAGGCGGATTTCCAGATCGAACTGCCATTCGGCGCGGCCGTCGTCGGCGCGCGCCAGATGCTTGTGGCGCACTTCGCGCAGCACCGCCGATTCCGGCAGGAAGGCGACGCCGTGACCTTCCAGCGCCATCATCTTCAAGCCTTCGGCCATGTCGGTTTCGTAGCGCTTTTCCAGATACAGCCGGGTCTTGGCGTCGGCCAGCAGCATTTCGACCATGCGGCCGAAGTAGGCGTTGGCCGAGTAGGACAGGAACGGCAGCGGCTGCGCCGGCGTGCCGGGCAGCGTGAACGCCGGCGCGCCGTGGCGGTCGCAGCGGGCGTAGGGGCGCAGCGATTCGTGGCCGAGCACCAGCATGTCGTAGCGGCCGGCGTCGAGCTGCACCGGCTGGCGCGAATGGTGGTAGCACAGCAGCAGGTCGCAGCCGCCGTCCACCATCGTCATCACCGCGTCATGCACGTTCAGCGCGATCAGCCGGGCGTGGATGCGGCCGAAACCCTGTTCCAGTCCGGTGATCCACTTCGGCATGTAGGTCAGCGACAGCGTGTGCGGCACCGCGAAGTCGAGCGTGCCGGGCGCCGCCGGGCGCTGGCCGCGCAGCATCGCCCGCGCGCTGTTGATCTGGCCGAGCATTTCGATCGCCTGCTCGTAGAACACCTCGCCGCCGGCGGTCAGCCGGGTCGGATAGGAAGTGCGGTCGATCAGGTCGGTACCGAGCCAGGCTTCCAGCGACTGGATGCGGCGCGAGAAGGCCGGCTGCGTGATGTGGCGCAGCTCGGCCGAACGCGAAAAACTGCGCGTCTCCGCCAGCGAAATGAAGTCTTCCAGCCATTTGGTTTCCATTCGACTATGGTAGTGGCTGGCGCGGACGAAGCAAAGCGGCGCCGCCGCGTTGCCGGCACGGCACCGGGCGAATGCTGGTGTTATGAGGAGTATGAGGTAAATTCTGGCTTCTGCTGTCCGGTACAGGATGACCGTTGAGGGAGTATGTCGATCCGCTGCCTACGCCGCCCGCTCCTCCGGCAGCGGCGGTTCGTCCTGCCCGGCCTGCTGGCGCGCCCACATCTGCGCGTAGACGCCATCGGCGGCCAGCAGTTGCGCGTGGCGGCCGCGCTCGACGATGCGGCCGTGTTCCAGCACCAGAATCTGCGCGGCGTCGGCGATCGTCGAGAGCCGGTGCGCGATCACCAGCGTGGTGCGCTCGCGGGCGATGTCCTTCAGTTGCGTCTGGATCGCCTGTTCCGACTTCGAGTCGAGCGCCGAGGTGGCCTCGTCGAAGATCAGCAGCGCCGGATTCTTCAACAGCGTGCGGGCGATCGCCACGCGCTGCTTTTCGCCGCCGGACAGCTTCAGCCCGCGCTCGCCGACCGTGGTGCGGTAGCCGTCCGGCAGCGATTCGATGAAGTCGTGGATGTAGGCGGCGCGCGCGGCGGCGACGATTTCCTCATGGGTGGCGCCCGGCTTGCCGTAGCCGATGTTGTATTCGATGCTGTCGTTGAACAGCACCGTGTCCTGCGGCACGATGCCGATCGCCGCGCGCAGCGAGGCTTGGGTGACCTCGCGCAGATCCTGGCCGTCGATGGTGATGCGGCCGCCATCGACGTCGTAGAAACGGAACAGCAGCCGCGCCAGCGTCGATTTGCCGGAGCCGCTGTGGCCGACCACCGCGGTGGTGGTGCCGGCGGCGATGCTGAAATCGACATCGAACAGGATCTGGCGCTTCGGCTCGTAACGGAAATCCACATGCTCGAAGCGCACCGCCGCGCGCCGGCCGGCGCCGGAGGTCAGCGCCAGCGGCCGCGCACCGGGCGCGTCGGCGATTTCGCGCTCCTGTTCCAGCAATGAAAACAGCCTTTCCATGTCGGCCAGGCTCTGCTTGATTTCGCGGTAGATGACGCCGAGGAAATTCAGCGGCACGTACAGCTGGATCATGAAGGCATTGACCAGCACCAGATCGCCCAGCGTCATCGTGCCGGCAATCACGCCAGCGGTGGCGCGCCACAGGATCAGCGTGACCGCCACCGCGATGATCGCCGACTGGCCGGTGTTCAGCAGCGACAGCGAGGTCTGCGACTTCACCGCCGCCGCCTCGTAGGCGCGCAGGCCGTCGTCGTAGCGGCGCGCCTCGAATTCCTCGTTGCCGAAATACTTGACCGTTTCGTAGTTGATCAGCGAATCGACCGCGCGCGTGTTGGCGCTGGAATCGAGCGTGTTCATGGTGCGGCGGAAATGCGTGCGCCATTCGGTCACCGCCACCGTGAAGCCGATGTAGCAGAACAGCGCGCCGGCGGTGATCAGCGAGAACCAGATGTCGTAATGCAGCGCCAGATAGCCGAGCACCAGCGTGATTTCGACCAGCGTCGGCAGGATAGAAAACAGCGTGTACGACACCAGCGACGAGACCCCGCGCGTGCCGCGTTCGATGTCGCGCGACATGCCGCCGGTCTGGCGGTTCAGGTGGAAGCGCAGCGACAGCGCGTGCAGGTGGCGGAACACCTGCAGCGCGATGGTGCGCACCGCGCGCTGGGTGACGCGGGCGAACACGAATTCGCGCAGCTCGGTAAACAGCGTGGTCGCCAGCCGCAGCGCGCCATACGCCACCAGCAGGCCGAGCGGCAGCACCAGAAGCGCCTGCGGATCGCCGGGGGAAATCGTCAGCCGGTCGATCAGGCGCTTCAGGATCAGCGGCACGCCAACGTTGGCCAGCTTGGCGCCGATCAGGAAGCCGAGCGCCAGCAGTACCCGCCATTTCCACGCCCACAGGTAGGGAAACAGGGTTTTCAGCACGGCCCAGTCGCTGCCGCTGCGGGCGGTGGCGGGCGCGGGGGGAACGGAGGAGGGAGAGCGGTGGCGCATCGGAATGGCGGCTGGCGGGTCAGCCAGAATGGTTTATGCTTGGCGGCAGCACGACTGACGATTGTAGCGATTCACCGGAAAACAAGGCCACGCCATGCTCGAACAAGCGAATCCCTCCCTGCCCGCCGGCAAAATGCCGCAACTGCGCGTGATGCCGATGCCGGCCGACGCCAATGTCCACGGCGACGTGTTCGGCGGCTGGATCATGGCGCAGGTCGACATTGCCGGCTCGCTGCTGGCGGTGCGGCGTGCCAACGGCCGCGTCGCCACCGTCGCGGTGAATTCCTTCGTGTTCAAGCACCCGGTATTCGTCGGCGACCTGCTGTCCTTTTATGTCGATCTGGTCAAGGTCGGCACCACTTCGGTCACCGTCAACGTCGAAGTGTTCGCCGAGCGCAACCGCCTGCAGGCGGAAACCGTCAAGGTCACCGAGGCGACGCTGACCTACGTCGCCACCGGCGAGGACCGGCGGCCGCGGCCGCTGCCGGCGCTGGCCACGCTCGGCGGTTGACGGCGACGCCGGCCGCGGCCATCGATGGTGTTTCCGCTATCGGTGGACTGGTCGCGGCCGTGGTACGCGCCGCTGCGCGACGATGGCCTCGCGCTGGCGGCGGCCGATGACTGGCGCGTGGCGCTGAACGCGACGGCTGCCGCGCGTGGGCTGCACAGCGGCCATGGCCGGCCGCTGGCCTTCGTGCCGCAGCAGGCGCTGCCGCCCGGCCAGGCGTATGAATCCTTCATCGCCGCGCACGGCCAGGTGCCGACCCGGGAAAATTTCCACGATGCCTTCAACGCGCTGGTCTGGCTGGCCTTCCCGCGCATCAAGGCGCGGCTGAATGCGCTGCAGGCGGAACAGATCGCCCGCGCCGGCGATGCTGGCGGCCGGCGCGGGCCGCTGCGCGACGCCGCCACGCTGTTCGATGAAAACGCCGCGCTGGTGGTGCTGCGCGCAGGCGCCGCCGGTGGCGCGCTGGCGCAGGCGCTGCGGGCGCACCGCTGGCAGGAACTGCTGGTCGAGCGCGCCGGGCAATTCGGCCGCGACTGGACGGTGCTGGTGTTCGGCCACGCGCTGCTGGAAAAGCTGGCGGCGCCGTACAAGGCGATCACCGCGCATGCCTGGCTGCTGAGCGCGCCGGATGCATTTTTCGCGCTGCCGCCGCGCCGCCGGCGCGGCTGGCTGGATGCCGCCGTTGCCGCCCGCCTGACGGCGGCGCTGCGGCCAGCCGATTTCACACCGCTGCCGCTATTGGGTCTGCCGGGCTGGAGCGCGGATCAGGATGCGGCGTTCTACGCCGACCGCGCGGTATTCCGGCCGCCGCGCCAGCCGCGCGGGGAACAGGGCAGGCGCAACAAACTCCCCGTCATTCCCGCTTGCGGCGGAATCACCAGCTGAATCAGCCAGCCGAACGGTCCTGACCGATACGGCCGTGCGCGAAGCGGAACACGCTGACCGCCTGCACCAGCTTTTCCGCCTGCTGCTCGAAGCCGGTGCTGGCGCCGGCCGCCTGCTCCACCAGCGCGGCGTTCTGCTGCGTGATGCGGTCCATTTGCGCGACGGCGGCATTGACTTCGGCGATGCCGCTGCTCTGCTGCTGGCTGGCCTCGCCGATTTCGCCCATGATGCCGGCCACCTGCTGTACCGAACGGACGATGTCGCCCATGGTGTTGCTGGCGTCGTCGACCAGCTGGTTGCCGTCGGCGATCTTTGCCACCGAATCGTTGATCAGCGTCTTGACCTCGCGCGCCGCCGCCGCCGAGCGTTGCGCCAGCGCCCGCACTTCCGCCGCCACCACCGCGAAACCGCGGCCCTGCTCGCCGGCGCGTGCCGCTTCGACCGCCGCGTTCAGCGCCAGGATGTTGGTCTGGAAGGCGATCCCGTCGATGATGCCGATGATGTCGACGATTTTTTGCGACGATGCGCTGATGTCGTGCATGGTGGCGCCGACCCGGCTGACGGCGACGCCGCCGGCCGCCGCCACTTCCGATGCCGAGGCCGCCAGCCGGTCGGCGGCGGCGGCGCTGTCGGCGTTCTGACGCACGGTGGTGGCGAACTGCTCCATGCTGGCGGCGGTCTGCTGCAGGCTGGATGCCTGCGACTCGGTGCGCGCCGCCAGATCGCGGTTGCCGGCGGCGATGTCGTGGGTGCCGCTGCGGATCGATTCGACGTGCGCGCGCACGTCGCCGACCGTCGCCACCAGATTGGCGTTCATCTGTTGCAGTGCGCGCAGCAGCTGGCCGCTTTCGTCGTTGCGTTCGGAGCCGGTGTGACGGGTCAGGTCGCCGCCGGCGATCGCGTGCGCCACTTCGGTGGCTTCCTTCAGCGGATTCACGATCGCCGTCAGCCAGGCCAGCCACAGCAGCGGCGCCAGCAGCAGTCCGGCCGCGCTCAGCGTGGCGATCGCCGCGCCGGCCGGCTGGGTGACGCCGCCGGCCGCCTGCACGCCGAGGATGCCGGCCGCCAGCAGCAACGCCGCCAGCACGCCGACGCCGATGCCGAGCCGCCAGGCCAGCGGCAGTTCGGTCAGCCGCGTCAGCCAGCCGCGCAGACCGGTGCGCGCCGGCGCGCCGTGGCGCAGCGTGACGCCGGGGGTGCCGGCATTGATCGCGCGGTAGAGCTGCTCGGCCTGGGCGATCTGGGCGTCGCTCGGCCGGGTGCGCACCGACATGTAGCCGACCGCCCGGCCGTCTTCCTTGATCGGCGCGACGTTGGCCAGCACCCAGTAGTAGCCGCCGTGCTTGCGGCGGTTCTTGATGACGCCGGTCCACGGCAGGCCGTCTTGCAGCGTCCGCCAGAGGTCGGCGAAGGCGGCCGGCGGCATGTCCGGGTGGCGCACGATGTTTTGTGGCTGGCCCAGCAATTCTTCTTCGCTGAACTGGCTGGTTTCGATGAAGGACGGATTGACGTAGGTGATGTTGCCTTGCAGATCGGTTTTCGAGACGATCGATTGATCCGGTGTGAGCCGATATTCTTCGGCGGTGACCGGCAGGTTGACGCGCATGGGGAGTTCCGTGGCAGGGTGGGCGGCGAGACAATTGCCGCATGGAAATTATAACGATACAGGGTTTATCGGCTATTGACCATGCTTACTGAAGGGATTTGTGTGCGCCGCACAACCAGAATGTCAAAATATCATGGGCATGATTTCGACAATGGGGAGTATGCCTAAAATTCTGTTTCCCTATGCCCGTGACAGCGGGTCGGTAGGGGGAGTATCTGGCTCAGGCGAGCGTGTGCGGTGCGGGGCGGCCGAACAGATGGGTGTAGGTCGGGTAGAAAGAGCAGTACATGATGACCGTCAGCACGATCGACAGCGGCAGCAGTACCAGTACGGTGACGATCAGCTTTTCAAACAGCAGCGCCAGCATCAGGCTGACCGCGACCGGCAGCAGCACGCCGAGCGCGACCCAGGCCAGTCCGTACACCAGGAAGGCGCGGCTCTGGCGCCAGACCGCGAAGAAGCTGAAGAACAGCGCCTTGCCCAGGCTCATGTCCTGCCAGGCGATCAGCGGCGCGGCGTACCAGAACGCCATCGCCGCCGGCGTGTAGATGGCGCCGGCCGCCAGCATCGCCAGCATCAGGCTGGATTCGCTCATCGTTTCGGCGTCCGGCGCCGCCTGGCCGGAGATGGCCTGCCAGAACGCGCCGCCATCGGCCAGCGCCGAGGCCATCACCGCCGCCACCGCCGCCAGCAGATACAGCACGCCCAGCAGCAGCAGCCGTTTGCGCGCCGGTGAGCGGAAGCCGGCCAGCAGCAGGTTGGGGAACACCCGCTTGCCCTGTTCGATCTGCACGCAAGCCTGCAGGAAGCCGATCGAGAACACCGGCACCAGCAGCAGCGGCAGCACCTGCCCCAGCAGCGGCACCAGCCCGAGCACCAGCATGGCGAACATGTAGGCCATGAACAGCGTGGACATTTCGGCCGGCTGCTTGCGGAACAGCGCGAAGCCTTCCTTGACCCAGAGCCAGCCGGTTGATGCGGGGAGTTTTTCCATCGGGGGCGATCAGTAAAGGGCCGGCGCGCCGGCGATGCGCTGGCGCAGGATGCGCTCGAAATGGCCGGGGTCGTGCGGCGTCAGCATTTCCGCTTCGCGCGGCAGATGAAAATCGTACAGCCGCGACAGCCAGAAGCGCAGCGCGCCGGCGCGCAGCATCGGCTGCCAGGCATCACGCTCGTCGGCGGAGAACGGCCGCACCGCGTGATACGCCGCCAGCATCGCTTGCAGGCGGTCCTGGTAAAACACGCCGCTGGCGAGGTCGATGCACCAGTCGTTGACGGTGACCGCGAGGTCGAACAGCCAGGTGTCGCAGCCGGCGAAATAGAAATCGAAGAAGCCGGTCAGGCGGTCGCCGTCGAACATCACGTTGTTGCGGAACAGGTCGGCATGCACCGGCCCGTGCGGCAGCCGGTGGTAGGTGGCGCTGCTGGCGAAGGCTTCCTGATAATGGATTTCGGCGCGCAGCAGGCGCTGATGCTCGTCGTCGAGGAAGGGCAGCACTTCCGGCAGCGTCTGGTGCCACCAGGCCAGCCCGCGCAGATTGGGCTGCTGCAGCGGAAAATCCCGCGCCGCCAGATGGGCGCGCGCCAGCATCGCGCCGACCTGGGCGCAGTGCTGCGGTTGCGGATCGGTCAGGCAGCGGCCGGCCAGCTTGCCGACGATCGCCGCCGGCTTGCCGTGCAGCGTGTGCAGGATTTCGCCGCGCTGGTTGGCCACCGGCGCCGGCACCAGCACCTCGCGCGCGGCCAGGTGGCGCATCAGTTCCAGATAGAACGGCAGCTGCTCGAAGGTCAGCTTCTCGAAGATGGTGAGGACGTATTCGCCGCGCTCGGTATCGAGGAAGAAATTGCTGTTTTCGATGCCGGAGGCGATGCCGCGCAGGGCCACTGCCTTGCCGAGCGGGAATTGGGTGATCCAGTCACTGAGGTCAGCCAGGCTGACCGGAGTAAATACTGCCATGAGCCAAAGGGAAAAAGACGGCGTCAGCCGGGGTCGTCGGGAAAGCGCGCGCGACGGCGGCGCGCTTCATTTGGCCGGCGGCTGCGGCGCGTCGGGCGTCCGGTCCACCTGGTTCGGGTTCTTCTGCGGCTTCATGTCGAATTCCAGCACCTGCCACTGCGAGCCGCGCATCGATTTGCTTTCGACGTCGCCGGGCAGCGCGCTGCCGGGCTGTTCGTTCGGCTTCAGGTAATAGGTGCTGCCGCCACTGTGCACCTTGACCTGATCGACCTTGCCCTGCTTGCGGGTCTGGGTGATCTGTTCCTCGCCCAGGCCCGGCTGGCGGATGGTGATTTCCGGCGCTTCGCCTTCCTCCAGCTTCTGGGTCTGCGGCGGCGGCGGCGCCGGATCGGCGCTCTGCGCGAGCGCCGTCAGAGGCAGGAAGCAGGCGGCGATGCACATGCCGGGAAGGGACCGGAGGCTGGGGGTGCGCATGGTGGGCGGCTCGGAAAGGAAAGAGGCTGGAAAATGGAGCTGAAAACTCAGGGAAAAACGCCAACGCGGCGCGGCGGACATTGTAGCAAACCGGGGTGCCGGCCGGGCTACAGGAACACGCCGGTCTGGCGCTCGACTTCGGACGGTTCGGCCGGCTCCTGATAGAAATCGACGATCGCGTTGAGGATGTTGACCGGTTCGTCGATCACCTTGAACAGTTCCATGTCGTCCGCCGCGATCAGGCCGTTGCCGGCCAGTGCCTGGTGCATCCAGTCGACCAGGCCGTTCCAGAACGTGGTGCCGACCAGAATCACCGGAATCCGGCGCGACTTGCCGGTCTGGATCAGCACCAGCACCTCGGTCAGTTCGTCGAGCGTGCCGAAGCCGCCCGGCAGCACCACGTAGGCGTCGGCGTACTTGACGAAGGCCACCTTGCGCGCGAAGAAATGGCGGAACGACAGCGAGATGTCCTGGAAGGCGTTGCTGGACTGCTCGTGCGGCAGTTCGATGTTCAGTCCGACCGACGACGACGCGCCTTCCCAGGCGCCGCGATTGGCCGCTTCCATGATGCCGGGGCCGCCGCCGGAGATCACCGCGAAGCCGGCGTCGGACAGCCGCCGCGCGATGTCGGCCGCCAGCGCGTAGTACGGACTGTCCTCCAGCAGACGGGCCGAGCCGAACATCGACACCGCCGGCCGCAGCTCCGACAGGCGCTCGGTGGTGTCGATAAACTCTGCCATAATCGTCAGCATATTCCACGATTCGCGCGCCTTCTTCGTGGTTGCGCGTTCCACATCGATCACCTGCCGCAGCCGCGGCACGTTTTTGCCATTGATTTCCATATGCAAAAAACCCTGTTGCTTGTCGACGGTTCCAGTTATCTGTATAGGGCCTTCCATGCCTTGCCCGACCTGCGCGGTCCCGACGGCGCGCCGACCGGCGCCATGTACGGCATCATCAGCATGCTGCGCCGGCTGCGGCAGGATTACGCGGCAGCATACATGGCCTGCGTGTTCGACGCCAAGGGCAAGACCTTCCGCGACGATCTGTATGCCGACTACAAGGCGCAGCGCAAGGCGATGCCGGAAGACCTGGCGCTGCAGATCGAGCCGATCCATCAGGCGGTGCGGGCGATGGGCTGGCCGATCCTGATGGTGGACGGCATCGAGGCCGACGACGTGATCGGCACGCTGGCGGTGCAGGCGGCGGCGCAGGGCATGCGCACGGTGATCTCGACCGGCGACAAGGACCTGGCGCAGCTGGTCAACGACCACGTTACGCTGGTCAACACGATGAACAACGAAACCCTCGACCGCGCCGGCGTGCAGGCCAAGTTCGGCGTGCCGCCGGAGCGCATCGTCGATTACCTGACGCTGGTCGGTGATACCGTCGACAACGTGCCGGGCGTGGCCAAGGTTGGTCCCAAGACCGCGGTCAAGTGGCTGAGCCAGTACGGCGATCTGGATGGCGTGATCGCCAATGCCGACGCCATCGGCGGCGCGGTCGGCGCCAATCTGCGTGCCGCGCTCGACTGGCTGCCGCAAGCAAAAGTGCTGGTGACGATCAAGACCGATTGCGACCTGTCGGTGCAGATGGAATCGATCGAAGCCTCGCTGACGCACGCGCCGGAAGATCGCGATGCGATGCTGGCGTTCTACCGTCAGCACGGCTTCAAGACCTGGCTGCGCGAACTGTCGGCCGAGGCGGAAGCCGACGGCGCCGCCGGGCCGCACAACACGCCGGCGGATGCGCTGGCGCCGCCACCACCGGTCGCCGCCAGCTACGAGACGGTGCTGACCGAAGACCAGCTGGAAGACTGGCTGTGCCGCATCGACGCCGCGCCGCTGACCGCGCTCGATACCGAAACCACTTCGCTCGATCCGATGGCGGCGCGGCTGGTTGGTATTTCGCTGTCGTGCGAGCCGGGCGTGGCGGCCTACATTCCGCTGGCGCACCGCTATCCGGACGCGCCGCCGCAGTTGCCGCTGGAAGCGACGCTGGAACGCCTGCGGCCGTGGCTGGAAGATCCGGCCAAACCGAAGCTCGGACAGAACCTGAAGTACGACAGCCACGTGCTGGCCAATCACGGCGTGCGGCTGCGCGGCATCGTCCACGACACGCTGCTGCAGTCCTATGTGCTGGAATCGCACAAGCGGCACGACATGGACAACCTGGCGCAGCGCCATCTGAACCGCAAGACCGTCACCTTCGAGGAAGTGTGCGGCAAGGGCGTCAACCAGATCGGCTTCGACGCGGTCGAACTCGGCCGCGCCACCGGATACGCGGCGGAAGACGCCGACATCACGCTGCAGCTGCACCAGACGCTGTGGCCGCAGGTCGAGGCCAGCGACAAGTTGCGCGACATCTACCAGCGCATCGAACTGCCGACCTCGGTGGTGCTGCAGAAGATGGAGCGCAACGGCGTGCTGATCGACGCCGAACTGCTGGCCGCGCAATCGGCCGAACTGGGCCGGCGCATGCTGGAGATCGAGCAGAAGGCGTATGAGCTGGCCGGCCAGCCGTTCAACCTGAATTCGCCGAAGCAGATCGGCGAAATCTTCTTCGGCCGGCTGCAGCTGCCGGTGATCAAGAAGACGCCGTCCGGCACCCCCTCGACCGACGAGGAAGTGCTGCAGAAGCTGGCCGAGGATTACCCGCTGCCGAAGGTGCTGCTCGACTATCGCGGCCTGGCCAAGCTGAAATCGACTTACACCGACAAGCTGCCGCGGATGGTCGATGCCACCACCGGCCGCGTGCATACCAACTACGCGCAGGCGGTCGCGGTGACCGGCCGGTTGGCTTCCAGCGATCCGAACCTGCAGAACATCCCGATCCGCACCACCGAAGGCCGCCGCATCCGCGAAGCCTTCATTGCGCCGCCCGGCAGCGTGATCGTCTCGGCCGACTATTCGCAGATCGAGCTGCGCATCATGGCGCACCTGTCGGAAGACCCGCAGATGCTGCGCGCCTTCGCCGACGGTATCGACATCCACCGCGCCACCGCCGCCGAAATCTTCGGCGTGGCGCCGGCCGAGGTCAGCAGCGAGCAGCGCCGTTACGCCAAGGTGATCAACTTCGGCCTGATGTACGGCATGAGCGCGTTCGGTCTGGCCGGCAATCTCGGCATCGAGCGCGCCGCCGCGCAGATGTACATGGACAAGTATTTCCAGCGCTTCGCCGGCGTCCGGCAGTTCATGGACATGATGCGCGCGCGCGCCAGGGAGCAGGGCTACGTCGAAACCGTGTTCGGCCGCCGCCTGTGGCTGCCGGAAATCAAGTCACCGAATGGCCCTCGCCGCCAGGCCGCCGAACGCGCGGCGATCAACGCGCCGATGCAGGGTACCGCCGCCGACCTGATCAAGCTGGCGATGATCGCGGTGCAGGACTGGATCGAGCGCGACGGCCTGCGCACCCTGATGGTGATGCAGGTCCACGACGAACTGGTGCTGGAAGTGCCGCAGGACGAGCTGGAACGGGTGCGGATCGAACTGCCGCGCCTGATGGCCGGCGTGGCCGAACTGCGGGTGCCGCTGATCGCCGAAGTCGGGGTCGGCGCCAACTGGGATCAGGCCCACTGAACCCGGCGCCAGCCCGTATCATCGACATTCCATGCGCGTCCGGCGACCCGCGCATGCCGGTAAGCATGCCGGCAACAATCGCCCGCCATTTCCGAGGAGCAGTGTGATGACCCAACTGAACGAAGAAGTCGACAGCCTGACCAGAACCCCTCTGTCGGGCGGCATCGATCGCCGCCGTTTCCTGCAGGCCGCAGTCGGCAGCGGCTTTGCCGCCGCCGTGCTGCCGGTGCAGGCGCAGACCGTGGTGCATACCGACAGCGACGGCCTGACCGCCGGGCCGGTGACGCTGACGGTCGGTGGCCAGCAGGTGCCGGTGTACCGCGCCCAGCCGGCCGGCGGCAAGAACCTGCCGGTGATCCTGGTGGTGTCGGAAATCTTCGGCGTGCACGAGCACATCGCCGACGTCGCCCGCCGCTTCGCCAAGCAGGGCTATCTGGCGCTGGCGCCGGAACTGTTCGTGCGCCAGGGCGACGCCCACAACGCGCCGTCGATTCCCGAACTGATGCAGAACATCATCGCCAAGGTGCCGGACGCGCAGGTGATGGGCGACCTCGACGCGGTGGTGGCCTGGGCCGGCGAGAACGGCGGCGACACCAGCCGGCTTGGCATCACCGGCTTCTGCTGGGGCGGCCGCATCGTCTGGCTGTACAGCGCGCACAATCCCAAGGTCAAGGCCGGCGTCGCCTGGTATGGCCGGCTGGTCGGCGACAAGAGCGCGCTGATGCCGCAGCAGCCGATCGACCTCGCGCCGACGCTGAAGACGCCGGTGCTCGGCCTGTACGGCGCCAAGGACACCGGCATTCCGGTCGCCACCGTCGAACAAATGAAGGCGGCGCTGGCGAAAGCCGGCAACCCGTCCGAATTCGTGATCTACCCGGACGCTGGCCATGCCTTCCACGCCGACTACCGGCCCAGCTATGTCGCGGCCGATGCCAGGGACGGCTGGCAGCGCGCGCTGGCGTGGTTCAAGGGGCACGGCGTGGCGTAGTCCGCACCCGGCGCCGTCCCGTGCTCGGCGCCGGTTTCCCTTGCCCCGGATTGCCGAAATGCGCCAGCTGTGTTTTAATCTGCAACCTTGTTGCATTTGACTGTGCGCCACCGGGGTTCAAAATCAATCACACGCTCGCCTCCATCCTGCTCGCCACGGCGATTTCGGGAGTGTTCAGCATCAGCGCCGCCGCGCTGTTTTCGTTTACGCTGCTGTCGAAGGTGGTCGAGCGCATGGTCAGCCTGTCGGTCGGCATCCTGCTGGCCACCTCGCTGCTGCACGCGCTGCCGGAAGCCTTCGAATCCGGCGCCGATCCGCATGCGCTGTTCGCCACGCTGCTGGCCGGGCTGCTTGGCTTCTTCCTGCTGGAAAAGTTCGCCATCCTGCGCCACTCGCACCACCACGAAGGCGACGGCCACGGCCACGCGCACGGCCACGACCGCCACGAAGCCGGCAAGGCCGGCTGGATGATCGTGGTCGGCGACGGCCTGCACAATTTCACCGACGGCATCCTGATCGCCGCCGCCTTTCTGGCCGACCCCAAGCTCGGCATCGTCACCGGCATCGCCATCATCGCCCATGAAATTCCGCAGGAAATCGGCGACTTCATCGTGCTGCTGAACGCCGGTTTCTCGCGCGCGCGCGCCTATGCCTACAACCTGATCTGCAGCCTGATGGCGGTGGCCGGCGGCGTGCTCGGCTATTTCACGCTGGAGCGCGGCATGCAGTGGATTCCCTACGTGCTGGTGCTGGCTTCGTCCGGCTTTCTGTATATCGCGGTGTCCGACCTGATGCCGCAGATGCAGCGCCGCGCCACGCTGCGCGAGACGGTGCCGCAGCTGATCCTGATCGCGGTCGGCGTCGCGGTGGTATTCTTCCTGACCCACCACCAGCCGCACCACTAGGGCAATACCACCGCCGGCGCCTTGCCGGCTTTTCCCGCGCCGCCTTTTCGACGATGAAGCCGTCCTCCGATTCACCCGATGCGCGGCCGCCGGCCGGCTGGAAGGCGCGCGCCATCGCCGCCTTCGACCGCCTGCTGGCGCGGCCGGCGGCACAGCGCCGGCGCAGCCGCATCGGCCGCGTCGCCGGTATCGGCGCGGCGCTGGCGACGCTCTACCTCGGCTTTCTGGCGCTGACCACGCCGAGCATCGGCGACTTGCGGCAGGCGCGCGTGGCGCAGCCGACGCAAATCCTCGCCGCCGACGGCAAGCTGCTGGACAGCTTCGCCCAGCAGCAGCGCGAGCGCGTCGCGCTGGAGCGGATTTCGCCGTACGTGATCGATGCGCTGATCGCCACCGAGGACCACCGTTTCTACCAGCACCACGGCATCGATTTCCGCCGCACCGCATCGGCGCTGCTGCACACCGCGCGCGGCGACGCCCAGGGCGGTTCCACCATCACCCAGCAATTGGCGCGCAACCTGTTCCCGGACGAGATCGGCCGCTCGCGCAACCTGAACCGCAAGATCAAGGAACTGGTCACCGCCTTCAACATCGAGCGCACCTACAGCAAGCGCGAAATCCTCGAAACCTACCTGAACACGGTGCCGTTCCTGTACAACGTCTACGGCATCGAACTGGCGGCGCGCACCTATTTCGACAAGCCGGCGGCCGAGCTGGACGTGCTGGAAGCGGCGACGCTGGTCGGGATGCTGAAGGGCACGTCCTACTACAACCCGGTCGGCAATCCGGAGCGCGCCAAGAAGCGCCGCGACATCGTGCTGGCGCAGATGGTCCGGCATGGCAAGCTCGGCGAGGCCGAATACCGGCGCCTGCGCGGCAAGCCGCTGCGCGTGCATTTTTCCCGCCAGACCGGCCCCGGCGGCAGCGCCAGCCACTTCGTCGCGCATGTGCGGCGCTGGCTGATCGACTGGGCCGACCGCAACGATTACGACCTGTACGCCGACGGCCTGACGGTGCAGACCACGCTCGATCCGAAACTGCAGCAGGCGGCGACGCAGGCGGTCGAGCGGCAGACGGCGGCGTTGCAGGATGTCGCCGACGTCGAATGGAGCGCGCCGTCGGCGGCGCTGCTGTCCGGCTCGGCCACGACCTATGCGGCGGTGCGCCGCCACGTCGAGCCGTTCCGCCAGTTCTGGGCCGCCAATCCGCAACTGCTGGATACCTTCCTGCGCGAGACGCCGGAATACAGGAAGGCGCTCGACGACGGCAGCAATGAAACGCAGGCGCTGGCCGCGTTGCGCGCCGATCATGCCTTCATGCAAAGGCTGCGCGCCGCCCGCACGCGGCTGGAAGCCGGCTTCGTGGCGATCGATCCGCGCAGCGGCGAAATCCGCGCCTGGGTCGGCAGCCGCGATTTCAAACAGGACCAGTTCGACCACGTCGCGCAGGCGGCACGCCAGCCCGGTTCGACCTTCAAGGCGATCGTCTACGGCGCCGCGCTGGCGCAGGGCATCGCGCCGGAACAGCGTTACCGCGACGCGGTGATGGACATCACCGCCGCCGACGGCAGCGTCTGGCGGCCGACCGACATGGGCGGCAGCAGCGGCGGCACGATGAGCCTGCGCGACGGCCTGATCTATTCGAAGAACACCATCACCGCGCAGGTGATGCAGCAGGTCGGTCTGCCGGCGATCATCAAGCTGGCGCGCGCGCTTGGCATCCGCGACAGCCGGCTGCAGCCGGTGCCGTCGCTGGCGCTCGGCACCAGTCCGGTGACGCTGCTGGAAATGGTGTCGTCCTACGCCAGCATCGCCGACACCGGCCAGTACCGCCAGCCGGTGTTGGTCCGCAGCATCAGCGACCGCAAGGGCCGCGTGTTGGCGCGCTTTTCCAGCGAACCGGAACGGGCGCTGGCGGAACCGGCGGCGATCGAACTGACCGACATCCTGCGCGGCGCGGTCGAGCGCGGCACCGGCAGTTCGGTGCGGGCGCGCTTCGGCCTGTCTGCCGATCTGGCCGGCAAGACCGGCACCACGCAAAACAACACCGACGGCTGGTTCATCCTGATGCACCCGCAACTGGTGGCCGGCGCCTGGGTCGGCTTCAACGATGCCCGCGTGGCGATGCGCAGCAGCTATTGGGGGCAGGGCGGGCACAACGCCGGATTGGTGGTCGGCGATTTTTTCCGCAGCGCCTTGCGCGGCCGGCTGATCGATCCGAAGGCGCGCTTCGCCGCGCCGCCAAAGCCGGCGTCGGCGGCGCCGCTGGAAGCGGCCGCGCCGGAACCGGAAGCGGCACAGCCTGCCGCCGACGAGGTGCCAGCGGACCAGGTTGAAGTGGAAGGCGGCGCCGCGCCGCTGCCAGCCGCCGACGGCGCGGCGCCGGACGATCCGCTGTCACGCGCGCTGAAGGAATTGGGCCGCGATCCGGCCAGCGGCGCGCCGATCGAACCGGCGCCAGCGCCCGATTGATTTCCGGATGTCGATAAAACAGGGGGAGTATGCCGAAAAATCGGCCTGTCACGGGCGCCAGTAGCCTGGTTTCAAAAATACTCCACCCTCTATCGCTTATTCTTCACCACGCGCCACCGGCCGCAGCGGGTCGGCGCACCATTCGCTCCACGAACCCGGATACAGCGCGGCGCCGCGCAGGCCGGCCACTTCCAGCGCCAGCAGGTTGTGGCAGGCGGTGACGCCGGAGCCGCACTGCATCACCGCGCGCGCCGGGTCGTCGAGCAGCGCGGCGAATTCGGCGCGCAGTTGTGCGGCCTGCTTGAAGCGGCCGTCGGCGGCGAGGTTGTCCTTGAAGAAGCGGTTCTTCGCGCCGGGAATGTGGCCGCCGACCGGGTCCAGCGTTTCGTTCTCGCCGCGAAAGCGGTCCGGCGCGCGGGCATCGACGATGGTGCGGCGCGCCGTCGCCGGCGCCGCCAGTTCCGCCTGCAATTGCTGCGCGGTGGCGGTGGCGACGCGGGCCGGGCGGTCGGACAGCGCGCCGTGCGGGCGTGGCGGCGGCGCGTCTGTGGTCAGCGGCAGGTCGGCCGCCTGCCAGGCTGCCAGTCCGCCATCCAGCACCGCCACCCGCTCGTGTCCGAGCCAGCGCAGCAGCCACCACAGCCGCGCCGCGAACATGCCGCCGTGGGCGTCGCAGGCGATCACTTGCGTGTCATCGTCGACGCCGGCGGCGCGCAGGGTTTCCAGCAGATCGGGCCGGCGCGGCAGCGGATGGCGGCCGCGAAACACGCCGTCGGCGGCCGGCGCCTGGTCGGACAGGTCATGGTCCAGATGCAGGAAGCGCGCGCCGGGAATGTGGCCGGCGGCGTAGGCGCGGCGGCCGGCGTCGGGGTCGGCGAGGTCGTGGCGGCAGTCGAACACCACCCAGCGCGGGTCGTCCAGATGCGCTGCCAGCGTGCTGGCGTCGATCAGCGTGGCGTAGCCGGCGGTGCGGTGGTTCATGGCGATTCCTTCAGGGACGGGGAGAGGCGCGCCGGCGCCGGTTTCGATGGCGCCGCGCGGACATTGTAGAACGTCGCGGCGACGCCGCTGACCAGGATCGCGGCGATGCCGAGCCAGCCGGCCGGCCCCAGCGCGTCGTGCCAGATCAGCACGCCGAACAGGCTGGAAAAGACGATGCCGGTGTATTGCAGGTTGGCCGTCAGCAGCGTGTTGCCGAGCCGGTAGGCGCGCGTCATCGCCATCTGCGCGCTGGTCGCGGTCAGGCCGATCGCCACCAGCAGCAGCGCGCCGCGCGCGTCCGGCAGATGCCAGCCGTGGCTGGCCTGCGGCTGCAGCCACAGCGTGCCGGCCAGTCCGGCGACGGTGCCGGTCAGCGAGAAATAGAACACCACGCGGTATTCCGGTTCGCCCATCTGGCCGAGCCGCCGCACTTCCAGATAGGCCAGCGCCGCCAGCATGCCGGACGCCAGCGCCACCGCCGCGCCCAGCCCCTGGCCGCTTTGCAGGCTCGGTTGCAGCAGCAGCGCGACGCCGATGAAGCCGAGCGCGATCGCCGCCGCCAGCCGCCAGTCGGCGCTCGGCCGGCCGCGCCACCAGCCGAGCCCGAACACGATCGCGGCGATCCAGATCGGCGACATGTAGTTCAGCGTCACCGCGGTCGCCAGCGGCAGCAGCGAGATCGAGTAGAACCACATCCACAGCGCCGCCACGCCGACCGCGCCGCGCCACAGGTGATGGCGCGCCAGCGGGGTTTTCAGCGTGCCGCCGCCGAGCCGCATCAGCGTGCCGACGAACAGCATGCCGACGATGCCGCGCACCAGCACGATTTCGGAAGTCGAGAAACTGTCGGCGGCCAGCTTGACGCACACGCCCATCAGCGCGAACAAGAAACTGGCGGCCAGCATCCACAGCGATTGCATGGGCGGGAAGGGAAAGGGATGGGAGGAAAAGGACGCTGGAAACGCCCGGAATTTTAATATACTGGGGGCAGCATTTTTGAAACCGGGCTACAGGAGCCCGGAAGCGGGCGATTTCAAGGCATACTCCCCTGAAATCGTCCCCGCCTTACAGCAGGTTCTGTGCCCGGTACCACTCGTGGAAATGCTGCATGCCGTCTTCCATCGGCGACTGGTAGGGGCCGGTTTCGTTTTCGCCGCGCGTCATCAGGATGCGGCGGCCGGCGTCCATGCGCAGCGCGATCTCGTCGTCCTCGATGCAGGTTTCCATGTAGGCGGCGCGCTCAGCCTCGATCAGCTCGCGCTCGAACAGCGCGATTTCCTCCGGGTAGTAGAACTCGACCACGTTGGTGGTGCTCTGCGGGCCGTTCGGCCACAGCGTCGATACCACCAGCACGTGCGGATACCACTCGACCATGATGTTCGGGAACAGCGTCAGCCAGATCGCGCCGTAGGGCGGCTGGTCGCCGTTGCGGTAGGCCAGCAGCCGCTCCTGCCACTGGCGGTATTTTTCGGAGCCGGGCCGCGCCAACTGGTGATTCACGCCGACCGTCTGCACGCTGTAATCGGCGCCGAATTCCCAGCGCAGCTGATCGCAGTTGACGAAGCCGCCCAGGCCCGGATGGAAGGGCTCGACGTGGTAATCCTCCAGATAGACCTCGATGAAGGTCTTCCAGTTGTAATCGCACTGGTGGATTTCGGCGTGGTCGAACAGGTAGCCGGAAAAATCCAGGTCGCGCGCCACCGACAGCTTTTCCAGCTTGGCGGGAATGTCGATGCCGTTGCGCTCGAACAGCAGGCCGTTCCAGTTCTGCAACGGCGTGCCGGACAGCTTCACGCACGGCGTCGCCTCGAAGTGCGGCGCGCCGATCAGCTCGCCCTGCAGATCGTAGGTCCAGCGGTGCAGCGGGCAGACGATGTTGCGGCGGTTGCCGCGTCCGTTCAGCATCTTCGCCTGCCGGTGGCGGCAGACGTTGGACAGCAGCTCGATGCCGCCGGCGCCGCGCACCAGCATGCGGCCCTCGTCTTCCCACGGCAGCGTGGCGTAATCGCCGATTTCCGGCACCATCAGTTCGTGGCCGACGTAGCGCGGGCCGTTGCGGAAAAGTTGCTGGAGTTCGCGCTGATGCAGCGCTTGATCGAAATAGACGTTGACTGGAAGCTGCGCGTTCGGGCGCGCCAGTCGAGTGATGCCAGCCAGATCGGACATCCCCACCCCCAAATTAATTTGCACCAACCTAAGAGAGAAAGAATCCGCAAAAACCTGAGTTCAACGATATGAAAAGGAGATTTTGGACAGAGCCGGCCATTATACCGTAGCCGTCCGCCGCGTTCGCGGCGCCCTCTTGCCCCGCCGCAAGCGCGGACCGATACCCCGCGATCGACTAAAATAGCCGGCTACACTGTTGATATGACTGCCATGCCCAGGAAACCCGCCCCGGCCGATGATGCGCCCGCCACCTTCGAACTGGCGATGGCCGAGCTTGAGCAATTGATCGCCAGCATGGAAGCCGGCGAACTGCCGCTGGAATCCTCGGTGGCGGCCTACCGGCGCGGCTCGGAACTGGTGCGCTATTGCGCCGCGCAGCTGGAAAAGGTCGAGCAGCAGGTCAAGGTGCTGGAAGGCGGCATGCTCAAGCCGTTCGCCGACGCCGACGGGAACGACGCATGACGGCGGCGCTGGCCAGCGTGGCGGACGACAACGGTTTCGGCGCCTGGAGCGCGCAGGTGCAGGCGCGCATGGAAGATGCGCTGGCCGGCTTTCTGCCTGGCACCTCGGCACCGGCGCGGCTGCGCGAAGCGATGCGCTACGCGGTGCTGGGCGGCGGCAAGCGGGTGCGGCCGCTCTTGGTATTCGCCGCCGGCGCGCTGTTCGACGCGCCGGTGCCGGCATTGGCGCGCTGCGCGGCGGCGGTGGAAATGATCCACGCCTATTCGCTGGTGCATGACGACATGCCGTGCATGGACGACGACGCGCTGCGGCGCGGCAAGCCAACCGTGCACAAGCAGTTCGACGAGGCCACCGCGCTCTTGGCCGGCGACGCGCTGCAGGCGCAGGCGTTCCTGCTGCTGGCCGGCGAGGATGCTGATGACGGCATCGATGCCGCCGGCCGGCTGGCGATGCTGCGCACGCTGGCCGAGGCGGCCGGCGCCGACGGCATGTGCGGCGGTCAGGCGATCGATCTGGACAGCGTCGGCAAACAGTTGAATCAGGCCGAGCTGGAACACATGCACCGGCTGAAAACCGGCGCGCTGCTGCGCGCCTCGGTGCGGCTTGGCGCGCTGTGCGGCGGCGCCGACGCGGCCGCGCTGGCGGCGCTGGAGGCTTACGCGCGGGCGGTTGGACTGGCGTTCCAGGTGGTCGATGACGTGCTCGACGCCAGCGCCGATTCGGCCACGCTCGGCAAGACCGCCGGCAAGGACGCCGCCGACAACAAGCCGACCTACGTTTCGCTGCTCGGGCTGGAGCCGGCGCGCGCGCTGGCCGGGCGCCTGCGCGAACAGGCGCAGGCGGCGCTGGCGCCGTTCGGCGCCAGCGCGGAACGGCTGCGTGAGCTGGCCGACCTGATCGTCCAGCGACGCGCCTAGGCCGATCTGAGGCCCCCTGCAACGACAAGCACACTGCGATATGGAATTGCTGAACCACATCAATGAACCGGCCGATCTGCGGCGCCTGCCGCGCGCCAGGCTGAAGCCGCTGGCCGACGAACTGCGCGCCTTCGTGCTGGATTCGGTCTCCCGCACCGGCGGCCACCTGTCGTCGAATCTCGGCACGGTCGAACTGACGATCGCGCTGCACTACGTGTTCAACACGCCGCACGACCGCATCGTTTGGGATGTCGGCCACCAGACCTATCCGCACAAGATCCTGACCGGCCGGCGCGAGCGCATGCACACGCTGCGCCAGCTGGACGGCATCTCCGGCTTTCCGCGCCGCAGCGAAAGCGAATACGACACCTTCGGCACCGCGCATTCGTCGACCTCGATCTCGGCCGCGCTCGGCATGGCGCTGGCGGCGCGCGTCAAGGGCGAGAACCGCCATGCGGTGGCGGTGATCGGCGACGGCGCGATGACCGCCGGCATGGCCTTCGAGGCGATGAACAACGCCGGCGTGCATCCGGACATCAACCTGCTGGTAATCCTGAACGACAACGACATGTCGATCTCGCCGCCGGTCGGTGCGCTGAACCGCTATCTGGCGCGGCTGATGTCGGGGCGCTTCTACGCCGCCGCCAAGAACGTCGGCAAGACCGTGCTGCCGGCGCCGATGCTGGAACTGGCCAAGCGCTTCGAGGAACACGCCAAGGGCATGGTGGTGCCGGGCACGATGTTCGAGCAGTTCGGCTTCAACTACATCGGCCCGATCGACGGCCACGACCTCGATTCGCTGATTCCGACGCTGCAGAACATCAAGAGCCTGAAGGGGCCGCAATTCCTCCACGTGGTCACGCGCAAGGGGCAGGGCTACAAGCTGGCCGAGGCCGATCCGGTGCTGTACCACGGCCCCGGCAAGTTCGATCCGGCCGAAGGCATCAAGCCGGCCACCGGCGGCAAGATCACCTACACCCAGGTGTTCGGCAACTGGCTGTGCGACATGGCGGCGGCCGACACGCGGCTGGTCGGCATCACCCCGGCGATGCGCGAAGGCTCCGGCATGGTCGAGTTTGAAAAGCGTTTCCCGCAGCGTTATCACGATGTCGGCATCGCCGAGCAGCACGCGGTGACGTTTGCCGCCGGCCTCGCCTGCGAAGGGCTGAAGCCGGTGGTGGCGATCTACTCGACCTTCCTGCAGCGCGGCTACGATCAATTGATCCACGACGTGGCGCTGCAGAATCTCGACGTCACCTTCGCGCTCGATCGCGCCGGGCTGGTCGGCGCCGACGGCGCCACCCACGCCGGCAACTACGACCTGGCGTTCTTGCGCTGCATCCCGAACATGGTGGTGATGGCGGCGTCCGACGAAAACGAATGCCGCCAGATGCTGACCACCGCGTTCCAGCATCCGGGTCCGGCGGCGGTGCGCTATCCGCGCGGCGCCGGCATCGGCGCGGCGATCGATCCGCAGTTGACGGCGCTGCCGCTCGGCAAGGGCGAAGTGCGCCGGCACGGCAAGGGCATCGCCATCCTGGCGTTCGGCACCATGGTGGCGCCGGCGCTGGCGGCCGGCGAGCAGCTCGACGCCACCGTCGTCAACATGCGCTTCGTCAAGCCGCTGGACGCCGAACTGGTGGCGGAACTGGCGCGCAGCCACGAGGCGCTGGTGACGGTCGAGGAAGGCGCCCTGATGGGCGGTGCCGGCGCCGCCGTGGCCGAGGCGCTGGCCGCAGCCGGCCTGACGCCGCCGCTGCTGATGCTCGGCCTGCAGGACCAGTTCATCGACCACGGCGACGCCGCCAAGCTGCTGGCGCTGCACGGGCTGGACGCCGACGGCATCGTCGCGTCGATCAGGAAGCGCTTCGGCAAGGGCGCGGCGCGGCTGGTGGTCAACAACAATTGAGAGTACGGCGGCCGCCTCAAGGCGTCGCCGGTTTCATATACTCCCCATGTAGTACTACTGTACCGGGCGCCACGCCTGCGAAGTTTGCCTATACTCCCCTTGTTTTGGTGTGTGTGATGTATCGAGCGGTCACCTGCCCTGAATCCTCTGTCGCCCCCGCGCAGGCGGGGGCCCAGCGGCGCGCAGCGCACACCCGAACCGTTGGCGGGCAGGCTGGCTGCATGCGGCCCGAAACTCCTGCTCCACCCTTCGGGGCAACGACGGGAAAATTCAAGTGGTTGCCACGGTAGTGTTCCCCGCGTCGCCAGTCGTCACCATTCAGCCGCCGCCGCGCTCCTTCTGCCACAGCACGTCGCCGCGCCCGGCCTCGCGGTTCAGCACGCGCGCCAGCACGAACAGCAAATCCGACAGCCGGTTCAGATAGCGGCGCGGTTCCGCCTCAAGGGTTTCGGCGCGGCCGAGCGCGACCACGCCGCGTTCGGCACGGCGGCAGACGGTGCGGCAGACGTGCGCCAGCGCCGCCGCGCGGGCGCCGCCCGGCAGGATGAATTCGGCCAGCGGCGGCAGATCGGCATTGTATTTTTCCAGCAGCGCATCCAGCCGCGCCAGCTGTTCGGCGCGCAGCAGCCGGTAGCCGGGAATGCACAGTTCGCCGCCGAGATCGAACAGGTCGTGCTGGATCGCCAGCAGTTCTTCCCGCAGCGCCGCCGGCAGCGCTTCGCACAGCAGCAGACCGAGTTGCGAATTCAATTCGTCGACTTCGCCGATCGCCTGCACGCGCAGGCTGTCCTTGCCGGTGCGGCTGCCGTCGCCGAGGCCGGTACTGCCGTCGTCGCCGGTGCGGGTGGCGATTTTCGAGAGGCGGTTGCCCATGGGATTTCCTTGCGTGAATGCTCAGGCGGCCAGCATAAGCGAAAGCGCCGGCGCGGGTAAAATCGCGGCATGAAAACCTCTCTCGATTCCACGCCGGCCGCGCGCCGGCCGCTGCCGCCGGCATTGATCGACGGCCTGCAAGCGCTGTTCGGCGAGCGCTTCACCCGCAATGCGGCGGTCTGCGCCCATCACGGCCGCGACGAATCCTCGTATGACCCGATGCCGCCGGACGCGGTGGTGTTCGCCCACAGCACCGAGGAAGTGGCGGCGGCCGCCGCGCTGTGCCATCGCCACGCGGTGCCGATGATCCCGTTCGGCGCCGGCACCTCGCTGGAAGGCCACGTGCTGGCGCTGCATGGTGGCGTCACCATCGACCTGTCGCAGATGAACCGGCTGCTGGCGCTGCACGCCGAGGACCTGACCGTGACCGTGCAGGCCGGCGTGTCGCGCAAGCAGCTGAACCAGGAAATCCGCGACAGCGGCCTGTTCTTCCCGATCGACCCCGGCGCTGATGCCTCGCTCGGCGGCATGGCGGCGACGCGTGCCTCCGGCACCAACGCGGTGCGCTACGGCACCATGCGCGAAAACACGCTGGCGCTGACCGTGGTGACCGCCGATGGCCGCATCATCAAGACCGGCACACGCGCCCGGAAATCCTCGGCCGGCTACGACCTGACCCGGCTGTTCGTCGGTTCCGAAGGCACGCTCGGCATCATCACCGAAGTGACGCTGCGGCTGTACCCGCAGCCGGAGGCGGTGTCGGCGGCGGTCTGCTCTTTCCCCAGCGCCGGCGACGCGGTCAACGCGGTGATCCAGACCATCCAGCTCGGCGTGCCGGTGGCGCGCGTCGAATTCCTCGATGAAAACGGCGTGCGCGCGATCAACGCGCACGACAAGCTGACGCTGCCGGAGCAGCCGCTGCTGCTGTTCGAATTTCACGGCAGCGCCGCCGGTGTCGCCGAGCAGGCGCAGACGGTGCAGGACATCGTTGCCGAACACCATGCCACCGGCTTCGAATGGGCCACCCGTCCGGAGGACCGCTCGCGGCTGTGGGCGGCGCGCCACAACGCCTATTTCGCGCTGCTGCAGATGCGTCCCGGTGCGCGCGCGATCTCGACCGATTGCTGCGTGCCGATTTCGCGGCTGGCCGAATGCATCCTCGAAACCAAGGCCGATTGCCAGCGTGAAGGCATCGTCCATTCGATCATCGGCCACGTCGGCGACGGCAATTTCCACGTGCAGATGCTGGTCGATCCGGACGATGCTGCCGACATCGCCCGCGCCGAAGGCGTCAATGCGCGCATGGTCACGCGCGCGCTGGCGATGGATGGCACCTGCACCGGCGAACACGGCGTCGGCCTGCACAAGATGGGTTTCCTGGTGCAGGAACATGGCGAGGACGCGATCGCCGTGATGCGGGCGCTGAAGCAGGCGCTCGATCCGGCCAATCTGCTCAACCCCGGCAAGATTCTCGGTTGACTCTCCGCGCCTGAGCCGCGTTCAGCCGGGCAGCCAGATCCGGCAATGACAGCCGGTTCCCGGCTGGCTGTCGATGACCAGCGTGCCGCCCTGCATTTCGATCATGCGCCGCGCCAGCGGCAGGCCGAGACCGGTGCCGGCGGTATGCGCGGCGCCGCGTCCGCGGAACAGCCGCTCGAACACGCGCGGCAATTCGTCGGCCGGAATGCCGGGACCGTGGTCGATCACTTCCAGCGTCACGCCGCCGTCCGCCGGCTGGCCGCGCAGCACGATCGGCGTGCCGGCCGGCGTGTACTTGGCAGCGTTTTCCGCCAGTGTGCGCAAGGCCAGCCGGGTCAGGTCCGGATCGCAGATGAAGTGGTCCGGCAGGCCGGCGGCATCGACCGTGAGCGGATGCCGGTCGGACAGCAGGCGTGCCGCTTCGGCGGCGTCCTGCAGCAGCGGCGCCAGCCGCGCCGGGCGCGAATTGGAACCGTTGCGCAGCAGTTCGAACTGGCTTTCGTCCAGATATCCCTTCAGCAGCCCGGTCAATTGGCCGGTGGCGCGCAGGATCTTGTCGTAGCGCGCCTGGGCGCGGAGGTCGGACTGTTGCGGATTCAGCTTCAGGTTCTGCGCGGCGGCGTCGATCACCGCCACCGGGGTGCGCAATTCGTGCGAGACGGTCGCCAGGAACTGGCGCTGTTCTTCCTGGGCGCGGCGTTCCGCCGCCAGCGAGGCTTCCACCTGGCTGACGGCGTTGCGCAGTTCGGCGGTGCGGCTGGCGACCTTGGCTTCCAGTTCGCGTTCGGCGTCGCGGGCGATCTGCAGCGCCAGCGCCTGCGCCGCTTCCTTCTCGCGCCGCAGTTCCTGGTAGCGGCGGCTGAGCGCGAAATTGATCACCAGCAGCAGCATCAGGATGCCGACATGGCGCGAATATTCGCTGGCGACACCGACTGGCGCGATCGCCAGATTGCGGCCGACCCGCAAGGCTACCGACAGCCAGAACAGGATCAGCGCGCCGAACAGCACGCGGTTCTGGCGATCGCCGCGCCACAGCCGCCAGGCCATCAGCACCACCGGCACCACCGTGCAGATCAGCGACCAGTTCTGATACAACGGCAGCGCTTGCCGCTGGCCGGTCAGCGCGCAGACGATCATCGTCAGCGCCGCCAGCCAGGTGACGGCCAGAAAGGCCAGCGTCCAGCGCGAGCGCGGCGCCTTCAGCAGGCCGAGGTAGTGGAACACGAACAGGATGCCGGTCGGTGCGATCAGCGCGACCGCGCCGGCCAGCAGCGCCTCGTTCCAGGCCGGCAGGTCGCGCAGCAGGTATTGGTAGGCATAGCCTTCCGAGCTCAGCGAGGCCAGCAGCGTCGACAGCGTGAAGATCGAGAACAGGCCGTAGGACCAGTCGCGCGTGGCCTGGAAGAACCACAGGTTGGACAGGATCAGCACCAGATGGACGGCGAAGAACAGGCCGAAGGCCAGCTGTTCCAGCGCCAGCGCCGAGGCGAAGCGTTCCGGCGTCCACAGTTCCATGCCGAAGCTGAGCGCGTTGCGGCCGCGCACGCGCAGATAGAAGGTGGTCGGCGTGTCGGCCGGCAGCTCCAGCCGGAACACCGGGCTGCGGTAATCCAGATCGCGCCCGGCCAGCGGCAGCGCATCGCCGGCCTGGCGCACCTGATAGCGGCCATCGGCCTGCGGAAAATACAGCGTCGCCTGATCGAGAAACGGCGATTTCAGTTCCAGCCACCAGACTGCCGGTGCCGTCGCCGGCCGCGTCACGCGGATGCGCAGCCAGGCGCTGCCGGCGTAGTAGCCGAGCCGCAGCGCGCCCGCTTGCGGTACGAAGCGCGCGGCCACCTCGGGCTGGCTCAGCGCCTGTATCGACAGCGTCGAATCGTCATCCCGCAGCAGATCGAAATGGCCGGTCAGCGACGTCCGGCCGCTTTCCTGCAGCCGCAGCTGCGCCACTGCCGGCGCACAGGCCAGCAGCGCCAGCAGCAGGAGCAGAAATCGGTGGAGCCAGGAAGAACGGGTGGGCATCGAACCGGCGTCGTGAACGGGTGGTGAGAACGGCCGTTACTATACCGGCAGGCTCACCGCGTTTCGCGACATCCGGTAGCGCGTCAGGCGATGCGCTGGAAGGCCGCGCGCGCCGCCGCCAGCGTGGCGTCGAGGGTGGCGGCGTCGTGCTGCGCCGAGACGAAGCCGGCTTCGAAGGCGGACGGCGCCAGATACACGCCTTGTTCCAGCATCGCGTGGAAGAAGGCGTTGAAGCGCTCCTTGTCGCAGGCCATCACCTCGGCGTAGCTGCGCGGCGGCGTGGCGCTGAAGTAGAGGCCGAACATGCCGCCGACCGCGTCGGCGCAGAAGGCGATGCCGGCGGCGCGCGCGGCCTCGGCGAGGCCGCTGGCCATTTTCGCGGTGCTGGCCGCCAGCGCCTCGTAGAAACCGGGCGCCTGGATCAGCTTCAGCGTCGCCATGCCGGCCGCCACCGCGATCGGATTGCCGGACAGCGTGCCGGCCTGGTACACCGGACCGAGCGGCGCCAGGTATTTCATCAGGTCGGCGCGGCCGCCGAAGGCCGCCACCGGCAGGCCGCCGCCGATCACCTTGCCGAGCGCGGTCAGGTCCGGCGTGATGCCGTACAGCGCTTGCGCGCCGCCCAGCGCGACGCGGAAGCCGGACATCACTTCGTCGAAGATCAGGATCGCGCCATGCTGGCTGCACAGCCGCCGCATCGCCTGCAGGAATTCCGGCGTCGCCCGCACCAGGTTCATGTTGCCGGCCACCGGCTCGACGATCACGCAGGCGATCTGGTCGCCATACGCCTTGAAGCTGTCTTCCAGCTGCTGCACGTCGTTGTAGTCGAGCACCAGCGTGTGCTTGACGAAATCTTCCGGCACGCCGGCCGAGGTCGGATTGCCGAAGGTCAGCAGGCCGCTGCCGGCCTTCACCAGCAGCGAATCGGCGTGGCCGTGGTAGCAGCCCTCGAACTTGACGATCTTGTCGCGCCCGGTGGCACCGCGCGCCAGCCGCAGCGCGCTCATGGTCGCCTCGGTGCCGGAGGACACCAGCCGCACCTGTTCGACCGACGGCACCAGCCGGCAGATTTCTTCCGCCATTTCGATCTCGGCTTCGGTCGGCGCGCCGAACGACAGTCCGCGCGCGGCCGCCTGCTGCACCGCCGCCACCACTTGCGGGTGGGCGTGGCCGACGATCGCCGGTCCCCACGAGCCGATGTAATCGACGTAGCGGCGGCCGTCCTCGTCCCAGAAATACGGGCCTTCGGCACGGGTGATGAAGCGCGGCGTGCCGCCGACCGAGCGGAACGCGCGCACCGGCGAATTGACGCCGCCGGGCGTCGTGGCTTGCGCCCGCTGGAACAGGATGTCGTTGCGGGAAGTGGTGTTCTGGTTCATGGCCTTGGAAAAAGAATCAATGATCGGGTTGGGCGCCGGGTTCCGCTTCGCGCGCCCAGAAATAACGGTCCGGCACCAGCTTGCCCATGCCGAGCCGCTGCGCCTGCTGGAGCGCCGCCAGCGTGAATTCCTGCGCTTCCGATACCGCCTCCGGCACGTCCAGGCCATTCGCCAGCATCGCCGCGATGGTGGCCGACAGCGTCGCGCCGGCGCCGCAGTGGCTGTCCGGCACGCGCTGCCAGGCGTCCTGCCGCACCAGTCCTTGCTCGCTGAACAGCGCGTTGACGATCTCGTGCGGATCGGCGCGCACGCCGGTGACGAACACGTATTCGCAGCCGAGTTCGATCAGGTGCATCGCATCGGCGCCCAGCGCGTCTTCGGCGCTCGGCTCGCGCCAGTGTTCCGCCAGCCGCGCCAGTTCGACCGCCGACAGCAGCAGCACGGTGGCTTGCGGCATCAGCAGCTCATAGGTGGCGGCCAGCAGGTCTTCGTGCTCCGGCCCCGGTTCCGGCAGCGCCGAACTGAACGGGTCCAGCACCAGCGGAATGTCGGGATAGTCGGATACCACCTCGGCGATCGCCGCGACGTTTTCGACGCTGCCGACGGTGCCGATCTTGAACGCCGCCACCGCCATGTCTTCCAGCAGCACACGGGCCTGATCGTCGACCCAGTCGGCATCGATCACCTGCAGATCCTCGATGCGGGCGCTGTCGCCGATGGCGATCGCGGTCACCACCGACAGCCCGTGGCAGCCCATCGCCGCGAACGAGGCGAGGTCGGCCTGGATGCCGACGGCGCCGACCGGATCGGTCAGATTGAAGCTCAGCGCGAGCGGCGAAATTTGGTTTTGCACAGCCGGTGGATTAAGATAATCGACTTTGCATTCTACTTGATTGAAGGACCGTCAGCCGTGAGTGAAAACCAAGCAGCAGGGGTAGCGCCGAATGAAGAATTCCAGACCTGGATGTGCCTGATCTGCGGTTGGGTATACGACGAAGCCGCCGGCTATCCGGAAGACGGCATTGCCCCCGGAACCCGCTGGGCCGATGTGCCGATGAACTGGACCTGCCCGGAATGCGGCGCGCGCAAGGAAGATTTCGAGATGGTGCGCATCTGAGCCGTGCGCGACTTTCGGATGCTTGCCGCGCCGGCAAGGAATTCGCCGAAAAACCACGTCATCCTGTATCCCACGGGAAAGCTTGTGCCAAAGCATCTTGATTTTTGTTACAGTTGGGACATATATTGAGCCAATTTTGCTCGGGATGACGGGATGACAACGACCGCGGAAAACGGCAGCCTGAAGATCATGGTGATCGACGACAGCAGCACCATCCGGCGCTCGGCGGAAATTTTCCTGAGCCAGGCCGGCTATCAGGTGGTGCTGGCCGACGACGGCTTCGATGCGCTGGCCAAGGTCTCCGACCACAAGCCGGCGCTGATTTTTTGCGACATCCTGATGCCGCGCCTGGATGGCTATCAGACCTGCGCGCTGATCAAGAAGAGCGCCAGATTCCACGACACCCCGGTCATCATGCTGTCCTCCAAGGACGGCCTGTTCGACCGCGCGCGCGGCGCCATGGTCGGTTCCGACGAGTACCTGACCAAACCCTTCACCAAGGACAGCCTGTTGCGAACCGTGCGTCAGCACACCGCGCAGGCGCAGTAACCAATGCGTTTCCGGCCCCAAAATCACTGAAGCAAAGGTAAAACATGGCCATACAAAAAGTACTGGTGGTGGACGACTCCCCGACCGAGCGCTATTTCCTGACCGATGTGCTGGCCAAGAACGGTTTCTCGGTCTCGACCGCGGAAAACGGCGAGGACGCGCTGGCCAAGATCAAGGCCGACAAGCCGCAGCTGATCCTGATGGACATCGTGATGCCGGGCCAGAACGGCTTCCAGGTGACGCGCTCGATCTCCCGTGATCCGGAAACCCAGGATATCCCGATCATCATCTGCACCAGCAAGGGGCAGGAAACCGACCGCATCTGGGGCTTGCGCCAGGGGGCGCGCGACTACATCGTCAAGCCGATCGATCCGCAGGAGCTGCTGACGAAAATCGCGGCGCTCGGCTAAATCCCGCCCATGACCGAAGCCATGACCGACCGCCGCGCCGAACCCGTGCCGGGCCAATCGGACGAAGCGGGCAACCGCCGTACCCGGCTGCGCGAATTCCAGTCGCAGCTGCTGGAGCGCATGCAGGCGGTGCGCAGCGGCTCCGACAGCGGCATCAGCCGGCTTGGCGTGATGCTTGGCGACAGCCGCTGGCTGCTCGACCTGCAGCAGGCCGGTGAAATCGTCTCGGTCGGCAACGTCACCCCGGTGCCGCTGACACAGGACTGGTATCTGGGGCTGGCGAATATCCGCGGCAATCTGACCAGCGTGATCGACTTCGCCCGTTTTCAGGGTTCCGTTTCCTCCACCGTCGACAAGGAAAGCCGCATCGTCGCCTTCGCGCCGGCGCTGTCGTTCAACAGCGCGTTGCTGGTGTCGCGCGTGCTGGGGCTGCGCAACGTCGCCGAAATGGAAACGCGTGATGCCGGCGCCGACGCCGCGCCGTGGGCGGGCTTGCAGTACATCGACCGCGACGGCCAGGTCTGGACCCAGCTGGATCTGTCCCTGCTGGTGCAGGATTCCCGGTTTTTGCACGTGGGCATATGATCAAAGCCCGCAACATGGCGGGCGATATCGCATTCGTAACGAGGAGACTCAGTGATGGCGTTCAAACTACCGTTCTTTTCCCGGAACCAGCAGGAAGAACTCGCGGCGGCGGAAGTCGCGGCGGATACGCCCGGCACTGAGGAGGCTGGCGAGGCGCCGGCCTGGCATTCGACCTATTCGGCCGAAACCAATCCCGATGCCACCTTCATCGGCGATGCGCTGGAACGCGGCGGCGATCTGCGGCTGCCGCTGATCGGCCATCTGCCGCTGCAGCGCCAGGTCCGTATCCTGCTGATCACGCTCGGCGGTTCACTGGTGCTGGGGGCGCTGTTCGTCTGGCTGAACGCCAACAATTCCAACCTGAGTTCGACCCAGACCCAGATCGCCGGTGATGCGCTGATGCACTCGCAGCGTATCGGCAAGGCGACGCCGAATGCGATTCAGGGTAACCAGGAAGCGTTCAACCAGCTGTCCGAAAGCCGCAAGGAATTCAATCAGGATTTGCAGACGCTGAGCAAGGGCGGCAATTATCAGGGCCGCGAAATCGCGCCGGCGAACGACAAGATGGTCGCCATTCTGCGCGATACGCAGAAGGTCTGGGCCAGCTCCGACAAGGCGGCCGAGACCATCCTGAAGCTGCGCAAGGAATTGACCGGGTTCGGCACCACGCTGCAAAAACTGAATACGCTGTCGCCGATCCTGCTGGAACTGACCGAGCAGATCGCTACCCTGAAGGCGCAGGGCGGCGCCACCCCGCGTGAAATCGCGGCGGCCGGCCAGCTGGTGATGCTGACCCAGCGCCTGGGCCGCAGCGCCAACGAATTCCTGACTTCGGAAGGCGTGAATCCGGAAACCGCCTTCCTGCTCGGCAAGGACACCAATACCTTCCGCGACATCACCGAAGGTTTCCTGAAGGGCAGCGACATCCTGCGCCTGTCGGCCACCACCGACAGCGACACGCGCGACAAGCTGACCGAACTGCAGACTACGTTCGCCGAATACCAGCAGTCGGTCGCGACCATTCTCGGCAACCTGCAGAACTTCATCGCCGCGAAGCAATCCGAGCAGCTGATCTTCACCGAAAACGAAGCGCTGAAGCAGCGCCTGACGCTGCTGCAGAAAACCTATCGCGCCGAGCAGGACTCGCTGACCTGGCAATTCTGGGCGATGCTGGCGGCGGCGCTGGTGGCCCTGCTGGCGGCGGCCGGCATCGCGGTGGTGCTGCTGCAGGACAGCCGCAACCGCACCCGCGAAGCCAACCTGCGGCGCCAGGAGGCGGATGCGCAAAGACTGCAGGCGCAAAAGCAGGAAGAAGAAGCGATGCGCGCCAACGAGCAGAACCAGGCGGCGATTCTGCGGCTGATGAACGAATTGCAGGAAGTGGCGGATGGCGACTTGACGATCCAGGCGACGGTGTCGGAAGACATCACCGGCGCCATCGCCGACTCGGTCAATTACACGGTCGAGGAATTGCGTGGGCTGGTCGGGCGTGTGACGGTGACGGCGGAGCAGGTGACTTCGGCGTCGAATCAGGCGCAGAACATTTCCACCGAACTGCTGGCGGCATCGCAGAAACAGTCGCGCGACATTCAGGAAACCGGCCGCGCGGTGCTCGACATGGCGCTGCAGATTACCGATGTTTCGCGCTCCGCCAACGAGTCGGCCGAAGTGGCGCGGCAGTCGGTGACGGCGGCCGAACAGGGTGCCACCGCGGTGGAAAATGCCATCAAGGGCATGAACGAAATCCGCGAGCAGATCCAGGAAACCTCGAAGCGCATCAAGCGCCTCGGCGAATCGTCGCAGGAAATCGGTGAAATCACCGAACTGATTTCCGACATTACCGAGCAGACCAACGTGCTGGCGCTGAACGCCGCGATCCAGGCCGCCTCCGCCGGCGAGGCCGGACGCGGCTTCTCGGTGGTGGCGGAAGAAGTGCAGCGGCTGGCGGAGCGTTCCGGCGAAGCGACCAAGCAGATCGGCGCGCTGGTGCGGACGATTCAGACCGATACCCACGATGCGGTGGCGGCAATGGAAAAATCGACCCAGGGCGTGGTCGAAGGCGCCAAGCTGTCCGATGCCGCCGGCGCCGCGCTGTCCGATATCCGCCGCGTGTCGAACCAGCTGGCGGAACTGATTCAGGGTATTTCCTCGGCCACCGAGCAGCAGGCCACTTCCGCCAACGGCGTCGCGCAAAGCATCCAGGGAATTCTGACCGTCACCGAAAAAACCCAGGAAGGCACGCAGCAGACTGCGCTGTCGATTCGCGAACTGTCGAAATTGGCCGAAGAGCTGAAGAACTCGGTATCGCGTTTCCGCGTAGCCGCCTGATACCCGCGTTCCGTCGTCCGCCTGTGAGGCCGGCGCCGCCACGCGGCGTGTGTGCCTGATGTCTGTGTACGGATCGCGGCGTATTCCCACAGAAACCGCGAGGTAGTCATGACCACCGATTCTTCCGCTTTGCCGCAGGCCGCCCGGGACGGCTTCGACACCGGGCCGCTGTCCTGGGTGATGGCCGAAATCCGCGAGGCGCTGAGCCGTTCGCAGGCCGCGCTGGAGGGGGCACTGGGCCAGGAGCCGGAGGCGCAGGCCACCTCGCTGCGCCATGCCCGCGCCTATCTGCATCAGGCGCACGGCGCGCTGCAGATGGTTGACGTCGACGGCGTCGCCATCGTCACCGAAACCATCGAGGATTTGCTGGATCGCCTGAGCGAAGGCCAGTTGGCGCTGGATGCCGAAATCGTGCAGACGGTGCGCGGGGCCTGCCAGGCGCTGGTCGAATATCTGGAAGAACTGCTGTCCGGCGCGCCGCATCAGCCAGTGCGCCTGTTCCCCTACTACAAGGCGCTGCTGGAAACCCGTGGTGCCGAACGGGTCCATCCGGCCGATCTGTTCTTCCCCGATCTGACGCTGCGCCCGTCGCTGCCGGCGCGTGCCGCCGTCGCTGTCGATTACGCCGCGTTGCGGGTGCGCTTCGAAAAGGCGCTGCTGCCGTTGCTGCGCGGCAGCGGCCAGACCGATCCGCGCCATGCCGCGCTGCTGGCGAAAATTCTCGGTGAAATCGAAAAGGGGCAGGATGGCGCGCAGGCGCGCGGCTTCTGGTCGGTGATGCAGGCATTTGCCGAGGCGGTCGCCAGCGGCCAGATCGCCGACGAGCTGTACGTCAAGCAGTTGTTCGCCCGCATCAATCTGCAGTTGCGGCGGCTCAGCCAGGGCGCCACCGGCATCGCCGAGCGCGTGCTGCGCGACGCGCTGTTCTTCCTGGCGGGCGCGCGCGATCCGTCGCCGCGCACGCTGGAAATCCGCCGTGCCTGGCAGCTGGACGGGCTGGTGCCGGCCGACTACGAACGGCGCCGTTATGGCCAGATCGACATGCAGGCGCTGGTGCTGGCCAAGGAAAAGCTGGCATTGGCGAAAAATATCTGGAACCGCATCGTCGGCGGCGACAGCACGCCGGCGCCGGTGTTCGAACTGGAAATGAAGACCTTGAGCGAGGCCGGCGGCAAGCTCAATTCGCCGCCGTTGTCGCGGCTGCTGCGCGAACTGAACGGCATCGCCCGTCATGCCGCCTACGCCAAGCCGGGCGACGGCCTTGGCCTGGAAATGGCGACCAGCCTGTTGTTCGTCGAGAACGCGCTGAACGCGATCAGCCATCTGCCGGAAGATTTCTCCGAGCGCGCCGAAGCGCTGACCGCGCGGCTGCTGTCGGTGGTCGGCGGCGAGGCGCCGGCCGATTCGGCGCAGTGGCTGAACGACATGTCGCGCGCGGCCCAGCAGAATCAGGCGATGACAGTGCTGGCCGGTGAAATGCTGACCAATCTGCGCCAGGTCGAAAAACTGCTGGACGAATATTTCAACGACCCGACCCGGCGCGAAGCGCTGACGCCGATCGACCAGGTGCTGCACCAGATCGAAGGCGGGCTGGCGGTGCTGGATCAGGACGATGCGCGGCGTGCGGTACAGCATACCCGCGCCGCGGTGCAGGAATTCGTCGATGCCGGCGACGAGGCGGTGCCGGCGCCGGCGGCGTTCCAGCATGTGGCGCAAAACATTGGCGCGCTGAGTTTCTTCATCGAAACCCTGCAACTGCATTCGGAAGACGCCGGCAGGCGTTTTTCGTTCGATGAGCAGGCCGGCATGTTCCGCGCCAACCTGCTGGAAAAGAGCCGTCCGGTTGTGGCAGTGCCACAGGAAGACGCGGCGCCGACACCGGACGAAAGGGAGCCGGCCGTGCCGGCCGCCGAACCGGCTACCGCCGAACAGGAACTGACGCTGCACCAGCAGCATTCGGCCGATCTGGCCCTGTCGCTGGCGCTGGAACCGGAAAACCCGGACTTGCAGGATCAGTTGAAGAAGTCGCTGGAGCAGGTGCGTGACGTCGCCACGCTGGTCGACAACGCGGACGCCAACGACCGCGCGCAAAATGCCATCGATCTGCTGCAGCAGCCCGATTTCGGCCGCTCCGCCGACAGCGTGTCGGAGGTGGTGGTAGCCACCGCGGTGGCGGCGCCGGCCGATGAAGTGGTGGCCGCCGCGGCGGCGCCGGAAACCAGTGAAGAAGTCGACGCCGAACTGCTCGACATCTTCCTCGGCGAAGCCGAGGAAGTGCTGGCCTGCATCGGCGAAGTGTTGCCGGCTTCGCGCGCCGAGCCGCATCATCAGGAGCATCTGGTGACGCTGCGGCGTTCCTTCCATACGCTGAAGGGCAGCAGCCGGATGGTCGGCCTGAACGCCTTCGGCGAAGCCGCCTGGAGCATCGAACAGGTGCTGAACCTGTGGCTGGCCGAAGCGCGCGCCGGCAGTGCCGACTTGTACATCCTGCTGGAACATGCGGCGGAATTGCTGACGGCCTGGGTTGCCGACATCCGCGCCAGCGGCTGGTCGGCGCGCACTCCCGATGCGCTGGCGGCTGCCGCCGCGCGGGTGCGCGAAGGTGGCGCTTTCGATGACGATGCCGGCGCCGCCGCGCCGCAGGCGGCGACGCCGGAAGTGCCCGTCGATCCGGTCGCCGAGGCGAGCGCTGTCGATGCCCCGGTGACGACGGAGCCGGATGCGCCGGCAGCCATCGAGCAGGCCGAGGAAATCCAATTGTCGGATGCCGAGCTGGCGGCGTTTGGTCAGGTCGCCGCTGCGGCCGATGACGCCCCGCCGCTGCCGGAAATCGAACCGGAAATCGAACCCGAAACACAGGCGGCATCCGGAACCGAAGCGCTGCCGGAACTGGAACCGCTGGAAGCGCCAGGGACAGACGCACCGGATGAACAGCCGGAGCCGGCCTCCGGCACCGTGCTGCCGTTCACCGGCGGGCCGGCGGCGACGCTGGCGGCCGACGATGGCGTCAAGCGCATCGGCGACCTCGAAATCAGCGTTCCGCTGCACAACATCTATCTGGCCGAAACCGACCAGCTGGTGCGCCAGCTGTCCGGCGATTTCGCCGAATGGCGGCACGAGGCGGGGCGCCCGGTGGCGGTCGAATCGATCCATGCGGCGCATTCGCTGGCCGGCAGTTCGGCCACGGTCGGCTTCCATGCGCTGCATGAAGTCGCGCATGCGCTGGAGCTGCTGCTGATGCGCCTGTCGCGCCAGCCGCTGGCGCTGGAGCCGGCCCAGTTCGATCTGCTGGAAGACTGCGTGGCGCGCCTGAAATGGATGCTGCAGCAGTTCGCGCTGGGCGAAATGCCGGCGCGCCAGCCGCAGCTGGTCGAGCTGCTGGAGCAGTTGCAGCAACAGATGGCGGCGCGCTGGGAAGCGCTGCAGACCGAAGCGGCCCTGGCGCCGGTGATCGACGCCGATCCGCAGGAGAGGCCGACGCCGGAAGCGCCGTCGGAAGTTCCCGCTGCGCCGGCCTTCGCGCGCGTCGACGAAGCGCCGCCGGCGCCCGAACAGCCGGTCGATTCGATGCTGGCGCTGAAGGACGAACTGGATGCCGATCTGCTGCCGGTATTCATCGAGGAAGGGCGTGATCTGCTGCCGCAGCTGGGGCGCGCCCTGCGGCTGTGGCAGGACGATCCGTCCGAAGCCGCCGCGCCGCCGATCCTGCGTCTGTTGCATACGCTGAAAGGCAGCGCCCGCATGGCCGGCGCGATGCGGCTCGGCCAGCATCTGCACGAGATGGAAACGCGGATCGAGCAGATCGCCTACGCCGGCGCGATGGCGCCGGCGGCGCTGGAGGATTTGCTGGCGCGGCACGACTACGGCCTGCATCTGTTCGAGCTGCTGCAGAACCCGCAACTGGCACAACAGGAGCCGCCGGCGGATGCCGCGCCGCAGCCGGTGGCGCTGACGCCGCTGATGCCGGCGGTAGCGCGCGGGGAACTGGCGGCGCCAGTGCCGCAGGCGGTGCCGGCCACTGCCGCGCCGCTGGTGCGCGTGCGCGCCGACATCCTCGACCGTCTGGTCAACCAGGCCGGTGAAGTGTCGATTTCGCGTTCGCGGCTGGAAACCGAGGTTTCGACCTTGCAGCAATCGCTGTCGGAACTGACCGACAACGTCGATCGCCTGCGCGGACAATTGCGCGAGATCGAAATGCAGGCGGAGACGCAGATCGCCTCGCGCATGACGCACAGCGGCGATCGGGAATTCGATCCGCTCGAATTCGACCGCTTCACGCGGCTGCAGGAACTGACCCGGATGATGGCCGAGAGCGTCAACGACGTCGCCTCGGTGCAGCAGAATCTGGCGCGCACCGTCGATGGCGCCAACAGCGGGCTGGTGACGCAGGCGCGCCTGACGCGCGATCTGCAGCAGGATCTGATGCGGGTGCGCATGGTGCAGTTCGCCAGCATCGCCGAGCGCCTGTACCGGGTGACCCGGCAGGCGTCGAAGGAAGTGGACAAGCGCGTCAACCTCGACATTCGTGGCAGCGCGGTGGAAATCGACCGCAGCGTGCTGGAAAAAATGGCCGGCCCGTTCGAGCATCTGCTGCGCAATGCGATCGTCCATGGCATCGAAACGCGCGAGGCGCGCCGTGCCGCCGGCAAGAGCGAAACCGGCGAACTGCGCATCGAAATCCGCCAGGAAGGCAACGAAGTCGCGATCCAGTTTGCCGACGACGGCCAGGGCCTGAACTTGGCGCGCATCCGCGCCAAGGCGCAGGCCGCCGGCCTGCTGAGCGACGAGCGCGAGGTGTCCGACGCGGAAGCGACCGACCTGATTTTCAATCCGGGTTTCTCGACCGCCAGCGAAGTCACCGAACTGGCCGGGCGCGGTATCGGCATGGACGTGGTGCGGTCCGAGGCGGCGGCGCTCGGCGGCCGCATCGAGGTCCGTTCGGAAGCCGGGCAGGGCGCCCAGTTCACCATTCATCTGCCGCTGACGCTGGCGGTGACGCAGGTGGTGCTGCTGGCCACCGGCGGCCGCACCTACGCGGTGCCGTCGGTGCTGGTCGAGCAGGTGCAGCAGCTGAAGGCGAATGCGCTGGCGTCCGCCTACAACGACGGCGCGGTGGTCTGGCAGGGTGCGCGGGTGCCGCTGTACTACCTGTCGGCGCTGCTCGGCGATACCGCCGCGACGCCGGTGGCGCAGCAGTATTCGCCGCTGGTGCTGCTGAAGAGCGGCAGCGAACGGGTGGCGATCCACGTCGATCAGATCGTCGGCAATCGCGAAGTGGTGGTGAAGAACATCGGCCCGCAGCTGGCGCGCCTGATCGGCATCGCCGGTGCCACCGTGCTCGGTTCCGGCGAAATCGTGATGATCCTCAATCCGGTGCCGCTGGCGCAGCGCGCCGCCCAGGAAAACCAGCGCGCCCCGCGCCTGCTGCCGTCCGATCAGCCGGAGCAGCTGGGCGCGGTGGCCGAACTGCGGTCGGCGCGGCCGTCCGAGCCGGTGGCCGGGTTGCGCACCCAGAACATCGTGATGGTGGTCGACGATTCGCTGACGGTGCGGCGCGTCACGCAGCGCCTGCTGGCGCGCGAAGGCTACCAGGTGGTGCTGGCCAAGGATGGTGTCGATGCGTTGCAGCAGCTGCAGGCGATCACGCCGGACGTGATGCTGGTCGATATCGAGATGCCGCGCATGGACGGCTTCGACCTGACCCGCAACGTGCGCGGCGACGAGCGCACGCGGCAGATCCCGATCATCATGATCACCTCGCGCACTGCCGCCAAGCACCGCAACTATGCGCTGGAACTCGGCGTCAACGAGTACCTCGGCAAGCCGTATCGTGAGGAAGACTTGCTGGCGGCGATCCAGGGCTTCATCCGCGCCGGGGAAACCGCCGAGTAAGCGTTCCGGCGGCGCCGCGGACGCTGCCGGATTTCCATCGGCGTCCGTCCCTCGCATGGTGGAATGCCTGGAGTATGTGCAAAATCACAAGGACTGGCGCCCGACTCCGTCTGGCTGCATGGGGAGTATGTGAATCCGGCGACGCCATGCGCCCGCCCTTCGCCGCGGTTCTCCAGCCGCATCGCGCCCGCTATCGGTGGCCGCAGCGGCGGATACGAAACTGCTAAAATGCCGGCATGGCGACGCACCGCACTTCCCGCAAATCTCCCCGTTCTTCCGGCGCCGCGCATGGCGCGAACGATCCGGATGCCGCAGCCCCGGCCGAATCCGACGGCCAACTCGATCTGTCCAACCATTTCCTGATCGCCATGCCGAGCATGCTCGATCCAATCTTCGGCGGCACCGTGGTTTACCTGTGCGAGCACAACGCCAACGGCGCGCTCGGCGTGGTCATCAACAAGCCGACCGACATGACGATGGAAGTGCTGTTCGAACGGATCGACCTGAAACTGGAAATCGCTCCGGCCGAGCCGACGCCGGTGATGTTCGGCGGCCCGGTGCAGGTCGAACGCGGCTTCGTGCTGCATTCGCCGATGCGCGAGTATTCATCGACGCTGAAAGTCAGCGAGGAAGTCGCGCTGACCACCTCGAAGGACGTGCTGGAAGCGGCCGCCCACGGCGACGGTCCGGCGCACATGCTGGTCAGCCTCGGCTGCGCCGGCTGGAGCCCCGGCCAGCTGGAAGAAGAACTGGCCCGCAACGGCTGGCTGACGGTGCCGGCCGACCCGGCGATCATCTTCGAGCGGCCGGTGGCGGAGCGTTTCAGCGCCGCGCTCGGCCTGCTGGGTATCGATCCGGTCATGCTGACCGCCGAATCGGGACGCGCCTGAGCGCCGCGCGGTGTGGAGACGGTGCTCGGTTTCGATTTCGGCCTGCAGAGGATAGGCGTGGCGGTCGGCAACACGCTGTTGCGCCAGGCGCAGCCGCTGACCATCATCGACGCCGCCGCCAATGACGCCAAGTTCGCCGCCGTCGCCACCTTGCTGCGCGAGTGGCAGCCGGCGCGCTGCATCGTCGGCCTGCCGCTGCACCCGGACGGCGCGCCGCACGCGATGACGGTGCGCTGCCGGCGTTTCGCCAACCAGTTGCATGGCCGCTTCGGCCTGCCGGTGGAACTGGTGGACGAGCGTTATTCGTCGGCGGAGGTCGAAGCCGGGCGCGGCCAGCGTATCGACGCCGAGGCGGCCGCTGTCATCCTGCAACAATACTTTTCGACGCTACCCCAATGAGCATTCCGAACCCGCAACTCGACGCCGAACTCCTTTACGCGCAACTGCTCGATCAGGTGCGCGCCGGCCTGGCGCAGGCCGAGCGGCTGGCCATCGTCGGCATCCATTCCGGCGGCGCCTGGCTGGCCGAGCGGCTGGCGCAGGCGCTGCGTCTGGAAGACCGGCTCGGCTTCATCGACGTTTCGTTCTACCGCGATGATTACGCCGAAAAGGGCTTGCCGGCCGGGGTCAAGCCGAGCCAGATTCCGTTCGAGGTCGGCGACGCCACCATCCTGCTGGTGGACGACGTGCTGTACACCGGCCGCACCACGCGCGCGGCGATCAACGAATTGTTCGACTACGGCCGGCCGGCGCGCATCATGCTGGCCGCGCTGGTCGATCGCGGCGGCCGCGAACTGCCGATCGCCGCCGATTTCGTCGCCGCCACCGTCGAGCTGGAGCGCGACCGCAGTCTGGTCTTGCAGCGCGCCGACGACGGCGCATTTTCCTTTACGGTGAACCATGCATAACCCGCAACTGAACAAGAATGGCGAATTGCAGCACTTGCTGACCATCGACGGACTGCCGCGGGCGATCGTCACGCAGATTCTCGATACCGCCGAATCCTTTGTCGGTCTCGGCGACCGCGAAGTGAAGAAGGTGCCGCTGATGCGCGGCAAGAGCGTGTTCAACCTGTTCTTCGAGAATTCGACGCGTACCCGCACCACCTTCGAAATCGCTTCCAAGCGGCTGTCGGCCGACGTCATCAACCTGAACATTTCGGCATCCAGCACCAGCAAGGGCGAATCGCTGCTGGACACCATCGACAACCTGGCGGCGATGCACGCCGACATGTTCGTCGTGCGCCACGCCGAATCCGGGGCGCCCTACCTGATCGCCAAGCACCTGATCGATACCCGGCAGTCGCACGTGCACGTGGTCAACGCCGGCGACGGCCGCCACGCGCACCCGACCCAGGGCTTGCTCGACATGTACACGATCCGCCACTACAAGAAGGATTTTTCCAACCTGACGGTGGCGATCGTCGGCGACATCCTGCACAGCCGCGTCGCCCGCTCCGACATCCACGGCCTGACCACGCTGGGCGTGCCGGAAGTGCGCGTGATCGGTCCGCGCACGCTGCTGCCGGGCGGGCTGGAACAGATGGGCGTGCGCGTGTTCACCGACATCACCGCAGGCTTGAAGGGCGTCGACGTGATCATCATGCTGCGGCTGCAGAACGAGCGGATGAGCGGCGCGCTGCTGCCATCGGCGCAGGAATTCTTCAAGAGCTACGGCCTGACGCCGGAACGGCTGGCGCTGGCCAAGCCGGACGCGATCGTCATGCACCCCGGCCCGATGAACCGCGGCGTCGAAATCGACTCGGCGGTCGCCGACGGCGCCCAGGCGGTGATCCTGCCGCAGGTGACGTTCGGCATCGCGGTGCGGATGGCGGTGATGAGTATCGTGGCGGGAAATTAGTTTGATTGCGGGACAGAGTTAAGCGAAGCGGTACTCTGTCCCCAACAAATCAAGGAAAAGGTCGAGCAAGGTTGGCTTGAGTAGAAGGGCAGCTTTGGCAAGTATCCACGCCACCGAATACTGCCTTCAATGAATCGGGAAAATGGCTTTCCATGTCTATTTGTTGCGATGTGTCGACCACAGTTACTACGTCGGTCATACAGATAATCTGGAATCGAGGATCGCACAGCACCAGACCGGTGAATTGCCTGGATATACCGCGACCCGGTGGCCCGTGATGCTGCTGAAATCGGAATTTTTCGCCACCAGAGAAGAAGCACTGGCGGCGGAAAGACAGTTGAAGGGATGGGGCCGTGCCAAAAAGGAGGCATGGGTCAAGGGTGATTTTGGTTTATTGAAGCAGCTTGCCAAAAAGAATTTTGCGAAGCGCGCCTGAGCGAAGGAAAGTCGAAACGGGCTGTGGCAGGCGGCTGTCCTTCGATACGGCGCTTTGCGCCTACTCAGGACGAACGGCTGTCAAATGGGCGGACGGTTGCAGAGCCGAACGGATCCACAACCCCGTTCGCCCTGAGTAGCCCGCAGGGCGTATCGAAGGGCCGGCAATGACCATTTCGATACGCTAAAACAGTAGAAGCAAGTACGCACGAAAGCGTAATGAAGAGCGTCAACAAGGTAAAAATGAACATCCACATCCAGAACGGCCGCCTGATCGATTCCGTCAGCGGCACCGATACCGTTGCCGACCTCTATATTGCCGCCGGCCGCATCGCCGCCATCGGCGCCGCCCCGGATGGCTTCCGCGCCGAGCGCAGCATCGACGCGCGCGGCCTGGTGGTGGCGCCCGGCCTGGTCGATCTGTCGGTGCGCCTGCGCGAGCCCGGCTATGAATACAAGGCGACGCTGGAATCGGAAATGCAGGCGGCGCTGCAGGGCGGCGTCACCAGTCTGGTCTGTCCGCCGGATACCGACCCGGTGCTGGACGAGCCGGGGCTGGTGGAAATGCTGAAGCATCGCGCCAAGACGCTGGACCAGGCGCACGTCTACCCGCTCGGCGCGCTGACGGTCGGCCTGAAGGGCGAGAAGCTGACCGAAATGGCCGAGCTGACCGAAGCCGGCTGCGTCGGCTTCGCGCAGGCGGAACAGCCGATCACCGACACCACCGTGCTGCTGCGCGCGCTGCAGTACGCGCAGACCTTCGGCTACACCGTCTGGCTGCGGCCGCAGGACCCGTATCTGGGGCGCGGCGGCATCGCCCACAGCGGCCCGGTGGCGTCGCGTCTCGGTCTGGCCGGCGTGCCGGTGATGGCGGAAACCATCGCGCTGAACACCATTCTGGAACTGATGCGGGCCTCCGGCGCGCGTGTGCATCTGTGCCGGATATCCTCGGCGGCCGGAGTCGAGCTGGTGCGCGCCGCCAAGCGCGAAGGCTTGCCGCTGAGCTGCGATGTCGGCGTCCACCACGTCCATCTGACCGAAATGGACATCGGCTATTTCGATTCCAACGCCCGCGTCACGCCGCCGTTCCGCTCGCAGCGCGACCGCGAGGCGATCCGCGCCGGCCTTGCCGATGGCACCATCGATGCGATCTGCTCCGACCACACGCCGGTCGATGACGACGAAAAGCTGCGCCCGTTCGGCGAAGCCTCGCCTGGCGCCACCGGCCTCGAACTGCTGCTGGCGCTGACGCTGAAGTGGGCGGAAGAAACCGCCACGCCGCTGCCGCGCGCGCTGGCCGCGATCAGCAGCGAAGCCGCGCGCGCCGCCAGCCTGCCCGGCGGCCGGCTGGAAGTCGGCGCCGCCGCCGACCTGTGCCTGTTCGACCCCGCCGCCCGTTGGCTGGTGACGCCGGCGGCGCTGGCCAGTCAGGGCAAGCACACGCCTTTCCTCGGTTACGAACTGGCCGGCCGCGTGCGCGCCACCATCATCGGGGGACGGGTCGCGCATGAGGTTGGGGGTTGAGCCTTGCATTTTTTGATGCCGTTCTTGCTTGCGCGGAAATGCGGGGTGGCGGCAAGTTGTCGGTTTTGTCGTTGCCACGCAGGGGAGCAGGGAATTCAGTGTGATTTCACCATTTCGCCAGTGCCGGGTTCATCCTGTGCGGCGAACGCCACCAGGTTCCCCCTTGCAGGGCGCGTTTGCGCTTGCAAGCGCAAACCGTGTCGCAGGCAGGCCGCATGCGGCCCGAAACCCCTGCTCCACCCTGCGCGGGAACGACAGAGTGGAAAGTGCGTGGCTCATTTGAGCCATTCTCGATCTGGCGCCGGGTGGTGGAATATTGGAAGCGCGATAACCCATCTAGCTGTCGTTCCCGCGCAGGCGGGAACCTAGTGGCGTTTGTCATCATGGCGAGCAGGATGAGATGGTGAAACCATGCCGTGCCCACGCCGGAACGACAATCGAGAGCAATTCGGCAATTTCGACGATTTTCTAAAAACAGGGGGAGTATGCCTAAAAACCATGCCTTTTCCGTAATCATGGCGCCCGATTTCAAAAATGCACCACCCAGTATAAGTTTCAACCGCATCCCCCGATGATCTTTTTCAAGCTGTTGCGCGTGATCCTGCACCTGCTGCTCGGCCTGCTGGTCTGCGCGCTGATGTTTCCCTGCTGCAGCCGTGCCGGACGCGAACGCCATGTGCGGCGCTGGTCCGCCCGGCTGCTGCGCCTGTGCGGCGTGCGGCTGGAGGTGCGCGACAGCGCCGGCGTCGCCGATACGGCCCCCGCGCTGGTGGTGGCCAATCACATTTCCTGGATCGACGTGTTCGTCATCAACGCGGTGGCGCCGTGCCGCTTCGTCGCCAAATCCGACATCCGCGAGTGGCCGCTGATCGGCTGGCTGTGCCAGCGCGCCGGCACCGTGTTCATCGCGCGCGGGCGCCAGCGCGACGTGCGGCGCATCTATCACGGACTGGTGGAGGACTTGCGCGGCGGCGAGCGGATCGCCTTCTTTCCCGAAGGCACCACCGCCGGCCAGGGCAGCCTGCTGCCGTTTCATGCCAATCTGTTCGAGGCGGCGCTGGACATCGCGCCGGTGCAGCCGTACGCGCTGCGCTATCTCGACCACGCCGGCCGGCCGCATCCGGCCGCCGACTTCATCGGCGACACCACGTTCGCGCAGAGCATGCTGGCGATTCTGAAAAGCGGCGGCATGCGCGCCGAACTGCTGCGGCTGCCCTTGCTCGACACCGCCGGCACCGATCGCCGGCAACTGGCGCAGGCCGCCCGTGGTGCGATCGCCGATGCGCTCGGCATCGCTGTGGATGCGCCAGCGCCGCCGGCGGGTGGCGAAGCGCCGGCCGCAGAGACTGAGGCAGAGGTACCACTGGCCGCCTCAGCCAGCCGCTGAAGCGGCGCCCGGCTGCCGGTACTGCGGGCACTGCACCTGCAAGGGTTGGCGGTCATGCAGCCGCAGCGCGGTCAATTGGCCGCCCCAGACGCAGCCGGTATCGAGCGCGATCAGGTTCGGCCGCAGCATCAGCCCCAGCGTCGACCAGTGGCCGAACACCACCGTGATGTCGGCGCTTTGCCGCTGCGGCACCTCGAACCACGGCATGAAGCCGGGCGGCGCCGCATCCAGCCCTTCCTTGGCGGCGAATTCCATCTCGCCGTCGGCGCTGCAAAAGCGCAGCCGGGTCAGGCCGTTGACGATGCAGCGCAGGCGCGCGCTGCCCTGCAACGCATCGTCCCAGCGCAGCGGCGTGTTGCCGTACATCTCGCGCAGGAAATCCACCCAGGCCGGGCCGCGCAGCGCGGTTTCGACTTCGCCGGCCAGCGCGCGGGTCTGCGCCGCGCTCCATTGCGGCAGCACGCCGGCATGCACCAGCAGATGGCCGTCGGCCAGGTGCGCCAGCGGCCGGTGGCGCAGCCAGTCCAGCAGTTCGTCGCGGTCCGGCGCGGCCAGGATGTCGGTCATCGTGTCGGAGCGGTGCGGATTGCGGATGCCGTGCGCGACCGCCAGCAGGTGCAGGTCGTGGTTGCCGAGCACCACGGTGGCGCGCGCGCCGAGCGCCTTGACGCGGCGCAGCGTCGCCAGCGATTGCGGCCCGCGGTTGATCAGGTCGCCGGCGAACCAGAGTGGGGCGCCGGGGTCGGCGGCGTCGATGCGCTCCAGCAGCGCCTCCAGACTGGCGTGGCAACCCTGCAGGTCGCCGATCGCATAGGTGGGCATGGGAAAAAACGGTGGGTGGATGATGGCGCCATTGTAGTGGCAGGCCCGGTGCCGCCGCTGGGCTGGCGACGCCTTGAAAACGGCCGGACCGTTGTTTCATTTAAAATGGCAGGTTTGTTACATTCTGGCCAAAAGCGAGGAAGGCAACATGATATTGGTGACAGGCGGCGCCGGCTTCATCGGCTCGAATTTCGTGCTGGACTGGCTGGCGCAAAGCGATGAGCCGGTGCTCAATATCGACAAACTGACCTATGCCGGCAATCTGAACAATCTGGCCAGCCTGCGTGGCGATGCCCGCCACCGCTTCGTCCAGGCCGACATCTGTGACGGCGCCCGCATGGCGGAACTGCTGGCGACGCACCGGCCGCGCGCGATCGTCCACTTCGCCGCCGAAAGCCACGTCGATCGTTCCATCCTCGGCCCGGCCGCCTTCGTCACCACCAACGTCAACGGCACCTTCAGCCTGCTGGAGGCGGTGCGCGGCTATTGGGGTGGGCTGGATCAGGCCGGCCAGCGCGATTTCCGCTTCCTGCACGTTTCCACCGACGAGGTCTACGGCACGCTCGGCCCCGCCGATGCGCCGTTTTCCGAAACCACGCCGTATGCGCCGAACAGCCCGTATTCCGCCTCGAAGGCGGCGGCGGATCACTTGGTGCGCGCCTATCACCACACCTACGGCCTGCCGACGCTGACCACCAACTGCTCGAACAACTACGGTCCCTACCATTTCCCGGAAAAGCTGATTCCACTGATGATCGCCAACGCGCTCGCCGGCAAGCCGCTGCCGATCTATGGCGATGGCCAGCAGGTGCGCGACTGGCTCTATGTGAGCGATCACTGCGCGGCGATCCGCCGGGTACTGGAAGCCGGCCGTCCCGGCGAAACCTACAATGTTGGCGGCTGGAACGAAATGACCAATCTGCAAGTCGTACACACGCTGTGCGACATGCTGGACCAGGCGGCGCCCGGCGCCGCGTCCTACCGACAACAGATCAGCTACGTCACCGACCGCCCCGGCCACGACCGCCGCTATGCGATCGATGCCCGCAAGATCGAGCGCGAACTGGGCTGGAAACCGGCGGAAACCTTCGCCAGCGGCATCGGCAAGACGGTGCGCTGGTATCTGGCGAACCAGGACTGGGTGCGCGACGTGCAGTCCGGCGATTACCTGAAGTGGATGGCGACCCAATATGGCGCGGCGGATGCCGCCGAACCGGCAAGGAGCCCCGGATGATGCATATACTCCCCTTCATGCCACCCTGTGGCGGGTGCCAGCATTCATAAATTTCAACATACTCCCCATATGTCTGTTTCCCGTAAAGGTATCATCCTGGCTGGCGGCTCCGGCACGCGGCTGTATCCGGTGACCATGTCGGTCTCCAAGCAACTGCTGCCGGTGTACGACAAGCCGATGATCTACTACCCGCTGACGACGCTGATGCTGGCCGGAATCCGCGACATCCTGATCATCTCGACGCCGCAGGACACGCCGCGCTTTTCCGAACTGCTGGGCGACGGCAGCCAGTGGGGGCTGAATCTGCAATACGCGGTACAGCCGTCGCCGGATGGTCTGGCGCAGGCCTTCATCATCGGCCGCGAATTCGTCGGCGGCGCGCCGTCGGCGCTGATCCTCGGCGACAACATCTACTACGGCCATGACTTCGAGCGGCAGCTGCGCACCGCTTCCGGCCGCGCCGATGGCGCCACCGTGTTCGCCTATCACGTACACGACCCGGAACGCTACGGCGTGGTCGAGTTCGACGGCAGCCGCCAGGCCGTCAGCATCGAGGAAAAACCGGCCCGGCCGAAATCCAACTACGCCGTCACCGGCCTGTATTTCTACGATAGCCAGGTGTGCGACATCGCTGCCAGCATCCGGCCATCGCCGCGCGGCGAGCTGGAAATCACCGACGTCAACCGCGCCTATCTGGAGCGGCGCCAGCTGACGGTGGAACTGATGGGGCGCGGCATGGCCTGGCTGGATACCGGCACCCACGAATCGCTGCTGGAAGCCGGGCAGTTCATCGCCACCATCGAAAACCGCCAGGGCTTGAAGATCGCCTGTCCGGAAGAAATCGCCTACCGGCGCGGCTACATCGACGCCGAACGCCTGCGCACGCTGGCCGAACCCCTGAAAAAGAACGGCTACGGCCGCTACCTGTTGCAGCTGCCTGGAGACAAGGTCCTCTGATGAACGTGATTCCGACCACGCTGCCGGGCGTACTGATCCTGGAACCGAAAGTGTTCGGCGACGACCGCGGCTTTTTCTACGAGAGCTACAACGAAAGACGCTTCGCCGAACTGACCGGCGCGCAGACCGCTTTCGTGCAGGACAACCATTCCAAATCGGCGCGCGGCGTGCTGCGCGGCCTGCATTACCAGATTCGCCAGACCCAGGGCAAACTGGTGCGGGTGGTAGCCGGCGAAGTGTTCGATGTCGCCGTCGATCTGCGCCGCGCCTCGGCCACCTTCGGGCGCTGGACCGGGGTCGTGCTGTCGGCCGAAAACCGCCGCCAGCTATGGGTGCCGGCCGGCTTCGCGCACGGCTTCGTGGTCACCAGCGAGAGCGCCGAATTCCTCTACAAGACCACCGACTACTGGGCGCCGGAGCACGAGCGCGCGGTGCGCTGGGACGATCCGGCGATCGGCATCGACTGGCCGCTGGCCGGTGCGCCGGTGCTGTCTGCCAAGGATGCCGCCGCGCCGCTGCTGGCCGATGCCGAGGTGTTCGCATGAGCGCCGCGCGCATCCTGCTGACCGGCCGCAACGGCCAGGTCGGCCACGAACTGGAACGCAGCCTGCAGGGCCTGGGCGAAGTGATCGCGCTGGAACGGCAGCAGATGGATCTGGCCGATCTCGACCAGGTGCGCGCGACCATCCGCGCCATCCGGCCGACGCTGATCGTCAACCCGGCCGCCTACACCGCGGTCGACCAGGCCGAAAGCGAAGCCGAGCTGGCGCAGCGCATCAACGGCGAGGCCCCCGGCGTGATGGCGGAAGAAGCGCGCAAGCTGGGCGCGGCGATGATCCACTATTCGACCGACTACGTGTTCGACGGCAGCAAGGACACGCCGTATACCGAGGACGACGCGCCCTGTCCGGTCAACGTCTACGGCGCCAGCAAGCTGGCCGGCGAGCGGGCGGTGCAGGCCGTCGGGATTCCGCATCTGATCCTGCGCACCAGCTGGGTATACGGCCTGCGCGGCAAGAACTTCCTGCTGACCGTGCTGCGGCTGGCGCGCGAACGCGACCAGTTGCGCATCGTCAGCGACCAGCACGGCGCGCCGACCTGGTGCCGCACGATCGCCGACGTCACCGCCCACATCGTCGCCCAGGGCCGCGCCGCCTCCGATGCCGCCGACTGGTGGCAGGAACGCAGCGGCATCTATCACCTGTGCGCCGGTGGCCGCACCAGCTGGCACGGCTTTACCGCGGCGATCCTGGAAGACGCCGGTCTCGAACGTCGGCCGGCGTTGCAGGCGATCCCCAGCCAGCAATATCCGCTGCCGGCGCGGCGGCCGGCCAATTCGGTACTCGGCACCGAGCGCCTGCAAGCGCGTTTTTGCGGCGTGCCGGACTGGCGCGCGGCGCTCAAGCTGTGCCTGGCGGATCGGCAGGTCGGTTAGCGTTGCCCGGCCCGATGAAAATCGCCATCCTCGGCTCCAAGGGAATCCCGGCCGCGTATGGCGGCTTCGAAACCTTCGCCGAGCAATTGGCGGTCGGCCTGGCGGCACGCGGCGTCGATACCACCGTCTATTGCGAAAGCGGCGGCACACAGCCGGCCTGCTATCGCGGCGTGCGGCTGGAATACCTGCGCGCGGCGGCGCTCGGTTTCCTGACCACCATCGTGTTCGACCTGCGCTGCCTGTGGCATGCGCGCAAGGGCTTCGACGTGGTCTACATGCTCGGCTATGGCGCCAGCCTGTTCTGCTTCCTGCCGCGCCTGTGGGGCACCGAAGTCTGGATCAACATGGACGGCATCGAGTGGCGCCGCTCCAAATGGAGCCCGATCGGCCGCCTGTATCTGCGCATCATGGAAGGCTGCGCGCTGTGGAGCGCCAGCCGGGTGATCGCCGATGCGGAAGGCGTACGGCAATCCCTGCGCGAGCGCCATCGCGATCTGCGCCATTGTTCGGTGATCGCCTATGGCGCCGACCTGCCGCCAGCCGCGCCGGCGCCGGAAGCGCTGGCCGAATGGGGGCTGACGCCGCAGCAATACCATCTGGTGGTGTGCCGGATCGAGCCGGAAAACCATCTGCGGGAAATCGTCGAGGGTTTTCTGGCCTCGTCGGCACGCCATCCGCTGGTGGTGGTCGGCAACGTCGCCAGCGGCACGCCGTACGCGCAGGCGCTGGGCGCGCTGGCGTCGGAGCGGGTGCGCTTCATTGGCACTGTGTTCGATCAACGCAAGCTGCAGGCGCTGCGCTACCATTGCCACAGCTATGTTCATGGTCATTCGGTCGGCGGCACCAATCCGTCGCTACTGGAGGCGCTGGCCTGCGGCAATCTGGTGATCGCGCATGACAATGGTTTCAACCGTGAGGTGGCTGGCACGGTCGGCCATTATTTCGCCAGCAGCGCCGACATCCCGGCGCTGATCGCGCGGCTGGAAGGGCTGCCGCTGGACCGACGCCGGCGGCTTCAGGAGGCGGCGCGGGAAATCATCCGCGCGCGCTACACTTGGGAGCGCATCGTCGGCCAATACCATCAGTTGCTCGAAAGTGCCGTAGCGGACCGCGAGCGCCGCCTGCCGGAGTCATCGAACCCATGAGCGACGACGTGAACGACCTCGCCCCTCTCCCGACGGCCACGCCAGGACTGCCGGAGGCCTTGTCATGCTGATCGTCATCGTCAGTTTTCTGGTTTCGCTGCTGGCAACCACGCTGATCGTGCATTTTTCGCGCGGGCGTCGCGTGTTGCTGGATCACGAGCTGGGCGGGGTACAGAAGATTCACCTGCGTCCGGTGCCGCGGGTCGGCGGAATCGGCATCTTCGCGGCCATGCTGGTGGCCACCGGCGTCGCCTGGTGGCGCGAACCGTCGGTCGGGCGCTGGGTCGCGCTGCTGCTGCTGCCGGCCGCCGTCGCCTTCGGCGGCGGCCTGATAGAAGATTTCACCAAGCGCTTCGCGGCCCTTTGGCGCCTGCTGCTGACGCTGGTATCCGCCACCATCGGCTATTTCCTGCTGGACGCGGTGATCGCCCGCATCGACCTGCCGCTGGCCGACCCCTGGCTGAAATACCTCTGGCTGTCGCTGCCGCTGACGGTGCTGGCGGTGGCCGGCATCGTCAATGCCGTCAACCTGATCGACGGCTTCAACGGCCTGGCCAGCGTGGTGGCGCTGTTCACGCTGCTGTCGCTGGCCTACGTCGCCTTCCATGTGCGCGACGTGTACGTGCTGACGGCGGCGCTGATCATGGTCGGCGCGATCGCCGGCTTCCTGGTCTGGAATTACCCGCACGGCCTGATCTTCCTCGGCGACGGCGGCGCCTACCTGATCGGCTTCATGATGGCCGAGCTGGCCGTGCTGCTGGTGGCACGCAACCCGGACGTGTCACCGTGGTACGCGGCGCTGCTGATGATCTACCCGATGTTTGAAACGGTGTTCTCGATGTACCGCCGCAAGTTCGTGCGCGGCGTCGCTACCGGCATGCCGGACGGCGTCCACCTGCACATGCTGATCTTCAAGCGCCTGGTGCGCTGGACCATCGGCCGCCAGGACGCCCGCGAACTGGCGCGCCAGAATTCCCTGACTTCCCCTTACTTGTGGTTTCTGTCGCTGATGGCGGTGATTCCGGCGACGTTGTTGTGGCGGCATACGGAGGCATTGATCGGCCTTTGCGGTGCTTTCATTGTCAGCTATGTATGGCTGTATGTGCAGATCGTTCGTTTTCGTGCACCGAGATGGCTGGTATTCCGGAAACATAGATAGCCGCGAACGGAGAGGTAAATCAGACGGCGAGGTAGTCGACCAGGGATTGGATATGAACTCTTTTTGGATTATTGAGTATTTATTCGGAGAAATTCTGGAAAAATATTTTCGATCTGTCTGAAAAGAAAGATATATCTCTGGATGCTTGAATAATATCTTCAAATCAACAATATTGACACGAAAGACCGTTAGTAAATGGAAATAAATCTGATTCCGCTGCAAGTACATGGAGATGAACGTGGCGGACTCGTCGCGCTGGAGGAAGGAAAGAACGTTCCTTTTGAGGTGAAGCGGGTTTATTACCTGATTGAAACCAAACCGGATGTCAGGCGTGGTTTTCACGCGCATAAGGCATTGCGTCAACTGGCGGTGGCTGTACGCGGATCGTGTACTTTCCTCCTGGACAATGGTCGTGAAACCAGCGAGATAGAATTGAAAAGTCCAGCTCAGGGTTTGTTGATTGAAGGGGCAGTATGGCGGGAAATGTACAACTTCAGCGATGATTGCGTTTTGATGGTCCTGGCGGATGCTTTATATGATGAATCCGACTACATCAGGAATTACGAGGAATTTCTGGAATTTGTAAACCTGAGCGAGGTTATGAAATGAAGAAAAAGCTGATATTGGTAGGGGCGGGGGAGCAGGCGGAAATTGCGGATGAATATTTTACGCATGATTCCGAATATGAGGTTTCGGCTTTCAGTGTGGAAAGTGAATATCTGAAGAAAACCGAACTGAACGGAAAACCAATTGTTCCTTACGAGGAACTGGAGAAGCTATATCCGAATGGTGAATACAGCATGTTTGTTGCCATTCCGGCATCTCAGTTGAACAGGTTACGTACCAGATTTTATCTGGATGGAAAGAAAAAAGGATATGAATTTGCAACTTACGTCAGCTCGCGGGCTTTCGTCTGGCGCAATGCCGTGATTGGTGAAAACACCTTTATTTTTGAAAATAACGTAATTCAGCCATTTGTTACCATAGGAAATAATTGCATCCTGTGGAGTGGCAATCACGTAGGACATAGAACGGTAATCAAAGACAACACATTCATTGCCTCTCATGCGGTGATCTCGGGCTATTGCGAAATAGGAGAAGGATGTTTCATCGGTGTCAATGCCACGGTGAATGACAACATCAAGATCGCGGATCGTTGTGTGATCGGTTCCGGAGCCCTGATCAGCAAGGATACGGAGCCTGAAAGAATCTACGTGGCAAGCGCGGCGAAACCAGTGCCTGGAAAATCCAGTTTCGAAGTTGATATGTGAGGCGGTAAATGAAGTGGAAAAAACACGGGTTGATTTTTAACCCGAAAAATAAGTTTGACTGGGCTAGCTCTCATGCCCTGCAACCGACGCCATTGTTTATTGACGGGAAATTCAGAGTTTTTGTCGGACTGCGAGATGCTGATGGTGTTAGCCGAATTGGATATGTTGATTTAAACCCAAATAATCCTTCCGAAGTAATTGGTTATTCATCGAATCCTGTATTGGATATCGGTGAAGACGGTGCTTTTGATGAATTTGGTGTAGTGCCTTGTGCCGTTTATCAAAAGGGGAGGGAGGTTTATCTATATTATGCCGGTTATCAACGCGGATTAAAGGCCAGATTTTTGGTATTTGGAGGTTTGGCGATCAGCAACGATAATGGGGAAAATTTTGTTCGATATAAAAAAACCCCGATATTCGAAAGAACAACGGAGGAATTTCTCTTTCGTGTTCCGCATACCGTGATGCAGGATGGGGAAAAATATCGAATCTGGTATGGAGGTGGAAATAGATTTTTGCAGGGGAAAGAAAAAACACTACCAATTTATGATATTCGCTATATCGAATCGCTTGATGGTATGACTATCCCGGAATCTGGGGTTGTTTGTATTCCTACACAAGCAGGAGAATATCGACTTGGTCGCCCCTATGTAATTCGTATGGCAGATAAGACCTATAGAATGTTTTACGGATACAGCAGTGAGGAATTTCACTATAAATTGGGGTTCGCGGATTCCGCTGATGGAATAAACTGGATCCGGCGCGACAGTGAAATGGGATTGGATTTGTCGGAGTCCGGTTGGGATTCAACGATGATGGCATATCCAAGTTTTATTGAATATAAAAACAAGGCTTTTCTTCTCTACAATGGGAATAGTTATGGCCTTGAGGGATTTGGTCTCGCCGAGTTGATTGCATGGTAGCGCTGCAAATTTCTCCCTATGTGCCAACACGAGATGCGGAATGGGATAAGGTAGTCCGGAATTCAAAGAATGGAAATTTCCTTCATTTGCGAAATTATATGGATTACCACGCCGAGCGTTTTTCTGATGCATCTCTGGTAATTCACAGAAATGACAAGCCGGTAGGTGTATTTCCGGCAAATTTTTCCGATAGCCAGATTATGTCTCATGGTGGCTTGACCTATGGCGGGTTGATTTATACCGAAGAACTGTCTGCCGAGGAGGTAATCAGGGTATTTGAGGGAATTGGTTCTTTCTATCAAGAGAGAAATATTAAAAATATAATATATAAACCGATACCTCACATATTTCACAGATATCCTTGCGAAGAAGATTTGTACGCGCTGTACCGTGTCGGTGCGAAACTGATTCGACGGGATGCTTCTTCCGCAATCGATCTGCAGAATCGGGTGGGATACTCAAAAGGCCGCAAATGGTCGATAAACAAGGCAAAAAAATCTGGAATCAAATTACAAAGAGTACTGGATTTGCAGGAATTCCATGATTTGCTGAGTAACGTTCTGAAAAAATTCGGCACAGCTCCTGTACATTCCCTGGACGAACTCGAATTATTGTCCATGCGATTTCCTCGGGAAATTCAGATATACGGCGCATACAGTAATGTGAAATTGGCTGCGGCTGCGCTGGTATTTGATTTCGATAAAACGGTTCACACGCAATACCTGGCCGCGTCGGAAGTCGGGCGAGAAATCGGCGCACTGGATTTTTTACTCGCCGATCTGATAGAAAATTGTTATGCGGACAGAAGATTTTTCAGCTTTGGAATATCTACCGAAAATAGTGGCCTGGTGTTGAATAGTGGCTTGATTGCCCAAAAAGAAGGATTCGGCGCACGGACCATAGTACATGATTTTTATGAATGGATATTATGATGGGTATTCCATTTTTGAGCCTGAAGGATGTAAATTCCCGATTTTCGAAGGAACTGAAAGAGGCTGCTGTCCGGGTGATTGATTCGGGCTGGTATATTTCCGGTGAGGAAGTAAAGAATTTTCAGGCGGAATTTTCCTCGTATTGCGGAGTTGACTACACCATAGGAGTGGGTAACGGCCTTGATGCGCTAACCCTCATCATTCGTGGCTATAAGGAATTGGGACTGGTGCGTGAAGGTGACGAAGTCATTGTGCCGGCAAACACCTATATTGCATCCATATTGGCCATTACGGAAAACCGGCTGGTTCCCGTTCTGGTTGAGCCCGATCCGGTGACGTTCAATATCGATCCTGCTGGAGTGACGGCTGCGATTACACCAAGAACCCGAATGATCATGGCGGTTCATCTGTATGGTCAGCTGGCGGACATGCCAGCCTTGAAAAAAGTAGCGAAAAAACACGATATCTTGTTGCTGGAGGACGCCGCGCAAGCACATGGAGCAGTGCGCGACAATGTCCGGGCGGGGGCTTGGGGAGATGCGGCTGGATTCAGTTTTTTTCCGGGAAAAAATCTTGGAGCATTAGGCGATGCCGGCGCAATCGTTACCAATGACAAAAAACTCAAGGAGGTGGTGAGCCAGTTGGGAAATTACGGTTCCAGAGTCAAGTATCTGCATGAACGCAAGGGGGTAAATTCACGATTGGATGAATTGCAGGCATCGTTTCTGAGAGTGAAGCTCCGGTACCTGGACGCGGACAATGAGGCGCGTCGTGCGATTGCTGTGCAATATCTGTCCGGAATTCAAAATCCGAAAATCCGGCTGCCTTTCGTTCAATATGAAAAAGCACACGTCTGGCATTTGTTTGTCATCAGAACCAGCGAGCGGGAAAAACTACAAAAGCATCTCCATGAAGCCGGAATCGGTTCATTGATTCACTATCCGATTCCACCTCACCAGCAGTCTGCCTATCCGGAATATAAGGACGTCAATCTTCCCGTAACCGAAACCATTCACCGCGAGGTGCTTAGCTTGCCGATTGCGCCCAATCTGGATGAGGAAGCCATTGCATCGATCATCGCCGCATGTAATTCATTTTAGAGCGCGTCCATGAACATCATGCGGGTCGGGGGATTGACGGCGATCGCTGCTGGCGCGCGCCTGCTGTCCGGATTTCTTGTTATCAAGCTGGTATCGATATTCTCCGGGCCGGAAGGAGTGGCAAAACTCGGCCAATTCATGAGTTTGATGGCGTTGCTGGTTGTCTTTGCCGGTGGCGGGGTTGGTCCAGGTGTGGTCAAGTACGTGGCGGAGTATCGGGAAAACTCCGGGCAGCTGAAATCCTTTTTAAATACGAGTACTTTATTTACTCTTGTCGCTTCATGTCTGATGGCGGTCGCTGTTCTGTGTTTTGGTGAGCCGCTGTCTGCATGGTTATTTGGCGATCTTGATTACCTGAGCTTGATCTGGATTGTTGCCTTTGCCCAGATATTCGTTGCCTTTCACAATTTGGTGGTTGCCATCATCAACGGGATGATGGACATCCGCCGGCTGGCGATAATTCATGTTGCGGGTGCAGCCTTGGGGTTGACGATAACGGCATTATTGGGTTTTTATTTCAGATTGTACGGCGCGTTGCTGGCATTCATACTGGGGCAAGCTGCATTGATATTGATCAGCTTCCCGTTATTTCGCAAAAGCAGGAATTTTGATTGGCGTTTCTTTTATCCAAAATTCGATTCAGGGAACTTCAAGCGGCTGTCAAAATTTACCTTGATGACCCTGACATCCGCTTTATTGGCTCCGGTAGTGCAGATCGCGGTCAGAAATCATCTGGCACAAGAATTTTCCTGGGAGGAAACCGGATATTGGCAATCCGTCAGCAAGGTTTCCGAGGCGTATCTGCTGTTCCTGACGATGGCGATCAATGTTTATTATTTGCCGAAACTTTCCGCGATAACAGATCCGGACCGCTTCAAGGCCGAGTTGATCAATGCCTACCGGTATCTGATGCCGGCAGTCATTCTTTCGGCACTTGCCATATACGTTCTGCGTGACTATGTGACACTTTTCCTTTTTACCGGAGATTTTGCCGCCGCAAATTCCCTATATGCGCCGCAGCTGATCGGGGATGTCATAAAAATTGCCTCCTTTGTTCTGTCGTACATCATGTTGGCGAAAGCCTTGACTTTCACTTTCTTCCTGTCTGAACTGGCCTTCAGCGCGATGTATGTGGGTTGGGTGTGGGTGTTGACCGAACGCTATGGATTGATCGGCGCCATGTATGCATTTATCGTGAATTACGTAATTTATCTGCTTTTTACCTGCGTGGTTGCAACCTCGGTTCTCAAGAAGATGCGATATGGCAAATCCTAAAGTCAGTGTGATGATGCCGGCGTATAACGCCGAGGAATTTATTTCAGACGCGATTCAATCGGTGCTGGATCAGGATTACGAGAATTTGCAGATGGTTATCTGTGACGATGCGTCTACAGATGGTACGGCGAGGATAATTACCGATTACGCAACCCGCTATCCCGGAAAAATTCTGGCGATTTGCAATGAGAAGAATCTCGGTGTCACCAGGAACTGTAACCTGGCACTCCGTCACTGTGACGGAACCTATGTCGCCTTGTTCGCCGGTGACGATCTGATGTTGCCGGGAAAAATTTCCGCGCAAGTCGAGATGATGACGGCGGACAAGAATATTGTCCTGTGCTATCACCCCGTTGAAATATTCGATTCAGCCAGTGGCAAGACTATTTTTGTCACCAACCAAACCAACCGGGAGGATGTGTATTCTTATTCGGACATTCTGCTGAAGGGAGGAATTCCAGGGGGGTGCTCCATTATGGTGAGAAAGGATGCGATACCGGATGGTGGATATGACGAGCGGCTACGTACGGTAAGTGACTGGTTGTTTTTCTTTGAGATTTCCCTGAAAGGAAAAATAACAAAGATAAATCAGGTTCTGGGAAGATATAGGAAGCATGGTGGTGGAGCCAGTCAAAAAACTCTGCAATTACTTGATGAATCACTGCAGGCGCTGGATATTGCGAGTAAAAAATATTCGGATGTTGACGGATTACAGGGGTTGGTAGATAGGGGGAAGGCTCGATACATTGCTGGAGAGGCATTTCGCCAACTGAATGGAAATCCAAAATTTGCTTATGATTTGATTAAAAAATCAATGGAATTTGATCCAAAGAACAGGAAATATAAAATTCTCAAAATCATATGCTGGATAAATCTCAGGGTGCCGGCTGGTCATGTTATCGTGGGCAATTTTTTTGTCAAGGCAAAATATTTCATAAAGCGTATTGGCGGGTAGCGGTACCTGGTATCTGTGGGAGGATGAAGTAAGGATAATAAAAATATAAGTGCCGAATATGAATAGATTTGCCAATCCAAATTTAATTTTTGTTGTTTTATGGGGATGTTTGATTGCGCTGCAATCCCTTGAGATAACGAATAATTATGTTCGCTCAAGTCCGGTGGTTTTGGTAATAATTGGGATGAACATTTTTTTGGCTTTTTTTCTTCAACTTACGATGATTCATCATCGTAAAGTTGCAGACATTCGTCAAAAATACAGAGAACTGATTTCATCCAGACTTCCTTCCATTGAGAGGGCCATAAAATTCTTCTTGACTATATACATATTTATATCGGTACTCGATGTTGTTTATTCCGGAGGATTTCCTCTTTATTGGATTGTGTCCGGTAGCGAAAAATTGTATGTGGATTTCGGTATTCCTACCGTTCATGGCTTGGCAAATGGGATTGTATTTTTTCTTTTTACCTTGTTGGTGCTGCTCGATGTATTGGGGATAAAAAGAAAAAGAGGCTTGCTTTTCTTGTTGCTCCTTTGGCAGGTATGTATTTTAGGTCGAGGGGTAATCATGGTCATGGGTGTCCAATCACTATGTGTCGTGATGTTGTTGTCCAGATCCGGTATTTTGAGCATGTGGAAATATGCAATATTGGCGATCTTCGTGATTATTGGATTCGGCTATTTTGGTGATTTGCGGCAGACGTATAACCCATTCATACCTTTGGTGAATGATGAGTGGCGTTCTTTTTTTGAAAATATCCCGTCTGGATTTTTGTGGGTGTATATCTATTTCACGTCGGGATATAATAATCTGATATTCAATGTCGATTTGATTAATCCGACATATTTTCCTTATTATTCGCTCGCCAAGCTGGTTCCTTCGGTGGTATATAATTTGCTGGGAGTGACGAAAACTCTTGATGGTTTTGAGTTTGTTAACGAAAACCTGAATGTGTCAACGATATATGCAAGTTTTTATTCCGATTTCGGTATTCTCGCCTTTTTCCCGGTTTTTTTTATTCAAGGACTTGCTGTTTATTTTTACAAAAGAGCTTGGCGGGGTGATTTTTTCTCTCTCTTGAAGTATTCAATTGTATTCCAGGCAATAATTTTTTCGCCGTTTATCGATACTTTTTTCTATCTCCCGTTCATTGTGCAATTTTTATTTATAAAATATCTGAAATATAAAACCGGATAAAATTCAACAGAGGTTAAATTTTATTTTTCTGTGAAAGCATTTTTGTTTTGATGAATTCAAGAGGTTTTGTGGAAAGTTTAATTCTGATCACTGGCGGTGCGGGATTTATAGGCCAACGTGTATCTCGTGCACTATTGGAGCGGGGATGCAATGTGCGTATTCTTGATAACTTCAGCCCCCAGGTTCATTCCACGGAAACGCTACCGGGTGATCTCGCTTCACGGGTGGAACTGATACGAGCTGATGTGCGTGACCGCGAGGCGATGAAACAGTGCCTGTCGGGAGTGAATGCTGTTCTTCATCTCGCGGCCGAGACTGGTACGGCGCAGTCCATGTACGAAATTCAGCACTACTTCGATGTCAACGTCCTGGGGACCGCGGTTTTGCTTGATGTGCTCCAGAATGGAGATTGTCTGAAGGAGCTAAAGACAGTCGTGGTTGCTTCCAGCCGGGCAATATACGGTGAAGGCCAATACTACTGCAATGAACATGATGTTGTGTATCCGGCTCAACGGGAACGGGTGCAGCTTTCCGCTGGGCATTTCGAGCCGGTTTGCCCCCTTTGTGGCAATCCTGTCTCTCTGGTTCCGACGGTGGAGGGGGCGCCTCTGAATCCGATGTCGATATACGGCCTGACAAAGCAGATGCAAGAGCAGGCGGTTCTACTTTTCGCCAGAACCAACGGAATCAACGGTTTCGGACTACGGTATCAAAACGTATATGGTCCGGGGCAGTCTCTCAAAAATCCCTATACCGGAATTCTGGCAGTTTTTTCCAATCTCGCCCGCCAGGCTCAGCCGATTGAAATTTATGAGGATGGACTGGAATCACGCGATTTCGTATACGTCGATGATGTTGTTGAGGCCACGGTGCGCAGCCTGAATTTTTCCGGCAAATTCGTAGGGGCATTGAATGTCGGGTCGGGTGTCGCCACCGATGTCCTCACTGTTGCTCAAGAGATTAAATCCTATTTCAACAGCGAAAGTACTGTAAACGTTACCGGGGCATTCCGTATGGGCGACATTCGTCATAATGTCGCCGATTTGAGGCGGCTGGAGCAGGTGCTTGGATTCGTGCCAGCTACGTCCTTCAAACAAGGATTGACCAGATTTCTCGATTGGGCGGCCGGTCAGGAATTCGAGGACAAGGCCGCGTATCAGCGGTCCGTAGCGGAGCTTTCCGCTAGAGGATTAATGGGGAAACATCACTGATGAGAGATGGTTCTCGATGACGGCTTGCATGCAATTCAAATTGGGGTCTTATCTGGCTGCGGATTTACGCCGGGCATATTCGTTGGCGCATGGTTGTGACAATCCTCCCTCTTCCTGGCGATTGTGGCTGGGATTGTTTTCGCCGAGATTTGCTCCGGTGTTGTTGTGCAGAATTGCCTATTTCTTTCATTGTCTGGGATTGGGGCCGATAGCGCGCTTGGTATCTCTGCTGAATTTTTTTCTGTTCGGAATAGAAATTGCCGTGCGCTGCCCGATCGGGAAGGGATTGTATTTTCCGCATACCCAAGGAACGGTAATAGGGGCGTGGAGTATAGGTGAAAATGCCACCATCTTTCAGGGGGTAACCTTGGGGGCACTCGAAGTGGATTTTTCTTATCTTGAATCATCACGTCCGAAATTGGGAGATAACGTCATTGTCGGTTCCGGAGCAAAAATCCTGGGGGGAATCAGTTTGGGAACAGGTTCCCGGATTGGCGCCAATGCCGTGGTTCTGGAGTCGGTGCCTCCTCATGTTTTGGCAGCAGGTATTCCTGCGCGAGTGCTCAAGAGGACAGAAGCAAGCTGATGCGTTCCATGATGACCGATGAAATGGAGGGCAAGCATGTCCTTCTTGTCGCCCCGAGATTTTTTGGCTATGAGGGTGAAATTCTCGATGAGTTGCGCAGACGTGGTGCGATAGTCGATTTCTTGCCAGATCGTCCTTTCAATTCCCCGGCAATGAAGGCTTTGACACGTTTGCGGAGGGAGTGGATATTTCCGGTAACGGATAAATTTTTCCTGAATTCGATTGAAAAATTCGACCGCGGTAATTATGACTTGATTTTTGTTGTGGTAGGCGAAAGTCTTTCTGTATCGGTTTTGTCGAGTTTGCGATCATCATTTCCCCGAGCACGTTTCGTTTTCTATATGTGGGATGCGATGCGGAATCGGCGGAAACTTGAACAGAATCTTTCCCTGTTTGATGCGTGTCATACCTTTGATCCGGATGATTCTTCGGAATTTGGCATGAAATTCCGTCCATTATTCTTTTCTCCCGGTTTTGAGCATGAGTATGACCCGGAGTTTCAGTATCATCTGAGTTTTGTTGGTACGGCACATTCGGATCGCCATAAAATAGTTTCTGAAATAACCACGTTGCTGCCAACCGGTATCAGATATTATTGGTATCTTTATTTGCAGGCGCGCTGGGTATTTTTCGCTCACAAATTTGGAAATCCGGAATTTCGCAAAGCCAGGATTTCCGATTTCCGGTTTTCTCCTCTATCCAAAACGGAGTTGCATCGGATATTTTTCAGTTCGCTGGCTGTGCTGGATATCGAGCATCCGCGACAAACCGGGTTGACCATGCGAACATTTGAAACGATGGGGGCAAATAAAAAACTCGTTACCACCAATAAAAATGTTCGTAACTATGATTTTTTCGATGACAGAAATATCCTGGTAGTCGACCGAAAAAATATCCAGTCGATACCCACGGATTTTCTTGAAAATCCCTATGCTCCATTGGATGTGGCGACATATCGCAAATATTCTATTTCCGGTTGGCTGGATGATATTCTGACTCCTGCTTTGGGTAAATATGCCGAAAGGTAAATCGGACTGCTTGGGGGATTTTCCGAATACCTTCGGGGAACCGATTCCGGATTGCATCAGGAAAACTTGCGAATAATATGGAAATTCTGGTAACGGGAGCGAATGGTTTTATCGGCCGGGCCTTGTGTGCCGAGGCGACAAGGCGTGGGATCGCAGTGATCGGAACGGTTCGCGTAAAAGAAAGCGCCGTCGCTGGCGTACGGAATAAAATTGTTTCCTGCATTGACGGTGGAACGGACTGGGGTGAAGCATTGGTCGAATCCGATGTTGTCGTGCACTTGGCCAGCCGGGTGCATGTGGTCTGCGAAAGCTCCGGCGATCCCTTGCATGAGTTTCGCAAGGTAAACGTTGACGGGTCTGTGAATCTGGCGCGAAGCGCGGCTCGGGCGGGCGTGCGCCGGTTTGTGTTTGTCAGTTCGATCGGGGTCAATGGCGATGAAAGCGGCCGGAAGCCGTTTACCGCACAGGATCCGGTGGCGCCGCATTCTCCCTATGCCGTGTCGAAATACGAAGCCGAGCTGGCTTTGCGCGAAGTGGCCGCGGATACCGGCATGGAGCTGGTCGTGATTCGCCCTCCGCTTGTGTATGGCCCCAACGCTCCGGGAAATTTCGGCTCTCTGGTGCGATGGCTGCGGAGGGGAATACCTTTGCCTTTGGGGGCGATCGATAATCAGCGCAGTCTGGTGTGTCTGGATAATCTGGTGGACTTGATCCTGATGTGCGTGACGCATCCGGCCGCTGCCGGGCATACCTTCCTGGTTTCGGATGGAGAGGACGTTTCGACCACGGAGCTATTGCATCGGGTCGGCCAGGCGATCGGCCGATCGGCGCGTTTGATTCCGATCCCCGCGAGTTGGCTGCGGGCGATGGCAAGTCTCGCCGGTAAACAGGATGTCGCCCGGCGACTATGCGGCACGCTGCAGGTCGATATCGAAGAAACAAGACGGCAATTGGGGTGGCAACCACCGTTCACGATGGAACACGGTTTGCGCAAAGTGGCGGAAGGTCAGGAATGAAGCGGATGTTTGATCTGTCGTTGGCACTTCTTGCGGCGGTAATCCTCGCGGTGCCGATGGTTTTGGTCTCGGCGATGGTGCGGCTGACATCGCCGGGGCCGGCACTATACTGGTCGGATCGCGTCGGGAGAAGAAACCGGATCTACAGGATGCCGAAGTTTCGGACGATGCGGGTAGACACTCCGGTTGTCGCGACACACCTGCTGACGGAGCCGGGAAAATTTCTGACCCCGATCGGGTCTTTCCTGCGTAAGTCTAGCCTCGATGAGCTTCCCCAGTTATGGAGCATCATCCGTGGGGAAATGAGTTTTGTCGGCCCAAGACCGGCACTGTATAACCAGACCGATTTGATCGCGTTACGCACGCACCATGGAATTGACGAGCTTTTACCTGGTCTGACCGGATGGGCGCAAGTCAATGGAAGGGATGAGTTACCCGTTCCCGAGAAGGTGCGGCTGGATATGGAATATTTGCGGAAACGCTCCTTCTTTCTGGACGTCAAGATCGTCGCAATGACTTTTCTCAGAGTTATTCGTCGGGATGGAGTGTCTCATTGAGCCTGAATTTGATCGATCCGGATGGTATTTTTGCCACTGATCTGTGGAGAGGGTGGGTTTTTATCCATCGATTATGTATAGATGACTTCATTTCTTGATTTGCCCCGTTTCTATAAGCAGATAATTGCCGCACTGGCTGATCTGCTCATGCTTCCCGTCGTATTTTGTTTCGCAATTTTCCTGCGTTACGATACGGTGAGCCATGACATATTGGCCCAGTATGTCTGGTTGATTATCGCGACGCCGCTGATTTCGATTCCTATTTTTATTCGGCTTGGTTTGTATCGGGCTGTGGTTCGTTTTATAGATCAAAAAATAATATACGTGGTGTTTTTTGGAGCCACACTTTCGGTATTTGCATTAGTGGTCTTGGCTGCATTTGCAACCCGGATGGTAGGTGTATCAAGGGGCGCTATTGGTATCTATTGGGTCGGAGCGATGGTATATATTACGGCCAGTCGATTTCTGGCGCGTGGCTATTTCATGCGCTTCAGTTCCGGCAAGCAGGCAGTGCGAGTCGCGATTTATGGTGCCGGACAGGCGGGCGTTCAGTTGGTCAGTGCCATGCGGAATGTCGCTCACTATATACCGGTAGCGTTTATTGATGATAAGCGGGAATTGCATGGTGCGACTATTGGTGGAATCAAAGTTTATCCTCCAGATCAATTGCCGAAGCTCATTAAAAAAAGAGAAATCAGTGAAATTTTATTGGCTTTTCCATCGCAGGGGGGGCATCAAAAGAAAATTCTTGAAAGCCTGGAGCCCCTCAAGATTCGAATCAAGGTAACACCGCCGATTGAGAGTCTGATCAACGGCGAATTGCGCTTGCAGGACGTTCGGGACATAGAAATCGAGGACTTGCTTGGGCGTGATCCGGTTGCTCCGGACATGCAGTTGATTTCGTCCTGTATCACCGGAAAATCTGTTCTTGTCACGGGTGCTGGTGGTTCGATCGGGGCCGAATTATGTCGACAAATTTTGCCTTTAAAACCGGCACGATTGGTATTGCTTGATATGTCGGAATTCGCTCTGTACTCGATCCGGAGTGAGTTGGTGAGGCTGGCCACGACGATAGGCGCCAAAGTCGAAATTACCCCTTTCCTGGGCTCGGTCCTGGAGCAGGAGCGGTGTTCTCGCATTTTGAGAACGCTCATGGTGGATACCATCTACCACGCGGCGGCCTACAAGCACGTGCCTTTGGTTGAACACAATCCTGTCGAAGGCATTCGCAACAATGCCTTCGGGACTTTGGCGATGTCTCGGGCTGCGGTTGCTGCGGGAGTCCGGAATTTCGTACTAGTCTCTACCGACAAGGCGGTAAGACCCACGAATGTCATGGGCGCATCCAAGAGGCTTGCGGAATTGATCTTGCAGGCATTCGCGCGAAAGCAAGGCGTGACCCGATTCTGCATGGTGCGTTTCGGTAACGTACTTGGTTCATCCGGTTCGGTAGTTCCTTTGTTTCGCAGGCAGATTCAGTCAGGTGGGCCGATCACGGTGACGCATCCTGAAATTACCCGCTATTTCATGACGATTCCGGAAGCGGCGCAACTCGTACTTCAGGCTGGCGCGATGGCGGAAGGCGGCGATGTCTTTGTTCTGGATATGGGAGCGCCGGTCAAAATCGTTGATCTGGCCAAGCGAATGGTGCATTTGAGTGGTCTGGAACTCAAAAGTGCGGAGACTCCTCGGGGTGACGTCGAAATTCAGTACATCGGATTGCGGCCCGGTGAAAAATTGTATGAAGAATTGCTGATCGGTGCGAATGTTCAGGGTACGCAGCATCCGCTGATCATGCGAGCTGACGAGGCGGATATGGCATGGGACGATTTGATGGAATTGATGGCTGACCTGGACCATGCTTGCGGGAATTTCGATCACCGGGGGGTTCGTGCTTTACTGGTCAAGGCAGTGTCCGAGTATACGCCAGCGGAGGACATTGAAGATTTCTTGTGGAAGAAAGATTCCGGTAATATTGAATCGCCTCGCGTATTGTTGCATTAAGGGACGTTGCTGATGTGTCGAATGCATTGAATTAAGTTTGTGGCTGCAAAAATTTGTTGGGGAATATTTTGTTTGATGATTCTAATTTGGAAAGGGTAGGGGAATTGGAAAATATGAGAGCTGATGGTGAAATTTCGCTTTCCGATTTGATTGCCCCTGTCTGGAAAGCTCGTTGGTTCGTGTTGATCGTGACTGTATTGGTGGCGATTTTTATTCTGGGTGGTATGGCATACAGAGCTACGTATAAAAGCGAGGGACTATTTCAATTTGGCGGTCCGATTCCTGTTGAAATGGGAAAGGAGTCGTCTGGAATAGCACTTGTAAATTTCAAGCGATACTCGGCAAACTATCAGGAGTCAGCGCGTTTTGACGAATATATACAGTCTCGCAGTCTGGAATCGGCGGCAGGTGTGGGCGAGTTGCGTAAGGCGTTCAATTCCCGGGATGGTATAGAAAAATGGATAGAGCCGATTTATCCTTTCACCAAGGCGGATGCAAAATTGTTGCCGGATCAGTCTGGTGGAAATGTTAATAAAATTATCGGGATAAAGATTACTGCAACCAATAAGGATGCAAAAACGGCTCAGCAGATGGCAGCGTTGTTAGGACGCTATGTTGTGGATAGCATTGTGCTGGTCGATTATACGGATAAAATTCGTACTGAACAAAGTGAGATTATTTCGAGATTGTTGACGCTTGATAACGAAATTATTCATAGTAACGAAAGCTTAGAGGAATATGGGCGCAGACGGACTGATTTGAAGGACATTATTGGGCGATATCCTCATTCCGTAGAAATTTCAACTCAACAGCTTGTGACTGTTACTCCGGATAGTGTCCGCTATCTTTCTCCTATTACTCAATTAGTCACCAATGAGATACAGGCATCTGATGCTCGAGAAAATATATTGAAGGCTCGACGGGCGCAGCAACAGGCGAAAATTCGTCTGGAATATTGCAAGCATGTTCAGGCATTGCTGGATTCTGCGAAATCCGGTGAGGAAATATTGCAAGGTCTGGAGCGGGAAAAGGAAGCGGTATTCAAAGATAAAAATCTGGATGACGAAACCATCAAGGAAGTTTTCAATGCAATCAGTGCAGAAAACCAGAAGGCGGCAAGCATCTATCTCGAAAGGAGTCGATTCGTTTCTGGTCCAACCCTGCCTGGTCATTCGACGCTGCGTCTGATTGTGATGTCGGGCGTGGCATTGGCGATTGGTCTGATGATTGCGCTGATCCTTGTTTTTGTCCGAAAGTGGTGGAAGGAAAATTCTTCGGCGATATATAATTGAAGGAGAATTCTTGACTTTCATGGGGAATTCTTTCGGGTAGTGAGTTTTCTTCAGGTTCTAATTTTTACAATTATTTTTATAAAACAAGGAAACATGATGGATTTGTCCAAACTTTCTGTCGCTGAACTGCATTCCCTGCAGGATCAGATCAAGCAGGCACTGCAGCAGCGCGAACAGGCCGAAAAAAACCAGGCGCGCGAGCAAATTCTTTCGATTGCTCAAAAAGCCGGCATTTCATTGAAGGATTTGCTGAGCGCCAAGGGTGGCAGGACCACCAAGGGCAGCACGGTGGCAGTCCGTTACCGCCATCCCCAGGATGCTTCGTTGCAGTGGACCGGTCGTGGCCGGCAGCCGAAGTGGGTGCAGGAGTGGGTTGCTGCGGGCAAGACCCTCGATGCGTTGAAAGTTTGACGATTTTTCGTCCGGTCAATCGGCCGGACATGTATGCACAGCCGGTTTTGCCAATTCGCAGCCGGCTGTCGCGCTTGATTCCGACGCACAGATGATTTCCACCCTGTCTTTGACTCCCGGTATTTTCAAGGCCTACGACATCCGCGGCGTGGTCGGCAAGACGCTCGACGCGGCGGTCGCACGCCAGATCGGCCGTGCCTTTGGCAGCGAAGCGCGCGCCAAGGGCGAGCGGACGGTGGTGATCGGCCGCGATGGCCGCCTGTCCGGGCCGGAGTTGGCGGCGGCGCTGGCCGAGGGCTTGCAGGCGGCTGGCGTCGATGTGATCGACCTCGGCGTGGTAGTGACGCCGATGCTGTATTTCGCTACCCATGTGCTGGAGGCGCGCTCCGGCATCATGGTGACAGGCAGTCACAATCCTCCTGATTACAACGGTTTCAAGATGGTGCTGGCGGGCGAGGCGATCTACGGCGCGGCGATTACTGCCTTGTACCGGGCGATCGTCGAGCAGCGCTTTGCCAGTGGCGCCGGCAGTTATCGCAGCCATGACATCCGCGATGCCTATCTGCAACGCATTGTTTCCGGCGTGGCACTGGCGCGGCCGATGAAGATCGCGGTCGATTGCGGCAATGGTGTGGCGGGTGCGTTCGCCGGCGATCTGTACCGGGCGTTGGGCTGCCAGGTCACCGAACTGTTTTGCGAGGTCGATGGTAATTTCCCGAACCATCATCCCGATCCCGCTCATCCGGAAAACTTGCAGGACCTGATCCGCTGCCTGCGTGATACCGATGCCGAACTCGGCCTCGCTTTCGATGGTGATGGCGATCGCCTCGGCGTGGTGACCAAGGATGGCCAGATCATCTTCCCGGACCGGCAATTGATGCTGTTCGCACAGGACGTGCTGAGCCGCCACCCCGGTCAGCAGATTCTGTACGACGTCAAATGCACGCGCCATCTGGCGCCATGGATCGGGCGTCACGGCGGCGTGCCGCTGATGTGGAAGACCGGCCATTCGCTGGTGAAGGCGAAGATGCGCGAAACCGGCGCGCCGCTCGGCGGTGAAATGAGCGGTCATGTGTTTTTCAAGGATCGCTGGTACGGCTTCGACGACGGTTTGTACGCCGGCGCCCGCCTGCTGGAACTGGCGAGCCGGGTGGCCGATCCGTCGGCGCTGCTGAATGCTCTGCCGCAGTCGGCCAGTACGCCGGAATTGCAGTTGCCGCTGGCCGAAGGGGAAAATTTTGCGCTGATCGAAACCTTGCAGCGTGATGCCGAGTTCCCTGGCGCCGAACAGGTGATCACGATCGATGGCTTGCGCGTCGAGTATGCCGACGGTTTCGGCCTGATGCGCTCGTCCAATACCACACCGGTGCTGGTGCTGCGCTTCGAGGCGGAAACGCCAGAAGCACTGGCGCGCATCCAGGGCGAATTCCGGCGCGTGATCGCGGCCGCCAAGCCGGATGCGCGGTTGCCGTTTTGATTGGTAGCTGCAACCTTTCCTCGCCGGCTTCCGGTGGCGGACCCGCGCCGCTACCGGGCACATGCCGCTTCGGTGCATAATCGCCGCGTTGGTCCCGCCTGAAACGGAAATCCCTGTGAAGATTCTGATCGTGCGCGTGTCGTCGCTGGGCGATGTCGTGCATAACATGCCGATGCTGGCCGACATCGCGCGCCATCATCCCGACGCGCAGATCGACTGGGTGGTGGAGGAAGCCTACGCCGATCTGGTGCGGCTGAATGTCCACGTGCGCGAGGTGATCCCGATTGCGCTGCGGCGCTGGCGGCGCAGCTTGGGCGCGGCCGCCACCCGGGCCGAGATCGGCGCGTTTTACCGGCGGCTGCGGCGCGATGCCTACGACCTCGTATTCGACACCCAGGGCTTGCTGAAGACCGGCATCGTGATGCGGCTGGCGCGGCTGGCGCCGGGCGGGCGCCGCGTCGGCCTGGCCAACGCTACCGAAGGCTCGGGTTACGAGCCGTTGTCGCGGCTGTTCCATAGCCAAAGCATCGGCGTTGGCCGGCGTACCCACGCGGTGGCGCGCGCGCGGCTGGTGGCGGCCGGCGCGCTCGGTTATGCGGTCGGGACCCCGGCTGATTTCGGCTTGCGCGCGCCGCTGACGGAAGGCCCGGCTCCGGCCTGGCTGCCGTCACAGCCGTATGCGGTGTTCTTCCACGCTACCGCGCGTGCCGCCAAGCAATGGCCGGTATCGCACTGGGTACGGATCGGCCAACTGCTGGCCGCGCGCGGCTGGCCGATTCTGCTGCCGTGGGGTAATCCCGCCGAGCGCCAGGCGGCCGAGGCGCTGGCGGCGCAGTTGCCGAACGCGCGCGTGCTGCCGGCCCTGCCGATGATGGAGGCGGTACTGCTGGCGCAGCGGGCGGCGCTGGCGATCGGCGTCGATACCGGCCTGACGCATATCGCCGCAGCCTATTGCCGCCCGACCGTCGAGCTGTACTGCGATTCGCCGCGCTGGAAAACCGAGGGGGACTGGGCACCGCAGATCGTCAACCTGGGCGAGCTGGGCGCGCCGCCGTCGGTGGCGCAGGTGGAGGAGGCGCTGGCGCGCTTGCTCGAGCGGTGGACGGCGTCAGAGGACGTTATGGTGCAGTCGAACTAGTAGGCTGCTGAAATACTGTTTTCGCTGCCATGGACCGGAAAGGTCGATCGTTCAGAACGGCCTACAAGCGATTTTTCGACCTCAGGCACGGGTCAGGTACTCCCCGAAAGGGGCGGAACAAGGTAGCTCCAGAGGTATTTCAGCAGCCTGCTAGCGGGCGGGGTGTTGTGGGTCTGTCCGCGCAGGCTGTCAATGCGTGGACTACGTGCTCACCCACTGTCGTTCCCGCGCAGGCGGGAACCCAGTGGCGTTTCGACCGTATGGCTAGAACGCTGCCCACCGTACTCAACGACGCTGGGTTCCCGCCTGCGCGGGAACGACAAACAAAGTAGCAGGTGAATGGTCCTGAGGGGCGCTGATGGTGGGTGGGAGTATGTCAAAAATTCTCCCTGTATATGCTCGGTACAAGGGCGGTGCTTTGGGAGTATATGCGGAGTAGATCAATCTGCGCCGCCTTTTCCCGCATCTTCGCTCCGCCGCAACCCGGCTGATCGCGCCACTTCCCCTCATTTCCGCACTCGAGCCCGATAGCGGCTGACCACCGCAGCGCCACGCGGCATAATACCGGCCATGGAACAGCAAATCCTGGAAATCGATAGCGCTGATTGGCAGATCGCCGCGCCCAGCGAGGCGTGGATCGAGGCGCTGGAAGCCGGCAAGGTGCTGTATTTTCCGCGCCTGGCATTCCAGCTGCTGGCGGAAGAGCGGCGTTTCCTGGCGCCGGAGATGCGCGACCGCAAGGCGCGCAACATCAGCCTCGACGAGCATGGGCATCTGAAGGGCGCGGCCGGCGATGCCGGGCAGCAGGCGGCGCTGGCGCTGATGATCGGCCGCTTCCGCAGTCAGGCGCAGCTGTTGATCGATTCGCTGCTGCCGCGTTACGCCGGGGCGTTGCGGCTGGCGCCGACCAGCTATCGTCCGGCGCAGGTGGAAACGCGCACGCAATCCTGGCGTGCCGACGATCGCCGGCTGCATGTCGATGCGTTCCCGTCGCGGCCCAACTATGGCGAGCGCATCCTGCGTGTGTTCACCAACGTCAATCCGGATGGCGTGCCGCGTGTCTGGCGCGTCGGCGAGCCGTTCGAAACCGTTGCCCGCCATTTCCTGCCGCGCATGAAGGGCTATGTGCGCTGGCAGGCGCGCGCGCTGGCGGCGCTGCACGTGACCAAGTCGCTGCGCAGCGAGTACGACCATCTGATGCTGCAACTGCATGACTGCATGAAGGCCGATCTGGATTACCAGCAGGACGCCGAACAGATCAGCATGCCGTTTCCACCCGGCAGCGTCTGGGTATGCTTTTCCGATCAGACCTCGCATGCGGTGATGTCTGGCCAGTACATGCTGGAACAGACGCTGCATCTGCCGGCCGCGCAGCAATACAACCCCGCCGCCAGCCCGCTGGCGATTTTGACCCGGCTGGTCGGCCATCCGCTGGTTTGAGCCGCTTCCTGTATTCGATCGCCTGGTGGCTGCTGCTGCCGCTGGTGCTGGCGCGCCTGTGGTGGCGCGGCCGCGCCGAGCCGGGCTATCGGCGTCATCCGGGCGAGCGGCTGGGTTTCTACCCGCCGCTGCCGACCGCTGCGCCGCTGATCTGGCTGCACGCGGTGTCGGTCGGTGAAACCCGCGCCGCCGAGCCGCTGGTGGCGGCGCTGCTGGCAGCTTATCCGCGCCACCGCATCTTGCTGACCCACATGACCGCCACCGGCCGTGCCACCGGCGCCGCGCTGTTCGCGCATTGCGGCGAGCGCGTGCTGCAGAGCTGGCTGCCGTACGACACCGGCTGGATGACGCGCCGCTTCCTCGCGCATTTCGCGCCGCAACTCGGGCTGCTGATGGAAACCGAGGTCTGGCCGAATCTGCTGGCGCAATGCGCGCGCCGCAACCTGCCGGTGGCGCTGGTCAACGCCCGGCTGTCGGCGCGCTCGCTGGCACGCGGGCAGCGGCTGCCGGCGCTGTTCGGCGAAGCCGCCTCCAACCTGACGCTGGTGGCGGCGCAAACCGATGCCGACGCGGCGCGTATCACGCAGCTCGGCGCGCGCCAGGTGCGGGTCACCGGCAGCCTGAAGTTCGACGTGGCGCCGCCGGACGACGCGGCGGCACGCGGCGCGGCGCTGCGGCAGCGGTTTGGTGCCCGCCCGGTACTGCTGTGCGCCAGCACGCGCGAGGGCGAGGAAGCGCTGATCCTGCAGGCGCTGCGGGCGGTGCCCGGACTGGAGGACGCGCTGCTGGTGCTGGTGCCGCGCCATCCGCAGCGCTTCGACGCGGTGGCGCAGCTGATCGCCGCGCACGGCTTCGCCTCGGCGCGCCGTTCGGCGTTGGGGCCGGAGCCGCTGGCGTCGGAGGTGCGCGTGCTGCTTGGCGATTCGATGGGCGAAATGTTTGCCTACTACGCTGCCTGCGATATCGCCTTCATCGGCGGCAGTCTGCTGCCGCTCGGCGGCCAGAACCTGATCGAAGCCTGCGCGCTCGGCAAGCCGGTGCTGCTCGGCCCGCATACCTTCAACTTCGCCACCGTCAGCGACGACGCGGTCGCGTCTGGCGCCGCGCTGCGGGTCACCGATGCGGCGGCGCTGCTGCAACAGGCAGCGCATTTGCTGCATGCGACTCAGTCACGCGCGGCGATGGGCGCCGCCGCCAGCGCCTTCGCCCGCCGTCATCGCGGCGCCACCGAGCGCACGATGGCGCTGCTGGCGCCGTTGCTGGATCGGGAGCGAGGCTGATTGGGTATTTCGGAAGATGCCGGAGCGGCCGATAGGAGATGTCAGGCTGCGCGATAGCGGGCGCTCACCACCAGTAGCGCCCGCCCAGATACAGCCCCAATCCCAGCAGTCCCCAGAAAAAGCAGCGGCGGAAAGCGGACGGCGACAGCCGCGCGCGCAGCCATTGGCCGCCGCGCATCCCCAACAGCGCCGGCAGCAGCGCCAGCAGCGAGGCGGCGGCGCTGTGGCTATCCAGCGCACCGAGCTTCGCCAGGCTGGCGCCCAGCGCCAGCGTCGATACCGTAAAGGCCAGCCCGAGTGCCTGCACCAGCACATCCTTGTCCAGCTTCAGTGCCTGCAGATACGGCACCGCCGGTATCGCGAACACGCCAGTGACCGCCGTCACCAGACCGGTGGCGGCGCCGATGACCGGCCCCAGCCAGCGTTCGGCCGGCGCCGGCACGCGCGGTTGCCAGGCCAGCAGGCCGGCCAGCGCGTAGGCGCTCAGCGCGACGCCCAGCACCGCGCCACCGACGGCGCTGGAAAGCGGCAGCCAGGCGGCGCCGAACCAGGTCCCGAGCGTTGCGCCAGCCAGCAGCGGCCACAGCCGGCGCGTCAGTATCGGCAGGGCACGGCCATCCAGCATTTGCCATAGATTCGTCAAAAGCGAAGGCAAGAACAATAGCGCGGCAGCCTGCGCCGGTGCCATCGTCAAACCCAGCAAGCCCATCCCGAGCGTCGGCAGACCCATGCCGATCACGCCCTTGACGGCGCCGGCGAGCACGAACACGATACCGATCAGCAGCCATTGTTCATGGGGAGCGGTGGGGAACGCGGCGAGTGTGGCGGAAGGCATCGAGTCTCCTGAAAAGGCGCCGGCGCAAGTGGCCGGGATCGCCAGTGTGAGGCCGCCGGCCGGATTTGAAAATCTGGAATACACTACATCAGCCTTCGGTATGGACATAGGCTTGGCCGCGATGCGATCGCTACCGGCACCAAAAGGGGGAGGACAAGCATGAGCCATGGCTTCGATCTGGTCGATCTGCGGCTGTTTCTGCACGTGATCGAAAGCGGCAGCATTACCGCCGGCGCCGGGAGCGCGCATCTGGCGCTGGCTTCGGCCAGCGCCCGTATCCGGGGCATGGAGCAGCGGCTCGGCACGCCGTTGCTGCTGCGCGAGCGGCGCGGCGTGCGCGGTACCGCCGCCGGCTGCGCGCTGGCCGGCCATGCGCGGCTATTGCTGCAGCAGGAACAGCGCATGCGCGGTGAGCTGCGCCAATACGCGCAGGGCTTGCGTGCCCATGTGCGGCTGCTCGGCAACACCGCAGCCGTCGCCGAATTCCTGCCGGAAGCGCTTGGTGCTTTCCTGGTGGCGCATCCCGACGTCGACATCGATCTGCAGCAACAGCAGAGCGTGGACATCGTGCAGGCACTGACGCGCGGCGAGGCCGATCTCGGCATCATCGCCGACTCGGCCGACAGCGGCCTGCTGCAAGTTTTCCCTTTCCGCCACGACCGGCTGGTGGCGGTACTGCCGCCGGAGCACCCGCTGCGGGCGCGCGACAGCCTGTCGCTGTCCGACCTGCTGCCCTGCGATTTCATCGGTCTGGCCGCCGGCAATGCGCTGCACGAGCATCTGGAGAGCCATGCGGCGCAGCTTGGCGCGCGCCTGCGGTACCGGCTGCGGGTGCATGGTCTGGATGCGGTCTGTCGCCTGGTGGCGGATGGCGCCGGTGTCGGCGTGGTGTCGGAAACGGCGGCGCGCCGCTTCGACGGCGCGCTCGGCTACCGGCCGCTGCGCGAGCGTTGGGCCTGGCGCCAGCTGTTGATCTGCATGCGCGAACTGGACGGTTTGCCGGCCCATGCGCGGGAACTGGTCGCGCACTTGCGGAGCAGCGCGGAGGGCGAGCAGGGCGGCGCCGCAAGCAGACGCTGAATCGGGCGTTTCGCCGAGCGCGGCAGCAAGGAATGGCCAGGTCCAATAGTCAGGCAACCCATCCACTTGTCGTTCCGGCGCAGGCCGGAACCCAGTGTCGTCAACCCCGCATCCATCGTCAACGAGACTCGATGCGCCGGCAACGCCACTGGGTTCCGGCTTGAAGCCGTCGGAACGACGGGGAGGGAAGCTGGCGCTGAATCGGGG